>Ga0160471_100014_pt1 | contig 410119 bp, 392 predicted proteins | sample HID1973K_E11MG_FD_108268 | JGI IMG/M metagenome (GOLD analysis project Ga0160471, IMG submission 108268) | Enriched mosquito-associated microbial communities from UW Madison campus, WI, USA - HID1973K_E11 MG | ecosystem: Host-associated > Arthropoda: Insects > Digestive system > Unclassified ... | reverse complement strand
GGGAAGTCTTGATTGCAGCCATGTTCTTTAAACTCTCCAGAGAATCTGTGCGGCGTAGCCGGCGCATCCGATCAGCCACAGGATGGTCAGCACCTGCAGCAGCAAGCGCACGCCCATGGGCTTCACGTAGTCCATCCAGATGTCGCGCACGCCAAACCAGGCGTGATACAGCAGCGAGAGGATGGTGAGGAACGTCAGGATCTTCATCCACTGGTTGGAGAAGAGACCTGCCCAGCCTTCGTACGACGGATTGCCGAAAGCCAGGTACACACCCGCCAGGATCACGGTGAACAGCACCATGATCACGGCGGTCACGCGTTGCGCCAGCCAGTCCTTCAGACCGTAGTGCGCACCGACGACAAGACGCTTGGGACCGATATTATTGTTTGCCACCTTGATTCTCCTCAGAACAGGCCGAATAGCTTCAGCCCGAAAATCAGGGTGAGCAGCAGGCTGACGACGAGCACCGCGACGGCCGACTTTGCAGACGTGGGCTTTGCCACGCCGACGTGCACGTCGAGCAGCAGGAAGCGGATGCCAGCGCAGAAGTGATGCAGGTAACCCCAGATCAGCGCCAGGATGACCAGTTTGACGAAGCCGTTGGACAGCAGTGCCGAGAACTTGGCGAAGCTCAGCTCGGACGTGACGCTCTGCTCAAACAGGTACAGAACGAACGGAAGGAGGAGGAACATCAATGCACCGCTGACGCGATGCAGGATGGATACCTTGCCGGCCCAGGGCAACCGATAACGCGCGATTTGCGCAATACCGATGTTCCGGAACTCCGGCCTGGCTTGTTTGACGGCTTCAGCCATGCGAGACCCCATTTGCGGTAGAAAAAAAACTGCAAAAGAACGAAAACTGCCATTGCTCCGGGTTTCACCGGATCGCTACACGATTGCGCAGTGACGCGACTCCGGGTACCTTGAAGGCACGGGACACACCCGCCTTCCGGTGCGCACCGGTTTGGATCCTGCGCGTGGGTTGCGCTGGATGCAAATGAATGCACTGGAGCAAATCCAGATGATTTTAGCGCCTTTGTTGCGCGCCGCACCAATAATTTTCAGCTATCGCGCACCAACCCGGCGTGCCCGACAATCGCACGCAATACTTCGCGCACCACGCCGGATCGGACTTCTCCCCGGCGCATTCCCGATGATTCCATTCAATGGCCGCAACGGTCGGCACAGGTCATCTGCAGGCGCCGCAATAATCGCGCTCCGACCCTGGCGAGCATCGCCACCATGCATTAACTCAAGTCATTCTGGTAATAGTGCCGGGTGGTCACATAGAGGCCGCGGCGGACTTCCACCGGACGATCGCCATAGGTGAACGATACCCGCTCCACCGACAGCAGCGGCGTACCCGCGGCCACGGACAGCAACTCGGCCGCCGTATTATCGGCAGAAACCGCCCGAATCTTTTCCGTGGCGCGGATCATGCGCGTGCCGAACTCGGCCTCGAACAGCGCGTACATCGGGCCCTTCCACTCGTTGAGCTTCTCGGCCGTCAGTCCTTTGAAATTGGTACCCAGCAGCCAGATCTCGTCCAGCACCGTGGCTTCATTCGAAAATGTCAGCACGCGGCGGATCTGCACGACGCTGTCGCCGGTACGGATATCCAGCAGCCGTGCGATCTCGGCCGGCGCGCGCAGGCGCTTGCATTCCAGCACCCGGCTCGCGCCATAGTGCGGCTCGCCCTCGTCGGGTACCAGCCGCAGGAAACGGAACTTGACCACGTCCTCATAGTGCGTGGTCACGAAAGTGCCCTTGCCCTGCCGGCGGGCCACCAGGTTCTCGGCAGCCAGTTCGTCGATGGCCTTGCGCACCGTGCCCTGGCTGACCTTGTAGCGCGCGGCCAGGTCCATCTCGCTCGGGATCATTTCGCCCGGTTTCCATTCGCCGGACTGCAGGCTCTGGGTGATCAGGGCCTTGATCTGCTGATAGAGGGGACTGAACGTGGGCGAGGGATTGACCGGGCCGGCCGGCGCATTGGCGGCGGGCGGCTGCGTCCCGGCACCGCTCTGGGGGGCGCCAGATTCCGGCGCGCCGTTGCCGGCTGCGGCGGACAGGGACGTGGGCAGGGATGACATAGCCCGGATTTCACCACAAAATCGAGAATCGCGTCCAGCACGCTATGAAATGTCTTATGTCTTATATAAGACATATAAATTGACAGTCACGGAGGCCCGTCCTACACTCGCGCAGTCCGCGCCGCCGCCCCCGGCCGCCATCCCCCGCAAGACCCGGATTCGGGCATTGCGGCACCGTTCGGGATGCGGCGCACCACATAGCAGTAGTAGACTTACGCCTTGTCGCCCCCGACGCGGCGGACGCCAGCCTGCCCCGTGGCGACACGCGACGCGCCCGCCCCGTGCGGCAGGCGCCACTGACCGGTTACCCCTCATTTCGTTTGGAGATTTACTCATGGCTAAAGCCCCAATGCGCGTCGCAGTGACCGGCGCCGCTGGCCAGATCGGCTATTCCCTGCTGTTCCGCATCGCCAATGGCGACATGCTCGGCAAAGACCAGCCGGTTATCCTCCAACTGCTCGACCTCCCGCAAGCCCAGGCCGCCGTCAAGGGCGTGGTGATGGAACTGGAAGACTGCGCGTTCCCGCTGCTGGCCGGCGTGGTCATCACCGATGACCCCAAGGTTGCCTTCAAGGACGCCGACGTGGCGCTGCTGGTTGGCGCCCGTCCCCGTAGCAAGGGCATGGAACGCAAGGACCTGCTCGAAGCCAACGCCCAGATCTTCACGGTGCAGGGCAAGGCGCTCGACGAAGTGGCGAGCCGCAACGTCAAGGTGCTGGTGGTGGGCAACCCGGCCAACACCAACGCCTACATCGCCATGAAGTCGGCCCCGAGCCTGCCGCGCGAGAACTTCACCGCGATGCTGCGCCTGGACCACAATCGCGCGCTGTCGCAGATCGCCGCCAAGACCGGCAAGCCGGTGGCGTCGATCGAGAAGATGTTCGTGTGGGGCAACCACAGCCCGACCATGTACGCCGACTACCGCTACGCCACCGTGGACGGCAAGAGCGTCAAGGACATGATCAACGACCCAGTCTGGAACAACGACGTGTTCCTGCCGACCGTTGGCAAGCGCGGCGCCGCCATCATCGAGGCCCGTGGCCTGTCGTCGGCTGCCTCGGCCGCCAACGCCGCCATCGACCACGTGCACGACTGGGTACTGGGCTCGAACGGCAAGGTCGTCACGATGGGCATCCCGTCGAACGGCGAATACGGCATCCCGGCCGACACCATGTTCGGCTACCCGGTGACCACCGCCAACGGCAAGTATGAAATCGTGAAGGGTCTGGAGATCGACGCCTACAGCCAGGAAAAGATCAACATCACCCTGAAGGAACTGGAAGAAGAAAAGGCCGGCGTGCAGCATCTGCTGGGCTGATCTTCCGGAGCTTCCCGCGCATGACGAACCGGGGTCCCGCATCGATGCAACAATCGGCGCGGACCCCGGTTTTTTCATGGGCGCGGGCTTTGTCTCGTCAATTACCCCCCACTCCATAAGTATTCAACGTGCATCCTTCCGAGGTCTTGTTCCAGGGCGAAGCCATCCCGGTCCAGTTGCCGGTGTGTGACCACTATGCCGGCAGCGAAAAGCTCATGCGCAAGTCGCTGGCCCTGCAGCAAGAGCTTGGGCCCGTGTTCGACATCACGTTCGATTGCGAGGACGGCGCCGCCGTCGGCCTGGAGCGCGAGCACGCCACGCTGTGCGCCCAGCTGATCAACAGCCCCGCGAACGTCCACAATCGCGTGGGCGTGCGCATCCACGACCCGGCCCACCCGCACTGGCGCGAGGACATCGACATCCTGGTCGCCGCCGCTGGCGCGCGGCTGGCCTACGTCGTGGTGCCGAAGGTGACCGATGTGGTGGAAGTGGCCCGGGTGACCGACCACGTCAACCACGTGGCGCGCAGTGCCGGCATCGCCCGGCATATCCCGATTCATGTGCTGATTGAGACACATGCAGCACTCGAACAGGTCTTCGATATCGCCGCGCTGGTCCAGGTGGAGTGCCTCAGCTTCGGGCTGATGGACTTCGTCTCCGCGCACCACGGCGCCATTCCGGGCGATGCGATGCGCTCGCCGGGCCAGTTCGAATACCCGCTGATCCGCCGCGCGATGCTGGAGATCTCGGCGGCCTGCCATCGCCACGGCAAAGTGCCGTCGCACAACGTCAGCACGGACGTTCAGCATCCGCAGCGCGCCGGCGAAGACGCCAGCCGCGCCCGCGCCGAGTTCGGCTACCTGCGCAAGTGGAGCATCCATCCGGGCCAGATTGCCCCGATCGTGGCCGCTTTCCGCCCCACCGACACCGAGATCGGCGCGGCCAGCGAGATTCTGCTGGCCGCGCACGAGAACAACTGGGCGCCAATCCGCCATGACGGCCAGTTGCACGACCGCGCCAGCTACCGGTACTACTGGGCGCTGTTGCAGCGTGCTCACGCGACGGGCACCCACCTGCCGGCAGCGGCGGCCGAGCTGTTCTTCGACTGAATGACCCGGGTGACGCCTCAGCGCGCGGATACTGCCCTTTTCCGGCCTGAAGTGCCCCATGGCAAACCAGACATTTCCGATTGTGTAACCAATAGATGACGGACTTCGCCCTGTCAGGCAAATCGTAGAGAATAGCGGCGGAAAGTTGCCGGGCGTCCGCACGGGCACCCGGCCCCGCCCAATATCAGAGCCCCCAAGTAATCATTCAAAATCCGGAAGGAATACCCATGAAAAAGATCGTGCTTGCCTCCTTGCTCGGCGCCCTCTCGCTGACCGTCGCCTCCACCGCCATGGCTCAGGAACCCGCCAAGAAGCCGGCTGCGACCAAGAAAGCGCCCGCCAAGTCCAGCAAGAAGGCCACGACTGCTGCCGCCGCCCCCGCCACGCCGTCCGGCGAGAAGTGGCAGTGCGAGCTGGGCAACGTCATCTATATCAATGGCAACATGCTGCGCGACGAAGTGCTGACCGTGCACTGGCAAGGCCGTGACTACCGCCTGCCGCGCCAGTCCACCGTGACCGGCGCCGACCGCTACTTCGACCAGCAATCGGGCCTCGACCTCGTCGTGATCCCGGGCAAGGCCATGCTGTTCAACAAGAACCTGGGCCAGCGCCTGGCCGACGAATGCCAGAACGCCGACATGCAGGCCGGTGGCTCGGCCCCGACCCAGGCCGGCGCCCTGCGCGCACCGGTGGCCACGCCGCTGCTGATGGCTCCGGCCCCGGCCGCCGAAGCCCAGCCCGCCCCCGCCGCCCAGGCTCCGAAGCAGTAAAGTCGTAAATTTGCGATCATTGCAGTACTTCGCGCGGCCCCTCGCCGCGCGGCAGTTGAGTTTGTTGTCACGGTGCGCGTCCGGGGAATCTCCGGCCGCGCCGCGTCAAGGCGGCGGAACCCTCTCGTGCACCGGGGTCTGAAGAAGAAGAAAGTTTAGAAAATCGCGTCCCGCGTCATCCCTCGATTGGAGTCAGGCAATGCCCCACAATCTCAATAAAACTCTCAAGGAATTCAAGCTCGCCACCGGCGGCCGCGGCCAGTACTACTCCCTGCCGCAGCTGGGCAAGGCACTGGGCGTGAAGATCGAACGGCTGCCGATTTCGATCCGGCTGGTGCTGGAATCGGTGCTGCGCAACTGCGACGGCAAGAAGGTCACCGAGGAACACGTTCGACAACTGGCCAACTGGAAGCCCAAGGCCGACCGCGTGGACGAGATCCCGTTCGTGGTAGCCCGCGTGGTGCTGCAGGACTTCACGGGCGTGCCGCTGCTGGCCGACCTGGCCGCAATGCGCAACGTGGCCGAGAAGATGGGCAAGAACCCCAAGAAGATCGAGCCGCTGGTGCCGGTGGATCTGGTGGTCGACCACTCGGTGCAGATCGACCATTTCCGCGAGAAAAAGGCGCTCGACCTGAACATGCAGCTGGAATTCAAGCGCAACAACGAGCGCTACCAGTTCATGAAGTGGGGCATGCAGGCCTTCGACACCTTCGGCGTGGTGCAACCGGGCTTCGGCATCGTCCACCAGGTGAACCTCGAATACCTGGCGCGCGGCGTGCACAAGAAGGACGGTGTCTACTATCCGGACACGCTCGTTGGCACCGACTCGCATACCACGATGATCAACGGCATCGGTGTGGTGGGCTGGGGCGTGGGCGGCATCGAGGCCGAAGCCGGCATGCTGGGTCAGCCGGTCTACTTCCTGACGCCTGACGTGGTCGGCGTGGAACTGAAGGGCCGCCTGCGCGAGGGCGTGACCGCCACCGACCTGGTGCTGACCATCACCGAAATGCTGCGCCGCGAGAAGGTCGTCGGCAAGTTCGTCGAGTTCTTCGGCGAAGGCACCGCCAGCCTGACCACCCCGGACCGCGCCACCATCGGCAACATGGCGCCCGAGTACGGCGCCACGATGGGCTTTTTCCCGGTGGACGAGAAGACCATCGACTATTTCAAGGGCACCGGCCGCACCGCCGAGGAAATCGCCGCGTTCGAGGGCTACTTCCGCGCCCAGGAGATGTTCGGCGTGCCGATGGCCGGCGACATCGACTACAGCACCACGCTGACGCTCGACCTGGGCTCGGTGGCGCCGTCGCTGGCCGGCCCCAAGCGCCCGCAGGACCGCATCGAGATCGGCAACGTCAAGAGCACCTTCGCCTCGCTGTTCTCCAAGCCGGTGGCCGAGAACGGCTTCAACAAGAATGCCGATGACCTGGACCGCGAGTACACCAACACCGACGGCGTGAAGGTGAAGAGCGGCGACGTGCTGATCGCCGCCATCACCTCGTGCACGAACACCTCCAACCCGAGCGTGCTGCTGGCCGCCGGCCTGCTGGCCAAGAAGGCGGTGGAAGCGGGCCTGAACGTGGCGCCGCACATCAAGACGTCGCTGGCCCCGGGCAGCCGCGTGGTGACCGAGTACCTGACCGCTACCGGCCTGCTGCCGTACCTGGAGAAGCTTGGCTTCGGCGTGACGGCCTACGGCTGCACCACCTGCATCGGCAATGCGGGCGACCTGACCCCGGCGCTGAACGAGGCCATCGTCCAGAACGACATCGTCGCGGCCGCCGTGCTGTCGGGCAACCGCAACTTCGAGGCCCGCATCCACCCGAACATCCGCGCCAACTTCCTCGCCTCGCCGCCGCTGGTGGTGGCCTACGCCATCGCCGGCAACGTCACGCGCGACCTGATGACCGAGCCGGTGGGCAAGGGCAAGAACGGCAAGGATGTCTGGCTGGGCGATATCTGGCCGACGTCGGAGGAAATCCAGGCGCTGCTGAAGTTCGCGCTGGACGCCGAGGTGTTCAAGACGAACTACGAGCAGGTCAAGAAGCCGAGCAAGCTGTGGGCCAACATCAAGGGCACCACGGGGCAGGTCTATGACTGGCCGACTTCCACCTACATCGCCGAGCCGCCGTTCTTCCAGGACTTCCAGCTCGAGCCGAAGGCTGCCTCGGCCAGCGTGCGCGGCGCGCGGGCGCTGGGCGTGTTCGGCGACTCCGTGACGACCGACCACATCTCCCCGGCCGGCTCGATCAAGGACACCTCGCCGGCGGGCAAGTACCTGCTCGCGCACGGCGTGCTGAAGGCGGACTTCAACAGCTACGGCTCGCGCCGCGGCAACCATGAAGTGATGATGCGCGGCACGTTCGCCAACGTGCGGATCAAGAACCTGATGATTCCGCCCAAGGCCGACGGCTCGCGCGTGGAAGGCGGCCTGACGCTGCACCAGCCCACCGGCGAACAGATGTCGATCTACGACGCCGCCATGAAGTACATCGCCGAGGGCACGCCCACGGTGGTAATCGGCGGCGAAGAGTACGGCACGGGTTCCTCGCGTGACTGGGCGGCCAAGGGCACGCAGCTGCTGGGCGTGAAGGCCGTGGTGGCGCGCAGCTTCGAGCGGATCCACCGTTCGAACCTGGTCGGCATGGGCGTGCTGCCCCTGCAGTTCAAGGGCAGCGACAGCGCGCAGTCGCTCGGCATCATCGGCAACGAGACCTTCGACGTGGAAGGCATCGAGGGCGACCTGAAGCCGCAGCAGGATGTGGTGCTGGTGATCCATCGCGCCAACGGCGACACGCAGCGCGTGCCGGTGTTGCTGCGCATCGACACCCCGATCGAGGTGGACTACTACAACCACGGCGGCATCCTGCCGTTCGTGCTGCGCCAGCTGCTGGCCGCATAAGCGGTCCCGGCCCCGGCCAGGAAGTGACAACGGCGCACCCCACGGTGCGCCGTTTTTCATTGCTGGGCGCCGCGCGGCCGGGCCAGCTTGCGGGTTATCCCCGATCCGGCACGTAAGTTCCACGCAAGGCTGCACTGCCAGACTGGTCCCTACGCAATTCGGCGTTCATCCCTATAAGCGGGCGCGGCCATGGCACGCCCCCGCACCGACTGGAGACACCATGGTCAAGATCCTCATCGCTTTCATCGTCGTCGCCGGCGCCGCCCTGTATCTGCTGACGAAGGGTGGCGGCGACGTCTCCATGGGCGGCGAACAGCACGGCGCCGAGACCCACGCCCCGGCCCCCGCCGAGGCCCCGGCAGCGCCCGCACAGAAATAAGACGGAACGCCGCCAGGCGCGGTGTTTGTCAACGCAGCGAGTAGAATACCGTTTTACGTAAAACGGACGGTCTTCACATATGGCAGGTTTTCGCCCCAAGTCTTCCCCCCGACTCTCGCCCGATGCCGAGCGACTGGTGGCCGACGCGCTTGCGCTCGACGCCTCGGGCAGCCGCATGGAGGACGGGTATTGGGAGCGGCGGCTGTCGCAGCGCCTGGGCCGCCTCCTGAAGAACGGCAGCCAGACCGCCCTCGACGCCGCGCTCGAACACCTGTTCAAGCACAACGCGGATGCCTCCGACGTGCTGGCCGAGCAGGCCGAGACGCTGGCCGAGTCCGCCACGGTCGAGATCGACGGCGTGCAGCATGACGCCCTGCTGATCGCCGCGCCGATCCTCGCCCATACCCGCTACGCGATTCCGTCCGGCGCGCTCAAGCCCGAGCTGGCCCAGACGCTGGCCGTGCACCTGCAGGCCCACGTGCTGGCCACGCAGACCCAGGTGGCGCTGTCGCCGTATCTATATAGCATCGACCAGCTCCCGCGCACCCATAGCGACACCTTCGCCCTGACCCACAAGCTCGCCTCGGCGGCGCTGGCCGGCACGGTGCCCAAGGTGGATCTGCGCGACCTGCCGGAGACCGCCCCGATCCTGGCCGATCCGCGCTACCTGCTGGCCGTGGTGGTGGCGCCGCACGAAGGCGCCCTGTTCCGCTGGCAGGAAGATGCCAAGGAGCACCACGCCGAGCGTTCCACCTGCCTGGAGCAATGGCGCCAGCAGGTGCAGCCGTCCGTGGCCGTGCTGCTGCCGGGCTGCGAATTCGAACTGCTGCTGCCCGATGCGTTCTTCCTGTCGTGCCGCGAATCTGACAAGAGCATCCGCCCGCTGACCGTGCGCGCCGCCGTGAACTACCTGTGCGGCACGCTGGACGTGCCCGCCGGCCAACTGGCTGCCGTGGTGGCCTCGTTCGGCGAGGAAGTGGTCGAGGAATACCGCGTCGGCTTCACCATGCGCGGCGAGAAGGACGTGATCTACGGCATCGTCTGGCCCGTCTATGGCCGCGAGGCCGGCGAAGTCGATGCCGAGGAAAAGGGCAACCCGCTCGAGCAGATCTGCGAGGAACTGCGCAACGCCGGCGTGGAGGAGATCTTCCGCCACGCCGCGCTGTTCGACCCCGAGTACTGCGAAGACTGCGGTACGCCGCTCTATGCGGACCGTTCGGGCGAGATCGTCCACGCCGAACTGCCCGAGGACGCGCCGACCCAGCAGCCGCTGTTTCACTAAGCTGGCCGCCGACTCATAAAAGAACCCGCGCAAGCGGGTTTTTTTATCGGCGCGAAGCGGTGGAAGGTGCCGCCCACCGGAAGTGCCGAAAACACCCCATACCCGTGCCATCGCCCAGGAAGTCCCCCAACCCACGCAGGCGTGTACGTTTGACGGCACAATGCATGGCATCCCATCCCACATCCCGCACCACCCGAGGAGCCTGTCGATGAAAGCGAGCCATCGTTCCGCCAAGATCCGCCATGCCTTGCTGGGCACCCTGCTCTCCGTTGCGATGTCCGCCGGGGTGACCGTGGGCGCCGCGCACGCCGAGGACCTGCGCATCGGCCTGGCTGCCGATGTCACCTCGATGGACCCGCACTGGAACAACGCGGGCCCGAACAACGCCATCGCGCTGCATATCTTCGAATCGCTGGTGTTCATGGATAAGAACGCCCGCTACATCCCCGGGCTGGCGCTGTCCTGGAAGCCGGTGAACGCCATCACGTGGGAGATCAAGCTGCGCCCGAACGTGAAGTGGCATGACGGCACGCCGTTCACGAGCGAGGACGTCAAGGCGTCCCTGGAGCGGCCCGAGAAGCTGACCAACAGCCCCGGCTCGTTCACCAGCTATACCAAGCCGATCGCCCGCATCGACACGCCCGACGCGCTCACCGTGCGCCTGACCATGAACGTGCCGAATTACGCCAACCTCGCCAACGACCTGAACAGCGTGCCGATCATGCCGAAGAGGGTCGCGGCCACGCTGACCCAGGCCGATTTCGACTCGGGCAAGGCGATGATCGGCACCGGGCCGTTCAAGTTCGTGCGCTTCGCGCGCGGGCAGGAAATCGTGATGGCGAAGAACCCCGACTACTGGGGGCCGAAGGTGGACTGGGACCGCGCGGTGTTCCGCATCCTCACCGACAACGGCGCACGCAGCGCGGCGCTGCTGGCCGGCGACGTGGACGTGATCGAGAGCGTGCCCTCGGCCGACGTGGCGAAGCTCAAGCAGAATCCGAAGTTCAAGATCGAGCAGACGGTGTCGTGGCGCACCATCTTCTGGCAGATGGACCAGTCGCGCGACAACTCGCCGTTCGTGACCGACAAGGCCGGCAAGCCGCTGGCCAAGAACCCGTTCAAGGACGCCCGCGTGCGGGAAGCGGTCAGCAAGGCGCTGAACCGGGACGCCATCGTCAGCCGCATCATGGAGGGGCTGGCGGTGCCGGCCTCGTCGATCGTCTCGCCGCAGATCTTCGGCCATCCGGGCACCAAGCCGGACGCCTACGATGTCGAGGGCGCCAAGAAGCTGCTGGCCCAGGCAGGCTACCCCGATGGCTTCGCGCTGACGCTGCACGCCACCAACAACCGCTACCTCAACGACGGCCAGGTGGCGCAGGCCACGGCCGGCATGCTGACGCGCATCGGCATCCAGACCAAGGTGGAGACCCTGCCCGTGGCAGCCTACTTCACGCGCGCGCGCCAGGGCGAGTTCTCGTTCCAGATGCTGGGATGGGGCTCGGCGGCGGCCGATGTGGCGCTGCGCTCGATCACCGGCACGCCCAACCCGAAGACCGGCTATGGCACGTGGAACTGGGGCAAGTACAGCAATCCGCAGCTCGACAAGCTGATCGAAACGTCACTGACCACGGTCAGCAGCGACAAGGCGCGCGAGGAAGCCGCGCGCGCCGCGGCGAAGGTCGCGCTGGCGGATCACGCCATCATCCCCTCGCACAGCCAGCTGGCGATGTGGGCCATGCGCAAGGGCCTGCGCTACGAGGCCCGCACCGACGAATGGTCGCTGGCGCAGTTCTTCCACAAGGAATGACCGTTTTCCACCGGAAAACGATCAGATCACCAGCCGGTCTTCCTGATTGGCATTGGCCGCGCGCAGCTTCTTGACCCAGTCCCGGGCGGGCAGCTGGGTCGCGGCTTCCACCACGTCCGCGCGCGCTTCCAGCGTCTCCCAGGAGACGTCGATGGCCGGCCCGTTGAACGCCATGGCGATGATGTTGCCGTCATGCACTTCCGGGAACACCAGCACGCGGTTGTCGAAGGCATCGCAGATCCGCACGATGTTCTTCGGAAAGCTCTCGTGGTCGCCGAACAGGTTGATCGTCATCACGCCGGGGGTCTTCAGCACGCGGCGGCAGGCGCGGTAGAACGCCGTGGTGTCCAGCACCGGGCCGCGCGCGGTGGCGTCGTAGAGGTCCACCTGGAGCGTATCGATGGCCGCCGTGCTGGCGCTGTCCATCACGAAGTCCCAGGCGTCCTGCTCGCGCACGGTCAGGCGCGCGTCATCTTCGCGCAGGCCGAACATGCTGCGGCCGGCCACGATCACGGCCGGATTCAGCTCCACTGCCGTCACCTTGGCGCGGGCGAACTGCCGATGGCAGAACTTGGTCAACGCGGCAGCCCCGAGGCCCAACTGCACCACGTGGAAGTCGTCGACCGAGGGCGACTGGAACAGCAGCCAGGCCATCATCTGCTGCGCGTATTCGAGCTCGATGGCGTCCGGCTTGCGCAGGCGCATCGCGCCCTGGACCCATTCCGTGCCGAAATGCAGGTAGCGCACGCCGTCCATCTCGGAGAACGTCACCGGCGCGAAGCGCGGCTTCATGCGGGCTTCGTGACGGGGGTCCTGCCGGGAATCCTGCCGGGCGTTCAGGTTGCCGCGCGATGCGTCACGGTGTCCGCGGGCGGGACGGCGCGAGGCCACGGCCTCGATCGATTTGCGTTTCAGAAGCGTCATAGCGGAGAAAAAGGCGCCAAGGGCGCGGATCATGGGGGCGAATCATTGGCCCAGCGCGGTCTGGGCGCGCTGGAGCCATTCGCGATTGTGTTCGCGGGCATGGCGCGGCCAGTGGCGCGCGTCATGGACGATATCGGCATAGAGCGCTTTCGCGCGCTCGCGGTCGGCGGCATCGGGCTGGGCCGTCAGCCAGTCGGCAAACAGGCAGCGCGGCGCGGCATCGCTGGCGCTGGTCAGGGCCTGCTCGAACGCAGCCCGCGTGCCCGGCGCGCCGGTAGCGGCCAGCGTCTGCGCGTACAGCAGCGAGGGCGTGGCCTGCTCGCGCGCCTGCGGGTGGTGCGAGAACAGCGTCTCCAGCGTGGCCTGCGCCGGCCCGGGCTGGCCGGTGGCCACCTGGGCGCGCGCCAGCCCTTCCAGCAAGGCCGGGTCGGAGGCGAACGGGCCGTTGGCGGCCGTCTGGTAGTGCGTCAGCGCCTCGGCCGGCTGGCCGGCATCGAGCAGCGCGGCGCCCAGGCGCATGCGGTGGTCCACGGTGGGTGCCCGGTCGAAGGCGTCGCGGGCCTCCCGCACGGCACGGTTCGGATCCACGATCTGCCGGATCGCCCGTCCCGCCGCCCGCGCCCCGCGCGTCTGGCGCAGGCTGGGCAGGTAGACCGCGAAGAAATAGACCACGCTGCCGAGCCCCGGGAACAGGAACAGCAGCAGGAGCCAGTACATATTCTGGTGCGTGCGCACCGCATGCACCGCGAAGAAGATGGCGACGATGACATGCAGGCCGATACCGCCAATACCGCCAAGGCCGAGACTGGACATAGGAATTTATCGAAATGGGAGGCCGGCCCGCCGCGCGGGGCGAGCCATGGCCGCGATTGTGACAGAAGTGACTGACGGTGAGACTTGTTCGGTACGCCTAAAGTTTTGCGGATTTGCGCCGAAGAAGGGGTGGGCTCTCTCCCGATCGGAACCACGCATATGACAACAATCAGCAGCGTTACCCCTCAGATCGTCACCGCCAGTGACGCCAACGTAACCAACACCCGCCGCTTCACCGCGCCGGCTGACGACGCGGCGCAAGCCGCCGCCGCCAGCACGGACGGCAGCGCGTCGGCCTCCTCGGCTTCCTCGGCCAGCGCCAGCGGCGACATCAAGGGCCCGGGCGGCGCCGGACGCCTGGGCGGCGCAGGTGCCGCAGACGCCAGCGCGGCCAGCAGCGAAGACAGCGACTCGGCGGTCATCAAGGCGCTGAAGCAGCAGATCGAGGCGCTGCAGAAGCAGCTGGCAGCCCAGATGCAGCAGCTCCAGGCCGCGCAGAACAGTGGCGCGGACGACAGCACCAAGGCCAGCACCGTGGCCGCGCTGCAGGCCGGTGTCACGTCGACCTCGGCGTCGCTCCAGCAGGCCGTCGCCAAGCTGGCCGAAGCCATTCAGCAGGCCGGCGCCTCCAGCACCGGGAACATCGTCAACACGACGGCCTGAACGGCGTCGCCCCTTCGTCATCGAAAGAAGACGCCCCACGCCTGGCTGGGCGATTCAGTCCAGCCAGGCGCGCAAGGCCTGCCACGCGACCCGCTTTTCCGCATAGGCCAGCGTATAGGCCGGGCTGCTCGACGGCAGCCGCAGGATGGCATGGCGGTCGCCATGCGCCCCCAGCGCCCCCAGCGCCTTTTCCCCGATCTTCGCCGCCGTACCGCCGTTGAAGGCAATCGCCCGCAGGCTCGGCAGCGTGCCGATCAGCCCGAGCAGGTCGTTCCCGGCATGGTCGCGGATATTGCTGTCGAGGCTGCCATCGCGCCGCGCCTCGGCCACCACGTCCCACAGCCCCACGCCGTACCCAAGCAGCGCTTGCAGGCGGGCCGGGTAGTCCTGGCCGACGAGATCGACCCCGAGGACATCGCCCATCAGGTGCCAGAAGCGGTTCTGCTTGTGCGCGTAGTACTGGTTCTGGGCGAGCGAGACCTCGCCCGGCAGGCTGCCGAGCACGAGGACGCGGGTGTGGGCATCGACGACCGGCGGGAAACAGCGTTTGGTGGTCATCTTGGGAGGGTCTTCGCTGGCGGCCCCTCCCCCGCAGGCGGGAGCGGGGCCGCAAACCGGCCTCAGGCCAGCAGGCGGTTCACGCGTTGCACGTAGGTGGCCGGATCTTCCAGCATGCCGCCCTCGGCCAGAAGGGCCTGGTCGAACAGCACGCTGACGCGGTCGGCGAAGGCTTCGTCGCCGGCCACGTCGCGCAGCTTCTTCACCAGCGCGTGCTCGGGGTTCAGCTCCAGGATCGGCTGGGCGTCGGGCGCCTTCTGGCCGGCCTGCTTGAGCAGGCGCTGCAGGTAGCCGCTCATGTCGCCATCGTCCGACACCAGGCACGAAGCCGATTCAGTCAGGCGCAGCGTCACGCGCACGTCCTTGGCTTTGCCTTCCAGCACGCCCTTGGCACGGTCGACCACGTCCTTCCAGTCGGTTTCGGCCTTTTCCTGCTCGGCCTTCTCGGCCTCGTCGGCCAGCGCGCCGAGGTCCAGGTCGCCACGCGCCACGGACACCAGTTCCTTGCCGTCGAACTCGTGCAGGTAGGACAGCATCCACTCGTCCACGCGCTCGGTCAGCAGCAGCACTTCGATGCCCTTCTTGCGGAAGACTTCCAGATGCGGGCTCGACTTGGCGGCCACCCAGGTGTCGGCGGTGACGTAGAAGACCTTGTCCTGCCCTTCCTTCATGCGGCTCACGTAGTCGCCCAGCGAGACCGACTGCTCGGCCGTGTCGCTGTGGGTGGACGCGAAGCGCAGCAGCTTGGCGATGCGCTCGGCGTTGGCCTGGTCCTCGCCCATGCCTTCCTTGAGCACCTGGCCGAACTGCTCCCAGAAGGTCTTGTACTTGGCGCGATCGGCTTCGTCCTCGCTGTCCGCCAGCGATTCGAGCATCGACAGCACACGCTTGGTGCTGCCCTCGCGGATCGCGCGCACATCGCGGCTCTCCTGCAGCAGCTCGCGCGAGACGTTCAGCGGCAGGTCGGCCGAATCCACCACGCCCTTGACCCAGCGCAAGTACGCCGGCAGGAGCTGGTCCGCGTCGTCCATGATGAACACGCGCTTCACGTACAGCTTCAAGCCGGCCTTGTGATTGCGGTCCCACAGGTCGAACGGGGCGCGCGCCGGGATGAACAGCAGCTGCGTGTACTCGCTGCGGCCTTCCACGCGATTGTGGGTCCAGGTCAGCGGGGCTTCCTGGTCATGGGCGATGTGCTGGTAGAACGCCTGGTACTGCTCGTCGGTGATGTCGGACTTGGCGCGCGTCCACAGCGCGCTGGCCTGGTTCACGCTCTCCCACTCGCCGGTGGTCTTGTGGGCGCTGGCTTCGGCATCCCACTCTTCCTTGGGCATGCGGATCGGCAGCGAGATATGGTCCGAATACTTCTGGATGATGTGGCGCAGGCGGTACGACGACAGGAAGTCGTCCTCGCCCTCGCGCAGGTGCAGCGTGATGGTGGTGCCGCGCTCGGTGCGCGAGATGGCGTCCACCGTGAACTCGCCGTCGCCGGTGCTTTCCCAGCGCACGGCTTCCTCGGCCGGCACGCCGGCGCGGCGCGTCTCCACGGTGACCTTGTCCGCGACGATGAAGGCCGAGTAGAAGCCCACGCCGAACTGGCCGATCAGCGCGGCGTCCTTCTGCTGGTCGCCGGACAGTTGCTGGAAAAATTCCTTGGTGCCCGAGCGCGCGATCGTGCCGAGGTTGCGGATCGCCTCGTCGCGGCTCATGCCGATACCGTTGTCGGTGATCTTCAGCGTGCGGCTGGCGGCGTCGGCTTCGATGCGGATGACGAGGTCGGCATCGTTCTCGAGCAGCGACGGGTTGGCGATCGCCTCGAAGCGCAGCTTGTCAGTGGCGTCCGAAGCATTCGACACCAGCTCGCGCAGGAAGATCTCCTTGTTGCTGTACAGCGAGTGGATCATCAGGTGCAGCAGCTGCTTCACTTCCGCCTGGAAGCTCATCGTTTCGTGCGGTGCGGTCATGGTTCTCCTCTTGAAAGCTTGAAAACAAAGCGGGCACATCCGGGGTTGCCCCGGGCGCGGTGCGCGGCGGGGTCGATGGCCCTTCAAATCGGGATGGACGGACGGTTTTTCAAGCCCCCGGGGTGGCGGGGGCGGGGGCGGTATGGGCGCCAGAGGCCGGCTGGCCGGATAATCGCTCGATCTGCGCGGCCAGGAAACGCAGCATGCCGGGATCGGCGCTGCTGGCCACGTTGAAGCGCGTCCAGGTGGATGGCATCTGGCTGGGCGAGAACAGGCTGCCCGGGGCGAACAGGTAGCCCTCCTCGTGCCCCGCCGTAGCGATGACATTGGTGTCCACGCCCGTATCGGCCCACAGGTACATGCCGGCGTGCTGGCCCGGGAACATCCGCAAACCCAGCCGTTCGAGTTGGTGGCGGGTCTCGTCGCGCGCCCGGTCCAGCCGGCCGCGCACGCGCTCCACGTGCTTGCGGTAGTGGCCCTCGGTCAGCACCTTGTAGACCACGCGCTCGTTGATCTCGGGCGTGGCCATGCCGGTCAGCAGCTTGCTGTCGGTCAGCGTCACGGCCAGCTCCGGGCTGGCGGCGATGAACCCCACGCGCAGGTTGGCGGCCAGCGTCTTGGAGAAGCTGCCGAGATAGATCACGCGCCGGAGCTGGTCGAGGCTGGCCAACCGGGTGGCGGCGTGGCCGGGCGGGCAGAGATCGCAATAGATATCGTCCTCCACCACCAGGAAGTTGTACTGCTCGGCCAGTTGCAGCAGCCGGAACGCCCGGGCGGCGGAGAGCGAGGTGCCCGTGGGGTTGTGCAGCACGGAATTGACCACGAACAGCTTGGGCCGATGGGCCTGCACCACGCGCTCGAGCGCGTCCAGGTCCGGGCCATCGGCCGTGTACGGCACGCCGATCACGTGGGCGCCCTGCGCGGCGAAGCGCGCGAACATCACGAACCAGGCCGGATCGCCGACCAGCACGGTATCGCCGGGGTGCAGGTATTGCCGTGCGATCAGGTCGAACGCCTGCGTGATGCCGGAGGTCATCACGATCTGGTCCGGCGTGACGCCGATCTCCAGCTCCTCCAGCCGCGTGCGCAACTGCTGCCGCAACGGCAGGAAGCCCTGCGGCGTGCCGCTCGACAAAAAATGGTTGCCCGGTTGCCGCCCCAGGCTGCGCAGCGCGCCGGACATCAGCTCGCCGTCCAGCCACTCGTTCGGCAGGAAGCCCCAACCCGGCGCCTTGTGGCTCTCCGCCGAATGGAACATGCTGCGCAGCAGCCAGGTCACGTCGATATTGCGGATGGCGTCCGAAGGCGGCGTGGCGGCCGTGGACGGATGTGCCACGCGCTCCCGCACATAGAACCCCGAGCCGCGCCGCGACTCCAGGTAGCCCAGCGCCACCAGCCGCTCATAGGCTTCCACCACGGTGAAGCGCGAAATCCCCTTCTCGGTGGCCAGTTGCCGGATCGACGGCATGCGCATGCCGGCCCGGAACACCCGTTCGTCGATGCGCAGCCGTGCCCATTCAGTCAATTGCTCGACCAGCGTCATCTGGGCCGAAGGAATCGGGTCCGGCAACTGCTCGTGGCCGGCCGTCGGCATCACCAGCCTCAAGGGCCGTGTGCCGCCCGACGCACCCGAGCGGCCTCCGCTATCCTTGCGGTCTGGCCCGGGGTGCCGCCTTTCGTCCGCTTCGCTGCCTTCCATGTGGTGCTCCCGCAACTGTACTGAATACGATCTGCTGAACTGTATCGGTACTGTACCGATAACCTTGTCTACCATCAACCGACAATGACGCTCGCCATAGACCACCTCGTGATCGCGGCCCCGGATCTGGAATCCGGCGCGAACCATGTTGCCGACCTGCTCGGCGTTGCCCCGCAAGGCGGCGGCGCGCACCCGCGCATGGGCACGCACAACCGCGTCATGGGGCTGTTCGGCGGGATGTACCTCGAAGTGATCGCGATCGACCCGGCCGCCCCGGCGCCGGATCGGCCGCGCTGGTTCGGGCTGGACAGCGAAGCCATCCGCGAGCGGCTGGCCGACGGCCCGTTCCTGGCCCACTGGGCCGCCCGCGTGGAACGGCCGATCGACCTGTCGCGCTGGCAGGCGCAGTACCCGGACCGCATCGCCCCGGCCATTCCGATGACGCGCGGCGCGCTGCACTGGCGCCTGACCGTGCCCGACGACGGCAGCCTGCCGGCCTGGCCGGGTGAGGCGACGCATGCGGGCGATGGCCTGTTCCCCACGCTGATCCAGTGGGACGTGCCCAACCACCCCGCCATCAGCCTCCCGCGCCAGGACCTGGCGCTGCGTCGGCTGCGCGGCAGCCATCCACAGGCGGAACTGCTGCGGCAGGGGCTGGCGTGGATCGGCGCGGCAGACCTGATCGAGATCGAACAGACCGATGGGCCGCCACAACTGGTGGCCGAAATCGACACCCCAGCAGGCACCAAGACCCTGCGCTGACTATATAAATACCCCCGAAGGAGCCCCCGACGATGTCCGCCACCACCACCAAGCGTTTCGACGACGACGCCTATCTCGACCACTGCAACGCCACGGTCGTGGCCGTGAGCGAGGCCGGCATCGAGCTGGACCAGACCGTCTGCTACGCGCGCAGCGGCGGGCAGGCCGGGGACACCGGCACGCTGGTGCTGGCCGATGGCCGCGTGGTGGCGCTGATCGACACGATCTACGCCGAGGACCGCACCCGCACCCGCATCCTCCACGTGCCGGCGCCGGACGCCCCGGCGGTGCAGCCCGGTGACCAGGGCGAAGTGCGCATCGACTGGGCGCGCCGCCACAAGCTGATGCGGCTGCACACCTGCCTGCACCTGCTGGGATCGCTGATCCCGGTGCCGGTGACTGGCTGCAGCATCTCGCCCGATTCCGCGCGCATCGACTTCGACCTCCCCGAATCCACGCTGGACAAGGCCGAACTGACCGAGCAGCTCAACGCGCTGATCGGCGCGAAGACCGATGTGCGGATCGACCGCATCACGCCCGAACAGCTCGCCGCGCAGCCCGATCTGGTGCGCACCGTGGGCGCCGCGCCGCCGGCCGGCACGTCCACCATCCGCATCATCGAGATCCCCGGTGTGGACCGCCAACCCTGCGGCGGCACCCACGTGGCCAATACGGGCGAGATCGGCGCGGTCACCGTGACCAAGATCGAGAAGAAGAGCCGCACCAACCGCCGCGTGGTGGTCAACTTCGCCGCGCTGGCCTGAGGTCGCCGTCATGGATGCCAACTGGCTGACGGGCCTGTCGATGGCCCAGTTCCTCGCATTGATCACGCTGCTGGCCGTGGGCGCGTTCACGCCCGGCCCCAACACCACCATCGCCGCCGTGACCGGGGCCAACTTCGGGCTGCGCGCCACGCTGCCGCATTGCATCGGGGTGGCGTTCGGCTTCGCGAGCATCGTCGCGCTGTGCGCCACCGGCGTGGGCGCCTTGATACTGGCCAGCCCGATGCTGGCGCGCGCCATCCATGTCGTCGGCGTGGCCTACCTGCTCTGGCTGGCGTGGAAGATTGCCCGGAGCGCCTCGCTGGCCGAGAAGACCGTGCTCAAGCCGATGAACGTCTGGCAGTCGGCCGCGTTCCAGTACGCCAATATCAAGGCGTGGATGCTGGCGCTGGCCGTGGCGGCCTCGTACATGGCCGGCGCGCCCTCGCCCGCGCAGCGCATCGCGCTGGTCAGCACGGTGTTTGGGGTCTTCGGCTTCTTCAGCAACGGCGCCTATGGGCTGCTCGGCGCCTCGCTGCGGCACTGGCTGGCGCAGGGCAACCGCGTGCGCTGGTTCAATGGAACGATGGGGCTGGCGCTCGGCGTGACGGCGGTCTGGATCGCCCTTGCCGCGCAGCCGCACTGATCTTCCCGGGCCTCCCCATCATGGCAAATCCTTCTGCTTCTGCTTCTCCCTCCCATCCGCCCGCTTCCGGCGGCATGTGGCTCGGCTTCATCGGCGTGGCGATCTTCAGCCAGACGCTGCCGTTCACGCGCATGGCCGTGGCCGAGCTGGACCCCATCTTCGTGGCGCTGGCCCGCGCGGTGCTGGCGGCCTGCCTGGCGCTGGGCCTGCTCGCCCTGCGCGGCGCGCTGGCCCCGGCACGGCGGCCGCGCGGACGCCAGTGGGCACGGCTGGCGGTGACGGCGCTGGGCGTGGTGGTCGGCTTTCCGCTGTTTTCGTCACTCGCCATGCGCGAGGTGCCGGCCGGCCATGGCGCCATCGTGATTGGCCTGCTGCCGCTGGCCACCGCCGTGTTCGCGGCGTGGTTCGGCAGCGAGCGCCCTTCCCCGGCCTTCTGGCTCTCGGCCGTGGCCGGCAGCGCGCTGGTGATCGCCTTCGCCCTGTGGCAGGGGGCCGGCGGCCTGCAACATGCCGACTGGTATTTGTTCGCCGCCGTGGTGCTTGGCGCGCTGGGCTATGCCGAGGGCGGCAAGCTGTCACGGGAGCTGGGCGGGCTGGAAACCATCAGCTGGGCGCTGGTCGTGTCCCTGCCGGTACTGGTGCCCGTGGTGGCGTGGCTGGCCATGGCGCACGCGCCCGAGATCGGCGCGGCATCCTCCCGGGCGTGGCTCGGCATGGCCTATGTATCGGTCTTTTCGATGTTCATCGGCTTCCTGTTCTGGTACGCCGGACTCGCAAAAGGCGGCGTCGCCCGCGTAGGCCAGATACAATTGCTCCAGCCGTTCCTCACGCTGGCGGGCGGCGCCGTGATCCTGGCCGAGCCCCTCGACGCCCCCACCCTCGCCTTTGCCGTGGCGGTGATTGCCGTGGTGGCCCTTGGCCGCCGCGCCGCCGTGCGCAACACGGCACCCGCCACGCCACCGGCCGCCACCGCGGCCGAAGGGGCGCCCCCCATATTTCCAGGACGACTTCACTAACAGGAGCCATGCATGTCCGTATATGACACCCTCGCCCGCCTCGGCGTGGAACTGCCCCCCGTCAGCGCCCCCGCCGCCGCCTATGTCATGGCCGCGACCAGCGGCAACACCGTCTTTCTCTCGGGCCACATCGCCCGCAAGGACGGCAAGGTCTGGGCCGGCAAGCTCGGCAAGGACGTCGACACCGAGACCGGCAAGGCCGCCGCGCGCGCCATCGCCGTCGACCTGCTGGCCACGCTCCACGCCCATATCGGCGACCTGAACCGGGTCCAGCGCATCGTCAAGGTGATGAGCCTGGTCAACTCCACGCTGGAATTCACCGAGCAGCACCTGGTGACCAACGGCGCATCCGAGTTCCTGGTCGAGGTCTTCGGCGACAAGGGCCGCCATGCGCGCAGCGCGTTCGGCGTGGCCCAGGTGCCGATGGGCGCCTGCGTCGAGATCGAAATGATCGTCGAAATCGCATAATTCGTATTTTTTCCACCACGCAGTCCAAGATTCACCCCACCAGAGACAGATCATGAAATGGGCCATCTCCCGCCGAGCACAGCAACTGACCAGCTCGGCCATCCGCGAAATCCTGAAGGTCACCGAGCGTCCGGAAGTCATTTCCTTCGCCGGCGGCCTGCCGTCCCCGGCGTCGTTCCCGGTAGCGGCCATGGAAGCGGCGGTGGCCCGCGTATTCGCCGATAACCCCCAGGGCGCGCTGCAATATGCCGCCACCGAGGGTTATCTGCCGCTGCGCGAATTCGTGGCCAAGCGCTACAACGTGGAGGTGGAGCGCGTGCTGATCACCACCGGCAGCCAGCAGGCGCTGGACCTGATCGCCAAGGTGATGATCGACCCGGGCAGCCCCGTGCTGGTGGAAACGCCGAGCTACCTCGGCGCCCTGCAGGCGTTCTCGCTGTTCGAACCCGAGTTCGTCTCGGTGCCGACCGACGAGCGCGGACTGGTGCCCGAGGCGCTGACGCCGGAGCTCACCGCCGGCGCCCGCTTCCTCTACGCCCTGCCGAATTTCCAGAACCCCACCGGCCGCCGCCTGCCCCTGGAGCGCCGCCAGGCGCTGGTCAAGCGCGCGCAGGAACTGAACCTGCTGCTGGTGGAAGACGACCCCTACGGCGAACTGAGCTACACCGGCGACATCCTGCCGACACTGCTCTCGATGAACCCGGACGGCGTGATCTACATGGGCTCGTTCTCGAAGGTGCTGGCCCCCGGCCTGCGCCTGGGCTTCGTGATCGCCCCGCCCGAACTGCACTTCAAGCTGTGCCAGGCCAAGCAGGCATCTGATCTGCACACGCCGAGCTTCACCCAGCGCATGGCCTACGAGTCCGTGCGCGACGGCCTGCTCGAACGCCATATCCCGACCATCCGCGCGCTCTACGGCAAGCAATGCGAAGTGATGCTTGATGCACTCAAGCGCCACATGCCCGCCGGCGTGACGTGGAACCAGCCCGAAGGCGGCATGTTCATCTGGGTGGAACTGCCCGAGGGGCTGGACAGCATGAAGATCCTCGAGGAAGCCGTGCGCCGCAACGTGGCCTACGTGCCGGGCGCGCCGTTCTATGCGGGCAATCCGCGCATGAACACGCTGCGCCTGGCCTTCGTGACGGTGCCGCCGGAGCGGATCGAGCAAGGCGTGACGATCCTCGGCGAACTGTTCCGCGAAGCCATCGCCAAGGCAGCGCCGCAGCCGCGCGCTGCCTGAGGCTAGCCCCGGAACCCTGAAGGAGAGCCGATCGCCATGGACGTGGAGGAGCCGCAAGGCCTGTTGCGCATCTGGGGCCGCCTGTCGTCGATCAATGTGCAGAAAGTGGTCTGGTGCGCGCGCGAGCTGCACCTGGACCACGAGCGCATCGACATCGGCAATCACCAGGGCGAGCTGGACACCGAGGCCTACATTCGCCTGAATCCGAATCGCCTGATTCCGGTGATCGAGGATTTCCGCGATACGGACGTGGCCGGCGAGCCCTTCGTGCTGTGGGAATCGAACGCCATCGTGCGCTACCTGTGCGCGCGCTATGGCGAAGGCACGCTGTGGCCGTCCGACGTCAAGGAGCGCGCCTCCGCCGACCGCTGGATGGACTGGCAGACCACGGCGTTCAGCCCGGCCATGGTCTCGGCCTTCCTGCAGATGGTGCGCGTGCCGGTCGAGAAGCGCGACGAGGCGGTCATCGCCAAGTCGTGCGAACGGACCGAGCCGCTGGCCGCGATGCTGGACAAGGCGCTCGCCAGCCGCGAGTTCATCGGCGGCGACCGCTTCACCATGGCCGACATCGCGCTGGCCTGCGCGGCACACCGCTGGATGGGCACGCCCGTGCCCCACACTGCACGGCCCAACCTCGAACGCTGGCTGGACGACATGCGCGCCCGGCCGGCGGCCACCGGCATCCTCGTCCTGCCGCTGCGCTGAATCGTCCTGCGCCTTTGGTCGATCGGTTTTTGTCCGATCTGACTAGCGGCGCAGGCGTCCCTTTTCCTGGCCGCACTCGACGGCCACGCCAAATTCGAACGTCCGTTTTAGGAGTACCCTCGCCCGAGAGTTGTGAGGTGCGCTCTGCTCCCCCCGAACAAACCCTGATCCCTGAATCCGATTCATCGACCCGGTGACCGGATTTAAGCGATTGCGGGGAACTCGCGTCCTTACAATCGCCTTTCTGTGCGCAGCGATGCGCTTGCCGCCGCACGCCCAGTTGCTATGCAGTAGCGGCAGTCCAGGCCCGACAGAGGCACGGCTGCCTTCCAAACCCAGAGGAGGATTCAATCGTGTGGAGTCAAATCTATGACCCGCTCGGCAATATGGCGCTGTCTACCATTGCCGCGGGGGTCCCTGTGGCCGTGCTGCTCGCAGCGCTGGCGTTCTTTCACATGCAGGCCCACATCGCTGCCGGACTGGCGCTGGCGGTCGGCATCGCGGTGGCGTCGTTCGTGTTCGGCATGCCCGCGGCCATGGCCGGCAAGGCGGCCGGGCTGGGCATCGTCTCCGGGCTGTTTCCGATCGGGTGGATCGTCCTCAACATCATCTTCCTGCACCGGCTGACCACACTTAACGGGTCATTCAGGGTGTTGCAGAACTCGATCTCGGGCGTGACCGAAGATCGCCGCCTCCAACTTCTGCTGGTGGCCTTCAGCTTCGGCGCGTTCTTCGAGGGCGCAGCCGGCTTCGGCACGCCGGTGGCCGTGACCGGCGCCATCCTGATCGGCCTGGGCTTCTCGCCGCTAGCCGCTTCTGGCCTAGCGCTGATCGCCAATACCGCTCCGGTGGCGTTTGGCGCACTCGGCGCGCCAATCATCGGCCTCTCGTCGGTGACCGGCATCGAACAGACCGTGCTCTCCGCGATGATTGGCCGCCAACTGCCGTTCTTCTCGGTGCTGGTGCCGTTCTGGCTGATCTGGGCGTTCGCGGGCTTCCGCGGCATGCTGGCCATCTGGCCGGCCATCCTGGTGGCGGGCGTCAGCTTCGCCGTGCCGCAGTTCCTGGTCTCGAACTACCACGGCCCGTGGCTGGTGGACGTGATCTCCGCGCTGATCTCGATGGGGGCCCTGACCGCCTTCCTGAAGATCTGGCATCCGAAGGAGATCTGGACCTCCACGCGCATCCTGGGCCGCCACGACGACTCGAAGGTCGATCACCCCGAAGCCCTGGAAGCCGAAGCCCGCGCCAACGCGGCGTCGGTCGGCATTTCGGTGGTCAAGGCGTGGATGCCATGGGTCATCCTGACCGTGTTCGTGTTCGTCTGGGGCATTCCCGAGTTCAAGAAGCTCGTGGACGGCATCTGGCAGTACAAATTCCCGATCCCGGGCCTCGACAAGGCCATCATCAAGGGTCCGCCGGTGGTGCCGAAGGAAATCGTCGAAGGGGCGGTGTTCAACTTCAACGTGCTGTCGATGGCCGGCACCGGCATCCTGGTGTCGGCGCTGGTCGGCGGCCTGCTGATGGGCTACTCGGTGCCGCGCCTGCTCAAGGAGTACTGGGAGACGATCAAGCTGGTGCGCTACTCGCTGCTGACCATCTGCGCCATGTTCGGCATCGGCTACCTGACCCGCTACTCGGGTCTCGACGCCACGCTGGGCCTGGCCTTTGCGCAGACCGGCGTGTTCTACCCGCTGTTCGGCACGATGCTGGGCTGGCTGGGCGTGGCACTGACCGGTTCCGACACGGCGTCCAACGTCCTGTTCGGCGGCCTGCAGAAGACCACGGCGGAGCAGCTGGGCCTGTCGCCGGTGCTGATGGCGGCCGCCAACAGCTCGGGCGGTGTGATGGGCAAGATGATCGACGCCCAGTCGATCGTGGTGGCCTCCACCGCCACCAAGTGGTACGGCCACGAGGGCGAGATCCTGCGCTACGTGTTCTTCCACTCGGTCGTGCTGGCCATCCTCGTCGGCCTGTTCGTGACCCTGCAGGCGTACGTGCCGCCGTTCACGCACATGGTGATTCACTGATGGCGATTCCCTGACATTGCCTGCTCGACCAGGCATGCAGACAAGCCCCGCCTCATGGCGGGGCTTTTTGTTGGGCGTATCATCACCGGTTCACTCCAACAGACGAGATGAGGGACCGCCGTATGCCGATTCGCCGCCTGGAAAGATTGATCGATCCATTCCGGAACATGCCGGATACGCAGCCGCCGGCCAGCATCTGGCGGTTCTACGCGTACTTCCTGCGCGAGGTGCGCGGGGTGTTGTTCGCGCTGCTGGTGGTGGGCCTGATCGCCGCGCTGATCGAGGTGTCGCTGTTCAGCTTCCTCGGCCGGATCATGGACCTCGCCAAAGGAACACCGGACGGGCAGTTCTTCGCGCGCCATCAGAATGAATTGCTGTGGATGGCCGCCGTGGCGCTGCTGCTGCGCCCGCTGTTCTTCGGCCTGCACGATGTGCTGCTGCATCAGGTCATCAACCCCAACCTGGCCAACCTGATCCGCTGGCAGAACCATCGCTACCTGCTCCAGCAGAGCCTGTCGTTCTTCCAGAACGACTTCGCGGGGCGGATTGCCCAGCGCATCATGCAGACCGGGTTCTCGCTGCGCGACTCGGCCGTGCATGCGCTCGATGCGCTCTGGCACGTGATCATCTACGCCATCAGCGCGCTGATCCTGTTCGCCGAGGCGGACTGGCGGCTGATGATCCCGCTGATCCTGTGGATTGCCGGCTACATCGCCGCCCTGGCGTACTTCACGCCGCGCGTGAAGCAGCGTTCCGTGGTGGCCACCGAGGCGCGCTCGCGGCTGATGGGCCGCATCGTGGACGGCTACACCAACATCACCACGCTGAAGCTGTTCGCCCACACGCGCCACGAGGAAAGCTACGCGCGCGACGCCATGGCCAGTCACACCGACAAGATGCGCATGGCAGGGCGGATGGTCAGCGCCATGGACGTGACCATCACGGCGATGAACGGCGCGCTGATCGCCGGCACGACCGGGCTGGCGCTGTGGCTGTGGAACCAGGGGCTGATCTCCACGGGCGCCATCGCACTGACGACCGGGCTGGTCATCCGCATCAACAATATGTCCGGCTGGATCATGTGGGTGGTCAACGGCATCTTCGAGAACGTCGGGCAGGTGCAGGACGGCATGAAGACGATTGCCGTGCCGCGCAACGTGGTGGACCGGCCGGACGCGCAGCCGCTGCGCATCGCCCGGGGCGAGGTGCAGTTCGAGGACGTGGGCTTCCACTACGGCAAGGGCGCCGGGGTGATCGAGCATGTCAACCTGACCGTGCAGCCGGGCGAGAAGATCGGGCTCGTGGGGCCGTCCGGGGCCGGCAAGTCGACGCTGGTCAACCTGCTGCTGCGGCTCTACGACGTCGAAACTGGCCGGATTCTGGTCGATGGCCACGACGTGGCCGGGGTGACGCAGGAGAGCCTGCGCGCGCAGATCGGCATGGTCACGCAGGATACGTCGCTGCTGCACCGCTCGATCCGCGAGAACCTGCTCTACGGCAGGCCGGACAGCACCGATGCCGACCTGGGCGAGGCGCTGCGGCGTGCCCGGGCGGACGACTTCATCGGCGATCTGATCGATGGGAACGGCCAGCGGGGGCTCGACGCGCTGGTGGGCGAGCGTGGCGTGAAGCTGTCCGGCGGGCAGCGGCAGCGCATCGCCATCGCCCGGGTGCTGTTGAAGGATGCGCCAATCCTGATTCTCGACGAGGCCACCTCGGCGCTCGACTCCGAAGTGGAGGCGGCCATCCAGGAGAGCCTGGAGGCGTTGATGGAGGGCAAGACCGTGATCGCCATCGCCCACCGGCTCTCGACCATCGCGCGGATGGACCGGCTGGTGGTGCTCGACGGCGGCCATATCGTCGAGACCGGCACCCACGCCGAACTGCTCGCGCGCGGCGGGCTCTATGCCCGGCTATGGGCACACCAGACCGGCGGCTTCGTCGGCGTGGACTGATCGAACCGGGTCAGGCCGGGGTCAGACCAACCCGAGCAGCCCCGCGCCGGCGCCCAGCGCCACCAGCATCAGCGGATGAACCCGCGTCTTCAGCATGAGGGCGATGGTCAGCAGCGTCACCGCCACGGCGGTCCAGTTGTGGTCCACGCTGCTGGCCAGCACCCAGCCCGTGGACATCAGCAGGCCGATGGTCAGCGCGGACAGGCCGCGCTTGATCAGCCCCGGCCAGCGCGCGTGCGGCGAGCGGCCGGCGAAGTATTCGAAGCCGAGCGCGATCAGGCTCGACGGCCCGCACATGCCGACCATCGCCGCGAACGTGCCGCCCGCCCCCGCTACCTGCCAGCCGAACAGCGCCACGAACAGGATGTTCGGCCCCGGCGACGCCTGCGAGATGGCGTAGAGCGCCGCGAACTGGCCATCGGTCATCCAGCCGTTGGCTTCCACGAGGTAGCGGTGCATGTCCGGGATGACGGTGCCGCCGCCGCCCACGGCCAGCAGCGACAGCATGCCGAAATGCCCGAGCAGGCTGCGCAGGATCTCCGGGGAACTCATGCCTGCCCCCGGCGCTTTTCGGCGCGATGTTCGAGCACCAGCGCCACCGGCACCAGCACCGCCATCACCGGCAGCAGCGGCCAGCGCAGCAGGCCGATGGCGACAAACGCCGCCACGCCGACCACCACCGCGCGCACCGTGCGCGGCTGGCTTTCCGCCAGCTTGACCCCGGTGGACAGCACGAGCCCGGCCGAGACCGCCGTCATGCCGGCCAGCATCTGGCGCACGGCGGTGACGTCCTGGTAGCGCAGGTACAGCGCCATGGCGCACAGCACCACCACCATCGGCACCAGCACCAGCCCGCAGAAGGCCGCCACGGCGCCACGCAGGCCGGCGAAGCGCAGGCCCAGCATCAGGGCCAGGTTGATAACGTTGGGGCCGGGCAACACCTGCCCGAGGCTGAGGATCTCGACAAAATCCCGGTCGTTGAGCCAGCGGTTGCGCTCCACGACGGCGCGCCGCACGAACGGGAGCACCCCGCCGAAGCCGGAAAGCCCCATGCGGGCAAATTCGAAGAACAGGGTGCGGGCGTTGGGGGGCGGAGCCAGGGCAGGCTCGGAGACGTCGGGCAGCGGGGCGGCAGACATGATAGGCGGCGATAAATGCCCACGCAGGGGGTGGCGCGGGCTGCCGACATACTACGGCAATCGCGACGGCCCGCGTGGCACGCGGTCATCACGGATGCGCAAGAGGGGGTCAGGGACGGTGATGTGGGTTGCTCCCCTCCCCCCTGGGAGCGCGGAGCAACCCGGCGGCTGCCTTAGCTGCCGCCGTCCACCTTTACCGGCTCGATCTTCACTTCCTTGAGACGTGGCTCGACCGCCTTGCCCTTGCGGGCGCGCTTGCCGACGTACGGCAGCAGCGTCTTGCCAGCCAGCTTCTGCGGCGGCATCTTGCCGCCCCGGACGCCGGTGCCGGAGATCAGCAGCCCCGGCGCGCCCACCGTCACGGCGTGCGTCAGCGGCTCCTTGGGCTCCAGTTCCATCAGGATCACGCCCCGGCCGCCGGCCGACAGCACCTTCACCTCGTCCAGCCCCACCAGCAGCAGCCGGCCATTGCCCGAGAAGCAGGCCACATGCGTGGCTTCGTCGGCAATCGGCGTCGGCGGCAGCAGCGTGTCCCCCTCATCCAGCGTGATGAAGGACTTGCCGCCCTTCTGCCGGCTGATCATGTCGCCGACCTTGGTCACGAAGCCGTTACCGCCGGCCGTGGCTACCAGCACGCGCTGCTCGGCGCCACCCGCAAAGGTGTGGGCGATCTGCGAGCCCGGTGCGAGGTCGATCAGCGTCGTCACCGGCACGCCATCGCCCCGGCCGCCGGGCAGCCCGGCCACCGCCACCGAATAGACCCGGCCGTTGCTGCCGAAGGCCAGCAGCGTGTCCACGGTGCGACACTCGAAGGTGTCGTACAGGCTGTCGCCCGCCTTGAACGTGAACTGCTGCGTCTCATGGCCGTGGCCCTGGCGCGTGCGCACCCAGCCCTTGCCCGAGACGATGACCGTCACCGGCTCGTCCACCACGCGCACCTCGGCGGCGGCGCGGCGCTCTTCCTGGATCAGCGTGCGGCGCGGGTCCTTCTCCTCGGGGCTGTACTGCTTGGCGTCCTGCTCGATTTCCTTGATGATGCGCCGGCGCATCATCGTCTCGGACTTCAGCAGCACGTCCAGTTCGGCCTGCTCGTCGCGCAGCTTGGCCAGTTCCTGCTCGATGCGGATGGCCTCCAGCCGCGCCAGCTGGCGCAGGCGGATTTCGAGGATGTCCTCGGCCTGCCGGTCCGAGAGCTGGAACGCCTCGATCAGCGCCGGCTTGGGCTCGTCGCTCTCGCGGATGATGCGGATGACCTCGTCGATCTTCAGCAGCACCAGCATCCGCCCTTCCAGGATGTGGATGCGGTCCTCGACCTTGTTGAGCTGGAAGCGCGTGCGCCGCGTCACCGTCTCGAAGCGGAACCCGATCCACTCCCGCAGGATCTCCTGCAGCCCCTTCTGGCGCGGCCGGCCATCGGTGCCGATCATCACCAGGTTGATCGGCGCGCCGGACTCCAGGCTGGTATGGGCCAGCAGGGTCTGGATGAACTCCTGCTGGTCCACGTTCTTGCTCTTGGGCTCGAACACCAGCCGCACCGGCGCATCCTTGCCGGATTCGTCGCGCACCGCGTCCAGCACGGCCAGCAGCGAGGTCTTCAACTGCACCTGCTCCGGCGTCAGCGCCTTCTTGCCGGTGCGGATCTTCGGGTTGGTGATTTCCTCGATTTCCTCGAGCACCTTCTGCGCCGAGGTGGCTGGCGGCAGCTCGTGCACCACCATCTGCCACTGGCCGCGCGCCATTTCCTCGATCTTCCAGCGCGCGCGCACCTTCAGGCTGCCCCGGCCGCCCTCGTAGATCTGGGCGATATCGGCCGCCGGCGAGATGATCTGCCCGCCGCCCGGATAGTCCGGGCCGGGCATCAGCGCCAGCAGCTCGGCCAGCGAGATGGCCGGATTGCGGATCATCGCCACCGTCGCCCCGGCCACTTCGCGCAGGTTGTGCGGCGGGATTTCCGTCGCCATGCCCACCGCGATGCCGGAGGCGCCGTTCAGCAGCACGAACGGCAGGCGCGCCGGCAGCAGCCTCGGCTCTTCCTCCGAGCCGTCGTAGTTGGGCAGGAAATCCACCGTGCCGAGGTCGATCTCATCCAGCAGCAGCCGCGAGATCGGCGTCAGGCGCGCTTCGGTGTAGCGCATGGCCGCCGCGCCGTCGCCGTCGCGGGAGCCGAAGTTGCCCTGGCCGTCGATCAGGGGGTAGCGCAGCGAGAAGTCCTGCGCCAGACGCACGAGCGCGTCATAGGCCGACTGGTCGCCGTGGGGGTGGAATTTACCGAGCACCTCGCCCACCACGCGCGCGGACTTGACCGGCTTGGCGTCGGCACGCAGGCCCATGGCCGCCATCGCATAGAGGATGCGGCGCTGCACGGGCTTCTGGCCATCGGCCACCTCGGGCAGCGCGCGGCCCTTGACCACGCTCACCGCGTAGTCGAGGTAGGCCCGCTCCGCGTAGCGCGCCAGGGTCAGCGAATCGGCTGGCTCTTCGGATTGAAACGAAATGTCTGGTTGATCCATGGTCGGCAAGAATGCGGCACGCGGGCGCCGGGCGGCGCCTCGCAAACCCTGTGGGTCGGCTTGTCAGCGTGGGATTCTAACGAAACTCGGGCGCCCCGCAGGAAAGTGAGGCCCGATCGATGTGACAGCGGGTGTCACAAGGGGGTCATTCCGGCATGTTGCGCCGGCCGCCGATCACCATTTTCACGCGTCCGGCGTGGCTGCCGGTGCGCACCACGGCCACCCCGGACGGCTGGTAGATCCGGTAGAACTCCATGACCGTGCTCACGTACTGGCGGGTTTCGGGGAAAGGCGGGATCTGGTTGTTGTAGCGCGCCACGGCGCCCTCGCCGGCGTTGTAGGCGGCCAGTACCAGTTCGAGATTGTTGGGAAACTGGCCCTGCAGCCAGCTCAGGTAGCGCACGCCGGCCGAGATGTTCAGGCGCGGGTCGGTGAGCTTCTGCTCCACCGAGCGGCGCTTGTCGGCGGCGATGCCGAAACGCACGCCGGTGTCCGGAATCACCTGCATCAGGCCGATGGCGCCCTTGGGCGACACCGCGCTCGGGTTGAAGCCGCTCTCGACCGCCATCACCGCCTTGACCAGCGCCGGGTCCACGTTCTGGGCCGTGGCAATCTGGCGGATGATCGGATCGACCAGCGCGATGTTGGGGTGGTTCAGCACATAGCGGAACAGCTTGCCGGCGTCGGCATCGCCCTTGCCGGGCCGCCCCACCATGCGCACCCCGGCCACGCGCGGCATGGCCAGCGCGTCCAGCTTGCCGCCGTCCTTGAGGAACAGCTTGTAGCGATCGTCGATCTTTTCATCGGCGAAGTGGGCCACGCCGTCTTCGTCGATATAGCCATACAGCTCGGCGTGGGCGGCACCGGTCGCGCACAGGCCCGCCAGCGCCAGCCCGAGCGCCGTGACCCGCCTTGCCAGCCGCGCCAGGGCGCGGCGATTGCCGATGGTCCGCATGGTGCTTCTCCGTTGCCGACCGCTGCGCCCGTTGCCGGAGCGGTCAGATATCCGCCTCCACCTCGTTGCCCTTTTCCTCGAGCCACGTACGCCGCTGCGACGCCTCGCCCTTGCCCATCAGCATGTTCATCATGCTCACGGTCTGGGGCAGGTCGAATTCGCCAAGCGCCACCGGCAGCAGCCGGCGCGTGTCCGGGTTCATCGTGGTTTCCCACAGCTGCTCTGCGCTCATCTCGCCCAAGCCCTTGAAGCGCGAGATCTGCCAGGCGCCTTCCTTGACGCCATCCTTCATCAGCTTGTCCTGGATGGCTTCCAGCTCGCCTTCGTCCAGCGCGTAGAGCTTCTGGGCCGGCTTTTTGCCGCGTGCCGGAGCATCCACTCGGAACAGCGGCGGGCGGGCCACGCAGACGTTGCCGTTGTCGATCAGCTTCGGGAAGTGACGGAAGAACAGCGTGAGCAGCAGCACCTGGATGTGCGCGCCGTCCACGTCGGCATCGGACAGGATACAGATCTTGCCATAGCGCAGGTTGGACAGGTCCGGCTCGTCGTCCGGACCGTGCGGATCCACACCAATCGCCACGGCGATGTCGTGCACTTCATTATTGGCGAACAGGCGGTCGCGCTCGGTCTCCCAGGTGTTCAGCACCTTGCCGCGCAGCGGCAGGATGGCCTGGAACTCCTTGTCGCGGCCCATCTTGGCCGAACCGCCGGCCGAGTCGCCCTCGACCAGGAAAATCTCGTTGCGCGACACATCGGTCGATTCGCAATCGGTCAGCTTGCCGGGCAGCACGGCCACGCCGGAGCCCTTCTTCTTTTCCACCTTCTGCGCGGCGCGGGTGCGCGCCTGGGCCTGGCGGATCACCAGTTCGGCCAGCTTCTTGCCGTAGTCCACATGATGGTTCAGCCACAGCTCCAGCGCGGGGCGGCTGAAGGTGGAGACCAGGCGCACGGCGTCGCGGCTGTTCAGGCGCTCCTTGATCTGGCCCTGGAACTGCGGATCGAGCACCTTGGCCGAGAGCACGAACGAGGCGCGCGCGAACACGTCCTCGCTCATCAGCTTCACGCCCTTGGGCTGGAGTGAGTGCATCTCGATAAAGCTCTTGACCGCCAGGAACAAGCCCTCGCGCAGGCCGGACTCATGCGTGCCGCCGGCCGGCGTCGGGATCAGGTTGACGTAGGACTCGCGCACCGGCGCGCCGTCCTCGGTCCAGGCCACCACCCAGGAGGCGCCCTCGCCCTCGGCAAAGCCTTCCTCGCCCGGATTGCCGTCCGGGTCGGCAAAGTGCTCGCCCTCGAACATCGGGATCACGAGTTCGGACCCGCTGCCCTGCGCCAGCGCCTCGACGAGGTAGCCCTTCAGGCCCTGGTCGTACTGCCAGACCTGCTTTTCGCCGGTCTTCTCGATTTCGAGCGTGACCTTCACGCCCGGCAGCAGCACCGCCTTGCTGCGCAGCAGCCGCTGGAGTTCGGCCTGCGGAATGGTGGCGGAGTCGAAATAGCTGGCATCCGGCCAGACCTGCACGCGCGTGCCGTTCTTCTTCTCGCCGCGTTCGAGCTTGCGGCCGGCGAGCGGCGTGGTGACGTCGCCGCCCGAGAAGGTCAGCGTGGAGAGCGTGCCGTCGCGCCAGACCGTCACATCAAGACGGGTGGACAGCGCATTGGTCACGGACACGCCCACGCCGTGCAGGCCGCCCGAGAAGGCGTAGGCGCCACCCTTGCCCTTGTCGAACTTGCCGCCCGCGTGCAGGCGGGTGAACACGATCTCCACCACCGGCACCTGCTCTTCCGGGTGAATACCCACCGGAATGCCGCGGCCGTCGTCTTCCACGCTAACGCTGCCGTCACGGTGCAGCGTGACCAGGATCTCGGAGCCGTGGCCGCCCAGCGCCTCGTCCGACGCGTTGTCGATCACCTCCTGCACGATATGCAGGGGATTGTCGGTACGGGTGTACATGCCGGGCCGTTGCTTGACCGGCTCCAGGCCCTTCAGGACCCGGATGGAAGATTCGCTGTACTGACTGGTTTTGCTCGCCATGGAGTCGCTACGGAGAAGTGGATCTCCCGGCCGTCGCGGCCGGATTGCGCAGCATTGTAATGGATGACCGGGGCGGGCTCGGTACGCTGGCGCGCGGAACCGGCGGCTTCGGCATAAATACGCCACCCGGGGTAAACTCGCCCGGCTGCAGAGGGAATCCCCCGGCGCCCCCCGATAACCAGAGAAAAGGACTGCCAAAGTCCCGAGCCCGACATGACCGATCGCAAACTCTCCCTGACCACCGTGCTCGTGTGCGGTGGCTTGCTCGTCACGCTATCGATGGGTATCCGGCACGGCTTCGGCCTGTTCAACCTGCCGATTACCCAGGCCCACGGCTGGAACCGCGAGACCTTCGCCTTCGCCCTGGCCCTGCAGAACCTGATGTGGGGCGTCACCCAGCCGATTGCCGGCGCGCTGGCCGACAAATTCGGCCCCATCCGCATCATGCTGGTCGGCGTGGCGCTCTACGTGGCCGGCCTGGTCGTGATGGCGATGGCCACCAGCGGCACGGCGTTCGCCTCCGGGGCGGGGGTGATGATCGGCATTGCCCAGGCGGGCACCACCTACAGCGTGGTCTACGGCGTGATCGGCCGGGTGGCCAGCGCCGAGAAGCGCATCTGGGCGATGGGCATCGCGGCGGCGGCCGGCTCGTTCGGCCAGTTCCTGATGATTCCGATCGAACAGTCGCTGATTTCCTTCGTCGGCTGGCAAAACGCGCTGTTTACCATGGCCGTGATGGCCTGTTTCATGCTCCCGCTGGTGTTCGCGCTGCGCGAGCCGAAGGTGGCGGCGACCACGGGCGGGCATCACCAGACCATTGGCGAGGCCACGCGCGAGGCCTTGGGCAATCGCAACTTCCAGTTGCTGACGCTCGGCTATTTCGTGTGCGGCTTCCAGGTGGTGTTCATCGGCGTGCATCTGACGCCGTACCTGAAGGATCGTGGCTTCACCGATCCCAAGATCGCCACAGTGGCACTGGCGCTGATCGGCCTGTTCAACGTGTTCGGCACCTACACCGCCGGGGCGATGGGCCAGCGCATGCCCAAGCGCTACCTGCTCTCGTTCATCTACCTGGCGCGCTCGTTCGTGATTGCCGGCTATCTGCTGCTGCCGCTGACGGCGGCCAGCACGTGGGTGTTCGCGGCGCTGATGGGGCTGCTGTGGCTGTCCACCGTGCCGTTGACCAACGGCATCATCGCCCAGGTGTTCGGGGTGAAGTACCTGTCGATGCTGAGCGGGGTGGTGTTCTTCTCGCACCAGATCGGCAGCTTCCTGGGCGCGTGGCTGGGCGGGTTCCTGTTCGACCGGACCGGCAGCTACGACCTCGTGTGGTTCATCGCCATCGGGCTGGGGGTGGTGGCGGCGCTGGTCAACCTGCCGATCCGCGAGCAGGCGCTGACGCGCCCGCAGCCGATAGCGGTCTGAGCCATGGACGCCGCACGCCACCATCCCTGGCTCAAGGCCAAGCTGTTTAAGACGGTGGGCCTGCTGGCGCTGGCCGGAGTGCTGACGCTTGGCTTCCTGGCCTACCTGCGGCCGGCGTTCATGGTCGACCTCACCAATATGGTGCTGGCGTGGTGCGGGTAAGCGGCTAGCTTACTGCGCCTCGCCCTTGGTCTTTGCCTCGAGCACTTCCCAGCGCTCGAGCGCCTCCAGCAGTTCCATCTCGATCTCGTCGTGCCGGCTGGCCAACTGGGCCGCGCGGGCGGGGTCGTTCGCGTAGAGCGCGCCGTCCGCCAGCTGGCCGGCCAGCGTCTTCTGCTCCGCTTCCAGCGCGTTGATGCGCTCGGGCAGGCCATCCAGCTCGCGCTGTTCCTTATAGGAGAGCTTGACCGTGCGATTGGCGCCGCGCGCCTCGCGCGTGTTCTGCGTCTTCAGCGCCTCGGCGGGCTTCGCCTCGGCCGGCTTGGCGGCCTGGATGGCCCCGGCCCGGGCCGACTGCGCTTCCCAGTCCGAATACCCGCCGACCGACTCGCGCCACTGCCCCTCGCCCTCGGCGGCGATGGTCGAGGTGACCACGTTGTCCAGGAAGGCCCGGTCGTGGGAGACCAGGAACACCGTGCCGCTGTAGTCCTGGAGCAGTTCCTCCAGCAGTTCGAGCGTGTCGATGTCGAGGTCGTTGGTCGGCTCGTCCAGCACCAGCACATTGGCCGGCCGGGCGAACAGGCGCGCCAGCAGCAGCCGGTTGCGCTCGCCGCCCGAGAGCGACTTGACCGGCGACCGCGCGCGCTCCGGCGCGAACAGGAAATCGCCCAGGTAGCTCATCACGTGCTTGCGCTGGCCGTTGACCTCCACCCAGTCGCTGCCCGGACTGATGGTGTCCGCCAGCGACTTCTCCAGGTCCAGCGCCGTGCGCATCTGGTCGAAATACGCCACCTGAAGGTTGCTGCCGTTGCGCACCGTGCCGCTGTCCGGCGCCAGTTCGCCCAGGATCAGGCGCAGCAGCGTGGTCTTGCCCACGCCGTTCGGGCCGATCACGCCGACCTTGTCGCCACGCATGATGGTGCCGGTGAAGTCACGGACCACCGGCTTGTCGCCGTAGGACTTCGACACATTGGTCAGTTCGGCCACGATCTTGCCGGAGCGGTCCGCCTGCGACACTTCCAGCCTCACATTGCCCTGCACCTCGCGCCGCGCCGCGCGCTCGGTACGCATGGTCACCAGCCGCTGGATACGCGCCACGCTGCGCGTGCGGCGCGCTTCCACGCCTTTGCGGATCCACACTTCCTCCTGCGCCAGCAGCTTGTCGAACTTGGCCTGCTCCACCGCCTCGGCGGCCAGCAGTTCGGCCTTGCGGGCCTGGTAGGCCGCGAAGTTGCCCGGGAAGGACACCAGCCGGCCCCGGTCCAGTTCGACGATGCGGGTGGCCACGCGGTCCAGGAAGGCGCGATCGTGGGTAATCAGCAGCACGCTGCCCCGGAAGCCGATCAACAGGTCTTCGAGCCAGCGGATGGCGGTGACGTCGAGGTGGTTGGTCGGTTCGTCGAGCAGCAGGATGTCCGGCTCGGCCACCAGCCCCTGCGCCAGCGCCACGCGCTTCTGCAGGCCGCCGGACAGCGAATCCACGCGCACGTGCGGGTCCAGGTCGAGGCGGGCCAGCGTAGTTTCCACGCGGGTGCGCAGCGTCCAGGCGTCGGCGGCGTCCAGTTCGGCCTGCACGCGATGCAACTCGGCCAGCGTGGCCTCGTCGTGATGGGTGTCGAGCTTGGCCAGCGCCGCCTCGTAGCGGGCCAGCAGGTCGTGGGCGGCGCCCATGCCCAGGCTCACTGCATCGAACACGGTCAGCCCGGGCGCGAATTGTGGCTCCTGCGCAACATATGCAGTGGTGACGCCGCTCTGGCGGGCAATCAGGCCGTCGTCCGGGGCGGACATGCCGGCCACGATCCGCAGCAGCGACGACTTGCCCGTGCCATTGCGGCCGATCAGGCCAACGCGTTCGCCGGCTTCCAGCGAGAAATCGGTGTGGTCGAGCAGTGCCACGTGCCCGAAGGCAAGTTGGGCATCGGAAATGGAGAACAGGGCCATGGTGGGGAGACTGGAAACAGGCCCGAATTGTAGTCGACCCCAGGGGCCGGGGCCGCACGGCCCAAAAAGAAGCGCCCCAAAAAGAAGGGCCCGTTAGCAAACGGGCCCAAGAGTCTCTCCTCGGTGCCCTGCTCGCAAGGCACGTTTGAAGAATATCGATTCGGGGGCCGGGCAATAAGTCGGACAACTCCTTAAGGGAAAGCCCCCGTCAACCGCGCGCGAGGCCAAGCGTTGCAGCCCGAGCACGACTACTAGCGCGGCGGTTGTGCGTCGGGCGCCTGCCGTGGAACAATCCGACACACTCAGCGCAATCGGATTAATCCGAAAAGAAGCACAACAAGGCGGTAACAACAAGGCAGTACAGAGCCGGACCCATCCGGCCAACGGGGTTTTCCGGGTTTTCTTTCCAGACAATTTTCGGACGGGTGTCATTCATGACCAATACGGGCCTGCCGCGCCGTGCCTCCTTCAGGAGCACGGCGCTTGTTGTATGTTTCCTCGCCACGCTGCTTGCCTTGCCGGCCCTGCCGGCGTGGGCGGCGTCACCCAACTCGGTGGTGTTGCGCATCCAGCAGACCGGGGCCATCCGCATCGCCCACCGCGAAAGCTCGGTGCCCTTCTCGTTCGTGGCGGACGGCAAACCCATGGGCTACGCCGTGGATCTCTGCCTGAAGGTGGCGGAGGCGCTGCGCACCCAGCTCAAGCTGCCGCAGCTGCGCGTGGAATGGGTGCCGGTGACGCCGGCCTCGCGCATCCCGGCCATCGTGGACGGCAAGGCTGACCTCGAATGCGGATCCACCACCAACAACCGCGAGCGCCGCGACCTCGTCGCCTTCACCATCCCGCACTACATCGCCGGCAGCCGCATGCTGGTGAAGGCCGATTCGGGCATCCGCAAGTGGGGCGACCTGCGCGGCAAGACCGTGGTGTCCACCACCGGCACCACGCCGCTGGCCATGCTCCGCAAGATGGATGAGGCGGGCGCCATGGGCTGGAAGGTGGTGGAGGCCAAGGATCACGCCGAAGCCTTCGGCATGGTCGAGGCGGGCCGCGCCGACGCCTTCGTGATGGACGACGTGCTGCTGTTCGGCCTGCGCGCCAACGCCAAGAACCCGACCGCGCTGGCGGTAACGGGCGACCTGCTGACCATCGAGCCGTACGCGATCATGCTGTCCAAGCACGATGCCGAGTTCAAGAAGCTGGTGGACAAGGCCATGGTGACGTCGATCTACGACCAGGACACCCAGAAGCTGTATCGGAAGTGGTTCCTTAGCCCGATCCCGCCCAACGGCATCACGCTGGACATTCCGATGAGCTACCTGCTGCGCGATTCGTTCAAGTTCCCGAGCGACAAGGTGGCCGACTAAGGGCCTCCCTGCCAGCCCGGGCGGGGAGCCGCGTGGGGGCCGCGTTGGCGCCCCCGCCGCCCCCATCCATGCGAAGATGTCGGCCGTCCGCCCCTTCGCATCGACCATGACTGCCGCCGCCCCCCTCAAGCTGTCCGACCTCTCCCTTTCCACGACGGTGGCCGGGCTGATCGCCATGCTCACCGGCTACACCAGCTCGCTGGTGCTGATGATCCAGGCCGGGCAGGCGGCGCATCTGAGCGATGCCCAGATCGCCTCGTGGATCTGGGCGCTGTCCATCGGCATGGGGGTGACTACGCTGGGACTGTCGCTGATGACCCGGGTGCCGATCGTGGTGGCCTGGTCCACGCCCGGCGCGGCGCTGCTGATTGCCAGCCTGCCCGGCGTGCCCTACCCCGAGGCCATCGGCGCCTTCCTGCTCGCCGCGCTGCTGATGACGGCCGCCGGGCTGACCGGCTGGTTCGACAAGCTGATGCGCGCGCTGCCGGCGAGCATCGCCTCGGCCCTGCTGGCGGGCATCCTGTTCCGGATCAGCGTGGATGTCTTCGTGCAGGCGGAACACCAGACGGTGTTGCTGCTGACCATGTTCGGTACTTATCTAGTGGGACGCCGCCTGTGGCCGCGCTACGCGGTGCCGGGCGTGCTGCTGGTGGGCGTGGCGCTGGCGGGGGTGCTCGGGCAGCTCCATTTCGAACAAATCCGATTTGCGGTGACGCTGCCGGTGTGGACCACGCCGGCGTTCTCGTTGTCGGCCTTTATCAGCATCGGCGTGCCGCTGTTCATCGTGGCGCTGGCCTCGCAGAACATTCCGGGGCTGGCCGTGTTGCGTGCGGATGGCTACCACGTGGCGGCCAGCCCGCTGATCACGGTGACGGGGGTGGCATCGGCCATCCTGGCGCCGTTCGGCTCGCATGGGATCAACCTGGCGGCGATCACGGCGGCCATCTGCACCGGCCCCGAGGCCGACGCCGACCCGCGCCGCCGCTACATGGCCGCCGTAGTCTGCGGCATCGGCTATCTGGTGGCGGGGATCATGGCGGCCAGCATCGCGGCGCTGTTCGCGGCCTTCCCGAAGGCGCTGGTGGTGGCCGTAGCGGCCTTCGCGCTGCTGGGTTCCATCGCCAATGGCCTGACCGTGGCCATGCAGGCGCCGGCGGAGCGCGAGTCGGCGCTGCTGACGTTCATGATCACGGCATCGGGCATGACGCTGGCCGGCGTGGGTTCCGCCTTCTGGGGCGTGGTGGGCGGCATGCTGGCGCTGGCCGTGCTGCGCCCGCGCCAGCGGGCGGCCTGAGCCAGCTTACATCAGCAGGAAGGCGACGTCCGCGGCAGCCATCTGCGTCACCGGCACGCCCTTGCGGCGCTGGAACAGCACGTGTTCCAGCACGCGGTCGCGGTGTTCGGCAAACCGGGGAGGCGCAAGGCGCAGCGCAGCCGTCGCGTAGTGCTCGGCCAGCAGCTTGTAGACCCGGTGGCGGACTTGCAGGATCTCGTTGTCGGCACGCAGCCGGGCGATCTCCGCGTTGTTGTCGTCTTCCAGCTGGCGCATGCCCACCACCACGCGCGCGTGCATGCCACGGTAGCGATCCACCTCGGCATGGGCCTTGTGGAGTTCGTCGCGGAGTGCACGCACTTCCTGCATCAGCTTGAGATGTTGCTGGACGCCCCGCTGGATGCGGTTCGCTTCTTCCAGCGCATGGTCCGCGGCAGCGATGGTGTTCTGCCAGACGCCTTCGGTGGCGTCATGCGGTGGCAAGGCGTCCGGCGCGCCTTCGATGTCGGCGAAATGCGGCTTCGGCCATGCCGTTGCGGTGTCAATATCCTGCTTCATACTGCTCCCCTTTACCCGTCAGCCAACACCCGCCACCGGCCTTGTTATGGTTGCCGGCATGGTCGGATTAACACCGCGACTGTCTGGACCGCCTCTTTTGCACTGCCCGGGCGACCCTTGCGTCATACGCATACGTCCATTCAAGCGTGCAATGTGCATTTGCACAACCACCGCGAGGGAGGGCACAGCACATTCTGCCTGGCGGCGCGGCGCATAATACCGCGCAATAGCGCCTCCGGCGCCGCTTTCCCGCCGGCCCTTGGCCTGCCCTTGACGTCAATCATCTGCCATGTCGAACGGATATCTATTGCTCGCGCTGGCCATCGTGGCCGAGGTCATCGCCACCAGCAGCCTCAAGGCGGCCGAGAACTTCACGCGCCTCTGGCCCAGCGTGCTGGTGGTCACCGGCTACGTGGCCGCGTTCTGGCTGCTGATGCAGGTCATGAAGACCGTGCCGGTGGGCGTGGCCTATGCCATCTGGTGCGGGGCGGGGATCGTGCTGGTGACACTGATCGCGTCAGTGCTGTACCGGCAGGTGCCGGACCTGGCGGCCTGGGTCGGCATCGGCTTGATCATTGCAGGGGTGGCGGTGATCCAGCTGTTCTCGAAGATGAGTCACTGAATCGCGCCGGGGTCAGGACTTCGGCGGCAGCGCGCGGAGCAGGCGGTTGACCTGCGCCAGCGTCTCGCATTCGTCGGCATTGCGCTTGCGGCGCTGGTCGATGATCTCCAGCAACGCCCGGATCTGGCCATTCTTGGCCTCGCACACCACTTTGTCGGACGCCGGACAGGCCACGTCGATCTCCCCCCGCAGGCTTTCCTGGACGATGTCGATCAGCGCGGTGCAACCAGACGTATCGGCCAGCGCCGGGTCCGGCGTGGCAGCCAGGGCGTGAATGGCGCCGAACATGGCCAGCGCCGGCAGCCAGCGGTGATACGACCTGACAGGGGGCATTTGCGAAAGAAGGCGAACCGGTTCTTTTAGGATTTCTACGACGCGCGAGAGGCGCGCAGGCGACATCATAGCCGGTTGCCGCGCCGCCATGACATCGAACGGTGCGCTGACCCTCGGAAGGGTCTGGGTGGGCGGGAATGCGCCGACCAAAACAAAAAGCCCGCGCGGCAAGCCGGCGGGCTTTCTAATCTGGTTGCGGGAGCAGGACTTGAACCTGCGACCTTCGGGTTATGAGCCCGACGAGCTGCCAACTGCTCCACCCCGCGGGCCGGACTATACGCGGATTGGCGGCGCATTGATACAGAAGAATGCAAAAAGCCCGCTTGCGCGGGCTCTGGACGTAGTGCTGAGGTGAACTTCTGAGAACGACTGCCGACTTGATGATGGTCCCGCCGACAGGAACCATAACAACGGCGTCGAACCGCCCTGTATAAGCGACTCCGCTCTTGTGAATAATGCCGGTGCCACGTCCAGTGCCACGAAAAACGAAGCGTGCTCCTTTCGCCAGTTCGCGTCGATTACAACGAATGCGTTGTAAATGGGATTTACAACCTGAATGTTGTAATGGAGAGCCGTCAGTCGTCCCGATTTTGACCCAAGGCGAGGGCGATGCGATACTGTATATCCATACAGTATTTCCACCCTAGATCATGGGCAATAGCAAGCTTGCGGCCAAGTGCCATCTCCGGCCACCGGCGCCTTCGGAAACGCCTAACCAAGCACACGGCATTCTCGGCCGCATCCAAGGCGACTACATCGCCGCTGGCCTCGCCACGCTGCCGACCGCCACGGCGGACGCTCCATCCCACCATGAGGTGGTGATTGACGCCGGCCCCGCCGGCACGGTCCGACTCTTCATTGAAAAGAAGCGCGTTCGCCACCACCGGCATTCCCACTATTTCTGGTCCGCCTATAGGGCCGAGCCGGTCAGGCCTGACGACCCGGCCTGACGTTGTCGTCCGCGGCTCTTGCCGAAAGAAAGGTGAGCGCCTGAGGGCTGAAATACTAAATTTCTTCGAGCAGCGCGAAAAAAGTAAGGGTCGGCCTTCACCGCCCCCTGCAGCGCGCCGATATTCAGAGTTCGCCGAACCCGCTCCGGCATTCGGCCGAGCCGGGTTCTCCAATGCTCGGCTCGTCTCTTTTCTATTCCGCTGCCCGATTCTGACCTCCCAGAATCTCCTAACCCTTTTAGGCGATGTGGAAAATTCTGCGCCCGCCTATCGTTCAGATGCCGGCAACGGCATCCCTTTGCATCCTTGCGCCGCGCTCTCCCCCGACCGCGGCGCTTTCTTTTTGTAGGACCCGGACGGATAGCGTGCGGGGAGGCGCCAGCGGGAGACTGTCCAGACCAACTTCGGAGACGATCATGGCAGCGAACATTCACGTAGTACCCACCGAGCGCAATGGCTGGGCCGTAGAGGTCGAGGGCACGGACGGCGCGACATCGCACTACCCAAGCCAGGAAGAGGCCATTGCCGCCGGCACCGAGAAGGCGAAGAACGACAAGGCGGAGCTGATCATCCATGGCCGGGACGGCCAGATCCGCGAGCGGAACTCTTTCGGCCATGACCCGCGCAACATTAAGGGCTAAGGCCCATGCTGCGCGCTTCGGCGGCGGTCTGGCCCGATACCCTGCCGGCCAGCGCCGCGCGCGTGGCGCCTCGATTCTGAGGGCTCCCGATCAGCAGGTGCGGCGTGTGGGGCCGCGCAAGGCTGGCCAGGTCATCAAATAGCCTGGCCGGAGAAACGGGAGACGCTTCAATTCAGCATCTGACGACCCAATATCTTCTGGCCCTTTCGGGCGATTCGCGCGAGCGGTGAACGGACTATCCTCGACGCGGCGACACAGCGCTTCAAGGGGAACACCATGAACGTCATCGAAGAGGTCAGGTGCATCTGCGGAACGACCGTGGAGATTTCGGAGTTTCACCTTGGGCTGCGGGGCGAGACAGTTCCAACCAAGGCACCCTGCCCGATGTGCGGTCGCACGCTGTATGAGGTGGACATCGACGGCATGGTGCTCGTCGAGGTGACCTTGCGCGCTGAGACGCCTGCACTGACTGATTCAACGTGAGCGGGTTGGCGAGATGCCACCGGAGCGGGTTCAAACGCTGACGGCCCGTCAGCAAATTCATTCACCCGTTTGAATGATTGTATAACCGCTCATTCATGCCACTCTTGAGTGTTTCCACCGTTTTTTCACCCGCATGTGAAAAGGAGGTGTATTTGGATGGGCGTCATAGCGATGTTGGGAGCTACTTTATTCTTCTGGCGGTTCGTGAGCACCCGGGCAGCATTGATCCTCGCGGGATTTCTCGTCCTGGGCCTCCTTTCCTACTGGTCCAGGGCAGATCCTAGCCGGCAGTGCGACGGCAGGACCTGGTTCTGTGACCTCATCCCAGAGGAGACTATCGTCGAGGGACCGCCGCCCTGTCCTGAGGTCGAGCCGATCACCACCCGCATCTTCCAGAGCGACGCCGCAGATGCCGAGGTACACCGCCTCATCGCAAAGGGCGTTTGCCAGGAAGACGCTATCGAAAATGTTCATAGCGGCTGGAAGGCGCCATATGACCCTCAATATGGGTCGTGGTGGCAGAAGCTGCTTCGCTAGCTGGGCCACGCATCCACCGTCTTTCGGTGTTTGGCCGCGCATTCGCCCAGCGCGCCGAGCAGATCCCGCATCACCCATTCCTGCCAGGCGTCATAGTCGGCGACGGCCGGCGCATCCGGAATCGTGCACAGCGCGGCCAGCGCACTATCGAGCGGCGGCGGCTTGCTTGGCCGCGTCGACGGCGTCGGACATGAGGCGCACCCGGCCAGCGTCAGGGCGGCAATCAGCAGGCAGCTTCGGAGCATTCTTCAGGTCCTTCCGGATGGCGTCTAGCTTGGCGCCGAGGGTGGTCTGGATGCCGGCGAACTCGTCGGCTTTCTCGCGGATGGTGGCGCTGGCGGTGCGGAGGTCGCGGAGGGCCTGGTTGGCGCTGGCCAGATTCGCCTGTGCGCTGGCCGTCGTCATGCGGCCGATCTCCGCGTCCTTGCGCCAGCCGTTGGCAGCCCAGCCGGCGGCGAAGATGCCGGCGGCCAGCAGCGCGGCGCCGATCGCGCGCCATGGCATGCTCTTGGGGATCGGGATCATGCTGTCACTCCCAGCGCCACCTTTGCGCGCGCCCAGAACTGCCGTCGATCCGCCAGCCCGTTCGTGCCGCCGTTAATGGCCCGCGTCAGGCCAACGAAGTCGCCGGCATCGGCAAAGCGGTTCAGGTTCCTCGCCTTCCAGTACCAACCAGCGGAGGCTGCTGCGGCGTCTGGCAGCTCGAGCAGAGCCGGCATGGCCACCAGGTCGAGGTTCAGCCCCAGCCCGCACAGCAGATAATTCTTCCGCCCGGTGATCTGAATCAGCCCGCGGCCCATGAATCGCTTGCCGTCTCCAGGCTTGGTGTTTCCGAGGTCGGCGCGCCCTTCGTAGCGCAGTTGCGCGGGCGTCGGGCCCCAGATCTCGCGTGTGTAGAGCAACTGGCCGGACTCGTGCGCAAGTTGGGCGAGCCATCCAGCCAGTCGAGCCGGCGTGGAAATGTCGAAGCGCTGGGCTGCGTCTAGGAGCGGCAGCGCGAACACGTCGGCGCGGCGCCCGGCCGCCGGCATGATGGCGCGGAGGATTGCGGGCGTGATCATTGTCCCAGCCCCTTGCGCACGTCCGCCGCGATGTCGTCGATGCCGGCGCCCTGCCGCTCGACGATGTAGTTGAACAGCCAGCGAACGATGGCCCACCCCGGCAGGCCGCAGGAGAAAACCAAACCGAGCATGGCCACCAGCCCGATCGGTGTCTGCGCCCAGGCCTGCAGTTCAAAGTGCTGAATCACCGCAGCTCCGCCACCAATCGAGCCCATTACAGTGCTGATCAGGCCCACCGCCCACTCGCGCGGGCTGCGCGGCGTGGTCATACACATGACGACGATGGCTGCCAGCCCGGCGCCAATGGCCCCCGCGCCGGCCAGACCGCCGATAAGTTTCCAGCCTGCTACCCCTGCGGCCCCGCCGCTGATAGGTTCGGACATGAGATTCCCCGGAAATGAAAAAGCCCGCCGAAGCGGGAACGTTGGAAACTTGACACTAGAACGGCCTCAAATCGGGGCCCGGCGCATTGCCGGGTAAAATCGCGCGGATCCCCCCGTCGCGACAACAATGCCAAATTCCGCTGACCGCCTGCACGCACTGGATTCCCTGCGCGGAATCGCCATCTTAATGGTGCTTTTCGTCCACACGTCGGGCTGGATTGTTCCGTCCAATACATGGCTGCTGAAGGCCGCCGAGCTCGGGCCGCGCGGCGTGCAGCTGTTCTATGTCGTGAGCGCGTTTTCTCTGTTCCTGTCATACAAGCAGCGGATGGCCGTCGGCCCCTTCTCCTACCGCGCCTACTTCATCCGCCGCGTCGCGCGCATCGCACCGATGTTCTGGATTGCCATTGCACTGAACCTCGCCGTATCCGGTCTGGCCCCCCGATATTGGGCGCCGGACGGGGTGACCTGGCCGGACGTTGCCTTGACCGCCCTCTTCCTCAACGGATTCAAGCCTGACGCCATCACATCAGTCGTCCCCGGCGGCTGGAGCGTGGCGGTCGAAACTACGTTCTACCTGTTGTTGCCGGTATTCTTCGTCAGCGTCAAATCACTGCGAGGCTCTCTGGTAGCCGCCGCAGCTTGCCTGTTCATCGGGACAGCGGCGTGCGCTTGGTACTTCCACGCCCACCAGGCCGACTACACCGATGCGAATCGATACATCCTCTACTCGTTTGCATGGCTACTCTGGCTTCCGGCGCAGTTGCCTGTCTTCGCGCTCGGCATCGTTCTCTACTTCCTCCGCGAGAAGCTCCCGGCTGCGCCCGGCCTTGGTGCCTGCTGGCTGGCGTTCGCAGCCGTTCTGATCGTTGCGTCGCTGTACCTGCCGTCCGATGGGTTGATGCGGAACTACCTCATTACCTCCGTCGGCTTCGTCTTCCTGAGCCTGGCGGCGATGAATGGCGACATGCGGATCCTCGATAACAACTTCCTGCGCCTCGTCGGAAAGGTCAGCTTCAGCATTTACCTGCTGCACTTCACCGTCCTGACCGTCGGGCACAAGCTCAATGAGAAGTTCTTCCACGTACCAGAGAGCGGAAACCTGAGATTCGCCGCGGCCCTCGCCCTCGTAATCCCGACTTGTGTTGGGGTTTCCTATCTGACCTACCGCTTTGTAGAGCTGCCGGGCATGCGACTCAGCAGCAGGATCGCCCGGGCATCTGACCGTGCATCCGGGGCATTGGCTGGAAGATAGCCGCTGCATTCAACCGTACGTCGCGTCGGGCACCGCCGGCCACGTCACGGGCGACAAGCTCACGTCCATGCGGTTGAGCGCGATTCGGTAGGTTTTCCACGCCATGAGCGCGCTGACCTCGGTTGGCGTAGCTACATCCATATCGACCGCATCCTGCAACGGACCGATCTTGTCGGAGGCTGCGCGCAGCAGTGTGTCACGCGTCGCAGCGTTTTCCACCTCGGTCGGCACGTACGCGGGCGGTGTCGTGTCGTCGGTCGGCCTCAGCGTCACGGGGTACGGCGCGGGGAGCGCGTCGCCGTCCACAAGGAACGTCCATCCGCCGCCCTCCGCGGCAATCGCGTTAACGTTGTCCTCGAAGGCGTACAGGGCCCCGGTTTCGGTATCGCGGAAATATTGCATGATCGGCTCCTTATTATCGAGTTTCGTACCAGCCGACGAGGGTCGGGCTGCCCGACGCCGTCACGCCATAGGTCGAACCGGGCAGCACGAGGGTGGAAACGGACAAAACGGCAGCAGTGGTGGCGGCGTTGCCCATATTGAGGGTGGTCACGCCGTTTTTCACGAGGTTGTACCCACTGCCTGCCGAAAGCTGGATTTGCACTTCCATGAAGATCGGTTTGCCGGTCGTGTTGGTGTAGGTCGTGCCAATCGTGCGCGAGACGGTAACGCTCTGCAGTGTCTGCCCGACCCCGAACACCTGGTCGTAGCGAGTGGCGTGCGCTGCCGTCGTGGCCGCCGCGACGCTGAACGCCTTAGTGGCATCGCCATTCACGGCCGCGGCAGATGCCTTGAGATTCGCCAGGATGGTTGCCGTGGTGCCGTCGTCGAGCACATCCAGCCCGGTCCGGTCCGAGATGAACTGCGCCAACACCGCGGCCATGATGCTCGATTGGCGCCACGCCTTGTTGAGCTGCGCCGATTGCGCAACGCCAGATGCGAAGCCAGCGGAGCGAGCTGCCAACGCAGCCCACGCAGCCTGAGAGATTACGTTGGCGCCGGCACCGCCGCCGAAAACAAGAAAGTCGTTTGCCATAATTTCCTTTTACAGGGGGGTACCCCAAGCGCCGGTATCGAACCCGGCGACCAGGTCATTGCTCATGTCGAAGCCGAAGATCGGCGCGCTGTCCACCGATGTCACGATGACGATGTTGATGCGCACCCCTTCCGGCTTCAGTGGAATCAGGCCGTTGGCCAGCAGCGCCTGAAAGACCGCCGACGGGATGACCCCGGATATGCCGATGGTCATCGACATGTCTTGGTTGTCCTGGATGAAGACAAAGGTGCCGCCGTTGAAGATCGAGTCCAGGATTTCCTTCGAGGATTCGAGGGTGCCGTCCCAGTGGTTTGCGCCGATCTTTGCGCGCAGCACCAGCCTGTAGGTCTCGTCGTCCAGGCGCGTCAGCCCGGTATCCGGATCGAACGGCCCCTTCCAGTTGCCCTGATCGAACCCGAGCCCCTCGATGTCGAAGGAGAAGTAGACGTCGCTCAGCGGCAGCGGCACGTTGCGCGAGATCCCGACCCAGCGCCCGACGTCGTCGAGCTGCGCGTCCACCGCGCTGTCCAGGTCGAACTTCCCGGGCATGCTGCCCAACAGGTTCTGCAGGTCCACCATCGGCTGGGCCAGCGCCTCAATCACCGCCATAAAGTCCGGCTGCCGGTTGTGCTCGCTGGTAATGCGGTCGGTGTACTTGGTGATGTCCGCCATGTCACGTCACCGTCAGCGTCACAGCGGCCGGCGTGCACGCGGCGACCTGGTTGAATGACAGGACAACGTCGGGCACGCCGGCGCCGCCCGGGCCAGTCAGCGCCAGCGCTGTCAGCTTGAACGCGGTGCCGCCCCCCACGCTGTTGGCCGCCGTGATCGAGTCCGCCCACTCGACAGCGCCTGACTCGCCACCGCCGATGGCCACGGCATTGATGTAGTCGGAGACGGCCTGCTTGATGGCGTCGCCGACGGCCGAGGTGTAGCCCGAGAGCGCCTTGACGGTCACTGCCGCCGACACGTTGGCTGTCGACGGACGGTAGAACCGGATCGTGATCGGCCGGCCGTAGACGTCGAGCACCACGATGGCAGTCGTGCCGTACGTGCCAGATCCAGGCGTTTTCTTTGCGGCGGTAGCCTGGGCAATCGCCGTGGCGTCGCCACCCTCGACCACCAGCGAGATGGAATGGGCCGGGATTCCGTTGGCGTCGGTTGCGTTCGTGTCATTCTCATACGCAGCCAGCCGCGTGACGCCTGCGATGTTCGACACCGCCCCGATGATGCCGTCTAGCACCGTCAGGGACGGCAGCGCCGTCGAGACCGTTTGCCGCTGGCGCAGCGCCGCATCCTTCTCCACGGGCGCGCCTTCGGCTGCCGCGCTCGGGTTCGTCACCGACTGCCATCCAAGGGTCGGCGTGCCAATCTGGTTGATTGTGCCGGCCGCCGCCGATACCGCCCCGAGCGTCTGGCATGTGGCCGTCACCGTGATCTGGCCGCCGGGCGGAATGGTGATCGAAGGTGGCAGCGCCCACTTGTTGCCGTTCGCGTCCTTGGCGATTCCGTTGTTGATCGGCCGTCCCGCCTGCCCGACGACAACCAGGTCGGCGCTCGAGAACGAGGCTGCCTTCCTGCCAATGCCGTTGATCTTCACGTTGCTCGACAGCGCATCATCTTGCGCCGTGGCCGGGCTGAATGACCGGTAGATCGAGATCGCCACGGCGTTGGCGTCGTTGATCGCCGAAGCGAAGACCGCGAGAAGCTGGCCATCCTGGCTGTCCGCCTCAAGATAGACATCGGGCCCGTAGATGGCGCGGTATTGGTCCTGCAGGTATTCCAGCACTTCGGCGTACGTGGGCGCCGTGATGCCGCTGGCATCGATCGTCGGTGCGGTCGTGGTGATTGCCATTACAGAGTCGCCTCAACGGTGGTGGTGCCGTAGATGGTGTTGATCGTCACAGTCACGGTCAGCGCCCGCCTCTCGGTATCGACCGAGCTGGAATACGCCGTGATCTGCTGCATGCCCTGCGTGCCCAGGATCCGCTGGCGGATCGCCGCGTCGTAGGTGCCATTTGTGTACTTGCCAAGGACCTCAGTCGACCACGGCATGCCTTCCGTCTTGTCGAGGAACCATTCCCCGCGCAGCAGTCGCAGCCGCGTGACCACGGCCTGGCCAACCGCCTCGGGCGTGTCCTTGTAGAAGTTGGCCTGCTGCCCACCGAAGACGTAGTCTCCAGTGGAGGATAGCTTTCGGTACCGCATGGGAATCCTCAGTTGACGTTGCCGCTATTGCCGCTGCCCGGCTGCACGCCGTTGTGGGTGTGGGTGTCGTCCACGCGCTTTCCGTTCGCGGTGACCTGCCCGATGACGTTCAGCACCCCGTTGAACACAGCGGCGGCCCCGCTCACAGCGCTGCCTACCAGACCGCCGACGAACGTGAGGAGCCCCGTGATCGTCACGGCCGCCGAGAAGGTGGACAGCGGTGCGACGACGTCGAATCCGCCAGGTGCGACGATGCGCACCTTCTGCAAGCTCGGGTTCATCTCGATAAAGGTCGAGCCGTCTTCAGACCTGAGCTGAGTGGCTGTGGTGCTGACTCCCGACAGCGCCCGCGGCCTTGACCGGAAACCCAGAAGCGCGAACCCGTCGGACAGGTCATGCATGCGGATCTCGGCCTGCTCCTGCACCCCTCCGGACTGCCACCAACCGTCGATGCAGCGTGACGCAAAAACGACGAGGCATTCGTCGCCTGGAGCAACCGGGAAGGTCAGACTACAATTCCCGCCAGATGGGAACTGCACGGGGCAATCGACCAGCAGCGGCAGCGGCGTACTCACAATGGAGCCGTCCTGCTGCCGTACGAGAGCCTTGATTGCAGGCTGTACCGCGCAGGTCACGGGGAAATCGCCACCGCCCGAGAACGACTGAATAATCCCGGGCAACGCCGTCCACAACCCCGCGCGCATCCCATCCAATGCTTCCCGCAGCGCCGTCTCGGGGTCGCCAACTCGTTCTCGTCTATCCACTATGAAACCCTTTCTTGCATTGTTGACCGTCGGCGTGATGGTTGCCGGACAGGCCCAGGGTCAAGTCTCGTATCCCACGGGACACATCGACCAGGCCGAACGCCTTAACGACAAATGCCGTGGTGGAAGTGGAGACGACCCGAACACCCAGAAGGCTTGCGATCAACGCGATGCGGCATATGCCAAGCTTGCGAACGCTGGGTGGTGCTATGGAAGACCGGGTAACGCCGGGTACCAGCGTTCATGGCAGCGGTGCCCGGTAGCGGGTTCGCCAAATGCAACGGTCGACGAGGCATATGTCTACCCGTTCGCGGGTATGCAGGTGGGGCAGACCGTCAACAACCCCTTCCCCACCATCCTCTATCTGAAGAAGAAGTGCGAGCTGCCCCTGGTCCACGCCAAGGACATGCGCGCCTACGCGTCATACAGCGGCGTCTGGGACATCGGATGTTGGGGGAAGGACATCGACGGCAATGCGATCATCGTGGTGCCGAAGATGCAGACCAAGTCCATGTCGCTCAGTGTCTTGCCGCTGGCAGACGTCCAGGCGGACCGCAACACCATGACCATCAAGGCGCTGCCCACCTACGGGCGCTAGCCGAACTTCTTGATCACGTTGTCCGGCGGTACCGCGCCTTTGTCTTTGAAGTGGTCAGGCAGCACCGTGACATCGGCCGCCAAGCAGATCACTTCGGTGTAGTACTCGTTCCCCCGCGTATCGCCAGAGTGTTCCGCGATCATCACGTAGTAGAACCCGTCGTCCTGTAGTTTCGCCTGCTGCTGGATCCGCTCGTTCTGGGCCTGCTGCCCGACATTCAGGCTGTACTCGTACCGCTGCACGCTGGCGTTGTCGATCTGGATCAGGCTGCCAATCTTCACGCTCGGGTTCAGCAGCATCTTGATCGTGATGCCGTTCTGGGTCTGCTCGGGCAGGCCGACCATGCCCGTTTCCGCAGTGATCACCGGGATGTCGCCCGGCATGTACGAAGTCTCGGGCACCAGAATGACCTTGCCATCCTGGATGCTCCATACCGCCTGCTGCGTACGCGCCGTCCAGCGCATGAAGTCCCGGGCCATGCCAAACATCACTTTTCCACGCGGCAGCGGGTTCGTCGGCAGCTCGAGCGTATAGCCCTGCGTGACGCCGTACGGGTTCATGGCCGTGCAGGCGGCCGCCACGTGATCGCTCGCCGTGGACCCGGCAGCCAGCGTCGCGTTTACCACCGCGAAGTTGTAGGCCGAGTCGCCATCCGCGGCGGTGATGTCCAGGTACGTGTCGGTCTGGCTTTCCCGGCCGCGCCGCACCTGTTTGATAGTGCCGTCGAAGATGATGCCGAAATTGCCCTCATAGCCGCCCTGCACAACCAGCCGTGTGAATTCTTTCTCGATCCGCTGCTTGGTGGTTTCAGAGACGTTGTACACGCGCACGCGGGCCGAGTTCGGCGTCTGCAGGTCACCGCGACTGATCTTGAACACGCATCGAAGTTCGGACAGCTCGGTCGCAGCGCCGCTGGATTGGCCGACCAGGATGGAGACCTTCCGGCCATATTGCTTGGTGCCCATCAGTCCGTCACCCAGAAAACATGCGAGCCAATGCCCAGGTCTTCAAACGTGGGCACGTCATCGGGATTAGCCGCGCCCTGTACCCACAGCCGCCCGCCGAAGTCGAGGTGACGATATTGCCCCAGCAAGTCCGCACCGGTGACCAGCGGAACGCCGCTCACGAGCGGCTGATTGGTCGCGTCGGCGATGTCCAGCACCCAGCCTGCGCCGCCTGCGTCGCGGTATTGCACCGTCATCCGATAGTCCACGCCGCTCAGCGTCACCGTGAACCGCTGTGGATCCGGCGTCAGGGGGATCTCATAGAAGGTCGCCATCACATGCTCGTCGGTGGCACGGAACCGCCTGGCGCCGGCGTGGCCGGCGTCGCGGCCTTGGTGCCGGTGTTCTGGGTCTCGGCCGTGCCCTTCGGGTCAGCCTGGTCTTCCTTGGACGGCAGCCGGGTCGCCTGCGTCTGCACGATCCGGATCTGCTTCAGCGTGGCCGTAACGCTCAACGCCTCTCCGGTCTTCTGGTCCTTCACCACGCGCAGCGACTTGAATAGCATGTCGCGGTACATGCGCATCGACGTCACGACGTCGAAGGGTTGGCGCGTCTCCTGCAGCGCCAGCAGCTGCGAATACACCGTGCTGATGTAGTCCGCCGACGGCAGGCCACCCCCCGTGAAGATCGATTCCAGCGTGCCGATCAGCGCGGCGAGGTCGGCATTCGACCAGCCACATTGGATCGTTACCTCCGGCTGCAGCTTGAACGCGTGATCGTTGATCTGCGCGCCCTTCTCGACCGGGTGCTCAGTGATCTGCAGTTCGTCCTGGTGCGCTTCCTCAAACGTGCAGCCGATCTTCACCGGCCCAATGGTCTTCGGCACCAGGGTGATGATGTCGAGGAAACTCACGAGATTGCCCCCTGCATGTTGCGCACCATGTCGTCGTTCACCTGGCGTTGCTCGCTGGCGACAGCCCGGCCGGCGGCCGTGGGGTCCGACACGCCGTACAAGTTGATGTTGGTCTGCTGCTGCAGGTCGACGGCTGCCGAGCCGCGGCGCGCGGCCTCCAGGTCGGCTTGCGCCGGCCGCTCGTAGTAGCGCGACACGATCTCGCCTGCCTGTTGGGCATTCTGCGCGGCGCGCAGCAGTTGACCGGCGCGCTGCTCCGCGCCCTGCGTCAGCTCATGGTTCACGAACTGCAGTTGTTCCATCAGGGACGAATCGCGGATGTCCTTGCCGGCCCATGCCTTGAAGTTCGCCTGACGGTCCGGGTGCCATTGCGCGACGCCATAGGCGCGCCCGCTGTCGCCGACGGCCTGGTGGTTCAGGCCGCTGCCGCTCTCACGCTGCAGGTTGGCCACGATGCCGGCGGCTTGTTCAGGAGACCACCCCATCCGCTGGAAGAACGAGACCGCATCGACTCCGGCATTCCCCGAGCCCGCTGGCTGCCTTGCGGCGCCACGCCGGCGCGCCAGCTCCGCATCCTCGCCGTGGTTCAGGCCGCCACTGTGGAAGAGCAACGCGGCGGCGCCGCCGATCCGAGCTGCCCACGGCAGGAAGCGCGCCAGCCACCCAGCGCCCGCGCCAGCAGCTGCGCCGGCACCAGCGGCACCCCCAGCAGCAGAAGCGCCGCCGGCAGCCGCCGCTGCGGCATTGGCCGCACCCAGCGCGCGCACCGCCGCGACCATCTTCCAGATGCCGCTGACGATCTTGAAGCCGCCCAGAGCGCCGAAAGCGCCAACCAGCAGCATGATCTTCGTCGACCAGCCGTCCGTGGCCTTGTCCAGCTCGATGAACTTGTCGGCCAGCCAGGACAGCGGCGGGCCGAGCGCGGCTGCGGCTGCCAGAATCGCGCTGGCGATCTCGGCCACGCGCGCGGAGATCTCGCCAGAGTGTTCCTCGAACCACTTCTGGAATCGTGCGAGCTGCGGACCGACCTTGCGCAGCAGCGCGCCCTCCACCTTGATGGCGAAGTTCTCGAAGGTCGTGCCCAGCCCGCGCAGAGCGACCATGAACGCGTGCGCGTCCTCGGCGGCCTTGTCCAGGCCATTGCGCCGGGACATCTCCCGGTACTGCTGCATGAACTTGGCGAAATCGCCGTCACGCATGGCCAGCAGGAGGTTCTCGTCGATGCCGAGGATGTTGCCGTACTGGCTAGCCATCCAAGTCGGGCGCTTGGCCAGCTCGGTGCCAATGTCTGCAAGGATGTCGACCGTGTCGCGCAGCTCGCCATTGGCGTTGCGCGTCTGCACCCCTATCGAGGCCAGATAGCCCTCGCCCGCTGGGTTGTTCCGCAGGAACTTGGCCAGGCTCTCTACCGCACCGAAGGCCGTCTCGGTCGAGATGCCCAGATTGCGCGCGGCGAAGTCAAATGCCTTCAGGCTGGTGGCCGCCGCGCCCGTGCGCTTCGAGACGAAGTACAGGTTCTCCAACTTCGACGCCAGCGCCGACACGCCGACGCTGACGGCCAGGGCCGATGCCGAGATGGTCGTCACCAGCTGCTTGACGCCCTTCGTGGCCTGCTCGACGCCGTCGTTGAACCTCTTCAGCCCCTTCTCGTCGACCTTGAAGCCCAGGGCGACAAGAAATTCACGGATGACGGTGCTTTGGGCCATTGCTCTGCTGTTCCAAGATGCGGCGCGCGGCCGCCTGGTTATCGGCTTCCATTATGAGGAAGTCATTCATCAGCGCGATGTCTTCAAGGCCCAGCGTGCCGTCGAGCAGAGACTCGTACTTGCACATTTGGGCCTTAACCGGCGCGAGCAGGAATTCCTCCCCATTCGGAAGGTGCCTCAGCCAGCCTGTACCGCCGGTTCCGGGCTGCTCGCTTGGCTTGTAAGCAGCCCTTGAATAAAAGGCCCGAGGTTGGCCACGATGACCTGCACCACCAGCGGTAGGATCACGGCCATGTCCATGTCCTGGAACATCAGCTCCTTCTGCCCGGGTGAAACCACGAACGCCCAGCCGGTGGGCTGCTGCCGCTGCACGGCGGTCAGGCAGTTGTCCATGACATAGTCGGCGTCGGCATCGTTCATGGCCGCCAGCGCGTCGGCAAACGGCTGCAGCACCTGGCCGAAGCCGTCCAGGTCTTTGGTCAGCGCGCCCATCGCGCCGGCTGCGCCGCCGCTCGTCTTCGCCAGCTTCATGAACAGCGGGATAAGCGGCGGGATGATCGGCGCAATGCGGCGCGACACGTGGAACTGCTGCTTGGCGGTCAGACGCCCGATCGAATAGGCGTTGCCGCCGAGTTGGATTTCACGGCGCATGGTCAGTAGGTCCCCAGCATGCCTTCGATTCGGCCAGCGTCGAATACCCACTCGACGGTGCCGCCCTCAGTGGCGTAGGTCAGATCAGGAACCTTCTTGAACGCACAGAAGATGCCCGCGATTGCGTCGCTCGCAACGGACTGGGTCACGGTGATGACGTTCTTGCCCCACAGCCGGCTGTCGAGCTTCTGGGCGTTGTACAGCGCCATCAGCGTTCGGTTGATCGGCGCGGTCTTCAGGTACCGCAGCGTGATCTGGCCCGAGTTGTCCGCGCGCAGGCTGTGCTGGACGCTGCCGTCCGAACCCACCGTCATGGCGTTCTTGTCGTTGGCCATGGCCACGGTGATGCCTTCTTCAGCCGTCGCCTCACCGTAGCCGAGCGAGAACGACCCGCCCGGCCCGGCGATGGAAGCCTGGACGTCGATAAACGAATAGGTGCCGCCTTGCATGGTCTCTTTCCCCTATCAGCGGTTCACGTTGACGAGGATGTCAACGGTATGGATGGCGCCGGCTTCCTTCGCCGCGACCTGGAATGCGACCGACTTGCGCGCTTCACGGTCGGCCTGCGACTGCAGCGCAATCGGCGGCACGTAGACGTAGTAGCCCTTGGCCAGGGTGTCACCCTGCTTCAGCGCGCCGAAGCCGTCGGAATTCCAGACGCCCGGTGCCAGATAGCCGTTGTTCACAGCGGCCGCGCAGGCCGCTTCGATCGTCGTGGCGATCAGCGCATTGCCGGCGTCGGTCTGCGGCACCTTCGTCTGGCTCTGGTACAGCAGGTTGTACACATCGGTCTGGACGCGGTTACGGAACCAGATCGAGTTATAGATCGAGTCGATGAAGATGCCGCTGGGCGTCACGCCGTACTGCACGATGGCCGTGTCATTGTCGTACTCGACAAACACGTTGCCGCGCTTGTCCTGCAACACGTTGGCCTGGCTGCTCGACAGCGTCTCCGGCACGATGCCCGGCTCCTGCTTGTACATCAGGGTGATCGTCGTGTTGTTGCCGTTGAAATTGGTCGTCAGCAAGCGGCCGAACAGCGACGCCGCGGCGTACGGGCTGTTGCTCGAGTACTGCGCGAACGAGTACTTGTACCCCTTGGCCTTGAACCGGGACAGCAGGTCCGTCGTCGCGGTACCGTCCAGCGCCTGTGGCTCCTGCGTGGTGGCGCCGTAGATGTGGCGCTGATCCGCCTCAATCAGGTCGGCCACTGCGACGTGCTGGTCGTTCGTCAGCGACGTGTCGGCAAACTGGATGCCCAGGAACTTGTTCGCGAAACGGTCCAGGAAGACATTCACGCACGCGTCCGGGGCCTCGGCCAAGATGCCGTCGACCGGTACCGAGGCCAGCCCGCTGGTCATGCCCAGCATGGCCGAGATGTCGGTGCCAGAGCCCGTCGGCGTGGCGTAGCTGATCTTCGAGGCGGTCCCCGTGGTAGGCGAGGTGGCCACGAACTGGGTGCCGTTCCACACAAATCCGGCGCCGGCCAGCGCCGTCTGGATGATCGTGGCCACACCGTTCAGGTTGGTCACGCTCGAGAAGTCTAGCGCCGAGACCGTCTTCACGGTGGCGTCGACGGTCAGCTTGAACGAACCGGCCGTGACGGCTTTCCACACGGTGATGTCCTTCTGGGCGGCGGACAGCGCCGCGCCTCGCAGCGAGCCCGCCGTGGCGGTCTTCGCCCACCGGCCGATGTTGAGCTGCGACGGCTGGGGCGTCTGTTGGAAGTACAGCAGCGCGGCCAGGTATTCCGGCGCGGTGTTGCCGAAGTCGCTGCCCACGGCGTCGATGGTTCCGTACGAGCGCATGCGTTCGTTGGTGTCGATCACCGGCGAGGCGCCCAGGATCACCTCATTGTTGAGGTTGGCGCCCTGGGCCGCCAGCGGCGACATGTTGATGGAGACGTTGATCAGCCGCGATACCGGCAGTCCGTTGGACATAGTCATTCCTCTACTGGTGAATGTTGGTCGTCGCGGCCACCGGCGGCACCGAGTTGGTGGTGCTCTGCACTTCGGCGGACAACAGGTTGAGGACCGGATAGGTCCGGGTGAGCTTGCGGCGCAGCACCAGCGTCAGGTCATAGCGCCGGTTCCACTGCTGGTTGATGAGGGCCGGCACTGGCTGGATGTCGCTGGCGCGGACGAACTTCATCCCGTTCAGCGCCAGCTGCTCGCTGTTCTGCGGAATGGACATGCTGTCGGCCAGGCGCTGGGCGTACCCCTTGGCGCTCGGCCCGTAGAAGGAGCACATCAGGTCGATCTGCTGATGCCGGGTGTAGGTGTCGCTGCCGTCGCCGGCAGGGTCATGCTGAATGGCGGGGCCTGAGTCGTTCGTCTGCACGCTGACGCCCATCGCGCACCAGTTCTCGGTCGGCTCAGGCTGCGTCGGGACGGTCGGCTGCCAGCGCGGCCGCACCATCTCCCCGGGCAAGCCGGTCACCCCTGCGACCAGTTCCTGCAACAGGTTGTCGAGATCATCGTCGTCTGGCGGAACCGGCGCCGTCGGCGCAAGGTAGCCGCCGGTGGCGCTGGTATTTGCCATGGATTACCCCGAGAGCGGTTTCAGATCGCAGGTGGCGGCAACGAAGCCGCGCCCGAAATGGCTATAGTCGTTGACGCTGACCACGGTATAGGTTCGGCCCTGCCAGACCACCTCGTCGGCGCCCTGCCCTGGGCTGCCGTCCTTCAGGCGAAGCGGCGTATGCAGCGTGATCGAACCAGTGATCAGGCTGCCGTCCGAGCCGCGCTGCAGGATGTCGCCCTTGTCGCTGGTGACCACTGCGGCGAACTGCGTAGCCGTGGGCAAATTCTGGGCGCGGCCGTGCCCGTCGACTGTCTGCGCCATCCGGTTGCACACCAGGCCGGTGTCCATGAAGTCCGGATCGAGCAGCACGTCGACGACGTCGAGTAGTGCCATGGGTCACTTCCTTTTGCGTAGCACGTAGGTGATCGAGTTGCGGTACTGGGCGGTGTCGATCAGCGGCTTGGCCAGCTCAGTGCTGGGCTGCTGACCGGCGGCGCGGGACGCCAGTTCTTCCTTCGCCCCCTTCCGGCCTCGCCGCGCGCGGTTGCGCAGCGTTGCCTCGCTCAGCGCCGGGCCGATGCCGCTGCTGATCAGCGCTCGAACCGAGGACTGCGCAGCCAGGCCGGCCATGCTCAACCGCCGCTTTGCGCCGTCAATGTCGCCATCCAGCGCCGCTTCAACGCCCTTCTGCAGCTGAGGCAACGTCTTCGGCTGCGCAGCGGCGACGCCCGGCACCAGGTGTGGACGCGCCGGAAGATTGATCTCCGGCGCGCCGTTCTCCTGGATGTATCCGATTTCGGCATTGCTGAGCGGTGCGCCATCGTCCTTGCGCCCGGCGGTGCTGTCAGGCACGCCGACAAGGACTTGCTGGTCGACCAAGCCGTTGATGGACTGAAGCACCTGCTTCAGCCTGTCCACCTTCATGAAGCCCATGGGATATCCCCGATGGGCTGGCGCGGCTACAACTGCATGCCGCCTGCGCCCATCATTCTGGCGAGAGTGAGAAACCGGACACCGTAGGTCGTCAGGTTCCACATACCGGCGTCGTCAATGGTCGCTGCGCCGGTGTCGTAGCTGGCGCTGACCTTGTCGACTGCCTTGGAAGATTGCGGGCCGGTGACCTGGCCCGGGATGCCACCGACTTCAGCTGTCGCCTCGTCCCGTCGAGCGAGTACGAGGAAGTGCGCCGCGCAAAGCTCAATGCCCTGATCGGTCAGCACGCCCCATCGGCAGGGGTTCACCAGTGACGTCGCGATGATCAGCTGAAAGTCGATGGACGCGTCCGAGTACTTCGTCGCGTCGGCAAACTCCGGAAAGTCGGCTCTGAACTGTTCTGGTGTCATAGGTGGTTGGCTGATGCCCCTCGCGAGGCATCATACCCCCTTACTTCTTGCCGGTCTGCTTGGCCGCGGCGTCCGCCGCCTTCTCGCGCTCGGCGATAGCCACCTCGCGGGTGTCCAGCGCTTCGGCGCGGGCGTTCAAGTCGGCTTCGCGCTGGTCGGCTGCCTTCTCGCGGTCGGCGACCGTGCCGGCGCGCATGTCCAGAGCGTCCTGCCGTTCCTTCAATTCCTTGGCCTTCCCTTCCAGGAACTGCCCTGCGGAATCTAGGGCTGCCCGCTGCTCGGCCAGGTCACCGGCCTCCCCACCCGCCGCCGGCTCCTCGCCGATATGGGCCTTCACGAACCAGTGCTCGGCCACCGCCGGTGGCACGGTGTGGTTGCCCACGGGGAACTCGTGCTTCCCGCCCTCGTGCTGGAGCACGAAGGCCTTGCGAACGTAGATCTTCGGCATGGCGCGCTCCTTAGATGCCGTCGCGGTAGCCGATCAGCTCGGGGTACACCACCTCGACCACGCCCAGCCGGCCGAAGTAGGTGGTGAGCTGACGGATGTCGCGATATTCCAGCGGCGTGCGCTGAAGCGGCACCAGCGGGAACCGAACCTTGTCCTGCTCCTTGGTGTACGCCATCATGCGGTCCGCGTTCGCGACCCCGCGCTGGAACAGCCACTTCAGCGGCTGGATGTTCAGCGGCCGGCCGTTGATCGAGTTCGAGATCGTGTTCTGCTTCACGTACTCGAGGATGCTGATGTTGCCCGCATCGCTGACCTTGCGGCTGACCAGCAGCCCGAACTTGGCCGGCGGCAGGCGCAGCTCGGACGGGCATACCGCATAGGCGGACGCCGCCCACACGCTCGTCAGAAGCTCATTGACGTCCGCGACGATCTGATCTGGCGTGGCCGTCGCCCAGGTTCCGGTGGCGGCATTCGACACGTTGGTGACCGTCGCCGCATTCACCAGGCCGGTGACTCCCAGCACGGTATCGCCGATGTACACCTGCTCGTCGACATCCATGTTGTGCTTGAGCTGCATGCCGGTGAACTTTTGCTGGTCCACCGGGCGCCCCAGCTTCTGGGCGGATTCCAACTCAGGGATGGTCCAGCCGATCTGCATGCCCCACAGCGTCAGCGGGCTGGCCGTCTTGCCGATGTCCAGCGCGATGCCTGCGATGGCCGAAGCGTCCTTGCCGATCCACGACTTGCCGTTCGGGGAAGCGCCGCCGGCAGCCGCGAAACTGGAGTTCGTGAACGACGACGTTTCGTCCGCGATGGACACGTCCTCGCGCAGGTCGATGTCGCGCGACCAGGTGACCGAGGCCAGCGGGCCGTGCAGCGTCTGGTCCAGGCGTTCCAGCTCGCCGATCAGGAAGGCGCCAGTGCTGTCGATCGTGCGGCTGTCGAAGGTCAGCATGCTGTCGCGCGTGCGGGCGCGGATGATCGCCGGGGCGTTGACCATGGCGATGGCAGCCGCCGCGGCCATGCGCGGGAGGATGATTTTGCTCATTCTGGGAAACCCCTTAGATGTTGTAGGAGATCTCGACGTTGCCGTTGGCATCGCCGGCGTTCATAAACGTGGCGCCAACAACCGCGATGGTGTTGGTGCTGTCCGCAGCCGCCTCGATGCCGCCGATCGGCTTGCCAGCGGCAGCTGCGGCAACCCGCACATACACCTGGCCACCAATGGCCGGCGTGCCGGCGTTGTTCTTGACTGTCATGTAGCCGCGGCGCATGACGTCCGCGACGCCGGTGGTCGGAGGCGTGGCCGTGCCGAGCGGCTCCGACCCGGCGCCGCCGGTGGTCGGGTACGGACGGACCAGCAGGCCATACACGGCCGTGGCGGCGTCACCGCCAGCGATCGGCACGAACTTGCCCGCGGCGATCTTGCCGAACAGCCCGTAGCCGGCGAACGGCAGCGCCGAGTTCAGGATCTGCGACTCGACGGTCGCCTGCGACTGGCGCGAGATATCCCCGGGGATGCCCGAGGCCATGCGATACAGGATTGCGTTGCCCATGTGGCACTCCCTTAGTTGGCGGACCGGTCGGCCCAGTACTTGCGGTTGGCTGCGTTGATGTCGGCGGCTGTGCGGGGCTTGCCGAAATCCTTGGTCTTCGCGACGCCGTCGTGCGTGCGCCGGTTGTTCTGCGCCTTGATCAGCTCGCTGGCGCCCATGAACGCGGCGTTGATCAGCGCGGCGGGCAGCTTCTCGAAGTCAGCGGTCAGGCCGCCCAGGAACGGCGCGATAGCGGCCTTGCCCACATCCGTCTGGTACGCGACGTCGAGCGCCTTGCGCTGGCACTTGCAGAGCGACGCGGCGCGGTCTTTGGTGGTGATCTTGGCGTCGAAGGTCGGCAGCTTGATGCCGGGGGCCAGAATCTCGGCGCGCGAGGGGATGCTGGCCGCCGAGTCGCCGGTGTAGAGGTCGACTTCGGCCTGGCTGATCGTGGCGGCAGTGCCCGGGTCGGTCAGTTCTTCACCGCCGTCGCCGGTCTTGCTCTCCTTCTCCTTCGCCTCGCGGGCCTTCCGCTCTTCTTCCGATTCTTCGTCACGCGCCTCGATCTTGGCGAGACGGGAGTCCAGCGCCTTGACCGTCTTCAGGATCTGGCCCAGCGCGTCGCCGGTCTTGGCAGCGTCCTCCGCAGCTTCACGCTTCGCGCGCTCTTCCTCGGATTCCTCGTCCATGGCCTCGGCTTCCTTGGCCAGTTCCTCTGCGCCCTCGGCGTCTTTGGCCATGAACGCCGCGCGGATGCGGTCGGCGAACGTACGCTTGCCCTTGGGCTTGCTGTCAAAAGTCTTCATGTCTTCGGGTTCCTTATCGCCGATCGCGCAGCGCGGGCCACACCGGCCGCGCTCGACGAGGGCTACGTGGTTGACAACGATGTTCCGCTGTACCCCGCGGCCGGGTGATACCTGTTCGTAGTCCGCCTCATACCCGAGGCTGACCTCTTCGATGCCGTCCGTCTGGATCGCATCGATGGCCTGCTGATCGGTCACCATCAGGTCAGCGACCAGCAGGTCGTCGGCGATGCCGGTGCCGCGGCGCAGGTTGAGCATCGCGCCCTTACCGAGCGTGGCGAAGTTGGCGGGCGTGACGAAGTCGTCCGGATGGTCCAACGTCACCGGCTTGCCGATGCAGCTGGCCAGCGTCTCGGCACGGAACACCTCTTCGGGAGTCCGACTGATGCGGATCAGGCCGTCGGGGCCAGGCTCGACGGGCACCTCCCCCGGGCCGTACAACATCTCGCCGGTGCGCGCCACGGGCACTTCCTCGCACAGCAGGAAGCCCTCGGGCGTCAGCGAGCGCTTCGGGCCCAGCTTCTGTACTGTGTAGAAGCGCATATCAATCCTCGGAAATCACAGGTTCCGTGTAGCAGCGACAGTTCGGGAACTGGCCGGCGTGGCCTTTCATCCCGTCCAGCGTGGGCGGGTCATCCCAGGCGACGAACTTGCCTTCCATTTCACGATGCGAGTCGCGCACGTCACCGTCGCCGGACGTCCGCCAGAAGTACCCAGGCGAGCCGACATGCAGCGCGCGCGCCTCGGTCAGGGTCGACGCGGTGCGCGCGACCTCGGTCCGGGCGATCAGGTCGGCGCGGCTCTTGGCCACGTCGCCCGATGCCTGAATCGCCTTCGAGATCTCCGACGCCCTGGTGCTGTCCTCGATGCCCTCGATGGTCAGCTTGTGCACACGCTTGGCCGCATCCAGCGGGATGGACTTGATCAGCGTCACCTGCTCGCCCATCAGGGCCTGCATGGCGGCGCCGGTCGGCGCCGTCCGGATCTCCTGCCGCAGCGCGCGAGACAGGTCGGCCGAGTACTGCATCCAGGCCTTTTCGTCCCGCCGGTTCACCTCGGTCAGCATCTCGGCCGCGGCGCGCTCGGCCCACGGCGTCAGCGCCTCGGCGTACCGCTGCAGCAGCTGCTCAATCGTCGGCAGGACGCCGGGATCGCCAGGCGGAAAGCCATTGACCAACACGCCCACCTGCTGCGCGACCTGTCGGAGCTGCGTCCGATACACCCTTTCCGGTCCGCTTGTCCTTACCGGATTGCGGCGGCGCTTCCGGTCCGTTGTTCGGGTCATCAACATCAGGCAGTTCCATTTCCGGCACCGGGGGCGGCTCGTTCTCCGCGTCCTCGATCGCATCGTCCGTGATGCTGGTGAACACCCCGGTACTGTGGCTCGACTGGCGCAGTTCCTTCATGGCCGTCGGCTTGTCGACCAGGTCCGCGTCGTAGGCCTGCGTCACGGCCTCGGTCACCGTCTTGGCGTTCTGCGCCTTCTCGGTGTCGGACAGCTGCCACAGCGACGTGAAGCCGTAAGCGAAGCCTTCCGGCGGCGGCTTCCCAAGCTCCGACCGGACCACCACGTCATACAGCCGCGTGACGGGCGCGCGCAGCTTCCGTTCCTGCTGCTGCTTCGTGTTGTCGTAGTACGTCCGCAGGTCCGATTCGCCGGTGCTGTTCAGGCCGGCCGGCGACTGGCCGAACAGGCGCACCAGCGGGATGCCCAGGGCGCCGGACAACTGCTGGCCGAACTGCATCAGGACGCTGTCCAACCCGGAGAACTGGTAGGTATCCGTCTGCAGCTCGTCTGCCGCGTCGATCAGGGTCAGCCCCTCATTCGACTGGTACCGGCGGATGAAGTCGACGTTCTTCACAAGCGCTTCCATCGCCGGGCCGCCCATGGCGATGATCTCGCGAAGCTTGTCGACCTTGTACGTGCGGAGATGGGCCTTGTAGACCAGCTGAGCGGCGCCGATGGTGGTGCTGTCGAACGCTACAAGCCGGTCAATCAGCCGCTCGATCACCGACTGCCCCCAAAGGTTCTCGGCGATCTTCTGCCAATACGGCAGGTCCACGCCGTCAATGCGCAGCACCCGGCTGTAGTGGATCCGCTGGCGCTTCAGCGCCATGCTGTCCGCCACCACATCGTAGTAGCGCGGCTGGCCCATGTCCGGACCCATCTCGGTGACCAGGTCCTCGAGCGACGGCTGCACCAGCCAGCGGTCCAGCACGTACAGGCCCTTGAACTGGTCTTTGCCGATGCTGTCCAGCCGCAATGGCGTGCGCGGGTCCTGCCCATCGATCAGCATCACCGCCAGCGCGCCGCCATAGAGGCGCGCCCACTTGATCGTGTCGTTCAGGCGGTCCCAGAGGCCCATCCGCTCGAAAGCGGCATTCAGCTTGTTCTGGTCGGACGGGTCCAGCTCGGCATCGATCTCGGTGCCCGCGCGCGTCATGTCGTCGGCAACCACGTCGACGGCCTGGCCAACGATCCAGCTCGACCGGTACATGGCCTCCAACTGCACGCGGTTGCGCGAAATGAAATCGAAGCCGTAGCTGAACTGCGACGCCTGGTTGTTGGTGCCCAGGCCCAGACGTGCCTCGAAGTTCTGGAAGCTGTCACCGGTCATCCAGCGCTTGGCACTCGCGGACGCAGCCACCTCGGCCCGGTGCGCACGGATCTGCGCTTTGCGTTGGTTACGGTTCATTGCTGTCCGAGTTTGGTCCAGATGTCCAGCGACCGGCCGCCGGCCAGCATGTCATTGATCGCGTCCACCATCGGATCGATCTGGTCATCGTGTGCGTGCGTGTCGTCAGGCGTGAAGGCGTCGCATTCCTGCGTGAAATCGCTCACCCACTCGGCCGCCTCGGGAATCATCACCAGACCGGCGTCGATGTAGCTGACCACGTCCATGACGCGTACCAGCTTGTCGCGGTGCCGCTCGATCCCCTCGACGGGGATGGTCCCCGACGCCTGGATGTCCTGGATCAGCCCGGTGCCGCTGGCCTTGTCCTCGACACGCATCTTTACGAGTGCCGCGCCGAAGTGGAAGTCGTACGGCAGGTGCTTGTTCCAGAAGTCGATGGCCTTCTGCCGCAGCTCGGGCGCCGGCCACTTCCCCCGGATCTGGTCGAGCAGGTAGATCCGACCGTTCTTCCCATGCCCCCAGCACTGCAGGACGCTGTAATCGTTCCGCTCGGCGGTCTTCTGTGCCGTGTCGGCATAGATGACGCGCTTGTGCAGTTCGGGCGCCACCGTGTACCGGCCGAAGTTGGCGCTGCGGATGATGCCGCCGCCCAGCGGGCTGGGGCGCTGCATGTACTGCCCGCTGAACACATACCGGTCAGCCTTCTCGCTGGCCAGCAGGTCGTCGAGCGGTTCCTTGTAGGGCCAGTAGCTGAACCGGCCGTCCTCGTCCTTCTCATCCAGCTCGACCAGCGCGCGCACACGCTCGGGCAGCTGTTCGACGTACTCGTCGGTGATCAGCGCCGGGATCTCGATGAATTCCCAGTCGCCCGGCACCTTGCCGGCCTTGATGAAGCCTGTCGGGTCTTCCTCCGCCAGCCGCTGCATGATCACGATGATCGGCGTGTCCGGGTTGGCCTTCCGGCTCTTCACCGTGGACAGCAGCTTGCGGTTCGCCTTGTCGCGATTCGGCTTGCTGTACGCGTCCTCGACCTTCAGCGGGTCGTCGATGATGATGGCGCCCTGCCACCCATCGGTCATGTGCCCGGCGCGGAAGCCGGTGATCTGGCCGCCCAGCGACACCGCGTACACACCACCGGCCTTCTTGCCGTCGGCGATGACGTTCCAGCGCTTCTTCGACTTCGCGTCTGGCGCGATCGACAGCGGCCACAGCGCCTGGAACTCTTCCGACTGGACAATCTCGCGCGCCGTCTCGCTGTTCAGCAGCGCCAGATCATCCGAATACGAGATGTGCAGGAACCGCGCGCGCGGGTTCACCGCCAGCCCCCGGGCGATCAGGTTGATCGCCACCAGCTCGGTTTTCGACGAGCCCGGCGGGACGTTGATGACGACGTTCTTCAGCTCGCCATCGATGACGCCCTGCACCGTGTCCGCGATCAGCACGTGGTGCCAGTTGACGCGGAACTTGATGCCCTGCCGGTGCTTGAAGAAATACCGGCTGAAAAACAGGTGATCTCGCTCGCACTTCGCCTTCAGGACGGCGCGCTCGACGGACGGGTCAATAATCGTCTTCGAGTTTCGCGACAGCGGCTGCGACCTGTTTTTCATCGACGACGGTGGTTCGTTGCTCGACCGGCCCGCCGTCCTTGCCTGTCAGCTCGATGCCTTGGGCCGGCTCTTTCCATCCCGCCCGCACCTTCATCCAGAAGATGGCGGCGGCCACTGCGCCGTTGCCGTTGCCGCGCGCCTTCTTGAACAGCGATTCGGCCACTAGGGCGTTCGTCTGGTTCACCGCATTGTCCAGCTCGGCGCGGAAATGCACGCGCAGCGTCTTCGGGGTCATCGGCTTGCCCGTCTGCGGATTGACGATGCAGCTGGCGATGTAATCGTGCGGCGCGCCGAATCCGGCCAGCGAGCTGACCAACTTCCGGTCTGCCTCGGTCGGCTCGAATGGTTTCCGTCCCGCCATGGGTATCACTCGTCAGGTTCGGGGAACAGATCGTCCGCCAGCACCACGTCACCGCACGCCGCCACGGCGCGCTTCCAATCGCCCTTCACGAACACCAGGACGTTCTGGTGCACCTTGCCCAGCTTCCGGCTGGCCGCGAACTGCTTGCCCGCGCGGATGGGGGCGCTGCCCAACGCGGTCAGCAGGATCGCTTCGTTGTACAGCCGCATGCCGGCATCGATGAACGCGTCGATCGTGTCCGACACGAAGTTCCGATATGGGCCGGTGCCGCGCTTCTCGCGCACGTCGCCGACCACGAAGCAGGCGAATCGGTCACGCTTCAGCAGGCTGACGGCGCCGACGATCACCTCGCGGTAGGCCTCCATGAATGCCGGATAGTCCATCGTGGACAGGTCCGCCGGGTCATCCGAATACCGTTCCAGGTCCGCATACGGCGGGCACGAGAACAGGAAGTCGGCCTCGACATCGGGCAGCCGCCGCGCGATCTGCCGGCTGTCGCCCACGTGCCAGGCTGGCGCGGGGTCTTCGCTCTGCACCAGGTGGAGCTGGCCACGATTGGCCTCGATCTGCTCAGCGCGCAGCTCCATGCCCACATACGGGCGCCCGAGGCGCGCCGCGACAACGCCGCGCACGCTGCCGCCGGCGAACGGGTCAAGCACCAGGCCGCCCGACGGGCAGAACCACCGATAGGCCAGCTCGCACAGCACCGGGTCGAAGATGCTGGTGCGGTGCTGCGGCGCGGCGCCCTGCTCGGCCTTCTGGTGGCCAGACGCCGACGCATAGGCCGGCGCGTCGCGGCCCAGCTCGGACTGGATGCCCAGCCCCAACCATGCAGCCTTGCGTTCCTGCCACGCCGCGTCGCGTGCGTTGAGCGTGCTGAAGGGCGGCACCATGAACTGCTCGGCCAGCGTCCGGCGCTGCGCGCCAGGCGCCGGGCCCGGTGGGTCCAGCAGGTCGCCCAGCTCGTCCGGCGAGAAGCCGATCACGGTCAGGTCGAAATCAGCTTCTCGCAGGTCCACCAGCTCGGCGGCCAGTAGGTCGATATCCCAGCCGGCGTTCTCGGCAAGCTTGTTGTCCGCGAGGATGTACGCGCGGCGTTCGTCCGCTGCCAGGTGCGACAGGTCGACCGTGGGCGCTTGGCCCGGCACCGGGCAGTTGGCGATAGTCTCGCCGGCCGCCCACATCTGCGTGGCCGCTTCCAGCCGGCCATGGCCTGCCAGCAGCTCGTCGCCGGCGATCAGCGCCGGATTGGTCCAGCCGAATCTGCGCAGCGACGCCTTGATCTGCTCAACCTGGGCGGCGCTGTGCGTCCGTGCATTGCGCTCATAGCGGATCAGCTCGTCGGCCGCGCGGTAGCGGATTGTGAGCTGATCGGCCTTTTTCATACGCGGTAAAAATGCACGGGCGGGGAATGAAAAATGCCCGGAACGGGTAGCCGGGCAAAGCCACCTGGGAGGGTGGTAGGAGACAAACGGGACGGCAGCGAATCGGGGCCAGAAATGCAAAAAGCCCGCTTGCGCGGGCTCTGGACGTAATTCGCAGGTGTATCGAATGAGGGGCATTTTTGTGCATGAAATGCACAATGTCAAGAAAAACCCGAAATCCGCCTACGCTTCGGCCTGCTCTTCGAGGGCAACCATCCCCGCCGCCATGAGCCTGCCATCGATGGCCAGCCAGGCTACAGACTCGACGCCAGGTGCCGCCATCAGGCCCTTCTTCCGTTCGCCTTCGATCCACAGCTTCAGCTTGGCGTTCTGCGCGCTGACCGTGTTGCGGTGCGCGCCGCAGTCCTCGGCGATCTGCTGCAGGTCGACACGGACGCCGAAGATCTTCTCCAGGATGGCCCGCCGCACCCGGTAGTGCGAGAACGAGCCAGACAGCTGCTGCATCGCGCGCTCGGTCAGCCATACGATGGCCGCGTTCCATTCCGGGTTCGGGCGCCGGGCGGCGCAGCATGGCCGGCCGCAGTCGCAGATGACGTCGCGCGGCGCACAGCGAGCGGTCAGCACCGCCTGGTGCAGCTCGGGCAGCATGCTGAGTTCGAGACGGACCATGCCGGCCTGCGCCGCACCGTCGACGCCAACCAATCCCTTCCCCGAGCCGATGGCCGGCGTCATGGCCTTGTTCATCGCCGATGCCTGGTACTGCTGGCCCGAGTAGTTGAACGCGAACACCAGCGCCGCGTGCGAGCTGTCGAAAAGGCGTTCTTCCATCGTGTTTTCCCCGGTCACATTCATTCCTTCACGCCGCCTGTAGCGGCAACTGTTCCACGCTGACCTGCACGCATGGGGACGTGCTGTAGCGCTTGCTGATGCGGTATTCCACTGCCTGGGCGTCGTCCAGCCAGACGATGCCGTTCATTCCGTCTTTCACGGCCTTGAGCACGTTATCGGCGTCCGGCTTCTTGGTGGCTGCCACGAGACCCGCTGCGGCGTCGCGCTGGCGCTTCTTGGACCAGCTGATCGGGATCTGCAGGTTGATGTCCAGCCACAGCTCGACCGGCCCCTCGATCGGCGGCAGCCCAGCCATGGCCTGTGTGGCGAAGAGCTTCACCAGGTTCTCGTACGTCGCGGTCTTCTCGGGCGTGTAGGTCCGGACGAAGCTGCCCTGCCGCGCGAACTTGGGCCGGCCCTTGGCCACCGGCTGGCCGGGGATGGCGAACACCACGCGGCGCAGCGGGCGCGATTCGTCGAAGAGCGAATTCGTCGTCATGCCACCACCTGCCCCGGCGCCACGCCGTACATGAGCCGGTACACACGCTCGAACTCGCCCGGGTTCATACGCTCGGCCTTGCTGACCTCGCGTTCCATGAGCCGCTGGTCGCCCGACGCGGCGATGACGCGCAGCCGGAACCAGATCGCGTGCTCGTCCGGGTCGCGCTGGACGCCCAGTTCTTCCGCCTTGCCCTGGACGCCTTCCGCCGTTGCATCCCAGTCGGTCGCAGACGGCGTGCCGCCCTTCTGCTCGGCCATGGCCTCGTCGAGGAACATCTCCAGGAAGCCCGGGTTGACCGGCGACGTGTCCCTGTCGGCGTCCCTTCGCGCGCACGCGAGGGCATGAGCCCGGAGCAACGCCGGCACGCCGATGCAACGATCTGCAATCCGGAGCAACGCCTCGTGCGCGCGCGAGGACAGCCGCAACGCCCTGCCCTTCTCGGCTTCGAGCTGCACCAGCAGTTCGCCCACCGCGTCAGCGGAAAGCGGCGGCGGCGCGGAGTTATCCACAGGGCCTACACCGTGTGAAGCACCTACGCCGCTTGAAGTAGGTATGGTGTTAGGTGAAGGTGGAGGTGAAGGTTTGCCGTCTCGTTCGGCGTCCCGTTGGTGCATTCGTTCAACATCCGTTCCAACATCCGTTGAACATCCGTTGCTATTTCGTTCAGAATCTCGTTTGACCCGCCGTGCCTCGGCCGATGCCTTACCGGCCTTCGATCGTTGGCTGATGTTAGCGTTCGCTCGCTCAAGTTCGGCGTCTACGCGGTGGTGGCGCAAGGCGCCGTCCTGCTCGTAGAAGAAACCACGCAACTCAGCGCCCGCGTCGCGCCAGTCTTTGCCATCCATCCGTGCAATGCGTCGCAAACGTTCGTCCTCTACCGGCAGACGGCCGTCATTTACCCAGGCGTGCATCAGCATCAGCAGGTAGGCGCCATGCTCTGCCGCGCTCAGGTGCGAAGTGTCGGCCAGATAGTCTGAGATATAGAGCGGCATCCAAACGTCGGCGCGCTTTTCCTTCACTCTGGCCATCACGCCACCTCCAATCCCTTCCGGGCGAGCGTGCGCAGCGCCTGGTATTCGTCGCGTGGCAGGCAAACCATGCTGTCGTCGCCAGGGGCGACGACGTCCAGCTCGAGCACTTCGAACAGCGTGCAGAACTCGGCGAAGCTCAGGCGGTGCCCGCTGTTGTTCAGGAAGCGTGAGAAATTCGTCGCTTCGACGCCGATGCGCTCGGCCACCTTCTTCTGCGTGAGCGGAGCAACGCGGTTCAAGACCATCGATTCCAAGCTAGGCATGCGATGCTCCAATGTGCTCGATCGATTCCATAGGATTGACCCCAACGAAACAACACAGCCGGGCGCCACGGCGGCCGGCCAGAATGAAATGGGAAACGGGTGCTACTACCTGATGCCGGGCGGCATGGCGGCGAGATCCGTGCGGGGCACGGCCCCAGCGCGGAACAACAGAAAGCGACTGCGCGCGACGCAGCATGGTCATACCCCCGGTCGGACCGCCATGGGTCCGTTCAACAAAGCGCGGACACCCCGCGCGGCTACTAAAAGGTGCATCCCCGCGGATGTGGAAGAATCGAGACCTCTGACCTTCTCAACCATCCACAAAAGGGGGATGCATGGACAACGAAAAACAGACGCAGCAAATGCTGCAGATCGCCCTGAAGGGCGTTGCAGAGCTTCAGGCGCAAGTCACGGTGCTGAGCTGCTGTCTTCATGCGCTGCTTCCAGCAATCGACGAATCGAGGCGGCCTGCAGTTGCAAGTACTCTGCGAACGGCTCTCGACGGGATGCTTGCCTTGGAAGACGAGTTCCCGAAAGCCGCGCCCCATCAGCACGCCGCACTGGCCCTGGCAAACGGATTGCTACGAGCGCTCGACGCCCCGTCCCAAGGAAAGGCTTAAGTTTTTTCCGAGCCGGCTGTTGCCGGCATGTCTTCGCCCAAAACAGGGCTGCTGCAACAGCACCCTTCATGGCGCCGCCTCCGGTGGGTCTGATTTTTCGGCCCTCTGCCCAGCGAAGAAAAACGCCAGCAGATCCTCGCGAGTGAACGTCGCGCCGAAATCGACACATGCCTTCCATAAGGCTTCCATGCTCGCCCTGCGCGGAATTTTTCGCGCGTAGACGAGATGCGTCTCGATGTAGACGGTGGTCGTGTTCGCCGCCACGGCGAACGCTTCACGTTGCTCGACCGGTAGCGATCGGTAGAACGACTTGAAGTCTTGGGCGCAAGGAGTCGAGTTCATGCGCCGATTCTATGACCTTTTTGGTCATATCTCAAGGGCAACTGTTACCAAAACAGCTTATTTACCTTTCTGGTCAATCAGGGTTCAATCACGCGCATGAAGTCAGTCAAGGAAATCCGCCGCGAAAAGCTGGCAATTGCGATCCAGGAAAAGTGCGAGGGCAACCAGTCTCGCGCTGCGGAAGCACTCGGCTATTCGACTGCGTCGCTTGTGAACCGCTATCTGAGTGGCGGAAAGGACATCGGCGACAAGACCGCGCGGAAGATCGAAGACACCTTTGGCTATCCGACCTACTGGATGGACACAGATACCGTCTCGGCGGCATCGACGGCAATTGCACCGAAAGTTCCAGCCAGCGCTGCGGCCACGCTTGGCACTCTGGAAAAGTGGCAGATCGAGGATGCGTTTCGCCTGAAGGAACTCTTCGATTCGAAGGCCCAGTTCTCCCAGGAAGAGTTTGGGCGCCGGTTCGAGGTCGGCACCCAGGGCATGGTCTGGCAATACCTCAACGCGCGTCGCGCCCTGAACATCAAGGCGGCAAGCGCCTTTGCGAAGGGTCTGGGCGTTCCCGTGGACTCGTTCAGCCCGCGCTTGGCCGATGAAATCCGCCTGGCGGCAAGTCACGTCGCTGATGCCATTCCGGCCGTCCCACGCGGAGCGGAGTCGGGCGCCCGACCTTGCGATCGCGTCGCGCTCGTGATGGCAGAGCAGCACCTGGACGTGCAGCAGCTCGCGCAGCTGCTGACAGTAGAGCCGCCGGTAGTGAGGGCCTGGCTCGAGCCGGAGGCGCCAAAGCTTGGCCTGCACCATGCAGTGAAGCTGCAAGAGGCCTACGGCTACAGCCCGAAGTGGCTGATCAATGGCCAGGGCCATCCGAAGCTCAGCGGCGCCATCGAGCCTGAACTCGACGAGCCTTCCCTCCCGTTTGATACGTTCCAAATTCCTGACGACGCATTCAGGAAGATCCCCGTTAGAGGCATGGCGCAGTTAGGTGACAACGGACACTTCGTAGACGTCGAGTACCCCGTTGGGCACGGCGACGGCTACGTCTTCTTCCCAACCAAGGACCCTGACGCGTATGCGCTGCGCTGCAACGGCGAGTCGATGCGGCCGCGGGTAAAGCACAACGAATTCGTGGTGGTCGAGCCGAACACCCAGGTCCAGAACGGCGATGAGGTCTTGGTGAAATCGCTGGACGGGCGGGTCATGGTCAAGGAACTGGCTTACGTTCGGGACGGGATCGTTCATCTGTCATCGGTGAACGAGCGCCACGGCATGCTGAGAATTCCTCAGGACCAGATCGAGCGGATGCATTTCGTGGGCGGCATTGTAAAGCGGTCCGCCTGGCGGCCTGATTAACTAGTTATCATTTTTTGTAGACGGAAATAATAATGGGCGATCCGAAAAAGAAACCAACAGAACCTGGCAACGTTGCCAACGAATCGTATACTCCGAGCTACGACTCGGTCCGCGACATCGGCAACGGCGGACAACGGCGTCGGACAAATGATGGAATTGGTCAGGATAGCGGTCGCTTCGTCTCGAACACGTTGAAGCCGCCAACCAAGCCCCCGGGGGGCGGCACCAAGAAATAGGGACTCTACTGATGACGGTCGAAAGCACCGATGGCGCATTGAGCGTTGACGAACAGTTGCACGCACTTAAGTTTGACGTTCGTCGTTCGTGCCGCTACCACGATCGCCGACGGGCATATTTTGACATCCTTCATAAGGTCACCAACGTCCTCACGATCATTCTTGCGGGATCGGTAGTCTTTTCAATCGCTCACGAGGGATCAAAAGATCCTGTATGGCTCGTTTGCATCGCCCTTGTAGCCTCGCTACTGTCTGCAGTCGATCTCGTTGTCGGCTACGCACAGAAAGCTAGTGTTCATCGAGAGTTGAAACTGCGCTTTGCCGAACTAGAAATCGAAATCCTCACAGGCAGTGAGGATGATCCAGCACTGAAGCGATATACCGTGACGCGCCTTAAGATAGAAAAGGATGAGCCTCCTGTCTATCGTGCGCTCGACATCCTCTGCCGCAACGAATTGCTTATAGCGGAGGGGTATGAAGGGCGAGAATATGAATCATTGATGGGCCGCCTTACAGGGTACGAGCGACTGACCGCCCACGTCTTTCGCTGGTCAGACGTTGCGGCTGCACAGGAAACTAGACGCGAGAATGCTGCAAGGAAAGCAGCGAAGAAACTTCGCCTTGAATCTGACAAAAACGTAGCAGCCGCGACTTAGATCACGACAAAGCCCGCCACGCCGCGGGCTTTTTGTTGCCTACTGCGGCCGTTTCAGTGCCGCGACCACCCTCTCGTCCAGCCCCACTCGATAGAGCGTGGCCCCCGCCTGCGTAAGCAGCGCCCTCTCCTTCGCCTGAATCTCCGGATCGCACAGCAGTATCGCCAGTCCGGCGATCACGTCGTCAATCTCCAGCTCCACATCGTCGTCGAGCGCCATCTGCCCGAACTCTCGGATCACGTCATCCGGTCCCATTTCGTCCCCTGATAGCAACACCCAGCCAGTCTAGCCCAAGGGGCGAGACTATCACTAAAACCAAAACGGTAAATAATATCAATCCACATATTACCTTTTTGGTTTGCATTGCTATTACCATTTGAGTAATATGCCCTCACGCCGCTGACGTTCACAGCGGTTCGCTGGAGACAGACGATGCCAAATGCCATACCAACCGCCGCCGCATACTGGCATGCGCACGACGCGCAGCAGCGCGCCGCCGGCGACCAGGTGGTTTCTTTCCGCACCCTAGTGCGCGAGACGGTCACCCGGATCCACGGCCGCGACCATTTCGAGTTCCGCGGCGCCACCGAGGATTCGGTCTACGAGGCCGCGCTCGACCGCAAGAACTCCCTCGACATCTACCGTTCGCCGGCCATCGCCTACCGCTACTGGGAAGGCGACGAGTACGTGGTGATGGTCCGTTGCTTTGGCCTGGACTGAGCCCGGCCATGAACCGCGACTTCTTCGTGACCGCACTGCTGATCTGCACGGCGCCGCCGCTGGTGGTGCTGGCCACAACCCTCTTCAGCCGGGGCTGGCAATGAAGCGCCGCCCGACCACCCGCCGCGCCATCGCCGAGCTGCTGGCCCTCTGGGTCGGCACCACGCTCGCCATGGCGGCCGTGTTTGCCGTCTACCACCTGGCCAGCGCCGAGCCGAGCCAGCCTGCAACCACCACGTCCCGGAGCGCCACGTGAATCCCGAAATCACCTGGGAGGCCTGGTTGCGCGTGCAGCGCGCCGCTGGCTTCCGCCCCACCGGCCGCTGGCTCGCCAGCGGTGAACCTGAACTGATCCGCATCCACTGAGGCCACCCCCATGAACATCGTCACCATCCGCGCCAGTTCGCTGGCCGAACTCTTCGATTGCCCTGCGCGCTGGGAAGCGAAGCACATCCTTGGCATGCGCATGCCGTCTGGTGCGGCCGCGCATCTGGGCACCGCCGTCCACGCCAGCACCGGCCTGTTCGACCAGGCCACGCTCGACGGCGCGCCCATCACCGCCGACGACGCCGCAGGCGCGCTCGTCGACACGATCCGCGACAAGAACGCCGAGGTCGACTGGGACGAGACCAATCCGGCGGATGCCGAGCGCATCGGCCTTGCGTTGCACGCCGGCTACTGCGTCGAGATCGCGCCGCGCCAGCACTACATCGGCGTCGAGATCGCCTGCGACCGTCTGGAGATCCCCGAGCTAGGCCTCGCGCTGACTGGCACCACCGACCGCGTGCGCACCACGACCGACGGCGCAGGCATCAGCGACTTGAAGACCGGCGGGCGGGCCGTGGGCGCTGATGGCGTCGCCGTCACCGCCGGGCACGGCCCGCAACTGGGCGTGTATGAGCTGCTGGCCGAGCACGCGATGGGCATCCCCATCAGCGCGCCGGCACAGATCGTGGGCCTGAACACCGGCAAGACGGCTGCCGCGCAGCGCGTTGGCGTGGGCGAGATCGCCTCCCCGCGCGCGGCGCTGCTGGGCACCGCAGAACAGCCGGGCCTCCTTCAGCACGCTTCCCGCCTCATCCATTCCGGCGCCTTCTACGGCAACGGCAAGTCGGTCCTGTGCTCGCCGAAGTACTGCCCGCGCCACGCCGCCTGCCCCTACAAGTCCTGACCACAAATTTCGAAATTTCGAAACTTCGAGAGATAACCGCTATGTCCGCAACCGCCACCCTTGAACAAATGCGCGCGCCCGCCGTGCGCGAAGCCGCCCCTGCACCCGTCGTCACGATGGGCTTCGGCAGCCTGCAGTCCTTCGAACTGATGCAGCGCGCCGCCAACCTGCTCGCATCGTCCACCCTCGTGCCTGCGGCGTACCGCAAGGTGATCGAGAAGTTGGACAAGTACGGCAACGTGAAGGAATCGCGCGAGAACCCCAACGCGCTGGCCAACGCCGTCGTCGCGCTCAACATGGCGCAACGCATGGGCGCGGACCCGCTGATGGTGATGCAGAACCTGTACATCGTCGAAGGCCGGCCGTCCTGGTCGTCGCAGTGGATCATCGCCGCTATCAACGGCAGCGGTCGATTCTCACCGCTGCGCTTCGATATCAAGGTGCTGGGCAAGAAGAATGTCGAGCGCACTGAAACGGTCTGGGAAGGCGGCAATCGCACCAGCGTCACGAAGAAGGTCGACATCCTCGACAAGGTTTGCATCGCCTGGGCCATCGAGAAGGAAACCGGAGAGCGCCTGGAATCGCCGGCCGTGTCGATCGAGATGGCAGTGAAGGAAGGCTGGTACACAAAGAACGGCAGCAAGTGGCAGACCATGGACGAGGTCATGCTGCGGTACCGCACGGCCAGCTTCTTCGGCAAGCTCTACGCCCCCGAGCTGCTGATGGGCCTGCAGACCGTCGAGGAAGCGCAGGACATCATCGACCTGAACCCGGACGGCTCGTACTCGGTGGCCAGCGCCTCGGTCAACGAACTGCGCGGCGCGGCACGCACCGCCGCGGCCCAGCCCGCCGAGGTAGTCGAGCACCCCGAGGAACCGACGGGGGCGACGGACGACAACCAGTCGCCCGACGATGCAGGCGACGAAGACGGCGGCCAGCAAGCCGAGCTGATTCCGGCGGACGAAAGCAGCCAGCAGCAAGACGACCGTGCCCCGCTCAGCTTCAAAGACGTAAATCGCGAGCTGCTCCAGGCACAGACCGTCGAAGACCTGGACTTCGCCCGCAGCCAGATCAAACAAGTGGTAGGCGAAGCGGAACAGGCCACGCTGCACCAGGTCGCCTCGCGCCGCATGCGCGAGCTGACGCAGCCGGCAGAGGATGTCGCGCCGGCTCAAACGATCACCCGCCGCCAGCGCGCCCCCATCAACGCCGACTGAAACACCTGTGAGAGAGGACTGCCCGCGCGGTCGGCTGTAGCGCGGGAGGAAGAACAGCGCCGCGCCGCCGAATGCCGAGGCGCGGCCCGAACGCAAAGGACACCGAGATGGACAAATTCCACTTCATGGGCAAGGCCACCATCCTGCACCTGAACACGCGCAAAGAGGGGCCTGAGGACAACCAGGAACTGGCACTCGATCTGAAGTTCAAGGCAGTCGCCGACCTTCACATCATGAGCTTTTTCGACGAACTCCTGGCCAATTTCGTCTTCTTCTCGAACGGCGCCGTGCGCAACAAGATCATGGGGCCAATCACTTACGGGCATGAACTCGAAAGCTATCGACTCGACATGGTGGGTAGCACGTTCACCGGGGTGCGCGTGAAGAAGTTCTCCCTTGAGCCCAAGGACGGCTTCAAGGTGTGGATCACCTTCTCGGTGTCGTTCAAGCCCAGCGGCGACGAAGTGGCGCGCGTTGCTGAATTCTTGCAGGACGAGATCGACCTCAGCCTCATGTCTGGCGACAGCGAACTGGACTTTGGCAGCGGCAACGCCCATGCCAGCCAGTACAACCACGAGCCGGGCGACGAGGACGAACTCTTCGACGCCGCTCGCGAGCTGGTCATCGCCCACCGCCGCGCATCCATTTCACTGATTCAGCGCCATCTTCGCATCGGCTACAACCGCGCCGCTCGCCTGATGGAAGCGCTGGAAGAACACCAAGTCGTGTCCTCGGCCGACGCCGAAGGCAACCGGCAAGTCATCGCATCCGAAGGAGCTGCTGCATGAAGATCACTGCCATCCACGCCCGCAACTTCCTCGGCCTCCGGGCGGCCGACATCATCCCCGCCACGCCGGTGTCGCTGATCTGCGGCCCGAACGGCGCGGGCAAGTCCAGCCTGCAGGAAGCCGTGCGCATGGCCCTGACCGGCGAGAGCGTGCGCGTGGGTCTGAAGAAGGAATACGGCCAGCTGCTGCACGATGGCACCGAGTCGGGTTCGATCGTGGTGTCGGCCGGCCCGCAGGCGAACAGCATCGCACTGCCCTCGGGCAAGCTGACCGCCGGGCTGCAGGCTGACCCGCGCCTGCCGTACGTGCTGGATGCCCAGCGCTTCGCCCGCCTCGAGGTCAAAGAACGCCGCGCGTTCCTGTTCGACCTGATGGGCCTGAAGCTCGGTACCGACCTGGTTCGCGAGCGCCTGGTGGCGCGCGGCTGCCAGCCCAAGAAGATCGAGGCGGTCCTGCCGCTGGTGCGCGCCGGCTTCGACGCCGCCGCGAAGGAAGCGCAGACCAAGGCCACGGCCGCCAAGGGCGCGTGGCGCGCCGTCACTGGCGAGACTTATGGGTCGGTGAAGGCCGGCGACTGGAAGGCTTCGGTGCCGGCCGGCGCGCCCGCCCCCGAAGACGTGAACGCAACGATCTCGGAGCTGCAGGCCGACATCGCCGAGGCGTCGACCGAGGCCGGCGACATGCAGCGCCAGCTGGGCGAGATAGACGCCGCCGCGCGCCAGCGCGCCGCCCGCGACACGAAGATCCGCGAGCTGGCCGACAAGGCTGCCGGGCTGGCCAAGGCCCAGGAATCCGTCGACCGCGCCCAAGCCGACCGCGATGCCTTCCTGCCCAAGGTCGAAGCCCTGCGCGCGGCGGCCGGCGGCAAGGTAGCTGGCATGCCGTGCACCTGCCCCGAATGCGGCGTGCTGCTGCAGTACCTGGCCGGCCAGCTGGCCCTGCGCGAGCAGACGCAGGCCGACCCGGAAGCGGCTGGCCGCCTGCCTGAGTACGAACGCAGCCTGACCGTCCTGGAAAACGCGCTGAAGAGCCGCACGACCGAGCGTGACGCGGCGAAGGCTGCCGCCACGCAGCTCGACCTGCTGCGCAAGGACGCCGCTACCGATGCCGGCGACGATGACGCCGAGCTGCGGAAGACCGTCGAGGCTCAGCTGGCCAACCTGCAGGCAGCCATTGCGGCGACCGGCAAGGAACTGGAAGACGTGCGCGCAGGCCAGCGCGCCGCCGCGCAGGCTGCTGAGCAGACCACGCAGGCCGCGCAGCACCACGCCGACGTGGTGGCATGGGATGCCTTGGCCGAGGCACTGGGCCCGAGCGGCATCCCCGCCCAGCTGCTGGCCGAGGCGCTGGGCCCGATCAATGAGCGCCTGGCCGCCATGGCCAACCTGTCCGAATGGGCCCGCATCGGAATCGAAGCGGACATGTCCATCACCGCCGACGGCGGCCGCCCCTACGCCCTGCTGTCCGAATCGGAGAAATGGCGCGCCGACGTAATGATCGCCGAGGCCATCACGCACCTGACGGGCCTGCGCCTGCTGGTGCTGGACCGGGCTGACGTGCTGATCGGCGCCGAGCGCGACCGGCTGTTCTGGTGGCTCGACGACCTGGCCGCCGACGGCGCCATCGACACCGCCCTGGTGTTCATGAGCCTCAAGGCACCGCCCGCCGGCCTGCCGGACGCCATCACGCCGTTCTGGATCGAAGACCACGAGGTCGGTGCCGTGCGGGAGGCCGCGTGATGGGCGAGATCGCAGAAATGATGCTCGACGGCACGCTGTGCGAGGGCTGCGGCTGCACGAACCGTAAGGGCGGCGAGGGCTTCCCATGGCGCTGTTTCCGTTGCCAGGCCGACAAGCCCGAGTCCGACCAGCGCAAGACGCCGACCACGAACTCGACGAAGGTGGCCTGCCCGACCTGTGGCCGCCGCGTGAAGCGCGCCGGACTGTCTGACCACGTGCGCGACACGCACTCCGGCCTGGAGACCAAGTGACATGAACACTCAACCGCAACGCCGGATCATCCGGCTTCCCGAAGTCTGCGAGCGCGTGGGCCTGGGCAAGACGGCCATCTACGGCCGCATCAAGGACCACACGTTCCCCTCCCCGATCAAGCTAGGCCGCGCCAGCGGCTGGGTCGAGGAAGAGGTGCAGCAGTGGGTCGACGAGCAGATCGAAGCCTCGCGCCGGAAGCACTGATGTCTACCAACGCTGCCTTGGGCATGACGGTCGTAGCAGCAATCGCCTACATCGCCGCGAGCGTGTGGGCGGCACGCCGCCAGGCGAAGTGGATGGCCGAGATGGAAGAAGAATTCAAGAACGGAAAGAAACAATGACCATGAACCTTGATGCGCTCGAGCGGGCTGCCGTGGCCGGCACGATGAAATGGCGTGACGCCCATGCGCTCGTCTCCATGGCGCGCCAGCTGCTGCGCCTGCGCGCCGTCGCGCGCGACTTCTACAACACCACCGTCGCCAATCCTGAGCTGCGCCTGTCCGCAAGCAACAAGAAGGTCCGCGACGAGGCTATTCAAGCGGGAGAACGCCTGCGTGAGAGCCTCGAAGCCACGGCGCCGGGCGCCGCGCCCCGGAGCGAGCATGCGGAGAATACTTCCCCAATCTCCGCACATTCTTCGGCGATTACGCCCGCCATGCTGCCCTACCCGACCGAGCCGACCGACGCGCTGCTCGAAGTGCTGGGCCTCATGCTCTACACCACCACGCCGATTGCGCATGCCCTGCGCGCGGCCGGCACCGACATCCCGAAGCGTTGCGAGGAAGAGCAAGCGCACGTGCTGCACTGGCTGATCCAGCTGGCGCTGCAGCACGGCACGGACTGGCGCGAGCGCGCGCGGAAGAGCATCGAAGAACTGCAGGCGGCGACGCAGGCCGCCAGCGAGGTGCGCGCATGATCCGCCGCGAATATCGTACCTTCGGCTTCTGCTGCGGCCTCGGCGGGGGCGCCAAGGGCTTCAAGAAGGCCGCCTCGCAGGTTGGCAACATGGTCGCCACCTGGCGCTGCATCGGCGGCATCGATGTCGATCCGGCTGCTGCGCGCGACTTCGAGACGCTCGTGGGCGTGCCGTGCACGGTCATGGACCTGTTCACCCGCGAGCAGTACACCGCGTTCCACGGTGCCGAGCCGCCCGCCGGCTGGCGCGAGGCCACGCCGAACGACATCATGCGCGCGGCCGGCCACGAGCGGCCCCACTGCGTGTTCATCTCGTCCCCGTGCAAGGGCGCGTCCGGCCTGCTGTCGGAGACCCTGAGCCGCACGCCGAAGTACCAGGCGCTGAACGAGCTAACGCTGCGCTGCGTCTGGCTGATGTGCGAGGCCTGGAAGGATGACCCGGTCGAGTTGATCGTCTTCGAGAACGTGCCCCGGCTGGCCACGCGCGGCCGGCACCTGCTCGACCAGATTGCCCAGATCCTGCGGCACTACGGCTACGCGGTGAACGAGACGACGCACGACTGCGGCGAGCTGGGCGGGCTGGCCCAGAGCCGGAAGCGCTTCCTCCTGGTGGCACGGCACATGGAAAAGGTGCCGGCCTTCCTGTACGAGCCCGAGCTGCGGCGCCTGCAGGGCGTCGGCACCGTGCTCGGCAGGATGCCCCAGCCGGGCGACGCCGCCGGCGGGCCGATGCACCGCGTCCCGTCGCTGCAGTGGAAGACGTGGGTGCGGCTGGCGTTCGTGGAGGCCGGGAGCGACTGGCGCAGCCTGAACAAGCTGGCCGTCGAGAATGGCCACCTGCGGGACTACCTGATCATCCCCGCCCCGCGCCACGCCGGCCCGGCCAAGCACAACAACGAATTCCGCATCGTTCCGTGGGATCAGGCAGCCGGCGCCGTCACGAGCGCACACGGCACGGGCCAGTGCGTGCAGGACCCACGGCGCGCAGGGCCGACCTTCGGGAAATATGCTGTGACGCCCTTCGACGCGCCCACCGGGACGGTGATCAGCGGTAGTACCACCGGTCAGGGTGCCTTCGCTGTCGCGGACCCACGCACCAGCATGCGGCGCGAGCGCGGCGACGCATACCTGACCGGCGGCCACTATGGCGTGGTCGCGTGGGACCAGTCTAGCGGCGCCGTATCAGCAGCCGCCGGCCATGACAACGGCCGGTGGTCGGTGGCGGATCCGCGCATGCCGGCGCCGAGCGACAAGCTGGTGGCGATCATCCGCGCGCTGGACGGCACGTGGCACCGTCCGTTCACCACGCTGGAATTGGCCGCCCTGCAGTCGCTGATCGAGCCGGAGGAATACCTGGAACTGGACGGGCTGAGTGATCAGGCCTGGCGCGAGCGCATCGGCAACGCCGTGCCGCCGGACGCCGCGCGTGCCATTGCGGAGGTGATGGGCACGACCCTGCTGCTGGCCGAGACCGGCGAGACGTTCATGCTGTCCGCGACGCCGGTGTGGGTGCGGCCGGTGGCCATAGCACTGACTGTGGCACAGCAGACGGAGCCAGCATGCTAGCCAACCACTGCTATCAAGGCGACTGCCGCGCCGTCATGCGCGACCTGATAGCCGCCGGCGTGCGCGTGCAATGCATCGTCACCAGCCCGCCGTACTGGGGCCTGCGTGACTATGGCGTGGCCGGCCAGTTGGGGCTGGAGCCAACGCTGCGCGAGTTCCTGGCAAACATGGTCAAGGTGTTCGACTTGTGCCGCGAGCTGCTGGCGGATGACGGCACCCTGTGGCTGAACATGGGCGACAGCTACGCGGGCAGCCGCGGTGCACCGTGGGGCCCATCCCCCAGCGCAACCGAAGCACGCGCCATGACGGCCAGCCGCCGGCGAGACGACGCGCCGATCCCGCGCAGCGACCTGCGCGTCGAGGGCCTGAAGCCGAAAGACCTGGTCGGCCAGCCGTGGCGCCTCGCATTCGCATTGCAGGATGCGGGCTGGTGGCTGCGTCAGGACATCATCTGGCACAAGCCCAACCCGATGCCGGAGAGCGTGCGGGATCGCTGCACGAAGGCACACGAGTACTTGTTCCTGATGGCCAAGAGCGAGCGCTATCTGTGCGACATGGAATCTATCAAAGAGGTGGCCACCTACGGACCCACACCAACCGGGGTTGGGTTCGGTCATGGCTATGACGAAGATCCGAAGCCGCGCGTTCGGGTACCGGGCAATGTGAACCCGGCGAAGGGACAAGCCGCCTACGAGGCGGGCGACGAGCGGCACCGCACGAAGGCGGGCCTCCAAGCCTATGCGCAGAAGGTACGGGACAGCGTGGGGCGCGGTGGCTTCGATGGCAAGACCAACGACCTACCCGGCCGGGAGGCCTTTCGCGCGATCACGGAAATGCGCAATCGGCGGTCCGTCTGGACGATTTCCACGAAGCCCTACGCCGGCGCGCACTTCGCCACCTTCCCGGAAGACTTGGTCGAGCCGTGCATCCTCGCCGGAAGCCGGGCCGGCGACATCGTCTTCGACCCCTTCATGGGCTCCGGCACGGTGGCCAGCGTCGCCCAGCGGCTCGGCCGCCGGTGGCTCGGCGCCGAACTCAACCCCGACTACATCGCGCTCCAGGCGGAGCGGACGCGGCAGCCGGGGCTCATGCTGGAGGCTTCGCCATGAACTCAGTTCTCTACCTCATGCCACCCAGCGAAGCTGTCGTTCTTATCGTTCTCGTATGTCCATTTCGTCCCGCACGTCGAGCAGGTGAAAGACGTCTTGATGACGGGTGCCTTCCCGAATGGACGGATCTTCTCACTGCCGGTTTCAACAAGGGCTTCGTGCCCCCGCTCTCCCCGCCTGTCGGGGACGATCGAAAAGCAAGCATCGCACTTCGCCATGGCCGTCTCCCAAGAACGGTGACGTTAGGTGGCACCAATGAAGTTGCCGGTGTAAGGCTATTTCGGACTCCGTTCAATTCGACTCCTTGCATCACGCATGGCGTCGGCCATCGCAAGTTCACGCGTGGGGAAAGATTTTCCTTGGCTCTCAAAGGTCGCTTGGTCGTCGAGGGTGTATGTCCAATGCCACATCCCGAAAGTCCTCTCGGTCAATTCAAAGGTCACGTGCCGACCCATGAAAATAAGGCTCTCAGCCATGGCTTGCCCCTCCATTTCGTCGAGAGTCAAACGGGCAATCTACGCGTCCACGCCCAATATCACGTCGACTGCCGCACGGCCAGCAACTTCAGCCACCAGATATGCCCATCGTTTGGAGAACGGGCTGCCGTGAACTTTGATCCGCTTTCCTATCGCGGCGACTCCCGCTGGATGCGTCGGGCCAGTGATCTGAAACCAGACGTCAAACATGTCTGTGGAAGTACCAGTCAGGCACATCCGGATCTCGAAGCCTCGGTACTCGGAAACGCGTTCCATAGCCGCCCCTCCAACATGACACCCATCCTAGCATGATGAAAGAACGCCCCATCCTCTTCTCCGGCGCCATGGTGCACGCCATCCTGGACGGCCGGAAGACGCAGACGCGGCGGCCGGTCAAAGGCTGGGCGCTGGATTGGCTGCAGTCGGACAACTTCACGCCGGCCTACGTTGCCGATCCGGCAAACCGAGCATGCCCGTATGGCCAGGCCGGCGACCGCTTGTGGGTCCGCGAGACCTTCTTCGCCTTCGGGCGCTGGGAGACCCGGTTCAGCGCCAAGAAGGGCCGCGACGAGTGGCATTTCGTCGACGTCACGACCGATTCGGGGCGCGAGTACCAGTACCCCGACAGCTTTGCGCCGGTCGCCAGCCTGCCGCGCGAGGATGTCACGCCGTCATGGTGGAAGCGCCCCGCGATCTTCATGCCGCGCGCCGCGTCGCGCATCGTGCTGGACATCCGTGACGTGCGCGTCGAGCGTCTGAACGACTGCAGCGACGTGGACGCAGTCGCCGAAGGCTTGCACATCCTGCCTGCCAGTGGCCGCTACGTGGTGAGCCCTGGCGAGCAGTACGCCGGCCTCGCCGACCATGACCCGCGCGTGGTCTACGCGGACCTGTGGGACCGCATCAACGGCGCCGGTGCGTGGGAGGCGAACCCTTGGGTCTGGATCATTGAGTTTCGGAGGCTCACGCCATGACGAACTACCCGCTCACCTGGCCGGCCGGCTGGCCGCGCAAGACCGACGCGCAGCGGGCCGACGCGCGCTTCGGCCGCAAGGACCGGCGCACGGTCAACTACACGAACGGCGGCAGCACGTCGTGGACCACAACCAAGGCGCTGACGGTGTCCGACGGCGTGAAGCGCGTGCTTGACGAACTGGCCCGCCTCGGCGCGCGGCCGGGCTACACGGTGATCAGCACCAACGTGGGGGTTCGCCTGGATGGCCTGCCGCGCTCCGGCCAGCGCGAGCCCGCCGACCCGGGCGCCGCGGTCTATTGGCAGGACCGATCCGGCGCGCCGCGCGTGATGGCCATCGACCGGTACCGCGCGGTTGCCGACAACCTGGCCGCCATCGCGGCGACGCTAGAATCTCTGCGCGCTATCGAGCGGCACGGCGGCGCGCAGATCCTCGATCGGGCATTCACGGGCTTCACCGCCCTGCCTTCACCGGCCGCCGCGCGCAACTGGCGCGAGGTCATCGGTGTGCCCGCTGGCGAGCGCGACCTGGCCGCCGTGCGGGCGGCATACCGCCGGCGCGCGCAGACCGACCATCCGGACCGCGGTGGCACGCACGACGCGATGGCGGAACTCACGGCCGCGATGCGAGAGGCGGAACAGGAGTTGTCATGAAGACGCCGGCACTATGAATCCAAGAATCGGTAGAGCTTTCCGCGTTCCGCTTCGTCACCGCCAAATATCTCGCGAAGGGTGCGCCTCGACGCGCCTTGAAGGCCTCTGCGTAAGACGTCCTCCATTCCGTGTTCCTGCTCGCCAACCGCCCCAGGCCGAACGGCTCGGAGATTTCTTGCGATGTCCGATCCAGCGGGATCGACGATGAATAGCTTCAGGCCAAACTGCTCTACGGCCCGTTGGATATAAACGTTAACGTGATCATCGCGGAAGCTATACCCGATAACTACTAGCTTCGAGTTCGGCGCAGTTAGGTACCTCTCGAATTGTTCGAAGTACCAGATTAAGAGCCTGTGGAACTGAATTTCTTGCGCCTTCCTTCCCCCTAGAATCATCAGTGAGCCACGTACCGGGTCTTGCCAGTCGCATGAGCCATGAAGCTTGAAGTAAGGCTGAAGCCTGTTTTGAAGGGCAAAACCTTCAGGGGCTATCGGCACTCTTCCCGCGCCGTCGGACGCGTACCAGGGATATCCCATCCACCCCACCGCATCGGATCGGAAAGCGCGATGTTGCCATTCAGGTAGTGCTGCTCAAGCAACAAATCCTGGTTCAGGGTGAAGATGGCATCAAACTTCACCAGCATGGTCCGTAGCATCGCGGCTTGACGCTGTTGGAATTCGAACTGCCGCTCGCCATAGCCTCGATTCATATCGCTGAACATCCGCGATACTGCAGCCTGCAGAGCCAATAGGCGGTCTGTGTTCGTTTGGGGTTCGCGAGTGAATGCCAGTTGCACCTCGGCCAGGGCAGTTTCGAAGCCGCCGTTCTGTTGCGCTCGCCACAGAAGGTCTCGAAGACGGTCATCGTCTCGCACTTCGGAACAGCCTAGCAAATATTCGAACGCCTCGCTGGCTAGCCAGCCGCCCCAGTTCCTACTGAATCCAGCGCCCAATAGCAACAATGTCGACATTACGCGTCTCCCTTCGTCATGTTCGATTCGAGATGGTCCGCCCACGCCTGCATCATCTGTCGACGCTCGGCTAGATACTGCGCGTGGTTATACGCTGCCCGCACCTTGTTGCGTTCAACGTGCGCTAGTTGGCGCTCAATCACGTCCGGTCGGAATCCCAACTCGTTCAGCGCTGTCGATGCCAGGCCCCGAAACCCGTGGCCGGTCATCCGCGAGTGGTACCCCAGCCGGTAGAGCGCGTAGAGCATCGTGTTATTGCTGATGTGGCCAGTCTTGCCGCGCGGACTGTAGAAAACATAGCCACGGTGGCCATTGATTTCGCGCAGTTCCTTCAGCACGGCCAGCGCCTGCGTGGATAGCGGCACCACGTGTGGGTCGCGCATCTTCATGCGCTCGGCCGGCACCAGCCACTCGGCCTTGTCCTCGTCGATCTCGTCCCACTTCGCCTGGATCATTTCGGTGGTGCGCACGAACGTCAGCGTCATGAACTGCAACGCCAGGCGCGTCACCTTGTCGCCCTCGTAGCCATCGATGTCGCGCAGCAGCTGCGGCAGTTCGGCCAACGGCACCCTGGCCTGGTGCTGGACCGGCGCCGCCTTGAGCACGACCTCGCTATCGATGTCGGTGGCCGGGTTGCGGTCGCACAAGCCATAGACGATGCCGTACTGGAACACAGCGCGCATGCGCTGCAGCACGCGCTTTGTGGTGTCGCGGACGCCGCGCGCCTCGACCTTCTTCAGCAGCGCCAGGATGGCCGGCGCGCGGATGTCGGAGATGGGCGTGCTGCCCAAGACGGGGAAGACGTCGTTCTCGAGCGAGGCGAGGACTTTGCCGGCATAGACCTCGTTCCAGCTTTCCTTCTGGGTGGCATGCCAGTCACGAGCGACCGCCTCGAAGGAATTGCCGGCGGCGATCTTGGCCGCGAGGCGCTGATCCTGTTTGGCAGTGCCGGGGTCGGTGCCGGCGGCCAGCAGGGTGCGGGCCGAATCGCGCTGCGCGCGCGCCTGGGCCAGGGTGACTTCGGGGTACACGCCGAACCCGAGCCGATTCTCGCTACCCGATGGCCTGAAATAACGAAAACGCCACAGCTTACGGCCGTCGGGCATTACCTCTAGAAACAGGCCACCACCGTCCGCCAGCTTGTACGGCTTCTCTTTTGCTTTGGCGTTACGGAGTTTGGTGTCGGAGAGGGGCTCGACGCGGATAGGCATTTTTTCGTGGCACCGAAAATCGTGGCATTACTGGTGCCACGAATGATGCCTCGAAAAATGCCGGATGCCAACGATTCGTCACGAACTTTGACGAACGTCGAAAGGCCGGGAAGTCTTGATTTATCGCGGAGCGGAGGACTTTGGAGAACTGCTGCGGACTTGATTATGGTCCCGCCGACAGGAATCGAACCTGTATCTAGCGCTTAGGAGGCGCTCGTTCTATCCATTGAACTACGGCGAGCGGACCGTCTGCACGGTGCGCCAGCCGCCATGGGCCGGCCGAGCCGGAAGACGGGGCGGAGTATAGCAAACTCGGCAAGTTCGGCCCATGGCCGGCGGCGGGTGCTGGTGCGACGGCGCGCGCCTTGCTGGTCACGCCGTCCGCTGGCGGTGGCTCGGGCGGCGCGCCGGTGGCAGGCCCTTGCCTGGCGGCTTTCGCAGCCTACCCAATCGATCAGTCCGCTCATGGCTTGCTCCCTGTTGGTTCGATGGTCCGCTCAGGCGGCGGTCAGGCCGGTGCCGGTGCCGGTACCGGTGCCGATCGATGCCAGCAGGGCGCGCACCATCGACAGGACGGTGTGGACGGCGGCGCGGGGCTGGCGCAGGCAGGCGTCCACCTGTTCGCTGCGGGCCTGGCCGAGCAGGCACCAGGTGCAGAAGTGTTCGCAGTTGTTGGTCAGCAGGTGGTAGTGGTCTTCGCCGAGGCGGGTGCGGGCACGGGCGACGGCTTCCATGCCGAGGTAGCGGGCGCAGGGTTCAACCTTCACCGCCACTGTGTGACCGTGGGCGAACTGGGTGAGCGAGGTTTCCTCGACCGGGGCGGCGTGCAGGGCGTGGCAGAAGCCTGCGTAGTGGATGACGCGGCCGTTGCCGGCGTAGATGCCATGATGGACGTAGCCGTTGCGTTCCGTAACCAGATGGGCGCCGGGCAGGTAGTCGTCTTGTTGTTGGTTTTGGGTGTTCATGGCGGTTCTCGGTTCGGTGTCGGTGGGAGGCAGCCAGTGCTGTGTCGATGCCAACCAACCGCATCAAGCGTGCCAATGCCATCGAACCACGGCAGGACAAGGGGTTGCGGGGGATCGGCACCCCTTCCCGGCCAGAAACCGTGCGCGGCCATCCAACAGTTTTGTGAGCGATGTGTTGGCTGGCGGCCATCAACCGAGCTTCCACCTTGCCCATCCAGAGCCGGATAGCTGTGGCGGGTGCCAGCCGACATCCCTCGTGCCCGGTGTTGGGCCGGTGCCAACGCCGCAGGCCGTCCCGACGCCACGTCGCGCCCGCCATGCGCCCCCGGCATCACAAAGCCCCTGTGGCACACCGATTGCTCTATACAGGCATGGCGCCACGCGCCGCCCCCCGACTCTGGAGACCATCATGGCCACCCTCATCGTCAAGGACCTCGACACCCACCACGTGTTGGATTTCCGCGCCATGTCCTGCATTCGCGGCGGCGGCGCGCCGTGGGTGTTCGGCTGGATCCAGCCCTACGTGGCCTCCCGCCCGAGCGCGTCTCCAGTCGTGAACTTTTACGAGATCAACTACAGCTTCTATGCTGATCAGATGAACAACCAGTTCCAGAACATCGACGTCCAGAACAACGCGCCCAATTCGACCATCACCGTGGACGCCGCGCTGGACGCCCGGAACAAGGGTCGGTTGATCTGAGTCCTGCCCGGTAGCCGGGGGGCACTCCCACCGGCCACCCTTTGATGCTGCCCCGGGGGGCGGCGCTTGCGCGGAGCCGCTTTCTTCCGCGCCGGAGCACACCGTGACCTGCGCAACGGAATTCCGCTGGAGCTCGGCCGCCGCCACGGACGTCGGCCGGGTGCGGGAACGCAACGAGGACGCCTGCCTGGACCTGACCGAACGCGGCATCTGGGCGGTGGCCGACGGCATGGGCGGCCATGCCGTGGGGGACTTCGCCAGCCGGGCCATCGTCCAGGCCCTCTCCGGCCTGGGGCCGCCCGGCAGCCTCGATGGCGCGCTGGACGACGCCCGCACGACGCTGCTGACCGTGAACCAGGCGCTGATCGACGAAGCCGTGCGGATGAAGGTCCGGGTGATCGGCAGCACCGTCGTGGCGATGCTGGCCTGCGAGCGGCGATGCGGGTGCCTCTGGGCCGGCGACAGCCGGCTTTATCTTTTCCGGGCCGGCCATCTGAAACAGCTCACGCGCGACCACAGCCAGGTGGAGCGGCTGCGCGCCCGGGGGCTGATCACGGCCGAGGAAGCCAAGCACCATCCCGCCCACAACACCATCACGCGCGCCGTGGGCGCCGCCACCCGGCTCGACCTCGACGTGCTGACGCTAGAGGTGGGCGATGGCGATATGTTCCTGCTCTGCAGCGACGGCCTGAGCAACGAGGTGGAGGATGCCGGCATCGCGGCGGTGCTGGCAGCCAGCGCGGGGGACTGCGCGGCGGCGGCCAACGAGTTGGTGCAGCGCGCGCTGGTGAATGGCGGGCACGACAACGTGTCGGTTGTCGTACTGCGCGCCGAGGACATCGGCGGCGGCTCCGACATGACGCTGCTCAATCCGGAAGTCTGAGCGAAGCGAGGGGCCCTACTTCCCGCCCTCCGCCGCCCGGTTGCCCCGGAAATCCTTCGAATGGATGCCGTGCTTCTTGAGCAGCATCTGCACGTGCGAGCGATTCATCTCGAAGCGCCGCGCCAGCTCCGCCACCGTGCCGCCCACTTCCTGCAGGCCCCGTTCGAGGAAGGCCCGCTCGGCCTCGTCGCTGGCGGCGCGCTTGGCCTCGGCGAGCGAGGTCGCCGTGGTCACGTCCGCCACGCCGGCGCGCCCTGCCCCCGCCACCACGGACAGCCCCGCCGGCCGGGGGCGGATGTCCTGCGGCAGGTGCGCCAGATCGGCCGTATCGCCGGCCAGGCAGGAGATCCGGTACATGATGTTGCGCAGTTCGCGGATATTGCCGGGGTAGTCGTAGTGCATCAGGAAGTCGCGCAGGCGGGGCGTCAGCTTGACCGGACGGCGCTTGAGCTGCCCAGCGGACTCATCGCCAAAATAGGCCACCAGCAGCGCGATCTCGTCGCGCCGCTCACGCAGTGCCGGCAGCGTCACATGGATCACGCTGAGCCGATAGAACAGGTCTTCGCGGAAGGTGCCTTCCTGGCTCATCCGCCGTAGATCCTTGTTGGTGGCCGCCACGATGCGGGCGTCCACCGAGATCACCTCGTCCGAACCCACGCGCTGGATCTCGTGCGCCTCCAGCACGCGCAGCAGCTTGACCTGCCCGACCAGAGGCAGTTCGCCGATTTCGTCGAGAAAGATCGTGCCGGTGTGGGCGCTCTCGAACTTGCCGCGCCGGTCGTTGGCGGCGCCCGTGAACGCGCCCTTCTTGTGGCCGAACAGTTCCGATTCGAGCAGGCTGTCCGGAATCGCCCCGCAGTTGACCGAGATGAACGGTTTGTCCGTGCGCGAGCCGTTGGCGTGGATCACCTTCGCCATCAGCTCCTTGCCGGTGCCGCTTTCGCCGTCGATCAGCACCGGGAGGTCGGTCGGGGAGGCTTTCTCCGCAATCTCCAGTGCCTCCAGCAGCTTGGGGTTGTCGCCGAAGGTGCCCTCGAAGATGAAGCTGCGCTCCATCAGCGCCTGGCGCCGCTCGCGCGAGGACAGGTCCACCGGCTCCACCTCGGTCACCGCCTCGGGCTCGGCCGAGGCGGCCGCCACGAAGCGCTCCTTGTGTGACAGCCCCATCACCTCGTCGCGCAGCGTGGTGGCCTGCTTGAGCAGCTTCTCGATCTCGGGCCGCTCAAGCCGCGACGACCAGCGCAGCGTCGAGCGCAGGATCTCGATCTTCTCGATCAGCCCGGCAAACGACACCGCGGAGGTAACAGGCGTGCCCTGGTTGAATAGCTTCATGCCGCGCTCAACTGTTTCTGGACCAACTGGTAGTACATGCCGCGGCGCGCGAGCAGTTCCTCGTGCCGCCCCTGCTCCACGATGCCGCCTTCGTACAGCACGAGGATCTTGTCTGCCTGCATGATTGTGCTGAGCCGGTGCGCGATGATGACGGCCGTGCGCCCGCGCAGGATCTCCTGCATGTTGGCGAGGATGTTGCTTTCCGATTGCGTGTCCAGCGCCGAGGTGGCTTCGTCGAACACCAGCAGGCGCGGGTCGTGGTACAGCGCCCGGGCGATGCACAGCCGCTGGATCTGCCCGCCCGACAGGCCGATGCCGCGCTCGCCCACCACCTGCTCGTAGCCGAGCGGCAGCTTGGAGATGAAGGCGTGCGCGTCCGCCATCTTGGCGACTTCCTCGATGCGGCGGCGGTCCGGGCTGTCGTCGCCGCAGGCAATGTTCTCGGCAATCGTGCCCGAGAACAGCAGGTTGGTCTGCATCACATAGCCCACCTGGGCGCGGTAGAAGCCGGCGTCGATCACATTGAGGTCGTAGCCATCCACCGACATCGACCCCTCGCTCGGCTTGTAGAAGCCCACCAGCATCTTGGCCAGCGTGGTCTTGCCGGAGCCGCTGCGGCCCACGATGGCCACCATCTCGCCCGGCCGCATGTGGAAGCTGATGTTTTCGAGCACGTAGGGGGTGTCCTCGCCGCCATAGCGGAAGTACACGCCCTCGAAGCGGATCTCGCCCTGGAGGTCCGGCAGCATCACGCGCGAGAGGACGTCCTGAGGCTTCTGCTCGGGTTCGAGGTCGAGCACGTCGCCGAGGCGCTCCATCGCCACACCGGCGTCGTTCAACTGGCTCCACAGCGCCACCAGCCCCATCACCGGGGCCAGCACGCTGCCCATGAAGGCGTTGAAGGCGATCAGCTGGCCGATGGTCAGCTCGCGCTCCAGCACCAGCGTGGCGCCCACCCACAGCACCGCGATGGTCGTGGCCGCGTTCAGGACCTGGCTGACCAGCCCGACCAGGATGTGGAAGGACTGGGCCTGGTACTGCTTCTCCAGCGCCTTGGCGTACTTGCGCTCCCAGCGCAGCCGCACGGGCCGCTCGATGCCCATGCCCTTCACCGTCTCCGCGCCGCCCAGCGTCTCCATCAGGTAGGACTTGGCGTCGGTCGAGGCCGAAAACACGTCGCGCGCGTAGGTCTTCACCTTCGGCGTGACGATGACGGTCAGGGCGGCAATCGGGATGATGAAGGCGATCAGCAGCAGCGTCAGCTTGACGTTGTAGAAGAACATGATGGTGAAGTAGATGAACACCATCAGCAGGTTCAGCGCCGTGGTCACCGTGGACTCGGTCAGGAAGGCCCGGATCGTCTGGTTCTCCTGGAAGCGCGCGAAGATGTCGCCGGTCTTGCGCTTGGCAAAGAACGACAGCGGCAGCGACAGCGTGTGCTTGAAGAAGTGCGACATCATCGCGAAGTCCATGTTGCGCACCATGAAATTGGCCAGGTACGCGCGGACGGTTGCCATCAGCTGGGTGAAGATGTTGGAGATCACCAGCCCCAGGATCAGCAGGTGGAGCAGGCCGACGTTCTGGTGCACCACCACGCCGTCGAGGATGTTCTGGATGATCAGCGGCGGCACCACCCCGAGCATCTGGATCACGAAGGTCGCCAGGAACAGGTGCGCGAGGATGCGCTTGTAGGGCGACAGGTAGCCGATGAACCGCAGCCACGGCGAGCGCGCCACGGCCAGCTCGGTCATGGTCTCGCCGGCCGTGAACAGCAGGCAGGTACCGCTCCAGCCGCGCTCGAACTCCTCCGTGCTCATCTTGCGGAAGCCGATGGCCGGATCAGCCACCCAGACATGGCGCGCCGAGATGCCGTACACCACCACGTAGTGGTAGCCCTCCCAGTGCACGATGAACGGCAGTTCGAAGCCGAGCAGCGCGTCGCGCGTGCATTGCACGCCGCGCGTGGTAAAGCCCAGCGACTCGCCGGCGCGCGCCAGGCTGTCCAGCGTGGCGCCGGACGTGGTTACGTTGGCCAGCTCGCGCAGCTTGCCCAGCGTCATCGGAATGCCGTGGTGCCGGCAGATCATCGCCAGGCACGCCGCGCCGCAATCCATCTCCTCGGCCTGCTCGACCATCGCGAAACGGCGGATGACCCGCTCGCCGAACTCCGGCTTGGAGTGGAGATCGAGCAGCACCGGACGCTTGCGCCGCTCGGCCAGCTTCTTCTGGCGATGCAGTTCGCGGTCCACGGCGCGGATGCGTTCCTCCAGCACCTCGCGCAGCCGCACGTTGCGCTCCAGGATCAGCTGGACCGTCTTCTCGGGAATCACCAGCAGCCGCGTGTCGGTTTCGGCGATGGCCGAGGCGATCTGCTCCTGCCGCATCACGCAGGCCCGTTCGCCGAAGATCTCGCCCTGGCCGAGCGTGGCGAGCGGGAAGGTATCGCCGTCCTCCTCGCGCACGATCCGCACCGTGCCCTGCCGCACCACGTAGAGGCGGCGGTCGTCGCGGCCGTCCTGCTGGAGGATGGGCTTGCCGGCCGCCACGCGCTTCACGCCCACGCTGCGCACCGCGTCCTCCAGTTCGCTCTTGTCCAGCTTGCCGCGCAGATCGAACAGCCGTGCGACGAAGCCGCCGGCCGAACTGATCGCCACGTAGCTGGTGATGAAGGCCAGCGCGGCCGGGTTGCCGCCCACCACCGGCTCCGACACGCTGCGCGGAATCGTGATCAGCTCGGTCTTGCCCGACGCCCGCACCGACGACTCGTGCCGATAGTCGCGCAGCAGGGCGATGTCGGCGAAGACCTCGCCGGCCTTGCGCACGCCCATGCTGATTTCCTTGCCGTGCTCCTCGTTGAACACGCGCACCGAGCCGGCCCGGACGATGAAGATGCCGTCGGCCGGATCGCCCGCGTTGCAGACCGTGTCGCCGAAGCCGAAGGTCAGCGTGCGGGCGCTGGCGGCCAGCCGTTCGAGTTCCTCGCGCGAGAGCGGCGAGAGGATCTCCACCGTGGCCAGGAAATCGGCCAACGTAGGGGCGGCCAACGTAGGGGCGGCCAACGTAGGGGCGGCCCCTGGCGGGGGCGCCTCGGCGGCGGCATCGCTAGCGGGCTTGGATGACATGTTCCTGAGCCCTGGCCATCAGCCATTCCTCGCGCAGCAGCCGGCGCACTTCCACGGCCACGTCGGCATCGAGCCGCGCCGGATGCTTGGCCCGCACCAGGAACACCTCGAAGAACGAGCGGTCCGCCGCCGGGAACGGCCCCAGCAGGGCGCCCGGCTCGGCATTGAACACCTTGGCCTCGATGTCGCTCTTGAGCGAGCCGCGCAGCACCTTGCCGATGTCGCCGCCCTGCTCGCGGGTGTCGGCGATCGAGTGCTCGCGCGCCATCTCGCCGAAGCTGTCCGGGTCGTCCTGGAGGTAGGAGACCAGCTCGCGCGCCTTGCCTTCGGTATCCACCACGATATGGCTGACCTCGATGCTGTCGAACTTCGGCGAGTTGAGCTGGAAGTAGGTCTCCATGGCCGCGTCGTTGCAGACCTCGGCCAGCATCTTCTCCTGGTAGAGGCTGTCGGTGATGAACGCCTCGAACTCGTCCAGCGTGATGCCGAGCGCGTCGAGGTAGTGGTTCATGTCCGCCGCCCGATGCAGCCCCTGCACGCGGCGGAACTGGTCGGCGCGCTCCTGGATCTCCTCCGGCGCCAGCTTGATGCCGTGCCGCCGCGCCGCGTGGGCGGTCAGCTTGTCACGCACGAGCTGTTCCACCAGCCCCTCGAACTGGCCGGTCAGCTTGAGTACCCTCACGAATTCGTCGACGCCGATCACTTCCTCGTCGATCCGCACGATGGCTGTCATCGCCCTCTCCTTTTTCTTGCTGGAATCTGTTCAGCCCGCCACCTGCCGGAACGGGTCTAGCCCGAGGTCGATCAGGCGGCGCTCGCGCACCACGATCTCGGCCGTGGCGGTCATGCCGTAGCGCAGCGGGTAGCGGCTGCTGGCCACGGCGTAGTAGTCCTGCGCCAGCCGCACACGCCCCTCGTACACGGGCTGCTTGTCCGGCCCCGACGGCTTGGTGGCCGGCGAGATGTACTCCAGCGTCCCCGCGATCAGCCCATAGCGCTGATACGGAAATGCGTTGAACTTGAGCTTGACCGGCAGGCCCTCGCGCAGGAAGGCGCGGTCGCGCTCGGCAATCTCGATGCGCAGCATCGGCCGGGCATCCTTCGGGGCGATGCCGCCGAGCGGCGCGTTGGCCTGCACCTTGTCGCCGCGCTGGGTGGAGGTGACGTCGGTAATCACGCCCGACACCGGCGCCACGATCAGCAGGAAGTTGTCCTTGTCGATGTTCTCGAACTTGATGCGCGCGGCGGCCTCGGCCACCAGGCGGGCAGTCTGCACCTGCAGGCGCAGCTTGTCCTCGGTGTTGCTGATCTCGCGCATCGCCGCGTCGTACTGGATACGCAGGTTCGCCAGCTCCTGCCCGCTGCCCTCCAACTGCGCGCTGGCCTGCGTGTATTGCTGCGACAGCCGCGCGTCCAGCTCGCTCAGCCGCGACTGCGCCACGCGCAGGTTGTTCTCGGCATCCTGGGTGATGGCGCGCTTGCCTTCCACCTGCGACTGCGACACGCCGCCGCCAGCCGGCAGCGCGAACAGGCGCGCGTAGCGGTCCTGCTCCTGCCGGGCGAAGTCGCGCGCCCGGCGGGCGTTTTCGAGATTGCTGCGCGCCTCCTGCAACTGCGCGCGCTGCTGCTCGGCCAGCCGCGTCGTGCCCTCGGCCATGCGGTTCTCGTGCTGGCGCGTGCCCAGCTCGATCTGCTGCTTGAGCGCCTGCGCGCGGCGCTCCATCAGCACCTTGCGCTCGGGAAACTGCTTCCATTCGCGCTCGGAGTCCTCCAGCTTGAGCTGCGCCTCCAGCGCACTGGCCGCCGCCTCGATCGCGCCGCGCGCGTTGAGCCGCGCCAGCACGTCATCTTTCGACACCGGCTGGCCTTCGGCCACGTAGAGGTCGGCCAGCTCGCCATCGACGGGGGCGTAGAAGCGGCGGACTTCCGACTCCGGCGCCAGCGTGCCGTGGGCCGTCACGATGACATCGGCATGACCGAAAAACGACCAGATCAGCGCGCAGATCACCAGCGCGCCGGTGATGACCACGGTCAGCATCGACAGCCGCCACGGCTCCGAACTCAGGATGGCGATGCCTTCGGCGCTGTGGTCCTCGAGCGCCTCGTTGAGCGGGCGCAGCTTGTTGTCGCGGGGATCCTCGCTCATCGCGCGCCTCCGGATGCGGTGGTGCTGGCGGGGGCGCTGGCACCGGCCGACGCGGCCTCCTTGCTGCCCTCGCCCACCAGTTCTAGCTTGGCGCGCAGCACGGCCGGGTCCAGCACCATGCGCAGGTCGTTGAGCGAGCGCCGCTGGAGGTCCACCTCGGCCTGGATCTCGTCGCGCACCTTGGTCCACTCGGCCATGTCGCCGGCCTTGAGCTGGGTGTAGATGCGCAAGCCCTGGCGGGCATCGCCCTGCGCCTCGGCCAGCAGGCGGGCCTGCGCGCGGAACTTCGGCGAGATACCGGCCTCCAGCCGCTGTTCGCCCGCGATCAGCCCGTTGTTGCGGTACTGGCGCCACTGCGTGGCGGCGCGGTTCAGCAGCTGGTTGGCGCGCCGCAGCGCGGCCTCGCGGATGGTGTTGACGTCGGCGTCGATGGCCTTCACGTAATACGCATCGGCATCCGGGTCGAGCGCGGCGTAGAAGGCCAGCAAGGCGTCCTCATAGCCGCTGCTGCCCGCCCGGCCCTCCTTCACCTTGGCGAACTGCGCGGCCACCTGCTGCTTGTGCGCCACGTCCTTCGCCACATCGGCCGCCCACGGTCCGCTGTTAATCTGGCGCAGGGCGTCGATGGCCGCCGCGCTGTCGCCGCGCCGCCAGGCATCGTCGGCCAGCGCGTACTGGCGCTGCACATCGGCCGGTGGCAGCTTCTCCGCGCGCAGCGTCTCGTACTGCGTCTTGAACGGCGGCGTGGCGAAGCTGACCTGCCGCATCTGGGCGACGAGCGGCCCCGTGGCGCGCTGGCGCAGCGCCTCGATCAGCGCCGTGTACTGCTTCAGGTCGCTCTCCACGCTGTCCAGCCCGGCCAGGCGCGGGTACTTGTCCTTGTAGTCGGCCAGCATCGCCTGCAGTGCCTCGGGTTGCTCGCGGGCCAGTTCGGTGGCGATAGCGGCATTGAGACGATCGATGGCAGTCAGATACACCGAGTCCTCGTTCTGGAGCCTGCGCAGGTTGCTCAGGCCCTCCGCATAGGCGTCGCGGAACACCGGCACCTGGTTGGCGATGCGGCCCAGCGCGCGCTGATGCGCCACCGTGTCGGTACCCCAGCGGGCGACCAGCGCGCGGATGCGCGCTTCGTCGGCATACATGCGGATCGGGGCGTCGGGGCCGCCGCGTGCCGCCATCAGCCGCGCCACGCTGGTCACCCACTCCAGTTCGTCGATGAGCGCGCGGCCATCGGCGTTATGGCGGCTGTGGGTGCGCATCTCGGCCAGCACGGCATCGGCGCCGCTGAAGTCCTTTGCGCGCACCCGGGCGGTCCACGGCGGCACCCAGGCACGCATCAGCGCCTCGGTCCCCGTCGCCTGATACTGGGGGTTGTCCGGTTGCCGCGTCAGGTAATCGTCCGCCAGCGCGGCGGCGCGGGCGTACTCGCCCTTATCCATCAGCGCGGTCAGCGAGCGGTCCGGCGCGCCGCGCCAGTACAGGTAGCCGCCGCCGATGGCCGCCAGCAGCAGCGCCACCGCGCCCCAGCGTGCCACGCGCGCCTGCTTGCGCCGGTCATCGATGCCGAAGGTGCGCGCCGCCTCGGCCAGCAGCATGGCCACCTTGCCGCGCGGCGCCGGCTTGTGGGCCGGGGCGTGCCCGCCGTCTGGCATCGGCTCCGGGTTCACCTCGTCCTCCTGCGCGGCGGCGTAGTCGACGCAGAAGATGTCGAGGAAGGAATCAGCGGCGCCGACGAAGGTGGTCTTGTCGGGGTCGACGCCCAGCGGGTCAACGGCGGCGGGAGCGGCAGCGGCCTCCAGGGCAGGCGGCGGCGCCTCGTACACCACGGTGCGCGTGGCCGTGGCGTCGGCATCGTCCTCGCGCTCGATGTCCACGCGGTAGACGAAGTGGCTGCCGCCGAATGCAATCACATCGCCGGGCTCCAGCCGCACAGCCTGGTCCTCGAGCCGCACGCCGTTGACGAAGGTGCCGTTGGTGCTGCCCAGGTCCTCCAGCCACGGCGACCCCGCCTTCAGGAACAGGTGCGCGTGGCGGCGCGAGAGGTAGTTGACCTGATGCGGATAGTCGTCGCGATAGCGTGCAAACGTGTCATCGGCCTTGCTGACCAGGAACGGGAAACCCGCGACGACCACCGGCTGCAGGCCGATTTCCGGCCGGATCGGCGCGAGCGTGACTGCCAGGCGCGGCGGCTCCGGGGTCGGCGGGCGGGGATAGACGCGCACGCGGTACGACAGCGCCGCGCCAAAGCTCACCTCGTCGCCATCGCGCAGCAGTGCCGGCTGCTTGACCACCGCATCGCCATTCACGCGCGTGCCGTTCTTGCTGCCGAGGTCCGCCACGTAGACCGCGCCGTCCTCGGCAAAGATGCGCGCATGGCGGCGCGAAAGTACCGAGACCGTCTCCGCCGGATAGGCGACGAACGGCGCCTCGCCGCGGCCGATGGCGAACAAATCCTCCCCGATCCGGATCTCGCCGAGTTCGGGCCGGGACACAGGCATCAGCAGGACGTCGAACGCCTGCCCCGTTCTCACCGGCATTTCCATGATCAGGGCATCGTCGCGCGTCATGTTTCAACGGAACCAACAGTCGGGCCGGTGGCGCTGTGCCGCGCATGGCCGGATGGGCCGGCCATGGGGGTACGGGAGGTCACGCGTATGAACATAGTAGGCCACGCTTTTCGGGAGTCAATCCGCTGCGGTGCAGCGTTGCGCGAACGCACGCGGCAGGCGGGTTTCAAGGTTGAAACGCTTTGTGCGCGCGTGCGGCTAAGGCGCTACGTTCGCTGTCGTATTCGCACCGTTGGATGGCGCGGCATTGCTGACGGTGGTGCTCGGCCAGCCGCCACCGAGTGCCTTGTACAGCGTGACGGTATCGGCCAGGATTTGTTGGTGCGCCCCCAACAACGCCAGTTGCGCCTGGAGCAGCGAACGCTCGGTCTCGAAGACCTCCAGCTGTGACGCAATCCCTTCCTTGGCCTGTGCCTCGATCTGGGTGGAGACCACGCGCAGCTGATCCACCTGCTGCTGGAGTTCGATGCGCTGCCGCTTGTGGGCATCCACATTGACCAGCGCACTCTCCACTTCCTCGAACGCCGTCATGACCGTGCGGCCGTACTCGTTCTCCACCACGCCGATATTGGCTTCAGTGGTCTTCACGCGGGCGCGCACGTTGGGGTCGAGCATCGGCAGGTTGATGCTCGGCATGAAGCCGAAAGTGAAGGACTTGAGCAGGTCGGACAGCGCGAAACTGGCCGTGCCGCCGCGCGCCGTGAGGCTGATGCTGGGCAGCTGGGCGAGCCGGGCCTGGCCGACGACGTTGTACGCGGACAGCACGCGGTACTCGGCGGCGACGATGTCCGGGCGGCGTGCCAGCAACTGCGACGGCAGCCCGGCCGGCACGACGGGCAGCTTGACCCGATCCTGCAATCGGCCGGCCGGCACCTTGAAGTCGCCGGCGGGCACGCCGACCAGCGTGCCCAGTGCGTTCTCGGCCACGTCGCGCGAGCGGCGCAGCTCGATCAAATCCTTGTTGAGACGGTTGATTTCCGCCTGCTGCTGCATCACGCGGATCTGCGGCAGCAGCCCGTTGGCGAGCATCGCCTTGTAGGTGGTCAGGATGTCGTTGTTGCGCGACACGGTGAGCCGCTGCTGGGCGATCTGCTCGTCGAGCTGGAGCAGCGTGAAGTACGTGATCGACACATCGGACACCAGCGCCAGGTAGCCTGCGCGCCAGTCCGCCTCGGAGGCGCGGTACTCGGCGGTCTGGGCCTGCACGCCCTTTTCCACCTTGCCCCAGATATCGATGTCCCAGTTGACCGTGGCGCCCAGGTTGAAGGTGCGCGTCATGGCCTGGCCGGTGGTCTTGTCGAAACTCGCGCCGGCGCCGATATCGAACACGGGCAGCGCGCCGGCACGGGCTTCGCCAATCTGCGCGCTCGCCACGCGGATACGTGCGGCCAGCACGCGGATGTCGTAGTTGCCGGCCAGCGCCTTGGCCACCAGTTCATCGAGATAGGGGTCGCCGAAGCCTTGCCACCAGTTCGGCACGATGGTCTCGGCCGGCGATACCGTGATCGACTCCGTGCGCGACCAGTCCGCCTTGGCCGGCGTTTCCGGGCGCTTGTACTCGGGGGGGCGAAAATCGGCGCAACCCGCCATCAGCAGCGCGCAGAGCGCGGCGGCGACAGGTTTGGCCAGTGCGGGGGCCGGGGCGAAAGCGAACACGATGACTTCCTGCATGGAACGCCGTCGGACTCGTGCTGCCTGCCGTGGCGCTCGACTGTATTGTGGTGCGAAGCGGAGCCAGCTCCAACCTCGACATGTGTGCGGGGCGAAAAAAAAGCGCCGGGACGGAGGGGTCCCCGGCGCAATGCTCCCCGTGCGGCTTGGGGCACCGTCGTTCGCGGTGCCCTGCCGATCTGAACCGGCGATAAATCAGAACACGTTGTTCGAGGCGGTCTGCGAGGTCGTCACCGTGTTCTTCAGGTGCTCCTGGAAGGCCGAGCCGTTGCCGAACAGGTTGTTGACTTCCTGCATTTGCTGGTTGCTCTGGTTGATCGTCGTGGTCTTGTCGAAGTCGATCTTCACCGGGTGATAGATCGAGGTGTAGGGGGCGAAGAGGCCGAGGCCGCCAGATACGGCGCTCATCTTCTTGGCGTCAAGGGTTTCGGTCGAGGACAGGTCTTGGATGGTCAGCGTGGTCATTTCAATTCTCCTAGAGAGGAAGAGGTAAGGCTTGGTTGGGTTGAGCATCGGGTTGGTGTCGCGCTCGGTTGTCATATCGCAGCAAGCGTGCCAGCCCGTGCCAGAAGACCGAAAAAAACCCGCCAGCGCTGGCGGGTCAAGGCTTTGCGGATGAGCGCGTCACACGGCATGGGGGGTGGCGGGGCCCCGGCCTGTTGGTGGCGGCACAACGGATGCGGGCCAGCTGTCTGGCTGGCGCCAACATCGCGGACGAAAAAAAGGCGCGCATCGCTGCGCGCCCCGTGGAGCAGGCGTTCCGCCCGCCTACTTCACATAGATCGTGATCTTCTTCGAGTACACCGGCGGACTGGTCGGGATGTGCTTCTCGTCGCCCATCAGCAGTTGCAGCGTGTGCTTGCCCGGCGCCAGCTCCACCGTGGTCTCGGTCTCGCCCGCGCCGAAGTGCAGGTGGTTGCGGTCGTTCGGAATCTCCTTGTCCATCGGCGGCAGGTCCACATCGATCAATAGATGGTGGTGGCCGGTGTTCGGGAACTTGACGTCCTTGGGCGCCACGCCCATGTTGCGCAGCCCGAACCAGACCTTGACCGGCTTTCCGGCTGGCAGGGTCTGGTTGTTGTTCGGATAGCCGATATAGAGATAGGCGTTCTTCGGCGCCGGCGTGGGGCCGCTGGCCGGGGTGGCGCCCGCGGCCGATGCCGCCGTGCCGCCATGCGCGGCATGGCCGGCCGAGCCGGCGGGCGCCGAGGCATCGGCGGCCATGGCACTGCCTGCCCACAGACAGCCGGCGGCAAGAACGATCACTGCGGCGACTGGCTTCGTCATGGCTTCCCTCCCCTGCGCGGCGATCATCGCGAATGTGCGCTCACCGCACGGTGATCGTGATCTTCTTCGAATAAATCGGCGGATCGAACGGCACGTGCTTGCTGTCGCCCAGCAATAGCTGCAGCGTGTGCTTGCCTGGCGGCAGTTCGATGCGCGCGTCGGTCTCGCCCGCGCCGAAATGCAGGTGGTTGCGGTCGTTGGGAATTTCCTTGTCCATCGGCGGCAATTCGGCGTCGATCAGCAGGTGATGGTGGCCGCAGTTGGGGCGCTCGACACCCTTCGGACAGACGCCCATACCCTTCAGGCCCATGCGGACCCAGAGCTTGCCGCCGTCGATGACGGCGCCGTCGCCGGGCCAGATGATGTACGTCTCGGCGTTCTTCGGGGCGGGGGTCAGCGGCGTGGCAAGGGTGGCGTAGGCAGCCAGTCCCGTGGCAAGCACGGCGGCCGCGAGCACGCGGAGCGGGGATCGTCTGGACATACGCGGCTCCTCCCGGAGATCTGTCCGCTTCACACGGTGCCCGCGCGGGGACACCGGCGAGGCGAGCGGGCAGCGGATCTTGATTAGTGTTGTGGCGGCAGTGCGCTCGGCGATGTGTCCTCAAGCGTAGGTCGGAAGATCGGAAAAAGCGAACGGAAGCTAACCGGGCGGCCTGGCACGGCGCGGCGACCTTTCACGCCACACCTGCTGTGCTATCTTGAAACGAGCCGGATTGCGTCACGGCAACTCCACACCGCGCGCTGCGCAGCACCCACGGGGCCTGAATATGTGGCGGAAAACTCTTGTCGTGTCATGGATTGGCAGTGCTTTGCTCGGGGGCGGCGCGTTCTGTGGCGCCCTCGGTGTGGCGGGTACGATGTTCGCCACGTCGGCCAGCGCCGGCATCCTGCCGAAGAACAGTGACGAGCAGTACGAACTGTCGTTCTGGGACTCCATCAAGAACAGTAACTACGCGAGCGACTACGAGGCGTATCTGAAGCAATACCCGAACGGGCGATTCGCGGCGCTCGCCAAGTCTCGCATCGAGCGCATCAAGGCCACGTCTCCCGCCCAGCCCGCCAAGCCCGAGCCGAAGGTGGAAGCCAAGCCGGCCCCGACGCCCACCCCGGCGCTGACACCCGCCCCGCCGCCTGCCGCACGCGCCCCGGCCACACCCGCCACACCGCCCGCCACGCCACCCACCGCCAACCAGCCGCGCTCGCGCAGCGGCGGGCCCATCGCGCAGGGCACCGTGACCTATGCGAACGAAGGCAAGGAAGGCGGCCCCGCCACCGCGCCGGCCAAGCAGGCCGAAGCCAAGGGCGGCGAGATCCGTGACTGCCCGGCCTGCCCGGTACTCGTCAGCGTCAGCCCGGGCGGCTTCACGATGGGCAGCAGCACCAGCGACCCCGCCGAGCGTCCGCCGCACCGCGTGACCATCAGCCAGCCGTTCGCCATCGGCAAGTTCGAGGTGACCGTCGAGCAATGGAATGCCTGTGCCGATGCCAACGGCTGCCCGCGCATCGCCACCAATCCTGCCGAGGCGAAGGCCGCCCCGGTGCGCGACGTCAGCTGGGATGACACCCAGCAGTACCTCGCCTGGCTCACGAAGACTACCGGCAAGACCTATCGCCTGCCCACCGAAGCCGAATGGGAGTACGCAGCGCGCGGCGGCACCAGCTCCGCCTACTGGTGGGGCGACCAGATGCGCAAGGGCAACGCCAACTGCAAGGACTGCGGCGAGCCGTGGAGCGATGCCGCGCCGGCCAACGTCGGCTCGTTCGCGGCCAATCCGTACGGCCTGCATGACATGAACGGCAGCGTCTGGGAATGGGTGGGCGATTGCTGGCACAGTTCGTACAAGAACGCACCGGTCGATGGCCGCGCCTGGGACGAGGCGGCCTGCACCGCGCGCGTGATCCGCGGTGGCTCCTGGCGGGAGGGGGCGACCTATATGGTGTCTTCCACGCGCTTCAAGTACAGCACCAGCGTGCGCCAGTCGCAGAACGGCTTCCGCGTGGCGCGGGACATGAAGTAGCAGACTTGAAGTAGCGGGCTAGCGGGCTAGCGGGCGCTGGTCGAAATCTGCACGAGGTCCGCGCTGATGCGGTCCCGGCCGTACTTGCCGGCCATCTGCGCGAGCGGCTTGTCGAGCGCCCGCAGGTATTCCTGCCGGGTCTCGAACTCGGGCCGGCGCGAGTCGAACAGCGGCGCCGGGGTGGTCAGCAGCACCACCAGTTCCGTGCCGAATGGCCGCGAGACCACCCACTCCCCCGCCTCCCCGATCGTGGCGCTATAACTGGCCGGCGCCTGGTGCCCCGGAATACGCTTGCTGGGCACAAGGTGAGCCACCTTGCCATCGACGACGAAGTAATCGACGTAGACATAGGTCTCCTGCCCCGGCGTGTTCAGGTCCATGATCAGCGGCGTGCCCTCGGTCAGCTTGTCGCTGCCCCGGGTGCGCACCACAGCACCGCCGGGCTTGTGCCCGGACCAGTACGGCGCCACCAGGCGCACCACATCGCACTTGTCGGCGGCAAGCGGCTGGGCATCGAATTTCAGGGATTTCACACCGGGGATGGCGTTCAACTGGTCGCGCAGCTTGCGCGTGGCCGTATCCGCGACGTAGCCCTCCACACGCAGCGTGCCGCCATCGACGGCAGCCGTGAGCAGCGAGCAAGGCGCGGCTGCCAGCACGGGGGTGACGGCCTGCAGCGTGAGCTTGGGTTCGGGGGCTTTTGGCGGTTGCTCCGCAGCTTTCGGGGGTGCAGCGGTTTTCGGCGGCTCGGTTTTCGGCGGCTCGACAGCGGCCGGCTCGGTCGTGCTGGCCTGGGTGGCTTCCGTCGGTTCCTTCGGCTGGGCCCCCATGCGCCACACGTAGTAGCCCAGTCCCGCCACGAACGCGGCGCCCGCCAGCACGCCGCCTATCGCCATCGGCACGCTCGATGTCGGCCGCGCCGGCTCGGCGCCCAGCCCTTCCAGGAAGCGCTTCACGGTGGGCGTGCGCGTGGCACGGTCCAGCGAGAGCGCCTGGCGCAGCGTCTTCCACTGGTTGCGGCTGAGCACCTTCGGCGGCGTCGGCTTCATGTGCGAGGCGCGCGCCTGGTTGGCCGACATCCGCTCGTACGGATGCTTGCCGGTCAGCAGCTCATAGGTCACGCAACCCAGCGCGTAGATATCGTCACGCGGATCGGGCTCGCGGTGCTCGAACATCTCCGGGCTGGCGTAGGCCGGCGTCATGCCGCCCAGCGAGCCGGGATCGAACACGGTCTGGTCCGCGTCATCGGTCGGCTGCTGGAAGCCGCGCGCGATGCCGAAGTCGATCACCTTGACCTCGCCACGATCGGTCAGGAACACATTGGCCGGCTTGAAATCGCAATGCACGAAGCCGCGCTCGTGTGCATAGGCCAGCGCCCGGCCCATGCCGACGATGATCGGCAGCGCCTTGGCGTACGGCAGGCCGGCGAAATCCGGCGCGCGCAGCACGCGGTTGAGGGACTTCCCGGACAGATATTCCATGGTCAGGAAGACTGTCGGGCCATCGCGGTCGAAGTCGTAGACGGTGACGATATTCCGGTGCGCCAGCGTCTGCGCCTTGCGCGCCTCCCGCTGCAAGGCCATCAGGGACTTGGGGTGCCCGCTGAACTGGAGGTTCAGCACCTTGATGGCGATATAGGGCTTGCGGTCGGACGCCTCGAGCTTGCGCAGGTCGAGCGCCTTGTAGACCGTGCCCATGCCGCCGATGCCCAGGCATTCCTCGAGCACGAAGCGGCCGTTGAGGGTATCGCCAACGCCCTTGCTGGCCCCGGCGGTGACATAGCCACCGGTGTTGCCCGTGCTGCCGGTGTTGCCGCTGTGGCCCGCGGAGGGATGGGAGGAGGCGGAAGGCGACGTGGGCGAAGACGAGGACGAGGACGATGGCGATGGCGGCGCGCTGCGGTCCAGCGGATCGGGCGCCATGCGGGTTTCCTCGCCCAGCGGCTCACGCATGGCGTCCCCGATCGGGTCGAACTGCGTGGCCACGCGCGACTCGATGCGGCGCATCACCTCGGCATAGACGCCAGGCGGCAGCGGCGCGCGCGTGTGTTCTTCACTGAGCACGCGGGCGAGCTGGGTCGGCTGTGTCTGGTCGTCCTGGAGGGCCAGGTCGACTGACGCAAGGAACTCGTCACGCGAGAGGCCACCGCGCTGGAAGTTGCGTATCAGGTCGGTCAGGCTAGACATCAAATGCGATCCCGACGAGTGGTTGCGGACCGGCGATGCCGCTACGTCACGAACCATCGCCCACGATGGATACTAGTGCGCACTCTGTCCAACCGCAAACCCGGTACTGCCCGGGTCGTTGGCCCCGCCCCGACAGGCACGGCCGATCTGTTGGCGGCAATCCACCACTCTCCCCTGCCAGCGGCACCGCGCGCCGGCACCGTGCCAGCCCCGACCTCCCCGCAACGCCTTATCCCACGCGGTTTTCCAACTTTTTTCGATGTGCCGGGCCTGCGCTGGCACGCTTGCTGCGATATGACAACCGAGCGCGACACCAACCCGATGCTCAACCAACCACCAAGCTTCACCCTTCCTCTCTAGGAGAACTGAAATGACCACGCTGACCATCCAAGACCTGTCCTCGACCGCAACCCTCGACGCCAAGAAGATGAGCGCCGTATCCGGCGGCCTCGGCCTCTTCGCCCCCTACACCTCGGTCTACAGCCCGTTCAAGCTGTCCATCGACAAGCACACCGAGATCAACCAGCAAAACCAGCAAATGCAAAGCGTGACGAGCGCGTTCGGCAACGGCTCGGCCTTCCAGGACCACATGAAGAACACCGTGACGACCTCGCAGACGGCCAGCAACAACGTGTACGGCCCGGTCTGAGCCCAACGGTCCCGGATCAAGGAGTCCATCATGTCTTCGATCATCGTGCGCGACCTTGCCGCCAGCAAGGAACTCGACCGCAAGTCCCTGTGCGCCATCCGTGGCGGCAATAGCTGGCTCGCCAAGGCCGGCAACATGGGCCCGCTGGCCAACGTCAACATCAACATCAACCAAAGCGTGCAGCAGCTGCAGCAGGTGAACGTGGCTGCGTTCAACAACAACACGCTGGTCGGCGTGGACCTGGGCAACATCAAGCTCGGCGTCAACCCGTCGCAGTGGGGCGGCAACTGGGCGGCGGCCTGACCGGCCACCCTCCAGTGGCGGTGCCGCCACGGCGGCACCGCTGGCCTATACTGAATCGGGCCCGCGCCTGCCCCGGCGCCGCCCGGCCGGCCCCAAACAGACCGGCCATGGCCAGGCCCAAAAGCTGGAGAACGCCATGGCAGTAATCGTCATCAAGGATTTGACGGAGAACATGGACCTCGACCGCGAGGCCATGACCGCCATCACGGGCGGTGCCCGCACCGGAGGCGGCCGCCACTGGCAGGCCCACCGACGTGCGCAGGCGCGCCTGATCCAGTATCCGGAAGGCTTCCCGGGCCAGCCCGAAGCGTCCGGACAGCATGCAGGGCAGGAACGGGTGACCGGGAAGCTGTCGCGCAAATAGGCGCGATACGCCCCGGCAGACAAAGCAAGGCAGTCGCTGCAAAGAAAAGCCCGCCAGACAACTGGCGGGCTTTGGTTGCGGACGGGCCCGGACCACCTGGGTCAACGTCGCCGGCGAATTCCGGTCATTCCTGTGCCAAGCATGTTTTCCCATGGTTCCGCCCATGACGCGGACGTCCATCCGGACCACCCGGATAGTCGAAGAAAACCTGGCAGTGGCATCAATGACCGCAATGCCGGGGGCGAGCGGCAAGCTAACCTTGCCGAAGGCGAATCATCGGGAACGATGGGTGTCCGCCCCATGCGGGCATGGATTGCTCGCGCTCTGAGTATAGGCAGGACGCCCCCGCTTTCAAGCGAGACGCATTCGCAAGTGGCGCCGGATGATTGCCGTGATCCAGATGTGCGCGACACATCTCGTTACGTTTCGCACTGCAACAAAAATTTAATTGTTCTGCTATACTGCGCGCCGTGAGTTTCGCACTGTGAGTTCCGCAAAGCGCCCGGCAATCCTGCCATGGCGCACCCGCTACCTCCCAAGCTCTGCACCCCGCCTCTGTCCTCCAGATGTTCCGTGACAGGTGTTGGCCAGAACGCACCGCTCACCAGACGTCGCCTCGTCTCCGATCCTGATGAACAGCCTGTTTGCCTGCGCTGTTTGCCTGCCAGGGATTAGTAGCCGGTTTATTTAAAAAACCAGCCGCCCACCCTGCCTGCCGCCGTGTTGCCAGCTGAGTCTGTCGAACGGCCTACCGATTGGCGCCGAAGCCTTTTTTAAGACTTTGCACTGCGCCCACCCCTTTGCGCATGACCGCGGGGGTGCCATGCATATTTAATAAGCACGACATGACCCAGCACGATTTCCGTGCGGAGCAATCTTTTGCCTCCGCCACCGACGCATCCGCCACGCCCGCCGACATCAGCCCGCTCGACAAGCTCGACGCCATGCTGACCGCCGGTGACGCGCCCGAAGCGTCCGCAGCACCCGCCCAGGCAGCCCAACCCGTCGACATCGCCGAAAACGGCTTTGCCAAGCTCGGTCTGGACGAAGCCATCCTGCGCGCCCTCTCCGAACTGAACTACCTCACGCCGACGCCGGTGCAGGCCCAGGCCATTCCCCAGTTCCTGGCCGGCCGTGACCTGCTGGTCTCGAGCCAGACCGGCTCGGGCAAGACCGCCGCGTTCATGCTGCCCGCCATCCAGCGCATCAGCGAGAAGGCGGCCCCGAATCGTCCGCGCAGCGACGAACCCGTCAAGCGCATGAAGGGCAAGCGCCCCCGTCCGTCGCCGGCCCAGCCGTCGCTGCTGGTGCTCACGCCGACGCGTGAACTGGCCCTGCAGGTGACCGAGGCTGCCGCCAAGTACGGCCGCCATCTGCGCCGCATCGTCTGCGCCAGCATCCTGGGCGGCATGCCCTACCCGAAGCAGCTGGCCATGCTGTCGAAGATGCCTGACATCCTCGTGGCCACGCCGGGCCGCCTGCTCGATCACATCGAAGCCGGCCGTATCGACCTGTCCGCACTCGACATGCTCGTCTTCGACGAAGCCGACCGCATGCTGGACATGGGCTTTGCCGATGACATCGACGCCATCGTCGCGGCCACGCCGTCCACGCGCCAGACGCTGATGTTCTCGGCCACGCTCGACGCCCGCATCGCCCAACTGGCCTCGCGCCAGCTGCGCGACCCGCAGCGTATCGAGATCGCCGCCGTCCGCGCCGACCAGAGCAACATCGAGCAGCGCCTGCACTTCACCGACGACATGTCGCACAAGGAGCGCCTGCTGGATCACCTGCTGCGCGACGCCTCGCTCAAGCAAGCCATCGTCTTCACGGCGACCAAGCGCGATGCCGATTCGCTGGCCGAACGTCTTTCGGACACCGGTTTCTCGGCCGGCGCCCTGCATGGCGACATGACCCAGGGTGCGCGTAACCGCACGCTGACCGCCCTGCGCCGCGGCAACATCCGCGTGCTGGTGGCGACCGATGTGGCCGCACGCGGTATCGACGTGCCCGACATCACCCACGTGGTGAACTTCGACCTGCCCAAGCAGGCGGAAGACTACGTTCACCGTATCGGCCGTACCGGCCGTGCCGGCCGCTCGGGTATCGCGATCAACCTCGTGAACCATGGCGACATGTTCCAGTGGAAGCGCATCGAGCGCTTCACCAACCACCGCATCGACGCGTCGGTGATCGAAGGCCTCGAGCCGCGTCGCCAGCCCAAGCCGCGTTCGAACTTCGGCGGCAAGCCGGGCGGCAGCGGCGGCGGCTACCGTGGTAACAGTGGCACCGGCGGCGGTTATCGCGGCGGCAACAGCGGTAGCGGCGGTGGCTACCGCGGCAATGGCGGCACCGGCGGCGAGCGCAGCTTCGGCGACCGCAAGTTCGGCGGCGGGGAAAGCCGTGGCTTCGGCGATCGCGGCGGCTTCGGCAACCGTGAAGGCTTTGGTAATCGCGAAGGCTTCGGCAACCGTGAAGGCGCTGCGGCGGCACCGCGCGACGGCAACCGTGGCTTCGGCGACCGTGGCCAGCCGCAACAGCGTCCGTTCGGCGGCGAGCAGCAACGCAGCTTCGGCGGCGAGCGCTCGTTCGGCGACCGCAGCTTCGGCAACCGCGAAGGTTTCGGTAACCGCGAAGGCGCGAACCGTGGCGGCTTCGGCGGCAACCGTGAAGGCGGCGCTCCGCGCGACGGCAACCGCGGCTTCGGCGATCGCGGCGGCTTCGGCGGCCAGCGCAACGGCAACACCCGCTCGCGCTACGAGCGTTGATCGGGTGACCGGGTGACCGGTCGCTACGATCCATGAAGAACGGCACCCTCGGGTGCCGTTTTTTATTGCCTGCGTGCGATGGAATCGACGTCGGGGCCTACACCGCGCAGGACCTGAAGCCGACGAAGGAGACATCGTCCTCGGGCAGCAGCGCCGTGCGCGCCCGGGTATGGCGCTGGCGCGCCGGGCTCGCGAACGAGACGCCGCGCACGGCCTGGTGCGTGCCGAAGCGTCCCACCAGCTCCAGGTCAGCCGGCTGCGCCACAAAGCCCGCGTAGGGCTCGTAGGGTGTGGCCGTCCACTCGCGCAGCGCGCCCCATTGCAGGCCACGATTCTGCGTGGCTGCCAGCTCCCACTCCACTTCCTGCGGCAGCCGCCGGCCGGCCCAGACGCACCATGCCTGCGCCTCGAACAGCGTGACGTGGCGCACCGGCTCGTCGGGATTGAGCGTGCGCTCCGCGCCGAAGCGCGACACCATCCACGCCCGCGTGACCAAGTGGCGCGACCAGTAACGCGGCGCCGAGCGCTCCTGCGTCATCAGCCATTGCCGCCCCGCCGCCGACCACCACGACGGGTGCTCGTAGCCGTGGTCTTCGACAAATTCCAGGAATTGCGCATTGGTGACCAGCGCGCCGTCCATATCGAACGCGGGCACATAGGTCTGCTGGGCCGGCAGCTCGTCCGGCAGCGCGAGGCCGTCCGGGTCATGCCAGCCCTGCGTGAAGCGGCCGCCCGGGAAGTGCAGCGTGCCGTTGTGCGAGACGGAGATCGACGGGCCCACGGCAGCCGGCTCGGCCGGCGCCATGCCCAGCGCCTGAAGCAGCGCGGCGATGGTCTCGCCCTGGGCATCCTCATGGAACAGCGCCCGGCGAAACGGATAGAGCGTGACATCTTCGTCGTCGGGCAACAGCGCGATGCGGCGCAGCAGGCCGTCCAGCACCTGCGTGGCGTACTGCTTCACGCGTGCGACATCGGGCAGCACGATTTCCCAGCGCTCGTCCGGGCCGATGCGGTCCGGGTCGAACCATTCATCGGCGCCGTCGAGCAGCGACGGCTCACTGGCCACCGGCAGCCGCACCCCACCCCGCTCGAGGTGGCGCACGCCGCGCAGGCACCACCATTCGGCATGCCAGGCGATGTGACCGAGGGTCCACAGCGGCGGATTGCAGTCGTACTGGCGCGTGACCATCCAGCCCTTGCGGGTCTGGCCGAAGGCCGCCAGCCACGCCAGCGTGCGATTGCGCGACTCCACCAGCGCCTGCGCCAGCCCTTCGCGCGGCAGCCGGCGCGCGTCAGCCCACGTCGCCTTGCCGCCAGTGAAGTGAAGATCGGGAAGCATGGAGAAGCCGCTCATCGACAGATCCGTGACAGAAGGTAAAAGGGATGCCGGGGCCACCGGCTGCGCGCATTATGACACTGGCGCGACGATGGCCCTTCCCGGGCATTCAATCCCCTGCTTGGGCTGCGGCTTCTGTCGCGGACCCGGCCGCGACGGTCAGCCGCGCGCGTGGAACACCGCGAACCAGCCGTTCGGGTCGGTCCAGCACACCGGATCGGTGAAGCCGGCCGACTCGAGCAGGATCGAGAAGTCCTCCGGACGATACTTATAGGAATCCTCCGTATGGATCTGCTCCCCGGCCGCGAAGCGCCGCTCGCCGTCGGCCCAGCGCACGGTTACGTCGCGCGTGGCCTCCAGATGCATCTGCACGCGCGAGGACCGGGCGTCGAAGCTGGCCGCATGGCGCCAGTCGTCGAGCGCGAAGTCGCTGCCAACGATGCGGTTCAGGTTGCGCAGCACGTTGCGATTGAACGCGGCGGTCACGCCGAGGGCGTCGTCATAGGCCGACACCAGCGTCGCAGAATCCTTGAAAAGATCCACGCCGATCAGCACGCCGTCGCCGCGCCCGGCCGCCGCGCGCAGGCGCTGGAGCAGCGCGAGCGCCTCGATCGGGGCGAAGTTGCCGATGCTGGAGCCGGGATAGAAGAACAGCCGCCGCCCGCGCCGGACGCCGCTGGGCAGGTCGAGCGGGCCGCAGAGGTCCGCGCCCAGGCCCAGCATCGGAATATGCGGATTCTGCTGTTGCAGGCCGGTCAGCGTGCCGCGCAGGAACTCCACGGAAATATCGAGCGCCACGTACTGCGCTGGCTGGAGGCTGGGGAACAGCCGCGCGGCCTTCTCGCAGTTGCCCGCACCGAGGTCGATCAGCACGCAGCCGCTGCCGGCGCGCGCCGCAATGGCGGGCGCCGAGGTGGCGAAGATCGATGCTTCGGTGCGCGTGGGGTAGTACTCGGGCAGGTCGGTAATCGCCTCGAACAGCCGGGAACCGAGCACATCGTAGAAAAACTTCGGACTGATGCTGGCCGGATGCCGGGTCAGGCCAGCGACGATCTCGGCGCGCAGGGCGCCGCTGTCCTCGTGGTACTGCTGGACGAATTCGGGCTGGAGCGCCGCCGGGGCATGGCCATTGCCATTGACGATGACCGGGGATGGCTCGGGCGCGAGTGTGGGGGCGGGGGCGTGGTGGTTGTGATTGGCTTTGGAGAGAGGTCGAGTTGGGTTCAGTGGTGTCGTAACAGCCGGCATGACGCTTCCTTGTTGTCGATGGGGCACTACGTGAATCCCTCAAAACCGCCATGGCTAGCGCCAGGCGACCGTCATCGGAGTCCGCGCCTGTGCAGTCTGACGCGCACCGGCCGAAGCCAGTCCCAATAGGATAGGTGCATATCGATATGCGTGCAGGATGCCTTGCATCGACTTACATCCGCTGACAATGTCGAAATCTCCACCCAAAAGCCTCATGTTAGATACATTCAAATGGCATGTAGGCTGCACAACATTTTTCCTCGCATTTCGCTTATAATCCCGCCCAGCGCGACCGCTCATGCAGTATCTGCGGACGCGTCCCTTCAAAGGGGAGTAGCTTGGGGGCCATTGCCCTTAGCACAATCGTCATTCCGAGACGCGACCCGTCTCCGGTTGTGCTGACCCTGCCGCGCATTCCGCGTCTGTGTGTCGAGCAAGACCTTTGCAACCTGGTTTCACGTTGCAAAGGCGTTTCCAACTCCCGTGCTTCGTGATCTCAGGTGAACAAAAACCCTTGCGGGCCAAATTGGCTTGCAGCTATTCGTTCGTACCCGAGGAGAGTTCATGGAGTGGTTCACCGATTTGTTCACGATGCAGTTTCTGACGGCGCTGCTGTCCATCGTCGTCATTGACCTGGTGCTGGCCGGGGACAATGCCATCGTGATCGCCCTGGCGGCGCGCAACCTGCCGCCGCATCTGCAGAAGAAGGCCATTGTCTGGGGTACCGTCGGCGCCGTAGTGGTCCGTTCGGCCATGACCATCGGCGTGGTCTGGCTGCTCAAGATCCCTGGCCTGATGCTGGTGGGTGGCCTGGCGCTGGTCTGGATTGCCTACAAGCTGCTGGCCGCCGAGGAAGATGGCGACGAGCACGGCGGCGGCGCGACCACGCTGGTGGGCGCGATGAAGACCATCATCATCGCCGACGCGGTGATGGGCGTGGACAACGTGCTGGCCGTAGCCGGCGCCGCGCACGGCAGCTTCCTGCTGGTGGTGCTGGGCCTGCTGATCAGCATCCCGATCGTGGTCTGGGGCTCGACGCTGGTGCTGAAGCTGATGTCGCGCTTCCCGATCATCATCTACCTGGGCGCCGGCGTGCTGGCCTTCACGGCTGTGCACATGATCGTCAAGGAGCCGCTGATCAAGACGTACTTCGAGACGCATTCGATCGTGCAGCTTGGCCTCTATGTGCTGATCATCGGCGGCGTGCTGGGCGCGGGCTACCTGACGCAGAAGCGTCGCGTGCGCACTACCCCGGCCGAAAGCCACTGACACCAGTCAGACCCCGGCGCGCGGCAGCCCCCTGCCGCGGCGCAGCAAAAGACCGCCTCCGGGCGGTCTTTTGCTTTGCGGGTAAAATCCCCGCTCGGGCGCCCCCGGGCGCCGACATCACTTTCTCCCCGCCCTCGCTTCCAAGCCGATGAAACAGTATCTCGACTTCATGCGCCATGTTTACGAGCATGGCACCGACAAGGCCGACCGCACCGGCACGGGCACCCGCTCGGTGTTCGGCTACCAGATGCGCTTCGACCTGAACGAGGGCTTCCCGGTGGTCACCACCAAGAAGCTGCACCTGAAGTCCATCATCCACGAACTGCTGTGGTTCCTCCAGGGCTCGACCAACATCGCCTACCTGAAGGAACACGGCGTGACGATCTGGGACGAGTGGGCCGACCAGAACGGCGAACTCGGCCCGATCTACGGCTACCAGTGGCGCGCCTGGCCGACGCCGGACGGCCGCCACGTGGACCAGATCGCCGACCTGATGCAGCAGATCCGCAACAACCCGGACTCGCGCCGCCTGATCGTCTCGGCCTGGAACGTCGGCGAAATCCCGCAGATGAAGCTGCCCCCCTGCCACGCGTTCTTCCAGTTCTACGTGGCCGACGGCAAGCTGTCCTGCCAGCTCTACCAGCGCAGCGCCGACATCTTCCTCGGCGTGCCGTTCAACATCGCCAGCTACGCGCTGCTGACGCACATGATCGCGCAGCAGGCCGGCCTGGCCGTGGGCGACTTCGTCTGGACCGGCGGCGACTGCCACATCTACAACAATCATTTCGAGCAGGTGGAAACCCAGCTCGCGCGCGCGCCGATGAAGCTGCCGACGCTCCAGATCCAGCGCAAGCCGGACAGCATCTTCGACTACAAGTACGAGGATTTCGCGCTGGTGGGCTGTGAATCGCACCCCGCGATCAAGGCGCCGGTGGCCGTATGACGCTGCTGACCCTGATCGTCGCCCGGGCACGCAACGGCACCATCGGCCGCGACAACACGCTGCCGTGGCGCCTGCCGGAAGACCTCCAGCATTTCAAGCGTACGACGATGGGCGCGCCGGTCGTCATGGGCCGCAAGACGTGGGATTCCATCGGCCGACCGCTGCCGGGGCGCCGCAATATCGTGGTGAGCCGGAACCGGGACCTGAAGCTGGAAGGCGCCGAGGTGGTGGCATCGCTCGAAGACGCCCAGCGGCTCTGCGTGGGCGTGGAGCAGGTCTTCCTGATCGGCGGCGCGCAGCTCTACGCCGAGGCGCTGCCCAGCGCGGACCGGCTGATCGTTACCGAGATCGACGCCGACGTACCCGGCGACGCGTTCTTCCCGGCCGTGGACCGGACCCGCTGGATCGAACTGACCCGCGAGACGCATCACTCCGAGGCCAACCAGTTCGACTACGCGTTCGTGACGTACGAACGGCCGCCTTCCGGCGAAGAGTAAGCCGAGGCTGCAAAAAAAAAACGGCAGGGTTCAAACCCTGCCGTTTTTCGTTGGGCGATCCAGCCCCAGGCCCCAGCCGGTCAGTTCCCGGCGATCGTCATCTGTTCGATCAGGATCGAGCCGGTTTCCTTGGTGCCACGCACCAGCGAGTCCGCGCCGATGGCCACGATCTGCTTGAACATCTCGACCATGCTGCCGGCAATCGTGATTTCTTCCACCGGATACTGGATCACGCCGTTTTCCACCCAGTAGCCCGACGCGCCGCGCGAGTAGTCGCCCGTCACGTAGTTCACGCCCTGCCCCATCAACTCCGTCACCAGCAGGCCGGTGCCCATCTTCTTCAGCATGCCGGCGAAGTCGTCGCCCGGCTGGGTCAGGGTGCTGGTCAGCTTCAGGTTGTGCGAGCCGCCGGCGTTGCCGGTGGTCTTCATGCCCAGCTTGCGCGCCGAGTAGGTGGAGAGGAAATAGCCTTCCACCACACCGTCGCGCACCACGTCGCGCTCGCGCGTGCGCACGCCTTCCTCGTCGAACGGGGCGCTGCCCATCGCGCCCGGCACGTGCGGCGTTTCATGGATCTGGATGTCCGGACCGAACACGGCCTTGCCCAGCGTGTCGTACAAAAACGTCGATTTACGATACAGCGCGCCACCAGACACCGCCTGGACGAACGCGCCGAGCAGGCCAGCGGCCAGCGGCGCTTCGAACAGCACCGGGCACTTGCGCGTGGTCAGCTTGCGGGCATTCAGGCGAGCCAGCGCACGCTCGGCGGCGTAGCGGCCGATGTCCTCGGGCGCGGCCAGCGTCAGCGGGGAGCGCTTGGACGAATACCAGTCGTCGCGCTGCATGCCGCCACCCGAGCCGGCGATGGGCGCGCACGAGATGAAATGGCGGGAATACGGGTAGCCGCCGGAGAAACCGCGCGAGGTGGCCAGCACGAATTGCGAATGCTGCGCGGAAACGCTCGCGCCGTCGCTGTTGCGGATTTTCGGCGAGACCGCGAACGCGGCCGCTTCGGCGCGACGGGCGATGTCGATGGCGCCCTCGGCGTCCACCGTCCACGGGTGGAACAGGTCCAGGTTCTGCGGATTCTTCTCGAGCAGGTCTTCCTCGGCCAGCCCGGCGCAATCGTCCTCGGCGGTGAAGCGGGCGATGTTGTAGGCGGCCTCGGCCGTGGCGCGCAGCGCCGCCGGCGAGAAATCGGACGTGCTGGCGTTGCCGCGCCGCTGGCCGATCATCACCGTAACGCCAACCACCTTGTCGCGGTTCTGCTCGATCGTCTCCACCTGGCCCTTGCGCACCGTCACCGACAGGCCGCTGCCCTCCGAGATCTCGGTAGCGGCGTCGGTCGCCCCAAGCTCGCGTGCCACGCGCAGCACATCGGCCGCCATGGCCTTGAGCTGGTCCTGGGAATAGGTGAAATGCGAGGTTTTGTCGGCAATCTGGTCCATGCGGTGGTCCATGTGGGCAAGCGTGATCAAAAGTCCAAACGGGAATCATAGCAAGATAAAATGCCGGCTATGACGCGAAATACCCGTAGCCCCTCCAATTCCCGTTTCCCCGGTGGCTTTGCCCCCGAGCCGGACGACGACCTGCCCAAGAGCAAGTCGCAGCGCAAGCGCGACATGACCGCGCTGCAAGACCTGGGCGTCGAGCTCGAAGCCCTGGCCAAGGACCGCCTGGCGCGCGTGCCGATGCCTGAGTCGCTGGCGGACGCCATCCACGCCGCCCGCAAGATCAACAGCCACGAAGGCAAGCGCCGCCAGATGCAGTTCGTCGGCAAGGTCATGCGCGGGCTGGACGACGACGAACTCGACGCCATCCGCGCCGCGCTGGAAGGCTTCAAGGGCACAAGCAAGGCCGAGACGGCCCGGCTGCACCTGATCGAACGCTGGCGCGAACTGCTGCTGGCCGACGACGCGATGCTGACCAAGTTCCTCGGCGAGCACCCCACCGTGGACGTGCAGGCCGTGCGCAATATCATCCGCAATGCCCGCAAGGAGCGCGAAATGAGCAAGCCGCCCAAGTACTTCCGCGAGCTGTTCCAGGCCGTGAAGACCGCGCTGGAAGAGAAGGATGCCGCCACTGGCGCCGCAGCCGACGCCGCCACCCCGCCCGCACAGGAGCCCGAGGCATGACCTCTCCCCTGACCACCCAGCCCAGTTCCCCGGCCGTGCGTAAGCATCCCGACGAGCTGATCGTCGGTTTCGTGTCGATTTCTGACCGGGCGTCGTCCGGCACCTACCAGGACGAGGGCATCCCCGCCCTGCGGGACTGGTTCGGCCGCACCCTGACCTCGCCGTGGCAAGGGGTGGAACGGCTGATTCCGGACGAGCAGGCGCTGATCTCGCGCACGCTGATCGACCTGGTGGATGTGGCGGGCTGCGACCTCGTGCTGACCACGGGCGGCACCGGCCCGGCACGGCGCGATGTGACGCCGGAGGCAACTCTGGCGGTCGGTACCAAGGAAATGCCAGGATTTGGCGAGCAGATGCGGCAGGTCAGCCTGCATTTCGTGCCGACCGCGATCCTGTCGCGCCAAGTGGCCGTGATCCGCGAGACGCCGGGCCGTGCTGCGCTGATCATCAACCTGCCCGGCCAGCCGCGCGCCATCCGCGAGACGCTGGAAGGTCTGCGCGATGCCGACGGCAAGTCCGTGGTCCAGGGCGTGTTCGCGGCGGTGCCATATTGCATCGACCTGATCGGCGGCCCCTACGTGGAAACCGACGAGGCCGTGGTCAAGGCGTGGCGCCCGAAGCACGCCATCCGCGCGAAGTCCTGACTAGATATTTAGAGAGAACGGCTACTTCAGGCCGAGGTAGAGCCCGATGGGCACGAACACCACGGCCCCGATGTTGCCGAGCAGCACGATGGAGGCCACCTGATCCGGCTCTTGCCGGAAATGGTCGGCCACCAGGAAATTGAGCACCGCCGGCGGCAGGGCCGCGAAGACGAACAGCAGCCCGCGCTGGAGATCGGTCAGCGGGACCCACAGCGCCAGCGGCAACGCCACCGCAATGCCCACCAGCGGGCACACCGCCGCGCCCAGCAACCCCATCCCCCAGTTCCGCAGGCTGACGTCCTTCATCCGCACGCCGAGCGCGAACAGCATCAGCGGCACCGTGGCATCGCCCAGCAGCTTGATCGACTCGAAAACCGGCTCGGGCAGCGTGAACCACGGCCGCGCCAGCGACAGCGCCACGCCGGCCACGGTGGCCAGCACCATCGGGTTGCGGGCGATCTGCGTCAGCGAGGCATGCCGGTTGACGATCTTGAGCCCCAGCGTAAAGTGCATCAGATTCGACGCCGCGAACAGCGCCACCGCCGGCGCCAGCCCGGCCGGGCCGAACGCGAAGACCGACAGCGGCAGGCCCATGTTGCCGCTGTTGTTGAACATCATCGGCGGCACGAAGGTGCGCGGATCGGCCTTGATCAGCCGGGCGACGATCCACGCAAGGATGCCGGAGCCGATCACCACCGCCACCGCGCAGCCAAGCAGCGCCAACTGGTCCGCCAGCACGAAATCCTTGCTGACGAAGGCCGAGACCACCAGCAGCGGCGCGATCACGTCGAGCGTGGCGCGGTTGATGCCGGTCATGTCTGGGTGGGCGCGCCGGCCGTAGAGCCATCCGACCAGGATGATCAGGATGACCGGCGTAATGATCGAAACGATACGGGTGAACATGGCGGAAGGGGCGGCGTAGCCGGGGCCCCTCCCCGTCAAGCGGAAGGACTGGCCGGCCCGCGGGGTTCTTGTTCTGTCTTAGGCTGCCGGGGCGGTGGGCGCAGCGGGCGCCGCCGGGGTTTCCGTGGCGGCCGGCGTGGACGCCTTGATAAAGTGCGTGCGGTAGTAGCGCAGTTCCTCCACCGACTCCAGGATATCGGCCAGCGCCGTGTGCAGCTGGCGCTTGGCGAAACCCTTGTGGATGGCCGGCTCCCAGCGCTTGCAGAGTTCCTTCAGCGTGGAAACATCGAGGTTCCGGTAGTGGAAGAACGATTCCAGCTTCGGCATGTAACGCGCCATGAAGCGGCGGTCCTGGCAGATCGAATTGCCGCACATCGGCGACTTGCCGGCCGGCACCCAGCGCTTCAGGAACGCCAGCAGTTCGGCTTCGGCCTGCGCCTCGGTGAGCGTGGACGCCTTGACCTTGTCGATCAGGCCCGAGCGGCCGTGCGTGCCCTTGTTCCAGTTGTCCATGCCGTCGAGCACGGCGTCGGCCTGATGGATCACCAGCACCGGCCCTTCGGCCAGGATATTGAGTTCGGAGTCGGTCACCACCACGGCAACCTCGATAATCCGGTCGGAATCCGGCTGCAGGCCGGTCATTTCCATATCCAACCAGATGAGGTTGTTTTCACTTTTGACGGAGGTGGCGGCTGGGCTAGTCATCTGGGTACGGCTCGATATTGGGGACAGGAAGAAAACCGGCCGGACAGGCGTCCGGCGCGAACAATTTATAATTCTCGCATATCCGCCACAATTGCCCGGCTGCGTACCCTCGCCGCCGGTCGGCAGTCTCACCGAGCGACTTTCGCGAAACTACTATGGCCTTGCCGATGTTCACGTTGATTTTCCTGGCCGCGCTGGTCGTCATGGTGCTGACCAAGCTCTGGCTGGCCGCGCGCCAGGTGCGCCATGTCGGCCGCCATCGCGGCGCCGTGCCGGCCCGCTTCGCCGACACCATCACGCTCTCCGCCCACCAGAAGGCCGCCGACTACACCATCGCCCGCACGCGGCTGTCGATGCTGGAGGTGCTGGCCGGCGCCGCCGTGCTGATCGGCTTCACCATGCTGGGCGGGCTGCACGCGCTGAACCACTTCTGGCTCGGTGTGTTCGACGGCGGCGGCTACCTGTACGGCGTGGCGCTGATTGCCAGCGTGGCGCTGATCGGCGGCCTGGTCGACCTGCCGTTTTCGCTATATGGCCAGTTCGGCATCGAGCAGCGCTTCGGCTTCAACAAGATGACGTTCGGCCTGTGGCTGCTCGACCTCGCCAAGATGACGCTGGTCGCCTGCGTGCTGGGCCTGCCGCTGCTGCTGGCCGTGTTGTGGCTGATGGAGCGCGCCGGCACCTACTGGTGGGTCTGGACCTGGCTGCTGTGGATGGCCTTCAGCCTGCTGCTGCAGGTGATCGTGCCGACCTTCATCGCCCCGCTCTTCAACAAGTTCGAGCCGCTGGCCGACGAGGGCCTGCGCCAGCGCATCGAGGCGCTGCTGCGCAAGTGCGGCTTTGCCAGCAAGGGCCTGTTCGTCATGGATGGCAGCAAGCGCAGCGCGCACGGCAACGCCTACTTCACCGGCTTCGGCGCGGCCAAGCGCATCGTCTTCTTCGACACCCTGCTCTCCCGCCTGGACGGCGAGGAAGTGGAAGCCGTGCTGGCGCACGAGCTGGGTCACTTCAAGCGCCGCCACGTGGCCAAGATGATTGCTGTGACCTTCGCGCTCTCGCTGGTGTTCCTGGCGCTGCTGGGCTGGCTGTCCACGCGGGCGTGGTTCTACACGGGGCTGGGGGTGCTGCCGAACTTCGGCACCAGCAACCACGCGCTGGCGCTGGTGCTGTTCTTCCTGGCGCTGCCGGTGTTCACCTTCGTGCTCGGGCCGCTGGCCAGCCAGTCGTCGCGCAAGCACGAGTTCGAGGCCGACGAGTTCGCGGCCCATCAGACCAATGCCGGTCACCTCGTGTCCGCGCTGGTCAAGCTGTACAAGGACAACGCGTCCACGCTGACGCCCGACCCCATCTATAGCGCGTTCTACTATTCGCACCCGCCGGCGGCGCAGCGGATCGACCGCCTGCTGGCGCACGCATGAACCGTCACGCGCGCCATCACAACGCCGGCAAGGGCACCGGCCAAGCTTCCGAGACCGCACTGATCATCGCCGCCCATGGCCGCCACTATGTGGTGGAGTTGGGCGACGGATCGCGGATCCACGCGTTCCCGCGCGGCAAGAAGAGCGACTGCGCCGTGGGCGACCACGTGGCCGTGGAGATGGCCGCGGCGGACCAGTGCGTGATCACCGCCGTCTCGCCACGCAAGAACCTGCTGCATCGCTCGGACCAGTTCAAGTCCAAGATGCTGGCCGCCAATATCGACCAGGTGGTCATCGTGCTGGCCACGGAGCCGAGTTTTTCCGAGGATCTGCTGGGCCGCGCGCTGGTGTCGGCGGAGGCGCTGGCGATTCGTCCCCTCGTCATCCTGAACAAGACCGACCTGACCGCACGGCTGGACGACGCCCGGCGGCGCCTGAAGCTCTACCAGGACCTGGGCTACGACACCGTCGAGCTGTCCGTCCATGGCCGCCCGGAAGAGGCGTTGGCGACACTCCAGCCGCGCACGGCCGGGGTATCGAGCATCCTGATCGGCCAGTCGGGCATGGGCAAGTCGTCGCTGCTGAACCTGCTGATTCCCGGCGTGGAAGCGCAGACGCGTGAAATTTCGGCCAAGCTCGATTCCGGCAAGCACACCACTACGTTCACCCGGCTCTATCACCTGCCGGCCGACTGGGGCACGGTCGAAGGCCGGCCCGGCTACCTGATCGACTCGCCGGGCTTCCAGGAATTCGGCCTCCACCACCTCAGCGAAGGCATGCTGGAGCGCGCGTTCCCCGAGTTCCGGCCCAGGCTCACCGAATGCCGGTTCTATAACTGCCATCACATCAACGAGCCCGGCTGCGGCGTGCTGGCGGCCATCGACGGCGGCGAGATCTCCGAGCGCCGCCATCAGCTGTACACGCAGCTGCTGCACGAGTCCCGGCAGCAGAAGCCGTGGTAACCGTGGAGTAGCCCGATGAAGCTGCTATTGCGGTCCACATCGCTGGTTCATGCCGCGCACTGCGAAAACGTGCTGCGGGCGGCGGGCATTCGCGCCGAGGTCCGCAACACGTGGCTGGGCGGTGCGGCCGGGGACATCCCGTTCCAGGAGAGCGCGCCGCAGGTCTGGATTCTCGACGATGCGGCAGAAGCCGACGCCTGGGCCGTGCTCAACGCCGCCGCCAACCCGCCGCCAGGGCCACGCTGGCAATGCACGGGCTGCGCGGAATGGCACGAGGCGCAGTTTGCGTCGTGCTGGCGCTGCGGGGCGCATCGGGAGTAATCGGGAAAACCAAGGGAATAAAAAAACGCCACGATCGTGGCGTTTTTTCTTGGTGGATCTTGGTCGAAGGCTGCGGTCAGCCCACCCAGAGCGCTAGCGACACCATCGCCAGCAACAGCATCCACAGGATGACCGCGCGCCAGACCAGCCCCACCGCCGATTGCAGCGTGCGCACGCCGGGGTCGGCGCCGTACTCGGGCGGCACCGGCTCGGCGGTGTCTTCCATGCCCGGCGCGTAGTCCACGCCGGCCAGGCTCGTGCGCAGCATTACGCTGGAATCGTCCTCGGCCAGCGGCGCGCCAAGCCGCACGCCCAGCGCCCCGCCGCCGCTGGCGAGCAGGATGCCGTTGATCGCATCATTCCACTTGCGCGCGTGGTTGCGCCACGCGTACACGGCATCCTCGAAATTGCCGACGATGGCAAACCCGATCGCCGTCAGCCGCGAAGGTACCCAGTCCAGCACATAGAACGCCTGCGAGGCAAAACGCCCCAGCGCCGGGCTGCGCTCGTTCGACGGCTGGTTCCACTGCCGGCTCAGGAACTCGGCGGTGCGGTACAGCACGACACCACCCGGGCCAATCGGCACCAGAAACCAGAAAAACACCCCAAATACATGGCGATGGACGGCGATGATGGCCGCCTCAAGCGTGTGACGCACGATCTCGCTGACCGGCATGTCGACCGTGTCCAGCCCGGTCCACTCATGCAGCAGCGTGCGCGCGGTATGCGGGTCGTCGCGATTCAGCGCCTCGTGGATATCGGTGAAGAAGTGGCTGAACTGGCGGAAGCCGAGGGTCAGATAGAGCAGCAGGACGTTCCAGGCCAAGGTCAGCGCCACGCTGATCGACGCCAGCAGGTAGTGGACCAGCACGGCAGCCAGCGTGAGCGGCAGCACCGCGGTCAGCCAGGCCAGCGCGGCATCGCGCGGGCGGCCCGTGTCGAAGGCGTGTTCGGCCCGCTCCCCCAGTACGCGCACGATGTCGTAAATAGGGTTATTCCGGCCCAAGGCTCGGAACTGTTCGGCGATCAGCGCCAGAAGAATGGAAACAAAGGTCATCGCGTGACGGTGGCGACGGACGTTGGCGCGACGGCGAAGTGCCGGTCCGGTCGCATTGCGGTATAGCCAGACGATAGCATAGCGTCACGCCGCACCGTCAATGGGAAAGACCTGTAAGCAGGTGTTAAACGCATCCATGAAAAAGCCCGCCGGGGGCACCGGCGGGCGGACGACGACAGGCTAACGTCGCGTTCAGGGCAGGTCGAAGACCAGCACTTCGGCCTTGCTGCCTTGGGTCAGGGTGATGGCCTCGACCGCTTCGAGCTTCGCAGCATCGCCGGCCCCGAGCGCCTGCCCATTCACCGTGATCGCACCGCGCGCCACGTGCACATAGGCACGGCGGCCCGGGGCGATGGCCAGCGTGGCGGCCTCGTCCCCATCGAACAACCCGGCGTAGAGCCGCGCGTCCTGATGGATCACCACCGAGCCCTCAGCACCATCCGGGCTGACGACGAGGCGCAGCTTGCCGCGCTTTTCCTCGACCGGGAAATTGCGCTCCTCGTAGCCCGGCTCAATGCCGTTCTCGGCAGGAATCACCCAGATCTGCAGGAAGTGCGTGGTGTCGTGCGCGGCGTGGTTGTATTCCGAGTGCCGCACGCCGGTACCGGCGCTCATTCGCTGCACATCGCCCGGGCGGATCACGCTGCCATTGCCGATGCTGTCCTTGTGCGCAAGTTCGCCATCGAGCACATAACTGATGATTTCCATGTCCCGGTGGCCGTGCGTGCCAAAGCCCATGCCCGGCGCCACGCGATCCTCATTGATCACACGCAGCGGCCCGAACTGAACATGGCGTGGGTCGTAGTAATCTGCGAAGGAGAAGCTGTGATACGACTTGAGCCAGCCATGGTCCGCATAACCGCGTTCGTCTGACTTACGGATTTCAATCATTTTGATGGCCCTCCTTGTGGCCTCCGAGGTTCCCAAAATTGCCTGTCACAATCGGACTGGCTTGGGTCAGCGGCGTTTCGATGCTAGGCAGTTTAGGGGAGTCGGCGTATATTGGCGGGCACCCAGTTAGAAGAATTCATTCAGATTTTCTGAACATGCCACTCTCCCTCGAATCCCTCGAAGTCCTGGACGCCATCGAGCGCAAGGGCAGCTTTGCCGCCGCCGCCCACGAAATGGGCAAGGTGCCCTCGGCGCTGACCTATGTGGTCCGCAAGCTGGAAGAGGATCTGGACGTCCTGCTGTTCGACCGCCGCCGTCACCGCGCCGAACTGACCCCGGCGGGCCGCGCCCTGCTGGACGAAGGCCGCCACCTGCTCCACGCGGCCGACGACCTCGCGCGGCGCGTCAAGCGCCTCGCCACGGGCTGGGAGGCCAACCTCAGCATCGCCCTGGACGACCTCGTCAACTTTCGCGCGCTGCTGCCGGTGATCCAGGATTTCTATGCCGAGAACACCGCCACGCGGCTGCGCTTTTCGAAGGAAGTGCTAGGCGGCGCCTGGGATGCGCTGGTCAGCAACCGGGTCGATCTGGTCATCGGCGGGGCCTACGAGGCGCCCAGCACGCAGGGCTTCCAGGTGCGGCCGCTCGGGTCGGTGCCGTTCGTGTTCGCGGTGGCCTCGCACCATCCGCTGGCCACCGAGGAAGGACCGCTGACGACGATGCAGATCGCCAAGCACCGCATCGTGGCCGTGGGCGATACCTCGCGCAACCTGCCGGCGCGTACGCACGGCGTGCTGGCCGGGCAGGATGTCCTGGTGGTGCCGACCATGCGTGACAAGCTCGAGGCGCAGATCCGTGGCCTCGGCTGCGGCTGGCTGCCGGCCCCGATGGCCGCGCCCCATATCGAAAGCGGCGTGCTGCTGGCCCGTGAGACCGTGGAAGTGCGCGCGCCCGGCAATTTCAAGGTGGCGTGGCGCACCAGCTCGCGCGGCAAGGCGCTGCAATGGTGGACCAGCAAGCTCGAAGACCCCCGCCTTGCGCAGGCGCTGATGCAGCCGCCGCTAGCCAGCCAGCCGGCCTGAGGGAGTTGCCGATGCCCCGCTATCGCGGGCGCTTTGCGCCCTCGCCCACCGGCCCGTTGCACCTGGGCTCGCTGGTCACGGCGCTGGCCAGTTGGCTCGACGCCCGCGCCCATGGTGGCGACTGGCTGGTCCGCATCGAGGACATCGACTATCCGCGCTGCGTGAAGGGCGCCGATTTCGACATCCTGCAGACCCTGGAACGGCTCGGGCTGCACGCCGACGAGGCGCCCGAATGGCAGAGCCGCCGCGAGTCGCTGTACGGCGACGCGCTGCGCCGCCTCGACGCCAGCGGCCAGCTCTACCCCTGCGGCTGCTCGCGCAGGGAGATCGCCGACTCGCTGATCCATGTGCGCGAGCGCCACCAGACGCTCGGCTACCCCGGCACCTGCCGCAACGGCCTGCACGGCAAGCTGCCACGCGCGTGGCGGGTGCGCGTGCCGGACGGCCCGGCCGCCATGATCTGTTTCGACGACCGCTGGCAGGGTCGCCAGTGCCAGGACCTGGAAACGGAACTCGGCGATTTCGTCCTGCGCCGCGCGGACGGCCTGTGGGCCTACCAGCTCGCCGTCGTGGTCGACGACGCCGCGCAAGGCATCACCCATATCGTGCGCGGGTCCGACCTCCTCGACTCCACGCCGCGCCAGATCCATCTGCAACATCTGCTGGGCCTGCCCACGCCGTCCTACCTGCACGTGCCCGTGGTGGTGAATGCCGATGGCGAGAAACTCAGTAAGCAGAGCGGCGCGCAGGCCATCGACACGGCCGCGCCGCTGGAAGCGCTGCGCATGGCCGGGACGCATCTCGGCATCGCCAATGGCGAGACTAGCGTGCCGGGCTGGCTGGCGGCGGCAACCGGGCAGTGGGCGGTGATGCAGCGCTGACCGGGCGCTCTTCAGAACCTCTCGCACCAAACAAAAATGGCACCCGAAGGTGCCATTTTTTTTGCCCGGGCAGTCTGTTACGACTTGCGCGGTGCGCCGCCCAGCAGCGCGGCCACGGGACGCTTCGGCGCCGGGCGGCCACGGCTCAGCGCGGCAGCCAGTTGCTCGTCGGCCGGCTGCGCGTTGGCGTGATGGTTCGACGGCTCGTACGGGCGCGAGAAGAACGGATCGTCCGACGGACGGAACGCCTGACGGCCACCGCTTTCGGTGCGGCGACGACGGCCCGGCACGGCTTCCGCCTCCGCCGCCGCTTCACCGCCGTTGTCACGGGTGCGGCGCACATCGGCACGCTGGCGACGACGGTCCGTTTCCTCTGTGCGCGCACGCTCGCCGGTCGGGTCGAAGCCATTCAGCTCGCCGCGCGGAATGCTGCGCTTGATCAGTTTCTCGATATCGGCCAGCAGGCGGTCATCGCCGCCCTGCACGTAGATCGAGAGCGCATCGCCGCTGGCGCCAGCCCGGCCCGTACGGCCGATGCGGTGCACATAGTCTTCCGCGCTGTACGGCAGGTCGAAGTTGATCACGCACGGCATGGCCGGGATGTCCAGGCCACGGGCGGCCACGTCGGTAGCCACCAGGGCGTCGATCGTGCCGGTCTTGAAGCCTTCCAGCGTCTGCATGCGTTCGGTCTGGGTCTTGTCGCCGTGGATGGCGGCGGCGTTGATGCCCTCGCGCTCCAGGTGACGCGCCAGGCGCGAGCAGCCGATCTTGCTGTTGACGAACACGATGCACTGGCGCGAATCGGTTTCCGACGCGCGCTGCTTGAGCAGGTGCACCACGGCGGCCTGCTTGTGGCCGTCTTCCACGCGGTAGACCATCTGGCGCACGTTCTCGTTGGTCGAGTTGCTGCGCGCCACTTCGATCGTCACCGGCTGCTTCAGGTAGCTCGAGGCCAGCCGCTTGATTTCCGGCGAGAACGTGGCCGAGAACAGCAGCGTCTGGCGCTGGGCCGGCAGCAGGTTGATGATGCGCTGCAGGTCCGGCAGGAAGCCCATGTCGAGCATGCGGTCGGCTTCGTCCAGCACCAGCATCTGCACCTGCGACAGGTTCACCGACTTCTGCTGCACGTGGTCCAGCAGGCGGCCCGGCGTGGCGACGAGGATTTCCACGCCACGGCGCAGCGCATCGGTCTGCGGGTTCATGTCTACGCCGCCGAAGACCACGGTGCTGCGCAGGTCGGTGTGCTTGGCGTAGCGCGCCACGTTGTCGTAGACCTGGTCGGCCAGCTCGCGCGTCGGCGTTAGCATCAGCGCACGCACCGGGTGGCGCGCGGGCGAGGCACTCGCGTTCGACATCGGCAGCAGGCTCTGGATGATCGGCAGCGCGAAGCCTGCCGTCTTGCCGGTGCCGGTCTGCGCGGCGCCCATCACGTCCTTGCCGAGGAGGACCACCGGAATGGCCTGCGCCTGGATCGGCGTCGGCGTGGTGTAGCCCTGTTCGGTCAAGGCGCGCAGGATGCGCGAATCCAGCCCGAAGCTTTCGAACGTTTGCTCTGCGGCTGGGGTCTGGTCTGGGGTGGTCGTCATCGTCATGGTTTCGGTGTCTGGCGGGCGAGGCCCGCGCCAACTGACACGCGTCTCGAGAAAGGCATGCCGGGCTGCGCCAACGCGGGGCGTTGGGTCACGATCGGCAATTGCCCAGAAAATCAAAGACTTGGATTCTACCATCAGTGCCCGGTGCATCGTGAGTATCGCCAGATGTCATGTCAACGCCGTGTCACATGGCGCGGCGACGATACTGGCCCGACGATGTGCCGACAGCGGCCCACCTGACCCCGATTCCAGACCCATTCATGCCGAATACGCCACAACTTGCGCCCTCCCCGACCGATCTGGCCCGTCGGCGCTTCCTGCGCACATCGAGCCGCTTTCTGGGTCTGGGCGTCGGCTTGAGTGCACTAAGCGGCACATTGATCGCCGCACCGGCCGTGGTGTCCTCGGCCCGGCCCAGTGCGCCGGCAGGCATTCAGCTGGGCGATCCCTCGGATGACGGCCTCGTGGTCTGGGCCCGCGCCGACCGCCCGGCGCGGATGGTCGTCGAATACAGCACCGACCCGTCGTTCCGCAACGCCGCCCGCCACTCCGGGCCGCTGGCCAGCGCCGAGACCGACCTCACCGCCCGCACGCTGCTGACCGGCCTGGCGCCGGGCCAGCCGTATTTCGTGCGCGTGGCGTTCGAGACCCCGGGCGAGCGGCGCGGACTGGGTCCGTGGCTGGACGGCAGCTTCCGCACCCCCTCGCTGGCCGCCGACCGCCCCGTGCGCTTCGTCTGGTCCGGCGATACGGTCGGCCAGGGCTGGGGCATCAATCCGGAACTGGGCGGCATGCGCATCTACGACGCCATGCGCCAGCGCAACCCTGACTTCTTTATTCACAGCGGCGACACGATCTACGCCGACAGCCCCATCCAGGCCGAGCAGAAGGCCGAGGGCGGCCGGATCTGGAAGAACGTCGTCACCGAGGAAGTCAGCAAGGTGGCCGAGACCCTGAAGGAATTCCGGGGCCGCCATCGCTACAACATGCTCGACGAGAACGTGCGCCGCTTCGCCCGGCAGGTGCCGCAGATCTGGCAGTGGGATGACCACGAGGTGACCAACAACTGGTCCGCGTCGAAGGATCTGTCCGGCGATGCGCGCTACACCGAGAAGGACGTCAGCGTGCTGGTGGCGCGCGGCCAGCGTGCCTTCCTCGAGAACGCGCCGATGCGCTGGCACCGCCAGGGGCTGGACGAGCGCGTGCATCGCCGCATCGCCCAGGGCCCCCTGCTCGATGTGTTTGTGCTCGACATGCGCAGCTTCCGGGGCCCGAACGGCTACAACCGCGAAACCGTGGAAGGCAAGGACACGCCTTTCCTCGGCAACGCGCAGCTGGAATGGCTGATGGCGGAACTGGTGGCATCGCGCGCCACGTGGAAGGTGATTGCAGCAGATATGCCGATCGGCCTCGGCGTGCCCGATGGTAAGGATGCACAGGGCCGCGCGCGCTGGGAGGCCATCGCCAATGGCGACGGCCCGGCGCTGGGCCGCGAACTGGAAACCGCGCGGCTGCTGACGCGGATGCGCCAGGCCGGCCTGAAGAACGTGGTGTGGATCACCGCCGACGTGCACTACTGCGCCGCGCACCACTACGCGCCCGAGCGGGCCGTCTACCAGGATTTCGATCCGTTCTGGGAATTCGTGGCGGGGCCGCTCAACGCGGGCAGCTTCGGTCCCAATCCGCTCGACAACACCTTCGGGCCGCGCGTGGTGTTTCAGAAGGCGCCGACCGCGCAGAACCTGTCGCCGCTGGCCGGTTTCCAGTTTTTCGGCGAGATCAATATCGATCCGGCCTCGCGCGCGCTGACCGTGGATCTGCGCGACCTGAACGGCGTGTCGCAGTACGCGCAGACCTTGCAGGCACAGGGCTGAACAACTGGCGGCGCCCCGCTCCCGGAGGGAGAGGGGTTGGAGGATAGGGCCGGAATATCAACGAAGTTCGACATGTTGATCGGCAAAGGTCCGCCCCATCCCCCGCCCCGCTCCGCTCCGGTATAGGCGAGGAACCGCCAAACGGCCGTCTGAATCGACGGCCAGCCTCAGTCGCTCTTGATATTGTTGTCCTTGATCACCTTGCCCCATTTCGCATAGTCGTTGCGCATGCGCGTGGCGAGCTGATCGGGCGGCATGTAGGACGCCACCGTGCCGGCGCCCAGCATCTTCTGCTGGACGGTCGGATCGGCCAGCGCAGCCTTCAGTTCAGCGGAGAGCTTGGCGACGATCTCCTTCGGCGTGCCGGCCGGCACCAGCAGCCCGCCCCACGACGACGCATCGAAGCCCGGGAAGCCCTGCTCCGCCACCGTCTTCACATCGGGCGTGAAGCTGACGCGCTTGGCCGAGCCCACCGCGATCGGCCGCAGCTTACCGGCCTTGATGTGCGGCAGCGCCGCGATCATGTCCGCGAACATCATCGGCACCTGGCCGGCCAGCAGGTCGGAAATCGCCGGCGCGCTGCCCTTGTACGGCACGTGCTGGACGTCGAAATGGCCGAGGTTCTTCAGCAGTTCCGTCGACAGATGGCCGAAGCTGCCATTACCGGCGCTGGTGTAGTTGAACTCGCCGGGCTTGCCCTTGACCTTGGCGATGTACTGCTGCAGGTCGGTCACATCGGGCATCGACTGCGGATTGACCACCATTACGATCGGCAGCTCATAGGCCGCGCCCACCGGCGTGAGGTCCTTGAACAGGTCGTAGCTCTTGCGCGGAATCAGGTGCGGGGCCAGCAGCGTCGGCGTGGCCAGCATCAGCAGCGTGTAGCCATCAGGCGCGGCCTTGGCCACGGCCTCGGCGCCGATGGTGCCCGAGGCGCCCGGGCGGTTGTCGATCACCACGGTCTGCTTCAGGCTCTCGCCCATCTTCTGGCCGATGATGCGCGCGGCGGTGTCGGTCGGGCCGCCGGCCGGGAACGGCACGATCAGGCGGATCGGCTTGTCCGGGTAGCCCTGCTGGGCCAGCGCGGGCGCGGCGAGCAGCGGCAGCGTGGCGGCGACGGACAGCGCGAGCGCGGAAATCGTAAAACGACGACGTTGGTAATGCACGGTGTTTCCTCCAATGGGCCGATCGTGGCCGGCTTGCTTCTTCGACTGACTAACTAATAGATACCGCGCGAGATTCAGAGCGTCATCACGCCCGGGCGGAACAGGCGCGGGTCCATCTGGCGCAGGTCATCGGCCACGGCCACGGGGGTGGCGCATTGGTCGAGCACATCGCGCTGCAGGTCCATGCCCGGGGCGATTTCCACCAGCGTCAGGCGCGCTTCGCCATTTGCGTCGGCGCGCATCTCGAACACCGCGCGCTCGGTCACGTACAGCACCGGCACGCCGAGCGAGGCCACGTACGGGCCGTTGAAGCTCAGGTGAGACACCTCGGGCACGATCTTCTTGACGCGGCCTTCGCGCACGATGCGCAGCTGGTCGTCCTCGACGCGGATCTCGAGTCCGCCCGCCGTCAGCGTGCCCATGAAGACCAGCGCGCGGGCGCTCTGGGTGATGTTGATAAAGCCGCCCACGCCCGCGATCAGCGCGCCCTCGCCTTCGCCAAACTTGCTCACGTTGACGTTGCCGTGGCCGTCGAGTTCGGCCAGGCCGAGGATGGCCAGGTCGATGCCGCCGCCCTCGTAGAAATCGAACTGGGCTGGCTGGTCCACCACGGCCTCGGGGTAGGCGGAGGCGCCGAAGCTCAGGCCATCCGCCGGCGTGCCGCCGATGGGGCCCGCCTCCACGGTCAGCGTGAAGCCGCCGAGCCCGGCCTGGTGCGCGAGCGCGCCCACGGCGGCGGGCATGCCCACGCCGAGGTTGACCACGCGCGGCTGGCGGCGCGCGATCTCCATCGCGGCGCGGCGCTGGACGATGGTGCGGGCGTCGAGCGGCGCGGCGGTGGCCGGCAGCGCCTCGGCCTCGCGGGCCGCTTCGGCCGCCGCAGCGGCCTCCCCGCGCCACGGCGTGACATAGGCGGCGTTATAGGTCTCGGCGAACGTCATCTGATGGTGCGCCGGCTCCTCGCTGACCACCACGTAATCGACGAGGATGCCCGGCACGTGAATGGCCTGGAGGTTCTCGTGGTAATCGACGATCGACTCCACCTGCGCGATCACGATGCCGCCCGAGTTGTGCGCGGCCTGCGCCATCGCCAGCAGCTCGTGGTGGAACGCCTCGCGATGCGTGCTCAGGTTGCCGCGCGTGTCCGAGGCGGTGCAGCGGATCAGCGCGCAATGAATCGGAAAGCTCGGATAGAACAGGTATTCGTCGCCCCGGAAATCGACCGCTTCGACCCAGTTGGCGCGGCCTGCCGCGATGGCGTCGTGCGCGCGCTGGTTGATGGCGCCGCCGTGGTAGCGCGCATCCTGCGCGGTGCGCGGATCGACGAAGGTATGGAGGCCGACCTTCGTCATCACGCCCGGCTTGCCGCCGGCGATGGCCCGATACAAGTGGGTCAGCACGCCCTGCGGCAGGTTGAAGCCCTCGCAGTCCTCGTTCATGGCAAGCGTGGCCAGCCGCGTGGCCGAGCGCCAGTGACCGCCGACGATGGCCCGGGTCATGCCGGCATTGCCGAAGTGATTCACCCCGCGCGCGCCGCGGTCGCCCTGGCCGGCCGAATAGACCAGCGTCAGGTCTCGCGGCAGGCCGTCCTGCAGGAAGCGCGACTCCAGCGCCTCGGTCACGCCCTCGGCATGCCCAGCGCCCACGAAGCCTGCGCTGGCCACGGTCCAGCCGCTCTGGACAAGCTCGGCCGCCTGCCGGGTGGTGATCACCTTCATTGCTGTCTCCTGGTTCTTCTTGTGTCGTGGTTTCTACTGACCCACGATTCCCGAACAAATGTTCGCAAAACGCCTATCATACGGATCGGACGCCCGGACGCAAGTGTGCGCCGCATCCCGACAAACCCTGACTTTCCCCTTCATCTGGCCCTTTATCGGCCCTTCCCGACCCTCGCATGACGCGCTCCGACGCCACCGCTGCCAACGACGTTCCCCACGACGCCCCGAAAAAGGACGAGCTGCTCGATTCGCTCACCAAGGGGCTGGCGCTGCTGCGCCTGTACGCGAGCGGCGTGGAACGGCTGACCATGCAGGAAGTGGCCGAGCAACTTGACGTGACCCGCGCCGCCGCGCGCCGGCTGCTGCTGACGCTCGAGCACAACGGCTACCTGGCGCAGGACGGCCGTTACTTCGCGCTGACGCCCAAGGTGATGGACCTCGGCTATGCCTACTTTGCCTCGATGAACCTGCCGCAACTGGCCCGGCCCTATTTGCAGGCGCTCTGTGCCGAGGCGGGCGAAAGCTGCTCGATCGGCATGTTCGACCGCGACTCGGTGGTGCTGGTGGCGCGCGAGGAGCCGAGCCAGATGCTGCGCGTGGACATGGCCATCGGCCGCCGCATGCCCGCCTACGCCCACTCGCTGGGCCGCGTGCTGCTGGCGGGGCTGGACGACGCGGCGCTGGTGACCTATCTGGAATCCGCCGAACTGCGCAAGCTGACGCCGTTCACGATCGACTCGCGGGCGGCGCTGGCGCGCAAGCTCGAACAAGTTCGAGCGGATGGCTTCTGCACGCTGATCAGTGAACTGGTCGATGGCTTCGCCGGGATCTCCGTGCCGCTACGCGACCAGACCGGCAAGACCGTGGCCGGCCTGGGGCTCAGCATGGTGCTGGGCAGCCGCAACCAGGCCTATCTGGAATCGCACTACTTGCCCCCACTGCGCGCGGCGGCGGAGAAGATCGAGGCGATCCTGCGCGCCCGATAGGAAGCATCCGAAACCGGACCCCGGAATGAAAGAGCCCCGCAGGCCGGGGAGGTCGCGGGGCTGAAGTGGTAGCGGGGCAAGGATCCTGTTGCCCCGGGACTATCTTGCGCGAAGGTCCCTCCGCCGACATCACCCATTTGTGGGGAAATTGGTGGGGTATCGCACCTCCGAACGGGCGCACCTTCAGGCGTGTGGCCAATTGCGGAAAACGTCGAATTGCTCTAAGGCGGCGGTGAATGCCGCGAGCGACGGATGTTGCGCCGGCGTCACCTTTCCCGGCAGCAGCGCCTGGGTGAAGGTCCAGACCACAGCGGTGGTCACGTCCGCCTGGGTCAGCGTGCTGGCATCGGCCGGCACGGCGCAGGTTGAAATTTCCTGTTCCAGCAGCGCATAGGCGCGAGCGAGCTGCCCGTCCACGCGGTCCAGCCAGGGCTGGTGCTGCTTCTCGGCCGGGCGCAGGTTGTGCTCGTAGACATCCTGCACGGCCTTTTCGCACGCGGCCAGCGCCAGGCCGATGATGCGCAGCGCCCGCTGGCGCGCGCCCAGCTCAGACGGCATGAGACTGCGCCGTGCCACCGCTTCCGCGTAGTCGATGATCAGCGTGGAATCCATCAGCACGGTGCCGTCGTCGCAGACCAGCGAAGGCGCCTTGACCACCGGATTGATCGCCCGGAACTGCTCGAAGGTGCTGAACACCGATACCGATTCATGCCGGAACGGCACGTCGAGCAAGGCCAGCGAGATGGCCGCGCGCCGCACGTACGGGGAATCGAGCATACCGATCAGTCTCATGTTTCTGCGCTCCGTGGAAGGACAGTCATAGGGAAATTCCGATCCCCATATGATGCGTTGGGCACGTACGGATGCCAACGGTTTTGTGGGGCGCTGCTGAATTCCTGTCGACCTTTGTCGACATTGTCAATCGGGGCTTCAGCGGATCAGGTTGGCGACCGTTAAAGGCGTCATCGTCATCAACCTGGCCGTGCCATGTTCAACAAGCTCTCCATCCGCCTACGTCTCAACGCCGCGCTTGCCCTGCTTGGAACCCTGCTCACAGTCATCGGCATCATCGGCGCGGTGGGCATGCGCGATTCCCGCGCCGATATCCACGAGATCTACACCAACCAACTGGCCTCCACGGCGCTGGTGGCCAAGTCCCAGCTCAACGCCGCCGTGATCCGCACCACACTGGATCGCGCCGTGTTCCACCCGGATGCCGCCGACGTGCCGGTCACCATCGAGAAGGCGCTGACCTATCGGCTGAAGTCCGAGGCCGCGTGGAGCAAATATCAGGCACTTCCGAAAACGGAAGAGGAAAAGCGCCTGACCGCCGAGGTGGAAGGCAAGCGGGCGACCTTCCTGCGCGATGGCGTGGAGCCGCTGATCGCCGCGCTGCGCGCCAACGACGCCGCCGGCGCCGACAAGGCGGTGATGGTGACGATTCCGCCGCTGTTCGTCGCACTGACCGCCGCCGTGGACGCCCTCGAGCGCAACCAGAGCGACCAGGCCAAGGCGATGTACGAGCACGCCACGGCCCGCGCGCAGCGCTTCCAATGGATGGTGGCCGGTGCCATCGGCCTGGGCATCATCGCCGCACTGGGTTGTGCGGTCGGCCTGCAACGCGCGATCTCGGCGCCGCTGGGCCGCATGCTTGAGAACTTCAGCGAAATTTCTCGGGGCAACCTGACCCAGACCATCCGCGTAACCAGCGAGGACGAGATGGGCGCCCTGACGCGCGGCCTGCAGGAGATGCAGCGCGGCCTGGTAAGCGCCATCCAGACCATGCGTGGCGGCAGCGATGCCATCGCCAGCGCCACGCAGCAGATTGCCGCCGGCAACCTCGACCTCTCGCAACGGACCGAGGAACAGGCGAGCGCGCTCGAGCAGACTGCCGCCAGCATGGAAGAACTGACGTCCATCGTGAAGCAGAACGCGGACAACGCGCGACAGGCCAATGCGCTGGCCACGCAGGCGTCCGACACCGCCTCGCGCGGCGGCGAGGACGTGCGCCGGGTGGTGGACACCATGCGCGATATCCAGCTCGCCTCGCGCAAAATTGGCGATATTACGGGAGTGATCGAAGGCATCGCCTTCCAGACCAACATCCTGGCGCTCAACGCCGCCGTGGAAGCGGCGCGCGCCGGTGAACAGGGCCGCGGCTTCGCCGTCGTGGCGGGCGAGGTGCGCGCGCTGGCGCAGCGCTCGGCTACCGCCGCCAAGGAAATCGTGCAGCTGATTAATGAAACGGTGAGCGAGGTCGAAGCCGGCACACGCCAGGTCGACCAGGCCGGCGCGACGATGAGCGACGTGGTCCAGGCCGTGCGCCGCGTGACGGACATCATGGGCGAGATCAGCGCGGCATCGACCGAACAGAGCGCCGGCATCGAGCAAGTCAGTCTGGCCGTGACCCAGATGGACCAGGTCACGCAGCAAAACGCCGCACTGGTGGAAGAAGCCGCCTCGGCGGCGCAGGCGCTGGAGGAACAGGCCGGGGTGCTGCGCACGACGGTGGCATCGTTCCGGCTGCCGGCCGTGGCGGGTTAAGGGTGGTTTGGCGGCTCGGCGGCGCGCTTTCGTAGTTGTGCGATAGGCGCCGCATTTGCGGCGTGATAGCGTCCGCGTTCTTTCCATTCACACCCAGAGCGCGATGACACTTTCCAGGCCGTTTAGCAATGTGAAGACGCTTCTCCTGATTGCCGCCGCCATAGCGCCAGCCGTGAGTTTTGGCTGCGGGGAGCAGGAGTTTCCGCCGTATGTTTATCCGTCGGTTGTGCCGGGCGGGAAAACGGCGGCCGATTTTGTACCGAACGGATGGAAGGTGCTCGGCACTGCCGAAGGTGACCTCAATCACGACGGGAAGCCTGATTTGGCCATCGTCCTCCAAGGTACCGACAAGGCTTACCAATGGAAGAACGAGGGACTGGGCGAGCCAGAGGTAGACCAAAATCCGCGCATGCTGGTCATCGCCTTGGCGAACCCCGCTGGCGGTTTCCGAAAACTCACGCAGAACAACAACTTCATTCCCGTCCACGATAATCCAATGGCGGACGATCCGTTCGACAGCATCGATATTCAGCGCGGCCTGCTCAATGTCCAGTTCAGGATGTGGATGAGTGCGGGCAGCTGGAGCATGAGCACCACCCAATACAAGTTCCGCTACGAAGACGCGGCCATGCGCCTGATCGGCTATGAGTACTATCACCGCCACCGCGCCTCGGGGGCGGAAGACATCGTTAGCACGAATCTGCTGACAGGCATGCAGCGCGCAATCCGCAGCGATGGTGAATCCCAAAAGCCGAAGGAAACCTGGCAAAAGCTGAAAATCGGCAAAAAATGGACGCTGGATACGCTCCGCAGCGGGCCAACATTTGACGAGACGCCGGTGCCCTCGAACCCATAGCGCGCTGCATCCGCAATAAAAAAGGGGTTACGGCATCAACCGTAACCCCTTTTTTACTACCACGTAAGTTGGTGGGCCTCCCGTGAGTCGAACACGGCACCAACGGATTATGAGTCCGCTGCTCTAACCAGGCATGAGCTAGAGGCCCTTGGAGGGCTTAGTTGCCTTCCAGGAAGCTCTTCAGCTTGTCGGAGCGGCTCGGGTGGCGCAGCTTGCGCAGTGCCTTGGCCTCGATCTGGCGAATCCGTTCACGCGTCACGTCGAACTGCTTGCCCACTTCTTCCAGCGTGTGGTCCGTGCTCATTTCGATGCCGAAACGCATCCGCAGCACCTTGGCCTCGCGCGGCGTCAGGCTGTCCAGCACGTCCTTCACCACGTCGCGCATCGAACCATGCAGCGCGGCCTCGGCCGGCGCCAGCGTGTTCGTGTCTTCGATGAAGTCGCCCAGATGCGAGTCGTCGTCGTCACCGATCGGCGTTTCCATGGAGATCGGCTCCTTCGCGATCTTCATGATCTTGCGGATCTTGTCCTCCGGCATCTCCATCTTTTCGGCCAGCGTTGCCGGATCGGGCTCGTTGCCCGTTTCCTGCAGGATCTGACGCGAAATCCGGTTCATCTTGTTGATCGTTTCGATCATGTGCACCGGAATCCGGATCGTGCGTGCCTGATCCGCGATCGAACGCGTAATGGCCTGGCGGATCCACCACGTGGCGTACGTGGAGAACTTGTAGCCGCGACGGTATTCGAACTTGTCCACCGCCTTCATCAGGCCGATGTTGCCTTCCTGGATCAGATCCAGGAACTGCAGGCCACGGTTCGTGTACTTCTTGGCGATCGAGATCACCAGACGCAGGTTGGCCTCGGTCATCTCGCGCTTGGCCTCGCGGGCGCGCTTCTCGCCCTCGGACATCTTGCGGTTGACGTCCTTCAGCTCCTTCAGCGGCAGCACCACGCGCGCCTGCAGGTCGATCAGCTTCTGCTGCAGTTCGTGCACGGCCGGCACGTTACGCTCGACGATCGTGCTGTAGCCCTTGTGGTCGGCCACCACGGTCTCGATCCAGTCCAGGTTCGTCTCGTTGCCCGGGAAGCGGGCGACGAAGTCCGAGCGCGGCATGCCGCACTTGTCCACGACGATGTTCAGGATCGCGCGTTCGAGCTTGCGCACCTCATCCACCTGGCCACGCAGCGTGTCGCACAGGCGCTCCACGTTACGCGCGGTGAAGCGGATGCCCATCAGTTCGGCCTGGATCGCTTCCTGCGCCTTCACGTACGGTTTGGACTTGTAGCCTTCCTTCTCGAAGGCACGGCGCATCTTGTCGAACTGCTCGGCGATCACGCGGAATTTCTCCAGCGCGTTCTGCTTCAGTTCTTCCAGTTGACGTGCGGAAGCCGCGCCGCCAGCAGCGCTGTCGTCCTCGTCTTCCTCGTCGCCGTCGCTTTCCTCGTCGGACTCGACATCTTCCTCCTCGGCTGCCGCTGCGGCCGCAGCCGGGGCTGCTACCGCCACGTCGTCGGCGTTCGGGTCGATCAGGCCATCGACGAACTCGTCGATCTTGATCTCGTCGTTCGCCACGCGCTCGGCGTGCGCCAGGATCTCGGAAATCGTGACCGGGCAGGCCGAGATGGCCATGACCATGTCCTTCAGGCCCGCTTCGATCCGCTTGGCGATCTCGATTTCGCCCTCGCGCGTCAGCAGCTCCACCGTGCCCATTTCGCGCATGTACATGCGGACCGGGTCGGTGGTGCGGCCGAATTCGGAATCGACGGTCGAAAGTGCGGCTTCCGCCTCTTCCTCAGCCTCTTCCTCGCTCGTGGCGGACGGCGCGTTGTCGTTGAGCAGCAGCGTTTCGGCGTCCGGCGCCTGCTCGTAGACGGCGATGCCGATGTCGTTCAGCGTGGCGACCAGCGTGTCGATCGTTTCCGAATCGACCATGTCGTCCGGCAGGTGATCGTTGATTTCCGCGTAGGTCAGGTAGCCGCGCGACTTACCGAGCTTGATCAGCGCCTTGAGCTTCTGGCGGCGGACCTCGAGTTCCTCCTCGGTGCCCTGCTGGGTCGAGGCGAACTCCTTGAGCAGCGCCTTTTCCTTGGCCTTGCGGTCCTTGGCCTTCTGCTTCTCGGTCTTGGGCGCAGCGGTGGCGGCGGGTGCGGCGGCCGCTGGCGCGTCGTTTTCGTAAAACTCTTCAGTCACGTCTTCAGGGGTGCTGTCGTCTTGCTGCATCTCGGCCTTGGGCTTGCGGCCACGCTTCTTGGGCTCCGGCTTGACGGCCGGGGCAGCGGGAGGCTCGGATGCAACGGGTGCGGGAGTCGCGGCACGGGCCTTTGGCGCCACGGCGGCAGCGCCAGTCTTGGCGGCTCCGTTCCGGGTGCTGGCCGTCGTTGCCGCACGCTTGCTCTCGACTTCGGTATTCTGCTGTTTCGCCACGGTGATACTCTTGCCTTTCACGGGTGCAGAAGCGGCATGCATGCCGCTCGTATTGGCGCTATCGCCGCTCTCGCCGCTCTCGCGTGCCGAAGTCGAGGGCTTTGTCTTTTCGGATATGCGATTCCTGGCGGAAGTGGTCCCTGCCGGTGCAGTTGCACCGTGCGCGGGCTTTGCTGGCGCAGACCGGGCTGTTGTCGTCCTGACTGTCGCGGTCGAAGTCTTCGCCGCCGTTGTATTCACGGACGCCTTGCCGCTCCCTGATTGGGGAGCTTTGGAGGGCGCCTTATCGGCTACCCTTTCGGTTGCTTTGGCCTTTGCCATTGGCACGCTCACTTTCGCCAGTACTGGAGAGAGATTTCGCAATCCAAACCGGGCATTGTAGCACGTCACCAACACCCGGCTTCCACTCAGGTAAGGTTTTCACCTGAAAAATCAAGGCTTAAGCACCGGACAAGCGCCAGATATCCCCGTCTGGACACCTACCGTTGTGCACTCAAGCCCCCATTTCACCTTTCCACTGCATCCTGTTCAACACCCTGCCAGCTCAGGCTCCATCGGCCGTGGCGGGCCGCAAGCCAAGCTGGCGGCGCCGCTGCACCTCGGCCACCAGCCAGACCATGCGGGTTTTTTCCGCGTCGCTGGCCCCACCGGCCGAAACTGCCTTTTGGAGCGCTTCCAACTCGCGCTGCAGGGGTTCCGCCAATAATTTGTGGATGGCGCCGTCGAATTCCATCGTCGCCGGCTCTTCCTCGATTTCTTCCTTGAGCACCGCCGTCCGGGCTCCCGCGTAGACCTCGGCATAGGGCGTTTGCGCCAGATGCTCGCTGAATGCCGCGAAGTTCACCGCCCCCTGGAGGCCATCACAGGCATCCACCAAGTGAGCGAGTACTTCGGCCTCCGGCCTTGTACTGTCTAGCAGCAGCGCCCGCGTATCGGCATCGAGACGCCCAGCGAGCGACGGATAGCTCATCAGCAACTGAATCACGCGCTGCTCCAGCCCGGTCGGCGCCTGACGGCGCGCGCGCGGCCTGGGCTGGGCGAAACGCCCCACCCGCGACGAATCGCTGCCCAATCCGCACACGGCCTCGATCTCGGCAGGTGTCGTACCGGTAGCATCGGCAAGTTCGCGCACGATCTGTAGGCGCAATCCGCCGACCGGCATCGACTGGAGCAGCGGCTTGGCCTCGTACTGGGCACGGGCGCGGCCCTCGGGCTGGCGCAGGTCCTGTTCCTCGGTGACCACCTGGAGCAGGAAGCGCGACAGCGGCATCGCGGTCTGCACTTGCCGGGCGAAGGCATCGGTGCCCTCTTCCCGTACATAGCTGTCAGGATCGTGTTCTGACGGTAAAAACAGGAAACGGATCGTCTTGTTGTCGGCAACGTGCGGCAAACACGCTTCCAACGCCCGCCTCGCCGCGCGCCGGCCCGCAGAGTCGCCATCGAACGAGAACACCACTGCGTCGGTCTGGCGCAACAGCTTCTGCACGTGCACGGTCGTGCACGCGGTGCCAAGCGTGGCCACGGCATTGGCGAAGCCCAACTGGGCCAACGCCACCACATCCATATAGCCTTCCACCACCAACACGTAGCCATTTTCGCGGATGGCGTGCCGGGCCTCGAACAAGCCGTACAGCTCCGTTCCCTTGCTGAAGAGCGGCGTTTCCGGGGAGTTCAGGTATTTTGGCTCACCCTGACCCATCACCCGGCCCCCAAAGCCGATCACATTCCCCTTGGTGTTGCGGATGGGGAACATGATGCGGTCGCGGAAGCGGTCATAGCGGCGCGGCTTGCCGTCGGCATCGCGCTTCTCGCTCGACTCGATCAGCAACCCGCCCTCGACCAACGGGGCAGCCACATTGTCGTCCCGGTAGCTGCCGAAGACGGCTTCCAGGCCCTGCCAGTCGTCCGGCGCGTAGCCCAGGCCAAAATTCGCCGCGATCTCGCCGGTCAGGCCCCGCCCCTTGAGGTACTGGATGGCCTGCGGCGCCCCGCGCAGTTGCTTGCGATAGAACTCGGTGGCGCGCGTCATGGCATCGGACAACGCCACGGTCTTGGCCTGCTGCTCGGCACGCTGGGCCGGCGGCAGGCGGTCGCGCTCCTCGGGCACCGTCACCCCCACGGACTGCGCCAGCTCGCGCACCGCATCGGGATAGGACTGGCCCGAATACTCCATCAGGAAGCCGATGGCCGAGCCATGTGCGCCGCAGCCAAAGCAGTGATAGAACTGCTTCGTCGGCGACACCGTGAACGACGGGGATTTCTCGTTATGGAACGGGCAGAGGCCCATGAAATTGGCGCCGCCCTTCTTCAGCTGCACATACTTGCCCACCACATCGACAATGTCGACACGGTTGAGCAGGTCCTGAATAAAGGATTGCGGAATCACCCGACTGACCGTCCTGATGGAGGGCGGCCTGCCGCGTTGGCGACCGCTTTTCTGTGAATGCGTGACCGGAACGTCGCCCGGTGGCTATCGAATCATTGTAGTGCAGATGCAACGTGGCGCCCGAAAAACCGGGCTTTCATCGCCAAGCCCCGTCAACCTGACGGCTTCTTCGCCCAACGCCACACCAACATCCAAAATTTGCCGATTGCCAGTCGATCACTTGCCCGTCAGCGCCGCCTTGACCAGCGCCGAGACGGCCGTCATGTCGGCGCGGCCTGCCAGGCGCGCCTTGACCAAGCCCATGACCTTGCCCATGTCCTGCGGACCGGCCGCGCCGGACTCGGTCACGGCCTTCTGGACTTCGGCAGCCACTTCGGCCTCGGACAGCTGGGCCGGCATATAGGCGGTCAGCACTTCCACCTCGGCCTTCTCCTTGTCGGCGAGGTCGGTACGGCCGGCCTGCTCGAACTGCGAGATGGAGTCCTTGCGCTGCTTGAGCATCTTGTCCACGACGGCGGTGATGCCGGCGTCATCCAGCTCCACACGATCATCTACCTCGCGCTGCTTGATAGCGGCCATGAGCAGGCGGATGGTGCCGAGCCGCTCGGATTCACGGGCGCGCATGGCGGCCTTCATGTCGTCGTTGATGCGGGCTTTGAGGGACATGGCAGATTTCCGAAAGAATGGATGGACAGCAACCAGGCGCGCGCCAGCGCGGCGTCGCCCGGACCGATAATTGGACCTTAACGCAAAAACCCGCCGGAGCCATGCCCGCAGCGGGTTCGGAGCTGACGCAAGGCGCGATCAGTAGAGCTTCTTGGGCAGCGTCTGGCTGCGGATGCGCTTGTAATGGCGCTTCACCGCGGCGTCCCGCTTACGCTTGCGCTCGGCGGTCGGCTTCTCGTAAAACTCTCGCGCGCGCAGTTCGGTAATCAGCCCGTTCTTCTCGATGGTGCGCTTGAAGCGGCGCATCGCGACTTCGAACGGTTCATTTTCTTTGAGGCGAATCGTCGTCATTTGGCCAAAAAGGAAAGAAGAGACTGCCGGCTGCCAGCCCTTGCCAGCGTGATGAGAGCGCCGATTGTAGCGCAAGGCCTGTGACGCTGCACGCGCATCGGCCCCGCCTGGACGGACCGTGCCGGCTACGCCACAGCGCTCGCGCCACGTGATGCTTCCGCCACTGCTTCGCCGGCCGCGACGGCCGATGCCCAGGCCCACTGGAAGTTGTAGCCGCCCAGCCAGCCGGTCACGTCGACCACCTCGCCGATGAAGTAGAGCCCGTCCACCTCGCGCGCCATCATCGTGGCGGAGGACAGCCCGCGCGTGTCCACGCCGCCGATCGTCACTTCGGCCTTCTTGTAGCCCTCGGTGCCCGAGGGCACCAGTTGCCAGCGGTTCAGCGCGTCGCCAAGCTGGCGCAGCGCCTTGTCCGGCAGGTCCGCCACCGGCTGGGCGCCCGGCAGGCCGGCCGCCGCGCACCATGCGTCGGCCAGCCGCGACGGCAGGCGTTCGCCGAGCAGGTTCGCCAGATGCTTGCGGCTGCCCTTTTTATGTCCGATCAGCCAGTCGGCGGCATCCTCGCCATCGAACAGATCGATCTCGATCGGCGTGCCGGGGCGCCAGAAGCTGGAAATCTGCAGCACGGCCGGGCCGGACAGCCCGCGGTGCGTCCACAGCAGATCTTCCTTGAACGCGCCGGCCGCCTTGCCGCTGCCGGTGCTGATGTCGACTTCCATCGACACTCCCGCAAGCGGCACGAAGGGCTGCCACGCCTGACCATCGAACGTAAGCGGCACCAGGGCGGGCCGCGTATCGATCATCTTGAGCCCGAACTGGCGGGCGATGCGATAGCCAAAATCGGTGGCGCCGATCTTCGGGATCGACAAACCACCCGTCGCCACGACCACCGCACCGGCGCGGACCGTGCCCTGCGTGGTCAGCAGCAGATAGTCATCGCCTTCGCGGCGAATCTCATCGATGGTGCAGCCGGTGCGCCAGTGCACGCTGCCCGCATCACATTCGGCGCGCAGCATCTGGATCACGTCCTCGGCGCTGTTATTACAGAACAGCTGGCCGCGATGTTTCTCATGCCAGCCGATGTCATACCGGCGCATCAGCGCCAGGAAGTCCTGCGGGGTGTAGCGCGCCAGCGCCGACCGGCAGAAATGCGGGTTCGATGACAGGTAGTTGGCCGGGCCGGCCTGGAGATTGGTGAAATTGCAGCGGCCACCGCCCGAGATGCGAATTTTCTCAGCGAGCCGCGTCGCATGGTCGATCAGCACCACACGCGCCCCGCGCTGCCCGGCCACGGCGGCACACATCATGCCGGCCGCACCCGCGCCCAGCACTGCCACGTCGAACCGCTCGGCCTTGCCCTTCATCGCCCCTGTTGTCATACCTGCCTTTCAAGAAGCGTGGATTGTAGCGAAAAGCCGCGCCGGCGCACCGCCTGCCGCTGTGCTACCCTGCTGTCCTTCCCTATTTATGCGCACTTGCCGGCACGATCGACGCCAATTCAGCGTTTATCGCACTGGCCGTTCCTGTTTTCCATGCTCGTCCTCGGTATCGAATCCTCCTGCGATGAAACCGGGCTGGCCCTCTATGACACCGAGGCCGGCCTGCTCGCGCACGCGCTGCATTCGCAGATCGCCATGCACCGCGAATACGGCGGCGTGGTGCCCGAACTGGCCTCGCGCGACCATATCCGCCGCGTGCTGCCCCTGCTGCGCCAGGTGCTGGACGACGCCGGCCGCACGCGCCAGGACATCGACGCCATCGCCTACACCCAGGGGCCGGGGCTCGCCGGCGCGCTGCTGGTGGGGGCTTCCGTCGCCAACGCACTCGGATTCGCGCTGAACGTGCCCATGGTGGGCGTCCATCATCTGGAAGGCCACCTGCTCTCGCCGCTGCTGACCGACGCACCGCCGCCCTTCCCGTTCATCGCGCTGCTGGTCTCGGGCGGCCATACGCAGTTGATGGAGGTCAAGGGCGTGGGCGACTACACGCTGCTGGGCGAGACCCTCGACGATGCCGCCGGCGAAGCCTTCGACAAGACCGCCAAGCTGCTCGGCCTCGGCTATCCGGGTGGCCCGGAAGTGTCGCGGATGGCCGCGTTCGGCTCGCCGGGCGCGTTCGACCTGCCCCGGCCGATGCTCCATTCGGGCAATCTCGATTTCTCGTTCGCGGGGCTCAAGACCGCCGTATTGACACAAACCCGCAAGCTTTCGAATCCGTGCGAGCAGGATCGTGCCAACCTCGCGCGCGCCTTTGTCGATGCCATCGTCGACGTGCTTTCGGCCAAGTCGTTCGCCGCGCTCAAGCAAACCGGGCACAAGCGCCTGGTGGTGGCCGGCGGCGTGGGCGCCAACCAGCAACTGCGCGAGCGCCTGAACGAGATGGGCCGCCGCCGCAAGGTGGACGTCTACTACCCCGACCTCGCCTTCTGCACCGATAACGGTGCGATGATCGCGTTTGCCGGCGCCATGCGGCTCCAGGCGGCGCCGCAGGTGGCCCGTCACGGCTACGACTACGGCGTCACGCCGCGCTGGGATCTGGCCGACATCCGCCTGCCCGCCTGAGGCCTAAGGTCGAGGGAATCCTCCAGGTCCGATCGGCAGCCGGCTACGGCCTGCACGAAGGTGGCGGAGGTGCTGGCAGGCACGCCGGCGGTGAACCTCCTCTGATCCGCCGTGCAACGAGTAAAAAAGCCACCCGAGGGTGGCTTTTTTCTTGGCGACGACGCGCTCAGGCGGGCTGCCGCTTGTCGTGCTCGATCACGGCGTAGGCGCTGTGATTGTGGATGGACTCGAAATTCTCCGCTTCCAGCGTGTACGCGACGATCCGCGCATCGGCGTTGAGCCGCATCGCGATGTCTCGCACGAGGTCTTCGACGAACTTCGGGTTCTCGTAGGCGCGCTCGGTCACGAACTTCTCGTCCGGGCGCTTGAGCAGACCCCACAGTTCGCACGACGCCTCTTCCTCGGCCATGCGCACCAGCGCTTCCACGGGCAGGTCGCCGACCAGTTCCACGCGCATCGTGATATGCGAGCGCTGGTTGTGCGCGCCGTACTGCGAGATCTTCTTCGAGCACGGGCACAGGCTGGTCACCGGCACCAGCGCGGTCAACCACAGGCGCGATTGGCCGTCGCGGACCTCACCCGTCAGCGTGACCGCGTAGTCCATCAGCGATTCCACGCCGGACACCGGCGCGGTCTTCGAGATGAAATACGGGAACGTGACCTCGATGCGGCCGGCGTCGGCTTCCAGGCGCACCAGCATGTCGTCCAGCAGCGTGCGGAACGCGGCCAGGTCGAGCGGGGCGCGGTGGTCCTCCAGCAGCGCCACGAAGCGCGACATATGCGTGCCCTTCTGGTCCGCCGGCAGGCGTACATCGAGATCGAAGGTGCCCACGGTGGCCACTACGCCGGCCGGGGTCTTCAGCGAGAGCGGATAGCGCACGCCCTTGACGCCCACGCGCTGGATCACGATCTGGCGGGTGTCCACGCTCGACTGCACGTCGGGCATGACGAAGGCGGGATTGATGTCGTTCATCTACGGTTTCCTTTACGGTCGCGGCGGTCATCCCCCGCGCAACGAGTGTGAAAAAAGAAGCCGGCGCGGGATGGGCCGCGCCGGCTTTTACTGCCTGGAACTGCCGTGCGGATCAGGCCACGCGCGGCGTGGCGACCTTGACGGGCGCCTCGGCGATGGCGAAACGCTCGCGCACCGAACGCTCGATGCCGGCGGCGTCGAGGCCGCACTGCGACAGCAGGAACGCCGGATCGCCATGATCGATGAACTTGTCGGGCAGGCCCAGCACCAGCACCGGAATGTCGATGCCAGCCTCGGCCAGCGCCTCCAGGACCGCGCTGCCAGCGCCGCCCATCGTGCTGCCCTCCTCCACAGTCACGAGGTAGTCGTGGTTCGCGGCCAGCGACTTCACCAGCTCCACGTCCAGCGGCTTGACGAAGCGCATGTTGGCCACGGAGGCGTCCAGTGCCTCGGCCGCGCCCAGTGCCGGGTGCAGCATCGAGCCAAACGCCAGGAACGCCACGCGCTGGCCCGCGCGGGCATGGCCCTCGCGGCGCATCTCGCCCTTGCCTACCGGCAGCGCGGTCAGCGCGGCCTCGGTAGCCACGCCGGCGCCGGCGCCGCGCGGATAGCGCACGGCAGTCGGGCAATCCTGCTGGAACGCCGTGGTCAGCAACTGGCGGCACTCGTTCTCATCGGCCGGCGTCATCACCATCATGTTGGGGATGCAGCGCAGGTAGGCGATGTCGTAGGCACCGGCGTGCGTGGCGCCATCGGCGCCCACCAGGCCGGCGCGGTCCAGCGCGAACACCACGGGCAGGTTCTGCAGCGCCACGTCGTGGATCAGCTGGTCATAGCCGCGTTGCAGGAAGGTCGAGTAGATCGCCACGACCGGCTTCAGTCCCTCGCAGGCCAGGCCACCGGCAAAGGTCACCGCGTGCTGCTCGGCGATGCCCACGTCGTAGTAGCGGTCCGGGAAGCGCTTCTCGAACTCGACCATGCCCGAGCCCTCGCGCATGGCCGGCGTCACGCCGATCACACGCTTGTCGGCGGCGGCCATGTCGCACAGCCATTCGCCGAAAACCTGCGTGTAGGTCTTGCGCGACGGCTTGGCAGACGGGCGGATGCCCTCGGCCGGATTGAACTTGCCGGGGCCGTGATACAGGATCGGGTCGGCCTCGGCCAGCTTGTAGCCCTGGCCCTTCTTGGTCACCACGTGCAGGAACTGCGGGCCGTGGCCTTCCAGCGCGCGCTGGCGAATGTTCTGCAGCGTCGGCACCAGCGAGTTCAGGTCGTGACCATCGATCGGGCCGATGTAGTCGAAGCCGAATTCCTCGAACAGCGTGGCCGGCACGACCATGCCCTTGGCATGTTCTTCCAGCCGTTTTGCGAATTCCAGCACCGGCGGGGCCACCGACAGCACGCGCTCGATGCCCTTCTTGGTGGCCGCGTAGAACTGGCCGGAGAGCAGGCGCGCGAGGTGGCGGTTCAGCATGCCCACCGGCGGCGAGATCGACATGTCGTTGTCGTTCAGCACCACCAGCAGCGGCAGGTCCTTGTAGACGCCGGCGTTGTTCATCGCTTCGAAGGCCATGCCGGCGGTCATCGCGCCGTCGCCGATCACGGCGATGCCGACGCGCTTCTCGCCCTTGGTGCGGGCGCCCAGGGCCATGCCCAGCGCGGCCGAGATCGAGGTGGACGAGTGGGCGGTGCCAAAGGTGTCGAACTCGCTCTCCGCGCGGCGCGGGAAGCCCGAGATGCCACCGTACTGGCGCAGCGTGGACATGCGGTCGCGGCGGCCGGTCAGGATCTTGTGAGGGTAGCTCTGATGGCCCACGTCCCAGACCACGCGGTCGGACGGGGTATCGAACACATAGTGGAGCGCAATGGTCAGCTCCACCGTGCCGAGGTTGGACGACAGGTGCCCGCCGGTCTGGGAGACCGATTCCAGCACATAGGCGCGCAGTTCGTCAGCCAGCGTATCGAGCTGGCGTCGATCCAGCTTGCGCAGGTCTGCGGGTTCGTCGATTTTGTTGAGCAGCGTGTAGGTCATGATGTCCGTTCGGCCGCCGGATTCTCTATGTCCGGCTTGTCAGTTCAATTGGAGCGCAGCACGATCAGGTCGGCCAGTTCGGCCAGCCGGCCTGCCCGGGTGCCGAATCCCGCCAATGCCTCGTGGGCATCGGTGCGCAACTGGGCAGCCAGCGCGCGCGCGGCATCGAGGCCCATCAGCGACACATAGGTCGGCTTGTCATTGGCGGCGTCCTTGCCGGCGGTCTTGCCGAGGGTTGCCGTATCGGCCGTGACGTCCAGAATATCGTCAACCACCTGGAACGCCAATCCCACGGCAGCCGCGTAGCGGTCCAGCGCGGCCAGGCCGGCGGGATCGATACTTCCGCACAACGCTCCCATGCGCACACTCGCGCGCAGCAGGGCGCCGGTCTTCATCCGGTGCATGGCTTCCAGCGCGTCGCGCGACATCGCCAAGCCCACGTTCTGCAGGTCGATGGCCTGCCCGCCGGCCATGCCGACCGAGCCCGAGGCCACGGCCAGCTCGTCCACCAGCTTCAGGCGCGCTTCGGGCGCCAGCGCCGGGGTGCGGGCCAGCAGGATGAACGCCTGGGTCTGCAATGCGTCACCCACGAGCAGCGCGGTGGCCTCGTCATAGGCCTTGTGCACTGTGGGGCGCCCGCGCCGCAGGTCGTCATCGTCCATGCAGGGCATGTCGTCGTGGACCAGCGAGTAAGCGTGGATCATCTCCACCGCGCAGGCCGCCGCGTCACATGCCTCGGGTGTGGCACCGGCCACTTCACCGGCCGCGTGTACCAGCAGCGGGCGTACCCGCTTGCCACCGCCGAGGACAGCATAGCGCATGGCCTCGTGCAAGGTGTGTGGAATTGTGTCCGTGGACGGCAGTGCCGAGTCCAGGGCGGCCTCGGTCCGGGCGCCCTGCGCCCGCATCCAGGTAGCGAAATCGCTCATTCGAAATCTGTGCCGTTGCTGTTGTTATCGGGACGGGACTCGCCAGCCAGCGGCTTCAGCGCGTCGCCCTCCAGTACTTTGACCTGCTGCGCCACCCGCTCCAGGCTCTGCTGGCAGTAGCGCACCAGTTCGGCACCGCGACGGTACGCGGTGAAAGAGGCCTCGAGGGGCAGTTCGCCGCTTTCCATGCTGGCCACTAGGGTTTCCAGCTCCGCCATGGCGGCCTCGTAAGAGGCTGGCTGCGCGCCGGCTGCGGGCGCGTCGTCAGGCTGGACCGGTGTGGTCGTGGGTTTTGGCATGTCGGGCCTTGTTCAGGGGAATTAGGGATTTTACGCCAATCCCGGACTTGGCCGCAGATACGTATCGTCAACGTGGCGTACACGCACGAAATGTTATCTATCGATCACTCCGTTTCATGGAAGTGACTTGTGCGCTATGGTCGTCATTCCGAATGCGATCCAAAGGGCACCTCCATGACGACCCGGGTCGACTTTTTCGCTAAAAAGGCAAAATAATCAGACCCTTAACTTTTTGGCTCGGGTACAATTCCGCCCTCGTCAGCGAGATCGGCGACGCCGTGCCAAGGGCCGCCCGTTGCCAGCTTTTGCGTGTCTTTGTGGTGACGCCGCTCCCGCCCTGTGCCCGCCTGCACCGAACTCAGTTTCGGCCAGTCCCGCCAGGGAACCGGACCGCGCCCGGCTCGTCTGACAGGGTTTCCCAAATCGATTTCTCATATTTCGATGGTTGGGTTGTTCACTGCTTTCGCCTGTTACTAGGGAGTGGGGATAATGTCCAATCTCAGCACCGCGCTCAAGCTGGCGCCGGCTGATTCGCAGTTGCCCGTGGATGTCTACTTTGACGAGGCGCTGCATCAACAAGAACTGGAACTGCTGTTCAAGAAGGGCCCGGGATACGTCGGCCATACGCTGATGGTCCCGGAGACGGGCGATTTCCACACGCTCGCCGCCGAGGACGAGGGCCGCATGCTGGTCCGCAATCCGGAAGGTATCGAGCTGCTGTCGAATGTCTGCCGCCACCGCCAGGCCATCATGCTGAACGGCCGCGGCAACGCCAAGAACATCGTCTGCCCGCTCCATCGCTGGACCTACGACCTCAAGGGTGACCTGCTCGGCGCGCCGCATTTCGCGCAGCAGCCGTGCGTCCACCTGAACCGGTCGCCGCTCCAGAACTGGAACGGCCTGCTGTTCGAGGGCGCCCGCGACGTGCGCGCGGACCTCGCGCGCATGGGGGTGGCCGAGGACCTGAACTTCGACGGCTACATGCTCGACCACGTGGAAGTGCACGAGTGCGACTACAACTGGAAGACCTTCATCGAGGTCTATCTGGAGGACTACCACGTCGTGCCGTTCCACCCGGGACTGGGCAGCTTTGTCTCGTGCGACGACCTGACCTGGGAGTTCGGCGAATGGCACAGCGTGCAGACCGTGGGCCTGCACCAGGGCCTGAAGCGGCCGGGTAGCCCGACGTACCAAAAGTGGCACGACGCGGTGTTGCGCTTCAACAACGGCAAGCTGCCCAAGCACGGCGCGATCTGGCTGACTTACTACCCCAACGTGATGGTGGAGTGGTACCCCAACGTGCTGGTCATCTCGACGCTGCACCCGGTGGGTCCGCGCAAGACGCGCAATGTGGTGGAGTTCTACTACCCCGAGGAAATCGCGCTGTTCGAGCGCGAGTTCGTCGAGGCCGAGCGCGCCGCCTATATGGAGACGTGCATCGAGGACGACGAGATCGCCGAGCGCATGGACGCCGGCCGCCAGGCGCTGATGAAGCGCGGCGTCAGCGAGACCGGTCCGTACCAGTCGCCGATGGAAGACGGCATGCAGCACTTCCACGAATGGTATCGGGGAGCCATGCAGTACACCGGCTGAGGCGCCGGCGGGCCACCACCGTGGTCGGTTATCGCCCGCTATTCGCCCAAGCCCTGTAGCCAGCCAGAAACGGACCGTGAAAACGGTCCGTTTTGCGTTGGAGTGGCCATCTGGCCACTGTTAGAATCGGGGTTTTCCCGCGCTGCGCCGGCCACCACGAAGCCCGGCCGGCCGCCGTTCCACCTCTCTCGCCCCCCGCCATGCAATCGCTCTGGATGCTGTTCGCCGCCTTCGCCTTTTCCTTGATGGGGGTGGGCGTCAAGCTGGCATCCGAGTTCTACACCACAGGCGAGATCGTCTTCTACCGCAGCATCATCGGCGTGACGATCATGTGGATCATGCTGCGCTCGCAAGGCATCTCCGTGCGCACGCCGCACATGGCCACGCACATCAAGCGCAGCCTGTTCGGCGTGACCGCCCTGCTGCTCTGGTTCACCTCGATCACGCTGCTGCCGCTGGCCACGGCCATGACGCTGAACTACATGTCGCCGGTGTGGATCGCCCTGATCCTGGGCGCCAGCGCGGCGCTGGCCGGCACGGCGGGCGGCGCGGACCGCAAGCTGATCGGCGCAATCCTGCTGTCGTTCGCCGGGGTGCTGTGCCTGCTGCAGCCGTCGGTCGGCAAGGACCAGCTGACCGGCGGCCTCATCGGACTGATCTCTGGCGTGTTCACGGCGCTGGCCTATGTGGAGGTGCGCCAGCTCGGCCAGCTCGGCGAGCCCGAGGGCCGCATCGTCTTCTACTTCTCGAGCGTGGGCATGGTCTGCGGGCTGGTCTGGATGCTCTACTCGGGCGTCAGCCACCACACCTGGCACGGCGCCGGCCTGCTGCTCGCCATCGGCATCCTGGCCACGCTGGGCCAAACCTCGATGACACGCGCCTACAAGCGCGGCAACACCCTGCTGACCGCCAACCTCCAATACGCCGGCATCGTGTTCTCCAGCCTCTGGGGCATCCTGGTCTGGGACGACAAGCTCAACTGGATCTCGTGGCTCGGCATGGTGCTGATCATCGCCAGCGGCATCGCCACCACCCTCACCCGCGCCCGCGACACCGACAAACATCCCACCCCCGCCACGCCGGTGAAATCGGCGGAGGCGGAAGTACATCCTGAGGTGTAGCAGAACGCCGAAAGCCTGCTGGGCTTTGATGCGGGTCAGAGCATGCTGAGCGTGGCTCAGTAGAGTCCCCCGTCGTACCCAACGACGGAGCCTTGCCATGCAGCAGCGCAGTTTTGTGTTGAACGACCAGCCGATGAGTGCCTTCCGTGCAGGAAGTGCCGAGTTTCCTGCCTTTTCTGGCCTAGCTCCCCACATCAACAAGCGAACGAGCATCTGTATTCCGGACCATGGCCCCATTCCACCAGGCACGTACTACATCCTTGATCGTGAATCTGGCGGTCGACTGGGGTGGTTTTACGAATGGTACGAACGCCAAACGGATTGGTTCGCGCTGTACGCCGACGATGGCCGCATGGACGATTGGACGTTCTGCAATGAAGTTCGTCGAGGCAACTTCAGATTGCACCCAAAAGGTAGACGTGGCATCAGCAAGGGCTGCATCACGATCGATCGTGCTAATGACTTTCACGTCCTACGTCATTTGCTGACGGCCTCGAAAAAACGTTTGATCCCGAGAACAACGCTCCTCGCTTACGGGAAAGTGGTCGTCAGATGAGTCGGCTCCGCAATGCAGTCCTGCTGGTGATCTGGCTGGTCGTCGCCACGCATATCCATGGGCTCGTATGGAGCCGCTATCCCGACTATTTCCCTGAATACCCTGAGTCAGTGGGCCGTTTCATCGACTGGCTGACAAGGGACTATCAGCCAAGGGGCATCGAGTCGTTGACGACCTACTACTACCTGATCCTCTCGTTCCCGCCGGTGGCCGTCCTGACGGCACTTGGCCTGTTCCTCCGGCGCAAGCTCCGCCGACGCGCGAAACCGCACTGATCGATCCCCCGGTGTAGCATGGAGGCCATCGCCAAACCCCATGCTCACCGCAATGCCGACTCCACTGATCACCGCCACCGAGCTGAACCAACTGCTTAGTCAGGGCACCCACGATGTCGTGCTGTTCGACTGCTCGTTCGATCTCGCCGACCCGGCCGCCGGGCGCGAGGCCTATCACCAGGGGCACCTGCCGGGGGCCTACTACCTCCATCTCGATAACGAACTGTCCGGGCCCAAGACCGGCTTCAACGGCCGGCATCCGCTGCCCGATGCGGAGTTGTTCGCCGCGCGGCTACGGGCGCTTGGCGTGAACGATGGTTCGCTGGTCGTGGCCTATGACGCCCAGGGCGGCATGTTCGCGGCCCGGCTCTGGTGGCTGATGCGCTGGATTGGCCATGGGGCCGTGACGGTGCTCGATGGCGGGAAGAATGCCTGGGTGGCGGCTGGGTTGCCGCTTGAACGCGGAGCCACGCCCGAGCCGGATACGGATAGCGAAAACGGCACCGGCGGCGACCTGTCGCGCAAGGCGTCGCTCGTCCCCACCATCGATGCCGAGGCGCTGCTGGCCAATCTCGCCAGCCCCGCGCGGCTGGTCGTGGATGCCCGCGCCGCCGACCGCTTCCGCGGCGAGAACGAGACGCTCGACCCGGTCGGCGGCCATATTCCCGGTGCGGTGAATCGCTTCTTCAAGGACAACCTCGCCGCGGACGGCCATTTCAAGCCGGCGGAGACGCTGCGTGCGGAGTTCGGCCAGGTGTTTGCCGGCAAGGCGCCGGCCGATACGGTGATGCAGTGCGGCTCCGGCGTGACCGCCTGCCACAACCTGCTGGCGATGGAAGTGGCCGGGCTGACCGGCGCGGCGCTCTATCCGGGGTCGTGGAGCGAGTGGTGCGCCGACCCGAAGCGGCCGGTGGCGACTGGGGCCTGAATCCCCAGGCGCGAAGCGGCGTCAGCGCGACGCCGCCTCCGTCTTCGCCCCACGGTGGTGGTCGTGTTCCTCGCGCACGCCGTTCGTGATGAACACGATCGCCGCGATGCCCGCCGCCACCAGCACCACCTGCACCGCCGACTCCTTGAGGCGCGGCCGGCGCTGCATCTGCGGCATCAGGTCGCTCACGGCGATGTAGACGAAGCTGCTCGATGCAATCACGAGCACGTACGGAATCCAGCCGCTCAGCTGGTCCAGCAGGAAATATCCCACCACGCCGCCGACCACGGCCGCCAGGCTCGACAACAGGTTGAATGCAAAGGCGCGCGCCTTCGAGAACCCCGCGTTGAGCAGCACGATGAAATCGCCGACTTCCTGCGGAATCTCATGCGCGGCAATCGCCAGCGCCGTCACCACGCCGATCTTGGGATCGGCCAGGAAGGCAGCGGCAATCACGATGCCATCGGCAAAGTTGTGGAAGGTGTCGCCGACGAGGATGGTCAGGCCGCTGCGGCCCGCTTCCTCGCGGTCGTGGCCGTGATGATGGTGGTGCCCATCGCCCTCATGGTGGTGCGAGTGGCGCAGCAGCGAGATCTTCTCCAGCAGGAAGAAGCCCAGCAGGCCAGCCAGTAATGTGCCGAACAGCGCACGCGGGTCTGCGCCGGACTCGAACGCCTCGGGCAGCGAGTGAAGCAGCGCCGTGGCCAGCAGCACCCCTACCGAGAAGCTCACCATGCGGTCGACCACGCGCGAGGCCACGGTCAGCGACAGCAGCGCCGCCCCGAGAATGCTCCCGACGCCCGAAATGGTCGCCGCCAGCAGGATGTACAGAAGCGTGGAATGGATGATGGGCTCCCGGCGCCCGGTATGCGACGGTCAGGCCGCCCGCATACCGATTAACGCAACAAGGTTGCAAAAACTGGAAAGCCGCATTGTACGTATGTCCGCACCGACTTTGCAATGTCCGCAATGGTCCGACTCAGCGCGGGGTCAATCGCCCTCCCCGGCTCAGGCGACCTTGTTCGCCTTCAGCCAGGCGAGGCAGCGCTGCCAGCCATCCTTGGCGGCGGCTTCCACGTAGCTGGATCGGTAATCGGCATTGAAGGCATGGCCGGCCTCGGGATAGACCACGAAGGTCGAGGCCTTCGCATTGGCATCGGGCGATGCTGCCAGCGCGGCCTTCATCTTCGCGACGTGCTCCTGCGTGATGCCGGTGTCCTTGCCGCCGTACAGTCCCAGCACGGGCGCGTGGAGCTGGTTGACGCTCTCCAGCGCGCTGCGCGGCTTGAGCGGCGTCGGCTCACCCACCAGTTGGCCGTACCAGGCCACGCCGGCCTTCACCCGGGGGCTGTGGGCGGTGTAGAGCCATGTGACGCGTCCACCCCAGCAGAAACCGGTGATGCCGAGCCGGTTCAGGTCGCCGCCATGGGCCCCGGCCCAGGTGCTGGCGGCGTCCAGGTCGCCCATGACCTGCGCGTCCGGCACCTTGGCGATGACGTTGGTCTGCAATTCCTGGATCGTGCCGAAGCTGCCCGGGTCGCCCTGCCGCGCGAACAGTTCCGGCGCGATGGCCAGGTAGCCGAGCTTGGCGAAGCGTCGGCAAATGTCTGCAATGTGTTCATGCACCCCGAAGATCTCGCTGATCACGAGCACCACGGGCAGGTTGGTCTTGCCTTCGGGCTGGGCACGGTAGGCGGGCATGTTGAAGCCGCCGGACGGGATGGTCACTTCGCCGGCGGTCAGGCCATTGAAGTCGGTCTTGATGGTTTCGGCCGCCACCGGCAGGGCCGCCGCCGCAAAGGCGGAGCCCAGCGCGGTCTTGACGAAACGCCGGCGATCGAACGTCTGGCCGGGGACGAGGCTTTCCACTTCAGGCTGCAGCATGGGGCGGGCTCCTTGGGTTCGCTGGCGTGACGCATACGATGCTCACGCAACGCCAGCGATTCTAAGCGCACTTTGCCGCCCCGTGCGCCTCCTCCCCTCAGTGCCTCAGTGCAGCTTTACGCGCGGGCTGGTCTTGCTGCGCAGCCAGTGCGTCACCGTATCGAGCCCCATGCCGATGGCGCCGTGGAGCGCCAGCACGTGCATCCGGTACAGCGAGGTGTACATGAAGCGTGCCATCAGCCCCTCGATAAACATCGACCCACCAATCAGCCCACCCATCAGGCTGCCGACCGCGCTGAAGTGCCCCAGGGACACCAGCGAGCCGAAGTCCTTGAACCCGAACTTCGGCAGCGGCTTGCCGTCCATGCGTGCGCGGATCGCGTCATAGAGGAAGGTGGCCTGCTGGTGCGCCGCCTGCGCGCGCGGCGGCACGGCGGTCTGCTTCTCCGGCCACGGGCAGCTGGCGCAGTCGCCGAACGCGAAGATGTCCGGATCGGCCTCGGTTTGCAGCGTGGGACCGACCACGATCTGGCCCTGCTTGCTGACCGGCAGCCCGAGCGTGCGGAGGACACCCGGCGCGGTGATGCCGGCCGCCCAGACCGTCAGGTCGGCGTCGATGCGCTTGTCGCTGGCGGTGAGCACGGCGTCGTCGGTGACCTGCGTCACGCGCTCGGCGGTCAGCACGTCCACGTCGAGCTTGCGCAGCAGCTTGGTGGTCTCGGCGGAAACGCGCTCGGACAGCGCCGGCAGGATGCGCGGGCCGGCTTCGATCACGTGGATGCGCACGTCGCGGCGCGGGTCCAACTGGTGCAGGCCGTAGGCGTTGAGCACGTGCGCGGTGTTGCGCAGCTCGGCGGACAGTTCCACGCCCGTGGCGCCGGCGCCGATGATCGCCACGTCCACGCGCGGCCGGCCGTCCTCGCCGGTGCGACCCCGCCCGTTCTGGGCGCGCACGCACGCGGCAATCAGCTTGCGGCGGAAGCGCTCCGCCTGCTCGACGGTATCGAGCGCGATCGCATGCTCGGCCGCGCCGGGCACGTTGAAGAAGTGCGTGACGCAGCCGATGGCCAGGACCAGCGTGTCATAGGGGAGTTCGCGTGCGGGCAGCAGCTCCGTGCCATCCAGATCGACGCACGCGGCCACCTGGATGACCTTGCGCGCCCGATCGACGCCCGTCAGTTCGCCCTGCTGGAACTCGAAGTGGTGCCACCGCGCCTGCGCGACGTACTCGAGCTGGTGGGTGTTGGGATCCATGCTGCCGGCGGCGACTTCGTGCAGCAGCGGCTTCCAGATGTGCGTGGGCGAGCGGTCCACCAGCACCACCTGGGCCTGGCCGCGTTTGCCCAGCTTGTCGCCGAGCCGGGTCACGAGTTCGAGCCCGCCGGCCCCGCCGCCAACGACGATGATGCGATGGGTGGATGCCTGCGTCGCGCGCAGCGCGTCGCGCTGGGCGTTGGGCGATGGGGTGGGCGATGGGGTGGGCGATGGGGTGGGCGATGGGGTGGGCGATGGATTGGGCGATGGATTGGGCGATGTCTCGCCGCGTGTATCGGCTTGCGTACCGATGTGTGCCGCCGTGCCTGCCGCTACTTCGCTACCGGTTGTACTGCCATCCGTGGTGCTCATGGTCTACCCGATCTTCTCTATTTGGAAACCGGTGTCGACCCGCGTCGGCGAGGATTATGTTGTCGTTGTGGCGTCGCGCGGATCATGTTCGTTGCTGCCAGTTTGCTGCACGGCAATAGAACTGGCAAGCCTCCACGCGATGATGTCGCGCATTCACCGCAACGCCTCTCCTGTACGCATCCGCATGCAGGAGAGGCGTCACCTTCAATGCGCCTCTTCCCAGTTGCTGCCGCTGCCCACTTCGGCCACCAATGGCACGCGCAGCGTCGCCACGGAGCACATCAGCTCGGGCAGGCGCGTCTTCACCAGCTCGAGTTCGGCCTGCGGCACTTCGAGGACCAGTTCATCGTGCACCTGCATGATCTGGCGCGTGCCGAGGTTGTCGCGCTCGAGCCAGTCCTGCACGGCGATCATCGACAGCTTGATCAGGTCCGCCGCCGTGCCCTGCATCGGCGCGTTGATGGCGGCGCGCTCGGCGCCCTGGCGGCGCGGGCCGTTGCCGCCGTTGATGTCGGGCAGCCAGAGGCGGCGGCCAAACACCGTTTCCACGTAGCCCTGCTCGCGCGCGGTCTGGCGCGTCTCTTCCATGTAGTGGGCCACGCCCGGGTAGCGCATGAAGTAGCGGTCGATGTAGTGCTTGGCCGCTTCGCGCTCGATGCCGAGGTTGCTGGCCAGCCCGAACGCGCTCATGCCGTAGATCAGACCGAAGTTGATGACCTTGGCGTAGCGGCGCTGCTCGCTGGACACCGCCTCGCGCTCCACGCCGAAGATCTCGGCCGCCGTGGCGCGGTGGATGTCCTCGCCGTTGGCGAACGCGCGCAGCAGGTTCTCGTCGCCCGAGATATGGGCCATGATGCGCAGCTCGATCTGCGAGTAGTCGGCGGAGACGATCACGTTGCCCGGCGCGGCGATGAACGCCTCGCGGATGCGCCGGCCTTCCTCGGTCCGCACCGGGATGTTCTGCAGGTTCGGCTCGGTCGAGGCCAGCCGGCCCGTCACGGCCGTGGCCTGGCCGTAGCTCGTGTGCACGCGTCCGGTCTGCGGGTTGACCATCTTCGGCAGCTTGTCCGTGTAGGTGGACTTGAGCTTCGACAGACCCCGATAGTCGAGCAGCAGCTTGGGCAGCGGATAGTCCTCCGCCAGCTTCTGCAGCACCTCTTCGTCCGTGGACGGCGCCCCGCTGGCGGTCTTCTTGACCACCGGCAGCTTCATCTGCGTGAACAGGATTTCGCCGATCTGCTTCGGCGAACCGAGGTTGAACGGCTGGCCAGCGGCCTCGAAGGCGGCTTTTTCCAGTTCCATCATGCGCTGGCCGAGTTCGGCGCTCTGCGCGCCAAGCCGCGCGGCATCGATCAGCACGCCATTGCGCTCGATCTTCTGAAGCACCACCGAGACCGGGATCTCGATATTCTCGTACACGTACTTGAGCCCGTCTGCCGCGTCCAGCTGCGGATGCATCTTGCGATGGAGGCGCAGCGTCACGTCGGCATCCTCGGCCGCGTACTCGGTGGCGCGCTGGAGGTCGATCTGGTCGAAGCCGATCTGGCTGGCGCCCTTGCCGCAGACTTCCTCGTAGGTCAGCGTCTTCAGGTTCAGCAACCGCTCGGCCAGGCTGTCCATGCCGTGATTGCGGTGCGAGGCCAGCACGTAGCTTTCCAGCATCGTGTCCTGGGCGATGCCGCGCAGCTTGACGCCGTGGTTGGCGAAGACGTGCGAGTCGTACTTCAGGTGCTGGCCTAGCTTCGGCCGCGCCGGGTCTTCCAGCCACGGGCGCAGGCGCTCCAGCACGTAGTCGCGCGAGAGCTGGCCGTAGTTATCCATGCCGGCCACGTCCGGGCCGCGATGGGCGACCGGGATGTAGGCGGCCTCGCCGGGCTCCACCGACAGCGACAGGCCCACCAGCTGGGCCTGCATCGGGTCGAGCGAGGTGGTTTCCGTGTCGATGGCGGTCAGCGGCGCGTCGACGATCCGGGCGATCCAGGCGTCGAGTGCAGCCTCGGTGGTCACGGTCTCGTAGCGGATCTCGGCCGGGGTGGTGTCGGGTGCCGGCAGGTCGGTCGACACATCGGCCGGGCCATCGAACAGCCCGCCCTGCGGCGAAGGCGCCGGCGCGGCGCCGGCACGCGACGAGCGGGCGGCGGCACGGGCGTTCGGCAGCGATTCGCCCGTGGCCTCGCGCAGCCAGGTCTTGAAACCATAGCGCGAGAAGAAGGCGATCAGCTTCTCGTTGTCCTCGCCCAGTTCGCGCAGCGCGTGGAAGTCCGCCACGGCGTCGCTGAGGTCGCAGTCGGTCTTGACCGTGACCAGCTCCCGAGCGCGCGGCAGCCAGTCGAGCGTGTTGCGCAGGTTCTCGCCCACCACGCCCTTGATGCCATCGGCACCGGCCATGATGGTGTCGAGCGTGCCGTATTCGGCAAGCCATTTCACGGCGGTCTTCGGACCCACCTTGGGCACGCCGGGCACGTTGTCCACCGCATCGCCAATCAGCGAGAGATAGTCGACGATCCGCTCCGGCGGCACGCCGAACTTGGCCACCACACCGGGCGGATCGAGCACTTCGCCGCTCATGGTGTTGACCAGCGTGACGTGGTCGTTCACCAGCTGCGCGAGGTCCTTGTCGCCCGTGGATACCACGGTACGCACGCCCTGTGCCGTGGCCTGGCAGGCCAGTGTGCCGATCACGTCGTCGGCCTCCACGCCTTCCACCACCACGATCGGCCAGCCCAGCGCGCGCACGGCCTCGTGGATCGGCTCGATCTGCCTGGCCAGATCCTCGGGCATGGACGGGCGATGTTCCTTATATGCGGGGTATAGCGCATCCCGGAACGTCTTGCCCTTGGCGTCGAACACGCAAGCGATATACTCTGCCGGGAAGTCGTTGCGCAGCTTGCGCAACATGTTGATCATGCCGTAGATTGCCCCTGTAGGCAGCCCTTCGCCATTCCTCAGGTCCGGCAGAGCGTGATACGCGCGATACAAGTAGCTCGATCCATCGACGAGCAAAAGCGTTTTTTGACTATCCGACATTCCCATGGACTCTAAATTGACTGGCGCCCCTGCTGGTGGCGCAGCGACCGGCCCCCTGGCCGATACGGACGTTTCCGACATCTCCGGCGATACCGTGAACCCGCCGCCCGAGAAGGCCTCGGCGCATGCCGCCGCCATCGCCGCGAAAGCCGATGCCGCGGCGGCGGGCAAATCGCCCGAAGCCCAGGATGCAGCTGCCGCGGCGGCAGCTGCGCGTGCCAACCCACGCAAGATGATTCCGAGCCTGCGCGCGCTGGCGGATGAAGACCGCGCCACCGCGAAGAAGGCGCGTGCCTCGTGGCAAATGTTCACGATTATGGCAGAGTTCATCGAGGCGACCGAGTACCTCTCGGAGATCCGCCCGGCGGTCTCGATCTACGGCAGCGCGCGCCTGCGCGAGGACTCGCCGTACTACCAGAAGACCATCGAGATTGCCCGGCTGTTCTCGGACGCCGGCTTCGCGGTGATCTCCGGCGGCGGCCCCGGCATCATGGAAGCGGCGAACAAGGGCGCGCACGCCGGCAAGTCCGCCAGCGTCGGCCTGAACATCGAGCTTCCGCACGAGCAGCAGGGCAATCCGTACCAGGACATCGCCATGCGCTTCCGCCACTTCTTCACGCGCAAGGTCACCTTCGTGAAGAATTCGGACGCCTTCATCGTCATGCCCGGCGGCTTCGGCACGCTGGACGAGCTGGCCGAGGTGCTCACGCTGGTGCAGACCGGCAAGTCGCGCTCGGTGCCGGTGGTGATGTACGGCAGCCGGTTCTGGAAGGGCCTGCTGGACTGGTTCCGCTTCACGCTGCTGCCGATGGGCCTGATCGCCGAGCACGACCTCGACCTGATGAAGATCGTGGACGAGCCCCAGGAAGTGCTGGAGGCGGTCTATGACTATTACGAGAAGCGCGGCGGCGATCACCCGATTCCGCCGAAGGAAGAAATGTTCTATCTGTAAGGCATTGGCGGCGTCCCCGGCCAGCCAGGGGGCGCAGGCAGCACGTGCCGGGGTGCCCCGGGGGTCACGAGAGCGGCCCGTGGGCGGCAGGAATTGCTAGAATGGAAGCCTGTCAGTCTGCCAGGTCCGGCGCCGCCGGGCCGCAGACTCAATCCGCGTGGCGGGGCCTGCCGGCCCGCACGCACAGGAGCCCCAGATGACCTCCCCCTCGCACCCGGCTGCCGTGCTCGCCGCGACCGTGCTGGCACTCGTGCCGGCCCTGGCCGCCGCACAGGGCAACGCGGAAAGCAGTGCGCTGACACAACAAGAACTGAACCAGATCAACAATCAGCCGATCGCGCCCGCGTCGAAAAGCCAGCTCAACCAGCCGCGCGAGCCGAGTTTCGTGCTGCGTGAGCGCGATGGGACCCAGGTGACCGAGTACCGGAACAAGGGGCAGGCCACCGATATCCAGGTACGCTCCGGCGTGGGCACGAAGTACGAGATGAGCAAGCCGGAAGACAGCTCGCCCAAGATTCGTGACCATGACGTGAACCGCGTGCCGTCGGTCAACCTGAAGTTCTGAGCGTCTCAACGACCCTTTTCACCCACGACCCGGCCGGACGGCAACGCCCGACCGGATCGCGCCGGCCCTCCGGCAGTCATGCCGCGGCGGCGGACGGTTTTTGTCCAGACCGGCCTGCCGCGCCCGATTCGCACCAATAAAACAGTATGGCCGTATTCACCACGGTCTCGCAGGACGAGATCGCCCGCTGGCTGCTTGACTACGACCTTGGCGAAGTCCGCGCGTTGCGCGGCATTGCTTCCGGGATCGAGAACAGCAATTTCTTTCTGACCATGGAGCAGGATGGCGTCACGCGCGAGTACGTGCTGACCATCTTCGAGCGGCTGACCTTCGCGCAGCTGCCGTATTACCTGCACCTGATGGACCATCTGGCCCGACACGGCATCAGCGTGCCGGCGCCCGTGGCCGCGCGCGACGGGGAAATCCTGCGCGCGCTCAAGGGCAAGCCGGCGACCATCGTCACGCGGCTCTCCGGGGCGTCGCAACTGTCCCCGCAGGCCAGCCACTGCGCCGAGGTGGGCACCATGCTGGCCCGCATGCACCTGGCCGGGCAGGACTATCCGCGCCAGCAGCCCAACCTGCGCAGCCTGGCCTGGTGGCGCCAGACCGAGCCCGAGATCCTGCCGTTCCTCGACCCGGCCCAGCGCCAGTTGCTGGCCGGCGAGATCGCCCACCAGACCGCGTTCTTCGGCAGCGCCGACTACGCCGCGCTGGCCGGCGGCCCGTGCCACTGCGACCTGTTCCGCGACAACGTCCTGTTCGACACCGACGCCAGCGGCGCGCCGCAACTCGGCGGTTTCTTCGATTTCTACTTCGCCGGCAACGACAAGTGGCTGTTCGACCTGGCCGTGACCGTGAACGACTGGTGTATCGACCTGCCCACCGGCGCGCTGGACGTTGACCGGGCGCAGGCCATGCTGCGGGCTTATCATGCGGTGAGGCCGCTCACGGCCACCGAGGCCGCGCATTGGCAGGACATGCTCCGTGCGGGCGCGCTGCGCTTCTGGGTATCGCGTCTGTGGGACTTTTTCCTGCCGCGCGAGGCCGACATGCTCCAGCCGCACGATCCGACCCACTTCGAACGCATCCTGCGCCGCCGTCTCGACGACGCCGCACCGCTCCCCTGGATCTGATTCGCCATGCAACTACTGGAAGTTCCCGCCAAGGAAGGCTACGTCTGGTTCCGCCAGGGTATCTGGCTGTTCCGCAAGAACCCGCTCGCGTTCCTGATGCTGCTGTTCATCTACCTGATTGCCGCGCAGCTCGCGATCTTCGTGCCGCTGTTCGGCATCATCGCGCTGCTGGTGGTCACGCCGGGCATCAACGTGGGGGTGATGACGGCCTGCCGCGATGTCATCCAGAGCAAGCGCGTGCTACCGACCGTGCTGCTGGCCGGGTTCCGCAGCAATGGCAAGCAGGCCATGCGGCATCTGTTCGTGCTGGGCGGCATCTATGCGGCGCTGGTGTTCCTGCTGAGCCTGATCGCCACGTCGCTGGTTGATATCGGCGCGCTGGCGCAGGTGGTGCTGAAGGGCGAGGAGCCCACGCCGGACGCGATGCGCCAGCTCTACCTGGCCATGCTGACCGGGGCAGCGCTCTACACGCCGATCGCGATGCTGTTCTGGTTCGCGCCGATGCTGACTGCCTGGCACGGCGTGCCGCCGGTGAAGGCGCTGTTCTTCAGCTGGACGGCCTGCTGGCGCAACCGGGGCGCGTTCTTCGCCTACGCCGGCCTGTTCGCCGTCCTGATCGTGGCGCTGCCGCTGTTCCTGGAGGTAATCTTCGCCGCGATCGGCGCGGAGACGGTGCTGTCGTTCCTGGTCACGCCGTACTCGCTGCTGATGCTGGCGATCCTGTACTGCTCGTTCTACGCCACCTATCGCGGCTGCTTCAACATCGTGCCGGCCGAGGCCACCGACACCCAGAACGTCAATCCATGACGTATTAGGCACTTGGCCGGGGCTACCCCCGGCCAGGGCCCGGCTTTAGTCGATGGTGTCGAGCTTGGCCACCGCCAGCGCCAGCCACTTGGCGCCGTGGCGCTTGAAGTTGATATTGGCGCGCGCATCGGCGCCCTCGCCTTCCAGCGCCGTGATCTTGCCTTCCCCGAACTTGTTGTGGAACACGTTCTGGCCGACCCGGAAGCCGGTGTCGGCCGCGCGCTTTTCCTCGGCGTAGTTCTTGCCGGTGTCCATGCCGCCCGTGGGCCGGGTGCCGCTGTAGGGCACGTCCTCGGGCTTCTTGAACCAGTCGCGGCCCCAGCCGCTTTCCCGCTCCCCGCCGCCCTGGCGGTTGCGGCCATAGCCGCCACCACCGCCGCCGCCACCGTATGCACCGTAGGCCTGTGCCGGCGGCGTGATCCACTTCAGCGACGCCTCGGGCAACTCCTCGAAGAAGCGCGAGCGGATGTGATATCGCATCTGGCCGTGCAGCACGCGGCTCTGGGCGAAGGACATATAGAGCCGCTCGCGCGCCCGGGTAATCGCCACGTACATCAGGCGGCGCTCCTCCTCGAGCCCATCGGCCTCCATCGCGCTGTTCTCGTGCGGGAACAGGCCCTCTTCCAGCCCGGTAATGAACACCACGTTGAATTCGAGGCCCTTGGCCGCGTGCACGGTCATCATCTGCACCGCGTCCTGGCCAGCCTGGGCCTGGTTGTCGCCGGCCTCCAGCGAGGCATGGGTCAGGAAGGCCACGAGCGGCGTCATCACCACCGGCAACTGCTCGGGATCGAGCACCTGGAGCACCTGGTCGCCATCGGCCAGCACCGGCGCGGCGTCGCCGATCCGGTTGGCGGGCAGCACGCTGGCCAGCGCGTCGAGCCCATAGCCCTCTTCCACCACGAAAGCCTGCGCGGCGGTGACCAGTTCCTGCAAGTTCTCGATGCGGTCCTGCCCTTCCTTCTCGTTCTGGAAGTGCTGGATCAGGCCGCTGGTGTTGATCACATACTCCACCGTCTCCGGCAGCGTCATGCGCCGCGTCTCGGCCCGCATCTGCTCGATCAGGCGGATAAACGCGCCCATCGTGCTGCCCGCCTTGCCCGGCACGTAGGCCACGGCCTCGGAGAGCGAGACGTTGTACTGGCGCGCGGCGTCCTGGAGCAGCTCCAGCGAACGCGCCCCGATGCCGCGCGTCGGGAAGTTGACCACCCGCCCGAACGCCGCGTCGTTGCGCGGGTTTTCGATCAACTGCAGATAAGCGAGCGCATGCTTCACTTCGGCCCGTTCGAAGAAGCGCAGGCCGCCATACACCCGATAGGCGATGCCGGACGAGAACAGCGCGTGCTCGATCACCCGCGACTGCGCATTGCTGCGATACAGGATGGCGATCTCGGAGCGCGACATGCCCTGGGCGATCTGGTCGCGGATCTCCTCGACGATCCACGAGGCCTCCTGCCCGTCCGAGCCGGCCTGGAACACCCGCACCAGCTCGCCGTGGCCCGCGTCCGTGCGCAGGTTCTTGCCCAGCCGCCGCGCGTTGTGGGCGATCAGGTGGTTGGCCGAATCGAGGATGTGGCCATGCGAGCGGTAGTTCTGCTCCAGCTTGATCAGGTGGCGCACGCGGAATTCGCTCTCGAAGTCGCGCATATTGCCGACGTTGGCACCCCGAAACGCGTAGATGCTCTGGTCGTCATCGCCCACGGCGAACACGGCCGCCGCGCTACCCGTGCCGTAACCGGCCAGCAGCTTGAGCCACTGGTACTGGAGCACGTTGGTGTCCTGGAACTCGTCCACCAGCACGTGGCGGAAGCGGTGCTGGTAGTGCTGGCGGATGGCGTCGTTGTAGCGCAGCAGTTCGTAGCAGCGCAGTAGCAACTCGGCGAAATCGACCACGCCTTCGCGCTGGCACTGCTCGTCGTAGGCGGCGTACAGGTCGACGAAACGACGGTTGAAATCGTCGTTCGCCTCCACGTCGCGGGGGCGCAGCCCCTGCTCCTTGGCGTTGTTGATGAAGTACTGGACGTTCTTGGCCGGATACTTCTCGTCATCGACATTCAGCGATTTCAGCAGCCGCTTGAGCGCGGAAAGCTGGTCCTGGGTGTCCAGGATCGAGAAGGTCTGCGGCAGCCCGGCGTCCTTGAAGTGCGCGCGCAGCATCCGGTTGCAGAGCCCGTGGAAGGTGCCGATCCACATGCCGCGCGTGTTGATGGGCAGCATGGACGACAGGCGGGTCTGCATCTCCTTGGCCGCCTTATTGGTAAATGTCACGGCCAGCACGCCGGCCGGCGACACCCGGCCGTTCTGGATCAGCCAGGCGATGCGGGTGGTCAGCACGCGGGTCTTGCCGCTGCCCGCCCCCGCCAGGATCAGGGCCGGTTCATCGGGCAACGTGACGGCGGCGAGTTGTTCGGCGTTGAGATTGGCAAGCAGGCTGGACATCGGGGAAGGGGCCTTTTGGCCGCGTGGGGCCGGGGAATGGCGGCAATTATACCGGGGGGACCGGGGCCGCCAGCGGCACCCGGCAGCCGTCGGCGTCGGCAAATGCGCACCGGCACCCCCGCCTCCCCTATAATTTGACGTTTTCCCGGCCCGACGCCGTGGCGCGCCGACTGGTTTCGATGGATTTCGATCAGTCCGCCCACCGCCCAGCCCCGACCCGCATACCTCGACATCCCCAGCATGACCGCCCAAGACCAGTCCCTTGCCAAGAGCTTCGAACCCGCCGCCATCGAGGAGAAGTGGGGCCCCGAATGGGAGCGCCGCGGCATCGCCCAGCCCACGATGGACGCCAATCGTCCCGATTTCGCCATCCAGCTGCCGCCGCCCAATGTGACCGGCACGCTGCACATGGGCCACGCGTTCAACCAGACCATCATGGACGGCCTGACGCGCCACGCGCGCATGCGCGGCGCCAATACGCTGTGGGTGCCGGGTACCGATCACGCGGGTATCGCCACGCAGATCGTGGTGGAGCGCCAGTTGGAAGCCCAGGGCGTGTCGCGCCATGACCTCGGCCGCGAGAAGTTCGTCGAGAAGGTCTGGGAGTGGAAGGAGGAGTCGGGCTCCACCATCACGCGCCAGGTGCGCCGCATGGGGGCGTCGATCGACTGGACGCGCGAGTACTTCACGATGTCGCCCGAGATGTCGCAGGCCGTGACCGAGGTATTCGTCCGCCTGTTCGAACAGGGCCTGATCTATCGCGGCAAGCGCCTGGTCAACTGGGACCCGGTGCTGGGCACGGCCGTGTCCGACCTCGAAGTGGACAGCGTGGAGGAGGAAGGCTCGCTCTGGCACATCCACTACCCGCTGGCCGAGCCGGACGCCGTGCACGGCCTGACGCACCTGACCGTGGCCACCACGCGCCCGGAAACCATGCTCGGCGACACCGCCGTGATGGTCCACCCCGAGGACGAGCGCTACGCGCACCTGATCGGCAAGTTCGTGCACCTGCCGCTGACCGATCGCCAGATCCCCGTCATTGCCGATGAATACGTCGACCGCGCCTTCGGCACGGGCGTGGTCAAGGTCACGCCGGGCCATGACTTCAACGACTACGCGGTGGGCCAGCGCCACAACCTGCCGCAGCTCTCGATCCTGACGCTGGACGCCAAGATCGTCGCCGACGCGCCGGCCGCCTACGCCGGCATGGACCGCTTCGAGGCCCGCGACAAGATGGTGGCCGACCTGAAGGAACAGGGCCTGCTGGGCGAGGTCAAGAAGCACAAGCTGATGGTGCCGCGCAGCGAGCGCACCAGCAGCGTGATCGAGCCGATGCTGACCGACCAGTGGTTCGTCGCCATGAGCAAGCCGGCCCCCGAGGGCACGTTCTATCCGGGTCGCTCGATCGCCGAAGTGGCGCTGGACGCCGTGCAGAGCGGCGAGATCAAGCTGGTGCCCGAGAACTGGAACAGCACGTACAACCAGTGGCTGGCCAACATCCAGGACTGGTGTATCAGCCGCCAGCTCTGGTGGGGCCATCAGATCCCGGCCTGGTACGACGACGCCGGCAACTGCTTCGTCGCCCGCACCGAGGAAGACGCCCGCGCCAAGGCGCAGGCGGCCGGCAGCACCGGCCCGCTGCGCCGCGAGGAAGACGTGCTCGACACGTGGTTCTCGTCCGCGCTCGTGCCGTTCTCGTCACTCGGCTGGCCCGAGCAGACGCCGGAACTGGAGCACTTCCTGCCGTCGTCGGTGCTGGTCACGGGCTACGACATCATCTTCTTCTGGGTGGCGCGCATGGTCATGATGACCAAGCACTTCACCGGCCAGGTGCCGTTCCACACCGTGTACGTGCACGGCCTGGTGCGTGACTCCGAAGGCAAGAAGATGAGCAAGTCCGAGGGCAACACCCTCGACCCGGTGGACCTGATCGACGGCATCGAGCTGGCCCCGCTGCTCAAGAAGCGCACCACGGGCCTGCGCCGCCCGAAGGACGCGCCGCGCATCGAATCGAAGACGAAGAAGGAGTTCCCGGACGGCATTCCCGCGTTCGGCGCGGACGCCCTGCGCTTCACCTTCGCCTCGCTGGCCACGCTGGGCCGGAATATCAACTTCGACACGGGCCGTTGCGAGGGCTATCGCAACTTCTGCAACAAGCTCTGGAACGCCACCCGCTTCGTGCTGATGAACACCGAGGGCCATGATTGCGGCATGGGCCCGTGCAGCAACGACTGCGGCCCGGACGGCTACCTGCACTTCTCGCAGGCAGACCGCTGGATCGTCTCGCTGCTCCAGCGCGTGGAAGGTGAAGTCGAAAAGGGCTTCGACGAATACCGTTTCGACAATATCGCCAGCGCAATCTACAAGTTCGTCTGGGACGAGTATTGCGACTGGTACCTGGAACTCGCCAAGGTGCAGATCCAGACCGGCACCGAGGCCCAGCAACGCGCCACGCGCCGCACGCTGCTGCGCGTGCTGGAGACGGTACTGCGCCTGGCGCACCCGATCATCCCGTTCATTACCGAGGAACTCTGGCAGAAGGTGGCCCCGCTGGCCGGCCGCGCCAAGGGTGACGGCAGCGAGACCATCGCGCTGCAGGCCTACCCGCTGCCGGCCGCCGCCAAGATCGACGAAGCCGCCGAAGCCTGGGTGGCCCAGCTCAAGGCCGTGGTGGACGCCTGCCGCAACCTGCGGGGCGAGATGAACATCTCGCCGGCCCAGCGCATTCCGCTCTACACGCACGGCGACAGCACCTTCCTGAACGCGGCGGCGGCGCAAATCCAGGCGCTGGCGAAACTTTCCGAGGTGAAGGTGTTCGAAGACGAGGTCGCCCTCCAGAAGGAAGGCGCCGGGGCGCCGGTGGCCATCGTCGGCGGCAATCACCTGCTGCTGAAGATCGAGATCGACGTCGCAGCCGAGCGCGTGCGCCTGGGCAAGGAGATCGACCGGATCAGCAATGAAATCGGCAAATGCCGGGGCAAGCTGACCAACGAAGCCTTCGTGGCCAAGGCGCCGCCCGCGGTTGTGGCGCAGGAAACACAGCGTTTGTCGGATTTCGAACAGACGCTGGCCAAGCTCCAGGATCAACTACAGCGTCTGCCCGCCTGACGGGTTCGCCACTTCTGCGCCACCGGCACGAAAGTTGCAACTCGACTGGTATCCGGCCTCGTTCATGTGTAACGACATGTGACTGTTACGTCAGCGTCGGACGAAGCCGGACAGACGGCGCCCTCCCTGTACGGCACGGTGTTACACCGGATTGAAAAGGAAAGCTGAAATGGAAAACCGCGTCACCAAGGCCGTCTTTCCGGTCGCTGGGCTAGGTACCCGATTCCTCCCCGCGACCAAGGCGAGTCCCAAGGAAATGCTGCCAGTGGTGGACAAACCGCTGATCCAGTACGCCGTGGAAGAAGCCATGGCCGCCGGCATCACGGAAATGATCTTTGTCACGGGCCGCTCCAAGCGCGCCATCGAGGACCATTTCGACAAGGCGTACGAACTGGAAATGGAGCTGGAGGCCAAGAACAAGCAGGCCCTGCTCGATGTGGTGCGTTCGATCAAGCCTGCGCACGTGGAGTGCTACTACGTGCGCCAGCCCGAGGCCCTGGGCCTGGGCCACGCCGTGCTGTGCGCGGCCAAGCTGGTCGGCGACACGCCGTTCGCGGTCATGCTGGCGGACGACTTGCTCGACGGCGACGTGCCGATCATGAAGCAGATGGTCGACGTCTATAACCACTACAACTGCTCGGTCCTGGGCGTGGAAGAGATCGCGCCGGAACAAAGCCGCTCCTACGGCGTGGTGGAAGGCCGCGAATGGGACGAGCGCGTGATCAAGATGTCCGGCATCGTCGAGAAGCCGGCCCCCGAGGACGCCCCGTCGAACCTCGGCGTGGTGGGCCGCTACATCCTCACGCCGCGCATCTTCGACCACATCCGTGAACTGAAGCCGGGTGCCGGCGGCGAGTACCAACTGACCGATGCCATCCAGTCGATGCTCGACCAGGAACAGGTGCTGGCCTACCGCTACAACGGCGTGCGCTACGACTGCGGCAGCAAGCTCGGCTACCTGAAGGCCACTGTCGAGTTCGCCCTGAAGCACCCGGAAGTGCGCGACGAGTTCAGCGCCTATCTGGCCCAGCGCGGATAAGCGTTCCGCCCCGGCATGAAAAAGCCGCCTCGATCGAGGCGGCTTTTTTTATGGCCGGGGGCCAGGCGGTCTTAGCGGCGCTTCATGTAGAACACGAACACCTTGTCCACCTCGGCGTGCGACAGCAGCTCGTTGCCGGTCTGCTTGGCGAAGGCCTGGAAGTCGCGCGTGGCGCCCGGGTCGGTGGCCAGCACCTTGAGCACGTCGCCGCTGGCCATGTCCGCCAGCGCCTTCTTGGTCCGCAGGATCGGCAGCGGGCAGTTCAGGCCGCGCGCGTCCACTTCTTTCTGGAAGTCCATTCCTCTCATCCCACTTATTTTTGGTCGATGCCGTATTGTAACGAAGCGGCGACAAGGCTGAAGTCCGTCGGCCGGCGCGGGTCGGGGATGTCCTCGCCCGAGGCGCGGTCGAAGAAGCGCACGGGCAGCCCGCGCCGCTCCAGGAAATCGGCCACGGCAAAGCCGGTGCCGGCGTTCCAGATCCGCATCTTCTCGGGCGCCACGAGCTTGTATTCGGCCAGTTCCTCGGACAGTTCGATGCGCCCCGTCGCCTTCACGTGATAGGCGATAATCAGCTCGTTCTTGCGCATGAACTCGTAGACGCCGATCAGCGACGCGGATTCCGTGTCGAGATTGGTCTCCTCCTTGAGTTCGCGCGCCACGCCCAGCTCGGGCGTCTCGTCGCGCTCCATGAAGCCGGTGACCAGCGCGAACATCCCCTCCGGCCATACCGCGTTGCGCGCCAGCAGCAGCTTGTCCTCGTACTCGACCACCGCCGCCAGCACCGGCAGCGGGTTGTTCCAGTGCACGAAGCCGCAGCCGTCCTGCACGCAGGCATGACGATAGCGGCCGGACATCGGCAAGTGCTCCAGCGGCGCCCCGCATTGGGGGCAGAAACGGTACGGTTGCATCGGAGGGGGCTCCAGGGGTTCAGAGGGCGCAGGCCGCGCGGATATCGGCGGCGAACGCTTCCACGGTCTCGGGCTGCAGGTCCCACGAACACATCAGCCGGCAACCGCCCGCGCCGATGAAGGTGTAGAACAGCCAGCCCTTGGCGCGCAAGGCCTCGATGGCCGGCAGCGGCAGTTCGGCGAAGACCGCGTTCGATTCGGTCGGGAACATGATGCGCACGCCGGGAATGTCGACGATGCGTTGGTGCAACAGTTGCGCCATCGCGTTGGCATGGCGGGCGTTGGACAGCCAGACATCGTTCTCGAGCATGCCCAGCCACGGCGCGGAAATGAAGCGCATCTTCGAGGCCAACTGCCCGGCCTGCTTCACCCGGTAGGCGAAGTCCTCGGCCAGGCGGCGGTCGAAGAACACCACGGCCTCGCCCACCGGCAGGCCGTTCTTGGTGCCGCCGAAGCACAGCACATCCACGCCAGCCCGCCAGGTGATCTCGGACGGATGCACGCCCAGCGCCGCCACCGCATTGGCGAAGCGCGCGCCGTCCATGTGCACGCGCAGTTGCCGCCGCTTGGCGATGGCCGCAATGGCGCGCACCTCCTCCACCGTGTAGACCGTGCCGACTTCCGTCGACTGCGTGAGCGAGACCACGCGCGGCTTCGGATAGTGGATGTCGGTGCGCCGCGTGACCAGCGCCTCCACCGCATCGGCGGTCAGCTTGCCGTTGACGCCGGGCGCCGTGAGCAGCTTGGAGCCGTTCGAGAAGAACTCCGGCCCGCCGCACTCGTCCGTCTCGATGTGCGCCAGTTCATGGCAGATCACCGAGTGGTACGACTGGCACAGCGACGACAGCGCCAGCGAGTTGGCCGCCGTCCCGTTGAAGACGAAGAAGACCTCGCAGTCGGTCTGGAACAGGTTGCGGATGCGGTCGCAGACCTGCTGGGTCCAGGAATCGTCGCCATAGGCCTTCTCGTGGCCGCTGGCGTTGGCCTCGAGGAAGTATTTCAGCGATTCCGGGCAGAAGCCGGCGTAGTTGTCGGAGGCGAAGTGCTGCATGGGCGGGTCTTTACTTCTTGTCGATCCAGAGCGCGCCGCCGGTGGCCCAGTTCTCACGCTTGATATCGGTGATGATGATGTCCACTGCCGACACCGAGCAGCCCAGCGTCTCGCAGGTGACGCGCGTCACTTCCTCGACAAACTTGCGCTTTTGCTCGACCGTGCGGCCTTCGAACATCTCGACGTGAAACGTGGGCATGCTGCTGACTCCGTTTTTAGGGATTTTGCGAGACTCAGTCTCGGTAAGAGGGATCGATTCTATCGAGTTTGCGCAGCAGCGAGGGCCATTCCATCTCGCCCTCGACGGCGCCGTTGTCGTACAGCTGCATCGAGGTGCGCTCGGCCACCCCGGCCGGCGGCTGCACTGTGGCGCGGCCCGCCTGCGCGCCGAGCTGGATCTCGCAGGCCTTGATCAGGGTGGCCATCAGCACGTAGGCCTCGGCCACGGTGCGGCCCACCGTCAGCGTACCGTGGTTGCGCAGTAGCATGGCCGGGTGCTGGCCCAGCGACACCGCGAGCCGGGCCCCTTCGGCCGGGGTGAACGCCAGGCCCTCGTAGTCGTGATAGCCGATGCGGCCGTGGAAGCGCATGGCGTGCTGCGACAGCGGCAGCAGTCCGTCCGCCTGCGCCGAGACCGCGATGCCGGCGGTGTTGTGCAGGTGCATGACGCAGTGCGCATCGGCCCGCGCGGCGTGCACGGCGGCGTGGAGGGCGAAGCCGGTCACGTTGACCGGGTGCACGGTCTCGCCGACCACCTCGCCCCGGCCATTGATCTTGACGAGGTCCGACGCGCGAATCTCGTCGAACGCGAAGCCGAACGGGTTGATCAGGAAGTGGTCCGGCTCACCGGGCACGGTGGCCGAGATATGGGTGTAGATCAGGTCGTCCCAGCGCTCCAGCGCGGCCAGCCGGTAGGCGGCGGCGAGGTCGGTGCGCACACGCGCCTCCTCGGCGCTGACGGGAACGGCCGGGCCCGCGGCACGCGCGGGCTGCAAGGCAAAAGACATGGGGACATTCGCTCCGCGGCCGCCCTGCTGCGAGGCGTGCTCCAGACACGTGCGGGTTCAGTCCCGGTCGAGTAGGCGGCGCAGGCGTAACTGTAGCGCAGTCAGCGCGGGGCGGCAGCGTCCCGCAACGGCATGGCGCGGACCATCCAGCCGAGGATGCCCGCCCCCACCAGCAGCGCGGCGGCGGCGGTGGCCAGGGATGCCGCAAAGCCGCCCGTGCGCGCCACCAGCGTGGTGGCCAGCGGCGGGCCGGCGATCTGCCCGAGCGCGTAGGCGGCCGTCATCAGCCCGATCAGCTTCGGGGCGGCGCTGCCCCACAGCCGGCGCGCCTCGCGCATCAGGAACGACACCAGCGCCGTGAACGGCAGGCCGACGAGCAGGCTGCTCAGCGCGAAGCCCGGCACGGTCGGCCAGAATGCCGCCACGGCCACGCCAACCGCCTGCACCGCGTACAGGATCATCGCCAGCCGGCGGTTGTCGTGATGCATGCCCACGCGCGTGGCCAGGAAGGCGCCAATGGCCACGCCAGCGCCCAGGATCGGCCAGAACAGGTCCGCCCAGACCGCGCCGGGCATGGCCTGGCGGGCGATCACGGGCAGGAAGGTCGCGGTGATGATGTAGCCGAAGCCGGCGAGGCCGTAGGCCACGGTCAGGGCCCAGGTTTCGAGGTCCAGCCGGGGTGTCGGGGCGACTGCCTCCGCATGCCCTGCACTCCCCGGCTGTCCGGCCCGCGCCTGCAGGGCCGGCGGCGGCGCGCCGAACACGCGCCAGACCGGCGCCAGCAACAACGCGCCGAGCACCGTGAAGGCGATCCAGCCCCAGTTCGCCAGCCAGTGCGCGCCGACCATGCCGAACGCCGACAGCCCGGTCACGACGATCCCCACGCCGGGACCGCAGAACATCAGCCCGCCCAGCGTGGGATGGCCCAGTTCGGCCAGTCGCTGCATGCACCACGCGGTGGCGTAGACCATCACCAGCGCGCTGGCGATGCCCGCAATCGTGCGCCATGCCAGCCACGCGGGCATGCCGCCCGGCAGCGCCATGGCCAGCGTGAGCACCACGGTGAGCACCAGCGACACGCGCACCATCCGCACGGGATCGGGGCGGATGAACAGGCACAGCAGCGCCCCCAGCAGGTAGCCGATGTAGTTCAGCGTGGCCAGCGCCCCGCCCTCGGCCAGCGTGACGGTGCCGTCATGCAACATCATCGGCAGCAGCGGCGTGAAGGCGAACCGACCGATGCCCATCGCCAGCGCCAGCGACACGAAGCCAGCCATGGCCACCGCCCAGGGTCCGGCAGTTTGCGGGGCCGCGCGGGCGGCGGAGACATCGGTATTCACGAGAGACATGATCGGGGGGCGGGTTCGGCTGGCGGCCAGCGGGATTCCTGACTATCCTAGTCGCATTCATCCATCACATAAAATGAATTATTGAGATAGCATCAATCTCAATTCAAGAAGGAAGCCGATCATGGATCTCGCCGCACTCGAAATCTTCCGCACCGTGGTGGAGGCCGGAGGCATCACACGCGCCGCCACGCGGCTGCACCGCGTGCAGTCGAACGTGACCACGCGCATCCGGCAACTGGAGCAGTCGCTCGGCGTGGAGCTGTTCCTGCGCGACGGCAAGCGCATGGTGCTCACCCCGGCCGGGCAGACGCTGTTCGACTACGCGCGGCGCATCCTGCAACTGTCCGACGAGGCTCGCCACGCGGTGCAGCCGGCGCGGCCGCACGGGCGGCTGCGGGTGGCGTCGATGGAAAGCACGGCGGCCAGCCGGCTGCCGACGGTACTGGCGCGCTATCACCAGGCGTGGCCGGACGTCGAACTGGAACTCGTGACGCTGCCAACCCGACAGGCGCTGGACGCCCTGCGCCGCTTCGAGGTCGATTGCGCCTTCGTCGCCGAGCCGCTCGGCGATGCCGAACTGGTCACCCGGCCCGCCTTTACCGAGGAACTGGTGATCATCGCCAGCGCGCAGCATGCGCCGATCCACTCCGCCGCCGACCTGGAGCGCCACACGCTGCTCGCGTTCGAGGCCGGCTGCAACTACCGCACGCGCTTCGAGCAGTGGTGCAGTCGCGACGGCCACGCGGCGGGGCGGGTGATCCAACTGGGCTCCTACCATGCCATCGTCGCCTGCGCGGCGGCCGGTATCGGCGTGGCGATCATGCCGCGCTCGGTGCTGACGCTATACCGCGACCTGCCGCAGATCAGCATCCACCCGCTCGGCGACGAAGGGGACGTGACCACCGTGCTGGCGTGGCATCCGGCGATGGGCAGCGCGGCGCTGGCAGCGCTGGCCGACATGCTGCCGGGTGTATCGGACATCACGCAAAAGGCTGCCTGACCCCTTCCGCTTCGGATTCCTTGCCCGCGCTGCGGCGTGCAAGATGTGGCCGGTCGCCTACACTGAAAGTGGCGCTGCCACGGCATACTCGCGGGCCGCGCCCCGCCATGACATTCGTCTTCGCGCCGCTACGATCTTTGGTTTGCCGGATGGCGATGGGGCTGGCCATGCTCCTCGCCCTGCCCGCGATGGTCTACGCCCAAGGCGCTTCAACGCCCGCCGCCAAGGCTGGCGTGGCCCCCGTCTATGTCATCCCGATCAAGGGCGCCATCGGGCCAGCCAGCGCCAGCTTCGCCACGCGCGGCATGGCGCAGGCGCAGAAGCAGAACGCGCAGTTGATCGTGCTGGAGATGGACACGCCCGGCGGGCTCGACGTGGCCATGCGCGACATCATCCAGGCCATCCTCGCCTCCCCCGTACCCGTGGCGACCTTCGTCTACCCGGGCGGCGCGCGGGCCGCGAGCGCCGGCACCTACATCCTCTATGCCAGCCACATCGCCGCCATGGCGCCCGGGACCAATGTGGGCGCGGCGAGTCCGGTTGCCATCGGTGTCGGCGGCCCGAAGCCGGGTGCCTCGCCCGGATCTTCCCCCGCCAGTGCACCAGCCAGCGCGCCCGGCACCGAAGACACCATGGCACGCAAGCAGATGCACGATGCCTCCGCCTACCTGCGCGGGCTGGCCCAGCTGCGCCAGCGCAACGCCGACTGGGCCGAGCGCGCGGTGCGCGAGGCCGTGAGCCTCTCCGCCGACGAGGCAGTGGCCCAGCACGTGGCCGACCTCGTCGCGCCGGACCTGCCAGCACTGCTGCGGCAGGTCGATGGCAAGCGCCTGCAGGCGGCCGGCGTATCGCGCGTGCTGCACACCAACGATGCGCCCATCGTCACGGTCACGCCGGACTGGCGAGCGCGGCTGCTCGCCGTCATCACCGAACCCAGCGTGGCGCTGATCCTGATGATGATCGGCATCTACGCGCTGATGTTCGAGTTCTCCACGCCGGGCATGGTCGTGCCGGGCATCGTCGGCGCCATCTGCCTGCTGATCGGCCTGTTTGCGCTGCAAATGCTGCCCGTCAACTATGCGGGGCTGGCGCTGATCGCGCTGGGCATCGGCTGCATGGTGGCCGAATTCTTCCTGCCGACGTTCGGCGCGCTCGGGGTGGGCGGCATCGTCGCCTTCGCGTTTGGCGCGGTCATGCTGATCGATACCGACGTGCCCGGCTTCGGCGTGCCGCTCACGGTGATCGCAGCGCTGGCCGGGGTGTCGGCGCTGTTCCTGGTCGGCATGTCCGCGATGCTGATGCGCTCGCGCAAGCGCCCCCTGGTCAGCGGCGCGGACACGCTGGTCGGCAGCCTGGCCACGGTCATCGACGATACGCCCGCCGACGGCTGGGCGATGGTGCACGGCGAACAGTGGCGAATTCATGGCGACGGCCCGCTCGCGCGCGGCCAGCGGGTACGCGTGACCGGGCGGCGCGGGCTGGTACTGGAAGTCGTGGCCGACATGGCCGCATCCCTGGAACACAACGGAGCGTGATATGGCATTCGGATTCAGTTTTGGTGGGCTGATCTTCCTGCTGGCATTGCTCGTGGTGGCCGCGATCCGCGTGCTGCGCGAATACGAACGCGGGGTTGTCTTCATGCTCGGGCGATTCTGGGGCGTCAAGGGGCCCGGGCTGGTGCTGCTCATCCCCGGCATACAGCAGATGGTCCGCGTGGACCTGCGCACGGTCGTCTTCGACGTGCCACCACAGGACGTGATCTCTCACGACAATGTGTCGGTCAAGGTCAACGCGGTGGTCTATTTCCGGGTCGTGGACCCCGAGCGGGCCATCATCCAGGTGGCCAACTTCCTCGAGGCCACCAGCCAGCTCTCCCAGACCACGCTGCGGTCCGTGCTCGGCAAACATGAACTGGACGAAATGCTAGCCGAGCGCGAAAAGCTCAACCTCGACATCCAGAAGGTGCTCGACGCCCAGACCGACGCGTGGGGCATCAAGGTGTCCAATGTCGAGATCAAGCATGTGGATTTGAACGAGACCATGATCCGGGCCATCGCCCGCCAAGCGGAGGCCGAGCGCGAGCGGCGGGCCAAGATCATCCACGCGGAAGGGGAATTGCAGGCTTCGGTGAAACTGCTGGAGGCGGCACAGATGCTGGCGCAGCAGCCTGAGGCCATGCAACTGCGGTATCTCCAGACGCTGACGCAGATTGCTGGGGATAAGAGTTCTACTATTGTGTTTCCGTTGCCGATGGATTTGGTTAGGGGGTTGATGAAGTAGGTTTTGGGTTTGGTTCTGTGGTGTTGGCTGTTGAGCGCAACAAAAACAAAAAGGGCGCCCCAAACCCCAGAGCGCCCTTCTCAACAGCTAGTAAATCCCTCAAACCTTACCAGCCACCCACTCCTTCACCCCTGCCAGCGCCGCCGGCAGATTCGCCGGCTCCGTCCCCCCAGCCTGCGCCATATCCGGCCGGCCGCCGCCCTTGCCGCCCACCTGCTGGGCCACAAAGTTCACCAGCTCCCCAGCCTTGACCTTGCCCGTCGCATCGGCGGTCACACCAGCAATCAGCGAAACCTTCCCATCCGACACTGCCCCCAGCACGATGGCCGCGCTCTTGAGCTTGTCCTTGAGCTTGTCCATGGTCTCGCGCAGCGTCTTCACGTCGGCGCCGTCGAGTTGGGCGGCCAGCACCTTCAGGCCGTTGATGTCGATGGCCTGCTCGGCGAGTTCGTCGCCTTGCGATGCCGCGAGCTTGCTCTTGAGCTTCTCGAGTTCCTTCTCGAGCGCCCGCACCTGCTCCTGCACCTGGCCGATACGCGGCACCAGTTCCGACGGCTGCGCGCGCAGCGCGGCGGCGGCTTCGTTCAGGCGGGCGTCGAGCGATTGCAGGTAATGCAGCGCGTTGTCGCCGGTAATCGCTTCCACGCGGCGAATCCCGGCTGCCACGCCCGCTTCCACCACGATCTTGAACAAGCCGATGTCGCCGGTGCGCGTCACGTGCGTGCCGCCGCAGAGTTCCTTCGAGGTGCCGATCGACAGCACGCGCACATCGTCCGCGTACTTCTCGCCGAACAGCGCCATCGCGCCGCTCTTCACCGCGTCGTCGAACGGCATGATCTCGGCATGCGTCGGCGCGTTGGCCAAAATCTCGGCGTTGACGATTTCCTCGACCTGACGGATCTCGGCGTCGCTCAGCGGCGCGTTGTGCGAGAAGTCGAAACGCGTCTTGTCGGCATCGACCAGCGAGCCCTTCTGCTGCACGTGGGTGCCCAGCACCTCGCGCAGCGCCTTGTGCATCAGGTGGGTCGCCGAGTGGTTACGTACCGTGCGTGCACGGCGGATGGCATCGACCTGCGCCGCCACGGTGTCACCCACCTTCAGCGGGCCGTTGGTCAGCGTGCCCTGATGGCCGAACACATCGGCCTGCACCTTGGTCGTGTCGGCCACGTTGAACACGGCCGCACCCGCCACCAGCGTGCCCTGGTCGCCCGCCTGGCCGCCGGACTCCGCGTAGAACGGGGTGTTGTCCAGCACCACCACGCCGGTTTGGCCCGGCTGCATGGTGTCGACGGACGCGCCGTCGACGTACAGCGCCGTCACGCGGGCGCGTTCGAAGCCCAGTTCGTCATAGCCGTGGAACACGGTCTTGTCGCCCGTGTACTCCAGGCCGGCGGCCATCTTGAACTTGCCGGCCGCACGGGCCTGCTCGCGCTGGCGGTTCATGGCGGCGTCGAACGCGGGTTCGTCCACCGCAATCTCCTGCTCGCGCGCCACGTCCTGCGTCAGGTCGAGCGGGAAGCCGAAGGTATCGTGCAGCTTGAACGCCAGTTCGCCGTCAAGCACCTTGCCGCCCTTGGCCTTGAGGTCGGCCACGGCGGTGTCGAGAATGGTCATGCCGTTCTCGATGGTCTCGAAGAAGCGCTCTTCCTCGGCCCTCAGCACTTCCACCACGCGCGACTGCGCCTCGGCCAGCTCCGGATAGGCCTCGCCCATCTGCGCCACCAGGTCCGGCACCAGCTTGTGGAAGAACGGCGTCTTCTGGCCCAGCTTGTAGCCGTGGCGGATCGCGCGGCGCACGATGCGGCGCAGCACGTAGCCGCGGCCTTCGTTGCCCGGGATCACGCCGTCGACGATCAGGAACGAGCACGCGCGGATATGGTCGGCAATCACCTTCAGCGAGTTCTGGTTCAAGTCGTCCAGATGGGTCTCGCGCGCGGCGGCCTTGATCAGCGCCTGGAACAGGTCGATCTCGTAGTTGCTGTGCACGTGCTGGAGCACGGCGGCAATCCGCTCGAGGCCCATGCCGGTGTCCACGCACGGCTTGGGCAGCGGCGTCATGTTGCCCTGCTCGTCGCGGTTGAACTGCATGAACACGAGGTTCCAGATCTCGATGTAGCGGTCGCCGTCTTCCTCGGGCGATCCCGGGGGGCCGCCCCAGACATCGGCGCCGTGGTCATAGAAGATTTCCGAGCACGGGCCGCACGGGCCGGTGTCGGCCATCTGCCAGAAGTTGTCCGAGGCGTAGCGCGCGCCCTTGTTGTCGCCGATGCGCACGATGCGCTCGGCCGGCACGCCGACTTCCTTGGCCCAGATGTCGTAGGCCTCGTCGTCCTCGGCGTAGACCGTGACCCAGAGCTTCTCGGCCGGCAGCTGGTAGGTCTTGGTCAGCAGTTCCCAGGCGTACTGGATGGCTTCGCGCTTGAAGTAGTCGCCGAACGAGAAATTGCCCAGCATCTCGAAGAACGTGTGGTGACGTGCCGTATAGCCCACATTTTCGAGGTCGTTGTGCTTGCCGCCGGCGCGCACGGAGCGCTGGGACGATGTAGCGCGCGAGTAGGGACGCTTATCGGTGCCCAGGAACACGTCCTTGAACTGCACCATGCCCGAATTGGTGAACAGCAGCGTCGGGTCGTTCGCCGGCACGAGGCTGGACGAGCGGACCACGGAATGGCCCTTCGACTCGAAGTACTGCAGGAACTTGCTGCGAATGTCGGAGACTTTCATGTTGTATCGGGCGCATCCCGCATCGTGGCAGGGCGCAGTCAGTCAGGTTAGATTTGCAAACCGTTGATTATACGGGGCAAGCCCCCTCCCGGGGCATTCTCGCGGGCGGCCGCCCGGCGGCGCGCACCGGGCGGGCTGGCGATGGCCGAATATCGCCCACCGTTGGCCTGGCGCCGCCCCGTGCGGGTACATCGGCGCGGCGGGCCGGTGGTAGAGTGCTCCCCCACTATATCTACCGAGCCGCCACTGCCATGGGAGCCTTGAGCCATCTCCGCGTCCTCGACCTGACCCGCGTCCTCGCCGGGCCATGGTGCGCCCAGAACCTCGCCGACTTCGGCGCCGACGTGATCAAGATCGAGCGCCCCGGCGCAGGTGACGATACGCGCACATGGGGTCCGCCCTGGCTCAAGACCGAGGATGGCCGGGACACGGCCGAAGCCGCCTACTACCTGGCCGCCAACCGCAACAAGCGCTCGGTAACCTGCGACATCAGCACGCCCGAGGGCCAGCAGCTGGTGCGCGACCTCGCCGCCCAGAGCGACGTGGTGCTCGAGAACTACAAGGTCGGCCAACTCAAGAAGTATGGCCTCGACTACGAATCGCTCAAGGCGGTGAAGCCGGACATCATCTATTGCTCGGTCACCGGCTTCGGCCAGACCGGCCCGTACGCCCAGCGTCCCGGCTACGACTTCATCATCCAGGGCATGGGCGGCTTCATGAGCCTGACCGGCGAGCGGGACGACCTGCCCGGCGGCGGCCCGCAGAAGGCCGGCGTGGCCATTTCGGACCTGATGACCGGCCAGTACGCCACCATCGCCGTGCTGGCTGCCCTGGCCCACCGCGACCGGACCGGCGAGGGCCAGTACATCGACATGGCGCTGCTGGACGTGCAGGTATCGATGCTGGCAAACATGAATACCAACTACCTCGCCAGCGGCGAGGCGCCGCGCCGCTGGGGCAACGCCCACCCGAACATCGTGCCCTACCAGACCTTCCAGGCCGCCGACGGCTGGATCATCGTCGCGGTAGGCAACGACGGGCAGTTCCGCAAGTTCGTGACGGCCGGCGGCCGGCCGGAACTGGCCGACGACCCGCGCTTCGCCACCAACCCGCAGCGCGTGGCGCACCGGGACGTGCTGGTGCCGATCCTGGCCGAGATGATCCTGCCGCGCACCCGCGAACAGTGGATCCTGGATCTGGAGCGCGCCGGCGTGCCCTGCGGCCCGATCAACACGCTCGACGAGGTCTTCGAGAACGAGCAGGTGCTGGCGCGGGGCCTGCGCGTCGATTTGCCGCACCCGACGGCCGGCGAGGTCAAGCTGGTGGGCAGCCCCATGAAGATGAGCGCCACGCCGCCCGAGGCGCTGCGCCATCCCCCGTTGCTCGGAGAGCACACGGAGGTGGTGCTGGGCGAGACACTCGGCTACAGTGCGGAGCACATCGCCGCACTGCGCGCGAAGGGCGTGGTCTGACCCCGATTCACCCCGACTCGGGAGCCACGCCGGCCGCAGCCGAAGGCGAGATTTTCTGTTTGCGTCCCCTGACTAATTAGGAGCATGCATGCTGACTGATGCCTTCCTGGCGTTTTTCCATTTTCTGGCGATCTTCCTCCTGGTCACGCTGCTGGCCGCCGAGGCCGTGGTGCTGCGCCCCGGGATGACGCCGGCCATCGTGCGCCGGCTGTCGCTGTACGACCTGCTCTACTTCCTGTCGGCCATGGTGGTGCTCGCCACAGGCCTGCTGCGGCTGTTCTACGGCGCCAAGGGCGTGGATTTCTACCTGCACAACCCGTGGTTCCACGCCAAGGTGACCGTGTTCGTGCTGATTGCCCTGTGCTCGCTGCCGCCGACGCTCGCCATCGCACGCTGGCGCAAGCAGGCGCGCAAGCTGCCCGATTCCGTGCCGATGCCGGACGAGATCAAGCGCGCCCGCCGCTGGGTCATGATCGAGGCCCATGTGTTCATCCTGCTGCCGCTCTGCGCCGTGATGATGGCGCGCGGCATCGGCGCGCGCTGACCTTTTCATCGATCCGTTGAAGACTCCTGAGATGCTGAAGACCCTGCTGACGGCCACGAAGATGGCCGCCTCCGCCGCCACGCTGGCGGCGGCCACCCTGGCCACGCCGGCCCATGCCGCTGCCCCGGCCCCGGCAAACTGGCCGACCAAGCCGATCAAGTTCGTGGTGCCCTACCCCACCGGCGGCCCGCTGGACACCGTGGCGCGCGCCATCGGCGAACGGCTCCGCGAAAGCCTGGGCCAGCCGGTCGTCGTCGAGAACAAACCCGGCGCGGGCGGCAACCTCGGCGCGGACTACGTCGCCAAGCAGCCGGCCGACGGCTACACCATCGTCATGGGCGCCGTGGCCACGCACGCCATCAATCCCACGCTGTTCGCCAAGATGCCGTACGACCCGGTGAAGGACTTCGCGCCGATCACGCTGGTCGCCGACGTGCCGAACGTGCTGGTCATGCACCCGGGCAAGGCCGCCGAGCTGCATATCAATACGGTGCGTGACCTCGTGGAGTACGCGCGCAAGCATCCGGGCAAGCTCGACTACGCCTCGGGCGGCAACGGCAGCGCCGGCCACCTGTCGGGCGAACTGTTCAAGAGCATGGCCCGCGTCAGCATGGTCCATATCCCGTACAACGGGGCGTCGCCGGCGCAGCTGTCGGTGCTGTCGGGCCAGACCGACCTGATCTTCGACAACCTCGCCTCGGCATCGGCCAATATCAAGGCCGGCAAGCTCAAGGCCTTCGCCGTGACCACGCCGGCCCGCGCCGCCGCGTTCCCGGAACTGCCGACCATCGCCGAAGCCGGCAAGGGCCTCGGGCTGGAAGGGTTCGACATCTCGACGTGGTTCGGCGTCCTGGCCCCGGCCGGCACCCCGCGCGAGATCGTCGACCGCCTCAACCACGACATCGTGGCCATCCTCAAGACCGACGATATGAAAGCCCGCCTGGCCCGCATCGGCGCCCAGCCGGCCCCCACCACCCCCGAGCAGTTCGGCGCCCTGATCCAGCGCGAACTGAAGAAGTACGGGCAGGTGGTGAAGGTGTCGGGGGCGAAGGTGGATTGAGGGGCGGACGACCCGTCAAGGCGCCTTGCGCCGTAACTGCCACATCTTGTCCTTGATCGTGTCCTCGGTGGCCGGGCCGCGTGGCAGGAGCAGGCCGACCTGGACGATCTTCGGGCCTTCCATGCGGGTCACGGTCAGGCGGAGGCCGGCGATTTCCAGGGCGTCGCCTTCCACGGGGGGCGAGGGGAATACCGCCAGCATCGCGTCTTCCAGGGACCGGGCCGCCTCGTCGGCGGTCAGGGGGCGGGTGGCGTAGAGGGCGGCCACGTCGCGCAGCAGGGCATCGCCGGACAGCAGGAAATCGTGCGAGAGCTGCGCCCAGGCCGGGGCGCGCGCCGCGCTCTGGAACAGCCGCGACAGCAGCGGCACCGACCCGCCGGGGGCCAGTACCGAAACGGCATCGCCCGCGCGCAGCACCACCTGCTCCAGCGGCACCAGCGCGCCGTCGCGCGCCACGGTCATCAGGCGGCTGCGCGGAGGGAGTTCGAGCTGGTCGGCGCGGAGGTCCACCACCGGCGCGTTGGCCGCCACGGAGAACTGCATCAATTCCAGCGCCGGCGAGCGGGTGCCCTGCAGGCGCTCCCGCGAGACCGGGTCGTTGTACGCCGGCCGCAGCACCCGGGCCAGCCGCGCCGCCAACGCCACTGTCGTACCCTGGCACAGCAGGCTGAACAGCACCACGGCGAATGCCACCCGGAATAGCAGCCCCGAGTCCTCCATGCCCTTCAGCAGCGGGAACAGCGACAGTACGATCGGCACCGCGCCGCGCAGGCCCATCCACGCCAGGAACCCCTTCTCGCGCCCATTGAAGCGGAACGGCAGCAGCGCGATCCACACCGCCACGGGCCGCGCCACCACCATCAGGAACAGCGCCACGGCGCCCGCCGGCAGCGCCACCTCCCAGATACGGCTCGGCGTGACCAGCAGGCCGAGCAGCAGGAACATCACCGATTGCGCCAGCCACGCCATGCCGTCCATGGCGCGCATGGTGTCGTCGGTCACGGCCCGTTCGCGATTGCCGACGATCATCCCGGTCAGGTAGACCGCCAGGAAGCCGCTGCCGTGCGCCGACTGGACCAGCGCGAAGACCATGCAGCCGGCCGCACAGACCAGGATGGCCTGGAGGCCCTCGGCCACATGGATGCGCTCCATCACCCGCGCCACGCCCAGGCCCAGCACCACGCCGAGCACCCCGCCCACGCCGAACTGCACCACCAGCCGCCACGCCAGCGCGCTGGCGGTCAGGCCGTCCGGCGCCGTGATCCATTCGATCAGCGTCAGGGTCAGGAAAATCGCCATGGGGTCATTGATGCCCGACTCGATCTCCAGCACGCTCGCCACCCGCTCCTTGAGCCGGATGCCGCTGCCGTTGAGCAGCGAGAACACCGCCGCGGCGTCCGTGGAGCCGACGATGGCGCCGAGCAGCAGGCCGAGCTTCCAGTCGATGCCGAGCATCCACGCCGCGAACAGCCCGACCAGCACCGCCGTAATCCCCACCCCAACCGTCGCCAGTGACAGCGATGGCCGCAACGCCACGCGGAAGGTGGCGAAGCGCGTGCGCAGGCCCCCGTCGAGCAGGATCACGGCCAGCGCGATATTGCCCACCAGGAAGCTGAGCCAGGTATTGGCGAAGCGGATGCCGCCGGGCCCGTCCACGCCGGCCAGCATGCCGACCGCCAGGAACACCAGCAGGAACGGCACGCCGAAGCGCGCCGAGAACACGCCGAGCAGGATGCCCAGCGTCATCACCACGGCGCCGATCAGGATGGCATGGTCGATACTTTCCAATCGATTCCTTTCATTGCGCCACGCTGGGCCGGGGGAGTGCGACCGATGATAGCGCACGCCCCTCCGCCGCCCTCCCGCCGCCCCGCCCGGTACCGGCGGCGGCACCTCGCCGCGACACCCCTTCCGCGCAATTTCCCTTGCCTTGTCAACGACTTACGTTCGGCTTTCGGACAACTTTCGCCTGACTTTCAGACGTCTGCGTAGGGAGATACCCTGAAGTTGACCCTGATTGCAGACATATGAAAGGTAGCTGAAAGGATGCGCTTTTAACTTCCACCCTGCTCGTGACGGGGTTGGGGGGAGCTGTCCCTTCGGGACGGTGCGCAACATGCGTACACCAATCACCGCACGCGGATTTCAAGCTTTATATCGAGGAGAATCATTTTGCGCATACGTAGCCAAAAGGACTTTGCCTCCGGCCTGATGTTTGTCCTGGTCGGATTCGGCTTTTCCTTCGTCGCCCGTGGCTATTCCATGGGAACGGCCGCCAAGATGGGACCGGGATACTTCCCGTTCTGGCTCGGCATCGTGCTCGCCATACTTGGCGCGCTAGTCCTGTGGGGATCGTTGTCGTCCAAGGGCGAGGAAGACCAGCTGGCCCGCTGGGATATCAAGAGCCTGCTGTGGATCCTGGGTGCCGTGGTGTTGTTCGGCCTGCTGCTCAAGCCGCTTGGCATGGTGCTGTCGGTGCTCGTACTGGTGCTGGTCTCCTCGATGGCCAGCCATGAATTCAGCTGGAAGGGAGCTATCCTCAACTCGATCATCCTCGTGGTGATCAGCCTGGGCGCCTTCGTGTACGGCATCAACCTGCAGATGCCGGTGTGGCCGGCTTTCCTGGCGAACTGAGGAGACGGCCGAAATGGAACTGTTGACCAACCTTGGTCTGGGCTTCTCCACCGCCCTGACCTTCCAGAACCTGGCATACGCCTTCGCGGGCTGTATTCTCGGGACCCTGATCGGCGTGCTGCCGGGCCTCGGGCCCCTGGCCACGATCGCCATGCTGCTGCCGGTGACCTACACGCTGCCCCCGGTGGCGGCGCTGATCATGCTGGCCGGTATCTACTACGGCGCCCAGTACGGTGGCTCCACCACGGCAATTCTGGTGAACCTGCCGGGCGAATCGTCGTCGGTGGTGACCACCATCGATGGCTATCAGATGGCGAGGCGAGGCAGGGCCGGGGTGGCGCTGGCCACAGCAGGTATCGGCTCGTTCTTCGCCGGCTGCGTGGCCACGCTGATCCTGGCTGCTTTCGCGGCCCCGCTGTCGGAACTGGCGTTCAAGTTCGGTCCCGCCGAATACTTCTCGCTGATGGTGCTCGGCCTGATCGGTGCCGTGGTACTGGCTTCGGGCTCGCTGGTAAAGGCCATCTCGATGATCGTGCTGGGCCTGCTGCTGGGCCTGGTCGGTACCGACGTGAACTCGGGCGCGGCGCGCTTCTCGTTCGACGTCCCCGAGCTGACCGACGGCCTGAACTTCGTGTCGGTGGCCATGGGTGTGTTCGGTTTCGCGGAAATCATCGCGAACCTGGAGCAGAAGGAACACCGCGAGACGTTCACGGATCATGTGACCAACCTGTTCCCGACCAAGGAAGACTTCAAGCGCATGATCCCGGCCATCCTGCGTGGCACGGCCCTGGGCTCGGCGCTGGGTATCCTCCCGGGCGGCGGTGCGGCACTGGCCTCGTTCGCGGCCTACTCGCTCGAGAAGAAGACCTCGAAGTACGCGCATGAGTTCGGCAAGGGCGCCATCGAAGGCGTGGCGGGTCCGGAATCGGCCAACAACGCCGCGGCACAGACCTCCTTCATCCCGCTGCTGACGCTGGGCATTCCGCCCAACGCCGTGATGGCGCTGATGGTGGGCGCGATGACCATCCACAACATCCAGCCCGGTCCGCAGGTCATGACCAGCAACCCGGCGCTGTTCTGGGGCCTGATCGCCTCGATGTGGATCGGCAACTTCATCCTGATCATCCTGAACCTGCCGATGATCGGTATCTGGGTCAAGCTGCTCAAGGTGCCGTACCGCTTCCTGTACCCGGCCATCCTGACGTTCTGCTGCATCGGCGTGTACTCGGTCCAGAACACCACGTTCGACGTGTTCCAGACCGCGGCCTTCGGCGTGATCGGCTATCTGTTCATCAAGCTCAAGTGCGAACCGGCGCCGCTGCTGCTCGGCTTCGTGCTCGGACCGATGATGGAAGAGAACTTCCGCCGCTCGCTGCTGCTGTCGCGTGGTGACTTCACCGTGTTCGTGACGCGCCCGCTGTCGATGGGCCTGCTGATCGCCGCGGCGATCCTGGTGGCGATCGTGGCGATGCCGTCGATCAAGTCCAAGCGCGAAGAAGCGTTCCAGGAAGAATAAGGCTTACCCTGGCCGGGGGTACCGGCCACACAACGCAAGCTCAGGGCGCCTTATGGCGCCCTTTTTTTATGCGCTTTCTTCCTGAAACGCCAATGGCCATGCGGCATGCGCGATGGTCATTGTTGGCGGCAATGGCAATGGTGCGATTGGTGTCGGAACGTACATAAGGTGCCCCGGCGTCCCGGCAACATGCGCGTGTATTCCCTCCCTTACATGCGCCCAGAGGACTTGCCATGATGCGTACCGCAAGCCATCGACCGCACGGGTTGTCCCACGGGTCTGCCACGACGCCCGCCGGGATGGTCACCGCCTTGGTCATTGTGTTTTTCTTCAGCCTCGCCATGCTGCTGTCCAGCGGACGGCTGGCTAGCGGCGACGCGGGCGAGCAATACCGTTCAGCGCAGTTGCTGGCGGCCACGGGGCAGCTCGGCAGTCCGGTCAATCCGCCCCTGCTGACGTACTGGAACAAGGGCCCTGACGGCCTCTACTACGAACCCCACGACGTGGGCGCGCTGCTGCTGATGATGCCCGGCGCCCTGATCGACGAGGCGCTCGACGATATCGACTCCTACCACCTGGTACGCGACCGCTACGTTGGCCGCACGTATGGCAAGCTGATCACCTCGTTCGTCTACGCGGCGTACAACACGCTCGGCGTGATCTTCATGTTCCTGCTGATGCGCGAGTTCTGCTCCGCCCGCGCGGCCTTCGGGCTGGCGCTGGTGTTCTACGCCGGCACGACCTTCATGCCCTACGCCAAGACGGCCTGGGATGTGACCCCGGCTGCGGCCAGCCTCTGCGCCTGGCTGTACTTCATGGCCCGCGCGCTACGGCCGCCCACGTCGCTGTGGGTCTTCGTGGCCGCCGGCGTGGCCCTCGGGCTGGCCTGCTCGTTCCGCTACTCACTGCTGCCGTTCTTCGGCATGGGCGTGCTCTGGCTGCTGTGGATGGAGCGCGCGCGCCACAAGACCGGCTTCGCGGTGCTGCTGGTGGCGCTCGGCATCACCATGCTGCCCGCCTTCTACTACAACCACATCCGCACCGGCCTGTTCCTGCGCCCCGCCATCGCCGCCGACCTGCACCTCTCGGACAGCCTCGCGCTCAACGGCAACCCGCTGACCGGCCTGCTCGGCCTGCTGGCCAGCCCCAACATGGGCCTGTTCCTGTTCGCGCCGGTGCTGCTGCTGGCCCTGTTCGTATTCAAGATGCGCCACACGCTGCCCGCGCGCCAGAAGCACCTGCTGTACGCGGCGCTGGCGTCCGGGGTCTGCTACCTGCTGATGATCGCGCACATGAAGAACTGGGGGCATTTCGGCTGGGGCCCGCGCTACATGGTGCCGCTGCTGCCGGTGCTGTTCTTCGCGGCGGCCCCAGCGCTGCAATGGATGTGGCAGCACGCCCGGCGCACGGCGGTGCCGCTGCTGGTCATCTCGTTCCTGCTCAACCTGGCGCCCACGCTGATCAACTGGCATGTGATCGTGGGCGAGTTTCCCGGCGCGCGGCCGCAGAACTCGGCCCTGCCCTACCAGCACATCGGCGTCTGGACCGGCATCCAGATGAGCCTGGCCGGCGAGCCGCTGGTGTTCCCCAAGACCAACGACCCCAAGACCGCCATGACCGATGCCGCGCGGCGCTTCCCGGACCTCTTCGCGATGCGGCTGGTCGAGCTGTCCCCGGCCGGCAAGGCGGCGGGCACGCTCTGGACCTTGCTGTTCCTGGCCGGGATGCTGCTGTCGCTACGGCATATCCTGGCCGCGACGGCGCCGCCGCGGCGGCCGGGGTCATCCCCACGCGGGATGGCAGCCACCCCGGCGCATGTGCAGCCATCGACACATCAGGCATCCCGTCGCGCGGGCGCCGACCGGCCATAGCCGCCCACTACGCCTAGCTCGCGAACAGCGCCTCGCAGGCTGACCGGATCGCCTCCGTGACATGGGCGCGGCCGTGGTCGCGCCGCTCAAGCATGCCGAGCGTGCGCACCACGGGCTCGCCGCCCGCCTGCAGCGGCAGCAGGCGCAGCGCGGGATCCTCGTGCCAGCGCGCCAGCCGCAGCAGCGGCACCACCGTCACCCCCACCTCCTGCCGCACCAGTTCCACCAGCGCCTCGATCGAATTCAGTTCGAGGAACTCGTTGGTGCGCAGGTGCGCGCGCCGCAGCGCCCGCTCCACCAGCGCGCCGGTGCGCTGGCCCCGGTCGAACCGAAGGAAGGGATTGGCGGCCAGCGCCTCGCGCGCGGTCTCGCCGGGGCTGCCGCGCGCGGCAATCGCCACCAGCGGCTCCTGGTAGAGCGGCGTCCAGCGCAGCGTGCCGGCGGGCCGGCCCGCGCCCTCCACCAGGAACGCGGCGTCCAGTTCGCCACTTTCCACCTGCTCGGCCAGATCGATGGACTTGGCGCCGACCAGCCGCACGTCCAGCGCCGGATAGGCCCGCTTGAGCCGCGCCACCACGTGCGACAGCCCGCCCATCACCGACACCACCGCCCCCACCGCCACGGCGCCCGCCATATCCTCGGCGCCCCCCTGCGGCAGGCGCATTTCCTCGTACAGCGCCAGCAGCCGGCGCGCCTGCGGCAGCAGTTCGCGGCCGTCCGCGTTCAGCACGGCCACCCGCCCGCTGCGGTCGAACAGTTCACGGCGCAGTTCCTGTTCGAGCGAGCGCATCTGCAGGCTGACCGCCGCCTGCGTCAGCGCCACGCGGCCGGCGGCGGCGGCAAACGAGCCCTGCTCGGCCACGGCGACGAAGGTGCGGAGAAATCGGATGGTACTCATGTGAGTCGATTCACAAGGTTTTCTTGTTGATCACAAAAGGAATATTAGCTTTCATTGTGACCCGGCGCGCGGAATAATGATGGGCGAGCCTTGATTTGGCTCGGTTTTTCCTGCCTGCCTGCCCGTTATCCGCATCGGAGAAGAAGAATGACTTCCTGGCTACGCCTGCTCGGCATCGGCCTTACCACGAGCCTGACCCTGGTTGCCGCGCCGTCGCACGCGGATACGTATCCGTCCAAGCCGATCCGGCTGATCGTGCCGTTCCCGGCCAGCGGCGCCACCGACCTGCTGGCGCGCGCGATCGCCCAGAAGGTGGGCACCAACATGGGCCAGCAGATCGTGGTGGATAACCGTCCGGGCGCGGGTGGCGCCATCGGCTCCGACATGGCCGCCAAGGCCCCCGCCGACGGCTACACGCTGCTGATCGCCACGACCAGCACGCACTCGATCGGCCCCTATATCAATACGCACCTGCCGTACAACACCGAGACCGACTTCACGCCGATCGGCCAGGTAGCCGTGGCCACCAACGTGCTGGTGGTGCCGAACCAGCTCCCGGTGAAGAATGTGAAGGAGCTGATCGACTACGCCAAGAAGCATCCGGGCGAGCTGAACTACGCCTCCAGCGGCAACGGCACCGTGGTGCACCTGACCGCCGAGGCGTTCAAGGCGCAGGCCGGCGTGTTCATCACCCATATCCCGTATCGCGGCACGGCGCTCGCGGTGCCGGATCTGATCTCGAACAAGGTGCAGGTGCTGTTCGACAGCATCGTCTCCGGCATGCCGCACGTGAAGGACGGCAAGCTCAAGGCGCTGGCCGTGACCAGCCTCAAGCGCTCGCCGCTGGCGCCGGACCTGCCGACGGCCAGCGAATCGGGCCTGCCGGGCTTCGAGTCGGACACGTGGTTCGGCATCTACGGCCCCAAGGGGCTGCCGGCTGACGTGGTCACCCGGCTCAACGCCGAGTTCAACAAGGCGATCCAGTCGCAGGACGTGCGCGACCGCCTGGGCAAGCTCGGCGCCGAACCGGTCGGCGGCACGCCAGCGCAGTTCGCGGCCATGGTCAAGAAGGACAGCGCCCGCTGGGGCAAGCTGATCAAGGATCGCAAGATTCAGGTGGACTAAGAGAGAGACAACCATGAAGAACTTCAACTGGACCAACCCATACCCCACCGTGCGCATTCCGCTGTTCGCGCGCAACGTGGTCTCCACCTCGCACCCGCTGGCGGCGCAGGCCGGCCTGCGCATGCTGCTCAAGGGCGGCAATGCCGTCGATGCGGCCATCGCCGCTGCCGCCGCCATCACGCTGGTGGAGCCGGTCTCGTGCGGCCTGGGCAGCGACGCCTTCGCGATTCTCTGGGACGGCAAGGAACTCCACGGCCTGAACTCGTCGGGCGTGGCCCCGGCCGCCTGGAACCCCGAGTACTTCAAGAACAAGTACGGCGTGGACGGCAACGGCCTCGCCAATCGCCCGATCCGCGGCTGGGATGCGGTCACCGTGCCGGGCATGGTGGCCGGCTGGGCCGCGCTGCACGAGAAGTTCGGCAAGCTGCCGTTCGAAGACCTGATGGAGCCGGCGATCGAGATCGCCGAGCGCGGCTACGCCGTGCCGCCCGTGGTAGCGCACAAGTGGGCCGCCGCCGTGCCGGACCTGAAGACCCAGCCGGGCTTCGCCGACACCTTCATGCCGCATGGCCGCGCGCCGAACGTGGGCGAGAAGTTCGTCTTCAAGGCCGCCGCCGACACCCTGCGCAAGATCGGCGCCACCAAGGGCCGCGCCTACTATGAAGGCGAGATCGCCGAGAAGATCGCCGCCTTCAGCAAGGAATGCGGCGCGGCGATGACGATGGACGACCTGCGCAACTATCGCCCGGACTGGGTCAAGCCGATCAGCCAGTCCTATCGCGGCTACGACGTGCACGAGATTCCGCCGAACGGCCAGGGCATTGCCGCGCTGATCGCGCTGGGCATCCTCGACCAGTTCGACGTCGGCTCGCTGCCGGTGGACTCGGTGGACTCGCAGCATCTGCAGATCGAGGCGATGAAGCTGGCCTTCGCCGACCTCTACCGCTACGTGGCCGACCCGCGCACGATGGAAGTCACGCCCGAGCAGATGCTGGATCCGGCCTACCTGAAGTCCCGCGCCAAGCTGATCAACATGCAGCGCGCCACGCCGTTCACGCCTGGCATGCCGAAGACCGGCGGCACGATCTACCTGACCGCCGCCGACGAGAACGGCATGATGATCTCGTTCATCCAGTCGAACTACATGGGCTTCGGCTCGGGCGTGGTGGTGCCGAACACCGGCATCAGCCTGCAGAACCGTGGCGTGGGTTTCTCGATGGATCCGAAGTCCGCCAACGTGGTGGCTGGCGGCAAGCGCCCGTTCCACACCATCATCCCGGCCTTCCTGACCAAGGACGGCCAGCCGGTGATGAGCTTCGGCGTGATGGGCGGCGACATGCAGCCGCAGGGCCACGTGCAGACCGTGGTGCGCATGCTCGACTACGACCAGCAACCGCAGGCCGCCTGCTGCGCGCCGCGCTGGAAGGTCAACCGTGACTTCACGCTCGACGTGGAAGGCACGATGGACCCGACCACCGTGGCCGGCCTGAAGGATCGTGGCCACCAGCTCAAGTCCGTGAACGACCCCTACATGGACTTCGGCTCCGGCCAGTTCATCTGGCGCCTGTCCGACGATGCCGAACAGGGCTACGTGGCCGCCAGCGACAGTCGCCGCGACGGCCAGGCCGTGGGCTTCTGATCGACCGCACTATATATATAGAGAAGCACCGCCGTACCGCCGTACCGCAGTAGCCGTCCTGCAAGGCGCCAAGGGGCAACCCTGGCGCCTTTTTCCATGGCCGACGGCCGGGCGGCGCGCCAACTGTTCTGTTCGCGGCGCGTGGAACTGTGCATGGTGCGCCGCGCCGTGCGCACTACACTGGCAATTCGTCCAATTTCCTGCCCGTTCCCGCCATGGCCTCCTACGCCTTCCGCATCGTCAACGTCTTCGCCGAGACCACGCTTGGCGGCAATCCCCTCTGTGTGTTCGAGGACGCGCGCGGCCTGGACGACGCCACGATGCAGGCGCTGGCGCTGCAATTCAACCTCTCCGAGACCACCTTCGTGCTGCCGTCCGAGCGCGCGACGGCGGCCGTGCGGATCTTCACCCCGGGCTACGAGATGCGTTTCGCCGGTCACCCGACGCTGGGCACGGCCCATGTGGTGCGCGACCTCGCAAAAACCGGGGATGCGCTCACCCTCGAATTCAAGGCCGGCCTGGTACCGGTGACCGCCGCCGGCGACCGCTGGACCCTGACCGCGCCGCACGAGGGCGCCCCGCGCACCGCACCGGCTGGCCTGCCCGATGCCGACATGGCCTCCCTGCTGGGCCTGTCCGCCGACGATCTGGCCGGCTCGCCGATGTGGGTGGATACCGGCGCCGACCAGTTGCTGGTGCCGCTGAAGACGCCGGACGCCGTGCGCCGCGCCGCACCCGACAGCAGCCGGCTCGACCAGTGGCCGCAGAGCAGCCTGGGCCGCAAGACCGCCTATGTGTTCGCCTTCGACCCGACGCAGCCCGGCAAGGTGCTCGTGCGCTACTTCTTCACCAAGCAGGGCGGCGGCGTGGCCGAAGACCCGGGCACCGGCTCGGCCTGCGCCAACCTCGGCGGCTGGCTGCTGGCCACGGGTCACGCGCTGCCGGCCACGTACGAGGTGGATCAGGGCGAACAGGTCGACCGCCGCTGCCGGCTGGACCTCGCCGTGACCACCGATGGCGCGATCCGCGTGGGCGGCCGCGTGGTCGAGATCGGACGTGGCACTATTACGATCTGACAAGATTCGATCCCCCGCCTCCCCCCCTCTCCGCCATGACCTCACACGACATTGCCGCGCTCGCCGACCTCGAAACGCTGTACGCGGAGCCGGCCGGCGCCTCGCTGGCCAAGGAAGTCGACTACCTGCACCCGCACTACCGCGCCTTCGTGGATGCCTCGCCGTTCTGCCTGCTGTCCACGATGAACGCGCACGGCGGCGACTGCTCGCCACGCGGGGACCAGCCCGGCTTCGTGCAGGTGCTGGACGACCGCACGCTGCTGCTGCCGGACCGGCGCGGCAACAACCGCATCGACAGCCTGCGCAATATCGTCAACGACCCGCGCGTGGGCCTGCTGTTCCTGGTGCCGGGCGTCAACGAAACGCTGCGTGTAAGCGGCGTGGCGAAGATCTCGACCGACCCCGCGCTGATCGCGCGCTGCGTGCATGACGGCAAGGCGCCGACCACGGTGCTGGTGATCTCGATCCGCTCGGTATTCTTCCAATGCGCCCGCGCCCTCGTGCGCTCGGCGCTGTGGTCGCCCGAGACCCAGATTCCGCGCGAGCGCCTGCCGAGCACGGGCACCATGGTCGCCGAACTGAGCAAGAACGCCATCGACGGCGCCACGTACGACCGCGAACTGCCCGAGCGCATGCGCAAGACGCTGTACTAGCCGGTACTCACGGCCTGCCCCACCCCCACAAAAAGAGAATCTGCCATGTACATGCCGTCCCACTTCGCCAGCGACAACCCTGACCTGATCGACGAGGTCATGCGCCGCTACGCCTTCGCCACGCTGGTCGGCACCGATGCGGATGGCCTGCCGTTCGCCACGCACCTGCCCGTGGTGGCGGAGCGGGCGTCCGAGGGCGGCTGGCGCATCGAGGGGCACGTCGCACGTGCCAATCCGCACTGGAAGTGGCTCGAGCAGACCCCGCGCGCGCTGCTCGTGTTCCAGGGACCGCATGGCTACGTGTCGCCGTCGCTCTATGAACAGAAGCTGTCCGTGCCGACCTGGAACTACGTGGCCGTGCATGTCTACGGCGAGATCACCACGGTCCACGACGCCACTGACAAGGATGCCCTGCTCAAGCGGCTGATCGGCCGCAACGAGCCGGGCTACGCCCAGCAGTGGCGCGACCTGCCCGAGGATTTCCAGCAGAAGATGCTAGGCGCCATCGTCGGGCTGCGGCTGGTGCCGACGCGCGTGGAAGGCAAGTTCAAGCTAAGCCAGAACCGCCCCGCCACCGACCGCGCCCGGATCCTGGAAGCCCAGCGCGCCGGCTCCGCCATCGAGCAGGACATGGCCGACTGGATGGCAAGGCTGACCGGCGCGAACTGACGGTCCGTTGTCTTGCTCCCCTCTCCCAAAGGGAGAGGGGAGAAAATTCACCCACGCCGCAGCCACTCCGGCGCGTGGGTGCCGAGCGGCACCGAGGGCAGCGCCCAGTGCGCGGGCGTCTCGGACAGCCGGGCGGCATGGCGCACCACGGTCAGCTCGCCAAACCCCGACTCCTCTACCTCCAGCTGGTCCGACATCTCGTCGAAATGCGGGTCCGGCACGCGCCAGCCCTCCGGCACGCGGCCCAGCCCACGCAGCCATTGCCCCACCTGCGCCAGCGACACCCGCACGTGCCAGCTTCCGCCCTCCACCGCGCGCCGGTGCAGCGCGGCCATCGCGCCGAAGGCCAGCAGGTAGCCAGCCGCGTGGTCGAGCACCTGGGCCGGCAGTGGCTTCGGCTCGGCACTGCCAGCCGCCCGCGCCTCGTCGTCGTTGAAGCCGGTGGCCGTCTGCACGAGCGAATCGAAGCCGCGCTTGCCCGCCCACGGCCCCACGTGCCCGTAGGCCGACAACGACACATAGACGATGCCGGGCCGCGCCCGCGCCGCGGCCTCCGGGCCGGCGCCCAGTTCGGCCAGCCCGCCCGGGCGATAGCCCTGCACCACCACATCGGCGCCATGCAGCAGCTTGTGCAGCGTGCGCTTGTCGTCCGGGTCGCGCAGATCAAGCTGGCAGGAGCGCTTGCCGCGCCCGGTGTCGATCACCAGCGGCGCGATGGCCGGCAGGTGCGCGGCCGTCACCAGCAGCACATCGGCGCCATGCGCGGCCAGCGTGCGCCCCGCCACCGGGCCGGCGATGATCCGCGTGAAATCGAGCACGCGCACGCCGGTCAGCGGGCGGGCATCGACATTGATCTCGGCATGGTCCGCCAGCGGCGGCAGGGGCTGGGGCGGCGCCTCGCCGATCTTCTCGATCGTCACCGGCGGCAGCCCGGCAATGGCCTGCGCCTGCGGGTGCGCGCGCCAGGTGTCATAGGGCCGCATGGCGGCCACCACGAGCCCGGCGTCCGACGCGGCGGACTCGAACGCCTCGGCCTCCCATCGGCCCAGCGCCGCGCGCACCGCGTCCTTGGTGTGCGCGCACTGGAGCAGGCGCAGCACGCCGTCGCGGTGATGGGGGAAATTGGTGTGCAGCCGGACCCAGCGCCCGTCGCCACACGGGTACAGGCCGGCGATCTTGTCCCAGAGTTCGGGCGCCGGCCCGCCGTTCACGCGCAGGTAGCGCTCGCTGCGGAATTCCGCCAGCGCGTGGCGCATGTCCACCGCCACGTCCTGCCAGCGGTCCGTGCGCTGCGCCCAGAGCGCCGCCGCAGCCAGCGCGGACGCCCCGAGGCTGGCCTGCGCCGCCGTGCCCACGGCGAAGCTCGATGGCAGGATGGGGTCCGCACCGGTCAGCGCCAGGTGCGCAAGCGCCTCGGGCGGCAGGCCGGCGCCGTGCCAGAGACCGGCCAGGGCGTCCGCCGGCAAGGTGGCCGAGGCTGACGAACCGGCCGAAATGGCCGGGACGGACGAATCAGGAGAGGAAGCAGTGTTCATGGGTTGTGTTCCCGCAACATGGCCCAACCTTTTCATGCCACGATGGCGGCATGCGATGACCTGCCGTGGATTCTGCACCACTTGTGGCCACCGCGCTGTGAGCCGATTCTGAAAATAGCGGCGCACCGCCGGGTTGCCCCGCAGGCACGGTAAAATCCCGCCATTCCACCGAACAAGGGGAGCCGGAGCACGTCCCGGGGCCCCACACCATGCCATTGGCCGCGTGCGACGCGGCGCCACCATGAGCCAAGACAACAAGCCTACCGACAAGACCGACAACCCGGCCTCCTCGAACTTCCTGCGCAGCATCATCGACCAGGATCTGGCCGCGGGCACCTACGCCGGGCGGACGGACACCCAGGGCGCCGCGCTGCCGCCGGTCATCACGCGCTTCCCGCCGGAGCCGAACGGCTACCTGCACATCGGCCACGCCAAGAGCATCTGTGTGAACTTCGGCCTGGCGCGCGACTACGCCGGCCAGTGCCACCTGCGCTTCGATGACACCAATCCGGTCAAGGAAGACACCGAGTACGTCGACTCGATCATCGACGCCGTGCACTGGCTCGGCTTCTCGTGGGACGCCAAAGCGCCGGGCGGCAAGCCGCACCTGTACTACGCCAGCGACTACTTCGAGCAACTGTACGCCTTTGCGGAAACGCTGATCGAGCGCGGCGCCGCCTATGTGGACAGCCAGACCGCCGAGCAGATCGCCGCCACGCGTGGCAACTTCTCCGAGCCGGGCAAGCCCTCGCCGTTCCGCGACCGCACGGTGGAAGAGAACCTCGCGCTGTTCCGCGACATGCGCGCCGGCAAGTACGGCGATGGCGAGCACGTACTGCGCGCCAAGATCGACATGACCGCACCGAACATCGTGTTGCGCGACCCGGTGCTCTACCGCATCCGCCACGCCCATCACCACCGTACCGGCGATGCGTGGTGCATCTACCCGATGTACGACTTCACGCACTGCATCTCGGACGCGATCGAGAACATCACGCATTCGCTGTGCACGCTGGAGTTCGAGAACAACCGCCCGCTGTACGACTGGGTGCTCCAGCACCTGCGCGAAGCTGGCGTGTTCCGCGACCCGCTGCCGCACCAGTACGAGTTCGCGCGCCTGAACCTGACCTACGCCATCACCAGCAAGCGCAAGCTCAAGCAGCTGGTGGACGAAAACCGCGTGGACGGCTGGGACGATCCGCGCATGCCCACCATCGTCGGCATCCGTCGCCGGGGCTATACGCCGGAATCGATCCAGCTGTTCTGCGACCGCGTGGGCGTGTCGAAGGCCGATAGCTGGATCGACATGAGCACGCTGGAAGGCGCCGTGCGCGACGACCTTGACGCGCGCGCCCCGCGCAGCGTGGGCGTGCTCGACCCGGTCAAGCTGATCCTGGACAACTACCCGGAAGGCCAGACCGAGGAATGCTCGGCGCCGGTGCACCCCAAGCAGCCCGAACTGGGCCGCCGCGTGTTCCCCATCTCGCGCGAACTGTGGATCGAGCGCGACGACTTTACCGAGACGCCGCCCAAGGGCTACTTCCGGCTGTTCCCGGGTAACAAGGTGCGCCTGCGCTACGGCTACGTGATCGAGTGCACGGGCGTGGACAAGGACGCGGACGGCAATGTGGTGGCCGTGCACGCGAACTACCTGCCGGAAACCAAGAGCGGCACGCCGGGCGCGGACAGCGTCAAGGTCAAGGGCAACATCCACTGGGTCAGCGCGCCGCATGCGGTCGAAGCCGAAGTGCGCCTGTACGACCGCCTGTTCAACGACCCGAACCCCGACGCCGGCGGCAAGAACTTCCTCGAGGCGCTGAACCCGGATTCCAAGAAGGTGGTCAAGGCCTACCTGGAGCCGGGCCTGCGCGACGCCAAGCCGGAAGACCGCTTCCAGTTCGAGCGTCACGGCTACTTCGTGGCAGACCGTACCGATTCGCAGCCGGGCAAGCCCGTCTTCAATCGCACGGTTGGCCTGAAAGATAGCTGGGGCAAGTGACGATGACGACACAAACGATCAAATTTCCGCTCGAGGGCGAGTTCATCGCCCTGAACGACCTGCTGAAGCTGGCCGGCGTCTGTGACAGCGGCGGCGCCGGCAAGGCGCTGGTGGCGGCCGGCGAGGTCTCGGTGGATGGCGCGGCCGAGTCGCGCAAGACCGCCAAGATCCGCGCCGGGCAGGTGGTGACCATGGCCGGCGTGCGCATCAAGGTGGTGGCCGCCTGATATAGAACCCGAGAACCGAAGGGACACAAAGGACCGATATGCCGATTGCGTTCTGGTGTGTGCTGGTGGCGGGATTGCTGCCCGTACTGACGGTGGCCATCGCCAAGGCAGGCGGGCGTGGCGGCTTCGACAACCACGACCCGCGAGGCTGGCTGGAGAAGCAGAGTGGGCGGGCGCGGCGCGCCGACCTCGCCCACCGTAACCACTTCGAGGCCTTCCCGTTCTTCGCGGCCGGCGTGTTGATTGCCACGCACATGAGCGCGCCGCAGGCTCGGATCGACGAACTGGCGGTGGTGTTCGTCGTCGCCCGCATTCTCTATACGGTCTGCTACCTGACCGACCGGGCCACGCTGCGCACGCTGTGCTGGACCATCGGCTTGCTGACGGTGATCGGGCTGTTCCTGCTGCCGGTGTTCGTCCACTGACATGCGGCCCCTGCTGATCGCTGCCCTCGTTGGCGCCCTGGCAGGTGCCAGCCTCCCGGCCTGGGCGGCGCCCGTGAACTACAACGTCGATCCCACCCACACCGCGGTCTACTTCGGCGCGAGCCATTTCGACCGCACCACGGTGCGCGGCCGCTTCAACAAGCTGGATGGCCGCATCGTCTATGACCCGGCCACCGGGGCGGGGTCAATCGACTTCACGGTGGATACCGAGTCGGTCGACACCGGCAATCGCAGCCTCGATGGCGTGCTGCGTTCGCCACAATTCTTCGATGCCCAGAATTTTCCGGTCGCGCGCTTCCAGGGCAACCGGTTCGTCGTGGAAGGCGGCAAGCTCGTGGCCGTGGAGGGTCAGGTGTCGCTGCTGGGCGTGACCCGGCCGCTGCGGCTGGAGGCGGACCGCTTCAGCTGCGGGCGCGTGGTGCTGTTCGGCGTGGGCCGGGACGTCTGCGGCGGAGATTTCCACGCCAGCCTGCCCAGAAGTGCCTTCGGCATGACACGGTTCCTGCCCGACGTCGGCGATACCGTGACGCTCCACATTTCCGTCGAAGCGACGCCCGCGCAGTAGCCCGGGGCGGACGGCAGCGCGCCGCCATCCTGAATAGGGGAAATCGATCGCCGATATCGAGCCCGATGACGACCCCGCGTCACCTTTGCCGGGAAAAATTTCAGTAAAATCAGCGCCTTGCCCGTTCCCATCCTGCCGCGTTCCGCCCCCAGCGTATCCGGCGATTCGCGAGTCGAGATGATCACTATTCACGTCGGAGACGTCGTTGCGGCGTCCCTGGCCGCAGCCGGCGCCTGCCTGGCCTGCAGCGTCCCTGCCCAAACCGTCCGCAAATTCCCGCTCTGGGCCTACCAGACCTATGGCCGTGGCGCCCTGCTGCTGCCGCTGCTAGCCGTCATGGTCGGCACGCTGCTGGTCAGCGTGGCGCTCGAAGGCCAGATCAACAGCAAGGCCGGGCTCGCGCTGGTGGCGGCCGCCGCGTTCCTGGCGCTCGTGCTGGTGTCGGCGGTGCTGCGCTTCTGGGTCAGCCACAAGCGCAAGTCCTGAGCGAAGGCCCGCCCGGGCTCCGCGCGCCAACGCACCTTCGGGCGATGGTTTTCCATCGCCTGCCCACGCGGATCACGTATGATGCGGCCTTCGCGCGCCGTGCCGGATGGCATCCCGTGGCCGGCGCGAGCCCGCATTTCCCGTGATTCCATGGCGCTCAAGTCCACCATCTTCAAGGCCGAACTGTCCGTATCGGACATGGATCGGCCCTACTACGGCAGCCATACGCTGACCATCGCCCAGCATCCGTCCGAGAACGACGCGCGGATGATGGTGCGCCTGCTGGCCTTCGCCTGCGAGGCGTCCGAGTCCCTCACCTTCACGCGCGGCCTCGACGAGCCCGACGAACCCGACCTCTGGGACAAGACGCTGACCGGCGAGATCGCCCACTGGGTGGAACTCGGCCAGCCCGACGAATCCCGGCTGCGGCGCGCCTCGTCCCGCGCGGACCGCGTCACCGTCTATACCTATCAGAGCGCCAGCGCGCGCGAATGGTGGAAGGGCATGGCTGGCAAGGCCAGCAAGCTGCGCAACGTGACCATTTACAATGTGCCGTCGGAAGCCGTGGAGGCACTGGCCGGCATGGCGCAGCGCGCCATGCGCCTGTCCGTGACCATCCAGGACGCCGAGATCTGGGTCAGCGACGACGACCACAACGTGCAGCTGACGCTCGACGTGCTCCAGCGCGCCGCCGGCTGAGCGGGTCGCCGCCCGAGCCCCAGATAACGCTTCATCAACCAAAAACAGGAAGATTGCGATGCAAACCACTCCCTCCGGCCTGCAATTCGAAGACACCGTTGTCGGCGCTGGCGACGAAGCCCGCGCAGGCCAGCACGTGACCGTGCACTACACCGGCTGGCTGTACGAGAACGACCAGGCTGGCCGCAAGTTCGATTCGAGCAAGGACCGCAACGACCCCTTCGTGTTCCCGCTGGGCGCCGGCCACGTGATCCGTGGCTGGGACGAAGGCGTGCAGGGCATGAAGGTGGGTGGCACGCGCCGTCTGGTGATCCCGGCCGACCTGGGCTACGGTGCCCGTGGCGCCGGTGGCGTGATTCCGCCGAACGCCACGCTGCTGTTCGAAGTGGAACTGCTGTCGGTCTGAGCCTCGGCCTGACCTGACCCAATAAAAACGGACGCCTCGGCGTCCGTTTTTACATCGTGGAATCTGAAACTCGAGGGTTCAGAACCCGATCGCCGCATTCCCCACGTCCACGCGGACCTTGTCGCGGTCCAGCAGCCGGCCGGCGTGCCTTGCGAAATCCTGTGCCCACTCGGCATTGCCACTGAAACGGTTCTCGCCCGAGAACTTGGCCACGTTCAAGATCTTGTCGATGACGAGCACCTTGCCCACCGGGCTCGAGGCCTGGCAGTCCAGTTCGGCATATTCGCGGTCGAACCAGCGCCACGCGGCCTCCTCGGTCACAGCCGCCAGCTCGGCATCGCCAAGCGTGAAATCGAATTCCTTGCCACTGCCGAACACCACGGTAAGCGTACGCGCCATGACCGGTTCTCCAAGAAGTCAGGCCCTCATTGTAGAGACTTGCCGGCCCGGCGGGCGCATGGCAAACCGTTGCCTGTGACACACACCCCACTCCCCGTCTGTGGCTTCCTTGCGACGGATCAATACGCTTTGGATTATCCTTGCATCCATGGCCATCACCAGACAGGACCTCGAAGCGGACAGGCTGCGCGCATCGCTGTGCAGCACCCCGGTCGCGTCCTCGCTGCTGCCTGAGGCCGATATCGAGCAATCGCTCCATGACACGCTGGCCGCCCGGCCTGACGGCGATGCCATGCACGGCGATGTCTGGCTGTTCGGCTACGGCTCGCTGATCTGGAATCCGATGGTGGTCCACACGGACCGGCGCCTGGCCACCGTGCATGGCTACCATCGCGGCTTCTACCTCTATTCCCGGATCAATCGCGGCACCTGGGACAACCCCGGACTCGTGCTCGGCCTGGACCGGGGCGGCTGCTGCACCGGCATGGTGTTCCGCATCCCGGCCCATGTGATCGAGCAGGAATTCCGCGTGCTCTGGCGCCGCGAGATGCTGACCGGCGCCTATCATCCGCGCTGGCTGCGCGTGAAACTCGACAATGACCCGGACGCCCCGGAGGCCCGCGCGCTGGCCTTTGTGATGAACCGCGAACATCCCGCCTACGCGGGCCGCCTGCCCGATAACCGCGTGGTGGACTGCCTGCGCCACGCCTGCGGCCTGTACGGCCCGGCGCGCGAATATCTCCAGCAGACGCTGCTGGGCCTGGCCACCAACGGCGTGGACGATCCTTACCTGGGCCGCCTCTGGCGCCTGCTGCAGGACAGCGACGTCGCCGATGCCGCGCACCCGGCCGGGGACGACCCGCACCGCCACCGGCCGCCCGTCATGCAGGCCGACGGCACGGACGGCATCGCCGCCGCCGACGCGCCGCACGAAACCGTCTGAGCCACCCAGCGCCCTCGACGCCCTCCCCATGACGCGCTCCCAGACCCGCCCCCGCCGCCAGGCCATCGCCGAAATGCTCGGGTTGTTGGGATTGTTGATGGGCGGCGGCCTGCTCGCCGGCCAGGGCGGCCAGACGCTGGCACGCACCCTGACTGGCATCGGCAACGGCTCCATGCTCGCGCAGGGGCCGCGCTCGCCGCGTCCGGTCGATTCCCCCGCCCTGCCACCGCGCAGCGACGGCATGGCCGCGCTGGACCGCAACTTGATCACCGCCGCCAGCATTGGCGACTCGGAACTCGTCAATCGGCTACTCGCTGCCGGGGCGTCGATGCAGGCCGTGGACGAACGCGGCCGCAGCGCGCTGCTGGCCGCCGTCTACATGCGGCGCAACGAGGTGGCGCGCACGCTGATCATGGCCGGCGCCGATGTGAATCGCAAGGATGGGGAGTCGAACAGCCCGTTCCTGGTGGCGGCTGCCACGGGACAGATCGACATTTTGCGGCTGGCGCTGTCACACGGCGCCGACCCGCGCAGCACCGACCGCTACGACGGCACGGCGCTGATCGCCGCGAGCCAGCACGGCAATGTCGAAATCGTGAAATTGCTACTGAAGGCCGGGCTCAGCGTGGACCACGTGAACCAGCTCGGCTGGACTGCGCTGCTCGAGGCCGTGGTGCTCGGCGACGGCAGCGCGCGCTACGAGGAAGTGGTGCAACTGCTGCTCGATGCGGGCGCGGACGCCAACCTCGCCGACCGTGAAGGCGTCACGCCCACCCGCCATGCCCGCGAGCGCGGCTACAAGACCATGGTCAGGATGCTGATGCGCGCCCGCGGGCACTGATCGGCAGGCGAATTACGCGCCGGTGCGCGCGTTCTCGCTCTCCTGCAGCTGGCGCCACATCACCTTGCCGGTGCCGGACTTCGGCAATGCATCGACGAACTCGACCACGCGCGGATACTTGTACGCGGCCATGTTCTCCTTCGCCCATTCGATGATGTCTTCCGGCGTGGTATTTCCCTTGGCGGCGGTGCGCAGCACCACTACGGCCTTCACGGTCTCGCCGCGATAGGCGTCGCGCGTGCCGATGATGCACGCCTCCTGCACGGCCGGATGCTTGTAGAGCAGGTTTTCCACCTCGGCCGGCCAGACCTTGAAGCCGGACGCGTTGATCATGCGCTTGAGGCGGTCGGTGATGAAGAAGTAGCCGTCATCGTCCATGCGGCCCAGGTCGCCGGTGCGGAACCAGGTCCGGCCTTCGAACTCGATGAAGGCGTCGCGCGTGGCATCGGGCTTGCCCCAGTAACCCTTGAAGACCTGCGGGCCGCGCACGATGATCTCGCCCACTTCGTTCGGCGGCAGTTCCTGCAGCGTGACGGGGTCGATCACGCGTGCCTCGGTGTTGAAGGTCGGCACGCCCAGGCACTGGAGCTTGGCGCGTTCGGCCGGGTTGCTGTGCGTCGGCGCCATGGTCTCGGAGAGGCCATAGCCCTCCAGGTAGCTGAGGCCGAACTGTTCCTTGAGCCGCTCGGCCACCGCCTGCGGCATGGCCGCGCCGCCGCCGCCGATGTAGCGCAGGCTGGTCATGTCGAAGGCGGCCAGGTTCGGGCTGCCCAGGAAGTCGATCACCATGGTCGGGATGTTGGTCCAGTGCGTGACCTGGTAGCGCGAGATCAGGCGGCCGGCCACTTCGCGGTCCCAGCGCGGCAGCATGACCACGGTGGCGCCGCTGTAGATCGGCCCGTTCATGCCGTACTGCATGCCGGTCACGTGGAACAGCGGCAGGACCGACAGGATCACCGATTCCGCGCCACTGCCCGACCACGTGCCGCCGCCGATCACGTTATGCATGACCGAGCGATGGGTGTGGATGCAGCCCTTGGGGAAGCCCGTGGTGCCCGAGGTGTAGGGCATCACGGCCATGTCGTCCGGACCGGCGGTGTGCGGGCCCGGCTGCAGGCCGGCGCCGAGCGCCTCGGCCCACGGCGTGGCACCTGCCGGCAGCGGATGCTCGGCGGTGATCCACGCGGGCGGCGCGTCTTCGGGATGTTCGTAGGAGGCCGGCAGCGCGTCCGCGTACTGCGTGGCCAGCACGTGCTGGAGCTGCTGGTCGGCCGGCAGTTCGGCGTTGGCCTGGGCCACGCCGGCGGCGAGATCTGCCGTGCAGATCGCCACGCGCGCCTGGCCATCGCTCACGTAGTGCTTGAACTCCTCGGCACGGTTCATCGGGTTGACGGGCACCACCACCGCGTCGGCACGCAGAATCGCGTAGTAGCTGACGATGAACTGCGGGCAGTTCTGCATATACAGCAGCACGCGGTCGCCCTTCTTCACGCCGGCCTTCTGCTGGAGCCAGCCCGCCAGCGCCGTGGCCTGCGCCTCCAGCGTGCGGAACGTGATGGCATTGCCGAAGTAGCGGATCGCCGGCTTCTCGGCGTAGCGGTGCGCGGAGACTTCGAGGTTGTACCAGAGCGAGGTCTCGGGCAGCACGATCTGCGTGGGCAGACGTTTCGGCCAGAACTGGAAATGCGGGCGCGCGGGCGTGGTGGTCATCTTGTCTCCTGGGTCTTTGCGACCGGCTTTTTGGTTTCGTCAACAGAGGGGCAATATAACTGAACGACCGTTCTATTTTCAAGCGGAGGTTTTCCCGATCGGGGTCGGCCAAAGGTTGCTTTCCGCGGCTTCGCCCTCACAATAGGGAGGTCCGGCCGCTATCCGGCCTCCACCATTCCGAAAGGCAGAACATGAGCGACGTCACCCTGCAGAATTTCGAGGCCGATGTGATCGAACTGTCGCGGCAGGTGCCCGTGCTGGTCGATTTCTGGGCGCCCTGGTGTGGCCCATGCCGCACGCTCGGACCGATGCTGGAGAAGTTGGAAGCCGAATCCGGCGGCAAGTGGAAGCTCGCCAAGGTCAATGTGGACGAGAACCAGGAGCTGGCTGCGCACTTCGGCGTGCGCAGCATTCCCCATGTGGTGGCGATTGCCGATGGGCAGGCCGTAGACCAGTTCGTCGGCGTGCTGCCGGAGTCGGGCCTGCGTGAATTCCTGGACCGCCTGACCCCGAACCCGGGCGAGCAGGCGCTGCACGAGGCCCGCGAACTGGTGGCCGCTGGCGATGCCGAGGGGGCGCGCGCCGCCTTCCAGGCCGCGCTGGCCTTCGATCCGGGCGCCGACGATGCACGGCTGGCCTATACCAGCTTCCTGCTCGATCACAACGAGGTCGACGCCGCCGAGGCCGAGTTCTCCCGGCTATCGCCGCGCGCCCCGCAGGAGGAAGGCTACGCCGCCGTGCAGACTCAGTTGGAGGCGCTGCGGCACGTGGACGACCTGCCCGACGCCTCTGCGCTGATCGCCCGCGTGCAGGCCAATCCGGCCGATCTGGGCGCGAAGCTCGACCTGGCGAACGCGCTGATCGCGCGCCGCGAGTACGAGCCCGCCTTGGAACAACTGCTGGAAATCGTGCGCCGCGACCGCGGCTTCGAGGAAGACATCGGACGCAAGACCATGCTGTCGGTGTTCGACCTGCTTGCCGGCCGGCCCGACGTGGTCTCGCGCTGGCGCCGCCAGCTTAGCGCGGCGCTGAATTGAGCTAGGAGCCCCCCGGCTTCAGTCCTGGGGGCCTTCGATCAGCGTGAAGCCGTTGGCCTGCATGTGTTCGACCATCATGGCGTCCATCGACTTCACGTGCTGGTCGAACCAGCCGGACAGCTCACCCACGAGCCGGCGTCCCAGGCTCACCACCCCCTCCTCCGCCACCTTGTCGCGCACGGCCTGCGCAACGGCCAGCACCTGCTGGTGCTCGCCCGCATGGCAATGGCGCGGGCCGAAGGCCATCGCCTCCATCCACTGCTCTTCCTGCGCGAAGTGATGGCGCGTATGGTCGATCCACGCGTCATAGGCTTCCAGGAAGCCGGCGTCGTCGGCGCGGGCGGCCGCATCGAGCAATTGGAGGAATTCGGCGTGGGTGGCGTCGGTCACGGGCTCCCCGAGGCGTAGCGCTTCGGGCAGGCCCTCGGACGACAGTCCTTGATAGGGATCTTGCGTGTCGAGTGCGGCGGCGGACATGTGGCGGGCAAGGAGCAAGTCGGTAACGCGGCAAGGATACCGATTTCCCGCCGCGTCGATCTGATTTTCCGCAAATCTACGAGTCGTTATCGGACCGATGCGGGGTATCCTTGCCGTTCGCACCCCCGCTGTGGCCGACGCGCCCCTTCCCGCCATGCCAAGACTGATTTTCTTCTGCGGCCACGCCGGCACCGGCAAGACCTCGCTGTCCCACAAGCTGATCGGCCCGCTGATGCAGGCCACCGGCGAGCCGTTCTGCATCCTCGACAAGGACACGCTCTATGGGCGCTACAGCGCGGCGGCGATGGGCGCCATCACCGGCGACCCGAACGACCGCGACAGCCCAGCCTATCTGGATAACCTGCGCGACCCCGAATACCAGGGCCTGCTCGACACCGCGCGCGAGAACCTGATGCTCGGCATCAGCGTGCTGGTGGTGGGGCCGCTCTCGCGCGAGGTGCGCGCCCACCAGTTGACCGATCCGGATTGGCTGCACATGCCGGCCGGCACGCGCACGGAGGTGGTCTGGGTGCACCTGCCCGAGGACGAGGCGCACGCGCGCATCGTCCGGCGCGGTAATCCCAACGATGCCTACAAGCTCACCCACTGGGAGGCGTATCGGACACGCCGCTTCATGCCGGACCCCGCCGAGTATCCCGAACTGATCTTCTTCGACAACCTGGCCCCGGACGCCGCCGCACTGGACGGCTTGCTGCGCACCCTGGCGAGCTAGCGCTCAGCGCTCAATCCTCAGTCCTCAATCCTCGTCCGCTGCGTCGGTCGCCGGCCGGGCATCGTTGCCGGCCACAATCGCGCCGATCACGGCCGACGCCGCCACGAAGCCGAACACCGCCGTCACCGCCACCGACGAGCCATACCCGGCGCAGGCCAGCCCTTGCGGGGCCTCGCGCGGCGCGGGCGGGGCCTCGTCGATCTCGCAAGCCTGCTGTTCGGGCTCCGGATAGCGCACCGGTTCGTCCGAATACACGGCCAGGATGCCGAACTTCCGCTTCGGGTTGCGCGGGAAGCCGTGCTGGCGGCGCAGGTTGCCGCGCACCTTGGCCAGCAGCGGGTCCTGCACGGTCCGGGAAAGATCCTCGAGCCGCACCCGCGTGGGATCGAGCTGCCCGCCTGCCCCGCCGCACGTGAGGATGCGCGCGCCGCGCCCCGACCCCCGCGTCCAGCCGAGGATGGCGGTCTTGATCTTCACGGCGTCGATGGCGTCGATCACGTAGTCGAAGCCGCTCAGCAGTTCGGCCACGTTCTCCTCAGTCACGAAATCGTCGATCTGCGAGACGCGGCAGCGCGGGTTGATCGCCACGATACGCTCGCCCATCGCCTCCACCTTGGCGCGGCCATAGGCATCGCCCAGCGCATGGATCTGGCGGTTGGTGTTCGACGGGGCGATGTGGTCGAGGTCGATCAGCGTGATGCGGCCCACGGCGTTGCGCGCCAGCGCCTCGGCCGCCCAGCTGCCCACGCCGCCGATGCCGATCACGCAGACGCTGGCCGCCTCCAGCCGGGCCATGCCATCCGGCCCGTACAGCCGCGCCACGCCGCCGAAACGCCGGTGGTAGTCGTCGTCCTCGGGGGTCTCGTGGGTCAGGGGCTCGGGCAGCCCGGAAAGCTCGGCAATGGTCATGACAGGGGGAGGAGCGCGCAAAGCGGAAAAATCGCGAATTTCGCTATTTTATGTCACCCCGGCCGGCCCGGCTGGCGCCAAAAATCGGCGGTCCGGCGACCGCAATGTCAGCGCAAGGCCGACAAGCCGGCGCGGCGCGCTCCCCTAAAATTGGATGTGCAGTGGTTGATCCGCCGCATGGCAGGCCAGGCTTATCCACGCCGGCCCGGCCCTGCGCGCCAACAGGAGTCCGACCTCATGCCCGCCTCGCGCCGACAAAAAATCATTCTCTGGAGCGTGTTCACCCCGCTCGCCCTGATTGCGATCCTGGTCATCGTCATCCTGACTTTCGATTGGAATCGTCTCAAGCCCTGGCTCAACGACAAGGTGTCGCTGGCTATCGGCCGCCCGTTTGCGATCAATGGCGACCTCGTCGTCACCTGGAAGCGCGCGCAGGGCGAGGCCGGCTGGCGCACGCTGGTGCCGTGGCCGCGTCTGTCGGCCCGGGACATTACCGTGGGCAACCCCGACTGGGCCCGCGCGCCCAATATGGCCACCGTGCGGGAGGTCATCTTCATACTGCGCCCGCTGCCGCTGCTGGCGCACCAGATCGCCGTGCCGACCATCGTCGTGGACAGCCCGGCCGTCTGGCTCGAGCGGCTGGCCGACAAGCGCAACAACTGGACCTTCGACACCGGGCCCAAGACCGGCAAGTCGAGCTGGGAACTCGATATTGGCGAGGTCGTGCTGCAGCGCGGCAATCTGGCACTGGCCGATGCCGCCGAGAAGATCGACATGCAGGCCACGCTGGACACCGTGGGCGACCAGGCGCTCTACGACAAGGCCCGCGATGGCGCGCTGGTGCCGCCGACCGATGCATCGGCCGTCGATGCCTCGGCCCCCATCGCCAAGGACAGCAAGGACGCGAAGGACACCAAAGACACCAAGGACACCGCGCCCGACAGCCGCTACGGCATCCGCTGGAAGGCGGTCGGGCATTACAACCAGGCCACCATCAACGCCAGCGGCAAGGCCGGCACGGTACTGAGCCTGCGCGACGTCAACACGCCCTATCCCGTGCAGGCCGATGTGCGCGTGGGCGCCACCCGCGCGGTCATCGAAGGCACGCTGACCAACCCGGCCCACCTGGGCGCGCTCGACGTCAACCTGATGCTGTCCGGCGACAACATGGCCAAGCTCTACGCGCTGACCGGCATCGTGCTGCCCTCCACCCCACCGTATGAAACGCGCGGCCGGCTTGTGGCCACGCTCAAGAAAGGGGCGTCGTCCTATACGTATCGGGACTTCACCGGCAAGGTCGGCGGCAGCGACCTGGGCGGTACGCTCACCTTCGCCCAGCGCTCGCCGCGCCCGCTGCTGTCTGGCGAGCTGGTGTCCAAGCAACTGCTGTTCGCCGACCTCGCGCCGCTGATCGGCGCCGATGCCAAGCCCGGCCAGGCTGCCTCCGAGAGCCCGGTCAAGCAGCCAGCCAACAAGGCGCTGCCGGTGGCGCCGTTCCGCACCGAGCGCTGGGATGAGATCGACGCCGACGTGACGTTCACCGGCAAGCGCATCGTCCGCGACGAAGACCTGCCGATCACCGACCTGAAGACCCACCTGAGGCTGACCGATGGCGTGCTGCTGCTCGACCCGCTCAACTTCGGCGTGGCCGGCGGCAACCTCGTCTCCACGATCCGGCTGGACGGCAAGCGCGAGCCGATGGGCGCCATGGTCGACATGACCGCGCGCCACCTGAAGCTCAAGCAACTGTTCCCGAAGGCGGACTCGATGCGCGCCAGCGTTGGTGAGGTGAATGGCAGCGCCAAGCTGTCCGGCACCGGCAACTCGGTCGCCGCGCTGATGGGTTCGTCGAACGGCGAGGCCAAGCTGCTGGTGGAAAACGGCACGGTCAGCAAGTTCATCCTGGAGGCCATCGGCCTGAACGTGGGCAGCGTGGTGGTTTCCAAGCTGTTCGGCGACAAACCCGTGCAGATCAACTGCGGCGTGAGCGACTTCGCGGTCAAGGACGGCATCGCCCGGGCCCGCACCTTCGTGCTCGACACCCAGGACGCCGTGATCACCACCGATGGCGCGATCGACTTCGGCGAGGAGCGGCTGGCGTTGACCATCCATCCCGATTCCAAGGGCTTGCGGATCATCTCGCTGCGGTCGCCGCTGTATGTGGGCGGCACGTTCAAGAACCCAACGGTGAGCCCGAACATCGCCGTGCTGGCCCTGCGGGCGGGCGGCGCGCTGGCGCTGGCGCTGACCGCGCCGGTGGCGCTGGTGGTGCCCCTGCTGGACCTCTCACCCGGCGGCGACGAAAGCCAGTGCGCCCGCCTGCTGGCCGAGCTGAAGAAGCGCCCGACCGCCCCACCGCCGGGCAAGAGCTATCAGGACCCGGCCACCGGCGGCGCCGGCAAGCAGGCCGCCGGCCCGGCGATTCCCGAGTCGCCGTCGAAGTCGGCCGCCGCGCAGGGCCAGCCGGGCCCGGCGCCGACCGAGCCGCGCAAGCCCACGCCATCGGTCCAGCAGAAGCCGATGCAGCCGTCCAACGACGCGCAGCTTTATCAGGGCGGATAAGGCCCTCCTCACCTCGTCATTCGACGAAATCCGCAACATCCGATCCGTATCTATCGGCCCCGGGTGTTGCGGATTTGCACTTCCCCCCACATGACCATTGTGTCCGGACCCGGGACGGTCGCATAATTAAACGGCCATTTACAAGCAAAGCATTGAACAGAATGGCATGCATCGGTCGTCGCTGCCGGTTCCAGTCCGGTGACGGTGCCCTTGTGAGGTGCGGCCACGGCCGCACTTATTTTTTCTCGCGCACTTTTCGACCCGGACGGAGACCTTGCCGGCGGCGCGATCCACGCAGTTCCCCCCTACCTGCCCCGTCCCATGACGTTGCCTCACGCCGCCGTTCCGCCGATCAGCTGGCTGATCGCCCTGACGGTGTGCAATCACGTGGCGTTCAACGCCAGTCGCGTCGTCGTTTCCCTGTTTGCAATCTCGCTCAAAGCCTCCACGGTCACGCTCGGCATGCTGATGGCGCTCTATGCGCTGCTGCCGATGTTCCTGGCGATCCGCGCCGGGCGCCGTATCGACGAGATCGGCCCACGCCTGCCGATGACGGCGGGCTCGCTGATGGTGGTGGGCGGCACGCTGCTGCCGGCGATCTGGCCGGAAATCGGCGCGCTCTACGTCGCGTGCGCGCTGATCGGCGTCGGCTTCATGCTGGTCCAGGTGGCCATGCAGTTGTTGATCGGGCAGGTCTCCACGCCCGACACGCGGCTGCGCAACTACACCTATCACGCGCTCGGGCTGTCCGTGTCCGGCACGCTCGGCCCGGTGGTGATGGGTTATGTCATCGAACACGCTGGCTTCCGGCCCGCGTTCTGCGTGCTGGTGGTGGTGGCGCTGCTCGGCCAGGCCGGGCTCCAGTACGTGCGGCCGCGCCTGCCGGCCACGGGCGGCAACGCCGGGCGGATCGCGGTGGAGGACGGCAGCCGCCGCTCCACGCTGGACCTGCTCCAGCATCCCGAACTGCGCGCGGTGTTTATCGCCAGCGCGGTGCTCTCGGCCGCGTGGGACCTGCACGCGTTCCTGATCCCGATCCAGGGCTCGCGCATCGGCCTGTCGCCGTCGTCCATCGGCTGGGTGCTCGGCGCGTTCGCCCTCGCCACGCTGGCCATCCGCATTGCCATGCCGCTGGTGTCGCGCCATTTGTCTGAATGGAAGATCATTCGGACCGCGCTGATGGTGGGCGCCATGGCCTACCTCGTCTACCCCTTCGTCGCCGAATTCTGGCTGATGTGCGGACTGGCCTTCGTGCTTGGCCTCGCGCTCGGCAGCGCACAGCCCAATGTGATGAACATCCTCCATACCGCCTCGCCCTCGGGCCGCGCCGGGGAGGCCCTCGGGCTGCGCTCGGCCGTGCTCAACACCAGCCAGGTGGTGTGGCCGCTGACCTTCGGTGTGGTCGGCACGGCGCTCGGCATGTTGCCGATCTTCCTCTCGATGGCAGGCGCGATGGGCATGGCGGGCTATTACTCCCGCAACCAGTCCCGCAAGCCGCGAGTGGCGGAGATCGAATAAAGCTTAAAACAAGCGCGGCGATTTGCGACACCGCAAATGCGCTGCGCGGCGCATTCGCTATACTCGAAGTGCATCTTCCTTCGTGATCGCGACATGACCCAACTAGCCGACCTGCGCCGCAACTACATGCTGAGCGCGCTTTCCGAATCCGACGTGGCCGCCGACCCGATCCGCCAGTTCCAGACCTGGTTCGACGAGGCGCTCCAGGCCAAGCTGCCCGAGCCGAATGCCATGACGCTCGCCACGGTTCACGCCGACGGCCAGCCGTCCGCGCGCATCGTGCTGTTGAAGGGCATGGACGCCAACGGCTTCACGTTCTTCACCAACTACGAGAGCCGCAAGGGGCTCGACCTGCAGGCCAATCCGCGCGCGGCGCTGCTGTTCCACTGGGTACAGCTCGAGCGGCAGGTGCGCGTGGAAGGCATCGTGGAAAAGGTGGATGAGGCCGAGAGCGACGCGTATTACGCCTCGCGCCCGCTTGGCTCCCGGCTGGGCGCGTGGGCGTCCGAGCAAAGCCGCGAGGTGCCCGGCCGCGACGTGCTCGAGGCCCGCGAGGCCGACTTCCGCAGCAAGTTCGGCGAGAACCCGCCGCGCCCCGCGCACTGGGGCGGCTATCGCGTGGCGCCCACCTGGATCGAGTTCTGGCAGGGCCGCCCGTCGCGCCTGCACGACCGCATCGGCTATCGCAAGCAAGACGACGGCAGCTGGAATATCGTGCGGCTGTCGCCCTGAATCCCGCGCCGCGTACTTGTCTGCCTGTTCAGACAAGTACGCGGCAGAAAGCGGCGTCCGGGGACGCGCACTGCACAATCCAAACTTTTGGCGTAAAGTTTTAGGGTCGTACGAGAGGTGTGCCGCAACCAATTCGGGAGGAAGCCGCATGTTTTTCAAACAAGCCCTGGACAAGCAGCTCGACAGCTGGATCGCCGACGTGCGCGAGCACGCCAACCTGCCGGTGAAGCTCCGGCTCTGGAATGGCAAAGAGTACCCGCTCGGCCATTTCGAGAAGCCCGACGTCACCCTGACGGTACGCGAGGCCACCGCCCTGCCGCTGCTGCTGGTACCCAGCCTGGACAACCTCGGCGAGGCGTATGTCCAGGAGAAGATCGACCTCGAAGGCCGCCTGGCCGACATCATCAACGTCGCCTTCGGCTTCTCCGCCGCAGCCGCGCGCAGTGCCGGCGGCGCCCTCGCCCGTGTGGCCGAGCACTTCACCCATACCAAGCAGGAAGACCAGGCGTCGATCCAGTATCACTACGACGTCTCGAACGACTTCTACCGCCTCTGGCTCGATCCGAACATGGTCTATTCGTGCGCGTACTTCGAGCACGGCAATGAAGACCTCGCCACCGCGCAGCTGAAGAAGATCGACCACATCCTGACCAAGATCCGGCTCCAGCCGGACCAGACCCTGCTCGATATCGGCTGCGGCTGGGGCGCGCTGGTGCTGCGCGCCGCGCAGAAGTTCGGCGCGCGCTGCGTGGGCATCACGCTCTCGCAGAACCAGTTCGACCTCGCCACCGAGCGTGTACGCGCCGCGGGGCTGTCTGACCGCATCGAGATCCGCCTCCAGGACTACCGCGACACCGCCGGCCAGTTCGACCGCATTACCAGCGTCGGCATGTTCGAGCACGTGGGCAAGGCCAACCTGCCGGCCTATTTCGGCCGCATTCGCGACTTGCTGGCGGACGACGGCGTGGCCATGAACCACGGCATCACCTCCACCGACCCGCACAGCGGCGAGGTGCCGATGGACGGCTCGGGCTTCATGGATCGCTACGTGTTCCCGCAGGGGGAGCTGCCGCACATCGGCATGGTGCTCCAGACCCTGCAGCAGGGCGGGCTCGAGGGCTTCGACGTAGAATTGCTGCGCCGGCACTACGCCCAGACGCTGTTCCACTGGGCCAACAACTTCGAGGCCAACGGCGAGACGATCCGGAAGATGGTCGGCGAGAAGAAATACCGCATCTGGCGCATCTACCTGGCCGGTACCGCCCACGCGTTCACGACCGACCAGATGTCGATCTACCAGGTGGTGTGCCACAAGGCGCGCCGCCCGGCCGACACCCTGCCTTGGTCGCGACGCTATATCTATGACGCCACGATCGGCAATGCCGTCTGAATCGATTGAACGATACGCTTGACCTGTTCGGCGATGCACCCGCATCGCCGCTCCCCGCCTCCTCCGAACCCTCGCCAGCCGCCGATCCTGCGGCTGGCGAACTTCCCAAGAAGAAGCCCGCCGGCAAGGTCGTCGCGCCGTGGACGCCCGACGCCGCGCTGGTCGCGCTCGGCCAGCGGCTGCCGCCCAACCTCCATTTCGGCACCTCGTCGTGGTCGTATCCGGGCTGGCACGGGCTGGTCTACGATGGCCAGTACACCGAGAGCCTGCTCTCGCGCAAGGGGCTGCGCGCCTGCGGCCAGCATCCGCTGCTGCGCGCGGCGGGGATCGACCGGGGCTTCTACGGGCCGATCCCGCTGACCGACTATATGCAGTATGCGGCACAGGTGCCCGAGGGCTTCCGCTTCCTCGTCAAGGCGCCGGCCAGCGTTTGCGATGCTTGGCTGCGCGGGCCCGATGGCGCCGGGCGGCTGCCGAACGCGGGCTTCCTCAATCCCGAGATCGCGATCCGGGACTGCATCGTGCCGGCCACAGGCGGGCTCGGCCAGCATTGCGGCCCGCTGCTGTTCCAACTGTCGCCGCTGGCGGGCGTGGGCGATGACGGCCCCGCCTTCCTCGCCCGGCTGGACGCCTTCCTGGCCGCGCTGCCGCCGCTGGACCCCACGCTGACCCCGCACGCCTGCTACGCGGTGGAGATCCGCGACGCGGCCCTGCTCACGCCGCGCTACATCCGCCTGCTGCGGGACCGTGGCGTGCGCTTCTGCCTCGCCGCGCGCGACCGCCTGCCGCCCGTGGCCCGCCAGTCCGCCGCGCAGGCGTTGATGGACGAGGGCGCGCCCGGCCCGCTGGTGCTGCGCTGGATGCTGCGCGAAGGCCGCTCCTATGCGATGGCCGAAAAGGCCTACGGCCCGTTCGACAAGATCGTCGAACCTGACCCGGAGACGCGCGACGCCATTGCCGATGTGGTGGCGCGCACGCTGCGCACGGGCCAGCCGGCCTACGTGATCGTCAGCAACAACGCCGAAGGCTGCGCGCCGCTGAGCATCGCGCGGCTGGCCGAGGCCATCGCGGACCGGCTCTGAACGCGTATCGGGCCAGCCGGCGCGAAAGACCCTACCGTCGGGCAAATGTCCGGACTCCGCTACAATCGGGGGACGATCGGCGCCGGGTTTCGGCCGCCGCGATTCCGGCCCGTTTTGTACGAAATCCCACCGACGCGCCCCTGCGCGCGGCGCAAGGTGACATCCGTACAAGGCGTACCGGCTGACGATGCAATGAAAATCATGGATTTGTGTGGAGCCCGAGACATGGGCATGCCTGCCGAGGACGACGACCCCATCACGGGCCGCAAGGCCGCCTCGCCCGACTTCGATTCGCAGCATTTCAAGCGGACGCTGTCGCAGTTCGCCACCGGCGTGACCGTCATCACCACGCGCGCGGCGGGGCATCCGTACGCCAACGGCGCGCCGTTCGTCGGCATCACAGCCAGCTCGTTCAACTCGGTCTCGCTGGACCCGCCGCTGGTGCTCTGGAGCATGGCCAACCGCGCCAACAGCCTGCCGATGTTCCGCGATGGCACGCACTACATCATCAATGTGCTCTGCGCGTCGCAAATGGATCTATGCCAGCGCTTCGCCTCGCTCAAGGGCGACCGCTTCGCCGGCGTGGACTACCGCCTCTCCGAAACCGGCCTGCCGATCCTCGCCAACGCGCTGGCCTGGTTCGAATGCCATAACCGCAGCCGCTACGACGAAGGCGACCACGTGATCTTCGTCGGCGAAGTGGAGCGCTGCGGCCTGCAGGACTGCGGCGGCCAGCCGCTGGTGTTCCAGGGCGGCCAGTTCTCCACGGTCTCGCCACTGGACCGCTAAGCCGGTCCCCTTCCCGTTTCTACGCTTTCCCGCCCTGGTCGGCATGCAACGCCGCCAGCGGCGAGCCATCCGTCTTGATCCGCTGGAGCACAATGTTCGAGCGGATGTCCATCACCCCCGGCGTGCGGTAGAGCCGGTTGACGATGAAGTCCGAGTAGTGCTTCAGGTTGCGCGCCTGCACGCGCAGGATGTAGTTGCTGTCGCCGGTAATCACATAGGCGGTCAGCACTTCCGGCCACGCCTGCACGGCCGCGTTGAAGGTGTCGTGCCAGCCTTCGAGGTCGTGGCGCATCGACACCTGCACGATGGCCTCGATCTCCAGCCCCAGCCGCTCGGCATCGAACCACGCGCGATAGCCGCCAATCACTCCCTGCTCCTCCAGCAAGCGCACGCGCCGCAGGCACGCGGAGGGCGATAACGCCACTTTGTCGGCCAGATCCTGATTGCTGATGCGGCCGTTCTCCTGCAGGCAGGTGAGAATGCGCAAATCGATGGGGTCGAGGGTCATATCCGTGTTTGTCGCAGAATCTGCGAATATTTGGTCGATCCACACAATTCTATGCGAAACATGCCCATCAGGACGGGGCATTTCGCAAGCCTCTTCTGGGCGCTTTTGACTATGATGCGGTCATCGACGCAACGATCTTCACGATCCCTGCCGCCCCCATGCCCCACGCCCCCGATTTTCACGATGCCCGCCGTATTTGGGACATCACCCCACCCGTCTCACCGGCCACGCCGGTGTGGCCCGGCGACACTCCGTTCCAGCACGACACCGCCTGGGTCATGGATGGCCAGTGCCCGGTCAATGTCGGCCGGATGACGATGTCGCCCCATACGGGCGCCCATGCGGATGCCCCGCTCCACTACGTGGCCGGTGGCGCGCCGATTGGGGCGGTGCCGCTCGACGCCTACCTCGGCCCGTGCCGCGTGATCGACTGCATCGGCGCCGGCCCGCACGTGTTGCCGCGCCACGTGGAAGCCGCGCTGGCCGGCACGCCGCCGCGCGTGCTGCTGCGCACCTACGCCACGGCGCCGCAGGGCACGTGGGATGCGGGCTTCTGCGCGGTGGCCGCCGAGACGATCGCGCTGCTGGCCCGCCACGGCGTGAAGCTGGTCGGCATCGACACCCCCTCGCTGGACCCCCAGGACTCGAAGACGATGGACGCGCACCACGCCGTGCGCGACCACCGGCTTGCCATTCTCGAAGGCATCGTGCTCGACGACGTGCCGGCGGGTGATTACGAACTGATCGCCCTGCCGCTGCGCCTTGCCACGCTCGATGCCAGCCCGGTACGCGCCATCCTGCGCGCCCTCGCCTGACCTTTTTCAGAATCGTCTGATTTCCAGCCCATGAATTTGACCCGTGAATACTGCGTCGCGCTCGACCGTGACGACCCCCTGCGCGGCCTGCGCGAGCAGTTCGCGCTGCCTGCCGGCGTGATCTATCTCGATGGCAATTCGCTCGGCGCCCGTCCGCGTGCCGCCGCCGCGCGCGCCGCCGAAGTGGTGTCCGCCGAATGGGGCGAGGGCCTGATCCGTAGCTGGAATTCGGCGGGCTGGTTCGATCTGCCGCGCCGGCTCGGCAACCGGCTGGCCCCGCTGATCGGCGCCGGGCACGACGAGGTGGTGGTCACCGACACGACCTCGATCAACCTGTTCAAGGTGCTGGCCGCCGCGCTGCGCGTGCAGCAGCAACGCGACCCGGCACGCCGCGTGATCGTCTCCGAGGCCAGCAACTTCCCGACCGACCTCTACATCGCCCAGGGCTTGGCCGACCTGCTCCAGCAAGGCTACTCGGTGCGCCTGGTGGACAGCCCGGACGAGATCGAAGCCGCCGTGGGCCCCGACACCGCTGTGCTGATGCTGACGCACGTCAACTACAAGACCGGCGAGATGCTCGACATGGCCGGACTGACCGAACTGGCCCACGCGCGCGGCGCGCTGACGGTGTGGGATCTCGCCCACTCGGCCGGGGCGGTGCCGGTGAACCTGACCGCGGCCGGCGCCGACTACGCCATTGGCTGCACCTACAAGTACCTGAACGGTGGCCCCGGCTCGCCGGCCTTCGTCTGGGTGGCGCCGGCGCTGCGCGACGCGTTCTGGCAGCCGCTGTCCGGCTGGTGGGGCCATCAGGCGCCGTTCGCGATGTCGCCGCAGTACCGCCCCACCGAGGGCATCGGCCGCTTCCTGTGCGGCACGCAGCCGGTGACCTCGCTGGCGATGGTCGAATGCGGGCTGGACATCTTCGCCCAGACCAGCATGACCGCGCTGCGCGCGAAGTCCCTGAAACTGACCGATGCGTTTATCGCGCTGGTGGAGGCGCGTTGCGCCACGCACCCGCTGACCCTGGTCACGCCGCGCGAGCACGCCCGGCGCGGCAGCCAGGTCAGCTTCGCCCATCCGGACGGCTACGCGCTGGTCGCGGCGCTGATCGAACGTGGCGTGATTGGCGACTATCGCGAGCCCGGCATCGCCCGTTTCGGCTTCACGCCGCTCTACACGAGCTTCACGGAAGTCTGGGACGCCGTGGAGATTCTGCGAGACGTGCTCGACAGCGGCGCCTATCGCGACGCGCGCTTCGCCGTGCGGACGGCAGTGACCTGAGCGGAGCGGAGCGGACCATGAGCGAATTCAAGGGATGTCCGATGGGACACGGCGCATCGGCCAACACCGGCGATGCGGCGGACGACAAGTGGCACGGCGCGCAGATGGACTTCGCGCAGGACATGAGCTACGGCGACTACCTGGGTCTGGACCAGATCCTGAGCGCCCAGCATCCGCGCTCGCCGGACCACAACGAAATGCTGTTCATCGTCCAGCACCAGACCACGGAACTGTGGATGAAGCTGATGCTGCACGAGCTGCGCGCCGCGCGTGATGGCGTGCGCAACGACGAATTGCGCCCGGCGTTCAAGATGCTGGCACGCGTGTCGCGCATCATGGACCAACTGGTGCAGGCGTGGAACGTGCTGGCGACAATGACGCCGCCCGAGTATTCGGCGATGCGGCCCTACCTGGGCGCGTCATCGGGGTTCCAGTCGTACCAGTATCGCGAGATCGAGTTCATCCTCGGCAACAAGAACGCGGCGCTGCTGCGCCCGCACGCGCACCGGCCCGAGCATCTGGCGCTGGTGGATGCCGCGCTGCACACGCCGTCGATGTATGACGAGGCGATCCGCCTGATGGCGCGGCGCGGGTTCCAGATCGACGCCGAGGTGGTGGAGCGCGACTGGACCCAACCGACGATCTACAACGCGTCCGTGGAGACGGCCTGGCTCGAGGTGTATCGCAATCCGTCCAAATACTGGGAGCTCTACGAGCTGGGCGAGAAGTTCGTCGACCTTGAGGATGCTTTCCGGCAATGGCGTTTCCGCCATGTGACCACGGTGGAGCGCGTGATCGGCTTCAAGCGCGGCACCGGCGGCACCGAGGGCGTCGGCTACCTGCGCAAGATGCTCGACGTGGTGCTGTTCCCGGAACTGTGGAAGCTGCGCACGGACCTTTGAACTTGCGTCCAATCAGCGCGCGCCGGGGTCGGACAGCCGCGCGCCCAGCGCCTGCAGCGCCGGGGCCAGGGTCTCGTGGAACACCTGCTCGGCCACCGTGCCATACGACGCGCTGCAGCTAATCATGTGCAGGTCCTTCTCCCCCACCGGCCGGAACGCCACGGCGCAGGCGTGGATAGCGGGATGCCAGTCCCGGAACGAGGCCGAATAACCCAGCCGCTCAGCCTCGGCCAGCGCGGCGCGCATCGGCGCCTCCTGCTGCTTCCACTGCTCCGGATAGGCCAGTGCGAATTCGCCCAGCACGCGCTCGCGTCGCGCGGCCGGCAGCGCGGCCAGATAGGCGCGCCCCATCGAACTTGACATCAGCGAGAGCCGCGACCCCACGCCGAGGCCGAGCATCACGCCGGCGTCATTTCGTATCGATTCGAGATAGATCACCTCCATCCGCTCGCGCTTGCCGAGCGACACCGACACGCCATACGCCTGCGCGAACGCCAGCATGTGGGGACGCGCCAGCGCCACCACGTCCGAGGCAGATAAATACGAGAAACCGAGCGCCAGCACGCCGGCATCGAGCGCGTATTTACCCAGGCTGTCGTCATAGCGCAGGTAGCCCAGCTGCACCAGCGTGCCGGCCAGCCGGCTGACCGTCGCCTTCGGAAAACCGGTGCGGCGCACGAAATCCTGATTGCCGAGCATCGCCTCGCCGGTGCGGAAGCAACGGAGCAGTTCCAGGCCGCGCGCCAGCGCCGTCACGAAGTTCGGATCGCTTTCGCGCGCGGGGCGCTCGGTATCGGCGTTTGCCGCCGGGGCGGGCAATGAGGAAGTGGCCAAGGCGTGGCTCCATGAGAAGGATGATCCACCTGGCGTGCGGCAGGGCGGGATCGGGTCCACCCCCTGTTGCACTGCGGATCGGTTCGGCTATACTAGCTCATCGGAACAAGGTTCCGCAATGCGGAACTTCACTACACCTGTTCGAGGGCTGCCCCCGCCCCTCGGCGCGCCACCAAAGAAGGAGACCTCCATGGCTGCCAATGCCGAATTCAACTGGATCGACCCCCTGTTGCTGGATCAGCAACTGACCGACGAAGAACGCATGGTGCGCGATGCCGCCGCCGCGTACTCGCAGGACAAGCTGATGCCGCGTGTGCTCCAGTCCTTCCGCAACGAGAAGACCGACATCGAGATCTTCCGCGAGATGGGCGAACTGGGCCTGCTGGGACCGACCATTCCCGAGCAATACGGCGGCCCGGGCCTGAACTACGTCAGCTACGGCCTGATCGCACGGGAAGTGGAGCGCGTGGATTCCGGCTATCGCTCGATGATGAGCGTGCAGTCGTCGCTGGTGATGGTGCCGATCTATGAATTCGGCACGGAAGCCCAGAAGCAGAAGTACCTGCCCAAGCTGGCCACCGGCGAATGGATCGGCTGCTTCGGCCTGACCGAGCCGAATCACGGCTCCGACCCGGGCTCGATGATCACCCGCGCCAAGAAGGTGGACGGCGGCTACGAGCTGTCCGGCGCCAAGATGTGGATCACCAACTCGCCGATCGCCGATGTCTTCGTGGTCTGGGCCAAGCTGGTCGGCGACGACGGCAAGGACGCCATCCGCGGCTTTATCCTCGAAAAAGGCTGGAAGGGCCTGTCCGCGCCGGCCATCCACGGCAAGGTGGGCCTGCGCACGTCGATCACGGGCGAGATCGTGCTCGACCAGGTCTTCGTGCCGGAAGAGAACCTGATGCCGGGCGTGAGCGGCCTCAAGGGCCCGTTCACCTGCCTGAATTCGGCCCGCTACGGCATTGCCTGGGGCGCGCTCGGCGCCGCCGAGTTCTGCTGGCACACCGCCCGCCAGTACACGCTGGACCGCAAGCAGTTCGGCCGCCCGCTGGCCGCCACGCAGCTGGTGCAGAAGAAGCTGGCCGACATGCAGACCGAGATCACGCTGGGCCTGCAAGGCTGCCTGCGCCTGGGCCGCATGAAGGACGAAGGCACGGCCGCCGTGGAAATCACGTCGATCATGAAGCGGAATTCGTGTGGCAAGTCGCTCGACATCGCCCGCGTAGCCCGCGACATGCTCGGCGGCAACGGCATCTCGGACGAATTCGGCGTGATCCGCCATGTGGTCAACCTCGAGGTGGTCAACACCTACGAAGGCACCCACGACATCCACGCGCTGATCCTGGGCCGCGCCCAGACGGGCCTGCAAGCCTTCTTCTGATCGCGTTTTTTCAGCGGAAGACGATGTAAAAAAGCCCGGCAAGCCGGGCTTTTTTACACTTGCCTGCCTGCCGGCCGGCTTACTTGTTCGGCTGGGGCGTCAGGCGCAGGTAGGGGCGAACCGCCTTGTAGCCCTTCGGGAATTTCTGGCGGATGATCTCCTCGTCCTTCAGCGACGGCACGATCACCACGTCGTCGCCGTCCTGCCAGTTGCCCGGCGTGGCCACGCTGTGGTGGTCGGTCAGTTGCAGGGAATCGATGACGCGGAGGATTTCGTTGAAATTTCTACCGGTACTGGCCGGGTAGGTAATGATCAGTCTTACCTTCTTCTTCGGATCGATCACGAACAGCGAACGCACGGTCAGCGTTTCGTTGGCGTTCGGGTGAATCATGTCGTAAAGCTCAGACACTTTGCGGTCCGCATCGGCCAGAATCGGGAAATTCACCGAGGTCGACTGGGTGTCGTTGATATCGCCAATCCAGCCTTTATGGGACTCCACGCTGTCCACGGACAGGGCAATGGCCTTGACATTACGCTTCTCGAACTCGCCTTTCAGCTTGGCGGTCAGCCCCAGCTCGGTGGTGCAGACCGGGGTGTAGTCCGCCGGGTGCGAGAACAGCACGCCCCAGCCGTCGCCCAGCCAATCGTGGAAGCGGATGCGGCCCTCGCTCGATTCTTGCTCGAAGTCCGGGGCGATGTCGCCAAGACGCAGTGCCATTGTTGAAAATCTCCAGGGGGAAGGTTGAAGGAACCAGCTTAGTTGGATTGCGATCCAACCGAAACGAATATAAAGTCACTATAAAATCACTCGAAGTCATAAAGACGGTCGGGTGAGCGGCTTGCCTTGAAACGATGGGTTGCCGCCACATATCCTAAGTGGAAGACAGAAAGCGCCACAAGCGATAGCGAGCAAGGCAAAATGTCACCATTCGAACCAACCGCCCGCAAACAGGAGAAACTGATGAGCGATGTGAAGACCGTTCTGTCCGATGCCGAAGAACTGCTTAAGCAAGCGGCCTCGACCACCGGCGAGAAGGCTGCCGAGTTGCGCGAGCGCGGCATGGGCCTGCTGAAGCAGGCCAAGGAAAAAGCCCAGGATCTGCAGGACGCCGTGGTCACCAAGAGCAAGGCCGCCGCGCGTGCCACCGACGACTACGTGCATGACCACCCGTGGAAGGCCGTGGGCGTGGCGGCCGGCGTGGGCCTGCTGATCGGCCTGCTGCTGAACCGCAAGTAAGACAGGCGCAAGCCGGCCGGCATCCGGGCCCCGCGCCCGCGCCGGCCCGCGCCGAAGGCCCGGGAGGGGCGGCGCCATGCCGCCGCCCGGTCCGCTCATCGAGGATGCCGCCAATCTTGGCGCATCGATTCTTCGCCGGAGCCGCATGAGCGAATCCCCTTCCCCCAAGTTCCTGGACTCCCTGCGCAACCTGACCGGTTCGATGGTGTCGATGGTCCAGACGCGCCTGGAACTTGCCAGCGTGGAACTGGCCGAGGAACGCACCCGGCTGATGAAAGTCGCCCTGCTGGCCTGCTTCGGGCTGGTATTTTTCGGCATGGCGCTAATGACGTTCACGATTCTCGTCGCCATCCTGTTCTGGGAAACCTACCGCTGGCAGGCCATCGGCGCGATCGTCGTGATTTATCTGGTCTGCATGGCCGCCTGCCTGCTTACCGCGCGCCGCATGGTGCGCAACGCCCCGCCGCTGTTCGCGGACACGCTCGCCGAACTCGACAAGGACCGGGAGATGCTGCGCCGATGACCACGCCCGACGACGACTCCATGGACGAACGCCGCGCCGAGCATCCGCGCCCGGTGCGATTCTCGCGCGAGGTACAGCTGCCGCTGGCCGTCCGCAAGGAACTGCTGATCACCCGCGCGGCACTGGAGCGCTACGACGCCGTGCAGGCGCTGCGCCAGGTACGCGGCGGCGCACGCCGCATGACCAACCTGGGCTCCTGGCTGCCACGACTGACCCGGCCCTCGGGCTGGCTCAAGATGCTGGGCGTGACGCGCGAATACCCGATGCTGAGTACCGCCATCACCCTGGCGATGCCGCTGTTGCGCCGGACCGCCATCGGCCGCGTGGCCTGGAAGCTGTCGAAATACGGCATGGTCGCTGGCGCCGGATACTGGGCCTACAAGACCTGGCAGGACACGAAAGCCCCGGCCAGCGCGGCCGAGGTCGTGGCCGCGAAGGCGTTCGATACCGGCTTCCGGGATCCGCTGGTGCCTTCCCCCACGCCGGACGCACCGCCGCCGGCCCAGCCCTGAACCTGCCCTGAACCTGCCTTAGAGGGTGACGGCGAACCGCTCGGCGCCGTCCACCACCACGGCGTTGCCGCGCGCGAAGGGCAGCGGCGCGCCGATCAGCTGCCCCTGGGCGTAGTCCACGCCCAACGCCTGCAGCCGCTCCCGCATGGCTTCCGACTCGACGAATTCGGCGATGGTCTTCTTGCCCATCGCGTGCCCGATCCGCTGGATCACCTCTACCATCACCGCATTGACCGGGTCATCGAGCATCTCGCGTACGAAGCTGCCATCGATCTTCAGGTAAGCCGCTGGAAGGTGTTTCAAATAGGCGAATGACGACATGCCCGCGCCGAAGTCGTCGAGCGCGAAGACGCAGCCCATGCCCTGCAGCTGTTCGATAAAGGCCGCCGCCTGCGCGAGGTTGTTGATCGCCGCCGTTTCCGTGATTTCAAAACAGATGCCAGACAAAGCGATGTCATGGCGGATAGCCTGCTGCCGCACGAAGCCGGGGAAGTGCGCGTCGGCCAGCGAGGCACCGGACATGTTGATGGAGCACATGCCGATCTCGCCAGGCCGCTCGATTTGGAGCCGCGCCAGCGCCGCGAACGCGGTTTCCACGACCCATCGGTCGATCATCGGCATGAGGTTGAAGCGCTCGCACGCTGGCACGAAGGCCATCGGCGGCACCAGCTGGCCCTGCTCGTCCACGAGGCGCAGCAGCACTTCGATATGCCGCCCTGCCGCGCCTGCCGAATCCGATTCGGACGGCTGCAACGGCACGATGTCCTGCGCGTAGAGACAGAAACGCCCCGCGCTCAGCGCCGCGTGCACCCGGCTGACCCACTCCATCTCGCCGTGCCGGGCGCGCACCACACTGTCGTTCGGCAGATACACCTGCACGCGGTTGCGGCCGCCCTCCTTCGCCATGTAGCACGCCGCATCAGCTGCGCTCAGCGCCTCCTCGACCTTGCCGGTACCGGCATCGATTCGTACCAGTCCGATGCTGACACCCAATGAGAAGATTCTCTGCCGATGCGCATAGCGGAACGTGGCGATGGCACGACGCAGGGCCTCGGCCACGCGTTCGCCATCGCCCGCATCGCAGTGTTCCAGCAGCACGCCGAACTCATCGCCGCCAAGCCGCGCCAGCGTATCGCCCTTGCGCAGTTGCTGGCGCATGACGGCGGCCATCTGGCGGATCAGCTCGTCGCCGGCGGCATGGCCGCAGGTGTCATTGACCACCTTGAACTGGTCGAGATCGAGGTACATCAGCGTGTGCGCGGCGCCCTCCTGCCGCACGCGGGCGATGGCGGTGGCCACGCGGCGCTCGAACTCGACGCGGTTGACCAGCCCGGTCAGCGCGTCGTGGCTGGCCTCGTGCGCCAGCTGGGCGGCGTGGGCGCGCTCCATGCTCACGTCGTGCAGCACCAACACCACGCCGATGGCGTGCCCGCCCTTGTCCCGCATCAGCGCCACCGATGGCTTGACCACCACCGGGCCGCCGCCGGCACGCCCCGCCAGCAGCATCACGCACTGGCTCGGCCAGCGGTCTTCCAGCGCGCGCGGCACCAGGTCGGTCACCGGCGTGCAGGTCGATTCGTCCAGCAGCGGGCAAACCTGGGCCAGGAAGCAGCCGGCTGCCTCGGCCTCGGACCAGCCGGTCAGCCCCTCCGCGGCGGGGTTCATCGAATCGATGCGGCCCCAGACATCGGTCGTCACCACCGCCTCGCCGATGGCGCGCAGCGTGACCTGCGCCCGCTCCTTCTCGGCGAACAACTGCGCCTCGAAGCGCTTGCGGTCGGAAATGTCGCTCAGGGAGCCCGCCATCCGCACCGCCTTGCCCACCGGGCTGCGCACCATGCGGCCGCGCGCGCGGACCCACAGGTAGCCGCCCTGCTTGCGGCGCAGGCGGATCTCCACGTCGTACGGCGTGCCCTCGCGCACGTGGCGGGCCAACTGGCGGTCGAACTCGGCGACGTCGGCCGGATGCATCAGGGCCAGCAGGGTTTCGCGTGCGTGCGGCAACTCGTCGGCGCCAAAGCCGAGCATCTCCGCGCAGCGCGGCGAGAAATAGAGTTCGCCATGGTGGGGATGCCAGTCCCAGAGGCCATCGTCGCTGCCCGCCACGGCCAGTTGCAGCCGCTGCTCGCTCTTGGCCAGCGCGGCGCGCAGCTCACGCTCCTTGCGCTGGGTGCGCATCGACAGCCATGAGGCACAGCCCAGCAACAGGATCGTCAGCAGGACGGTGCCGGACAGCAGCACGCCCCGCACACGCCGCGATGCCTGGCCGAGCGTGGCCGAGAACGCAATCTCCATCGGCCCGAGCCGCGCGTCGAGTTCGGCAATCTCGCGTTGAAGCGGCGGCAGGCAGGCCGCTTCGTCCCGCGCGCCGACACATTCTCGCAACTTGTCTGCCACGACGGTCAGACGGGCGATGTCCACGTCGGCGGCGGCCCAGACGGCAATCGCCTGGTCGATTTCGGTCACATTCCGGAAATAGCGGTACAGCCGGATCATCCCGGGGATGTCGTCGGGGTGGTTGCCGCCGACGAGCAGGCCTTCCACGGCGACCTGACGATCGAAATCCGGACGTTTTTCGAGTTCGAGACGCGCCTGCTTGTCGCCGAGGGGCACGGCGATGGCACGCCGGTAGGCGGCGAAGTCGGCAGGGTCGCGCGAGTCGGTGTAGCGCAGCAGATGCATCACCGCATCTTTCTGCCCCTTCGACCACAGGCTCTCGCCCGCCACGAAACCGCGCGCGGCGGACAACATGTCGACGCTGGCCAGACAGAACAATGCGAGCGCCACCACCACGGGCAGGAACGGCCAGATGATGCGCAGAACATGCTCATTGACCGGGAGGGCAGTACCGCCTTGCTGCATAGACACTTCCCGCGCCGGCGTGCGGCGCTCACCCATTGGACGAATGAACCGATGGCCACGCCGGCGTGCAGCGTGCCAAGTGCATTTTCGATGACCGGGAATGGGGCTGTCTCTAACTCAGACTGGTTAATTGGACCCTAGCGGCTGACGAACACCGCCAGCAGCAGGATCGCGTTCAGTACCAGCAGCATGCCGAGCGCAATCGCCACGCGGGACATGGCCGGATGATGTCGGGCCACACCGGCCGTGCCCGCGGCTTCCGGCTGGCCCTCCGCCTGCGGCGCCCGTCCGCGGCGCTTCAGGACCCAGTCCAGTCCGACGCTTGCCACCAGCAGCAGCCCTAGCCACAGCAGCCAGGCCCAGGCCATCGCATGCCGGGTGGAGAAGGTGGCGAAAGCGGCGCCGATCTCCTCCTTGGGCAGCGGCGGCCGGGTGTCGTGCACCGATGAAAGCAGCGACGACTGCGGGAGGGCGTCAGGCGCGGTCGCCATCGTCATCGCCAGCACGGGCTCGGCGTCGGGCAACATGGGGGGCGATGCGGCGGCGGAGGGTGCGGCAGGAACGAGGGTCGCCGGCGGAAGCTCCGGGCGGGCCGGGATGGCGAATTCCTGCGCGGGCCGCGCCTGCAGCGGCCTGGCCGGCGGCTGCGCGGGCGGCCGCCCGGCGGACAGCCGGTCGCTGCGGTGGCGCCACCACTCGGCGAACACGGCGTCGAGGCACGGCACGGAAGTACAGGCATCGCGCTTGCGGCGCCACGCCTGCAAGTCGCCCATGCGCAGCGTGCCCGCGCGCAGCTGGCGGCGCTGGTCGTCGTCGATGCGCACGTAGCCCATGTGGAGCATCGCGTATTCGCAGATCATGCGCTGGGCCACGGGGCGGCGGTCCGGCGGGCTGCCGCAGCGCTGGCCGGGCGATACTAGATCGTCGCAGCGCACCGAGGCGGACTGCGGCGCCAGCTGGCAGGCGAAGTCAGACGCCTGCGCGCCGCCCATCGCGACCAGCCCCCACGCCAGCAGCGTGGCCAGGCGAGCCAGAAGCCTGTTCATCGTGTCGTCTCATCGCCATCGAAATGAGGGGTTCGCGCGCTGGCAGAGGCGCGCGGGATGAAACCATGGATTGTGGACGCGCGGCGCAGGAGTTCTGTGCGGTGGCGAACGCCGACGGCGGAAAGTCAAAACAAAAAGGGCCTGTGACTTGCGCCACAGGCCCTTCTGCAATGCTGGTGGGTCGTGCGTGACTCGAACACGCGACCAACGGATTAAAAGTCCGCTGCTCTACCGACTGAGCTAACGACCCGCAAAAATCGAATCCGCGATTATAGAGAGCTACCTGTCAGGCGTCAACCCTCAGGCCATGCGCTCCAGTCGCCATATCTGGTACTTGAAGGCCAGCCATGCGCCGACCACGATGCCCGCGAGCGCGATGAACGAGCCCACGGCCAGCGTCGAGACGCCCGAGAGCCCCTGCCCGATCGTGCAGCCCAGTGCCGTCACCCCGCCCGCGCCCATCAGCATGCCGCCCACCATGTGGTTGGCCACATCCTCGGCATTGCCGAAGCCTTCCCAGCGAAACGTGCGCGTGGCCAGCGCGTACACCGCCGCGCCGGCAATCACGCCAATCACACTGACGATGCCGATGGTCAGCACCTTGCTCTTGTCGCTGAACATCATCAGCCAGTCCAGCGTGTAGGCGTACGGCGCCACGAAGCTCAGACTTTCCATCCGGCCGCTATTCGTGCTGACGAACAGTTCCTCGAGCGTGCTCGGGTCTTCCGACACATAGCCAAGATGGCCGGACACGTACCACATGCCGACGATGATCAGCCCCACGCCAAGGCCGCCGAGCACGTTGTCGAAGCTACGGAACCCGCGTCCCGCCAACGCCCACAGCACCAGCACCGCGCCGATCACGCCGCCCAGCACCAGTTGCAGCGTGCCGCGCGCGATGCCACTGCCCTGCGCCACCAGCGACGGCAGGTCCTGCGTGACGGGCAGCGCCACGGCCACCGTGTCGACCGTGTTCACGCGAACCACGCCAAACAGCCCGCGCAGCGTCATATAGGCGGAGAGCCCCAGGAACACAAACACCACCAGCGACTTCAGGTTGCCCGCGCCGATGCGCACCAGCGTCTTGCTGCCGCAGCCGGAGGCCAGCACCATGCCGAAGCCGAACATCAGCCCGCCCACCGCCGCTGACAGCCAGGCCAGCTTCGCGGAGGTGTAGATCGTCTTGGTCGGATCGATCAGGCCGGCCCAGGCCAGCGCGCCGGTGCCGATCATCGCCACGCCGATGGCCATGACCCACATGCGCATGCGGCTCCAGTCGCCGATGTTCACGATGTCCGAGATGGCGCCCATCGTGCAGAAATGCGTGCGCTGGAGAATGGCGCCGAACAGGAAAGTCAGGGCGAACGTGCTCCACAGCACGGTGTGGGAGAGCGCGGGGATGTCGATGTCAGGCATGGTGGACCGGGGGTGACTCGTATTTTTATGATGTGCTGGCGCGGGGATCGATCAGGCAGCGGCCTGGTAGCGCGTGGGGTCGGGCACGCCCGCCGTCTCGAAGCCGGCGCGACGGATGCGGCAGGAGTCGCACACGCCACAGGCGCGGCCTGCGTCGTCGGCCTTGTAGCAGGAGACGGTCAGGCCGTAGTCCACGCCCAGCTTCACGCCCGCGCGGATGATCTCGGCCTTGGTCATGTCGATGATGGGCGCGTGCACGTGGAAGCGGTCGCCCTCCACGCCAGCCTTGGTGGCCAGGTTGGCGAGCGCCTCGTAGGCGGACACATACTCGGGACGGCAGTCAGGATAGCCGGAGTAGTCCACGGCGTTAGCACCGAAGAACAGGTCGCGGCCGCCGATCGCCTCGGCCCAGCCCAGGGCCAGCGACAGCATGATGGTGTTGCGGGCCGGCACGTAGGTAATCGGAATGCCGCCCGTGGCGCCGTCGGTCGGCACGTCGAGGGTATCGTCGGTCAGCGCGGAGCCGCCGAAGCGGCGCAGGTCGAGCTCGATGATCTCGTGACGCTTGGCGCCCAGCGCCGCCGCCACCAGCTTGGCGGCCTCCAGCTCGGACGAATGGCGCTGGCCGTAGCGCATGGACAGCGCGTAGGTTTCAAACCCGGCGGCGTTGGCCATGGCGAGGACGGTGGCGGAGTCGAGTCCGCCGGAAAGCAGGACGATGGCGCGTTTGGTCATGATCGGGGGCGCGGACGGCGCGGAATGGGGGTCGCTGACTGCGAAAGCGCGTATTTTAGCGCGCCGGCGGGCCGCCCCCAATCAGGCTGGACTGATGGCGCCCATCGCCCGGCTTCCTTCCATGGTCGCAAAGCCCCAAAAGAAAAAGCCCGCCAGAATTTCCAGCGGGCTTCCTCCTGCAACGGTACTGCCAGGCAGACCGGTTACTTCAGGGTCTTCAGCCGGTTGCTCGCGGCCTGGGCCCCTTCCGTGCCCGGATACTTGGCCACCACCGTCTCCAGCGTCTTCTTCGCCGCGGCCTTCTGGCCGGACTCGAACTGGTTGTTGGCGATGGCGATCATGGCGTCCGGCGCCTTCGGATGTGAAGGGTTGGCCGACACCATGCTCTGCAGGACCGTCGTCGAGCCCTTGTAGTCACGCTGCGCGTAGAGCGAATTGCCGAGCCAGAACTGCGCCAGCGGCAGGTAGGGGCTTTGCGGATACTTCTTGGCAAACGCCGAGAACGCATTGCCCGCACCCTTGAAATCGCCTGACTGGAACTGCTTCAGCGCCGCGTCGTACTCGGGCTTCTCGGTCGGTTGGGCCATGCCCTCCCGGCCGTCCACGGTCACCTGTTGCGGCTCGAACTTCTTGAGCCGCGCGTCCAGGTCAGCGTAGTAGTCCTTCTGCTGCTTCTGCAGCGTATCCACCGCGTTCTGGAGCACCTCGTTCTGACCGCGCAGGCGGGCCACCTCTTGGCGCAGACCTTCGAGCTGGTTCTGCATGTCGAGCTGGGCCTTGCTGCTCTGGTCGATGCGCTGTGAAGCCGTTGCCTGGAAACCGTTGAACTGGTCCCGCAACGTGATCACGGCGCGGCGCGCCTCGTCGTCGTCGAAGACGCCGGCGTGTGCGGACGTGGCTGCCAGCAAGCCGCCTGAGACGGCTGCCAGCCACAACAGGGTGGATGCGCGAGCATTCATGAAGACTTATCCGTAGATCAGTAGGCGATGTCGGCGCGACGGTTCTCGGCCCACGAGGCTTCGTCGTGACCGGTGGCCTTCGGCTTTTCCTTGCCCAGGCTCACGGCTTCCATCTGCGACTCGGGCACGCCGAGCGACGACAGCGAACGGCGCACGGCCTCGGCACGCTTCTGGCCCAGGGCGAGGTTGTACTCGCTGGTGCCGCGTTCGTCGGTGTTGCCCTGGATCAGGATCTTGCGACCCTTGTTGGCGCCCAGGTACTGCGAGTGGGCCTGCAGCAGGCTCTGGTAGTCGGACTTCACGCTGTAGCTGTCGAAGTCGAAGTACACGCTGCGCTTGGCCAGCGGGCTGTTCGGATCGTTCAGCGGGTCACGCGAGACGTCCACCGGCGCCACGGCGCGCGGGTCGGTGGTCGGCGCAGTGCCGGTACCCGACTTGGCGGTGTCATCCAGCTTCACGCCGGAGCTGCAGGCGCCCAGTGCGAGCAGGGCGGCGAGGGCGAGCGACTTGGTCATCATTTGGGACATGGCAATAACTCCTCTTTTTTCTATTGCACTATTGCATGAAAGGACCCCAGGACGGCTCGCGAACCTCGCCGGACTGGAGAGACAGCACCTGCTTCGTACGGCCATCCGTGGACACCGCCGCCAGCACCGAGCGGCCGCCCACGCGGGTGGCGTAGAGAATGTACTTGCCGTTGGCGGCGAAGCTCGGGGCTTCGTCATTGGACGTATCGGTGAGGGACGTCACGTCACCGTTGGAGAGGTCCTGCAGCTGTAGCTTGAAGCCGCCCGAACGCGAGATGAAGGCCAGGTACTTGCCGTCCGGCGAGAGGCGCGGACTGACGTTGTAGTTGCCCTTGAACGTCACGCGTTGCGCGGCGCCGCCCTCTTCGCCCGAGGCCGGCATGCGGTAGATCTGCGGCGCACCGCCGCGATCGCTCGTGAAGTAGATGCTCCGGCCGTCCGGCGAGAACTGCGGCTCGGTGTCGATGGCGCTGCTGCGCGAGATGCGGCGCAGGCCCGAACCATCGGCATTGACCAGGTACACCTGCGTGTTGCCGTCGCGCGAGAGCGCCAGCGCCAGACGCTGGCCATCCGGCGACCACGACGGCGCGCTGTTGTTGCCCTTCTGGTTCGACACCAGCGTGCGCTTGCCCGTGGCCAGGTCGTGCACGTAGACCACCGGCTTGCGCGCCTCGAAGGAGACGTAGGCCACGCGGCGGCCGTCAGGCGACCATGCCGGCGAGATGATCGGCTCGGTGCTGGTCAGCGCGATCTGCGCGTTCTGGCCGTCCGAATCGGAAATCAGCAGCTGGTAGCGGTTGCCCACCTTCGACACGTACGACAGGCGCGTGGCAAACACGCCGCGCTCGCCGAGCAGCTTCTCGTAGATGTAGTCGGCGATCTTGTGCGCGGTCACGCGCAACTGGTTCTGGCCGACCGTGAAGGCCAGGCCGCCCAGGCTCTGGCCCTTGACCGTGTCGTACAGGCGGAAACGCACCTCGTACTGGCCGTTGCCGGCGGGGGTGACGCTGCCGGCAACGAAGGCATCAGCGCCGCGCGACTTCCAGCTACCCAAATCCACCTGGGCCGATTCGGCCACGGTGGCGCCGCCCGGATCCACGTTGCGGAAGCGGCCGCTGTTGACCAGGTCACTGCGGATGATGGCGGTCAGATTCTGCGGGGCCTGCGCCTCGCCCTGGAAGTTGGCGGTGGCCACCGGGAACTGGTTCGAGCCAACTCCGGTGATTTCCACATTCAATTGTGCGTGTGCCACGCCGGCCGACATCAGTGCGGCCGCCAGCCAGGCCATCAGCGCGTAGCGGCTTTGCTCACGCGTGGGCTGGGTGGCGGGCGACGATGTGGATTGAGCGTTGTGCCGCCTTGCGGACAGCCAGTTGGGGGCCCAAAGCTTTCGCATGCTGCTCCTCAGTCGATATCAGGATTCATCGGTACGGCGGGCACAGCAACTACAGCAGGACGGGCAACGCGCCGCTTGGCGCATGGCCCGTTCTGCGTGCAATTGCACGCTGCCGGCCGCGTCAGGCAACCGTTCATGGTAGCAATGCGACCTGACGCCATCGATGAAGGTTGCATTATGTTGCAAAACATGGCAGATGAGGCGCCTAGTCCTTCGGCTTGAACGTGATCGTGAAGCTCGAAGGCGCCTTGCCGTTCTCGTCAGTCGGCAGCGGGTCGGAGCGCTGTACCGCACGCAGCACGGCGTTGTCCCAGTCCGCATTGCCGCTGGACTTGCTCAGGCGGGCGGACAGCAGCGAGCCGTCCGGCGCCAGCGAGACCGACACCACGGCTGCCGGATTGCCGTCCACATCGCCACCGAAGTTGATGTTCGGCTTCACCTTGCGGCGCACGCGGTCGGCGTAGCCCGGCGACGCCTTGCCGCCCGAACCCGCGCCGGAGCCCGCCGCGCTGCCCACGCCACCGCCGCTGGAGGTGGCGTTGCCGCCAGCCAGGGCCTGCAGGCGCGCCAGCTCGCTCTTGCGCTGGGCGTTGGCCGCAGCTTCGCGCTTGGCCTTCGCATCGGCATCCGCCTTCGCACGGGCCTTCTCTTCGGCATCGGCGGCCTTCGCCTTCTGCTCCGCGTCAGCGCGGGCCTTGGCGTCGGACTTGGCCTTCGCGTCAGCGGCTTCCTTGCGGTCGCGCTCGGCTTGCTCCTTGCGATCCAGCTCGGCCTTCTTCTTCGCGTCTTCCTTGCGCTGCGCCTCGTCGCGCTGCTGTTGCTGGCGCAGGTCTTCCTTGCGCTGCTCTTCCTTGCGCTGGGCGTCGCGTTTTTCCTGTTCCTTGCGGGCGGCCTCGCGCTCGGCGGCCTCCTCGGCCTGCTTGCGCTTCTGGCGTTCCAGGGCGATGTCCGCGTCTTCCTCTGCCTTGCTGCGTACGGCCGGCTCTGGCTGCGGCGTCGGGCGCGGCAGCTCCACGGGGCGCGGCGGCGGGGCCTGCGTGGTGTCGGGAATTTCGTCCCACAGCTCGGCTTCGGCGCCCACCGGCGTGCTGCTCTGCCAGCGCACGCCATAGTAGAGCACCAGCCCGAGCAGCAGGTGCATGAACAGGGCCATCACGAACGAGCGCGTGGTGCCGCGCTCCTTCACCGGCTGGTAGGGATAGGCGGCTGCCTGGGCCCGGCGCTGCGGCCGGGCTTGCGGATGACGTGACGAGAGACTGGCCACTGGATGTCGCGGTGCTTACTTGGACTTGACCATCAGGCCCACGCGCTTCACGCCGTCGGCCTTCAGTACGGACATCACGTCGAGCACCGCCTCGTACTTCACGGCACGGTCGGCGGCGATCACCACGGGCTGGTCCGGGTTCTCATTCTGGCGCTGGTGGACGAAATCCAGCAGGCCGCGCTTGTCGAGCTTGCGCTCGAAGGCGTTGCCGGCGTTGTCCTTGCCGCTCGCGGTCAGGGTGCCGTCCTCATGCACGGACACGACGATGGGCGGCGCCTTCTGCTGCGGCGTGGCCTGCGCCACGGAAGGCAGGTCGACCACGGCCGGGTTCACGATGGGGGCCGCCACCATGAAGATGACGAGCAGCACGAGCATCACGTCGATGTACGGCACGACGTTGATGTCGGCGCTGGCCCGGCGGCGCGAGCCGCCGCGGCGCTGGATGGCTGCCATGGCTAGTGCTCCGAATGCGATGAATGAGGTGGATTAGCGGGTCTGGCGCTGGAGAATGTTCAGGAACTCTTCCATGAAACTCTCGAAGCGGATGGCCAGACGATCGATCTCCGTTGCATATCGGTTGTAGGCGATCACGGCCGGAATCGCCGCAAACAGACCGATGGCCGTGGCCACAAGGGCTTCGGCAATACCGGGCGCAACGGATGCAAGCGTCGCCTGCTGCACATTCGACAGGCCGCGGAAGGCGTTCATGATCCCCCACACCGTACCGAACAGGCCGATGTACGGGCTGACCGAGCCTACCGATGCCAGGAACGGCAGGTGCGACTCGAGCACATCCATCTCACGCTGGTAGGCGGCGCGCATGGCGCGGCGGGCGGCGTCGAGCAGCGCGCCGGCGTCGTTGCTGCGCTCGCGGGCCTTCAGGAACTCGCCCATGCCGGACTCGAAGATGCGTTCGAGCGCGCCGGTGTTGTGGCGGTTGTTGACGGCGCTGTTATAAAGCGCCTGGAGATCGCCACCGGCCCAGAAGTCGCGCTCGAAGATTTCCGTCTGGCTGCGCGCGGCGCGCAGCGCCAGGTGCTTGCGGAAAATATAGGTCCACGAGAAGAGGGACATCACCAGCAGCAGCGCCATGACGGCCTGTGCCAGCAGGCTGGCGTGCAGCACCAGCGAGATAATCGACAGGTCTTGCGTGACGGTCACCGGATTCATCGAGCGTTTCTTATAGTTGCGAGAACAGGAGCAGGAATCGGGGCCGGACGAAATGTGTCTTTATCGACACATCCCACCCGGATCTTGCCGCTGGCCAGCTGGAGGTCGTCGCGCCACGCTTCTTGGGCAAATTGGACCGAGGCAGGCCCCACCCGTTCAATCACGGTGCGGATTTCCAGCTGGTCGTCCAGCCGGGCGGGCGCATTGTATTCCACAGCAGTACTGCGTACCACGAAGACCACATTGGACGTATCGGCAAGGTCCTGCTGACCGATCCCGAGCGAGCGCAGCCATTCGGTCCGGGCCCGTTCAAAGAATTTCAGGTAGTTGGCGTAGAACACCACGCCGCCGGCATCCGTGTCTTCCCAGTACACGCGCAGCGGCCAGACATAGTTCGGCATGGCCGGCATTGTAACGGACCGCAACGGCCCGCCGCAGGTAAACCCGCAGGAGAAATGCAACAGCAAGTTGCGAGCCAGGCGCCGCGCGGCTTTGCGGGAAGCTGGCCCGATGCACCGCCCGCCACATCCGGCCTGCCCTGCCCCCGCGTTACCCCCTCTGGCACCGCCTTGCGGCGCGGCGCGGCCTCGCGTAAACTCTGCGGCAACCATTCCATCTTGCGCGACTGGCGAAGTCAGTGGGTACTACCACGAGGAAGCGCAAGTTATCTGGCGTGAATCACAAACGCCTGCCGCTCGCCTGGGCAGCGAATGGGAAGCAGGGTGCGCCCTGCACCGGACGACCTCTATATATAGAGGTCACTGGTGCGGGACGCCGATGCCTTCCCCGCGCGCCCTAATCGCGAAGTTCTGCGAAACCCCCGAGATGTATCCCGATTGCCTGTTCGTATCCGAAAAGTGCATCGGCATCCCTTTTTTACAGACGAGTCACGCCATGTTTGAACGCAGCCGTTTCACCATCGAGCAGATCGACCCCGAAGTCTTCGCCGCGATCCAGAAGGAAAACCAGCGCCAGGAAGACCATATCGAGCTGATCGCGTCCGAGAACTACACCTCGCCGGCCGTGATGGCCGCCCAGGGCTCGCAGCTGACCAACAAGTACGCCGAGGGCTATCCCGGCAAGCGCTACTACGGTGGCTGCGAGTACGTGGATGTGGTGGAGCAGCTGGCCATCGACCGCGTGAAGCAGCTCTTCGGCGCTGAAGCCGCCAACGTGCAGCCGAACTCGGGCTCGCAGGCCAACCAGGGCGTGTTCTTCGCCATGCTCAAGCCGGGCGACACCATCATGGGCATGAGCCTGGCCGAAGGCGGTCACCTGACCCACGGCATGGCCCTGAACATGAGCGGCAAGTGGTTCAACGTGGTCAGCTACGGCCTGAACGCCCAGGAAGACATCGACTACGACGCGCTGGAGAAGCTGGCCCACGAGAAGAAGCCGAAGATGATCATCGCCGGCGCCTCGGCCTTCGCCCTGCGCATCGACTTCGAGCGGATCGCCAAGGTGGCCAAGGATGTTGGCGCCTACTTCATGGTGGACATGGCCCACTACGCCGGCCTGATCGCCGCCGGCGTGTACCCGAACCCGGTGCCGCACGCTGACTTCGTGACGACGACCACCCACAAGAGCCTGCGCGGCCCGCGTGGTGGCGTGATCCTGATGAAGGCCGAGCACGAGAAGGCCATCAACTCGGCCATCTTCCCGGGGATCCAGGGCGGCCCGCTGATGCACGTGATCGCTGGCAAGGCCGTCGCCTTCAAGGAAGCGCTGACGCCGGAGTTCAAGGCCTACCAGCAACAGGTGGTGAAGAACGCCGCCGTGCTGGCCGAGACCCTGATCGCGCGCGGCCTGCGCATCGTGTCCGGCAAGACCGAGAGCCACGTGATGCTGGTGGACCTGCGCGCCAAGCAGATCACCGGCAAGGAAGCCGAGAAGATCCTCGGCGACGCCCATATCACGGTGAACAAGAACGCCATCCCGAACGATCCGGAAAAGCCGTTCGTGACCTCGGGCGTGCGCCTGGGCTCGCCGGCCATGACCACGCGCGGCTTCAAGGAAGACGAAGCCCGCCAGGTGGGCAACCTGATCGCCGACGTGCTGGACAACCCGCACGACGAAGCCAATATCGCCAAGGTGCGCGAGCAGGTGTCCGCCCTGACCCGCCGCTTCCCGGTCTACGGCTGATATCCGGCCCACAACCGGCATCGCGCCTATCTATATAGTGCGCGTGACGAACGGCGCTGCCCCGGCAGCGCCGTTTTACCTTTTGCACACCGCGAGCGATAATGCGGCCCGGCATATATCTTCAGGTGGTCCGGCATGAAATGCCCCTTCTGCGGTCATTCCAACACCCAGGTGCTTGACAGTCGCGTCTCCGAGGACGGCGACACGGTGCGCCGCCGCCGGCGTTGCGAAGCCTGCGACCGCCGCTTCACCACCTACGAGCGCATCGAGCTCTTCTTCCCCGCCATCGTCAAGAAAAACGGCTCCCGCGTGGACTACACGCGCGGCAAGCTCAAGGACTCCATGCGGCTGGCCCTGCGCAAGCGGCCGGTGTCCGCCGAGGCCATCGACCAGGCCATTACCCGGATCGAAGAAAAACTGCTGGCGCTGGGCGAGAAAGAGATCGCCAGCAGCCAGGTGGGCGAACTGGTTATGCGCGAATTGCGCAAACTCGACAAAATTGCCTATATCCGCTTTGCTTCCGTTTATCGCAGTTTTGAAGATGTGTCGGAATTTCGCGACGTACTCGACGAATTTTCCCCGCCTACCCCACGAAAGGGGTAGCTACTTCGTAAAAAAAGCTGTCTAATCTGCACTGACCTCCTTCGGGTAAGGAGGCCGGGTGGCGAGCGCGTGCACGGCGTAAACGGGGCCCAACAGAGGCTCCGGCGCAGCAAAACTCCAACGCGCCGCCCGTAGAAAAGCAAAAGAACAGTTCGATTTTTTGGACGGGAGTCACAAATGGGTCAGTCTTTCTGCCTTTGGGCAGTGGGCTTGCTGACGCCTGCTCGGCCTGCGTCCATGCCCGCTGGCATGGGGTCGCCGCAGCATGCCAGCCAGCCGCGCAGCCGCGCCCGCATCGGGCATCTCCACCGCTCTCAGACGCGCTTAATCGGCGGTTTCACGCTGATCGAGTTGCTGACTGCCGTGACGATCCTCGGCATCCTCGCGGCGGCGGCCATCCCCAACTTCCGTTCCTTCCTGCATAACAGCCGCATCGCGACGGAATCGTCGAAGTTCTTCACCGAGATCGAAGCGGCCCGCAGCGAAGCGGCACGGCGCAACAGCACCGTCACGATCTGTCCCGTGGGCACTGGCAACGCCTGCTCCGACGACTGGAACCAGCGGCGCGTGATCTTCGCCGATCTCAACGGCGACGGCGTGGTCGATCCTACGGACGACGTGCTGCGTTACAGCGACGAACCGACCCCGACCCTGACCCTGGAAGCCAGCAACCTGGGCGCCACACCCGATTTGGTGCGGTTCCGGTCCTCGGGCGCCTCCACTTCCCCGACGGCCACCTGGCGGTTCTGTGAACGCAACTCCGAACTGCCCGGCCAGACCGTCAGCATGACCGGCAGCGGCCGCCCCCAAACCCAGCAGCAGACGCCCTGCATCTGACGCCATGTCGCCCTCCCCACAGAACGGCCTACCGAGACGTGCCCGCCCGGTTCGACTGCGCACGCCCACGCGCGCGCGCCATGACGGGTTCACGCTGATTGAGTCACTGATCACGATCGTCGTGCTCGCCATCGGCGTATTGGCGCTGGCCATGCTGCAGCTCCGCACGCTGGTCGATGCCCGCACGGCGTCCATGCGCAACATCGCCACCACCATGGCCTACAACATGGCGGACCAGATGCGCAGCAATGAGGTCGCCATGACGGCCGGCGCGTTCGACAAGCCGAATGGCGTACCGAACGCCGATTGCTACGCGGCCAAGGGGTGCACGCCGGCCGCCATGGCCGGGGCCAGCTTCGCGGCCTGGCTGGACGATCTGAAGGAAGCGCTGCCCGCCGCCAGCGGCATGATCTGCATCGACGCTTCCCCCAATGACGGCGACGCCGCGGACCCGCAGTGCCAGAACGTCAACGGTGCGCCCTACGTCATCAAGATCTGGTGGCGCGAGGACGGCCAGGACACCCCCCAACGATTCGTGACCGCCTTCGTGCCATGACTACGTCCATCCGCAAACCGAGGCGCCGCGCGCAGGGTTTCACCCTGGTCGAACTCATGGTCGGCATGGTGATCAGCATGCTGCTGGTCATCGTGGTGATCTCACTCTACCTGGCGCAGCAGCGCTCGTACAACACCCAGGGCGATCTCGCCGAAGTGCAGGAGAACTCGCGCGCCATCGCGCAGTTGCTGCAACGGCAGGGCCGCCAGGCCGGTTATTCCGACTTCACGTTCCTGGACAACAGCTTCGGTGTCAACGAGACGCTCGAAGCCACCAACGATACCGGCGTCAATGCCAGCGACACACTGACCGTGCGCTACTTCGGCTCGTCGCCGCCGGGGGCCGACCCAGCGGCGGTGCCAGGCACGCCCACGGCCCCGACGCCGGACGGCACCATGATCGACTGCGCCGGCAACGATGTGAACGGCAACATCCTGATGACCGAGGTGTTTTCGATCATCAACGACGCGGCCGGCGTGCCCTGGCTCCAGTGCACGGTCAACGGGGCCGCCACGCCGCTGTTCCCCAACGTCGAGGCGTTCCAGATCCTGCTGGGCGAGGATACCGACGGCGACCAGACGGTCAACCGCTTCGTCCGCCCCGGCGCGGCGAACATGGCCAATGTGCGCGCCCTGCGTGTCTCGCTGGTGCTGCGCGGCAAGAGCACCACGAACGCCGCGCCGACCTCGCTGGTCCTGAACCACTTCGGCAAGGCGTATGCCCAGAACGACGCCGCCCCGGCCGGCGATGCCGGCAGCGTCATGAACATGGCCAACGACGGCCGCCTGCGCAAGCACGCCACGTTCTTCATCGCCCTCCGCAACCGCCTGAACTGACACGACATGACGCGAATCCTTCCCCGTCCGCGCGCCCGCCTGCATCGACGCCAGGGGCAGCGCGGCATCTCGCTGGTGCTGGTGCTGCTGTTCCTGATCATCCTCACGCTGGTTGGGCTGGCGGCGAGCATGTCGAGCCTGTCGTCCGAGCGCATGGCGCGCAACACGCGCGACCAGAACATCGCGCTCCAGGCTGCCGAGGCAGCGCTGCGCGATGCCCGCAACGACATCCGCAACATCCGCTTCATCTCCGGCGTCACCGGCGCGGCGCTGACCTGCGACGTCGCCGGCTTCAAGGGCTTCTGCCTGCCCGCCGTGACGGGCAAGCCGGCATGGGACCTGTACCTCGAGGATCCCGCCCGGTCCGTGGAACTCGGCGAAGTGACGCTGCTGACTGCCGACCAGAAGCTGCCGACCGTGGCCGCCGCCGGCTCCAACGGCGTCTCGAGGCAGCCACGCTACCTGATCGAATCGATCCCCGACATCAACGAAGGCAGCCTCGAGGCCGGCAACATCAAGTACGTCTTCCGCGTCAGCGCCATCGGCTACGGGGCCAACCCGAGCACGAAGGTGATGATCCAGGAAGTCGTGCGTTTCTGATACTTCCCGAACCGTGTCGCGCAACCCTCCAACCGCTGGGCGCACCATGAAACCGTTCCTTCTGCACCGACCCGCGAGCCGCCTGCAAGCCGTACTGCTTGCAGCATCGTTCCTGCTCGCCGTGGCCTCCGCCTCGGCGGCACAGCTCAACCTGTCCACCAAGCCCCTCTATGCAGGCGGCGGCGTTTCGCCGATGGTGATGATCGATCTCTCCAAGGATCATTCGCTCCACCAGAAGGCGTACAACGACTACTCCGACCTGGACGGCGACGGCATCCTGGATTCGACCTATAGATCGACCATCAGCTACGCGGGCTATTTCGATTCGGCTAAATGCTACAGCTATGACAGCAGCAGCATCCAGGGCTTCGTGCCCGCCGCGATGGCTGACAGCGCAAAATACTGCGACGGCACCAAGTGGAGCGGCAACTTCCTGAACTGGGTGTCGATGAGCCGCATCGACGAAGTGCGCAAGATCCTCTACGGCGGCACACGCGCCGTAGACACGGCTACGACCACCGTGCTGGAACGCGCGTTCCTGCCGATGGACGCCCACGCCTGGGCCAAGTACTACGGCGGCACCGACCTGCGCAAACTGGTGCCGGTAGACCTGGAACTGCCTTCCGAGGTGGAGACCCAGACGTCGTCCACCCAGATCACGCTGCGCGCCGACGTGGTGACGCTGACGGTGAGCGACAACTCCAAGATGCAGATCGGCGACCAGATTCGGCTGGTTCCGCGCGGCAGCGCTCCGGCCGGCACATCGCTGACCGGCTGGATCAGCAGCATTGGCAATAGCAACGCCATCACGATGGCAATCTACGCGGACAGCGTGTCCAAGCCGGCCGGCGCAAGCAACAGCTATTCGTCGTGGACCGTGTCCAATCTCACGCGCGGCGGCCTGACCATCTGCAATGTCACCCCGAAAGACAGCAGCAATCTCAACTCACAGGCCAACACGCAGGCCCCGCAATTGCGCGTAGTCAAAGGTAACTATGCCACCTGGGGCGCCAGCGAGAAATGGCAGTGCAACTGGTACAGCGAGGCCAGCAACACCCAAAGCAGCTTTTTGCCTCAGACCAACGGCAAGACTGTCTCCGGCTCCTCGAACGGCAACCGCGCCGCAACATCGGGCATCAACGCGTCGGCCGAGAACCCGTCGCAGTCAGTTCGGGGCACCGGCACGGGGCAGGCGAAGGGCACGTTCAACGCACGCGTGCAGGCCTGCGTAACGGGGATGATTGGTGGCGAATCGTGCAAACAGTACGGCAATGCGTACAAGCCGTACGGGTTGCTGCAGAAGTATGGCGAAACCGGCCAGATGCTGTTCGGGCTGATGACGGGCACCTACGACAAGAACATCTCAGGTGGTGTGCTGCGCCAGAACGTGACGAACTTCTCGACCGAGATCAACCCTGACTCTGGCATCTTTACCTACCGCGCTGCCACCCCGGTCAAGGGCATTGTCTGGAACATCGACAAGCTGCGCCCATACGGCTACAGCTATAGCGATGGGGGTTACACCAGCGCAGACAGCTGCAACTATCAGCAAACCGCCATTCAACCGAGCGGCGGCCAGAACGCCCAGAACAAGCCGGCCAACGAGGGGAATTGCTCCACATGGGGCAATCCGATCTCGGAAATTTATGTCGAGACGCTCCGCTACTTCGCCGGCAAAACTGCGACGACCGATTTCGCGCCGAAGAGCAACGGCAAGGACGCGGCGCTGCAACTGACCACGGCTACGTGGGCCAACCCGATGAACCTGCCGGCGTCGAACCCCAAGCGGGCGCCCTATTGCTCACCGCTCAATGCGCTGGTGTTCAACTCGAGCGTTTCCTCCTACGACAACGACCAATTGGGCGGCCTGAGCGATCTGGCCGGATCGCCGACAATCAGCGACTGGACCAACAAGGTTGGCACCGGGGAAGGCATCGACAACGGCAACTGGTTCGCGGGCGGGGTCAGCGGCGGCATCATCGACAATGTGTGCTCGGCCAAGAAGGTCGGCTCGCTCAGCAACGTGCTCGGGATCTGCCCGGAAGGACCGTCCCAGAAGGGCACGTTCCAGATCGCGGGCGCGGCGCTGTTCGCGCACATGAACCGCATCCGGACGGACCTCGACGTCACTTCCGCCGATGAAACCACTCGCAACGCCGCGCTGAAGGTCTCCACCTACGCCGTGCAGCTGGCGACCAATACGCCCAAGATCAACGTGAACGTCAACGGCAAGACCGTGACGATCATGCCGTCCTACCAGCTGCACCCGACCAACGTTGACCCGAGCACCGGCACGCTGGTTGACTTCAAGGTGATCTCGCAGGACGGCAGCAGCGGCCGCTTCTACGTGAGCTGGGAAGATTCGGTGGCCGGTGGCGACTACGACCAGGACGTCTGGGGTATCTTGAGCTACTCCGTCACCGGCGGCAACATCACGGTGTCGACGAAGGTGGTGTCCGGCTCCTCGAGCAACGGGCAGGGCTTCGGCTACGTAGTGTCCGGCACCGACAAGGACGGCCCGCACTTCCACTCCGGCATCTACGGCTTCAACTACACCGACCCGACCGGCGTCAAAGGCTGCAGCAACTGCAATCTGGGCGATGCGGAAACGAGCGTCACCTACAGCGTAACCGGCAACGCGGGCTCGCAGTTCCTCGACCCGCTCCAGTACGCCGCCAAGTGGGGCGGCTTCAAGGACAGCGACGGCGACAAGACCCCTAACAAACAGACCGAATGGGACGTCCGCCTGTCCAATGGCGACGGCGGCTCGGATGGCCTGCCCGATAACTACTTCTACGCCACCAACCCGGGCGCGCTGAGCGCGGCGCTGGAACGTGCCTTCATCTCGATCCTGGCCACCTCGTCGTCCTCTTCCGTCGCGGCAAGCTCGTCGCGGCTGGACGTCAACACACGGTCCTACCAGGCGCGCTTCAACGGCTCCGACTGGTCAGGCCAGTTGTTCAACTTTGCCTTGAATGCCAAGGGCGAGGCCGTCCTCCCGGCCATCTGGGACGCCGGCCAGACGCTCCGCGGCATCGCACCTACCAACCGCGCGATCCTCACGTACAACAGTGTGGATCCCGATGGCGCGGGCATTCCGTTCCGCTACGACAGCCTGCCCCCCGACTTCCAGACCATCATGAATACGGGCGGCGCGGACGGCACAAAGCGCGTCAACTGGCTGCGCGGAGACAAGAGCAATGAGGGCGATGCCTCGGGCAAGTTCCGCGCCCGCCCCACCACCATCCTGGGCGACATCGTGAACTCCAGCCCGCAGTACGTGGGCCCGCCCAACGCCGGCTACGCGGGTAACGACTACGCCGAGTTCGTGCTGAGCAAGCGGTCCCGCAAGCCAGTACTCTACGTGGGCGCGAACGACGGCATGATGCACGCGTTCTCCGCCAAGGATGAAGACGGCGGCAAGGAGCTGTTCGCCTACGTGCCGTCCCTGGTGTACAGCAAGCTGCCCACCCTGACGAACCTCGACTACGTCCACACCTACACGGTCGACGGGACACCCGCCGTCAAGGATGCGAAGGTCAACAGCAACTGGCGCACCGTGCTGGTCAGCGGCCTCGGCCTCGGCGGCCGTGGGGTGTTCGCGCTCGACGTCACCGATCCGGAGTCGGTCAGCGAGAACACCGCAGGCAGCACCGTGCTGTGGGAGTTCCCGAGCTCGGCCGACGCCGATCTCGGCCACGTGGTGGGCCAGCCGAAAATCGTCAAGATGTCGAATGGCAAGTGGGTGGCGATCTTCGGAAACGGCTACAACAGCACGGCGGGCCGTGGCTCCATCTTCATCGTCTACCTGGACCGCGTGCGGGGCTCGAAGCGCTGGACGCCCGGCACGGACTATCTCAAGCTGACGCTCGACGATGCCACCGCGACGGCGTCCAACGGGATTGCCTCGGTGCTCCCGGCGGACGTCAACGGCGACGGTACCGTGGACTTCCTCTACGCTGGCGACCTGCTCGGCAACCTCTGGAAGTTCGACGTCTCGGACAAGACCGATTCGAAGTGGCAGTCCACGCGCAAGCTGATGTTCACCGCCAAGGACAGTGCCGGCAACCGTCAACCGATCACCGGCCAGCCGGACGTGGCACGCAACCCGACCGGCGGCTACATGGTGGTGTTCGGCACGGGCCGGTACGTCGACAACAGCGACCCTTCGAACTTCTCGACCCAGTCGCTGTACGGCATCTGGGACCAGAACATTACCGCGCAGGGCACGATCACGCGCAGCATGCTGCAGGAACAGAAGACGCTGTCGGCTGGGGTTTCCAACGGCCTCACCTACCGGATCTCGACCGACACAAAGGTGCAACTGACGCCTGGAGGGGTCCAGGGCTGGTACATGGACCTTCTGGTTGGCCCAACCTACGCCCAACTCGGCGAGCGGGTGGTCACGGACGCCCTGATCCGTGGCAAACGTGTCGTGCTGGTCACGATGACGCCGTCCACCGAGGTCTGCGACAGCGGCGGCTCGAGCTTCATCTACGAAGTCGGCACGTTCAGCGGCGCGCGTCTCAGTGAATCGCCGGTGGACCTGAACGGCGACGGCAAGATCGACCAGAACGATACGGTCAACGGTGTGGTGGTGAGCGGCGTCGGCTCGACGGTGGGTATCACGCCGAAGCCGCCTATCATCGACTGCGGCCCGGGCAAGGAGTGCAAGCTGATGTCCGGCTCGAGCGGCGGCACGCAGACCATCACGGAAAGCGCCGACAAGCCGAGCGGTCGCCTGTCGTGGCGCGAGATCCTGCACTGATGGCGGTGCAACATGAAACAAGACGGAGAACGGCAATGACCCGGACAGGACTGCGGCAGCGCATGCAAGGCTTCACGCTGATCGAACTGATGATCACGGTCATGGTGCTCGGCATCCTGGCCGCCATTGCCTACCCGCAGTACGGGCAGTACGTGACCAAGGCGCGCCGCACCGAAGCCAAGGCCGCCCTGGCACGCGTGCAGGGTGCCCAGGAGCGGTATTTCACGGTGAACAACAAGTATTCGTCGGACCCGGCCCAACTCAAGGTACTGGCTTGCGCCGCCCAGACTACGGGGTCCGGGGATACCTGCGATCAAGGCAGCCATGTGATCACCATCGCCGTGACCGGCGGCGCCGATGCCACCGGCTACACCCTCACGGCCGCGCCAAAGCTGGCCGACGCGCTGTGCGGAACCCTCGGCATCGACAACCTCAATACCAAGACCAAGACGGGCACGGCAAGCCTGGCGGAGTGCTGGTAGCCGTTTCCCCGGCCCGCGCATGACCCGTGCGCGGGCCAAAGCCGGGTCTCCGGCTTGGCTCTGTTCCGAGTCGACCTCGGACACAAACTTCCACAAAACCTCCACATCCGGACACGTTTTAGGGCCTCGCCCGAGGCTATCGTGGACATCCGTTCTGTTCGAACCGATGCGCCATGTCCCTTGCTCCACCCTCCCCTTCCGGCCGCCGCCCTCAGCGGCGCTCCAGCGGCTACATCCTCCTCGAATCACTGATCTGCCTTGCCGTCATCGGCATCGGCGCCATGCCGCTGGCCGTGCTCGGCCCCTTGTGGCTCCGGCTGGCGGGTGAGCAGGAGAGTCTGGCGCAGACCACGCAGTGGGCGTCGGAGTTCGCCGAAACGGCCGGTGCCGGTTCGATGGTGCCGCCCGGCGGGCGCCACGCGCAGCTGTGTGGCGCGCTCGGCGTCGGGGCCGGCGCTCGGCCGCTCTGCGCGCCCGGTGCGCGCATTGTGCTGGCCGGGCCGGTCCGCATTACGGCGGACGCCTCGCCCGGCATGACGGCACCTCCCGCCCACGTGGCGCTATGGGTAGCGCCATGACGCGTCGCCCTCGCCAGCGTGGGTTCACGCTCACCGGGATGATGGTGGGGATGGTGCTCGGGCTGCTGGCATCCGTACTGGCCATCACCACGTTCCAAGTCGTCCGGCAGGCATACGCCAACGTCGCGGACAGCGTGATGATGGCGGAGCGCGGCCATCGGGCGCTGGGCATCGTCGCTCAACTGGTGCATCAGGCGGGCTGGATTCCCGGTCGGGCCTCGCTCACCCCAGGGCATCCGGCGCCAACCGCGCCGCTCGAGGGCCACGACGACTGCGGCCAGCCCGCCGTCGATCTATCTGCCCCGTGCGGCACCCGGGGCCGGCATCAGAGCGATGCCCTGCGCCTGCGCTTCTCCGGCAGCAGCAGCGGCGATGCGACCACGCGGCCCGACGGCACCATGACCGACTGTGGCGGGCATGCGCTGGCGGCAACCGCCCAACCGGTCGATGGCGTGCCCACCTCGCATCACGCCGCGATGAACCTGCTGTACATCGGCCTCGGCAGTGATGGCGTGCCGCAGTTGCTGTGCCGCTATCCGCGCCGGCAGGGGCGCCAGATGCAAGCCGTCACTTACACCTCGGGGACGCTCGTCCGTGGCGTGGAGGCCATGCAGCTGCGCTATGGCGTCGACCGGGACGGCGACGGGGAGGCGGACACCTATCTCCGCGCCCGCGACATCCGGGCGCAGGGCGATGCCGGCTGGCATCGCGTGCGCACGGTGCAGATCGCCCTGGTGATCCGGGGCGACCGCGCTACCGGGCAGACGACCCGGCCAGAGCCGCTGACCCTGCTGCCCGCTCTGACCCATGGCGACGCCGACGAGGACTTGTCGTTCCCCCCTGCGACCCGGCATGCGGTCCGCCGGCGCGTCTTCACCACCACCTTCCGCCTGCGCAACCCTTCGCCCTGCCTGGAGACCCTATGCTGACCCGCCGCACGCAGGATGGCATCGCCGTTCTCGCTTTCGTCACGACGATGCTGGTGCTCACGGCCAGCGTCTGCGCCGCAGCGATGCACTTCCTCCACGCCGGCCGTCAACTGGCAGGGCTGCAACTGGACCGCGAGATCGCGTTCCGCGCGGCGGAGGCGGCCTTGCTCGATGCGGAGGCGGATCTGCTTGCGGCTGCCGCGTCGCCGCATGCTCGGCTGGCGTCGTGGCCGGACCCGGGCCATTGCGGCGTGGAGGCCCAGCGCGCCATCTGTCGAACGGGCACCGGCCAGCCGGCCTGGTGGCCATGGATCGAGGGCAGCCCACCCGAGAGCGTCCCGGCGCTATCGATTGGTGCGTTCACCGGGGCGCGCCTGCCCGATCTGCCCGAAGGCGTGGCCGGGGCGACGCATCCGCCCCGCTACCTCATCGAAGTCCTCGACCACCACCAGACCCTCCAGACACTGGCCGGCACGGCGCAGTGGCCGCGCTTCCGCATTACCGCGCTCGGTCTTGCCCGCGATCCGTCCGTGCGCGTGCTGCTCCAGACGGAGTTCCAGCCATGATCCGCCTTGTCATGGGGTGCATCGGGATCGTGCTAGGGCTTAGCGGCTGCCCCGGCGCCGTTGCCAGCGAGGCCGGCCGTTTGCCGATGGGCTACCGTGTGGCGCCTGCCGGCTACCCCTGGACCGGGCGCCTCCATGCCATCGGCTTCCGCACCACCGCCGATGCCAACCGGCGTGGGGTACTGCACCTCTGGGAAGCGGGAGAAAGGCTCGACCAGCGCGACACGGACACGCGTCGCCTCTATCTGGGCGGGACGCGGCTGACGCCCTTGCGGTGGCCCGCCATCGATGCGGAGGCCAAGCAACATCTCAACATCGATCCCACAACCGGCCAGCCCGACACCCACGGCGCGGACCGGCTCTCGTGGCTTCGTGGCAACCGCCCCAACCCGCTCATGCGCCCACGCGACACCCGGCTTGCCAGCGCCGCCGGCGCGCGCGTGCACGTGGTGGCGCCACCGGCGTGGCAGCCCATGCAACCGGGCCACACCGCCTTCCGCAACGCACATGCACTGCGGCCAACCACCGTCTGGCTGGGCACGCGCGATGGCATCCTGCACAGCTTCGACGCGATGACGGGCCGGGAACGCGCCGGCTACCTACCGCGCGCCGCACTGGCCGAAGCCGCCGCCCTAACCGCCGTGGGCACGCGGGTGCCGGCCCCGCCGTGCCCAAGGCCCCATAGCGTGGATGCTGACCCAAACGGCCGCTGGCGCACCCTTCTCCTTTGCGCCACACCCGCTACGGCGCGCACGCCCGGCACCGCATTCGTCCTCGACGTATCCACTCCGGACGCCGACACACCCATCCAACTGATCTGGGAAGTGACGGGAAGCGACGCCTTGCCGCTGACCGGCAGTGGCCCGCTACGCGCCGCCATGCTCAGGGTCGACAACGAGCGGCGCTGGTTCGCCGTCGGCATCCTCGCGCCGGGCACGCCGGCGGGTGCACGGGCGGCCTTGGCGCTGCTTCCGCTGGACCGGCCGGCAGGCGCCTGGGCGACCACCGGCCGTGTTCCGCGACTGCCGCTACCTGAACAAGGCTGCGACAGCAAGACGGCCACCACGCAACTCCTCGCCGTCACGGTGCGGAGCGATGCCAGTGGCGCCGCCCGCGCCGCCTACGCCATCGACGATGTAGGCCGCCTCTGGCGGTTCCCCCTCGACGCCCTTGGCGCCGATACGCCACCCGCAACATGCCTGCATCGCCAGACCGCCAGCAGACGTGGCAGTGTCGAACCACCCGTGATCACGTACACCGGTGCTACCCCGCTTATTGTCTACGGCACCGGCAACGCCGTGTCCGCCATTCCGGACCACACCGAAAAGCCAGCCAACCCACGCCAGATCCGCGCAATCCCGAGCGGTAACGGCGTGGTGCTGCGTGCCGTCCCCTCGTCGGACCCCCCCGGCACGACAGGATGGACGCTCGCGCTACCCCATCCGGGCGAACAGATCGAGACACTGGACGCCGCCAGCCCTGCCCATCTCTCCTTCACCACGCTGGCACCCGATGGCCGTGCACGGAGCTACCTGATCGACGCCGCTACCGGGGAGTCGGTCACCGTCCTGCAGGCCGATGGCAAACCCGGCGCCGCCATCACAGGGTTGCCGTTCGATCCGGCCTTCGGTGGTCCGTTCGTCAGCCTCTCCCCGGTCATCGAAGGTGCCACTCCGGCGCCCGGCATCTCCCGGCGCGATGTCCATTCCCTTGCCCTGTGGCAGGTCGATGGCGACGGCGCCTACCTGCAACAACACGCCTACCTGACACGCCGGCGCGGTCGGCTGGGCTGGCGCGAACTGATCCGGACACCGCTATGAGCATCGCCATGACGCACCGACCCTGCCTGCCGCGCACCCAAAGCAGCGGCTTCAGCCTCGTCGAGTTGATGATCACCCTGATGATCGTCGTGATCCTCGCCGCCATGGCGCTACCGGCATGGCGGCAGCATTTCCACCGGGCGTGGCGCATGCAGGCACGTGCCGAAGCGGTCACCGCGATGCTGGCGCTCGAGCGGCATGCCCTCAGCGCGTCGACGTTTGCGAGCGCCCTAGACGCAACCGCCCCGGCCGGCCATTGGCCCCGCCCCGTGCCTGCGCCGCCCGCCCCGGTCCGGCACTGGCTGACGGCCACCAGTTGCGCCGGACTTGACCTGTCCCGCTGCGTCGAAGTCCGCGCCACGCCCACTTTTGTCGATACGCGCTGCGGCACCCTCGTGCTGCGGAGCACGGGCGAGTGGCTTTCCCTGCTCACCGCGGCGAATCCGCCCGCTCGAACCCCCGAAGGATGCTGAAATGCAACAGGCTGCAATCAAGCACGTCCGCCGGCGCAGCGGCATGACGCTGACCGAACTCCTGGTGTCGCTGGCCGTTGCCGCCATCCTCGCGGCCATCGCCCTGCCCGCCCTGCGCCACATGCTGGCCGAGCACACCGTGACCTACGCCGCAGACCGGCTGGCGGCATCGCTGGCCATGGCACGCACTACGGCGGCCAACCGGCGCGTCGAAATCCGGCTCGGGCCCTTGCCGGGCGCCACCACGCTCGATGGCGGATGGCAGCTCGCACCGGTGGCACCCCAGGCGACCACCGGGCCGCCCATCGCCGTGACGGCGCTGGATGCCGCCTGCCTGCGCGTGACCCTGCGCGGCACCGATGGCGCCAAGGGACCGCCTGCGCTCCGCTTGACACCTGTGGGATACTCTCGATCGGAACGCGGCGGTTTCTACGCGGCCACGTTCCATGTGCGATGCCGCGGTGCGCAGCGGCAGGTCAGGCTCGGCGCCCAGGGGCGCATCCGGATCTGCGGCGCCGGCCCCGATGCCGACTGCGACTGATCGCCCTGCTTTCTCACCTAACGGCACAGACTGCCTCGCCATGTTTTCCGACTCCGACCATACCGCCATGGAACTGGCCCTCGCGCTCGCCGCGCGGGGCATGTTCACCACCACGCCCAACCCGCGCGTTGGCTGCGTGCTGATGAAGCATGGCGAGATCATCGGGCAGGGCTATACCCAGCCGGCCGGTCAGGACCATGCCGAGATCCAGGCGATGAAGGACGCCCTCTCGCGCGGCCACGATCCCGCCGGCTCCACCGCCTATGTCACGCTGGAGCCGTGCAGCCACTTCGGCCGCACGCCGCCGTGCGCAGAGGCGCTGGTGCGTGCGGGCATCGCCCGCGTGGTGGCCGCCATGGAAGACCCCAACCCGGCGGTGTCCGGGCGCGGCCTGCAACGGCTGCGCGATGCCGGTATCGACGTACGCTGCGGCCTGCTGGAAAAAGAAGCGCGCGATCTCAACATCGGCTTCGTCTCGCGCATGACGCGCGGCCTGCCGTGGGTGCGCGTGAAAGTGGCCGCTTCCCTCGATGGCGGCACCGCGCTGCATGACGGCACCAGCCAGTGGATCACCGGCAAACCCGCGCGCGACGATGGCCATGCCTGGCGCGCCCGGGCCTGCGCCATCCTCACCGGCATCGGCACCGTGCGGGACGACAATCCCGCGCTGACCGTGCGCGCCATTCCCACGCCGCGCCAGCCGCAGCGCGTGCTGGTGGACTCCCGGCTGGAGGTGTCGCTCGATGCGCAGATCCTGAACCGCGACACCGGGGATTTCGCCAAGCCCGTGCTGGTCTTCTGCGCCGTGGAAGACGCCGCGCGGCAGCGTGCACTGGAGGCACGCGGCGCCGAGGTAGTGGTCCTGCCCAATCCGCACGGCAAGGTCGAACTTCGCCGCATGTTGCAGGAACTGGGCAAGCGCGGCATCAACGAATTGCATGTGGAAGCCGGCTTCAAGCTCAACGGATCCCTGATCCGCGAGGGCTGCGCCGACGAGCTGCTGATCTACCTTGCGCCCCGGCTGCTGGGCGATGCGCAGGGCATGTTCAACCTGCCACCGCTGGCCCGGCTCGAGGACGCCGTCGACTTCCATTGGCACGAGGTGCGCCAGATCGGCGACGATCTCCGGCTGATTGCCCGCCGTGGCGACAGCAAGCACTGACATCACCCTGAACAGACAGACCCTACGCATTCCGAGGCAAGCATGTTTACTGGCATTGTGGCGGCCGTTGGCCGCATCGACACCGTCTCCCCGCTGGGCAACGCCGACGCCGGCGTACGCCTGCGCATCGCCGCTGGCGAACTGGACCTGACCGATGTGATCATCGGCGACAGCATCGCCATCCAGGGTGCCTGCATGACCGTCGTGGCCATGCAGGACGGCCAGTTCGACGTAGACGTTTCCCGAGAATCGCTCGACAAGACCGTGGGCCTCGACAAGCCGGGCCGCGTCAATCTCGAGAAGGCACTGCGGCTGGCCGACCGGCTGGGCGGCCATCTCGTGTCCGGTCACGTCGATGGGCTCGGCGATGTCGTGCGCTTTGCCCCGGTGGGCGAATCGCACGAGCTGCGCATCCGCGCCCCGCGCGAGCTGGGCCGCTATCTGGCCTACAAGGGTTCCGTCGTGGTGAACGGCGTCTCGCTGACCGTGAACAGCGTCAGCGACGTGGCCGAAGGCTGCGAGTTCTCGATCAACCTGATCCCGCACACCGTAGAAGTGACCACGCTGAACGAACTCAAGGCTGGCGCGCGCGTCAACCTCGAGATCGACTTGATCGCGCGGTACGTGGAGCGGATGCTGTCCGCCTCGCAGGGCGAGTCCGTCTCACTGCTCTGAAGGCAACGCGTCCGAGAACCTCGGCGCCCCGGCCACGTCGAGCGTGCCGTCCGGGCGTTCGATGAAAATGCCGCGCGCCACGTTGTGCGGATGCCTGGCCGCTTCCGCCACGCTCAGCACGGGCGCGTAGCAGACATCGGTGCCGCCGAGCAGCGCATCCCAGTGGGCACGCGGCTGGCTGCGGAACAAGTCGGCGAATCGCGATTTCAGCGCCGGCCACGTCGTGTGGTCGTACTGCGCAGCGGGATCCACATCGGTCATGCCGAGTTTGGCGAGCAGCAGCGCGTAGAACTGCGGTTCCAGCGCGCCGATGGTGATATGCCCACCGTCCGCGCAGGCATAAACATCGTAAAACGGCGATTGATGGAAGGGGCTTGGCGTGGGGCCGTCGATCTGGCCGTTGTTGCGCACCCATAGCGCGATACCGCCGAGCATGGCCACCATGTCGACGATGGCGCCGTCCACCACGCGCCCCCGGCCGCTGGCGCGCGCATCGACCAGCGCGCAGGCGATGCCGAAGGCGAGGCCCAGCGCCCCGCCGGCGTCGCCCACCACGGTCGGCGGGATGGCGGGCGTCTCGCCGGGCCGCGCGGACAGCGACAGCATGCCCGTGAGCGCCACGTAGTTGAGATCATGTCCGGCCGATTGGGCCAGCGGCCCGGCCTGCCCCCAACCGGTCATGCGGCCATAGACCAGACGCGGGTTGCGCGCGGCGCAGTCGGCGGGGCCGAGTCCCAGCCGCTCCATCACGCCGGGGCGGTTGCCCTCGATCAAGGCATCGGCGCCGGCCACCAGCGCGAGCGCTTCCGCCAGCCCCGCCGGGTTCTTCAGGTCGAGCGGCACGATGGTCTTGCCCCGCCGCAGCGGACTCTCCTTATCGCCACCAAGTTGCGCCGCCACGGCCACTTTCTGCTGGCGCGCGATGACGATGACCTCGGCCCCCATGTCGGCCAGCATCCGGCCCGCCAGCGGACCGGGGCCAATCCCCTCGAACTCAACGACACGAATTCCCATCAGCGGCAAGGTCATGCGGCAGGCTCCCGGTCCGTATCCAGTGAGTGACATGATAAGCGGGCAGCCGCGTCCGTAACTGTCGTCCGTCACACCGCGGCACATAAGTGCCTGATGCGCCATATTAGAGCCGGCCTAGGGCGGGACCGAACCCGGCCGCTTGGCGTACAATAGCGGGCTTGATTTCGCCGGCTTTGTTGCACCTGCCTCCGGCCCTGCCCGCCTACTGCCACCCGCTGTATTCCCTGACGTTGCCCCAGCCATGACTATCGCCCGTACCGAAGACATCATTGCCGACATTCGCGCCGGCCGCATGGTCATCCTCGTTGACGAGGAAGACCGCGAAAATGAAGGCGACCTGGTCCTGGCGGCCGACTTCGTCACGCCGGAAGCCATCAACTTCATGGCGAAGTACGGGCGCGGCCTGATCTGCCTGACGCTGACCGCCGAACGCTGCCGCCAGTTGGAGCTGTATCCGATGGTGTCGCGCAACGGCACGGTGCACGGCACGAATTTCACGGTGTCGATCGAGGCAGCCGAAGGCGTGACCACCGGCATCTCCGCCGCCGACCGCTCGCGCACCGTGCAGGCCGCCGTGGCCCGCGACGCCAAGGCCAGCGACCTCGTGCAGCCCGGCCACATCTTCCCGCTGACGGCGCAGCCCGGCGGCGTGCTGATCCGCGCCGGCCATACCGAAGCCGGTTGCGACCTCGGCGCCCTGGCCGGCCTGACGCCGGCGGCCGTGATCTGCGAGATCATGAAGGACGACGGCACCATGGCGCGCCTGCCGGATCTGGTCGAGTTCGCGCGCGAGCACGATCTCAAGATCGGCACCATCGCCGACCTGATCCACTACCGCAGCCGCACCGAAAGCATCATCGAGCGCGCGGGCGAGCGCACCATGCAGACGCCGTGGGGCACCTTCCAGGGCGTGATCTACCGCGACAAGCCCACCGGCCGCGCCCACCTGGCGCTGGTCAAGGGCCAGCCGCGCCCGGACACCGAGACGCTGGTGCGCGTGCACGAGCCCCTGTCGGTACTCGACCTGCTGGAATCGGCCCGCACCACGCACTCGTGGAGCCTGCCGGCCGCGCTCGAGGTGCTGCATGGCGCCGAGCAAGGCGTGATGGTGCTGCTGAACGTGGGCGATTCGCCCGAGCAGCTGTTTTCGCAGTTCGCCGCGCTGGACGCCCCGCAAGACCGTCCGCGCCGCAAGCCGGACCTGCGCACCTACGGCATGGGCGCCCAGATCCTGCGCGACCTCGGCGTGGGCAAGATGCGCGTGCTGGGCTCGCCCCAGAAGATGCCGAGCATGACCGGCTACGATCTCGAAGTGACCGGCTGCCAGCCGATGCACGGCGAAGCCAACTGCGACTAAGACGAACGAATTTTCACGAATATCGATGGCGGCCAGCGCCCTTCCGGCGCGGCCAGCCACCCTTCCCCGAACAATTGGAGAACTGACAATGGATCACGGCTTCTACCCCAGCAACCTCGAAGGTGAAGGCCTGCGCATCGGCATCGTGCAGGGTCGCTTCAACGAGCCCGTCTGCGACGAGCTGCGCGAGGCCTGCGTGGCCGAACTCGAAAAACTCGGCGTCGAAGGCGAAGACACGCTGGTCGTGACGGTGCCCGGCGCGCTGGAAATTTCGCTGGCGCTGCAGAAGATGGCCGAAAGCGGCCAGTTCGACGCGCTGATCGCACTCGGCGCCGTGGTGCGCGGCGAGACCTACCACTTCGAGCTGGTCTCGAACGAGTCCGGCGCCGGCATCACGCGCGTGGGCCTGGACTTCAACGTGCCCATCGCCAACGGCATCCTGACCGTGGATACCGACGCGCAGGCGCACGCCCGCACGCGCGAGAAGGGCCGCGACTGCGCCCGCGCCGCCGTGGAAATGGCGAACCTGGTAGTCGCGCTGGACTCCCTGCGCAGCGGCCAGAACGACGAAGATGAAGACGAGGAAGCATGATGAGTGACGCCACCGACACCGGCGACGCCGGCAAGCCGGGCGGCGCCAAGCCGGCCCGCACCGAGCCCAAGGCCCCGCCGAAGAGCGCGCGCCGCCGGTCGCGCGAGCTGGCACTGCAGGGCCTCTATCAATGGCTGCTGAATCGTAACGATATTGGTGCGATTCAAGCCCACCTGCATGACGCGCAAGGCTTCAACAAGGCCGACAGCGAGCACTTCGACGCCCTGCTCAACGGCGCCGTGCGCGAGGAAGCGCGCCTGACCGCCGCGTTCGAACCGTTCCTGGATCGCCCCGTGGCCGAACTGTCGCCCGTGGAGCGCGCCGCGCTGCTGGTTGGCAGCTTCGAGCTCGTGCATTGTCTGGACATTCCCTACAAGGTCGTTATCAACGAGGCCGTGGAACTGACCAAGACCTTCGGCGGCGTGGAAGGCTACAAGTACGTCAATGGCGTGCTGGACAAGCTCGCCGCCCAGGTTCGCGCGCCGGAAGTCGCTGCGCGCCGCTAAGCCTCCCGTCACTGCTGGCTGGCACCAGCCCAGAGCACCCGCCCCGGCGGGTGTTTTTGTTTCGGCGCCATATTTCCGCGCATCGCGTGATCCTTTGGGATCCGCGCCGCGCTGCCTACCCTTACCCTCAAGCCACCCCAGCCCTCTGCCCATCCTGACCGCCATGGACCTCCAGCGCCTTGCCACTGCCTCCCGCCTCGCCAATATCGACGCCTTCCACGTCATGGAACTGGCCAAGCAGGCCGCCGAACTCGAACGGGCCGGGCGCCACATCATCCACATGGGGATTGGCGAGCCGGACTTCACCGCCGCCGCGCCGGTCGTGCATGCCGCGGAGGCGGCCATGCGCCGGGGCGTGACGCAGTACACCGGGGCGCTGGGCATCCACGCGCTGCGCGAGGCCATCGCTGGCTACTACAAGACCGCCTATGGGATCGATATTCCCGAGCGCCGCGTGATCGTGACCGCCGGCGCTTCCGGCGCGCTGCTGCTGGCCTGCGCGGTACTGGTAGAGATTGGCGCCGAAGTGCTGATGCCCGATCCGAGCTACCCCTGCAATCGTCATTTCGTGGCCGCCTTCGACGGCCGGGCGCGCATGGTGCCGAGCGGGCCGGCCGAGCGCTTCCAGCTCACCGCCGCCCAGGTGGCCGCCAACTGGGGGCCGGACACGCGCGGGGTGCTGCTGGCGTCGCCGAGCAATCCCACCGGCACGTCGATCCTGCCGGACGAGCTGCGCGGCATCCTCGCCGAAGTCCGCCGCCGCAACGGCTTCGCCATCCTCGACGAGATCTACCAGGGCCTGTCGTACGATGCCCCGCCGGTGTCCGCGCTGTCGCTGGACGACAACGTGGTCACCGTGAACAGCTTCTCGAAGTATTTCAATATGACGGGATGGCGCCTGGGCTGGCTGGTGGTGCCGGACGCGCTGGTGCCGGCCTTCGAGAAGGTCGCGCAGAACCTGTTCATCTGCGCGTCGGCGGTGGCGCAGCACGCGGCGCTGGCCTGCTTCACGCCCGAGGCGCTGGCGATCTACGACGAGCGCAAGGCCGAATTCCGCCGCCGCCGCGACGCCATCGTGCCGGCGCTGGAGGCGCTGGGGCTGCGCGTGCCGGTGAAGCCGGACGGCGCCTTCTATGTCTATGCCGACTGCCGCCACGTGAACCACCCCCATGCGGGCGATGCCGACAAGCTGACGCAGGCCATTCTGCATGACGCCGGTGTGGTGATGGTGCCCGGCACGGACTTCGGCCCGCATACGGCGCGCGACTACATCCGCATCTCGTACGCAACGGCCATGGAGAACATCGAGGAAGCGATGCAGCGGCTCCACCATTTCCTGCGCTGAGGATCCGGGCCGGCCATCGCTATCTATATAGATACAGCGCAAACGAAAAGAGCACCCCGAGGGGTGCTCTTTTTCTTCCGCAGCCTGACGATCAGGCCGCCTGGGCCGTGGCCGTGGCCGCTTCCAGCTTTTCAGCCGTCGTCGGCTTGGCGTCGACCGGCTTCGCGTCGTTGGCGGGCAGGCCCAGCAACTGGCGCAGGCGGGCGCGCTCGGCCAGCACCTTGGCGCCGTAGCCGCCATCGGTGTTGGTCGTGGCGGCACCCACGTAGTACTTCAGGCCGCCTTCCAGCGAACCGGCACGGGCGATGCAATCCTTCAGCACCAGCGCGCCGATCTTGATGTTGGCGTACGGGTTCAGCGCGGCGGACACACCGCCCACGGCTTCGTACTTGTCCTGGTGGACCTTCGTCATGACCTGCATCAGGCCCTGCGCACCCACGCCGCTTTCGGCGTACGGGTTGAAGCTGGACTCGATGGCGATCACGCCGAGGATCAGCAGCGGGTCGATGCCGACCTCGCGGCCCGTCATGTACGCGGCCTTCACCAGTTGCCCGGTGGCCTGCGCCGCCACGCGGTACTTGCGGGCGATGTAGTCCGCCACGGCCGCCTGCTCACGTGCGGAGCCGAGCGCCGTCGTGTTGCGGGCGTCCAGCGCCACGCGCTGCACCGGGATCTGCGCGGCCAGGTGCGCCACCGACGGGACCTTGCCCGCGGCCGACACACTCCACTCGTCCACGCCAGACACCGTCGGCAAGCCGTTGGTGGCATGCGCCAGACGCGCGGCGGCCACGTCGGCCGAGACCGGCGGCACGCCAGTGCTGGCATGGGCCGTGGTAGCCGGCAGGGCGGCGCCGAGCAGTACCGTGGGTGCTTCCTTGCCCGCCAGCGCGCCAGCGAGCGACGTCCGCCATTGCTGGCTGACCGTCAAGGTGACTGCTGCGGCCACAGAAAGCACGCCCAGGCTGTTCAGGGTGTACTTCAAGGTGGTACGGCTGCCGCGCAGCAAGGCGCGACCTGCCACCGGGTGGGCCAGGCGCATTTGCAGCGCGCGGTTCACACCGGGAACCGGTTGTCTGAAGCGGACCTGCAACGCCCGCCCGACACCGGGAAGATGAAGGGTTTTCCAACCGCTCATACTTACCTCCATCCGCTGCCCGCTGCGCGCGTGCCAATTGCCACGCGTGCCCGATCTCAACGTACTCAAGTAAGGATGCTGCGCCACCTAGCAGGGGTGTCCAGCACCTGTTGGCGGGCGCTCCCCATGCGCCCAACGAGAAACAGGGTACGCTCTTGGGGAAACGCACCCTGCCACTAAAAGACTCTCACGCTCCGGCATCCCGCCGGAGGACCCCGCCGCGCACGCTTGCTACACGTATCGCGATCAAGATCAAAGGAGGTGTGGTCACGCTGGCTTTTTTAAAGAGCGCCTCTTGACAGAAGCCTCAAGCCATGTTGCGGCGCAACACCCCACAGAGCAGACCGGATTGTAGGAACCCTTTTATAACCCGTCAAGCATAACGAATGCACAAGTCACTACTTTTAGAAATATGTAACGGCGTTATTTAAGCGGCGGCTACATCACCCGGAGGCTCGGGATCGTAGGACTGGCCTAGGGTTACCCTTCCTTTGAGGACCGGTCTACACCGCAAAAAATTTACATTTCTCGTACGCTTCCGACACGATTTTTTTGCACCGCCGGACGCTGATGTGTATCGTCACACACCTCGCCAGGGAACGCCATGGATTGGCGCAGCGCGGCAACCTTCACAGATTTCACTATGCAATACAAAGACTTGCGCGATTTCATCGGCCAACTGGAGCAGCTTGGCGAGCTGAAACGGATCGCCACGCCGGTCTCGCCCAATCTCGAAATGACGGAGATTTGCGACCGCCTGCTGCGCGCGGAAGGTCCCGCCGTGCTCTTCGAGAAACCGAGCGTGCAATCTCGGAACGATGCAGGCGCGGGCCATGACGCTATCTATAAGGTGCCGGTGCTCGCCAATCTGTTCGGCACGACACGCAGGGTGGCGATGGGCATGGGCGCGAACTCACTCGAGGACTTGCGCGACATCGGCCGCGTGCTCTCGGCGCTCAAGGAACCCGAGCCGCCGCGCGGCCTGCGCGAGGCCGGCAAGCTGTTCACGCTGGCCAAGTCCGTGTGGGACATGGCGCCGAAGCGCGTGAGCAGCCCGTCCTGCCAGGAGATCGTCTGGGAAGGCAACGACGTGGACCTGGGCCGCCTGCCGATCCAGACCTGCTGGCCCGGCGACGCCGCCCCGCTGATCACCTGGGGCCTGGTGGTCACCAAGGGCCCGCACAAGAAGCGCCAGAACCTGGGCATCTACCGCCAGCAGGTCATCAGCCGCAATCAGGTGATCATGCGCTGGCTGGCGCATCGCGGCGGCGCACTGGACTTCCGCGAGCACGCGCTGGCCAACCCCGGCAAGCCCTTCCCGATCGCCGTGGCGCTGGGCGCCGACCCGGCCACCATCCTCGGCGCCGTGACCCCGGTGCCCGACACGCTTTCCGAATACCAGTTCGCCGGCCTGCTGCGCGGCAGCCGCACCGCGCTGGCCGGCTGCCTGACGCCGACCTTGTCCGAATTGTCCGTGCCGGCCTCGGCAGAGATCATCCTCGAAGGCCACATCCAGCCCGATCCGGCCCACCCGTCCGGCTACCAGCATGCGCTGGAGGGGCCCTACGGCGACCACACCGGCTACTACAACGAGCAGGACTGGTTCCCGGTCTTCACGATCGACCGCATCACCATGCGGCGCGACCCGATCTACCACTCCACCTACACCGGCAAGCCGCCCGATGAGCCCGCCGTGCTGGGCGTGGCGCTGAACGAGGTCTTCGTGCCGCTGCTCCAGAAGCAGTTCCCGGAAATCACCGACTTCTACCTGCCGCCCGAGGGGTGCAGCTACCGCATGGCGGTGGTGCGCATGAAGAAGCAGTACGCCGGCCACGCCAAACGGGTGATGTTCGGGGTCTGGAGCTTCCTGCGCCAGTTCATGTATACGAAGTTCATCGTCGTGGTGGATGACGATGTGGACGTGCGCGACTGGAAGGAGGTCATCTGGGCCATCACCACCCGGGTCGATCCGAGCCGCGACACGGTGATGGTCGAGAACACGCCCATCGACTATCTCGACTTCGCCTCGCCGGTCTCCGGCCTGGGCTCGAAGATGGGCATCGACGCCACCGACAAGTGGCCCGGCGAAACCACACGCGAATGGGGCCGGACCATCTCGATGGATCCCGCCGTCAAGGCGCGCGTGGACGAGATGTGGGGCACGCTGTTCGAATCGGGGGGCGCCGCCAGGTGATCTCGGAGACGGTTATCATGTGACCTCGCATCGCGCCGCGCCGGCTGCTGTCAACGCACCAGCGACAAACCCGCGGCGCACCCCAACCCCCCGCGCAGACGGGTCGAGGAGGAGACAGGCATGACCGTGGCATCCGGAAAGCTGATGTGGACGCCGTCCGCCAACTTTGCCGAGAGCAGCCAGCTGGCCGCTTTCATCACATGGCTGCGCCGCGAGCGCGGCCTCGCCTTCGATGACTACGACAGCCTCTGGCGCTGGTCGGTCACCGACATCGAGGCGTTCTGGGACGCCATCCGCGTCTACTTCGACGTCCATTTCGATACCCCCGCCGAGCGCGTGCTGGACCGCCGCACCATGCCCGGTGCGCGCTGGTTCGAAGGCGCCACGCTCAATTACGTCCAGCAGGTCTTCCGCCACGCCGGCACCGGCGAGGCGCGCCAGCGCCCGGCCATCCGCCATGCCGGCGAAGCCCAGCCGCTGGCCGATGTGAACTGGGATGCCCTGGAAGCCCAGGTCGCCTCCCTCGCCCATGCCCTGCGCGCGATGGGCGTGACGCCGGGCGACCGCGTGGCCGGCTACCTGCCCAACGTGCCGGCGGCGATCGTCGCCTTCCTGGCCACGGCCAGCCTGGGCGCGGTCTGGTCCGGCTGCGCGCCGGACATGGGCCAGGTGGCCGTGATCGACCGCTTCCGCCAGATCGCCCCCAAGGTGCTGATTGCCGTCGACGGCTACCGCTACGGCGGCAAGACCTACGACCGCGCGCCGGTGATCGCCGACCTGGTCGCCGCCCTGCCCTCGCTGACCGACCTCGTGCTGATTCCGGCCATCGGCAGCGAGATCGACACCGCCGCCCCGGTCCGCCGCCACGACTGGGCGGACGTGCTGGCGCACGCGGTGCCGCTGCGGATCGAGCCGGTACCGTTCGACCATCCGCTCTGGATCGTCTACTCGTCCGGCACCACCGGCATGCCCAAGCCGATCGTCCATGGCCACGGCGGCATCGTCATCGAGCAGCTCAAGCTGCTGGCGTTCCACAACAACCTCGGCCCGGACGACGTCTTCCACTGGTACAGCAGCAGCGGCTGGATCATGTGGAACGCGCAGGTGGGCGGCCTGCTGCTCGGCACCACCGTGGCGCTCTACGACGGCAACCCCGCCTGGCCAGACGCCAGCGTGCTGTGGCGCTTTGTCGATGAAGCGCGCGTGACCATGTTCGGCGCCGGCGCCGCGTTTTTCACCAACTGCATGAAAGCCGGGCTGGAGCCGGCCGCCTTTGCCGATGTATCCCGGCTGCGCGGGCTGGGCTCGACCGGCTCGCCGCTGCCCGAAGAGGCCTATGCGTGGATTTATCGCCACGTGCGAGCCGACATCTGGCTCGCGCCGATGTCCGGCGGCACCGACTTCGCCGGCTCGTTCGTGGCGGGCTGTCCGCTGCTACCGGTGTACGCGGGCGAGATGCAGTGCCGCTGCCTGGGCGCCAAGGTGGAAGCCTTCGACGAAGAAGGCCGGGCGGTGATCGACGAGGTGGGCGAGCTGGTCTGTACCGAGCCGATGCCGTCGATGCCGCTCTACCTCTGGGGCGATGCCGACGGCAAGCGCTACCGCGACAGCTACTTCGACACCTATCCGAACGCCTGGCGCCACGGCGACTGGATCCGCATCACGCCGCGCGGGGGCGCCATCATCTACGGCCGCTCGGACGCCACGATCAACCGGCATGGCATCCGCATGGGCACCAGCGAGCTGTACCGCGTGGTGGAGGAACTGCCTGAGGTGCTCGACAGCATGGTGGTCGACCTCGAATACCTGGGCCGCGAGTCGTACATGCCGCTCTTCGTCGTGCTGCGCGAGGGGAGTGTGCTCGATGAGGCGCTGCGCGATACCCTGCGCGCGCGGATTCGCGCCGGGCTGTCATCGCGCCATGTGCCGAATGTCATCGTGCAGGTGCCCGGCGTGCCGCGCACGCTGTCCGGCAAGAAGATGGAGGTGCCGATCAAGAAGCTGCTGCTCGGCCATCCGCCGGAGCAGATTGCCAACCGCGACGCGATGGCCAATCCGGACTGCCTGGATTGGTACTTTGCCTACGCGGCCACCTATCTGGCGAGGACGGCGGCCGCCTAGGTCTAGGGGAAGGATCAGAGAGGGTCAGAATTCGACATCGAGTTCGCTGATCTCGTCGGGCTCCTCGCGCGCGGCGCTGATCCACTCCTGCATCTCGGGCATGGCGAGGATGGCCTTGCAGTAGGCCACCGGCTCAGGATCGAGCATCACGCCGTAGGTGACGAAGCGCGTGACCACGGGCGCGTACATCGCGTCCGCCATCGTGCGGCGCTCGCCGAACAGGAATGGGCCGCCGTAGCGGGTCAGGCACTCGGTCCAGATCGCGACGATCCGGTCGATGTCGGCCTGGGCGCGCGACCAGACCTTGAGCCCGGGGAAATGCCCCTTGAGGTTCATCGGCAAGGCGGCGCGCATCGCCGCGAAACCGGAATGCATCTCGCCGCAGATGGCGCGGCAGTGGGCGCGCGCGACGAGATCGTCGGGCAATAGTCCCGCCTTGGGACGAATCTCATTGAGGTATTCGGCGATCGCCAGCGTGTCCCAGACCGTCACGCCCTGATGGCGCAGGCAGGGTACGAGGATCGACGGCGACAGCAGCAGGATTTCGGCACGCGCCGCCGGATCTTCGGGCGACACCAGCACTTCCTCGAACTCCAGGCCCGCGAACCGGGCCAGCAGCCAGCCGCGCAGCGACCAGGACGAATAGGTCTTGCTGCTGATGGTCAGCGTGGTCTTCGCCATCATGCCTCCTCGGCCCCCCGGGGCCAGTGCGCGATGCATCGTTTGCAGTATCGGTGGCGGATGCCGCATCGCCAAGCACCCGCGCGGTGCGCGGCCCGGCACCAGTCCGAGGCCGTATCCCGCCACCGGATGTGGCGCATGGCCTGCGGAAGCGCCCCTTGCCGCACTCCCTCCTTCCTGCTTGTCATGCCACTCGCCACGCGCAAGCGGCGTGCCAAGTTCAATTATCGGTGGCATATATATTGCGGCGCACTACGCTTACATCAGGCGAGGCGCCATGCCGCGGAGGAAAACGAGCAATGCTCTATCAGGCCTACCAGACCTACGCGGACATGATGCAGCCGGCCTGCTCTCTGGCCGATATCGCTGCCACGTTGATCGCCGGCTATCCGGGCGCCGACGAATGCGAACCATTGAGATCCGTCCGCGCCGCCTGCGAGGTGCTGGCGCTGGCCCGCCTGACCCACTACCGGCCGCCATTCGCCATCCATAGCGTGCGCGTGAATGGCGGCGAGGTACCGGTGGTCGAGGAAATCGTCACGCGCACGCCGTTCTGCACCCTGCTGCGTTTCCGCCGCGAAGGCGCACCCGCGCAGCCGCGCGTGCTGCTGGTGGCGCCGATGTCCGGCCACTTCGCCACGCTGCTGCGCGGCACGGTGGAAACCATGCTCCGCGACCATGACGTCTACATTACGGACTGGCACAACCCGCGCGACGTCCCGGTGCTGTACGGACGGTTTGGCTTCGATGAATACGTGCAGCACCTGATCACCTTCCTGCACGCGCTGGGCGGCCACACCCACCTGATGGCCGTGTGCCAGCCCACGGTGGCGGCGCTGGCCGCAGTGGCGCTGATGGCCGAGGACGGCGACCCGGCGCAGCCGCCAAGCCTGACGCTGATGGCCGGCCCGATCGACGCGCGCGTGAATCCGACCAAGGTCAACGAGTTGGCCATGAGCCGGCCCATCGAATGGTTCGAATCGACGCTGATCGGCTACGTGCCGTGGCGCTTTCCGGGCGCCACGCGCCGCGTGTATCCGGGCTTCGTGCAGTTGATCGCATTCATGAGCATGAACCGGGAGCGCCACGAGCAGGCCCTGCGCGATCTCTACGACCTGCGCGCACGCGGCGAGCACGACAAGGCCGATGCCATCCAGACCTTCTACGCCGAGTACTTCGCCACGATGGACCTCACGGCCGAGTTCTACCTTGAGACCGTGAGCCTCGTATTCCAGCGATTTCTGCTCGCACAGGGCCTGCTCGACGTGGCCGGCCGGCGCGTGGCCACGCAGGCCATCCGCCGCACCGCGCTACTCACCGTGGAGGGCGAGCGCGACGACATCTGCGCCATCGGCCAGACCATGGCGGCGCAGGAGTTGTGCACGAACGTGCGGCCCTACATGCGGATGCATCACATCCAGACCGGCGTGGGCCACTACGGCGTGTTCAACGGCAAGCACTGGGAGTCGCAGGTCTATCCGCTGGTGCGCGAGACGATCCACATGGCCGATTAGCGAATGCCGAATCGCAAGAATGCCGTGCGTAGCATCGGCAATGCCGAGATCGCGGTAGAAGAAGGAATCTCTCAAACCCTGGTCGACAACCGCCGTGTCGCGCGGGCGCACATGAGAAAAGTCTGTGGGGGACGATGCGGGCCACCCCAAAGGGATACCGGCGGGAAGTTGCGATACCCTCGGGGTTTTCCGAATTTCTGCGGGAGGCAGGCGCATGGCGCAGGTCGGCATGGAACGTTTTCAAGGGCAGGATCTGGTGCGCATTGGCACGGGTGACAACTACCTGCTGCTGGCACCGGCGCATGGCGGCCGGCTGGTGCGATGGGTCCATCGCGGCCAGGACATCCTTTACTGGCCAGACGATGCCGACTGGTCCCGCGTGGCCAAGGTGCGCGGCGGCAACCCGCTGCTGTTCCCATTCATCGGCCGGCATTTTGTCGATGGCGAACCGGGGAAATGGCGCGATGCCGACGGCGTGGTGCGCGAGCTTCCGCAGCACGGCTTTGCCCGCGACATGGCGTTCGAGGTATCGGATTTCTCCGAGTCTGCGGTGAGCATGACGCTGACATCGTCCGAGGCGACGCAGGCGGGCTATCCGTTCGCCTTTGTCTTCACGGCCACCTACCGGCTCGTGCCCGAAGGGCTGGAGGTCGAGCTAGAAGTCAGGAACACGGGCTCGGCGCCGCTGCCGTGGTACGCCGGCCATCATTTCTACTTCGCGCTGCCTCACACGCAGCGATCGGCAACCCGCCTGTCCCTGCCGCCCGCAGACCGCGTGCGACAGACCCCGGACGGCGGCCTGACCGGCGCCGAACCGGGCGAGCGCACCTATCGACTGGATGACGCCCGGCTGCAGGACACCTTCCACATCCTGCGCGGGCCGGGCACGTTGCGGCTGCAAATGCCGGCGCGCGAGATCGACTTCGTTCTCAACGTCCCGGGGCGCGCGCCATGGCACGCGATCACGACGTGGTCCGAGCGAGAAGATTCTGACTTTTACTGCGTGGAGCCGTGGCTGGGGTTGCCCAACGCGATCGGGCATGGAGAGGGGCTGCGGTGGCTGGCGCCAGGCAAGGCCGAATCGGCCGTCTGCCGGCTGGTCATCTGAGCCCCCGCGCGGGCTAGCGAACCAGATGCTCGAAATCGAGCCCGCCGATCAAGACCGCCGGATCGGCCTGGGTGCGGGTGTTCAGATCGAGCTGGCGGGCATCCTGCCAGGCATCGAGCTTGGCAGGCAGCGCCTCCAGGTAGGCGGCAAAGCGCGTTTCGCCGCCGATCTCGAACAGCCGCTCCACCTCGTAGCCATCCCATGACAGCGTGATGTCCAGCGGATGCGCATAGCGCCCGCCGCCGGCCCGCGCGGCCCCGGAGACCCGCAGGCAGGCCGGCAGATGCGGGCGATCGGCGGGCCGTACCTCGGTCTGAAGCGTGCCGCGAGACAACGCGTGAATGCGCGCGATGATGCGCGGCAGGAATTCGGCATTGAAGCGCTGGGCGGGGGCGAGGTGCACGGCGGATGCGGAGGGATTGAAGTGGACACTATTGTCCATCGGATTTTCGGCAGGCGGCGTCAATAGCTCTGCGGGCAAATTGGAGTCACAGTGATGAATTCGTCACCCACACTCTTTGGATTACCGATGGTTGAGCTTTGCGGTATCCTCGCCGGTTAGGCTTGAAATTGCGTGCTACCTTCCTCCATAGAAGTGGGACAGCAGGCGTGTCTCTTCTAGACAGCCCGGGGGAAAGTAAAGCCAAGGAACAGTCGCAGCAAAGCGGAGATTTACAGAATGGGCGTCATCGCCATGGCGGGAGCAGTTTTTTATTTTTGGAGATTCGTAAGCCAACGGGCCGCAGTCATGCTAATAGCATTCCTCGCCTTTGGTTTTTTCGCGTACTGGACCAATGACAGTGGCAGGCGCTGCGACGGCAAGACTTGGTTCTGCGACCTAGTGCCAGAGAGTGCCAAGGCGGTGGCGGTACCCCCCCAAGAACCTGAGCCATGCCCTGTAGAAGAGCCCATCACCGCCCGAGTATTCCAGAGCGACGCCGCGAATGCTGAACTCCATCGGCTGATTCAGGATGGCGTTTGTCAGCAGAAGGCAATAGACCGAATTGCGAGAGGCTGGCGGGCGCCATACGACCCAGAGTACGAATCCTTGTTCCGCAAGTGACTTTCCTGGCTGACTTGATGAGCGGAGGCCGGCATCAGATACGTATTAGCTTTGACATATAATCCGGGACTCAAGAAAAACGGAGCTACTGGATGGGATTTTTCCGTCTACTACTCGCTATCGCTGTAGTTGTCGCGCATTCTTCGCCACTTTTCGGGTGGGAATTTACCGGGGGCGCCGTTGCAGTCCAGGCGTTTTATATCGTCTCCGGTTTCTATATTTCGCTTATCCTGAACGAGAAATACGGACCTGGATTGACGGGCACGAAGCTCTTCTATTCAAATCGTTTCTTGAGAATCTATCCGATTTACTGGACAATTCTTGCGGCCTCGATCGCGCTCTCGCTCCTGGAGCAGTCGCACCCCAACGCCCATACGATCGGAACCCTTCGTAATTTCAGCCGATATTTCGATGATCTCGGTTTCGCTAGCAAACTCTATTTGCTGGTCACTAACATCTCGCTGATCGGAATGGATTGGGGTTTCTTCCTCAGGTTCGATGGACCGCAGATTGCGGCGACTACCAGTTTCCTGAGCTTTCACCCGCGAGCCTTCGAACTTGCTTTCGTTCCTCAGGCATGGACGCTTGGCATCGAGATCGCCGTCTACCTGATTGCGCCCTTCATTTTCCGGCGCAAACTTGCGGTCCTCGTTGCAGTCGCAGCGGCGAGTACTGCTGCCAGGGCGTACGCCTTCAACAATGGGCTCGCGGAAGACCCTTGGACCTATCGATTCCTACCCTTTGAGTTGGGCCTCTTTATTCTCGGCTCCATTGCCTACCGCGCGTACAAGGAGGTCAGCTTTCTTAGGCGCAGATTGGTCGGGTGGCTGTGCCTAACTACTGTGCTGGCCTTAACCGTCTACTATCCCAATCTTTCGACTGCGGCCTCAGTTATTCCGGGCTTCTATACCGGTCAACTTCTTTACCTGCTCGCAGTGTTTATCAGCATTCCGGCAATATTCCATTTATCGAAGTCGAGTCGAGTGGACAGATGGATCGGAGAGTTATCTTACCCGGTATATTTGAGCCAGATGATGGTCATACCGTTGTGTAGTGGAGCTTTTGGACCGGGCAACATCTACCCCGTAATTGGCTCTATTGCAATATCGGTGCTGGTCGTTTTGGTCATTGATAGGCCTATCGAGAAATTTCGCCAGGCAAGAGTCAAAAAGGCCGGGATCGCACCCACGGGGACCCAGTTAGGCCCGGGCAGACCTCAGCGGGTTCGCAGTTGACCCCGTCGAAGCAGATGGGGCGCATTCAGCGCCCGTCTGCTTATAGGGCGGGCCACGTAGTGACCATGCAATGGCGCGGTGAAGTGCCGGCCAAAACACTCTCGGTTTTTGCTGCCCGAGTGAGCGCGTGGACACCACCAAAGAACAATCGAAGAGGGTGCTGCGCTGAGAGTCGTGCTAGAATCCGGCCCCTGTAGCCATAGCGGGCGTCGTATAATGGCCATTACCTTAGCTTCCCAAGCTAAAGACGTGGGTTCGATTCCCATCGCCCGCTCCACCCCTGATTGAACAAGCCGCCTCTGGCACCCGGTCGATAGTCCGATCGGCACTCCGCCCGGCGGCTTTTTGTTGCCATGCTCCCCCAAGACGCCAGTACCGAACCGAAGCCGGCCGACGACGCCGAGGCCACGTCAGATGCCCCGCGCCAACCCGGCGATGACGTTGCGCATCCGCGCCGCATCCGCTCGTTCGTGCGGCGCGCCGGGCGCACCTCCACCGGGCAGCAGCGCGCCATCGACGACCTTGGCCCGCGCTTCATCGTGCCCTATGCGCCCACGCCGCTCGACTGGACGGCCACCTTCGGCCGTTCGGGCCCGGCCATCCTCGAGATCGGCTTCGGCATGGGCGAGACCACCGCGCACATCGCCCAACTACGTCCGCAGGACAACTTCCTGGGCTGCGAGGTGCACGAGCCCGGCGTTGGCGCCTTGCTGAAGCTGGCCGGCGAGCGTGGCATTGAGAATGTTCGCATCATGCGACACGATGCGGTCGAGGTCATCGCACACATGCTGACTGAGAATTGTCTCGATGGCGTGCATATCTTCTTCCCCGACCCCTGGCACAAGAAGAAGCACAACAAGCGCCGGCTGGTGCAGCCGCCGCTGGTCAAGCTGCTGGCCAGCCGCCTGAAGCCCGGTGGTTATCTCCACTGCGCCACGGACTGGGAGGAGTATGCCTACCAGATGGTGGAAGTACTGTCGGGCGAACCGGCCCTGGAAAATACCTCGCAGGCCGAGGGCGGTTTTGCCGAGCGGCCCGATTACCGGCCCGTGACCAAATTCGAGAAGCGCGGCGTCCGGCTCGGACACGGCGTCTGGGACGTGGTGTTCCGCAAGCGTTGATCGCTGGGGCACCAGCAGAAACAAAAAAGGCGTGGCCGATAGAGACCACGCCTTTTTTATTTGCTCCGCTTACCTCAAGCGTGCCAGGACACCACCCCGGTCCACGCCGTGGCCAGCACGATAATCCCGAAGACAATCCGGTACCACGCGAATGGCTTGAAATCGTGCGTGGCGACGAAACGCAACAGCCAGCGCACGCACAGGAACGCCGACAGGAACGCGAAGACAAAGCCGATGCCGAAAATCCCCAGGTCGTCGGCGGAGAGCAGCGCGCGCGCCTTGTACAGCTCGTAGACCGTGGCGCCGAAAATCACCGGAATGGCCAGGAAGAACGAGAACTCGGTCGCCACCTGGCGCGACAGGCCAAACAGCATGCCGCCGATAATCGTAGCGCCGGAGCGGGACGTGCCGGGCACCAGCGCGCAGCACTGCGCCAGGCCGACCTTCAGCGCGTCGCGCCAGTTCAGGTCATCCACCGATTCGATGCGCGGCGCCCCGGCCTTGGCTGCTTCCAGCAGCGCATTGCCCTGCGGATGCGAAACCGTACCCCGGCGTGCGTCGCGCCATTCGGCGAGCAAAATCACCACGCCGCCGACGATAAACGCCATGGCCACGCTCATCGGATTGAACAAATGGGCCTTGATCCACTTGCCGAAGATCAGCGCCAGCACGATGGCCGGCACGCTGGCCACAATGACGTTGATCGCAAACCGCTGGGCTTTCGGATCGGAACCCAGGCCGCTGACCACCGCACCAATCCTGCGCCGGAATTCCCAGCACACCGCCAGAATCGCACCGAACTGAATCACGATTTCGAAGATCTTGCCCTTCTCGTCGTTGAAATCGAGCAACTGGCCGGCAAGAATCAGGTGGCCGGTACTGGAGATGGGGAGAAACTCGGTCAGTCCTTCGACGATGCCGAGGATCACGGCTTTCAGGGCAAGTGCGATATCCATGCGGATTCAGGAGAGGTCAGGCGCGGTTCGGTCCGCGCGGGGATGCGCGAACCCTCGGCATTATTATTGGGAAACCGTGTTTACGGACGATTAATCTTGACGTTGATACCGTCCGGCAGGACCGTGATTGTACCGGGCTCCGCCGGCGCGCCAGCCAGCCGCAACTGCTCCGGCTTGAACGTATACAGCGAGTAGCCCTGCAACAGCTGCTCGGACAGGATCCCGCCCAGCGCATTGAGCTGACGCGAGAACTGTGCCGGCATGCCCTGCACGTCGAATTGGCGCACCTCGGGGTCCTGTAGCACCAGCGAGTGTGACGGCGGGTCGTAGCGCAACGCGCTGTCCAGCGCGAAACGGCCGGTCAGCGGCTGGCGGAAGAACAGCCGGTTGTCGATGGTGGCGTCGAACTGCACGGTCACGCGGTTGCGCGTGGGGTCCAGCGCCAACTGCGGGTTGGCGAGCTGGATATCGAACAACTCCATATAGCGCTTGTTGAACGGGAACTTGCGTTCAAGCGCCGACTGGAGCTGGCTTTGCGAGAACGTGTATTCGTTCATGAACCCGCTGCAGGCCGCCAGCCAGGCGGTGGCGGCAGTTGCCGTGGCGATGCCTGCGGCCGCCAGCCAGCGCCGGCGTGTCATCGCGATCATCGTAGAACCTCCAAAAGACGGGCTGCGGCCTGATGCCAGTCAGGCGGCAACGGTGGATGGCGCGGTCAGCGCCTCGAGCCGGGTCAGCCAGTGCAGCGCCGCCTCGCGGGAGTTGCCACACATCTCGGCCGAAGGGCGCAGCCCGCCGCAGAACGCCGGGCGCTCCGACTGGCCGAACACCGCGCAGCGCATGTCGGGCAGCAACTGCGCGCAGGGCTGCCCCGCCGGCTTGCCGTGCGGCATGCCCGGCAGGGGCGACGTGATGGACGGCGCGATGCAGCAGGCGCCGCAACCATCGCGGCAGGAAAAGTCAGACTGGCAGGCCATGCTCAAGGTTCAGGCGCAGATGTCGTCATGCAAGACATCGGGAAAGGTACGCGAAAGGCGTCATTCTGCCTGAGCCGTCCCGTCCAACCTGCAACAAAGCGCAACCTGCGCCGGATGCGTCACAATGCGGGATGGTGCTGGCTTGACCGCTCAAGACCGCTCCTCTACATTACTGACCCACAAGTTATTTAATTTCGATGCGGCGCCGCCACGCGGACGTGCGCCGCCGTCTCGCGTATCCCTGCCCCGTGACCGAACTCTCGCCCAAGAAAGATCCCGACGCGCGCCGGTGGCACCGGCGCAAGGCCGCGCGCCCGCAGGAGCTGGTGGCGGCCGCGCTGGAATTGTTCGTGGAGCGCGGCTACGCTGCGACCCGGCTCGAGGACGTTGCCGCCGCCGCAGGTGTCTCGAAAGGCACTGTTTACTTGTATTTCGCGAACAAGGAAGAGCTGTTCAAGACCGTCGTGCGCGAGAACATGGTGCCGGCGCTGGCCCGGGGGATCGATCTGGTCGAGACCTACGAGGGATCCACGCCGGAGCTGTTGCGCGAGCTGCTGCTGGGCTGGTGGGGCCTGATCGGCGCCACGCGCGCCGCCGGGCTGACCAAGCTGATCATGGCCGAATCGGGCAATTTCCCGGACATCGCCCAGTTCTACCAGGACGAGGTGATGGGCCCTGGCGACGAGCTGTTCGCCCGCGTGCTGGCCCGGGGCGTGGCGCGCGGCGAGTTCCGCGAGACGCCGGCAAACCCCACCACGACGCTGATCTGCGCCCCGCTGGTCTTCCTGATGCTGTGGCAGCGCGCGTTCAGCCAGGTGGCGGTGCAGGAGATCGATCCGGCGGCGTTCGTGGACCAGTTGATCCAGATGCTGCTGTTCGGCCTGACCACGGGCCCGGCCCGGGACACGCCGCTGCCGGCGAAGTCCGGCCCCTGGGTCTGGGAACAGATCCGGGATGAAATGCTGGCCGCCCAGGCGGCCGAGCGGGCTGGCGGCGAGGACAGCTGAGCGCCGGCCCTGTGCCAACGCGCAACAACTGGCCCCGCGCAAGTCGTTGCCAATAATCTGTAAACATCCTGCGGCAGTCCGCAGGGGTAAAATGGCGGGCTCTCCGCAAGCACTGGAATTGGAAGGAAAAGGCAAGATGGATCTCGAAAAAGCCCGCTTCAACATGATCGAACAGCAAATTCGTCCGTGGGACGTGCTGGACCAGGAAATCCTGGACCTGCTGGCCGTGGTCAAGCGCGAGCAGTTCGTGCCGCAGGCATACGCCGCGCTGGCTTTCGTCGACATGGAGATCCCGCTGCCGGCCGGCCAGAACATGCTGGCCCCGCGCGTGGAAGCCCGCCTGCTGCAGGACCTGAACGTGCGCAAGCATGAGAATGTTCTGGAAATCGGCGCCGGTTCCGGCTACATGGCCGCCCTGCTGGCCAACCGCGCCCGCCACGTGCTGACCGTGGAAATCGTGCCCGAACTGGCCGAACTGGCCCGCCAGAACCTGGCAGCCGCCGGCGTGAGCAACGCCGAAGTGGCCGAAGGCAATGGCGCCGAGGGCTGGGCTGCCGCCGCGCCGTACGATGTGATCTGCGTGTCGGGCTCGGTGCCCGAGATTCCGCAGGCGCTGCTGTCGCAGGTCAAGGTGGGCGGCCGCATCGCGGTCATCGTCGGTGACGCGCCGGTGATGGAAGCGCGCATCATCACGCGCACCTCGGAATCCGGCTACCAGTCGGTGAACCTGTTCGAGACGCTGGTCAAGCCGCTGCAAGGCGCTGCCCAGCCGTCGCGGTTCCAGTTCTGAGCCGCCGGGAGCCGCCATGCAGGTCATTACTGCCCCCGAACTCGCGCAATGGCTGGCTGACGCCGGCCGCGCCAAGCCGGTGCTGCTCGATGTGCGCGAGGATCTCGAGATCCGCACCGCCGCGATGCCCGGCATCACCCACATCCCGATGGGCCAGATCCCGGCCCGCCTCGGCGAACTCGACGATGAAGCGCAGATCGTCTGCATCTGCCACCACGGTGCGCGCAGCATGCAGGTGGCCAGCTTCCTGGAGCGCCAGGGCTACGCCAACGTCTACAACCTGACTGGCGGCATCCACGCGTGGTCCACGCAGGTGGACCCGTCCGTTCCGCAGTATTGAGGGAGGCGGCCCGGGCGATGTCCGGGCCCCGCCGTCACGCTGAATCCCGAAGTCCCGAAGTCGCTCGCCTCAGCAGTATCACCCGTAGACCAACAAGAACGATGGCCGCGCGCGCGCTGGCCGAGCTGGAGATGTCATGAGTTTCGCGCTTCTCGCCGTGCCCGGTGCAGCCAGGAAACCCCTGGCGCTCGCCGTGTCCCTGCTGGCCCTGCTGCATGTTCCGGCCGCTGCGGGGGCGGACCTGCTCCAGGTCTACCGCGATGCGCAAGCCAATGACGCCCAGTTCGCGAGCGCCCGCTCACAACTGCTGGCCACGCGCGAGCGCCTGCCCCAGGCACGCGCCGGCCTGCTGCCGCAGGTGCTTGGCACGGCGGGCGTGCAGCGCACCATGGCCGACTACAGCTCGCCCGTGGACGTCACGCGCTACTTCAACGCCAACACCTGGGCGCTGCAACTGACGCAGCCGCTGTTCCGCTGGGATCGCTGGGAAACGTACAAGCAGGGCGAACTGGCCACGCTGGCCGGCGAAGTCACGTTCCAGCAGGCGCAGCTCGACCTGATCACGCGGGCCTCCCAGGCCTATTTCGACGTGCTGGCCGCGCAGGACAACCTGTACCTGGCCGGCGCCCAGAAGAAGGCCATCGGCGAGCAACTCGAGCAGGCCAAGCGCAATTTCGAGGTGGGCACGGCCACCATTACCGATGCCAACGACGCCCAGGCGCGGTACGACCTGGCCACGGCCACCGAGATTTCGGCCCGAAGCGCGCTCGAAGTGGCACGCGCGTCGTTGCAGCAGATCACTGGCAAGCCGGTCGACGAATTGATGGGCTTGCGCGCCGAGGCCGCCATTCCGGGCCCGATGCCCGCCGACGTGAACGCCTGGGCCGCGCAGGCGGAGCAGACCAATCTTCAGGTCGGCGTTGCCGGCTACAACCTCGAGACCGCCCAGCGGGAATCGAACAAGGCCCGGGCCGGCCACCTGCCGTCCGTCGACCTCGTCGCGTCGTATGGCTATACCAATGCGCAGGGCACGGCGACCCAGCTCAGCAATGTCGGCAGCCGCTACAACTCGGGCGTGGTCGGCGTGCAACTGAGCATTCCGATCTACGCCGGCGGACAGATCCAGTCGCGCGTGCGGGAGACGCTGGCGCTGGCCGACAAGGCCGCCAGCGACCTCGAATTCGCGCGCCGCACGGCTGCGCAGACTGCGCGGCAGACGTACTCGGGGGTGTCCAACGGGCTGGCGCAGGTCAAGGCGCTCGAAGCGGCCGAACGCTCGGCACAGAGCGCGGTGGAATCGAACCAGTTGGGCTACGAGGTGGGTGTGCGCATCAATATCGATGTGCTGAATGCCGAGGCGCAGCTGTTCTCGACCCGCCGCGACCTGGCCAAGGCCCGCTACGACACGATCATGAACGGGCTACGCCTGAAGGCATCGACGGCGGTGCTCAGCGAGGAAGACGTCGTGCAGATCAATACGCTGCTGACGTCGGTGCCGGGCACGATGTACAAGCTGCCGGAGAAGGCGCGGGTGGGGTCGGCGCCGCTGCCATCTCCATTGCGCCGCGGTAGCCGGAACCCTTCCTGAAAATCAAAGACGATCAGACACTGCTGGCACTCATCCGACGCGCGCCCGCCGATGGTAGCGTCGCCGGCGCGCTTTTGGCCGGAAGGCTGCGAGTGGCGTAGGCCTCACGTCCCGCCAACCCCAACAACAGGCCGATCAGACCGGCGTAGAAGACCACGTTGGCCTGGTGTGCCATCGTCACTTGGGTCAGCCCCGAGATCAGCGACGCCATCACTACGCCAAGGCAGGCGCACGCCAGACTCACGCCACGGTCGCTCTGGTTGGCACGGCAGCGTCGCAGCGTCGAGACTGCAATGCCCGCCGGAACCAGAAAGAGTCCGAGGAACGTCACCAGCCCTGGCACGCCCGTGGTCGACGCCGCTTCGACCATATCATTATGTGCATGTTCGAGCACACAAACCATGGAGGGCTTGGTGCGGCCATCACAGTAGGGCGACGCACGCAGGACGCGCGCAAACTGGCCTATGCCGATACCCGTCCACGGATGGTCCTCGAAATAGGCTAGGCCGATTTCCCACATCTTGAGCCGTGCCCCGACCGACGACTCGGCGTTACCCTGCTCGAACTTGTGGATTTCGACGAACGCCTGGTCCACTCGCTTCGCCACGGGGCTATGCGGCACCAAGTATGAACCGGCCACCAGCCCCCCGATCGCCAACGTGGCGACGAGGAACATTCGCGCGCTGAAGCGCTGGTAGCGCACCAGCAGCAGCGGAAACAGGGTCACGAGCATCGCGATCATTGCCCCGCGCGTGCCGTTCATCATGAGGATGGACACCGCGCAGAAGACATTGAACCAGGCGGCGGCATGGTCTCGCCGGCTGTCTCCGGGCCGGGCAAACCCGACGAGCGCCAGCGCAGCCACCATGTTGGCGAACGCGATCGGCTGTACCCACGCCGAGGGGCGGGAGTCGGCCAGCCAGAAGTACTGGTACGCAATGATGAGCAGGGCCAGGAATAGCGCCACAGTAATGCCCTGCCAGAGCCGCTCCGGATTCGGCGCCACGCGGACGATGACCCAGCAGGTCAGCACCACGAGCAGCGCGCGCGATGGATTGTCGATCACGTTCCACGGCGTGTCGTGATAAATCTTCGAGGCGACGCATACTGCCATGAATGCCAGCACGGCAATTGCCAGCGGCCGCAGCACGGAAACATGGTCGCGCCAGGCACGGCCCATCTCCCGCCATCCAGCAAGGGCCAGCAGGCAGACGCCCCCCAGAAATACCCCGGCCCCGTGTGAAACGCACAGGATCAGGATAGGAAAGGCGAAGAGTAGGACGTCGGCGAGCGTGGACAGCCGATTCTTGCGATCAAGCATAAAAACCCTGCAATACGAGTCACCCGAGGTGGCTTGCGGGTCAGTCGCCCCCAAGCTTGGTCCGGCATTCTAATCGATCCGTATGGATCACCCCCCGCGCTTGCGCTCCTCCACGCTCAACAGCTGCCAGCGGATGGCCGACGCGTCGGCTGGCGGATTCGGCACCTGGTACTCGCGCACGCGCAGCTTGTAGCTCACGCCGGATTCGAAATCCAGGCCCTCGATCGGCCCGTACCAGAGCTGCCACGGGGCATCGGGCGATTCGCGCCAGCGGTAGCACTGCATGCGGCCCACGCCCGAGCACTCCACGCGCTGGGAGTCGATATAGACGATTTTCTCGTGCCCCGCGGCGGCGTCCGCCTTGGCGCCGCGCCGGCCCACGCCTTCCCGTTCGACGAATTGCAACAGATCGCCGTCAGCCGTCTTCCAGATGATCTGGCGCCCCGTGGCGCCGGCGGACGGCTGCGTGCCGACCGTCGTAAAGGGCGACTGCATGGCCTTCAGCAGCGCGCTCTCCACCTCCATCCGCATGCCCGGGCAGGCCATACGCGTGCCGGCGATGCGGTCAAAGCGGATGCCGGCGCTGGTCTTGCCATAGCCGCCGGTGAAGCGGTTACAGCCGCTGGTGCCGCTCACGGTGCCTTGGGAGGCATCAATGCCGTCATTGAATTCGAAGATGACCGGCTGGCCGTTGTCGCCATGCGGAATGTCGCGGACTGTGCCATCGGCGTTCTGCCAGCGGATCAGTTCCCAGCGGCTCGGGCCGCCGGAGCGGGTCTCGTTAAGACTGGCGCTGGCCGATGGCTGGTCGGGCGCCGGGCCGGTGGCGCAGCCCGCCACCGCCCCCACGGCGGCCAGCATCAATGTGGCGAAAACACCACGCATGGAGAAGGGATGTTGCATCGATCGAGCTCCTGGTTGCGCATGCCACGATAAAGAGGCGGATGTCGCACTTTTCCTCACTATGCAACCAGTGTAGACGCCCGCGTGGCGCCTGTATGTCAGCGCAACACTGGCGCGACGGCTGCCAAAGTGCGCTGCGTGGCACCCCGATGCAAGCCGGCGAACGTCAGCGCATGGGCACGCATGTCGGCCAGACGCGCTTCGTCGGCCAGCACGGCCGAGGCGGCGGCCATCAGGGCGTCGGCGTCGGCCACGCGCAGGCAGGCGCCGGCGGCGATGGCATCCTCGGTGGCCTGGGCGAAGTTGAACGTGTGCAGGCCCATCAGCACCGGCGTGCCGACGGCGCAGGACTCGATCAGATTCTGTCCGCCGAGCGGGATCAGGCTGCCGCCGATATAGGCGATATCCGAGGCGGCGTAGTACATCGCCATCTCGCCCATCGAGTCACCGAGCACGATCTCGGCGGTGATCGGCGTGTCCAGGGTTTCCACGTCCAACTGGCTGCGGCGCTGCACGCTGAAGCCGGCGCGTGTGGCCAGCGCCGCCACCTCGTCGAACCGTTGCGGATGGCGCGGTACCAGCAGCAGCGCGGGACGCGCCGCGCCGGGCCAGCGCGCGAAGGCCTCCAGGATCAGCGGCTCCTCCCCTTCACGCGTGCTCGCGGCGGCCAGCACGTGGCGGGCGCCGAACGCCCGGCGCAGGGTCTGGCCCCGCATGACGCCGGCCTCCGGCGGCTGCATGTCGAACTTGAGATTGCCGGTCACCTGCACGGCTTTCACGCCGAGCGCGCGATAGCGCTCGGCATCGCCAGCCGTCTGGGCCAGCACCGCCGTGAAATCGTTATATAGCGAGGCCGCCGCGCCGCCGAAGCGCGCCGTCCGTCGATAGCTGCGCGGCGACAGTCGGGCATTGACCAGGAACAGCGGCACACCCACCCGGCGCGTGACGTGGACCAGATTGGGCCAAACCTCGGTCTCCATGATCAGCCCTGCCTCGGGCCGGAAATACGCGAGGAAGCGGCGCACCAGCGCCGGCACGTCGTACGGCAGGTAGCACTGCTGCACGCGTGGGTTGTCGCCATAGAGCTGCTGGCCAGTCTGGCGGCCGGTCGGCGTCATATGGGTCAGCAAAATACGATGGCGGGGATACGCGGCCAGCAAGGCGTCGAGCAGCGGCTGCGCGGCGCGCGTCTCGCCGACCGACACCGCATGGACCCAGAGCCACGGCCCGTTGGCCGACAGCCCACCATATCGGCCAAGCCGCTCCCCGATGTGGCGGCGATAGCCAGGTTCCTTGCGCGACCGCCAGACCAGACGCAGCAGCGCCAGTGGGAGGATCGCCCCCCACAGCAACGTGTAAACCAGACGAAGCATCAGGCAGGCACTCCGCGTACCCGCACGGCGGCGGCGTAGACCTCGTCGACGGACGGCACGATGCCGTCGTCGCCCACATTGGCGATGCGGTCGGACCAGTAGCCCTCGGTCTTCCAGCGCCAGGTGGCGGTGTAGATCTCGACAGTGGGCCGGCACAGCGCAGCGGCGATATGCACCAGGCCGGTGTCCACACCGATGACCACTTCGGCCCGATTGATCAGGCCAAAGCCCTGCATGACCGAGAAGCGCGGCAGCACCTGCGCGCCGGGCATGCCGGCGGCGAGCGCCTCGGCATCGCGGCGTTCGGATTCGCTGCCCCAGGGCAGCAGCACGGTCAGGCCCTCGGCATGCAACTTCTGACCGAGGGCATGCCAGTTCGCCACGGGCCAGCGCTTCTTCGCGCCGGCCGTGGCATGGAAACAGACCGCGTACCGAGGCGGCAGCCCAGCCCAGAGCGGATCATCGACATGCAGCGAGGTCACCGCAGGACCGAAGAAGCGCGGCGGCTCCGGCGGCGTGCCGCCCGTGAGCGCGGCACCAAGCAGACGCGAGCGCCGCACCGAATGGGTCTGGCGCGGCACCTTGACTGGCGCGGTATAGAACAGGCGCGATGCCGGCTCGTAGCCGGAACCCTGCGTGGCATTGCCGAGCCCGATCACGGGCGCCCCGGCCGTGCGCGCGGCGGTGCGCGCCACGATGGCGGTCTTCAGCAGGCCCTGGGTCTCCAGCACCGCGTCATAGGGCCGCGCCCGGATCGCGTCGCGCAGCGCGCCGACTTCGGCCCAGGTATCGCCCTGCCAGAACCGCTTGCGCCAGCGCCGCAGCGCGAACGGAATCACGCGGTGGACGTCCGGCAGCAGCCGCACCAGATCGACATAGCCTTCCTCCACCACCCAGTCGATCTCGGCATCGGGCCAGCGCGCGCGCAGGTCGTGGATGAGGGGCATGTTGTGCACCACATCGCCCAGCGACGAGACCTTGACGACCAGGATGCGCGGCGGGGCCGGCAACGCGAACGGCGCGGCCACGGCGAGCGGCGCGGCCTGGTTCGACGTTGCGGCGCCGGCCGGCTGCCCCACTTCAGAACGGGAGCTTTGCATCCGGCTTCTCGGCCAGGATCACGCGCTTGAACTCGGCCTGGATGCGCGCCAGCGCGGCATCGTTATCGGCTTCGAAACGCATGACAACCACCGGCGTGGTGTTGGACGGACGCGCCAGGCCGAAGCCATCGGGGTACTCCACGCGCACGCCGTCGATCGTGATGACTTCGCGCGCACCGTCGAACTTTGCGTTGGCGCGGATCTTGTCGAGCAGCGTGAACGCCTCGCCTTCGGCACACTTCAGTTGCAGTTCGGGCGTGCAGTTGGAGTTCGGCAGCGCGTTCAGCACGGCGCTCGGGTCGGCGTGGCGCGACAGGATCTCCAGCAGGCGCGCGCCCGTGTAGAGGCCATCGTCGAAGCCGTACCAGCGATCCTTGAAGAACACGTGGCCGCTCATCTCCCCGGCGATGGGTGCGCCGGTTTCCTTAAGCTTGGCCTTGACCAGCGAATGGCCGGTCTTCCACATCAGCGGCTCGCCGCCGTGGTCGCGAATCCATGGCGCCAGCTTGCCGGTGCACTTGACGTCGTAGATGACCTGCGCGCCCGGGTTGCGCGAGAGGATTTCCTCGGCGAACAGCATCAGCTGGCGGTCCGGGAAGATGACCTCGCCATCCTTGGTGACCACGCCGAGGCGATCGCCGTCGCCGTCGAAGGCCAGGCCCAGTTCGCAGTCGGTGTCGCGCAGGCACTGCATCAGATCCTGCAGGTTCTCGACGTGGGCCGGGTCCGGATGATGGTTCGGGAAATGGCCGTCGACATCGCAAAACAGCTCGACGACCTCGCAGCCGAGCGCCCGGAACAGGTCGCCGACGAAGGCGCCAGCCACGCCGTTACCGGCGTCCAGGGCGATTTTCATCGGGCGGGCCAGCTTGACGTCGCTGACGATACGGTCGAGGTACTGTTGTCGGATATCGACTAGTTTGTATCCGCCACTGCCCTGCGTGTACTTGGCGGCCTCGATGCGCTGGTGCAGCGCCTGGATCTGGTCGCCGTAGATGGCCTTGCCACCGAGCACCATCTTGAAACCGTTGTAGTCGGGCGGATTGTGGCTGCCGGTGACCATGATGCCGGACCCGGCGCGGCGGCCGTCCAGCTCGATATTGGTGCCGAAGTAGACCATCGGGGTGGCGACCATGCCGAGGTCGATCACATCGACACCGGCAGCGCGCAGCCCTTCCACGAGTCCGCCGAGCAGATCCGGGCCGGACAAGCGCCCGTCACGGCCCACGACGACGGTTTTCTCGCCAAGTTCGACGGCGGCGGAGCCAAAGGACAGGCCGATCTGGCGGGCGACCTCGGGCGTCAACGTCTTGCCGACGATGCCGCGGATGTCATAGGCCTTGAAGATTGAGGGGTCAGTTTGCATGAGCGTTTCGATGGTTGAATGGGGAATTCTCTACGCGTCTCGGGATCGCTGACACGATGTCAAGGCAACATTGTGCCGGATTGCGGCGGCGCGGCAACTGGCCTCCAGAAACTTTGGGAGAGCCAAAACGCAATACCAATGTACGGCAGACCACACTGGCGATGCATTTTGATGCACTCCGGGCGGCATCGTGCATCGTCCCAGTTATAATCGTGCGCCTCCCTTGAGGAATCCGACGGTGTGCGCTTGCGCGCGCTACGCAAGCGTCGCGCAACCGCCACCCACTTGTGTACGTTCGTCCACTCGACAGCGCATCATAACGCGTTGCCGCAGCGCGCTTCCGGCATCGAAATGCATCGCTGCCGGGGCAAGCCGAGGCATTCCGATAGTTAACGCAGAATGCCATGCGAGCGGACGTATGGCCAAAAAGACGAATGACGAAAATCAACAGCGTATCCCGCTCCAACGAAGTTGTGCGCGCCCGAGGATCCGAAACCATGCGGCGCGCCAGTCGTATGATGGGCTGGGCGCTCTTGGGCCTTTTTCTGCTCGGGCTCGCCATCCTGGCCGTGGAGTCGCTACGGCAGACCGGAGTGGTCACCGTATTGTTTACTCGCACGCTGGCATGGTCGGGCGTGGCGTACCTGTGCGCGTTCGCCCTGATGCTGCGTTCGTTGCATCTGCCGGCAGTCGAGGGGAACAGCCTGGTCGGCCTGTCCGTGACCCTTGCCTTCGTGATCCTCCTGGCCGGTTTTGCCGTACTGCGGGTGGAATACTCGCGCGTGGCGCTCGTGATCAGCTACTTCGCCACCCTGGTCTGGACGTGGAGCGGCTACCGACTGTTCGTCAGGAACTACGTGCCAGTCTTCGGCTATTCCGACGAGGGGACGCTCGCCCAGTTGGAGAAGATCCTGAACATGCCTGGTGCGGCACCGCCTAGCGCAAACCGGTTCGAGCACATCCGCTCCCTGTTCGAGGCCACGCGCTGCGATGCCCTGATGGTGGACCGCAATGCCACGGCCGACCCGGAACGGACCCGCCTGCTGTCCCAACTCAAGCTTTCCCACGTCCGAATGTACTCGGTGGAACGCATTGGCGAGATGCTGACGGGGCGCGTCGGGCTGGCACATATCGATGAGAATTTCCTTGACGACTATGCGAAGCACTACTTCTATGGCTTCTTCAAGCGGCTGCTCGACATCGTCGCCGTGATTGTGCTTTCGCCGCTGGCCCTGCCGCTTAGCGTGCTGGTGGGCCTGGCGGTACGGCTCGAATCGAAAGGCCCGGCGATATTCCGTCAGACCCGCGTCGGCGTGTTCGGCCGCGCGTTCGTGATGCTGAAGTTCCGCAGCATGACCACCGACGACGATGCGCCTGCCCAGTTCGCCAAGCGGCAGGACCCGCGCGTGACGCGCGTGGGCCGGGTCATCCGGAAGTACCGGCTCGACGAAATTCCCCAGCTCTGGAACGTGCTGAAGGGCGACATGAGCCTGATCGGCCCGCGGCCCGAACAGGTACCGATGGTAGACCAGTTCTCGCAGAGTATTCCGTACTACCCCTATCGCCATCTGGTGCGCCCAGGGCTGTCCGGTTGGGCACAGGTACAGCAGGGTTACGTCGGCACACACGAGGAAACGGTAACCAAGCTCAGCTATGACCTTTACTACGTCAAGCACTGCTCGTTCGCACTGGATTTCCTGATCGCACTCAAGACCTTGCGGACGCTGCTAACCGGCTACGGTGCACGTTGAGTTCGAAGCTCCCGCTCCAGCCCTTCCGTCTCGGGCCATGCGCATCCTGCTGATCACTACCGGCCTGCGGATGGGTGGCGCTGAACAGCAGGTTGCAGCGCTGGCTCGGGAATTCCTCGCCCGGGGGCATCAGGTGGGGCTGATCAGCCTGACGCCCGACTGCGAGGTGCCGATGCCCGATGCAGTAGAACGGCTGATGCTCGACGTCCACAAGAACCCGCTCTCGATGGTCCAGGCCCTGCGCACTGCGCAACGCTTTGCCTTGCAATGGCGGCCGGACGTCATCAGCGCGCACATGTTCCACGCCAATATGTTTGCGCGTCTCCTGTCGCGGTTCGCCCGAATACCGCCGCTGGTCTGCGCGGCGCACAGCTTTTCCGAGGGCGGACGGCTGCGCATGTGGCTCTATCGGCTGACCAGCCGGTGGTGCACGCTGACCACCCAGGTCAGCGAAGCCAGCCGCGCAGAAATGATCCGCTTAGGCGCGGTCCGCGCCGACCGTGTACGTGTGATGTACAACGGCATCGACACCGACAAGTTCCGGCCCGACCCCGCTCTGCGTGCCAGCACGCGCGCCCGGCTCGGGCTCGACGCGCAGACGCGGCTGATCCTGACGATCGGACGCCTGGCCGCCGAGAAGGCGCAGGTCATGCTGATCGACGCCTTCGCGCGCATGGACCGCACCACGCCAGCACGGCTGCTGATCGCCGGCGACGGCCCGCAGCGGCAAGCGCTAGCGGCCCGCATCACCAGACACGGTCTAGGCGACACCGCCGCGCTGCTGGGCACGCGCCGTGACATCCCCGCCCTGCTCAATGCGGCCGATCTGTTCGTGCTGTCGTCGCGCGTGGAAGGCATGCCGCTCGTCATTGGCGAGGCCATGGCGTGCGGGCGACCTGTCGTCGCCACCGCCGCGCCGGGCGTGGCGGAACTGATGGGCGACATCGACACCGTCGTGCCAATTGACGATACGGATGCGCTGGCTGCCGCCATGCGCGCCGCGCTTGACCAGGACGGCAGTAGTGATGCCGCCACCACTCGCCGCGAACGCATCATCACGCATTTCGGCATCGAGGCCGCCACCGACCGTTGGCTGGCCCTCTTCGAGCAGCTGTGTCCGCCGGCCGGCGCCCGCCCTGGGCCGGTTCGCCCATGCGCCGACGCATAGCGAGCAACGTCAGCCTGATGCTGCTCGACCGCGGCGCGCAGGTCCTGGTCGGGCTGGGCGTCGTAGCAATCCTCGCGCGCGCGCTCGGCACGGAGAACTTCGCCGCGTTCCAGTATGCGCAGTCGATCGTCTTCATCGGGGCATCCGTGGCGCTGATCTGCGGTGGCGAGGTCGTGGTGCCGCGGCTCGTGGCGCTGGGGGACGCGGCGGCCCAGCACCGGCTGCTCGCCCATGTATTCCGACTGCGCTGGCTGGCGGCTTGCGGCGGCTACCTGTTGGTCGGCGCGTTCCTGGCGGCCTCGCCGCATGCGGGGCCGAGCTGGGGCCCCGCGCTGATCCTCGGGCTTGGCATCCTGCTGCGCGAGCCGTCGGGCGCCGTCATCGCCTGGATGCAGGCCCACACGCACAACCGCCCCGGGGTATACGTCAACCTGGCCTCGCTGACGCTCAAGGCCGCCGCCGTGGGGGCGCTGGCGTGGGCCGGCATCCACGCGGCCAACGCCTACGCGCTGGCGGTGGTGGCCGAACCGGTACTGGCGGCGCTGCTGCTGGCGTTGTATTACCGCCGGCGCATGCCATACGGGCGAGTGCGGCATGACCCCGCGCTGACGCGCCAGCTGTTTCACGATGGCTCGCTGTTCTGGATCAGCTTTATGCTGATGATGGGGGCGCGGCGCGTGGACCAGTTGCTGCTCCGCCCCCATGTGCCCACGACCGAATTCGCGGCCTATGCAGCCACGGTGCAGATCGCGGACAACTTCACCACCGTGGCCACAATTCTGGCCAGCGGCATTGCCCCCCTCTATATCTATGCGCGCGGCGAGTGCGGCGCCGCCATCCGCAACATCCTGAAACTGGCGCTGCTCCTGACAGCCCTGGGCGTCCTCGGCGCTGGCGCGCTGATCGGGCTGGCGCCGTGGATCGTGCACTGGCTCTATGGCGCGGCGTTCGCCGAGGCGGCGTCGCTACTGCGGCTGGCGCTGATGGTATCGCCGCTGGTCTTTGCCGATGTCGGCTTGACGGTGCTCGCCGTCTATCTGCGCCGGCCACGCTGGATCGCCATCAAATGGGGCATCGCCTGTGCCGCCACAATCGCGGTGGACTGGATCGCCATTCCGCACTACGGCGCCGAAGGTGCCATCCTCGGTTACGCCGTTGCCAGCGCGATCACCACGCTGTTCGGGCTGGGCATGTGGTGCCACGCATGGCGGACGGTTCGATGACGTGCCGCCCGGTGGTCTGCTTCCTTACCGGCACGCTCAACGCACTGGCCGGGGCGGAACGCGTGACGGCGAGCATCGCGAGCGCGCTGGCAGCACGCGGATATCGAATCCACGTGCTGAGCCTGTGGGATGAGACCAGTGCCTTTCCGCTGCATCCGGCCGTCATCCACAGCACCCTCTTCCCAGCGCGCCCGTCGTTCAAACGCCAATATGTGGCTACAGTATGGCGTATTAGGCGCTTTATGACCGAGCATGATGTCGACGTGCTGGTGGAGGTGGACCCGATGCTCACGCTGTTCACCCTGCCAGCATTGCTTGGCAGCCGCACCCGCCGCGTGGCTTGGGAGCATTGCCACTTCGACGAAGATCTCGGCAAGCCGGCGCGGCGTATTGCCCGGCGGCTGGCGGCCCGGACGGCTGCGGTGGTGGTGGTACTGACTGACCTCGACCGCCTGCGTTGGCGCGCAGCCATTCGCCATCGGTTCCAGATTGCCGTGATCGCCAATCCGCTGCCGTTCGACCTTCCGCCGGCGATGGAAGCCCTAACGCAGGCGCAAACAGTGCTGGCGGTCGGCCGGTTGGTGGAAGCCAAGGGCTTCGACATTTTGCTGGAGGCGTGGGCGTTAGTGGCCAGGGAGGCGCCGGACTGGCGGCTGGAAATCGTCGGCGAGGGGCCGGCGCGGCCGACGCTCGAGGCGCTTGTCGTGCAGTACGGCATCGCCGGGACGGTGTCGATGCCCGGGGCGCGCACCGACATCACCTCAGCCTACCAGCAGGCGGGCGTGTTCTGCCTGAGTTCACGCTATGAGGGTTTCGGTCTGGTCCTGCTCGAGGCGATGGCGTTCGGCCTGCCAGTGGTGGCAAGTGCCTGCGAAACGGGGCCGAAGGCGCTGCTCGTGGAGGGGGGAAATGCGGTGATGGTGCCACCGGAGGACGGGCCGGCGCTGGCACGGGCGCTGCTGCGGGTGATCGGTGACCCCAATCTCCGGTGGCAGCTCGCCAAAGGTGGCAGGCTGACCGCAGCGGCCCATACGATCAACCGGATCGTCGACCAAAAATGGGAAGCGCTGCTCCGGGGAGTGGTTACCGGGAACGGAGACGCCTCACCCAGCGAATGACAACCCACGCCCGCTGCATTATTAGAAGGTGGATGCCAGTGAACACGAGAAACGCGGCGAAGATGATGGAATCCGGTACGCCCTGCTTCCAGGCGACCACGCCAAGCAGGCCCAGCAGAAAATTGCCTATCAGCAGAAACCAGACCGCCAGTTTGCTGCTCAGCCCCATTCTCAGAAGCAGGTGATGCAAGTGTGTTCTGTCCGCCGCCAGCGGGTTTTTGCCCTGGATGGCGCGGCGTAGGACCACGGCCAATAGGTCCACCAGAATCAGTCCGACCACCCATAGCATGACCGCAGGGGGTACGTGGCGGCCGGCATTGTATTCCTTCTGAGACAACTCCACCGCAAACCAACTGATGCCATAGCCGAGCAACAGGCTGCCGGCATCGCCAAGGAAGACCAGTCGCTGGCGCAATGGACTCGGCATGTTAAACAGTAGGAAGCCGGCAATGGCGCCGCAGATCAGCAGGCAAATACGGTACGCGCCGGGGTTACCAATATCATGGGCAAGCCATGCGAACCAGCCGAACACGATCAGCGATAAGCCACCGGCCAGCCCATCCATGCCATCGGTCATATTAATGGCGTTAACCACCGCGAGGATCGCCAGCAGAGTCAGGGGAATGCCCCAAGCATAGAGAATGACGTCGCGCTTGTTGAGGAGGTCGCCGAGCGAGTGTAGGTACACCTCGCCCCAGGACGTCATCAGGATGGCAGCCGTGAACTGGAAGGCCAGCTTGCTCAGCGGCGGGATACCGTTCAGGTCGTCGAACAGCCCGACCAGCGCCAGCAGAGTCAGGCCGACAAAGAGCGCGTTGTAATGATCATAGCCGCGCACGAACATCGCGGTGCCCACCCAGATCGCGATCAGGATGGCGATGCCGCCCACGAGCGGCGTCGATCCCTCATGCCGCTTGCGGCCACCAGGGTGGTCCAGCAGGCCGCCGCGCGTAGCAAGGGGGCGAAGAATCAGCACAGCACCTGCACTCAGCATTGCCGAAATCGCAGGAAGCCAGAAAAGTTCGAACATGGAAACTCAAAAATTGATCGGGGCGAAGGATAGCGCAGTGGTTCGCGTAGAATGTGCCGCGCCGCAGCGCAGACCGGGCCATCTTGTGATCACGCTGCTTCGCATTCCAGCCGTTGCCGGGCACGCGTACTCCTGTCCGGCGGCAAGCCGTTATTAGACTTCACGTAATGACGCTCCGATAGTGGGGCCAGCCCTTGGCGTTGTGCAAACCACAATGGCACGACACCGGTACCGTTCATGCTCTTGCCTATCTATCTCGTATCGCGTAATGGAGTCCAAAACACCGGCGGCGTGGAACGCGTCGTGTCCCTGCTCCTGAATGACCTGACCCAGCACGGGGCCGACGTTACGCTCGTCGACGAAACTCTGGTTTTACCACAATTCCTGCGCACCAAACGCCTGGCACAGTTTACCTTTCCGATCGCCGCGTCGCTTTGGTTATGGATAAAACGATTATGCGGTAACCGTTTTCTTACAATTTCAAATTCATCCTATACGCCATTTTTTCCCGCTGACGTGGTCATCGTACACGGTTCGGCGGCCGGTTATATCCAGGCGCTCGCGGCATCGGGAAACCGGTTCCTGGGCATGCGGGTGCTCGCTCGACTCGAGGCTCTGACCATGCGGCGTGCGCACCGGGTGGCGTGTGTGTCGGAAGCGGTGCGCGACCTGTGTGTGGATCTGCAGGGAATTCCGGCTGAAAAGTGCATCATAATTCATAATGGCATCGACGCCTCGGTGTTCCACGCCCAGCCCAAGTTCACCGACAGGGTAGTCCGCCTCGGCTTTGCCGGCCGGCTCGAATACGGCAAGGGGCTACCCTACCTGATCGACGTCGCCCGCTGGGTCGGCGGCCAATCCGACGTGCGGCTCGTCATCGCGACGATGAGCGACATTCCAGCCGAATTGCGGGATTTGCAGAATGTCACGATCGTCCCCGGCCTGCCGCCGGAGAGGATGTCGGCGTTCTACGACGATATCGACGTGTTTGTCTTTCCGTCACTGTTCGAAGGCTTCGAACTGGTCACGCTCGAGGCGCTGGCGTCGGGCGTCAGCGTGCTGGGCACCCGTGTTGGCGCCTGCGATGTATTCCTGCGCCGGAACGTGCCTTGGGTCGGCGAACTGCCGACAGACAGCGCCGCATTCTTCAGGCAAGCTTCTGCGATTTTTACCCGGCTGCGCGCGCAGAACGATCCGCCCGCCATGCACGCGTTCATCGCCAATTCCTTTTCCACCCAGCGCTTCTGCGACCAGATACGCGCGCTGCTCAACGCCACACACTTGTGAAAGTCTTGCTGATATCGCCCAACGGATTGCAGGAGCTTTCCGGCGGCGGACTCTATTTGCGCTCGCTTGCGGGAGCGGTCTGCGCCGTAAGCGGCGTGACCGAGGTCACCATCGTTAGCAAGGATATGGGGCCCGAGATGGCCTTCGTGCCGCCCGCCCACTGCCGCACGGTCTATCTCCGGAAGAACAAGGTGCGTGACATCCTGGCGCGCACCCGGCTATATCCGACTTATCTGATCACCTACCTTTCCCGACTGGTCCGGCATGCCCGCGAGGCGGACATCGTGCTGTTCCACAATTCACGCTGCGGGCTGCTGATGGACATCATCCGGCGTCGCGTGCCGGGAAAGACCTATGCGATCCTGAGTGATAACGTGGAGGCCGAACTGCAGCGCCAGCACCTTGCCGGGAATGTGTTACGGCAAGTAAGTCAAGCGGTGGATTTGTGGCTCATTCATCGCGCCGAGGCGCCGTGTCGTTCGGCCGACTTCATGACATTCATTACCGAAGCGGACCGCGCGCTGTTCGCCAGCCACTTCGGCCACCCGGCGCGTACCGGCGTGCTGCCGATTTCGCTCTCTCCAGGCGACACGTCCGCACGGGGTGCATCGAGCGACGTGCCGCAAATCCTGTTCACGGCCCACTTCGGCTTCGCGCCGAACCAGACGGCGCTGCGTCATTTTGCCGACGTCGCGGCGCGCTACCGCGAGATCGGCGCTCGGCCGGCCACGTTCGTGGCCGCCGGGGCCCGCGCCGCCGAAATGGCTGCGCCCTATCCACAGTTAGAAGTGGTGGACACCCCCGCGCCAAATACCATGGCGGCCACTTTTGCCCGGGCGACCCTCTACGCCGCACCGGTTAGCTGGGGCAGCGGCATGAAGACCAAGGTTGCGGAAGCACTGTCGTTCGGCATCCCAGTCGTGTGCATGCCGAACGCGGCCGTCGGCTATGAAACCGCGTTGTCCGACGAAAGATATCGCGAGGCCATTAGCGTCGTCGAAACCGAACAAGAGATGGCGCAGACGCTTCACAGAATTTTACAAACCCAGGATCTTGCGTCACTTCGCAATATCGCTTTGGCCGCATTCAATGCCTTATACTCGCAGGCATCGCAGACTCGGCGGCTTGAATTGCTACTTTTCGCACAATGATTACATCGAGCGCGAGACCCCTGGTCAGTATCATTACGCCAGTACATAACGACGGGAGATATATTGGCGCCACTGCCAATTCGATCCTGCAACAAAGCCTCGGCGATTATGAGTGGATTTTGATCGACGATGGCTCGAATGGCGAGACCGCTGAGGTACTCGCCCGCCTTGCCGCGTCCGATGCACGCATTCGGATAATCACAAATCCCGTTGCATATGGTCCCGCCAAGGCCCGAAATATCGGCATCGCTGCAGCTCGGGGGGATTACGTGGCATTTCTCGATGCCGACGACATCTGGGATGCCACCAAGCTGGAGCAGCAGGTTGGATTCATGCGCGACCATGCGCTCGATTTCAGCTATCACGACTATATTCCGTTCGAGGACGGCAGCGGCCGCCCTCTCTCCAAGATTTGCGGGCCGGACCGGTTGACCCTGTTTACCCATAATGCCCGGCGCGGCGTGGGCTGCCTGGCGGTAATGCTCAAGCGCAGTATCGCTGGCGACGGCGTGTTCCCGGCAATGCCGCCCGGCCTCGTGGCCGAGGATTTCGCGGCGTGGGCAATTCTGATCAAGGGCGGGCTGCGCGGCGAACGGCTGCCAAAGGCGCTCGCCTGGTATCGTGTGCGCAAGCGTTCGTTCTCGTCGAACAAGGTGCGTTCGGCGAAGTCGGTATGGTTCATCATGCGGACGATGGAAGGCTTCGGCAAACTCACATCGACGTTCTTCCTGGCGAGCTTTCTCTGCACCGCTATGGCGTCGCGCCTCGCTGCCCGCGTTTTCGGACCGAACCAGACGCTGACGTCGCCTCCATGGCATTGAACGCGCTGATTTCAGGTCTGGGCGTTCTCCTTAAGCTGATTTGCGGGCTGGCTGCCAACAAGATCCTGTCCACACAACTGGGCCCGGCAGCCTTTGGCACGTGGGGCAACGTGTTCAGCCTGGCCACGCTTTACACCACGTTTTCGAACGGCGGAATCAGCCAGGGCCTGATCGCCCGGCTGTCCTCGCCGGGCCGGACAGACCGCGCCCGCGCGACCTGGTTGTCAGGCGGCATGCTGTTCGTGCTCGGCATGCCGTTGCTGATCGCCGTCTGGCATGCCGGTTTCCGTGAATTGAACATCGTCAGCGGCGCGGCGTGGCTGACGCCGCTGGCCGCGCTGGTGCTGGCGGTAGTCGCCGGCTTGGCGCTGCACATCCAGGCAGCTTTGCTGTCCCAGGGCCGCTCCCGTCTGAATGCGATGGTGGTGGCGCTGTCGGGTCTGCTGGCGTTGGCGAGCTATTGGACTTTCGTCCAGACCGACTCGGTGCAGAGCGCCGTGCATGGGCTGCTCGCAGGCTTTGGCGCCACCCTGGCGGTGTGGCTACTTGTGGCTGCAGCAACCGGTACACGTTGGCTGGGCGGCGTGCGTCCGAGCCGGGAGGCCCTCGCGGCCGCCTGCTCGCTGGCACCCTACGTGGCTATCGCGCTGGCGCCGGCAGTGGTTGGCACCGCCGCGGTCATCGCCGTTCGGGAAACCATCGCCATGCGACTCGGCTTGGACGCGGCCGGTTTATGGCAAGGCATGTTTCGGATATCCGATGCAGTGATGGCCATGGCACAGGCAGTGGTGGGCTTTGTCCTCCTTCCGGAGGTGTTTCGTAGCGAATCGCCACACCGTACACTCAGGGGCCGATTGCGTGGCTATGTCTTGCTGGTCGCAGCTGGCGGCGCGTTAGGGCTGTTGATTCTAGCGTTTGGTGCCGACCGGATTGTAAGGCTGCTGTATTCCGATCAGTTCGCTAGTATCGCGCCGCTACTGTGGATCGAACTGCTTGGCGATGCCATCAAATGCCTGGCTATGCCATTTGTCGCGTTTTTTATTTATCAGCGAAATTTGCGTTATTCGTGGATTCTTGAACTGATGTTCTCGATCTGCTTTGTATTGGCCACCTATGTGCTCACCGGTATCGCAGGTCTGGCTGGCGCCCCGATCGCTTATGTACTCGCCAACCTGAGCCTGCTGCTTACCGCTTTTGTTATGTTCTGGAGGACACGGGATGCCTGATATGCTTTTGATTGCCACGCTGGCGATGGCCATGGCCAATCTGGTCAGCGGCGCCTTCGGCAGCCTGGACGTACAGGCGCCGATTACCGCACTGTCGCTTCTCGTCTGTATTGCACGGGCTAGTCAGGCCTCATCGAGCCGGATCAACCCAACTAGCCTGCTTTGCCTCACGACGGCCCTGTTTCTGCTGAGCCGGTTCGTGATTACCTATTTCTTCGGCTGGGCCGATTATCGATATGGCGACTGGTTCCTGATGGGCCCAATGGACGACGCCATGTTGGCCCAGGCATTGGCCGCGATCTCCCTCTTCCTATGCGGCATTGTGCTGACGGCAGGCAAACTGGGAGAATTTCAGTTGAGGCACGATGCGGCGCTGGGCCGCTTTGCACTCGGTGCTGGGCTGCTGTTGCTGCCCTTCGCCACGTACCGGCTGTATGTCAATCTCAACACCTGGAAGAGCGGCGACTACCTGTCCATGTACAAGTATGGCGGCCCGGGGGGCCTGCTGTACGCGCTGGGCGGCTGGATGATCCTCTGCGCGTTCGCCTACCTTGCGTCGCGGCCGACGCGGCGCCAAGCGCTCGTCGCCTACGGCCTCGGCCTGCTCCTGTGTGTGATGGAAATGTTCAAGGGTGCTCGCGGGATTCCCATGGCGCAGATCCTTTGCCTGACCTGGCTCCTGATTTCCACGCAGGGTATCCGCGTCTCAGGTTGGAAAACGGTGGCCGCCGGCGTCGGCCTCGCCGTGCTCGCCGACATAGTAGGCCGCGTCCGCATAGGCATGCCGATCGGAACAGTCTTCTCCGCTGACCCCTTCGAAACGCTCTTTGGCTTCTTCTACGGCCAGGGCGTGTCGCTAATCTTCGTTGTTTCCACAATCAAGCACCTTGGGCAGTTCACGCCAGTGCTCGACGGCCTGAATTCGACCTTTGCCCTGTTCATTGATGGCTACCATCGCTTTTTCGGCGACATGGCCGTGGTCCAGACCATCGACTTCGCCCATCACACCACGAGTCTCGCACACCGTATCTCGTTCATCGTCGATGCTGAGATGTACCTGAACGGCAAGGGCATGGGCGGTTCCGCCGTCGCTGAGTCCATGCTTTACTCGGAACTGTTTGGCCCACTGATTGCCGGTCTCTTCACCGGCGGCTGCCTGCGATTCCTCTACCAGGCAGCGAAAGCTTCTCCTCGTGGATTGTTCGTTTTTGCCGCCACGCTCCCCTTTTTCCTACTGTTACCGCGCGAGAACCAATTCTTCTTCTTGGTCCCGCTGTTGAAGGCCATGCTGTTTGCCGGACTCGTATTCATCATTGCAAAGGTCCATGCCAGAGAACCAGCCTAAAGTCACTGTTGTCATTCCGACCTACAAGCGCTCGCATTTGCTAGCTGAGACAATCCCGACGTATCTGCAGGCCGAAGTGGCGCAACTGGTGCTCGTGGATGATTGTTCGCCCGACGATACACCGGAAGTGGCGCGTCAACTCATGCGGCGCTACCCGCGGATCACGTATCTTCGTAACGAGGTGAATAGCAAGCAGACGACTTCAAAGAATCGTGGCAAGGCGCTGGCAACTACCGAGTTCGTCTACTTTGGCGACGATGACTCTTGCCTGAGTCCCGGTGCACTTGACATTCTTCTGAGCACGGCAAGAGAGACGTCAAGCGATATCGTCGGCGCCTCTGCACTGTATCTGCGTGATGACCAGGATAGCGAAAGCGCGGTCATCGCACGCCGAACGGTAGCGACCGAAGTAGACGATGTGGTGAATCTCAGCCGACTTCAGTTCGACTTTGCCGCAAACGCCGCGCGTCCGCTGAAAGTGCCTGTGTGCCACGCATCGTTCTTGATCCGCGCTGATGCAGCCAAGGCCCTGGACTTCGATACGGGCTATATCGGCAACTGCTATCGCGAAGAGACAGACTTCTTGGTGCGCTGCCGTGCGCGCGGGTTGACCATCACCTATGAACCTCGCGCCCTACAAATTAACTTGCCCCCATCCCAAGCGACAGGCGGCGCACGCGGACGGGGCCGGTTGTCGTATGAGGCCTATGCGCTCTATAACACCGCGCGGTTTCTGTGGAAGAATCGGAAAGTACTGAAACACGCAGATGCTCGATGCAACGCGCTGCTGATGCTGTGCTGGTATGTCGGCGGGCGCACAACTGCGGCATTTGCACGATTGTATGGTGCGGTATTCCGGAAGCTGCACAGGCATGCCTGAGTACAGGCGCTGACTGTAAAGCCTATCGCTTGCCGCCGGGCGTCGCGCACCGCTCCAGACTGCTGCGAAGCGTGGCAACCACTTCCAATGGCGCGTGTTCCGACATGCGCATGAAGTAAAGACGGCCGGCAAACGGCAACGCAGCCAGCAAATCTACCGCAACACGCGCGCCAGTCAGTGCCAGCGCGCCTGCTGCATACGAGATCTGCCGTTGCCCCATGAAGTACTTCAGTTGCGCCCCCAGCAACGACCGACGGGCCAACAACGTCTTGCGTAAATTGAAATAGCCTTGCCTGTAGCCAAGTAATACGTCCTCGAGACACGCAAAGCGGCTTTCGCGATGACTGCGCAGTAGCAACTCCTGGTCCTCTGCGCGCATGACCTCCGGCAAGCCGTAGCGAAAGCGCGTAAACCACTCGCGACGACCCATCCAGCCGGGATGCGGCAAGGGAATACCTCGCCACGGCCGCACGCACATTGCCTCGTGCGTGCCCGCGAACGGCAGAAGGCCAAGCACCTCCCCGTCTGTACGGAACGCCACTGCCCGACATCCCACTAGGTCGATGTGGGGATGTGCTTCAAGGAAAGCCACCTGGCGCGCCAGCCGCTCCGGGAAACTCACGTCATCGGCGTCCATCCGCGCGATATAACGGCCTTGCGCCAATTCAATCCCCATGTTCAAGCGACGCGCCAAGCCCAATCTGCGCCTGTCTCGAATAACACGCACTCGCGGATCGGAGAAGGACTGCGCAATATCAACCGTATCGTCGTCCGAGCCGTCATCGAGCACCAGGATCTCGAAATCCGAAAACGTTTGCCCGCACAGCGAGCGCAAAGCCAAGCCCAGCGTCTGCCCGGCATTGAAGGCTGGAAGAAGGATGGATATCGTTGGTCCCATGGCTCAGCTCCACTCCCTCATTGCCGCCGCGCCACGTCGCTGGAAATGGCGTCCCACATTGCCGACAGGCCTTGCTGGAAGTCAACGTCCGGCACCCACCCTGTGCACGCCTGCAGCTTGCTGCTATCCAGCACATTTGCCGATACATCGAACTGCCGCGCCGGCTCGTGGCGAATCCGCATCGGCAAGTTGCTGGCCGCAGCCAACGGCTCGATCCCTCGCATTACTTCAAGGTTGTTTCTACCCACACCCGAGCCCAGGTTGTAAATTTCCCCTACAGCTCCGCTGTCGAGGACGGCCATGATGCCGCGTGCGACATCGGCGACATGGATATAGTCGCGAATCGTGCCGCAATCGCCAAATATAGTGACATCCTGCTGACTCAAAATCGCGCCCATTGCCGTCGCAATGAACCCCTGTCCCGTGAATGGCTGCTGCCCCACCCCGTAAGCGTTCGCGGGTCGCACAATGCTGATTGGAGCGCCATGCAGCCGATGGAACATAAGCGAATACTTTTCCTGCGTGAGCTTCGTGATGCCGTAAGGCGAGACCGGGTTGGTCAGGCTGGATTCCACGATAGGCAGTGTGGACGCGTGGCCATAGACTGTGCCGCCCGAAGATACCATGACCATCTTGCGCAACGGCAACTGGCATGCGGCTTCCAGCAAGCCGACTGTAGGGGGAAGATTGGCGAGGATGTCGAAGACAGGATCCGCATAACTCGTTTTCGGCACGGTCGCGTACGCAAGGTCGATAACTTCGTGCGCGTCCGCGAGTTGGGCACTCCAGTCCACCTCTCCTTGGCCAACCGACACATAGCGAGCCGCCTCGGGCAAGTGAACAGGCCGCGTCGGCCGTCGGCCGAGCACGCTCACCTCACGCCCAGACGCCAAGAGTTCGCGGACGAGCCAAGTGCCGATAAAGCCGGCGCCACCAATCACACAACAACGCATCATCGATTCACCTTCATTACTTTCACGCTCACAACCGCGTTCCTTACGTCACAGACCGCTCAGCGGTGCTATCCAGGCGATGCTCCGCTTCAGATCCACGCAGAATAGACTCGTACCGCTCCGCGATGCGGGCCCATGTGAACTGCTTCATCCATTGTTCGCGCGCCACGCGGCCAACTTCCGACAACGCCTCCGGCTCGTCCATCAATCGCTTCATCTCCGCCGCGAACTGCTGCGGATCGGCGCGCGTATATCCCCGCTCGTCCTTCGGCGCGGGGCAGATGAAACCGCCGCCCGTCCATCGCGCAATCTCTTCCGCATTCCCCACCGGCACTGAGAGAAAGGGGGTGCCGCCTGCGGTGGCTTCAAATAGCACCAGCGGTGAGTACTCGATATTCGAGGCGAACACGAACAGATCTGCATTCATGTACGCCTGGACCAGTTCCTGGCGTCCAAGGTCAACCTTGAGCACGTACTTGTTTGCCTGCCCGCCGGCACGCTCCGTCCAGTAGCCAATAGGGTCCGCAGATTTGCGCCAGTTTCGCGGTACCCACTGCAAACGTCCAATATCTTCCAATTGCGCCACAGCCAATGCGGAGATGCGTGACCTTACGCCAGGCAAACCTTCCCGCCGCAACACACTGATCGACCGCCAAGCCAAGCCCGCCACCCGCCGAATTCGGCGACCGATGAAGGCGAGTACTCGCTTGGTGCCGCTGCTCTCAACGAACTGGGCTCCGGCACGAGGCCCTTCCGTGATCATCACGGCGGGAGCAGGTGGCGGATTGCCGTTCAGGATTAGTGTGACATGTCTGCGATCGCTGCGAAGTCGGGCAAACGCTTCAGCAATTTCTTTGTGCCCTTTCACGCCCGTCATGCTGCCAACCGTGAGAAAAACAAAACTTTCCTCAGGAATGCCATGGCGCCGGCGGAAATCCGGATCCTTTGGCACAAGAAACTCGATCTCACTTGCCCCATTTGGCAGGATGGTGCACGGCGCGAGACGATGTTCACGCGCGAAATCGATGTCGCGATATCGCTCCGCGTAGAAGATCAGATGGTCGAACTGCCTGAGTACGTCGGGCAGCGCCTTGAAGTATTCGGTATAGGATGGCTCATAGAGGCCCGAAAAACCGCAGGGTATAAATACTTTGCGCACACGGATCTGGTCCAGTACTGGCCAGAGCGCGTCAAAAGTCCACTGCTGGGCGGCCTTGATCATGATCGCATCACCGTCGAAGGCGGTCACGAACTCGAGATAGCGTTCCACCTCCCCGTGAATGCCACGCACCGTGTTGCCCGTAATGCCGAACTCCACGATCTTCACGCCCTTGTGAGCCGAAAAGTTCCGCTCCGCCAACCGCGTAGTGGCGACCGTGACGTCATGCCCCTGCATGACGAGTCGCTCAGCAATCTGGCGCATGACCTCTTGCACCCCGCCTACGCTCGGAAAATAGAATTCGCAGCAGAACAGTAATCGCATTCCTCGCCCCCCGCTCAGCGTGGCAAAACGCCGAGTTGCCGACCGATTGCGCGCAACTTGCGCGCAATCGGTCGAGCCCAATGCATGTTGTGCTTGTGCATCAAGTATTGGTGGCGCAAGCTCTCAATGCGCGATGCCAGGCGGCGGGGTACATCGGAATGGGGCGACTCGCTCGCCAGTCTTTCCCCGGCGGCATGCACCGCTTGGCACATACGTTCGATATCGGGATGCGGGGACAATCGATGCAGGGCGGAATGCGTGAGGGCAGCCACGTCCAGAACTTCCACTGGGGGCTCCTTGTAACCCAGCACCGCAGCAAGATTCTCCGCGCAGATCAGCACCAGACGCTCTAGAAAAGGATTTGGTCCCGTGCGCGACATGCTAGCGGCTACTTCGCGATATACCAGCAACCGCTCCGGCAGATTGGCCACGCGTGTGTGCCGCGCCATGCGCGACCAAAGCTCATAATCTTCCGGCGGCTGTCGGGCAGGATCGGTGGTATATCCTCCTACCGCCTCGATCGCCGACTTGCGCACCATTACCGAACTATGCACGAACGGATTGTTGAACAGGAGTTCAAAGCTCAAGGCGCCATGGTCAATCGGATGATCGTGCGTGCGATTAGTGGGCGCGTCACCGACCCAGATCTCGGCCGCGGAACCGAGCAGGCCATGTTCTGGATGGCGCTCGAGAAATTCCACCTGTCGGGCAAAGCGCTCGGGATGCGAAAGATCATCCTGATCCTGCCTCGCGATATAACGACCACGCGCTAGCCCGATGCCCCGATTCAATGTGCCGGCCAGTCCTATGTTGCCCTGATGAAACAGGCGAATCCGCGGATCTCGCATAGATTCAAGCACGTCAGCCGAGTTGTCCTTCGAGCCATCATTGATCAGGATAAGCTCAAAGTCGTCGCACGTTTGCGTCAGGATACTGCCGACGGCTCTTTCAACATCCGCCGCCCCGTTATAGACGGGCAAGACCACGCTGATGAGAGGTGTCGTCATAGTCGACTCCAAGAAGCCGGAATCAGATCGCTCGTATCGTGCGACGCCCCGCTGAACCAGCGTTCGGGTGCCACGACGATTTTATTCGCATGGGGATTGAGCCACGCACCCCACCAACTGAATGAGCTGTTGGCAATGATGTGGTGACGGCACGCTTTCATCAGCGCCATATCCCAGGCACCGTGGTCGGCATCATTCACATCGACAAGCGTCGCGGCATGGTCGAGCCGGAAGTTCTGACTGACCCATGCATGGTCGTCGGAAAAAACAAAGAAATGCGGCACATCGATGCGTTCTGCCACGTGATCGACCGCTGCCCGGTAATAGTCGAGCGAGCAGACGCCATGATACTGGGCAGTTTGTGCGTTGCTGACATAATCGCCGCGACGGATATGCAAGGACACCGCATTGCTGCCTGCTGCACCGATTTGCCGCGCCAGCGCCGCATTGACATCATTCACGGGAGCCTTCAACGAGAACTCCTGTCGCAGCAGATCCGCGATGCCGCTGAAGTAGCGCTCGCTCTGCCAATAGCCATCCAGATACGCTGGCGCGCCCGCATACTCCAGACGTTCGTCATAGGCATACGTGGCTTCTCGTATTACGTTGGCTGGGCGCCGCACACCGAGGAATTTCATCGCCCGGTCAGCCAGCGAATGTGGCCGCGATGTAACGCCCGCTTGCGCGAGTTCTTCCTCGGAGGCGACGGTGGCCCAGATGGCCAGCTCGCCGAGCTCATAGCGTCGCAGATCATAGTGCTCGAACCCCGATGCATCGAGCGAAAGCGGCACGTCCAGTCGATGGGCGAGTGCGCGCCCCGTAGCATACTGGAACATCTGATTGCCGAGGCCACCTATCAGTTTGGTAATGATTTTCGACATGACGATGAACTGTAATCCGACTAAGCGATGGGAAGCTTTCGCGCTTCGACCATATAACCAACTGTAAACTGCTCGATTAGGCAGTCATTCTCTGCTTGGCTCAGTAGCCTTGGCAGCCAGTCCATCAGCACATAGGACTGCGCCGGCGTCACCCCGTTTTGCAGTTCGGTCAGTGTCCGCCCGGCACGATGTACCTCCTGGGCCACGTGGCGCAGCAATCCGCCCAGCGGCTTAATTTCAACGATCTCGCAACCAAAGTCGGCGAGGTAACGCTCGTAGAAATATGGCGAAAATCCGCCATAGAAATGATAGGGCTCCTGATGGATGCCACTGCCCAGCGGTGCTGTCAATAGCAGGCGCCCGCCGGAGGTCGTGACCCGGACAAGTTCACGCAATGCACTAATGGGATCAGGTACATGCTCCAGTACCTCCGTACAGAGCACCACATCGAACACCCCTGTATCAACCGGGATATTCGTGATGTCGCAGACGTAATCGATGGCGCCGTAGTCCCAAGTTTCCCGCAGCGGTCCGTCCACGCTACCTTGGTACTGTGCGAAATCTTGCGCCTTGTAAGCCGTATGCGCGAATAACGGTTTGTAGCGGCACTGGCCTGCCCCGGCGTCCAGCACGCGCGCGCCCGTCGGCATCTCTGCGGCTTTCCTCGCGACCCAATCATCGCGCCAGTACGCCGAAAAATTGATGAGTTGGTCCATGTCCTCCCGCGCGGCCGCGCGATTACCGGGATCGCCAAGCACGCCTTGCAACAGCGCTTGCGCCTGCCCGGCGTCATCGGAAGCGAGTTGCTGGCCCACCGAAGCAGCAAGGCCCGGTTGAGCCTTCACCAAAGTCGCCAAGAGCGGTACAACATCTTCCGGCTGCATCCGGACACCGCGTTCCGCGGAATACGTGACTGCCTTCAACAGCAATCGCTGCACGGATGCAGCCATTTTGGACATCATTTTCTTCATCTTCCTTCATCCCGACGCCAACGCATTGAATAACGACGGCAGTCAATTGCCCTTCCACCGCGCCCGATCGACGAACAGCGTGTTGATATAGGTATCTGCGTAGGCGAAATAGCCCTGCGCGGCAAGATAGTCGCCAATTTCCGGGATCTTCTCTTCCTCGCGGGTTTCACTGAATGTCAATGTTTCCACGCAAATCACGGCTGGCCTGAACCGCTTTAGGTCAAGGCTCTTGACAATCTCAATGTCCAGACCTTCCACGTCGACAGACACAAAATCAGGCGATGACGCACCGAAATGGGTCTCGATGACCGTGTTGATGCTGACGACCGGCACCTCGATAATCTTCTCGACACGATGTAAGCCCGTGCCCTCGTACCTGGCCGCTTCCGCACTTGAAAACGTGTTCAAGGTTCGCGTAGACATTACATGAAACGGCAACGCCGACACGCTCCCCTCACCAATCCCGACATTGAGGTTAACGTCTTCAGGACGCTCCACAAGGAACGCGTCGAACAGATCCGGATCCGGCTCGACATTTACGCCACGGCAACCCTGGGTGTAAAAGAAATGTGTATTGCTGAGCCGAGTGGGATGGTGAGCACCGATATCGAGATAGCTTGGCATGTCGATGCCAATGGCCCGAAAGACGAAGTCGACAATCATGTCCTCGCCGGCTTGCGCGAAGGAGCGGCGTCCTTCGCTGATATGGTCGCGTACTTCGCCCGCAAGCGCAGGGTTCGTATTTGACTCTCTACCGCGAAGTGTTCCCAGGATTTTTCTAAACATGCGTACGGCGCCCTCAGAGCTTGTGACAATCCCATTTCAAACGCGGCCGGGAAACACCCGGGAGTCCGCCGGTCCAGCCATGGCGGCGCGGATCGATCAACCCCGGCTCGTAGACCTCGAAACGCAACGCGTTCTCCAACGCAAAATGCAGCGGATTCTCAAGCTCGTAGCTGCTTAGGGCGGGCATGAGATTAAAGCGGCCCGTATTGAACTGAAAGGGATCGATATGACAGACCACTTCATACTCACCAGCCATATTTGGCGGCGTGGCTTCTGGGAATGCAATGAACACGCGCCCTCCAGACTCATCGTAGAAGTGGAAGTTGGGAACAACCCTATACGGCACATCCTTGTTGACGCGATATCGCAATGCAATGCTGAACGGCTTGTCGATGTCGAGGTGGGCGGTTTCCTTGCCGTCGTGATCCCGAATGCCGCCCCCCAGACACGTCACGTAGTCCGCGCAATCGATCTGCACATTGATATCGGGGTCCGGAAACTGGAATTGTGCCTTATGCCAAGCCCCTGTCTCCGTTTCATCAGCGAGGGTGCGAACGTACGCTGTGGCGGCATCCTCGACAGGCGAAAACGAAACAACCTCGCCCTTCTTCAAATACAACGCCTTCTCGCACATCGACTTCACCGCGGCCATGCTATGACTGACGAACAGCACAGTGCGGCCAGATCCGGTCAGTTCGCGCATCCTATCCATGCACCGCTTCTGGAAAGCCTGATCGCCCACGGACAGGACCTCGTCAACGATCAAGATATCCGGATCCAGCCACGCGGATACTGAAAACGCGAGCCGGACATACATGCCGCTCGAATAGTACTTCACTGGCGTATCGATAAATTTCTCGACGCCCGAGAAACCCACAATCTGGTCGAACTTACGCAGGATCTCGGCCCGCGGCATCCCGAGGATGGCGCCATTCAGAAAGATATTCTCCCTGCCGGTCAATTCCGGGTGGAACCCTGTACCGACCTCGAGCAGGCTGGAAACCTTACCGCGAATGGTGACCTGTCCTCGAGTCGGTTCGGTGATGCGGCTCAGGATCTTCAGCAGCGTGGATTTTCCCGCCCCATTCCCGCCGATCACGGCAATGCGCTCGCCTTCCTTGATTTCGAAGGAGACGTCACGCAGCGCCCAGAATTCTTCTGTGGTTGTCGATTCGCCTTCATCCATCACGGCATTGCGCGCATGTCCGGCGCCAAATGGAAGCACTCTTGCAAGCTTACGGCCCAAGGCCTCTCGAATCGAGCGAGGCTGATTGCCAACCAGATGGTTAATCAGATACTTCTTTGAAAGGTCTTCTACCTTGATTGCAGCTGTCATGGTTCAGATCACATCCGCAAAACTGGCTTCGGCTTTTCGAAAATAGCGAATCCCGGTGAAAGTCAGCAACACTCCCGCGAACGCGGCTATTACAACGCTCGGCCAGTAAAGCTGTGTATCCCCGCCAAGAATACTCCAACGGAAACCGGCAATGATTCCCACCATCGGGTTGAGCGAATACAACAGACGCCACTTCTCGGGAATCAGCTCCGCGGAGTAGCCGACCGGTGAAACATAGATGCCTAGTTGCAGGAAAAACGGAATGAGGTGACGGAAATCCCGATACCGCACGTTCAGGGCTGCGGCCCAAAGTCCTAGTCCCATCGAGAATGTGGCCGCCAGAACAACGAAGAACGGAAGGAATAGCATATGCCAGTCGGGCCAGTGCCCGAACCAGAGCATAAGGCCGACCAGCAGAACCCCGGAAATCGTGAAGTCGACCAGACTGACCAGCATCGTGCTGAACGGCACGATCAGGCGTGGAAAATAAACTTTCGATAGTAGCTGGGCATTAGTTACCAGACTATTACTACAATCTGTCAGGGAACTCGAAAAGAAATACCATGGCAGCATGCCCGCGAACACCACAAGCGAGTATGGAATCGGCCCCGACGACAAACCCGCGATCTTGCCAAAGACCACGGTAAAGACCAGCATTGTCAGCAACGGGCGAATCAAGACCCAACCCGCGCCGATGAGCGTCTGCTTGTAGCGGACCAGAATGTCGCGCCACGCGAGGAAGTAAAGCAACTCGCGATGCATGAAGAAATCCGTCCAATAGTCTTTTGCAGACCGGCCATTGGCCAGGACGGTTATGTTGTCGCTCGCACTCATCCAATTTCCCACAAACTGCAGTCCATCCCTTCGGCGCAGGGTCATGAAACATTTTTCCCTGAGCCAAAAGGCTATTTGTTGTAGTGATCCAGGAACCACTGATAGGTGGCTGCTACCCCGTCTTTTAGTTCAATGCGCGCACGCCAGCCCAACGAGCTGAGGCGATCTGTATTCATCAGCTTACGTGGCGTGCCATCTGGCTTGCCAAGGTCCTGAACAATACGTCCTTGGTATCCCGTCACGTTCCGGATGATTTCGCCCAGCTCGCGAATTGTCACATCAGCCCCAACCCCAACGTTGACGATGCCCTCGTCCGAGTATTGCTGCATTAAAAATGTCAGTGCATCGCCCAGGTCGTCGGCGTGCATGAACTCGCGGCGAGGCGTGCCCGTCCCCCACATCACCACCTCTTCGTCTCCGGCCGCCTTCGCTTCGTGGAACTTACGCAGCAGCGCAGGAAGCACGTGAGAGTTTTGCAGATCAAAGTTGTCGCCGGGCCCGTAAAGATTCGTCGGCATTGCCGAGATTGCATCGAACCCATACTGGCGCCGATAGGCTTGGCACATCTTGATGCCGGCGATCTTGGCCACTGCGTACCACTCGTTCGTGGGCTCCAGCTCGCCGGTCAGCAGACAGCTCTCCGGCATCGGCTGCGGCGCGAACTTCGGGTAGATGCAAGACGAGCCGAGAAACAGCAGCTTGGTGGCGCCGTGCTGCCAAGCCGAATGGATGACGTTGGTCTGGATAGCGAGGTTGTCGCGGATGAACTCGGCCGGATAGGCGTTGTTGGCATGAATACCTCCAACCTTGGCCGCGGCCAGGAACACATACTCTGGACGTTCCGCAGCGAAGAAAGCATCGACGGCAGCCTGGTCGGTCAAGTCGAGTTCCGCGTGAGTACGGAACAGCAGGTTGTCGTAGCCGGAGGCGCGCAGCCGCCGCACGATCGCCGAGCCCGCCAAGCCGCGATGGCCGGCAACATAGATCTTGTCGTGAGCTTGCATGGCCGTCTTCACTCGTGATAGTTGAATGCCTTGAAGCCGGCTTCCTTGACGAGGCTGTCGCGCCGCGCCAGATCGAAATCGGCGGCCACCATTTCGCTGACCAGTTCGGCGAAGGTGGTGCGCGGCGTCCAGCCGAGCTTTTGGCGCGCCTTGGTGGGGTCACCGAGCAGCGTTTCAACTTCCGACGGACGGAAGTAGCGCGGATCCACGCGCACGACGGTCTCTCCCGCAGCGACCCTGATCCCGGCGGCGGTTGCCTTTTGCGCGTCCACGCTGTCCACAATACCCACTTCGTCTACGCCCTCGCCTTCGAAGCGCATGACGATGCCAAGCTCAGCGGCGGCCACGCGCACGAAGTCACGCACCGAGTACTGCACACCGGTGGCGATGACGAAGTCTTCGGGATTTTCCTGCTGCAGCATCATCCACTGCATTTCTACATAGTCGCGCGCGTGGCCCCAGTCGCGCAGGCTGTTCAGGTTGCCAAGGTAGAGGCAGTCCTGCAGCCCCAGCGCGATACGGCTGATGGCGCGCGTGATCTTGCGGGTGACGAACGTCTCGCCGCGCAGCGGCGACTCATGGTTGAATAGGATGCCGTTGCACGCGTACATGCCGTACGACTCGCGGTAATTCACCGTGATCCAGTAGCCATAGAGCTTGGCCACGGCATAGGGCGAGCGCGGGTAAAACGGCGTGGTTTCCTTCTGCGGTATCTCCTGCACCAGACCGTAGAGTTCCGATGTGGATGCCTGGTAGAAACGCGTCTTCTTCTCGAGGCCCAGAATACGGATCGCTTCCAGCAGGCGCAGGGTCCCAAGCGCATCGCTGTTGGCGGTGTACTCCGGGCTATCGAACGATACGGCCACGTGCGACTGCGCGCCAAGATTGTACAGTTCGTCCGGCTGTACTTGCTGGATGATGCGGATCAGGTTCGTGGAATCCGTCAGATCGCCGTAATGGAGGATGAAATTCCGCTGATCGATGTGCGGGTCCTGATACAGATGATCGATGCGGTCGGTATTGAACAGCGAGGCGCGGCGCTTAATGCCATGCACCTCGTAGCCTTTCTCGAGCAGCAGTTCTGCGAGGTAGGCGCCGTCCTGACCGGTGATGCCTGTAATAAGGGCGACCTTCTTCATTGCGTATCCTGTATTGTCTTTAAGCGCGGCCGTAAGAATCCTCGAAGCGGACGATGTCGTCCTCCTCCAGGTAGTCCCCGCACTGAACTTCAATCATGACGAGCGGCAGTTTGCCGGGATTCTCGAGCCGATGACGGTTGCCGGCCGGAATATAGGTGGATTCGTTGGTGTTGACCAGCAATTCCCGTTCACCGTTGATCACCTTGGCCATGCCGCTCACGACGATCCAATGCTCGCTGCGGTGATAGTGCATCTGTAGCGACAGCGAAGCACCGGGCTTCACCTCGATCCGCTTGATCTTGAAGCGGGAACCGCCCTCAAGCACGGTATACGTGCCCCATGGGCGGTGCACCTTACGGTGGATGCGGCTGGCGGCATGGCCTTGGGAATTAAGTTGCCGGACGATTTCCTTGACGTCCTGCGCACGCGTCTTGTCCACGATCAGCAAGGCGTCGGCAGTGTCCACGACGATGAGGTCGGTGGCACCCACGAGGCTGACCAGACGGTCCTCGCTGCGCACATAGCAATTCGACGAATCGTGCAGCAGCGCCTCCCCCTCCACGCGGTTGCCGCAGTCGTCTGCGCTGGACAGGTCGCTGATGGCGCTCCAAGAGCCCACGTCGCTCCAGCCGATCTCGCAGGGCACGACTGCCACGGACGAAGATTTCTCCATCAGCGCGTAGTCGATCGAAATGTTCGGCACCTGTTCGAACGCCACGGCGTCCAACGTTCGCTGGATCAGGTGTTCGCCGCGTAGCTGCTTCGACCGGTTCATGCATTCGCGCACCGCGTGCAGGACGTCCGGGGCATGGGCTTCCAATTCCTTCAGCGCGGTCCCGACGGTAAAGCAGAAGATGCCGGCGTTCCAGTAATAGTGACCGCTGGCGCAATATTCCACGGCCTTTTCGTGAGATGGCTTTTCTACAAAGCGGCGCACGGCGGACCCATCGGCCTCGATATAGCCATAGCCGGTTTCAGGCCCGTCGGGATGGATGCCGAGCGTGACTAGTGCACCTTTCGCGGCCAGCGCGCGCGCGCTGGCAATCGCAACGCCGAACGCTTCCTGGTCGCGAATGACATGGTCGGCGGCCAGGATCAGCAGGATTGCATCGTCGCCATGGCGCTCCGCCACGTCGAGCGCGGCGGCAGCGATCGCCGCCGCTGTGTTGCGTCCGAACGGCTCAAGAATGTAGGACGTCGCCACGCCCTGCGCGTTAACCTCGCGGTACTCGTCCTCCGTCTTGAAAAACAGGTCGCGGTTCGTCACCGTGAGAACCTCGGCGACATCCGGCAACGCGGTGGCCCGCAGAAATGTCTTCTGCAGCAGGCTCTGCGCGTCCGAAAGCCGAATGAACGGCTTGGGGTGCAGCTCGCGCGATACCGGCCAGAGTCGCGTACCGGCTCCGCCCGAAAGAATCACAGGAACAAATGTCATAGCAATCGCCGACTTCGGCTTCCCGATAACATGAAACTTTAACATAAAGGCCGTGCAGATAAATTCACTTCATGCATGAAGCGAATTTATCTGCACTCGTCGTGCCCGTTGTGCCGCCCGTGCCGCTAGACTAGGGCGCGAATGACCTTCCGATAGTGCGCGATGACATAACGCTCGTCGAAGCTCGATGCCATCTTGGCCCGCCCGGCGTTGCCCATGCGGCGCCAGGCATCAAGGTCCCGTTGCTGCATCTCTTCCATCTTGGCCTCCAAATCCGCGGCATCGCGTGCGCGGCAGAGCAGGCCTGTCTCGCCATGATCCACGACATCCTTGCAACCAGGCACCGCCGTGGCAATCACTGGGCGGCCCATTGCGGCCGCCTCGAGCAGGGCCCGGGGAATCCCCTCCCGGTACGACGGCAACACCACGCAGTGCGCTGCGCCGATCACGGGTCGGATATCGCGCGCGACGCCAAGATACTCGATCACCCCCTCCGCTACCCAGGCATCGACCTGCCGCTGGGCGATCGCGCTCGGGTTCTCTCCCCCGGGCGGACCCACCAGCAGGAAGCGCATGTGCGCATGGCGCGCCCTCAATGCACGCGCCGCCTCCACGTACTCGCCGATGCCCTTGTCCCATAGCATCCGGGCGATCAACAGAAATCGAAACTGGTCCGGCGCCGGCTCGTCCGGCTGCGCCGGCGGCGCGAAAAAGTCCAGGTCGATGCCCTCGCCCGGTAAAACCGTGCACTTCCTGCCGTCCACCAGCCCAGCGGACTCGAACGCCATGCGGTCTTCCTGGTTCAGGAACCACACCTGCCCCGAAAACCGAAGTGCAAGGCGGTAAAGCAGCTTGCTCAACACGGATACGATCCCGCGGTTGATGAACACATAGCCCAGCCCGGTAGTTACCGCGATTGAACGGATGCCGGCCAGCCGCGCCGCCATAGAGCCGTAGATGTTCGGCTTGATGGTGTAATGAAAAATCAACGCCGGTCGCACCCGCCGATACAGCGCCAGCAGTGCCCCTACGAGGCGGAGGTCCTGGATCGGGTTGCGTCCTTGGGCCGACATCGCCATCGGATGGAACCGGCAGCCCATGGCGAGCAGCGCAGGGACCTCGCTATCTTCCGGCGCCACCACATGCACTTCGTAGCCGTCACGGATCAGGTCTTCCAGCAGACCGTGCCGGAAGCGGACCATCGACCACGCCGTGTTGGCGCAGAAGAGAAGGACGCGGCGGCCCGACAGCGCATGGCTCTCGTCCCTCACGAGTGCGTCATGGCAATCACCATGCTGTCGCAGGCACTCTTCTGTCACGGTTTCCCTCAGAACGGATTCTCGGCATCCCGCAGCGGCGGCGCGGCCGCATCGCGGGCATGCAGGATCGGGGCTTCCGTGGCCGGCCAGTCGATGCCAACGTCGGCATCGTTCCAGGCAATCGCGACCTCGAACTGAGGATCGTAGTAATCCGTCATCTTGTAATGCACGTCGGCATAATCCGACATCACCATGAAACCATGTGCGAAGCCCTCGGGCACCCAGAGTTGGAGGAAATTGTCCGCGGACAGGATCACTCCCACCCACTGCCGGAACGTAGGCGATTCGCGGCGCAGGTCCACGGCCACGTCGAACACCTCCCCGGCAGTCACCCGTACCAGCTTGCCCTGCGGCCGGCGCGTCTGATAGTGCAGGCCCCGCAATACGTGCCTGAAGGAGCGCGTCACGTTGTCCTGCACGAACTCTCGCCGGATGCCTGTCACCTGCTCGAACACCTTCGCGTTGAAACTTTCCATGAAATGTCCGCGCGCGTCTCGGCGCACCCGCGGCGCCACGATCAGGACATCCGGAATCGAGGTTGGCGTGGCCAGGAGGGCCGGTTGCTCACTCATCGGGATTTTTCCGAGATCAGGCCGTGGAGATATGCGCCGTAAGAGTTCTTCGACAGGGCATTTGCCATCTGCTCGACGGCCTCGGCGCCAATCCACTTGTTGCGGAACGCGATCTCCTCCGGACACGCAACCATGAGCCCCTGCCGCTTCTGCACCGTGGCGATGAAGCTGGCGGCCTCGAGCAGCGAATCATACGTGCCGGTATCGAGCCACGCGTAGCCCCGGCCTAGCACTTCAACTTCGAGCTGCGACAACTCCAGATATCGCTTGTTGATATCGGTGATTTCCAGTTCACCGCGGGGCGACGGACGGATTTCGGCGGCAATATCGCAGACTTGGTTGTCATAGAAGTACAACCCGGTCACGGCATAATTTGAGCGCGGGCGGACAGGCTTCTCTTCCAGCGACAACGCGCGAAACTGGTCATCGAACTCGACCACGCCGTAGCGCTCCGGATCGTGGACGTGATAGGCGAACACGGTCGCACCGCGCTCCCGAGCGGTCACGTCCTTGAGTTGCCGGATCAGCGCGTGGCCGTGGAAAATGTTGTCGCCGAGAATCAGCGTCGAAGGATTATTGCCAACGAAGTCACGGCCGATCAGGAACGCTTGCGCAAGCCCATCCGGCGACGATTGCACCGCATACTGCAGGCTCAGGCCCCATTTGCTGCCATCGCCCAACATCTCTGCAAAGCGCGGCGTATCTTCGGGCGTCGAGATTATCAGGATGTCCCGGATCCCCGCCAGCATCAGCGTGGAAAGCGGGTAGTAGATCATCGGCTTGTCGAAGACGGGCAGCAACTGCTTCGACACCGACAACGTAATCGGGTAGAGCCGCGTGCCGGAGCCGCCGGCCAGAATTATGCCTTTGCGCATGGTCCAGTTCAGGAAAGTATCTGATCGATCAGGTAGTGCACGCCGTGCCGCCACTCCGGAAGATGAATGTCAAACGTCTCACACAACTTATCGGTGTTTAACCGGCTGTTGGCCGGGCGCCGCGCCCGCTGCGGCCAGGCCGAGGTTGGAATTGCGGCAATGTCTTCGGGCTTCAGCCGCAACGCCGCGCCCCGCGCCAGCGCATAGCGGACCACTTCTCTGGCATAGCCGTGCCACGACGTCTCGCCGGCGGCCGCCAGGTGCCACACGCCACCGTGCGCGGCCTCAGCCCCGCGCTGCCCCCAAAGCCTCGCCACGACATGCGCGGTCGCATCCGCCACGAGCGCTGCCGTGGTCGGTGCGCCGAAACAGTCGGCAATGACTTCCATCCGATCCCGCTCGGCTGCCGCTTTCAAGATGCTCCGGGCGAAATTTTTGCCATGCGCACCCGCCACCCACGAGGTCCGCAGCACGATAGCTCTTGCGCCGGACTCGGCGACGCCCTGCTCGCCGGCTAGCTTGCTTCGGCCATAGACGGACAAGGGATTCGGCGCATCCGATTCGACATAGGGCCGGTCTGCGGCGCCATCGAAGACGTAGTCGGTAGAGTAATGCACGAACAGGCTGCCGAGCGCCTTCGCTTGCATCGCCAGTACGCCCGGGGCCGCAGCGTTCACGGCGAAGGCTCGCGTCTCGTCCGTCTCGGCATCGTCGACCGCCGTATAGGCTGCGGCGTTCACGATCACGTCCGGACGCACCGTGCGGACAAGCGCCTGCAGCGCATCGGCATCGGCCAGATCGCAGGCGGCACGATCCACCGCTATCACATGGCCAAGTACCGCCATACTTCGGCGCAACTCGAAACCGACCTGCCCGTTGCTTCCCGTTACAAGAACCACGCGAGCACGATGTGCCTTACGTGGCATATTGCATCGCCACCCACGATCGGTACTCGCCCGACATCACGTCCTGCGCCCAGTCCTGATTGTCGAGATACCACTGTACGGTCTTTCGCAATCCGCTTTCGAAGGTCTCCGCAGGTTTCCAGCCGAGCTCCCGCTCCAGTTTGCGCGCGTCGATCGCATAACGTCGGTCATGGCCTGGCCGGTCTTTCACGAACGCAATCTGATCGCGATAGGAACCGCTCGCTCGCGGCTTCAGTTCGTCGAGCAAGTCGCAAATCGTATGGACGACTTGGAGATTGGTTTTTTCGTTCCAGCCGCCGACGTTATAAGTGTCGCCAAGTCGGCCCCGCGTCAGCACCTCGCGGATTGCGGAGCAATGGTCGCGCACGTAGAGCCAGTCGCGGACATTCTGACCATCGCCATATACTGGGAGAACCTTCCCCGCCAGTGCATTGGCGATAATCAGCGGAATCAGCTTCTCCGGAAAATGGTAAGGGCCGTAATTATTCGAACAATTGGTGGTCAACACCGGCAGGCCGTACGTATGGTGATACGCGCGCACCAGATGGTCCGACGCGGCCTTGGAGGCCGAATAAGGACTATTCGGCGCATAGGCTGTGGATTCGGAGAACTGGGGATCACCGGGGCCGAGCGAGCCGAAGACTTCGTCCGTGGAGACATGCAGGAAGCGGAACCCCGCCCGCGCCTCTACATCGAGCCGGGACCAGTAAGTCCGCACCGCTTCGAGCAGGGTAAATGTGCCGACGATATTCGTCTGGACAAAATCGGCCGGCCCGTGAATGGAGCGATCCACATGGCTTTCCGCAGCAAAATGCAAGACCGCGCGCGGACGATACTCGGCCAGCAGCGCATCGAGTGCTGCCCGGTCGCAGATGTCCGTGCGGGAAAAAATATGGCGGGAATCGTCTGCCAGCACAGCGAGGGACTTAAGATTGCCGGCGTAGGTCAGCTTATCGACGTTGACAACACTGTCTGCGGCAGGCTCACTGAGCCAATCGAGGACAAAATTGGCGCCGATAAACCCTGCTCCGCCCGTAATCATTATGTGCGACAAAACCTTGCTCCTGCCTATCGATATGTTGCGAGTGTCCGGCAACAGCCGGGGCACCGCCTCATCCCTTTCAGGATGGCGGATTGCTTAGTCCTTGTGGAGGTGACGGTATTCTATCTGAGCAACTCCTGCCGCTCTGGCCCAATCCTCAACTTTTTGTAGCCTCTTGTAACCTTCGGCGAAAACGATTACGCGGAAATGCGAGCACTTCTTAATTTCCGGACAACCTGCAAAGATGCCCAAACTCCCCAACCCAACGCCGGTCCCGTTCGCCATTGGCGATCCGCAGGGCTGTGCTCAGTCCCTAGCGCCGCTTCTCGCTCAACTTCCGGGGGAGGCCCCCCTTCGCTTCGCCGGCGACCTCGTCAATCGCGGCCCGGCTTCGCTACAAACCCTTCGCATGGTCAAGGACATGGCGCCGCGTGCTCGGACCGTGCTGGGCAACCACGACATCCATCTGCTTGCCGTCGCTGCCGGGGTGCGCAAGAAGAGCAAATCGGACACCTTGGACGACATCCTCGCCGCCCCCGATTGTGATGACTTACTCACATGGCTGCGCCATCAGCCGCTAGCGATCCTGGAGAATGACTTCCTGATCGTCCACGCCGGCGTGCTGCCGCAATGGACCGCGACGCAGGTCGTCGATCTCGCGCGCGAAGTGGAAGCGGAATTGCAAGGCCCCAACTGGGAAGACTTCCTTGGCAACGTCTTCGGCAACGCCGCGGACCGCTGGCAAGACGACCTGACCGGCATCCACCGCCACCGCGTGGTCGTGAACGCCCTCACCCGCCTCCGCTTCTGTTCCGCGGACGGGGTCATGGATCTCAAAACCAAGGAAGGTCCGGGCGGCGCGCCAAACGGCGTCATGCCCTGGTTCGATGTGCCCGGCCGCCGTACCGCCGATGTCACCGTCGTCTGCGGACACTGGTCCACGCTCGGACTGATGACGCGGCCCAACCTCATGGCGCTCGATACCGGTTGTGTCTGGGGTGGCAAGCTGACGGCCGCCCGACTCGCATCCGATCCGGCGGACCGGACCATCGTCCAGGTCGATTGCCCGCAGTATTCTGATCCGCTCGCCTGAGTCCGTCAGCCCCGCGCCAGCGGGGAAGCCGTGAACCTCAGTTCATGGCAGCGGACACCGGCGCCAGTGCCGGCGCGGGCTGGTGAAGCCGGTCGGCCACGGCGATGGCAGCCTCCGGCGTCCCCTGTGCGAGGTGAACAACCACTTCCCGCGCCGACTCCGCCAATTCCCGCCGACTCGCCGACTGCGCCATCAGCTGCGGCCCAAGCGTCAGCCGCGCCTTGATCGGCGGCGACCGCAATATCATGTCGAGCGAGTCCAGCAGCGACAAATCGCCGATATAGGCCGGCGCCGCAGTCGGTTCGCCGGTGGCTGCGTCCAGATACCGCAGCCCCACCGGTTGCACCGGCAGCCCGCCCGCCACTGGGGCCTGCATCAGATTGGCATGGAACGGCAGCACCTCCGTCCCATCCGTCGTCGTCCCCTCCGGGAACACGCACACCAAGTCACCGTCGCGCATCACCTCGGTGATGTGATGGAGCACCCGGTGCGCGTCCCTTTTGCGTCCACGCTCGATGAAGATCGTACCGGTCTTCTCGCATAGCCAGCCGACGAGTGGCCAGCTACGGATTTCGGACTTCGCCACGAAGCGTGCGGGATGCCAGCTATGGATCACATAGATGTCGAGCCAGGAGATGTGATTCGCAACCATCATCGCGCCACGCGGCGCGGGCTGGCCGGGCGCCAAACCCTGCACCTCCACTTCCACGCCACACAGCTTCAGCAGCTTGCGCGACCAGTTGCGGATCAGCCGCTCGCGCATCGCCACACTCGCCCACGGGAACACCGTGGCGCAGATCAGCATGCCGCGCAGCATCAGCAGGATGAGGCGCGTCTTGCGTAACCAGATCATCGTAAGGGCTCTCGGATGATATTGATCGACTAAGATCCGTGCTGATCAGCGCGCTTCGTGCACGATCTGGCCACCGACCAGCGTCATGCGCACGCGCCCTTCCATCTCGTAGCCGAGCCACGGCGAGTTCTTGCCCTGGCTCTTCAGCGCGCTACGCTCCACCTTCCACACCTGTTTCGGGTCGAACACGCAGACGTCTGCCGCGCTGCCGGTGGCCAGCGTGCCAGCACCAAGGCCGATCACGCGGGCCGGCTCACTGGTGATGCGCGCCAGCGCCTTCACCAGCGGCACCTTGTGCTCGTTGGCCCAGCGCAGCGTCAGCGGCAGCAGCAATTCCAGGCCGGTGGCGCCGGGCGAGGCCTCGTCGAATGGCAGCAGCTTCTCGTCGTCGTCCACTGGGGTATGGTCCGAGCACAGCGCGTCGATGGTGCCATCGGCCAGGGCGGCGATGATGGCATCCCGGTCCCGCGCACTGCGCAGCGGCGGCGAGAAGCGCATCTGGCTATTGAAGAAGCCGATGTCCACGTCCGTCAGCGCCACATGGTGCATGTTCACGTCGCACGACACCCTCAGCCCTTCCTTGCGCGCCTGCCGCACCAGCTCCAGCCCGGCCGCCGACGACAGCCGGCACAGGTGCACGCGCGCGCCCGTGGTGCGCATCAGTTCGAAGATCGTATGCAGGCGCACGGTTTCGGCGATCACCGACACGCCCGAGAGGCCCAGCCGCGACGCCACCGCGCCACTCGCCGCCACCCCGCCGCCGAGGAACGGGTCCTCGGGACGCAGCCACACCGTGTAGCCGAAGGTCTGCGCGTACTGCATCGCGCGCAGCAGCACCTGGGTATTGCGGATCGGCATCTCGGCCTGGCTGAAGCCAACGCAGCCGGCCTCGGTCAACTGGCCCATCTCGGTCAGGATCTCGCCCTTGAGGCCCAGCGTCAGCGCGCCCAGCGGGTAGACGTGGGTCTGGTTGAGCGTGCGGGCGCGGAACTTCAGCATTTCTACGAGGCCCGGCTCGTCCAGCACCGGATCGGTGTCGGGCGGGCAGACCAGGCTGGTCACGCCGCCGGCGGTGGCGGCGGCCACTTCGGATTCCAGCGTCGCCTTGTACTCGTAGCCGGGCTCGCGCAGCCGCGCGGAGAGGTCCACCAGCCCCGGGCAGACGATCAGCCCGCGGGCGTCGATGGTCTTGTTGGCGTTGAAATCGGCCGGTGCGCGGCCCACGCCGACGACCTTGCCGGCGGCGATAAACAGGTCTTGCTCGGCGTCGAGGTTCGCGGCCGGGTCGATCAGGCGGCCACCCTGGATGTGAATCTTCATGTTCTGTCGCTTGGCGTTCGGTTGTTCGGGGGAGCCTGACTCAATCATTGTTGCCGGCGACGATGCCCATCACCGCCATGCGCACGGCGATGCCGAACGTCACCTGGTTCAGGATCACCGATTGCGAGCCATCGGCCACGGCGGAGTCGATCTCCACGCCGCGGTTCATCGGCCCCGGGTGCATGACGATGGCATCGGGCTTGGCCAGCGCCAGCCGCTCCGGCGTCAGCCCGTACGCCTTGAAGTATTCCTGCGCGGACGGCAGCAGCGCGCCGCTCATCCGCTCGTTCTGCAGGCGCAGCATGATCACCACGTCCACGCCCTTCAGGCCCTCTTCCATATTGTGGAAGACGCGAACGCCCATCTGCTCCAGCCCGGACGGCAGCAACGTGCGCGGCCCGATCGCGCGCACTTCCGGCACGCCGAGCGTGGTCAGCGCGTGAATGTCCGAGCGCGCCACCCGCGAATGCAGGATGTCGCCGATGATCGCCACCGTCAGGTTGGTGAAATCCTTCTTGAAGTGACGAATCGTGTACATATCCAGCAAACCCTGCGTCGGGTGTGCGTGGCGGCCGTCGCCGGCGTTGATCACGTGGACGTGCGGCGCCACGTGCTCGGCGATCAGGTACGGCGCGCCCGAACTGGCGTGGCGCACGACGAACATGTCGGCGGACATCGCCGAGAGGTTGTTGATCGTGTCCAGAAGCGATTCGCCCTTGCTGGTGGAAGACGCGTTGATGTTCAGGTTCAGCACGTCGGCGGAGAGCCGCTTGGCGGCAATCTCGAACGTGGTGCGCGTCCGCGTGGAGTTCTCGAAGAACAGGTTGAACACGCTCTTGCCGCGCAGCAGCGGCACCTTCTTCACGTCGCGGTCCGAGTCGGAGAGCGAGACGAACTGGCTGGCGGTGTCGAGGATGTGCGTGATCATGTCACGCGACAGCCCCTCGATCGACAACAGGTGCTTCAGCTCGCCATTCTTGGTCAGCTGCGGGTTGCGGAACATCTTGGTCATGGCAGGTCGGGCGCGGGCAGGGTCGGTCTGGGTGGCTTGCGGAGGTGCGGGTCGGGGCCGGTCAGGCACGGGCTTCGGTGGCGAAGGCGAAGCGCGTGGCGGCACCCTCGCCCTGGCGGGACAGCACCAGGGTCTTGTCTTGGGGCAGTTCGATGGTGGCCGCGGCAAAGTCGGCGGCAATCGGCAGGTTGCGCCCGCCGCGGTCGGCCAGCACCACCAGCGCCACACGCCCCGGGCGGCCGTAGTCGAACAATTCGTTCACGGCGGCGCGAATCGTGCGGCCGGTGGCCAGCACGTCGTCAATCAGCAGGATGTTGCGGTCCTGCACGTCGAACGGCAGCGTGGTCGGCTCGGCCTGGCTGTGCAGGCCCTTCTTGGCGTAGTCGTCGCGGTGGAAGGCCACGTTGATCACGCCATGGCTGTCGAGCTTCAGGTCCGCTGCCAGGCGCTCGGCAATCCAGGCGCCGCCGGAGTAGATGCCGGCCACGGACCAGTTGGCGCGCTCGGCCGCCGGCATCAGCGCCTGGGCCTGGTCGCGCAGCGCGTGGTAGAGCGCCTCGGCGTCGGGAGTGGAGGTCTGGGTCATAGCGGAAGCTCGTCGAAATACTGTTGCAGGATGATGCGGGCGGCCTCGGCGTCCAGCGCGCCGCGCTTCGCCCCAGCCATGGCGGCGGCGCGGGAGCTGTAGCGCTCGTCCACGAAGGCCACTGGCAGGTCGAAGCGGCCGTTCAACTGGTTGCCAAAGCGGCGCGCAAGTCGCATGGAGGCTTGTTCGGCATCGTCGGGGCCGGCTTCGGGGTTGACCGGCATGCCCACCACGAACTGCACCGGCGTCCAGTCGCGCACCAGCGCGCTCACGGCCTCGAAGCGGCCTTCCACGGTCACATTGGGAAGAATGGTCAGCGCGCGGGCCTGCCGGGTGATGAAATTACCGAGCGCCACGCCGATTTTTTTCTCGCCATAGTCGAAGGCGAGGACGGTGCCGTCCGGGGGCGTCGCGCGCCCCGCCTGATCAGGCATGCCCCGCCTCGCCCGAGAGCATCGTGAAATCTATGCCCAGCAGGCGCACTGCGGCGGCGAACCGCTCTTCGGGCGGCACGCTGAAAATAATCTCGGGATCGGCCTGGACGGTCAGCCAGCCGTTGCGGCTCAGTTCTTCCTCCAACTGCCCGGCGCCCCAGCCGGCATAGCCCAGCGTGAGCAGGAACCGGTGCGGCCCGCTCCCGTTGGCCACGGCTTCGAGCACGTCCTTGGAGGTGGTCATCTCGAGCCCGCCCGGCACCGCCAGCGACGACACATAGACACCGACCGGATCGTGCAGCACGAAGCCGCGCTCGGTCTGCACCGGGCCGCCGAAGTAGACAGGCTGATGGGCCACAGGCTGGATTTCGAGCTTGAGATCGATCTTGTCGAACAGCGTGGCCATGTCGATGTCGATCGGCCGGTTGATGACCAGGCCGAGCGCGCCGCGTTCGTTGTGCTCGCAAAGGTAGACCACGGAACCCGAAAAAGTCGGGTCGGCCATGCCGGGCATGGCAATCAGGAACTGATTCGTGAGATTGATTGGAGCTTCGGGCGTCGCCATGGCTGCATTTTATCAAATCGCTGCCGGTCGGCCCGAAACTTTCTGCCGGCCTGCGCAGCATCCGTCACCGGAGGGTTCGTCGATGCGGCCCGTCAGTCGGCCGGCTTCAGCGCGGCCAGGTCGTCCGCCGTGAGCCAGCGCCATTCGCCCGGCGCCAGGGCCGGGTCGAGCTGCAGGCGGCCGATGGCACTCCGATGCAGCCCGCTCACATGGTTGCCGGCGGCTGCCACCATGCGTTTCACCTGGTGATACTTGCCCTGGATCAGCGTCAGCCGCAGGCTGTGTTCGCCGGTGATCTCGCAGCCTTCGGCGGCGATCGGGGCCGGTTCGTCGTCGAGTTTCACGCCGGTGCGCAGTGCCTCGGCCTGCGCCTCGGTCACGGGCTCGGCCGTGGTTACCTCGTAGAACTTCGGCACCTTGCGCTTGGGCGAGGTCTGGGCGTGGATGAACTGGCCGTCGTCCGTCAGCAACAGCAGGCCCGTGGTGTCGTGGTCGAGCCGGCCCACGGCCTGTACTTCGCGCTGACGCAGCGGCACCGGCAGCAGGTTGTAGACGCTCTCGTGGTGTCGCGGCCGCTGCGAACACTCATAGCCGGCGGGCTTGTGGAGCATCAGGTAGGCCTTGGTGCAGGCCAGCCACGCCTCGCCATCCACGGTCAGTTGCAGGCCATCCACCTCGAAGCGTGCGCCGGGGTCTTCGCATAGCTCGCCGTTGACCTCGACGAGCCCGGCGGCCACGAGGTCGCCACAATAACGGCGCGTGCCGAAGCCTTGGGATTGCAGAATTCGATCGAGTGTCATGGCCATGGGAATGCTCTGAAATGCGGATGTGATGCCGGGGTATCCATATGTTAGGGTACGACGATGCCAAGATCGTCCCAGCCCCAATCGATGGATGCCGCCGGCCGCGCGCCGTATCGTATCGAACAACGGTTCGAACGCGGCCTGGTCTGGTTCCGGCGCGACCTGCGCGCCGACGACCACGCGGCGCTGCATTATGCCCTTAAGCACTGCCGGCAGGTATGGTGCGTGTTCGTCTTCGACCGCGAGATCCTCGATCCCCTGCTGGAACGGGGGCTCCAGGCCGACCGTCGTGTCGACTTCATCCTGCGCTCACTGGCCCCGCTGCACGCGGCCCTGAGCCAGTGGGGCGGCGGCCTGATCGTGCGCGATGCCAAGGCCCGCGAGGCGATCCCGCAACTCGCAGCCGCCCTCGAGGCCAAGGCGGTCTTCGCCAACCACGACTACGAACCGGCCGCCAACGCCCGCGATGCCGCCGTGCGCGATGCGCTGGCCGCCGATTCCCGCGTGCTGTTCACCTTCAAGGACCAGGTCATCTTCGAGGCCGACGAGGTCCTGAACGGCCAGGGCGCCCCGTTCGCCGTGTTCACGCCCTACAAGAACGCGTGGCTGCGCACGGTGCAGCCATTCGACCTGCGCCCCTACCCTGTGGATAAGTACCGCCACGCACTGGCGCCGGTACCGGCCCCCTATCGCCGGGACCTGCCCACGCTGGCCGACCTGGGCTTCGCGCCGAGCAACCTGCCCGAGATCGCCATGCCCACCGGCTCGGACGGCGCCCACGCGCTGTTCGACGAATTCCTGGACCGGATCGGCGACTACGGCCACCGCCGCGACTTCCCGGCACTGCGCGGGCCGAGCTACCTGTCCGTGCACCTGCGCTTCGGTACGATCTCGATCCGCACCCTCGCCCGCGCCGCCCACGAAACCGTGCTGCGCGGCGGCGCCGCCAGCGCCGGGGCCGCGGTATGGCTATCGGAACTGATCTGGCGTGATTTCTATTTCATGATTCTGCATCACCACCCGCGCGTGGCCGAAGGCAAGTCGTTCCACCCGGAGTACGACGGCCTGCGCTGGGTCGCCCCGCAGACCGGCGAGCGCTATTTCCAGGCATGGTGCGAGGCCGCCACCGGCTATCCGCTGGTGGACGCGGCGATGCGCCAGATCCGCCAGAGCGGCTATATGCACAACCGGCTGCGGATGGTGACGGCGAGCTTCCTCGTCAAGGATCTGGGTGTGGACTGGCGGCGCGGCGAGCAGTATTTCGCCGATCAGCTCAATGATTTCGACTTCGCGGCCAACAACGGCGGCTGGCAGTGGGCGGCGTCCACAGGCTGCGATGCACAGCCCTACTTCCGCATCTTCAACCCGGTCACGCAATCGGAAAAGTTCGACCCGAACGGGCAGTTCATCCGCAAGTACCTGCCGGAACTGACGCACTTGCCGGACAAGTACCTCCACGCGCCATGGACCGCGCCAGACGATGTGCTGGCGGCGGCGGGCGTGAAGCTGGGTGAGAATTATCCGAGGCCGATCGTGCAGCACGACGTGGCCCGGCAGGAGACGCTGGCCCGCTATGCGGTGGTGAAGACGCCGAAGGCGAAGGCCGCCGCCCGGGCGAAACTGGCCGAAGACGAGGACTGAGGCGAGCCGTCGGCTCAGGCCGCCAACATCGCACTCTCCCGATAATGCCGTTGGGCATCCTCGGGCCGCTCGGTTTCCTCGAACAGCCGGGCCAGCGCCAGATGCGTGCGCACGCGGAGCCGGCCTTGCGTTTCCGGGTCGGCGTACTTCAGCGCGCGCTCGAAGTTCGACTGGGCCTTGCCCCAGAGCTGCTCGCCCAGGCACAGCACGCCCAGCGTGTAGTACAAATCCGCATCGGCCGGATGTTCGGCCAGCCATTTCTCGGCCTGCTGGATCTGGGGCAGCGCCTTGCCCGGCTCGGCGCATTCGGCATAGCGCTGCACGAGGCGGCTGTCCCAGTTGACCCGGAGCGCTTCCTCGACAATGCGCCGCGCCTCGTTCTGGCGGCCCAGCGCCGAGAAGTAGCGCGCCGCCGGCTCGGCAATGCGCACCGCGTGCCGCTCATCGGGCGACAGCGAGCGCCAGAAGTGGTACAGCCCTTCCGCGTCATGGCGACGCTCGTCGAGCATCGCCTCCACCGCCAGCTGCTTGAGCCGCAGCGCCAGCACCGGGTGCAGCGCGTTGCGCTTCTCCAGCGAGCGCGCCAGCCGCAATACCTCGGTCCAGTTCTTCAGATGCTGGTGCGCACGCAGCGCAATCCGTTGCACGTGGATCTGCCGCCCGCCCTGCGACTGCAACTGGGCGATGGTTTCCAGCGCGCCCTCGGCGTCACGGGCATCGACTAGCAGTTCGGCCATGGAAACCAACCGCGCCTGAGCGCGCTCGGGGTCCGTGACCTGCGCCATCCAGGCGTCGCGGCGTTCCGATTCCTGCATCCGGTGCGCGGCCCGCGCGCCCACCAGGGCTGCGGTCTGCGCCTGTTCCGGCCACGCCTGGGCATCGCGCGCGGCGCGCTCGGCCCGTGCGAAACGTCCGGCAAACAGGTTTTCGATCGACTCGCGTAGCGCGGCCTGCGCCTTGCTCATGCGGCTGCGTTCGCGGTAAGCGGCAGCGCGGCGCGGCATCTCGGAGAGGTGCCGGAACGTGGTCAGGATCGTCCACACCCCGAAGAACAGCAGCAATAGCAGCGCCAGCGTGAGATTCAGGGACATTTCCACCCGGTACGGCGGGTAGAACAGCACCACGTTGCTGTGGTTGAACTGCGTGAAAAGCGCCAGCCCGACGGCGCCGGCGAACAGGACCGCTACCCAGAACAGAAGTCGCATGGCTACTCCTTCTTCAGGGCACGCAGCGCGCCAAGGCTCTCGGCCATGGTCGGCAGCGAGACCGAGACCGCGCTGGCCTGCGCCTGCTTGAGCAGGGTCAGCACGCCCTGCACGCGGCGCGAGCGGGTATCGAAATATCGTGAAATCAGCGCCTGGGCGGCGGCGAGGTCATTGCGGAACACCGGCTCGTTGCGCGACAGCAGCGCCAGCCGCGCGTTGAGCAGGCGCAGCTTCACGTTCTCGCGCAGGAACCAGCCCTGGTCGCCGGAGAGCAGCAGCGCGTTGGCGTCGTCCACCTTGCGGATGCGGATCACCTGCCCCATTTCGGCCAGCACGTAGTGCCAGAGCCGCACGAAGGCGTTGCCGGATTCGGGCGTCGGCTGGGTATTTTGTGATGCTTGCGCCGCGCTGGCGGGCTTGCCGTTCTCGCCGGGCGTGCGGTCGAGCATGCGTTCGCCAGACAGCAGCGGCAGCACGTCGATCTGGTTGATCGACTCATCGAGCTTGATCGCGGCGCCGGTCAGGTCCGTATCCGGCACGGCTTTCATGCGGGCGATGTCGCGCGCCAAGGCCCGGCGCAGCTGGTTGTACTGCGGCTTGTCGGCCCGCGCGAGCCGCGCGTCGGCGCTTTGCAGCGCGGCCAGCGCCACCTGCACGTTGCCGCTGAGCTGGAGTTGCTGGCCGGCGTTGGTCAGCAACTGCTGGATCTCGGCAATTTCCCAGTCGTCACGGTTGCGCATCAGGTCCTGGTAGACCTGCTCGAGCGCCACCTGCTTGTCGCGGGTCTCGACCACCTGGCCGTCCAGCGCGCCGACCTTGGCCTGGAGTTCCTTGACCGTCTCCTGCGCGTTGCGGGACAGCACCCGGGTCTCCTGGACCAGCGCGTCGTTGTTCTGCTGGCGCCGCGCCAGTTCCTGCGTCAGATGTTCCACGCGCAGTTGCAGCCACCAGAAGCCGGCCGCGGTGGCCAGCACGATGACGGCGGCGACGATCCACCACGGGTTCATGCGGCGCGGTGCGAACGCAGCGGTGGGGGCACTGGCGGCAGGAGCCGCAGGCGGCGCGACATGCGGCGGCGGGGCCGATGCCGCAGCGGCTGCGGAGGCTGAAGAAGAGGAGGACGTAGTGTCTGGCGTCACGCGATCAACCTTCGTTGACGGGGAATCTGGAACCGGCGCGCGCGGGGTTGGCGTCGGAGCGACGGCCACCACCGGGGTGTCGGATGAATCTGGGCGGACCAGCGCCTCCGCCGGCCCCGCGTGGGCATCGGCCCACTGCGTGCAGGCGGCCAGCAGACCGGCGTCGCCGGGCGCGGCGGGCAGCACATGGGCGAAGCCCAGCGCGTTCGCCTGCGCGGCAATTCTCGCATGCGGCGCAATGCACTGCATCTGCTTCAGACGCTCGTGTTCCTGCGGCGACAGGTGCAACCGGGCCAGCGCGTCGAGGTTGCGCACGGCTTCGGAACTGGTCAGCAGCCACGCGCAGGGCGGCGCGCCCGGCTTCAGGTTATCGCGCACGGCCTGCCATTGCATGGACGTGGGCTCCGGCAGCGTGCGGCTGTATGCCTCCACGGCGTCGACGGTGGCGCCGGCATCGCGCAGGCGATCGCCGAGCCAGTCGCGCCCGCCGTTCCCCCGTACGATCAGCACGCGCTGGTTCGAGAACGCGCCGGGCGAGGTGTCGAGTTCGGACCAGAGCGCCTCGGAATCGAAGCGCGCCGGTTCATTGTGGATTTCCGCGTTGCCATGCGCCCCGGCCGGGGCCACCACGCGATAGGCAGGCGCGGCAATGCCGCGTTCGGCCAGCGCCGCCACGCTCGACGGCCCGACCACCGCCACCGGCACCTGGGCCGGCCATTGCGGCAGCGCCGGCGCGTTCTGCACGTTCGCCAGCGCATCGAGCGCGAACGAGACCGCATTGGGGCTGACGAAGACCACCAGCGCATAGTCGGCGAGCCGGGCCAGCGCTGCGCGCAGCGCGGCGTCGTCGGCGGGCGGGCCAATGGCGAGCAATGGGAAGCCGAGCACGTCCAGTCCAGCGGACTGGAGCGCCTCGGTCAGTTGCCGGGACTGCCCGGCAGGTCGCGTAACTACGACGGTCGGGCGGGGCATCGCGCGCGCCTCAGGTCGGACCCGCCGCGGCAAGCGCCGCCAGCACGTCATCGGCACCGCGCGCCAGCAGGTCGCCGGCCACCGATGCGCCGAGCTGCTCGGCCGCCTCCAGCGTGTCCACCGCCCGGGCCGCATGCGCACGTATGTCGCGGCTGCCGTCTGGCAGGGCCACGAAGGCGTCGAGTTGCAGGGCATCGCCACGCCAGCGGGCATGGGCGCCCAGCGGCACCTGGCAGCTACCGCCCAGCCGGCGCGACACGGCGCGCTCGGCCGACACCGCCAGCAGCGTCGGCGTATGGTTCAGCGGCGCCAGCCATGCGGCGAGTTCGGGTCGATCGGAACGGATCTCGATACCCAGTGCGCCCTGCCCGGCCGCCGGCAGCGAGGCCTCTGGCTCGATCAGCGCGCGGATGCGCTCGCCCAGGCCCAGCCGCTTCAACCCGGCCGCAGCCAGGATGATCGCGCCGAATTCACCGGCGTCCAGCTTGCGCAGACGGGTGTCGAGGTTGCCGCGCAGCGGCTTGATGACCAGATGGGCGTAGCGGGTGCGTAGCGCGGCTTCGCGGCGCAGGCTAGACGTGCCGACCACGGTGCCGGGCGGCATCTCGTCCAGCGACGCGAAGTGCGACGAGACCAGCGCATCGCGCGGGTCTTCGCGTTCCATCACGGCGGTGAGCGTGAAGCCGGCGGGCAGTTCCATCGGCACATCCTTGAGCGAATGCACGGCCAGGTCGGCGCGGCCCTCGGCCATCGCCACCTCCAGCTCTTTCACGAAGAGCCCTTTGCCGCCTACCTTGGACAAGGACTTGTCGAGAATTTGATCACCCCTTGTCGTCATGCCGAGAATGGACACATCGCACGAGGGATAGTATTGTTGCAACGCAGCACGTACATGTTCAGCCTGCCACATCGCCAGCCGGCTTTCGCGCGAGGCGATCACGAGCTTGTGCGGCATGCTGCGGGATACGGCAGCGGACGAAGAAGACGGAGACGCAGGTGCTTGCATGCGCGCATGTTAGCACGCACCCCGGCGGCCTCAGGCCCCGGAATGCGCCCGAAATCGCTTCGCCGCGTATCGGACATGACCAGGGCGCCTTCAAGGCGACCGGCACCTTATAAAAGACAGAGGAGATGACTGCATGACCCAGCCCGTCGCGCGCCCATCGGGCCGCACCCGTACCACCCCTGCCCGCAAGTCCGCCAAGACCACCGCTGCGCCACGTGAAGCGGAAGGCACTTCCTCCGCCCCCGCGAAGCAGCGCGCCGCCCGTGCCAAGCTGGCCGTGGTGGCCACCAATGGCGCGACGGTCGCCGATGCAGCCATCGCCGCGACCTCCCCCGCGCGCCGTACCGCCGACAAGGACCTGCCGCTGCGCGAGGACATCCGCTTCCTGGGCCGCCTGCTGGGCGACTGCGTGCGCGAACAGGAAGGCGAGGCGGCGTTCGATCTGGTTGAGACGATTCGCCAGACCGCCGTGCGTTTCCGCCGCGAGAACGACCGCGCCGCCGGTGCCGAGCTGGACCGCCTGCTCAAGCGGCTGTCGCGCGACCAGACCAATCAGGTGGTGCGCGCCTTCAGCTATTTCTCGCACCTGGCCAATATCGCCGAGGACCAGCACCACAACCGCCGTCGCCGCGTGCACGCACTGGCCGGCTCGCCGCCGCAGCCGGGCAGCCTGGCCCGCGCGCTGGAAGCCATCGACGCCGCCGGCGTTACCGGCAAGCAGCTGCGCAAGTTCCTCGACGAAGCGCTGATCGTGCCGGTGCTGACCGCCCACCCGACCGAGGTGCAGCGCAAGAGCATTCTCGACGCCGAGCGCGAAATCGCCCGCCTGCTGGCCGAGCGCGACCTGCCGATGACCGCCCGCGAGCGCGACCACAACACGGCGCAACTGCGCGCCCGCGTGACCACGCTGTGGCAGACCCGCATGCTGCGCAACAACCGGCTGATGGTGGTGGACGAGATCGAGAACGCCCTCTCCTATTACCGCACCACCTTCCTGCACGGCATTCCGCGCCTGATGGCCGAGATGGAGGAAGACATCGCCGCCGTCTTCCCGACCAGCAAGAAGGGCAAGGCCGGCACCGCGCCGGCACCGCTCGCCCCGTTCCTGCAGATGGGGTCGTGGATCGGTGGCGACCGTGACGGCAATCCAAATGTGACCGCCGAGACACTCCAGCACGCCGCGCGCGAGCAATCGCAACTGATCATGGCGTGGTATCTCGACGAACTGCACGCGCTGGGCGCGGAGTTGTCGATGTCGTCGCTGATGGTGGATGTCAGCCCGGAACTGATCGCGCTGGCGGATGCCTCGCCGGACCATTCCGACCATCGATCCGACGAACCGTACCGCCGGGCGCTGATCGGCATGTACGCGCGGCTGGCCGCCACCTCGCAGAAGCTGACCGGCCACGAGGCCCAGCGCCACCCGGTGGCCGACGTGGCCCCGTACGACAATGCCGAGGCGTTTGCGGCCGATGTCCAGGTCGTGATGGATTCCCTGCGCACCCACCATGGCGTGGCGCTGGCCCAGGCGCGCATCGACGCGCTCCAGCGCGCCATCGCCATCTTCGGCTTCCACCTGGCCTCGGTGGATATGCGCCAGGTGTCCGACGTCCACGAGGCCGTGATCGCCGAACTGTTCGCCGCCGCCGGCGTGGAGCGCGACTACGCCGCGCTGCCCGAGGCCCGCAAGCGCGAACTGCTGCTGGCCGAACTGCGCCAGCCGCGGCTGCTGACCATGCCGTGGCACGAATATTCCGAGCAGACGCGCAGCGAGCTGGCGATCTTCGCCATGGCGCGTGACCTGCGCGCCCGCTACGGCAAGCGCGTGGCCCGCAACTACATCATTTCGCATACCGAAACGCTGTCGGATCTGATCGAGGTCATGCTGCTCCAGAAGGAGTCCGGCATGCTGCGCGGCACGCTCGGCAGCAAGACCGATCCGGCGCGCATGGAGCTGATGGTCATCCCGCTGTTCGAAACCATCGAGGACTTGCGCAACGCGGCCGGCATCATGCAGTCGCTGCTGGACCTGCCCGGCTTCGACTCGGTCATCGCCCATCACGGCGTGGAGCAGGAGGTGATGCTCGGCTATTCGGATTCGAACAAGGACGGCGGTTTCCTGACGTCGAACTGGGAGCTGTACAAGGCCGAGCTGGCGCTGGTGAAGCTGTTCGAGGCGCGCCGCGTGAAGCTGCGGCTGTTCCATGGCCGGGGCGGCACCGTGGGGCGCGGGGGCGGCCCGACCTATCAGGCCATCCTGTCGCAGCCACCCGGCACCGTGAACGGCCAGATCCGGCTGACCGAGCAGGGCGAGATCATCAACAGCAAGTTCGCCAATGCCGAAATCGGCCGGCGCAACCTGGAAACCGTGGTGGCGGCCACGCTCGAGGCCTCGCTGCTGCCCACGCAGAATGCGCCGAAGGACCTGGAGTCGTTCGAGGGCGTGATGCAGCAGCTGTCCGACCGCGCCTTCACCGCCTATCGCGACCTGGTCTACGAGACCCCGGGCTTCAAGGACTACTTCTTCGCCACCACGCCGATCACCGAGATCGCCGACCTGAACCTGGGTTCGCGGCCGGCGTCGCGCAAGCTGATGGACAAGAAGAACCGCAAGATCGAGGATCTCCGCGCGATTCCCTGGGGCTTCTCCTGGGGCCAGTGCCGGCTGCTGCTGCCGGGCTGGTTCGGCTTCGGCAGCGCGGTCAAGGCGCTGGTCGATGAGGCGCCGGACGAAAAATCGCGCAAGGCCACGGTGGCCACGCTGCGCCGCATGGTGAAGAGCTGGCCGTTCTTCTCGACGCTGCTCTCGAACATGGACATGGTGCTGGCCAAGACCGACCTTGCGGTGGCGTCGCGCTACGCCCAACTGTGCGAGGACGCCGCGCTGCGCAAGAGCGTGTTCGCGCGCATCAGCGCCGAGTGGCACCTGACCAGCGACATGCTCGCGTTGATCACCGGCCGCCAGGAGCGGCTGGCCGACAACCCGCTGCTGGCACGCTCGATCAAGAACCGCTTTGCCTACCTGGACCCGCTGAACCACTTGCAGGTCGAACTGCTCAAGCGCTACCGGGCAGGCAAGGACGGCGACGACGTGCGCGTGCGGCGCGGCATCCACCTGACCATCAACGGCGTGGCGGCCGGGCTGCGCAACAGCGGCTGATCGACATCGGCATCTAGCCGACGAAGGCCCCGGGCACGGGGTCTTCGCCGAGCGCCGACAGCAGCACGGCCCAGTGCATCGCCTCATCCCCGAGGATGCTGCCGGCGGCCCGGGTCAGTTCCCGGTTGTGGAAATTCGGCAGTACGCCGAGGTAGGCCGCCGTGGCGCCCTTCTCCAGCCCGGCCGCGAAGCGCAGCACATCGGCCTGCGTCTTGAGTTGTTCGGCGGGAAAGTTGTAGTCCCCGGGCTTCTTCGCCGTCACCGGCGTGCCGCCCAGCTTGCTGACGGTACCCGCCAGCACCTGCGCGTGGGCCTTGTGATGGCCCTGGAACTTCACGGCGGTGTCCAGCACCGGCTTCTGCAGCAAGCCGCTTTCCGCGCCCACCTGATACGCCGCGATGGCCTGGTATTCCAGCCCGAGCGCGACATTGAGGATGTTGATGTCATCGCGGGTGCTGCCCGACTGGGTCTGCGCCCAGGCCGGCATCGATTCGCCCAGCGAAAACACCGCGAGCGAGCCGAGCGCAAACAGCCCGGGGGCCTTCAGCAGGCCGCGCCGGCGGGCATCCGGCAGGGTGACGATGCGCGATGCGGCGGCGGGACGTTCTTCCAGAGTGGCCATGACGGTCTCCTGTTCCTTTTGGGGGGAGGCGCGCCACGGGTTGGCGCACCTGTCCGCATATACGCGGCAGCGCGCCAGACGGATGCAGCCGATGCGGTCCATCGGCTTTCCGTCCTTTCCAGCCTTTCCAGCCCATTCTTCCTATACTCAGGCGGAGCCCCTAGCCCCGCCCCCGTGCCTGCTTCCCTGCCCTCCTCCGCGGATGCCCACGCAAACCCTGCTCCTCCCGAAGCGGCGGCGCAGCCGGACCCTGCCGCGCGGCTGGCGGGCCTGCTGCAGGACATCGCCCTGGGCAACCGCCCGGCACTGCGCGCGCTCTACGACCTCACCGTGACGAAACTGTTTGGCCTGGCGCTGCGTATTACTAATAGGCGGGATTGGGCGGAGGACGTCGTGCAGGAGAGTTTTGTCAGCATCTGGCATCACGCCGGCGACTATCGCCCCCACGTGGCGGCCCCCATGACCTGGATGGCCGCCATCGTGCGCAACCGGGCGCTGGACTGCCTGCGCCGGCAGGCCGCCGCGCGGGGTGGCCAGCCGGCACAGCCCGATGACGACCTGGAAGCCTGGTTGCCCGACGACCGCGCCGGCCCCGCCGACGCCGCGCTGGCGAGCGAACGCGCGGCGGCACTGGCCCGCTGCCTGCAACGGCTGGAACCGTCGCAGCGGCAGGCCATCGCCCTCGCCTATCTGCGCGACCTGAGCCACACCGAACTGGCGGCCCAGCTACAGGTGCCGCTCGGCACCATCAAGTCGTGGATCCGGCGGGGGCTGGAGCGGCTGCGCACCTGTCTGGAGGGGCTGGCATGAGGCTCACCGGCCATCCTGACCTGCTCGACCGTCTGGCCGCCCAATATGCACTGGGGGTGCTGCGCGGCGGCGCGCGGCGCCGGCTGGAGCGGCTGGCGCACGAGGAGACCGCCGTGCGCGCCGCCATCGAACGCTGGCAGGCACGCCTGACCGGGCTGGCGGAGTTGCAACCGGCGGCCCAGCCAGTCGACAAGGTCTGGTGCGGCATCGAACAACGGCTGGGCTGGCAGGCCGCCCCGCTCAAGCTGAAGCCGCCGCCCCCGCGCCACTGGTGGCAGGCCTTCCAGGACGCCCCGGTGCTGCTGCGCATGGCCTCGGCGGCGCTGGCCTTGCTGGCGCTGATGGCCGTGGGGGTGTCGCAATGGCTGGTGAACCAGCGCGAGCAGGCGCCGACGATGTCCGCCGTGGCGATCCTGAACGATGATCAGGCTCGGCCCGCCGTGGTTGTGCTCTGGGATGCCCCCGCCAGCACGGTCACCGTGCGCCGCCTGGATCACCTGAAGCTGGCCGACCAGCAGGTGCTCCAGCTCTGGGCCCTGCCGGAAGGCGGCAAGCCGCAGTCGCTGGGGGTGATCGGCCGGCGCCACGAGGTGCGGCTGGAAGTGAAGCGCGCGCCGGACAGCGTGCCGGCGCTCGCCATCAGCATCGAGCCGCCGGGCGGCTCGCCCAGCCCGGACGGGCCGTCTGGGCCGGTGGTGTTCCAGGGCCGGGTGGTCGCCCAGCCGGCTTGAGGCGAGGTAACGTCCAACGGGCGCGGAATCCGTCCCCGGGGGCGATATAATCGCGGTTTCCCGAATTTCGCCAGCGCCCGCCGCCGTTCGCGGTGCGCGCAACAACTGTCCCCTCGCCCATGACCTCCCAACTTGCCAAGAAAGGCGAAGCCTGGTCCGCCCGCTTCTCCGAACCGATGTCCGACCTGGTGAAGCGCTACACCGCATCGGTCTTCTTCGACAAGCGCCTGGCGCTGTTCGACATCGCCGGGTCGCTGGCCCATGCGGCCATGCTGGCCAAGCAAGGCATCATCGCCGAGGCGGACCGCGCCGAGATCGAGCGTGGCATGACGCAGATCCGTGGCGAGATCGAGTCCGGCGCGTTCGAGTGGAAGCTCGACCTCGAGGACGTCCACCTGAATATCGAGGCCCGCCTGACCGCGCTGGTCGGCGACGCCGGCAAGCGCCTGCACACCGGCCGCTCGCGCAATGACCAGGTGGCCACCGACATCCGCCTGTGGCTGCGCAGCGAGATCGACAACATCATCGGCCTGCTGGGCGCCCTGCGCGCCGCGCTGCTGGACCTGGCCGAGCAGAACGCCGACACCATCCTGCCCGGCTTCACCCACCTCCAGGTGGCCCAGCCGGTCACCTTCGGCCACCATCTGCTGGCCTATGTGGAAATGTTCACGCGCGACGCCGAGCGCATGGCCGATTGCCGAAAACGCGTCAACCGGCTGCCGCTGGGCGCCGCCGCGCTGGCCGGCACGAGCTACCCGATCGATCGTGAGTTCGTGGCGTCCCAGCTTGGTTTCGACGGCGTTTGCCGCAATTCGCTCGACGCCGTCTCCGACCGCGACTTCGCGATCGAATTCTGTGCCGCCGCCGCGCTGGTGATGACGCACGTCTCGCGTTTTTCCGAAGAACTGGTGCTGTGGATGAGCCCGCGCGTCGGCTTCATCGACATCGCCGACCGCTTCTGCACGGGCAGCTCGATCATGCCGCAGAAGAAGAACCCGGACGTGCCCGAACTCGCCCGCGGCAAGACCGGCCGCGTGAACGGCCACCTGATCGGCCTGCTGACGCTGATGAAGGGCCAGCCGCTCGCGTACAACAAGGACAACCAGGAAGACAAGGAACCGCTGTTCGACACGGTGGACACCGTGGTGGACACGCTGCGCATCTTTGCCGACATGGTGCCGGGCATCACCGTGAAGCCGGAGGCCATGCGCGCCGCCGCGCTGCAGGGCTACGCCACGGCCACCGACCTGGCCGACTATCTGGTCAAGCGCGGCCTGCCGTTCCGTGACGCCCACGAGGCCGTGGCCCACGCCGTGCGCGCCTGCGACGACCGCCGCTGCGACCTGGCCGACCTCACCGTGGCCGAGCTGCGCGAGGTCTCCGGCCTGGGCGACAAGTCGAGCCTGATCGGTGACGACGTGCACGCCGTCCTGACGCTGGAAGGCTCCGTGGCCGCCCGCGATCACATCGGCGGCACCGCGCCCGCCCAGGTGCGCGCCGCCATCCAGGCCGCCCGCGCCGCGCTCTGAAAACGCACGTGAAGCAGTAAGCTTTCCGTAAGGTTCGGAGAGCCCCGAAACCGCCGTGGCGCAAGCCCCGGCGGTTTTTCTTTGGCGCCCGTGATGTGCACGCGACGCCGGTAGGTACATCCCCCTAGCGCCGATAGAATTTGTTACAGATACACTAATCGCCGCAAAAACCGGGGGAGACAACCCATGTATTACTTGCTTGGTCTGTCACGACAGATCGACAGGTTGAACCAGCACACAGGCAGAGTTGCAAACATCATGATCCTGCTGTCGTGCCTGGTCAGCGCGGGGAACGCCCTGCTGCGCTATGGCTTCAACCTCAGTGACAACTGGCCACTCGAACTGCAGTGGTATATGTTCGCCATCGCCGTGATGTTCGGCACGTCGTACACGTTCCAGCGCAATGAGCACGTGCGCGTGGACCTGATCTACGGCAACGTGTCCGAGCGCGCGCAGCACTGGATCGACATCTTCGGCATCGTCGTGTTCCTGCTGCCCTCCACGATCCTGTTCACGTGGCTCTCGTGGGAATCGCTGTTCCTGCCCTCGTGGCGCATCCTCGAGCAATCGGGCAACTCCGGCGGGCTGCCGCGGTACCCGATCAAGCTGGTGGTGCCCATCGGCTTTGCCCTGCTCACGCTGCAGGGCATTTCCGAGCTGATCAAGCGCTTCGCGGCCCTGAAGGGGCTGGTGCGCATCGAATCGAAATACGAGAGGCCGGTGCAATGATCCCGTTGGAATATATGCCGCCGCTGATGTTCGGCGGCCTGGTGGTATTCATGCTGATCGGGTTCCCGGTCGCATTCTCGCTGTCCGCCGTGGGTCTGGCGTTCGGCTTCCTGGCCATCGAGTGGGGCTACTTCCCCGTCCAGTTCCTGCAGGCGGTGCCGAGCCGGGTGTTCGGCAGCGTGCTGGCCAACGAGTTGCTGCTGGCCATTCCGTTCTTCACCTTCATGGGGGCGATCCTCGAGAAGTGCGGGCTGGCGGAGGACATGCTCGACTCCATGGGCCAGCTCTTCGGCCCCGTGCGCGGCGGGCTGGGCTACTCGGTGATCATCGTCGGCTTCATCCTGGGGGCGATCACCGGCACGGTGGCGGCGCAGGTCATCGCCATGGCCATGATCTCGCTGCCGGTGATGATGCGCTACCGCTACAACATGAAGTACGCCACGGGCGTGCTGGCGGCCTCGGGCACCATCACGCAGTTGGTGCCGCCGTCGCTGGTGCTCGTGGTGCTGGCCGACCAGCTCAAGACCCCGATGGGCAGCGCCGACGTCGGCAGCATGTACCTGGGCGCCTGGGGCCCCTCGGTGGTCCAGATCGCGCTGTTCGCGCTCTACACGTTCGTGATCACCCGCATCAAGCCGGACTGGCTGCCGCCGGTGCCCCCGGAGGCGCGCACGCTGACCGGCTGGGCCCTGTGGCGCAAGTGCCTGCGCGGCATCATCCCGTGCGCGGTGCTGATCTTCCTGGTGCTGGGCACGATCATGCTGGGCATTGCCACACCGACCGAGTCGGGCGCCATGGGCGCGGTGGGTGCGTTGGTGCTGGCCGTGATCCGTGACAAGGGCTTCAACCGGATCGACCGCACGATCTACCGCGTGGGCCTCGCCGCCACGCTGGTCGCGGCTGGGGTCGGCTTCTACGCGTTCGGCTCCCACGCGTTCCGGATACCGCTGGCGCTGGCCTATCTGGTCCTGCTGTGGCTGCTGGTCCGCGCGGGGCAGTTGACCGACCTGCGGCTGCTGATCGTCGATGCCTACCAGTCCACGGCACGCCTGACCGCGATGGTGGTGTTCATCCTGATCGGCTCGACCTGCTTCTCGGTGGTGTTCCAGGGCGTGGACGGCGGCGCCTGGGTGGAGCACCTGTTCACCTCGCTGCCGGGCGGCTGGATCGGCTTCCTGATCGTGGTGAACCTGTTCATCTTCTTCCTGGCGTTCTTCCTCGACTTCTTCGAGATCGCCTTCATCGTGGTGCCGATGCTGGCACCCGTGGCGGTGAAGGTGCTGACGCCGGTGGTGCTCGAATCGATGGGCGGCAACCCCGAAGCGGCCGCCACGGCGGCCCTGGTGTGGTTCGGCGTGATGCTGTGCGTGAACATGCAGACCTCGTTCATGCATCCGCCGTTCGGCTTCGCGCTGTTCTACCTGCGCGGCATCGCCCCGAAGGAAGTGAAAAGCTCGGACATCTACTGGGGCGCCCTGCCCTGGGTCGGCCTGCAGATGGTGATGGTGCTGCTGGTGATGTTCTGGCCGGGCATGGTGACGGGCCTGCTGGACAAGGGCTCGCTCAAGCACAGCAACTCGGCGGAGGTAAGCATCCCGCTTGGCGGAGAGGATGCCAAGCCGGCGGCGCCACCGGGCGGCGCATCGAGCCCGGGCACGCTGGAATTGCCGGCCGCCGAGCCCGCCGAACCAGCCGCACCGCAGTTCGAGTTCGAGAAGAAGAAGTAATACGGCCGAATCGGACTGCACAAGAGCCCCGCGCGATGCGGGGCTTTTTTTCGTCCGTCGTTTGCGCCAAGGGCCGAGTGCCTCCAGATTTTTGGACGTAGTGCTAAAGACGGCAGCGAGTCATTACGGTATTGAACGCATTGGTACCTTGCCACGTCAGGGCCATGACTTCCATGGCTACCGACCTGCGATGGCAAGACAACCGACGAGATCGTGTTTCTGCCGCAGACACGGTACGACAGCAATACCGGTAAGGCGGCCTGATTTAGGAGAGACCATGCTGTTCATATCGAAGGAAGGACACGTTGACTCAGATCGTATCGTTGTACGGATTTATCCTCGGATCGAACGCGGTCCGATGCACAAGGTGAATGGAATTGTGGTGCATCAGACGGCAGCTCCCACGGCCTCCAGCACCTTCAGTTCATATCAGGTCAATGGCGCCAATGGCGCACACTTCCTGATTGATAGGGATGGGACTATCTATCAGACCGCATCGCTGAGAAAAAGAACGAACCACGTCGGCAATATCAAGTCGCGTTGCCTGGAAACCAGGAAATGCTCGCCGGCAGAGTTCAATGCCGCCTACCCATTGAAATGGCGACCTACGCCACTATCGCGGCATGAGCACAGGAAACCCTTCCCCGAACGATATCCCGGCAACACGGATTCGGTTGGCATTGAACTGGTAGGGGCATACATTGAGAAAAACGAAGTGTACGAGTCCGTGACCCCGTCACAGAATGACGCTGTTCGATGGCTCGTAGCAGAACTTTCAGCCACCCTGAAAGTGGCCATGGGCGATGTCTACAGACACCCTCAACTCTCTCGGAAAACCGAGTCCGAAGCGAGCTCCGCAAAATGGTGAGAAACCTGTTGCTCGCGCTGTGCGCGATGTTGTGGCTTGTCATGTCGCCGGTCGCACATGCCCGTGCTGTAAAGGCGGTGACGATAGATGCCGTAGGACTCAGCAGGCTCGAGGAGATGGCGCAAGAATGCAAGAAATTCCGGCCTTCCGTGAAACTGGTAAAACGCTATTTCTCGCGTGCCTATCCGGTAGATGCCATCTACTACTCCAAAAAGTTCTGGTCGCCTTGTTGGGCGTCGGGAACCATCGAGTACGCAGATGGAAATCGCGGGAAATGGCGGCTGAGTTCCGGTGGGGCGGCCTACCTCGAATGGAGTCATTCAGGCGAGGTGATCTTGTATTTCAAGAATAATGGTTGGCAAGATCCCTTTGGGTCCGGCTACGACGAGTCGGTCTAAACAAGAAAAACCGGCGCCAAGGCGCCGGTTTTTTGTCGATCCGTCATGGCGGAACCTCCGAGAGGAATCCGAAACGGACATCCCTACTGCTTCACGCAGTCCACAAAATAAGCCTTCTGCCCGTCCACCTCGTCTTCCACCAGACCGTGGATGTCGGTTTCAAATCCCGGGAACAGCTTGTTGAACTCGCGTGCGAACTTCAGGTACTGGACGATGGTCCGGTTGAAGCGCTCGCCCGGGATCAGCAGTGGAATGCCCGGGGGGTACGGCGTCAGCAGGATGGCGGTGACGCGGCCTTCCAGTTCGTCCACGGGCACGCGCTCGATCTCGCGATGGGCCATCATCGCCCAGGCGTCGGACGGCTTCATGGCCGGCTCCATGTCCGACAGGTACATCTCCGTCGTCACGCGCGCCACATCGTTGGCCTTGTAGACGCTGTGGATCGCGTCGCACAGGTCCCGCAGGCCCATGCGCTCGTACTGCGGGTACTTGCCGACGAACTCCGGCAGCACGCGCCACAGCGGCTGGTTCTGGTCGTAATCGTCCTTGAATTGTTGCAATTCAGTGACGAGCGAGTTCCAGCGGCCCTTGGTGATGCCGATGGTGAACATGATGAAGAACGAGTACAGGCCCGTCTTCTCGATGATGATGCCGTGCTCGGCCAGGTACTTGGTGACGATGGCCGCCGGGATGCCGCGCTCGCTGAACTCGCCGTCCACGTCGAGGCCCGGGGTGATCAGCGTGGCCTTGATCGGGTCGAGCAGGTTGAAGCCGTCGGCCAGGTCGCCAAAGCCGTGCCAGCGCTCGTTGGCCTGCAGTATCCAGGCCTCGCGGTCGCCGATGCCGTCTTCGATCAGCGCGTCCGGGCCCCAGACCTTGAACCACCAGTCGCCGTTGTTGCCGGCCTCGTAGTCGCCCTCCACCTTGCGCATGGCGCGGCGGAAGTCCATCGCTTCCTGGATGCTTTCCTCGACCAGCGCGGTGCCGCCCGGGGCTTCCATCATCGCCGCCGCCACATCGCACGAGGCGATGATCGAGTACTGCGGGCTCGTCGAGGTATGCATCAGGTAGGCCTCGTTGAACCGGTAGCGGTCCAGCTTGCGGGTCTCCGAGTCCTGCACCAGGATCTGGGACGCCTGCGACAGCCCGGCCAGCAGCTTGTGCGTGGACTGCGTGGCGAACACCAGCGCGTCCTTGCTGCGCGGCCGGTCACGGCCGATGGCGTGCATGTTGCGGTAGAAGTCGTGGAAGGCGGCGTGCGGCAGCCAGGCTTCGTCGAAGTGCAGCGTGTCGATCTCGCTCGCCAGCATCTCCTTGATCTGCTCGGCGTTGTACAGCACGCCGTCGTAGGTGCCCTGGGTGATCGTCAGGATGCGCGGCTTCTGGTTCTTGGCCTTGCTGGCGAACGGATGGTTGGCGATCTTGCGGCGGATCGTCTCCGGGTCGAATTCGCTCTTCGGGATCGGGCCGATGATGCCGTAGTGGTTGCGCGTCGGCATCAGGAACACCGGAATCGCGCCGGTCATCATGATCGCGTGCAGGATCGACTTGTGGCAGTTGCGGTCCACCACCACGATGTCCCCCGGGGCCACGTTGGCGTGCCAGACCATCTTGTTCGAGGTCGACGTGCCGTTGGTCACGAAGTACATGTGGTCCGAGTTGAAGATCCGCGCGGCGTTGCGCTCGGATGCCGCCACCGGGCCGGTGTGGTCCAGCAGCTGGCCCAGCTCGTCCACGGCGTTGCAGACGTCGGCGCGCAGCATGTTCTCGCCGAAGAACTGGTGGAATACCTGCCCCACCGGGCTCTTCAGGAACGCCACGCCGCCAGAGTGGCCCGGGCAGTGCCACGAGTACGAGCTGTCCTGCGCGTAGGCAATCAGGGCCTTGAAGAACGGCGGCGCCAGGGTGTCAAGGTAGACGCGGGCTTCGCGGATGATGTGACGCGCCACGAACTCGGGCGTGTCCTCGAACATGTGGATGAAGCCGTGCAGCTCGCGCAGGATGTCGTTGGGAATATGGCGCGAGGTGCGCGTCTCGCCGTACAGGAAGATCGGCAGGTCCGAATTGCGGCGGCGCACTTCGTTCACGAAGGCGCGCAGCTTCTCGATGGCGGCGGCTTCGGGCTGGTCATCGGCGCGCACGAACTCGTCGTCGTCGATCGAGACAATGAACGACGATGCCCGGCTGGACTGCTGGGCGAACGAGGTCAGGTCGCCGTAGCTGGTCAAGCCCATCACTTCCATGCCTTCGCGCTCGATGGCCTCTGCCAGCGCGCGGATGCCCGAGCCGGAAATGTTCTCGGAGCGGAAGTCTTCGTCGATGATGATGACGGGGAAGCGGAATTTCATCGGTCGATCCTTGATGAGAAGGCTTTGGAAAGACTTGAGCCACATGGCCGCCGGAAGGCTCCCCCGGGCGGCGTCATGTGGCTCTTTCGTCAGAATTGGGCGGCCGTCGGTCCGGACGCCGGCATTGTAATGCGGTCAGGTCTTCGGCAGTGTGACACCGTGCTGGCCCTGATACTTGCCGCCGCGGTCGGCGTACGAGGTCTCGCAGATTTCGTCGCTCTCGAAGAACAACACCTGGGCGCAGCCCTCGCCGGCGTAGATCTTGGCGGGCAGCGGGGTGGTGTTCGAGAACTCCAGCGTCACGTAACCTTCCCACTCCGGCTCGAACGGGGTCACGTTGACGATGATGCCGCAGCGCGCGTACGTGCTCTTGCCCAGGCAGATGGTCAGCACGCTGCGCGGAATGCGGAAGTACTCCATCGTGCGGGCCAGCGCGAACGAGTTCGGCGGGATGATGCAGACATCGCCCTTGAAGTCCACGAAGGACTTCTCGTCGAAGTTCTTCGGGTCGACGATGGTGCTGTTGATATTGGTGAAGATCTTGAACTCGTCCGCGCAGCGGATATCGTAGCCGTAGCTCGAAGTGCCGTAGGAGACGATCTTGCGGCCGTCCTCCTCCCGTACCTGGCCGGGCGCGAACGGCTCGATCATGGCGTGCTGTTCCGCCATGCGGCGGATCCACTTGTCGGATTTGATGCTCATATTGGCTGGCGGAATGGACGATGGGCGGCGCCCGGCCGAGCCGGTGCCGCTGGAATGGGGCGCATTGTACAACCAATCCGCCTGCGAACCGCCTCCGGCGGCCCCCCGGCGCGCCTTCAGGCCGGCGCGGCCGCCTCGGGCTGGCTGTGGCGGAACCGCTCCCGCCCGGTATACAACAGGAAATGCTTGCCGGTGCAGCGCGCGAACAGGCTCAGGTTGACCCGCTGGGCCATCTGGTAGCCCATCTGGGTCACCCCGGAGCGCGACAGCAGGAACGGAATGCCCATCTGCGCGCCCTTGATCACCATCTCGGAGGTCAGCCGGCCCGTGGTGTAGAAAACCTTGTCCTCGCCGGTCATGTCTTCCAGCCACATCCGGCCGGCGATGGCGTCCACGGCGTTGTGCCGGCCCACGTCCTCCACGAACATCAGCAGCTCGCTGCCCCGGAACAGCGCGCAGCCGTGCACCGAGCCGGCCTGCTTGTAGACCGACTGCTGCAGGCGGATGGTGTCGATGATTGCGTAGAGGGTTTCCTGGGTCAGCGTGGCATCCCCGGGCAGGCGGATGTTGTCGACCTCGTCCAGCAGCGAGCCGAACACCGTGCCCTGCCCGCATCCCGTGGTCACCACGCGGCGCGCGGTGCGTTCCTCGATGCGGTCCACGCCGGTGCGGGTGGTCACGGCAGCCGATTCGGTCTCCCAGTCCACCTGGATCGCGGCGATGTCCTCGATGTCGTCCACCAGCCGCTGGTTGCGCAGGTAGCCCAGCACCAGGTGCTCGGGCGCGCCGCCCAGCGTCATCAGGGTCACCAGCTCGCGCTTGTCGAGGTAGACCGTCAGCGGCCGCTCGCCCGGCAGCCAGGCCGGGCGCACGCGGCCCTGTTCGTCAACGACCTCCACCTCCTCGATCAGCGGGACGGCGGCATGGGTCAACTCGGGGCGCAGGGGCATGGGGGCGGGGGCGGGAAGGTGCCGGCCCGTGGCGGGGGCGCCATCGGGCCGGTTTCAGGGGCGTTTTGTTACTGCGGAACTACCGCTTATAGCCAAAAACTATCGATACTCAGGATGCGGCGACCACGCCACACGCGATCCGGCCGCCAGCGTTGCCGGTCGGCTGGGTGCGATAGTCGTCCGGGTCCTTGTGGACGATCACGGCCTTGCCGATCACGCTGTTCGGGCCCGGGCCGACGGTGACGTCCGGCATCAGGAACTGTACGCGCGCGTTGCCGCTGGCGTCGGCGGTCAGGTTGTTCATGTCGCCGGCATGGTGCTCGGGCATGGTCATCTGGCCGTGCGGTTTGCCGGCAGGGTTGAAATGGCCGCCGGCGCTCATCGCGTCAGGGGCCGAGCAATCGCCCTTCTCGTGGACATGGAAGCCATGCGAGGTGCCCGGAGGCAGGCCCGTGACCGCCACTACCACCATCACGCCGGCCGTCTGCTGGTCGAAGGTGACGCGGCCCGCGGTATTGGTGCCGCTCTTGGACTGCAACGGTGCCGCCGCCTTGGCGCCCACGGCGACCCGTGCCGCCGCCGGCGCGGCAGCCGGGGCCGCGCTGGCGCTGGCCGCATCGCTGCTGGTGCCCGAGGTTCCGCATCCCGCCATCACTGCCACGGCGGTGCCCACTGCCAAACCGCAAAGTACACGTTTCATGCCAAACCCTCCTCTAGAGTTGACTGCCGTGGCGATTGTAACGCCGCCCCGGTCGGGTGCATGGTGCGCTGCGGTAAACCCTCACACTTCGCCGGGACGCGGCCGCACGCGCGGCGTGTCGTCACGGGGCGTGGAGCGCTGGGCGGGAATCTTGCCGGACTGGATGTCGTCGTACCAGATCTCGTGGTGCTCCCGGGCCCAGGCCTCGTCCACGTAGCCATCGCGCATGGCGCGGTAGGCGCCCTCCATGCCGATCGTCCCCATATAGATATGGCCGCAGGCCAGCACGATCATCACCACGGCCGAGACCCCATGGATCACGTGGGCGATCTGCATCGTGGCGCGGTAGTAGTCCAGGCCCGGCACGATCATGTCGAGCACCCAGCCGGAGGCCGAGAGGACCAGCCCGAGCAGCACCATCCCGCCCCAGAACCACATCTTCTCGCCGGCGTTGAAGCGCGCGCTGGGCACGTGGGCGCCGGAGGCGAGCCCGCCGAGCTTGCGCACCCAGACCACGTCGCCACGGTTCGGCACGTTGTCACGCACGAACACCACGAAGGTGGCAATGATCGACAGCGTGAACACCGGCCCGGTCAGGTTGTGCAGGTTCTTGAGAATGTAGGTGAGCCAGCCGAACAGCGTGTGGCCCATGATCGGCAGCAGGAAGTGCTTGCCGAACAGGATCACGATGCCCGAGATCGCCAGGATCACGAACGAGATGGCCACGGCCCAGTGCACGAAGCGCTCGGTGGGCGTGAAGCGCTCGATCATGCGGCCCGTGCGCGGGGACTTGAGCGGGATGGTGCGGCGCCAGGCGAAGAAGGCCAGGATGGCCGCCGGCACCAGGATCAGGATCCAGCCGCCCCAGACCGTCAGCACGCCATTGCGGAACAGCCGCCATTTCTGGCCGGTGCGCTGGATCAGCACGCCGGCTTCCTTGGCGGGCAGGCTGCTGTAGTGATGCTGGTCCGAGTTGACCTCGCGCCAGACCGGCGCGTTGTTGCCCGGCTGGGTCACCGAGCGCTCCTGCTGCGAGCGGGCCTCGGCGGCCACGTCGCGCCGGGGCACGTTGAAGATGTTCTCGCTGGCCACGCCCGCGAACGGCTGCACCGGGTGCGTGGCGGGATTGTTGGCGTCCGCCTGGGCCTGCGTCGGGGCCTGCGCCTGCGCCGGAGGCTGCGCGGCAGGCGGCGAGGCCGGCGCCTGGGCCAGCGCCGCGCCCGCCACACCGGCGGCAAGGACCACCCCGGCCAGCAAGGTCTTGAGGGTCTGGATGACGGTCATGGCGCCTCCCCCGCTCATTGGATGCGGTTGTACTCGTTCTGGTACTGGTTGCGCTGATGGATCTGACGCTGCCAGCTGTCCTTGTCGCCCGCCGTCCAGCCCTTGGCCACGAACGGGTCGCCGGGGGCGCCCTGCCAGGCGATGGAATCCGACTTCTTGTGCGTGGCCGAGACGGTCTGCGGCTTCTCGCTGCACGCCGCCAGCAGCGCGACGGTGGCGAGCATCGATACGATCAACGCGGTGCGGGTCATGACGGCTGCCCTCCGCCGGCCGGGGCGCCGGGTGCGGTGCCCTGCGGGGTGCTGGGGGCCGCCGGAGTGCCGTTGGCAGGCGCCTGCGGCTTGCCATAGGCCGTGCCCCAGCCGAACACATCGCCGCCCGTGCCGCGCTTGATCACGCGGTTGCGCAGGATGTCGGCAATCACGTCGCCATCGCCGCCGAGCAGGGCCTTGGTCGAGCACATTTCCGCGCAGAGCGGCAGCTTGCCCTCGGCCAGCCGGTTGCGGCCGTACTTTTCGAATTCTTCCTCGCTGCCGTTCTTCTCCGGGCCGCCGGCGCAGAACGTGCACTTGTCCATCTTGCCGCGCACGCCGAAGGTGCCCTCGCTGGGGAACTGCGGGGCGCCGAACGGGCAGGCGTAGGAGCAGTAGCCGCAGCCGATGCAGACGTCCTTGTCGTGCAGCACCACGCCGTCGTCGGTGCGGTAGAAGCAATCCACCGGGCAGACGGCCATGCAGGGCGCGTCCGAGCAGTGCATGCAGGCCACCGAGATCGACTTCTCGGCGTTGAGAATGCCGTCGTTGATCGTCACCACGCGGCGCCGGTTGACGCCCCAGGGCACCTCGTGCTCGTTCTTGCAGGCAGTGACGCAGCTGTTGCATTCGATGCAGCGCTCGGCGTCACAGATGAATTTCATGCGTGCCATGTGTCTCTCCGCTTCTCAGGCTCAGGCAAACCGCTCGATCTGGCAAACGGTGGTCTTGGTTTCCTGCATCATCGTCACCGAGTCGTAGCCGTAGGTGGTGGCCGTGTTCACGGCCTCCCCCCGGACGATCGGGTACGCGCCATCGGGATAGAACTGCTTGAGATCCTTGCCTTCCCACCAGCCCGAGAAGTGGAACGGGATGAACGCCGTATCCACGCCCACGCGCTCCGTCACCAGCGCGCGCACCTTGAGGCGGGCACCGGTCGGCGTGCGCACCCAGCAATAGTCGCCGTTGCGGATGCCCCGCGCGGACGCTGCCTGCGGGTTGATCTCGACGAAGTTCTCCTGCTGCAGCTCGGCCAGCCACGGGTTGGAGCGGGTTTCCTCGCCGCCACCCTCGTATTCCACCAGCCGGCCCGAAGTCAGGATGATCGGGAATTTCTCGTAGATCTTGTTCTCGATGTTGCGCTGCTGCACCGACTTGTACAGCGTGGGCAGGCGCCAGAAGGCCATCTTGTCGTCGTGGGTCGGGTACTTGGCGACCATGTCCGGCCGCGTGGAGTACAGCGGCTCACGGTGCTGCGGGATCGGGTCGGGGAAGTTCCAGACCACGGCGCGCGCCTTGGCGTTGCCGAACGGATGGCAACCGTGGTTCTTCATCACCACGCGCTGGATCCCGCCCGAGAGGTCGGTCTTCCAGTTCTTGCCCTCGGCGGCCTTCTTCTCGGCGTCGGTCAGGTCGTCCCACCAGCCCAGCTTCTTCAGCAGCACGTGGTCGAACTCGGGGTAGCCGGTGGTGATCTCCGCCCCGGCCGAGCAGGAGCCATCCTCGGCCAGCAGGTTCACCCCGTCGCGCTCCACGCCGAAGTTGGCGCGGAAGTTGCCGCCGCCGTCCATGACGTGCTTCGAGGTGTCATAAAGATTCGGCGATCCCGGGTGCTTGAGTTCGGGCGTGCCGTAGCACGGCCACGGCAGGCCGAAGTAGTCGCCGGTCAGGTCGTAGCCGGTGACCGGGTCCTTGCCGCCCTTGCAGCGCAGCGTCTTCACGTCGAACATCTGCATGTTGCGCATATGCGACTTGAGCCGCTCCGGCGACTGGCCCGTGTAGCCGATGGTCCAGTTGCTGGCGTTGATCTCGCGCAAGATCGATTCGGTCTCGGGCTCCTGCCAGGTACGACCGGCGCGCTTGACCTCGATCATCTTGTAGTTCTTCGACAGCTCCTTGCCAAAGCCGAGCTTCTCGGCGAAGGCCTGCATGATGGTGTGGTCGGGCATCGACTCGAACAGCGGCTCGATGACCTTCTCGCGCCATTGCAGCGAGCGGTTCGAGGCCGTGCACGACCCCGAGGTCTCGAACTGGGTGGCCGCCGGCAGCAGGTAGACGGCGCGGTTCGGATTGATCTTGTCGCCGTCGGTCGGCGTCATGTTCGCCATGGCGGCCGTGGCGGAGGGGTACGGGTCCACCACCACCAGCAGGTCGAGCTTGTCCAGCGCGCGCTTCATCTCCAGGCCGCGCGTCTGCGAGTTCGGGGCGTGGCCCCAGAAGAACACGCCACGGACGTTGTTGTCCTGGTCGATCAGGTCGCGCTTCTCGGTCACGATGTCGATCCAGCGGGACACCGTGGTGCCGGACTTTTCCATCAGCGTCTGCGAGACGAACTGCTTCTTGATCCATTCGTAATCCACGCCCCACACCGCCGCGTAGTGCTTCCACGCGCCGGTGGCCAGGCCGTAGTAGCCCGGCAGGGAGTCGGGGTTCGGGCCCACGTCGGTGGCACCCTGCACGTTGTCATGGCCACGGAAGATGTTGGCGCCGCCGCCCGACACGCCGATATTGCCCAGCGCCAGCTGCACGATGCAGGAGGCGCGCACGATCGCATTGCCGATGGTGTGCTGGGTCTGGCCCATGCACCAGACCAGCGTGGACGGGCGATTCTTCGCCATGGTCTCGGCCACCAGCTTCACCTGGGCCTCGGGCACGCCGCAGACTTCCTCGACCTTGTCCGGGGTCCACTTGGCCAGGACCTCGGCCTTGACCTTGTCCATGCCGTAGACGCGGTCGTTCAGGTACTTGGGGTCTTCCCAGCCGTTCTGGAAGATGTGATACAGCACGCCGAACAGGAAGGCGATGTCGGTGCCCGAACGGATGCGCACGTAGTGATGCGCCTTGGCCGCCGTGCGGGTGTAGCGCGGGTCCACCACGATCACCTTGCAGCCGTTCTCCTTGGCGTGCAGCAGGTGCAGCATCGACACCGGGTGCGCCTCCGCGGCGTTGGAGCCGATATACAGCGCCGCGCGGGCGTTCTGCATATCGTTGTACGAGTTCGTCATCGCCCCGTAACCCCAGGTGTTCGCCACGCCGGCCACGGTGGTGGAGTGGCAGATGCGCGCCTGGTGGTCGGTATTGTTGGTGCCGAAGAACGACACCCACTTGCGCAGCAGGTACGACTGCTCGTTGCTGTGCTTGGACGAGCCGACGAAGAACATCGAATCGGGGCCGGTCTCCTGGCGGATGGCCTTCATCTTCGCCGTGATCTCGTCCAGCGCCTGGTCCCAGCTGATCTTCTGGTACTTGCCGTTGACCAGCTTCATCGGGTACTTGAGCCGGTACTCGCCATGGCCGTGCTCGCGCAGCGCGGCACCCTTGGCGCAGTGCGCGCCCATGTTGATCGGGGAGTCGAAGACCGGTTCCTGGCGTATCCAGATGCCGTTCTGCACCACGGCATCCACCGCGCAGCCCACCGAGCAGTGGCCGCACACGGTGCGCCGTACCACGATCTCGCCCTTGCCGGCCCCGGCGCCGGTCTTGCCGTCGTCGGCATCGGCCTTGCGGATCAGCGTCAGTTGCGTGGCGGCCAGCCCGGCACCCACGCCGATGCCCGACCGCTTGAGAAAGCTGCGCCGATCCATCGTCGGCATCGCCCCGGCCAGCCCTGCGGCCAGGCGGGACGCCAGGCGCCCGTTGCCATTGCCATTGCCATGACTATTGCCATGACTATTGCCATGACTGGAAGGATGGGCCTGCGGAGCAGTTGGGTCGGCGAGCCGGTTCGCAACCCGGTCGGTCTGGCCTTGGTCCGCGCGCTTGCGGGTCAGGATCATGTCTTGCCTCGGCGAAAGAGGGGGGACGAGAGACAAGGCGCGCCAGCCGGCACGCCGTGCGGGCGCCCAGGTCTAGATCAGCGTGGTGCGGTAGTACTTGCGGATATGGGCGGAGACCCGGTAGCCCTGGCTGTCGGGCGCGGGATCGGCCGCATCGGCGGTGGTGGGCGGCGCGAGGGCATCGGCCAGCGCCGATTGCCCGCGCGTGGCCACAGCGGCGGCACCGGCAGCGGCAACCACGCCAGCCCCGGCCAGGAAGGTCCGGCGTGCGACCCGGGATTGCTTGTCTTTCATGGGGGCTCCTGTCGGCTTTGCGTGACCGATGGATGATCTATTTATGCCTTGTCTTGCATATTCTAGATTGAAGCGAAATGAAAGACCACACTGTCAATCGGAAAATCCTCAAACTGCGGATAAACCCGATGCTTGCGTTGGCCTTTCACACGGCTTTCACACAATCGCCCTGCCTCAATGCATCTCCAGCGCCACCGCCTCCACGCCGGTGAACGCGCGCAGCAGTTCTGCCGCACTGCGGTAGAACTGCGCCTGCGGGTGCTCGGCCAGCGCGTCGCAGAGTCGCTCCATCCACGGCTGCATATGGCGGGCAAAGAAGCGCTGCTGCTCGCCGGCGTTGCAGACCGCCACATCATCCCCCGCCACCAGGAAGCGCATGACCTCGCACAGTGTGGCGATGTGGTCCTCGGTCTCGCTGATGCCCTCGTGCCGCGCCAGCCCGTAGCGGGCCAGGTCGTCGCGCAGCGCCACCAGCGGGCGTTCGTTCAGGAAGCCGGCCAGGTAATAGGAGCCGTACAGGAAGACCTCCTGCTTGCCCACGCCGACGAACAGGCGCGCGTACTCGTCGGCGGCTTCCTCGGCGGTGGTCGTCGATGCTGCGTCGCACAATGCGTTCCAGGCCTGGCCCAGCACCGTGCGGGCGTCCTCGGCAGTGGCGCGGTTGGCGGCAATGTGGTGGAGCAGCGCGGCATCGGGCGGCTGGAAGAACAGCGTGGCCAGCAGGCCGTAGAGGTCCGCGCGGGCCATGTCTTCGGCGTCGGGCTCGCCGGGGGCCGGCGCGGGCGGGATCAGCTGAATCGGCTGGAAATCGGTCATGTCTTGATAGGTCTGGTCGGCCGCACCCTGCGGGGCGACTGGCGTTACTGGAGCGTGGCCCCGCGCGTCGCGCCGGTGTCTTTTTCGATCATGTCCACCACGCGGCAATCGGCACACATCTTCAGCCGGTCCGCGTTGGCACCCGCGAAGGCCGGGTGGCCGGCCAGTCGCACCAGCATCGACTGCACCATCTGGGCGGTGCCGAACGGCTTGGCGCAGCGGATGCAATGGAACGGCTGGGTCTCGTTCAGCGTCACCGTGCGCCGGGCGCCCTCGCCCGTCAGCAGGCGCGGCACCAGCGCGATGGCGTCCTCCGGGCAGGTGGTCTCGCACAGCCCGCACTGCACGCAGTTGCGTTCGATAAAGGCCAGCACCGGGCGCTCGGCGTTGTCGCGCAGCGCGTTGGACGGACACGCGCCCACGCAGGCCATGCACAGCGTGCAGCGGCCCGTGTCCACGGTAATGGCGCCCAGCGGCGCGCTGGCGGGCAGCGGCACCACTTCGGCCGGCACCGGGGCATGGCGGGCGAGATGGTCGATGGCGAAGTCGAGCGTCTCGCGCTTGGCCAGCGCCGCGCGGAAGCTGGCCGGCGGCGGCGCGGTCACGCGCGACGGGGGACTGGCGAGCGCGGCGAGGCCGGCATCCAGCCCGCCCACGTCGCCCGCTTCCACGAGCGTCAGCCGCAACCCGCGATAGCCCAGCCCTTCGACAATGGCGCGCGCCACATCCATCTGTTCGACCAGTGCGGCGCGGTACTGCGGGGCCTCGTCGCCGGTCAGCAACACGGCCACGCCGCCCGCGCCCCAGCTCAGCGCCGCCAGCCAGAGTTCGATGCCGGTGGCAGCCGGGTGGAACAGCGGCACGGGAATCACGTTGGGCGGCACGCCGCGCGCCTGCCCGGCCCGGGCCGCGCGGCCCAGCGCCAGGATGGCCGGATTTCCATACTCCTCGCCATGCAGTAGCAGCACGGCATCACGGCCGCCGGCGGCGTTGTAAGTCGAGACCAGCGTGCGCAGCCGCTCGCCAAGCGCCTCGGGGCCGGGATAGGCGTAGCTGATGGCGCCAGTCGGGCAGACCGTGGTGCAGGCGCCGCAGCCCATGCAGAGATTGGGCGTGACCTCGATGGAACCCTTGCCATCGCGCCACCGCGAGCCAATCGCCTGCGTCGAGCAAATGTCGATACATGCGGTGCAGCCGGTGGTCTGGTTACGGCCGTGGGCGCACAGGCTTTCCTTGTAGCGGAAGAACTTGGGCTTCTCGAACTCACCCACCAGTTGTTGCAGTTGCAGCGCGTGGGCATGCTGGCGCGCCACGTCGGCGCCCGCGTGCAGGTAGCCCTGCGGGGGCTGGTGCATGGCGAAGGCCGGGGCGTCGTTGAGGTCGAACACTAGGTCGAAGCGCGCCTCGGTAGTGGCGGCAGGCCGGTCGAAGTCGATCGCCGCCGCCGCGCCGCAGGCCTTCACGCAGTCGCGATGGTCGCGGCAGCGGTCCAGGTCGATCTGGTAGCTGAAGTCGATCGCCCCTTCCGGGCAGGCATCGACGCAGGCGTTGCAGCGCGTGCAGAGGTCGAGGTCGATCGGGTTGCTCTGGCCGGCGCCGGTCCGCCAGCTGGCCGTGAAGTTGCCGAGCCAGCCGGTCAGGCCGGCCAGCGTGCCGCTGTGGACGGGCCACGCGCGGCTGGCGGGCGGCGTCACATCGCTGATCGATGCGCCGGTCAGCAGCACGGTGACTTCGAGGCCGGCCTCGGTGAGCCGGCCCGCCCAGGGCAGCGCCCGCGCGGCCGGGCCCAGTACCAGGACGGCGCCGTGCGAGCGGTAGTCCACCACCGCCACCGGGTCGGGCTCGGGGAGCGCGGCGGCAGCCAGCAGGGCGGCGATCTTGGCGTTGGCGGTGGCCGGGTCACGGCGCGCGCCCTGCGACCACCCGCCGGTCTCGCGGATATTGACGAAGCGCACCGGCGCGGTGACCACACCGCCCTCGCGCGCGGCGCCAGCCACCTCGGTGAACAGCGGACTTTCCTGGGTGCAGGCCACGATGACGTCTTCCGCGCCATCGAGCGCCCGGCGGAAATCGCCGATTTCACGCCGGCACAGCAGGCGGTGGACCTTCAGGGAACCAGAGGCATCGGACAGTGCCGCCCCGTCAAGCGGCATGGTGTCGTTGCAATTGCAGATCAGCGTCGGCATGGGGCAAGACTGCTTGCCGGCCCGGCGCCCTCTTCGTGGTGGAGGATCGTCCGGTCGGCGGATTTGTAGGGGTGGCCCATTCTAGGCCCACACGCGGCGCAGGGCTACGCGCGTTTATCCGCAGGGAGGGGCGGGATGGCGATGTCGGCGGGGAGGGCAGGCGCGGATTGGGCTTGCGCGACCTCGGTTTCCGGGGATTCCTCGGCTTCCAGCGCCTTGGAATCGGCCGCCATCTCGCCCTCCCCCTCCGTTTCCTTTTTCTCTTTCGCTTCCCCTTCCTTTTCCTCTTCCTCGATCGGGTCGAACAACCCGAGCGTCTGCGACTGGGTCATGCGGCGCAGCACATCGAGCGGAATCGGGTCCGGCTTGCCGTAGTCGTCGATATAGGTGTCCAGCCCGTCCATCACATTGAAGTGCGGATCGGCAAACAGGGTCTTCAGCGCGGCGCGCTTGACCGTCTCGTCCACGCCACGCGCCACGAAGCGGGCGATGTTGTCGCCCGGCTGCAGCAGCGCCACGTCGGCCAGGGTGGGCAGCGGCGCGGCTTCCTGGGTCTCGGCAGGCGGCGCAGCGGGGGCTTCCGCTAACGCCGCCGGGGTGGCATCAGGCACCAGCGCCGGCTCGGCGGGCACCGGCTGGCCCTCGCGCACGGCGGTCTTGCGGCGCGACCAGCGCGAGAGGAAGGAGGAATCGGCGTCGCTCATGGCAGGGTCCGGGGCCGGTCAGTACCGCGCGCGGTCTTCCGGCGCCTTGAAGGACTCCGGACGGCGCCGTTTCTTGGGCTCGGGGCGATAGTTTTCCTGCGTGAACGCTTCGAGCCACTCGCGCTGCGCGGGTTCCAGCGGCACGTTCTCCACGCTTTCGCCGGCATCGAGCCAGCGCCCGGCCTCGTTGTAGGAGAGCGTCACCGTCACCGGCACCGCGCGGGTCTCGCCATCGGCATCGGGCTCCTCGGCCATGCGCCACAGCACGAACCAGCACGGCGTGGTCGAGGTCAGGTTCAGGTAGTAGCCCTCGCCCTCGTCGCGATACAGCGTCACGGGATGGCCCGGATAGAGCCAGCGCGCGCCGTGGCTGTCGGCATCGAGCCGCAGCGGCGCGGCGCCGTACTCGCCCAGGTCCGGCAGCACCGCGTCCAGCTCCCACTTCCAGGGCTGCCAACGGTTGGCCAGTGGCACCTTGCGCATCACCACGGCCATGGTGACCCCAGGCCGGCCAGCCGGCGGGGTCTCGGGCGAGACAGGCGATGCGGGAAGGGTTTCGTCCATGGCGGCGGCCGGCCTCAGGTGTTCTGCACCACGATGCTCGGGAACTTGTTCGTCATGTCACGCGCCTTATCAGCCACTTTGATGGCGACCTTGCGCGCCACTTCGCGGTAGATCCCGGCAATCGGACTATCCGGCTCGGCCACCACGGTGGGGCGGCCGGAATCGGCCTGTTCGCGGATCGACAGGTTCAGCGGCAGGCTGCCGAGCAGGTCCACGCCATACTCGCTGCTCATCTTGTCGCCGCCGCCTTCGCCGAAGATATGCTCGACGTGGCCGCAGTTCGGGCAGCAGTAGACCGCCATGTTCTCGACGATGCCGAGGATCGGAATGCCGACCTTCTCGAACATCTTGAGCCCCTTGCGGGCGTCCAGCAGCGCGATGTCCTGCGGCGTGGTCACGATCACGGCGCCGGTCACCGGCACCTTCTGCGACAGGGTCAACTGGATGTCGCCGGTGCCCGGCGGCATGTCGACGATCAGGTAGTCCAGGTCGTGCCAGTTGGTCTGGCGCAGCAGTTGTTCCAGGGCGGACGTGACCATCGGGCCGCGCCACACCATCGGATTGTCCTGCTCGATCAGGAAGCCGATCGAGTTGGCCTGCAGGCCGTGGCCCTCCAGCGGCTCCATGGTCTGGCCGTCGGCCGACTCGGGGCGGCCGTCGATGCCCAGCATCATCGGCAGGCTCGGGCCGTAGATATCGGCATCGAGCATGCCCACGCGGGCGCCCTCGGCGGCCAGCGCCAGTGCCAGGTTCACGGCCGTGGTGGACTTGCCCACCCCGCCCTTGCCCGAGGCCACCGCAATCACGTTCTTCACGCCCGGCAGCAGCTTCACGCCGCGCTGCACCGCGTGGGCCACGATCTTCATGGTCACGGTCACGCTGACGTTGGTCACGCCGGGCAGGGTGCGCAGCGCGCCAATCACGAGCTTGCGGATCGGTTCGATCTGGCTCTTGCCCGGATAGCCCAGTTCCACTTCCACCGAGACATCGCCGCCGTCCACCCGCACGTTGCGGGCGGAGCGCGTGGACACCAGGTCGCGGGCCGTGTTGGGATCGATCACGGTGCGCAGGGCATCGGTTACCTGTTCAATGGTGAGGCTCAAGGCAGACTCCGCTTCTTTATATAGGTCGGTGGGGATTAGGCGCGTAATGTATCAAAGTATGAAGGAGCAGCCAGGGGCGCGATAGCGCCGGGCGAGATCCCCTCCATCGAGTGTGGAATTACAGACATTTACATCTCTGACACCTTTGCCCTTGTGCGGGTGCTGCCATGTCCCTATTGTAGTGCGCCAGTGCCCGGCCACCCGCCTGGGGCAACGCCGGCAAGGCGCCCGGCCCCCATCGTCCTGCTTGTTTTCAAACGCATGATGAAACTTGTGGGCGCTCGATGCGTCAATCCGGCGGATGCAGTTACCATGCGGTATGCCGTTGGCCGAACATTTGTGAAATATCCCAGCATGTCATCAGAAGGAGAAAGCATGAGATTCAAGCTCGTCACCGTCTCGCTCGCCGTTGCCGCAGCCCTGGCCGGTTGCGCCACGGAGCAGCAGACCCATACCGCGGTCGGCACTGGCGTGGGCGCGGCCGTGGGTGCCGGCCTGGGCAACCTGATCGGCGGCAACACCACTGGCACGCTCGTGGGCGCGGCGGTGGGCGGTGCCGTGGGCGGGGCCACCGGCTACAACTGGAATGCCATCCGCGGCAAGCTGAGCAAGGACACGGCGGGCACGGGCACCCAGATCACCGAGCAGCCGGACGGCTCGCTCAAGGTGAATATCCCGAGCCAGGTGACGTTCGATACGGACAGCGCGAGCATCAAGCCGTCGTTCCGCTCGGTGCTCGACCAGGTGTCGCAGACCCTGGGCCAGCACCAGGACGTGGTCGCCAACGTGGTGGGCCATACGGACAGCACCGGCAACCCGAACTACAACATGCAGCTCTCGCAGCGCCGCGCCCAGAGCGTGGCGTCGTACCTGGGTGACCGCGGCGTCGCCCGGAACCGCCTGAGCGCCGAGGGCCGGGGCCAGACGCAGCCCGTGGCGGACAACGCCACCGAGGCTGGCCGGGCCCAAAATCGACGAGTCGAAATTTTCTTGAAACCAATTCAGGGGTGAGCGGGTCATACCGTTCAGATACCGCTTGCCACCGTTGCTGGCTCGCGATGGGTGGCTGACCTCCCGGGCGGTATCTGATTTCTCCTCCTTTTCCGTTGTGGAAAGCTGCGCCGGTACCAACCGGCGCTTTTTTTTGGTCGAACGGTTTGCAATGCCGATTCCGGACGCGCCGGCGCCCCGCTTGCTAAAATAGCCGCTTTCCGTCCTCGCGCCCGCCCTCCGGCGGCCCGCCGGACCTCATCATCATTCCCCGGCCTCCTTCATGACCGCACGTCGCATCCTCGTCACATCCGCCCTGCCGTACGCCAACGGCCAGATCCACATCGGCCATCTGGTGGAATACATCCAGACCGACATCTGGGTCCGGTTCCAGCGCATGATGGGCAACGAGGTCTATTACGTGGGCGCCGACGACACCCATGGCACGCCGGTCATGCTGCGCGCCGAGAAGGAAGGCATCAGCCCGAAACAGCTGATCGACCGCGTCTGGACCGAGCACAAGCGCGATTTCGACAGCTTCCTGGTCTCTTTCGACAACTACTACAGCACCGACGCCGAGGAAAACCGCCAGCTCTGCGAGAAGATCTACCTGGCCCTGAAGGCCGAGGACCTGATCGCCGAGCGCGAGGTGGAGCAGTTCTACGACCCCGTCAAGAACATGTTCCTGCCGGACCGCTTCATCAAGGGCGAGTGCCCGAAGTGCGGCGCCAAGGACCAATATGGCGATTCATGTGAAGTATGCGGCACAACTTACGTGCCGACCGACCTGAAGAACCCGTATTCGGTGGTCTCCGGTGCCACGCCGGTGCGCAAGACGTCGACGCACTTCTTCTTCAAGCTGTCCGATCCGCGCTGCGAGAGCTTCCTGCGCGAGTGGGTGGCCGACCTGGCTCAGCCGGAAGCCGCCAACAAGATGCAGGAATGGCTGGGCGGCGAAGGCGAGGCCTCCACGCTGAGCGACTGGGACATCTCGCGTGACGCCCCGTACTTCGGCTTCGAGATCCCGGGTGCCCCGGGCAAGTACTTCTACGTCTGGCTGGACGCCCCGATCGGCTACTACGCCAGCTTCAAGAACCTGGCGGAAAAGAAGGGCATCGACTTCGACGCCTGGGTCGGCCCGCACTCCACCGCCGAGCAGTACCACTTCATCGGCAAGGACATCCTGTACTTCCACACGCTGTTCTGGCCGGCCATGCTGCGTTTCTCGGGCTACCGCACGCCGACCAACGTCTTCGCGCACGGCTTCCTGACGGTGGATGGCGCCAAGATGAGCAAGTCGCGCGGCACCTTCATCACCGCGCAGAGCTATATCGACACCGGCATGAACCCGGAATGGCTGCGCTACTACTTCGCGGCGAAGCTCAACGCGAGCATGGAAGACCTGGACCTGAACCTGGACGACTTCGTCGCCCGCGTGAACAGCGACCTGATCGGCAAGTACGTGAACATCGCCAGCCGTGCGGCGGGCTTCCTGGTCAAGCGCTTCGACGGCAAGGTCAACGAGGCCGCGCTCGGCAACCCGCTGCTGGTGCAGCTGCGCCAGGCCGCGCCGCAGCTCGCCGCCTTCTACGAGGGCCGCGAGTACAGCAAGGCACTGCGCCTGGTGATGGAGCTGACCGATGCCGTGAACGGCTTCGTGGACGCCAACAAGCCGTGGGAGCTGGCCAAGGACGAGGCGAAGCGCGATGCGCTGCACGCAGCCTGCTCGGTCTCGCTCGAAGCCTTCCGCCTGCTGACGGTCTACCTGAAGCCCGTGGTGCCGGCCATGGCCGCCGGCGTGGAGCGCTTCCTGAACATCGAGCCGCTGGACTGGCGCGCCATCGACAAGCAACTGTCGGCCGACCGTCCGGTGCAGCCGTACGCCCACCTGATGACCCGCGTCGACACCAAGCAGATCGAGGCGCTGGTGGCTGCCAACCGCGACTCGCTCCAGGCCACCGCCGCCCCGGCTGGCGCTGATGGTGCCCAAGGCGCCCCGGCCGGCATCGAGCCGATCGGCGACACCATCACGATCGATGATTTCGCGAAGATCGACCTGCGCGTGGCGAAGATCGTGGCGTGCGAGAAGGTGGAAGGCTCCAGCAAGCTGCTGCAACTGACGCTGGACGTGGGCGAAGGCAAGACCCGCAACGTGTTCTCGGGCATCCAGTCGGCCTACACGCCGGAGCAGCTGGTGGGCAAGCTGACCGTGATGGTGGCCAACCTGGCGCCGCGCAAGATGAAGTTCGGCATGTCCGAAGGCATGGTGCTGGCAGCCTCGGCGGCCGACGAGAAGGCCAATCCGGGCCTGTACATCCTGGAACCGCACAGCGGCGCGGTACCGGGCATGCGGATCGGCTAAGTTCGCCTACCGTGTGTTCGCTCCCCTCTTCCCAATGGAGAGGGGAGAAAAGACTTCATCCCCCCTGCCGCGACGGGTCGTCGCTGCGTGACGTGGTGGTCACCACGCCCTGGCTGTTGAAGTGGACGTTGAAGAACGCCCGGTCCGCGGGCGACTCCTGCCAGCGATAGCCCCACACCTCCTCCTGCTTCAGCGCGAACGCCTCCACCTTGGTCGGCTTGCCGAGCATGCGCCGGATGCCGTCCTGGCTCATGCCGGGGCGCACGCGCTGGAAGTTCTCGGCCGTCAGCACCTGTTCGATGGTGCGCACGGTGCCGTCCGGCGCGGTGGTCACCATCCACGTGGTCACGCCCTCGGGCCCGCGCGGGTACTCCAGCCGCTTGCCGCCATCGGCCTCCTCCCACACGATCTCGGGCTTGCCGGCCTGGCGGCGCACGTCATCCTCGGTCGATTTGCCGATCTCGATGCCCTTGAATAGCTGGCTGTCCGGCTTCACGCTGTTCCACGTGTCGCGGGCCACGTTGCCGGCCTTTTTCATCGCTTCGTCCACTTTCTGCTGGTCGCAGCCGACCAGCGCAAGCAAGGAGGCAATCAGTCCCATGGTGGCAAGGCGTCTGCGCGACGCGTAAGTGAAGGTCATGGTGGTTATCGCTTGATGGCTTCCACAGGGTCGCCGGCCGGCTCGCTGGCCGACGCGGTGCCAGCGTCGGCAGCCGTGGACCGGCGCGGTGGGTCGGCGGCAAACAGGCTACTCCAGTTATTGAAGCGGCGGTTGAACAGCACCGACAGCCCGTTGATCGACCCGCCCTTGGCAATCAGCGACCAGCGGCGCGAGAACGCCCAGGTCAGCTTCACCACGTTCGACGCCGACGTCAGGCTCTGCTCGTAGCCCACGGAGATCTGCTCGGTCACGGCCTTGCCGACGCTGACCACCTGCTGGTCGTTCAGGCCCGCCGTGGACGGCCCGATCGAGAATTCGTCGATGCCGAGGTGCGAGACGATGCCCTTCCCCGCCCGGCCGCCGATCATGCCCAGCGCCGCGCCACCGAGCGCGCCGCCGCTCAACTGCCGCTGCTGGCCCGCCCCGGCGCTCTCCGCGCCGTAGCCGAACATCAGCCAAGACAGCTTGTCTTCCTCCGGCACATTCGGCTCCGACACCAGCCGCACGCGCGGAATCCGCACCGTGCCGGTGACCTCCACGCCCGCCTCCACCTCCTGGTTGCGGCGCATGGCGCGGATGTTGATGTTCGGATTGTCGATCGGCCCGTTGAAGTTGATGATGCCGCGCTCGATGTTGAGCTTGCGGCCGAACGCCTCGTACGTGCCATCCACCACGCGCACCGTTCCCGTGGCGCGCATCGGCGCCAGCGGCTCGCTCTTCACGCCGAGCTGGCCCGCGAGCTTGATGTCCGCGCCGGCGCCCCGGAAGCGGAAGTCGTCGCCCAGATCCACGGTGACGTCGATCAGCGGGCTGAAGCGGCTTGCCGGCTGGGACTCGGGCACCACCGGCGTGGCGGCGGTCTTGAGTTCGCGCTGGTCGCTGCGGCGCACCACCACCACGTCGTCGCCGAGCACCGGCGCGCCGGACTTGGGCAGGTCGAACAGGCCACGATCGACGCGGAACTTGCCGCGTATCGCAATCTGTTTGTTCTCGTTGGCGATGCCGGCCTCGCCCGAGACGATCAGCGTGCGCTCGGGGCTGGCAAATAGCTGGAGCTTGTCGGCCACGATCTTGGCGGTGAGGTTCGGGTCGGTCTCGCCCAGCTTGACGTTGCCGGTAGCCACCAGCGTGCCGTCTCCGCCCCGGAATCGCACTTCCTTCATTTCCACCGTGTTCTGGTCGAGCACGATATGGACCACGCCGTCGGTCAGGCGGATACCCTGGTCATACAGCGTCACGGCGATCTCGCTGCCGTCCAGGGTGCCGGTCAGCAGCGGATTGCCGACCGTGCCGCCGAGCCGCATCGCGGCGGCCAGCTTGCCCTCGAACGCGTACTGCGGGCCGGTCAGGGATTCCAGCGACTTCAACCGGGGGATGTCCGCCGACACTGTGCCGGCCAGCGTCGAAGCCGGCCCCACGGTCAGCAGCCCCTGCTCCTGCACCAGCCCTGCCGACGCATCGACGTCGATCTTGCCGATCCGTGCCGCCGTGGTGCCGCCGCGCAACGTGACCCGGTTGCCAACGAACTCGGCGCGCAGCGCGGTCTCGCCCAGCCCCAGCGTGGTCCAGCCCCGCCCGGCGCTGATCGAGGCGTCGCCACTGCGCCGGCGGATCTCGGCAAACCCGGTCGCCGTCTCGGCCAGGTTCAGGTTCCAGCGGCCGTCCAGCACGAGGTCCGAGCGCAGCGGCGGCGGCTCCCCGGTCAGCGTTTGCATCAGTTTCAAGATATTGGCCACCTCGACCCCATCGAGATTGCCCTGCGTGCGGATGCGGCCATGGTCGAACTCGAATCCGTCGATGTTGGCCGTGGCGCGCTCGAACAACAGCCGCGCCTGCCCGAGCCGGATGTGCTGGTCCGCCACCAGCAGCTGCGTCGGCGCCGCCAGCCGCACGATGGTCGTGCCGCGCAAGTCGAGCGTGCGGATGGTGCCGTTCCAGCCCTTGTCACCTTGCCACGCGCCCTGGCCAGCCAGCGTCAGCTGCATCGGCTGGCGGTTCACCGTGCCGGCCGCCTTGGCGTCGAAGGTGTGGTTGCCCTGCGTGCCGCTCAGGTTGGCATCGAGCGTATGGACGGTGGCCTGCGGCCCCTGATAGTCGCGCGCGGCGAGTTGCACGGACACGGTGCCGTCCAGGCCGCCGCGCAGTTCGGCATGCCCGCTGGCGCTGGCCACCTTGTGCGGGCCGATCACCAGCGCCTGCGCGCTGTAGTCGCCCACCACCTCGGGACGCTTGAGCGTGCCGGTGACCTCGGCGTCCAGCTTGGCGCGCCCGGCCACGCCGAACTTGAGGCGCTCCAGTTGCGGGGCATCGACATTGACCTTGAGCCGGTCGCCGCGCGCGCCGAAACTGCCGCGCAGGTTGACCTGATTGCCGGCCATCAGCAGGGACGCCTCGCTGGGCAGCAGCCGCTCGCCCTCAAGCCGGATCTTGCCGGTGCCGGTCATCGGCAGCCCGGCGTACTCGCTCTCGTGCAGACCGAAATCGAGCGCCACCCTGAGCACCCTGGCCAGCGAGCCCGTGGTCGAGAAATCGGCATTGATGCGGCCCGGCGCCACCTTGGCCAGCCGCGCCGGATCGAAATTGGCCAGCTTGCCCTTGAAGCTGAACGGCTGGGTGTCCTTGAGGCCGAGCTTGCCCTCGGCGGTCAGCGTGCCGGCGCCCAGCCCGGCGCGCAGCGCGGACAGCGTCACGGCGTCTTCGTCCACGCGCGCATCGGCGAACAGCTTCAGTTCGCCGCCGGCCAGGTCCAGCGCCACGCTCTGGCGGCCCGGCTCCAGCCGCAGGATCACCGGCCCGGAGAGATTGGTCGGCACCAGCGTTGTATACAGATCGGCCGCGTTGAGCCGGTGCACGTCGAGGTCGAAGCCGCCGCGTCCGTCGTGCAGCGCACCCTGCCCGACGATCTCGGCCTTGCCCGGCAGCGCGATGCGCAGGTCGCGCAGCGTCTGGGCCATCTCGCTGACCTCCACGCGCGCCCGCACGCTGTGCACCGGCAGCCGTTCCTTGTCGATGGGGCCGGGATCGAGGTTGCGCACGGTGACCTCGCCAGCCACGGCCAGCGGGTTGCGCGTGCGCCGCGCCGGCTGTGGCACCGGCGCGGAGGCCGATGCCGCCGAAGCCGCCGCCACCGCACTCGCCGTGGACTGCCCCGGCGCCGGCTGGGCGATCTGCGGCGGCGGTGCCACCGCTTCCACGGGGCGCAGCTCGGCATGCACGGTCAGGTTGGCCTGCGGCGCCGTGGGGCTGAACAGGCGCGGGTTGATCCGGTCCCCATCGATCAGCAGGTGGGTGAACGGCACCTTGCCGAACGGCGTCACGTCGATGCCGGCCCGCGCGCGGATGCGGTCGCCGGTGGCTTCCGCCTCGGCGCGCAGGGCGTCCAGCGCGCCGTTGGCCGTGGCCGATACGGCGAACGATTCGTCCTGCCAATGGCCCTCCAGCAGCGCCTCGGCGGAGAGCGCGAACGGCGCCTGCCCGGCAATCTGTGCGTTGGCCTGCAGCTTGCCGTACGGCGTGACGAGCTTGTCCACCACCACGCGGTGACGCATGCCATCGGAATGGAGCGCGCCGGCAAGATCGGAAAACACCTGCGGCGTGGCCGTTGCGGGCGGGCCCTGCAGCAGCGACAGTTCGGCAATCGTCAGCGTGTCGACGTCGATGGCCAGCGGCAACTCCAGCGACTTGGGCATCTGCGCCGGCCCGGTGTCCGGCGTGGGCGCGGACGGCGGCAGGCGCACGTCGATCTTGCCCAGGCGCAGCCATTCCACATGCAGGCGCGCCGGCGACCACGTCGCACTCCAGCGGCTATCGATCTTGTCGATGCTGACGCGCGTGTCGCCGCTGGCGTAGACCACATCGCGCAGCCGCAGGCCGCTGACGACCGTGCCGCCCTCGAACGTGCCGGCCAGCATGCCGGCGGAGAAGCGCGTGGCCAGCGTCCAGAGCTGGCGCGTGCCGGCCTCGGTGCGCAGCGCCACCACGGCGGTGGCGATGGCGGCGATCAGCAGCGCCAGCAGTACGGCCAGCGTCCAGCCGAGCACTCGCCAGACGCGGCGGCGTATTGGACGGGGGGGGCGCGGCGCGCGCGGTTCATCTTCATTGCGGCGGGGCACGGGTGGCATGTCCATATGCATCAGAACGCCACCCCAAGCGAGATATGCGGCCGGAACTGGTTCTGCTGGATGCCATAGGCGATGTCCAGCTGCACCGGGCCCACCGGACTGCGCCAGCGCGCGCCCACGCCCACGCCGTGATAGAGCTTCACGCCGTGCAGGTCGTTGGTGGCCGTGCCCATGTCCCAGAACGCCGCCACGCCCCATTCGGGCTTGAACCAGTACTGGTATTCCAGGCTGCCGGTGCCCAGGAAGCGCGCCGGCAGCACGCTGGCGCCGTTCGGCGTGCCGATCGACTGGTAGCTGTAGCCGCGGATGGAATCGGTACCGCCCGCGCGGAAGCGCAGCGAGGCCGGAATCAGCGCCGGATCGGCCGAGGTCATATTGGCACCCAGTTCCAGCCGGGCGATGAACAGGTCGCGGTTGCCCACTGGCACGTACTGGCGAATCCGGCCATACATGCGCAGGAAGGTGGCATCGCTCAGGATATTCTTGGCCGCCACCCCGATCTGCGTGCTGATGACGTTGCCCCGGCGCGGGAACACGGGGTTGTCCACGTCGCGGCGGGTCCAGGCGAAGGCCGGCACGAGCGCCTTCGAGATCTGCTCCGGCTGGCCGAACGGCACGAGGTTGTCGTAGTAGAAATCGAGCGACACGGTGGTGTCGTACTTCTCGCGCGAGCGCGAGCGCTTGAGGCCGGCGCGCCAGCTGGTCAGGTCGGTACTCTCGATGTCGATCGTGCGCTCGTAGCTGCTGTAGATGCTGTTGCGGTAGGTATGCGAGTCCGGCGGCATGGCCGCCTCGATAAAGCCGTACTGGCGCTTCTGCTCGATGCGCGCCTGGGTGTCGAGCACCCACGCGCGGTTGAACAGGTTGTAGTACGAGTAGCGGCCTTCCACCTGCGCGCCGGTATCGGTGGTGAAGCCGACACCGGAACTGACGCGGTGCGTCGGATATTCCCGCACGCGCACCTTCACGGGCGCCACCACGGTCTCGTCCTTCGCGGCGGCCTCGGCCGATTCGGCCGGCGTCGGCTCGGCCAGATCCACCTGCACATTGGAGAAGTACGGCTGGTTCTGGATCGCCCGCTGCAACTCCAGCAGCCGCTCTACGCGGTATGGCTCGCCCTCGCGGAGCGGGTTCACGTTGCGGACGATCTGTTCGGGATAGCGGCGCGTGCCCTCCACCTCGAGCGGCCCGAGCACGTAGGCCGGCCCGCTCTCGAAGCGCGCCGACAAATCGGCGGCATGCTCGTCCGGCTCCACCCGCGCGCGCGACGCCGTCTGCTTCGCGCCATAGTAGGTATGGCTTTGCAGGGCGACCAGCGCGTCTTCCTTGGCCTTGTCCCAGTCTGCCTGGCGGAACGGGTCGCCCACGGGCAGGCCCCACTTGGCGCGCATCTCGTTCACCTGCTGCGGGTTCTGCGTGGCGGCCGGGCCGGTCACCTCCAGGTCCACGCGCCGGATCAGCGTGCGCGCACCGGCGTCCACGCTGATATGGACCACGCGGCTGTCGCCCTCGCCGGTCACGGTGGCCTTGGTTTCGGGATCGAACCAGCCCTCGGTGGAGGCGAACTGGCGCACCTGCTCGCCCACGGTTTCCACCATGTAGGCGAACTGGTCTTCGGAAATGTCGGTGCGGGTGGTGTAGCGCGCGAGGTCGAGGTGTTCCTCGAGGATGTCCTTGAGGACCTTGGGGGCCTCGATCTCCACCTTGTAGGCGGCGCGGGCGGCCAGCGCCTCGGACGCCAGCAGCTGGATCAGCAGCCCGGCCAGCCCGAGCATCAGGGCCAGCCCTGCCCGGCGCAGGCGCGCGCGGCAACCGTCCCCGGCTTGGGGGGGCTGTGGGGGGCATTGCAACGCCCGGCTTGCGGCGCTCCTTGTGGCCACGTGACCCAAGTCGATCCTCATCCGTCCGTGTCGATCCGGCAAAGTCGCTATTTGACCACACCCGGCCCCGCGTCCGACGCCGGAATCGCGTCAAATTACACCGGAAACCGGCGCCCGGGGCCGCTTCCCGGTTCGCGCCCCGGACATCGTCCGCCGATTCCTCCTTGCCCGGTCGCCGATACGGTAAAATCGTGCCCCACTATTCCCCCACTCCGCCACCGGGCGGCGAGTTTCATCATGGCCATGTACGAATCGGAAATCACCCAGTTCATCAAGACGCTCAAGCAGGAACGTCCTGCCCTTGAAGCCGAGCAGCGCGAAGGCCGCGCCCTGCTGTGGGACAAGACCCCGATCGACCTCGAGGAACGCGCCCGCGCCAACGACTCGCGCGTGGCCCAGAAGCCGTACGTGTACTCGTCGGGCAACTAAGCCCGATTGAACCCGATCCCGGCCCGCCCGATCCCGAACCCGACCTGACCCGGATGCATCCGAGCGAGAAAGACGCGCAGGAAAAGCTGACGCTGCCCGTGGAGCTGCCAACCGTGGCGCCCGCCGGCGGTGCGGCCTCGACCAGCCCCGGCGACATGGTCGACGGCATGGCCTTCGCGCGCCTGTACGGCGAGCCGCTGTTCAAGCTGCCGCAGGACCTCTACATCCCGCCCGACGCGCTCGAGATCTTCCTGGAAGCATTCGAAGGGCCGCTGGACCTCTTGCTGTACCTGATCCGCAGGCAGAACTTCAACGTGCTGGACATTCCGATGTCCCAGGTGACGCGTCAGTATCTTCTGTACATCGAGCAGATCCGCAAGACCAACCTCGAGCTGGCTGCCGAATACCTGCTGATGGCCGCGATGCTGATCGAGATCAAGTCGCGCATGCTGCTGCCGGTGAAGAAGGCCGACAGCGACGACGAAGCCGAGGATCCCCGCGCCGAACTGGTCCGCCGCCTGCTCGAATACGAGCAGATGAAGCTGGCCGCGCAGCGGCTGGACACCGTGCCGCAACTCGGCCGCGACTTCCTGCGCTCGCAGGTCTATATCGAGCAGAGCCTGTCGCCGCGTTTCCCGGACGTGGAAACGATTGACCTGCAGTCCGCCTGGGCTGACGTGCTCCGGCGCGCCAAGCTCAACCAGCATCACAAGATCTCGCGCGAGGAACTCTCCGTGCGCGAGCACATGAGCCAGATCCTGCGGCGTTTGCAGCACTCCAGGTTCATGGAGTTCACCGAACTGTTCGACGACGCCATCCGCTCCGGCAAGGGCGTGCCGGTGGTGGTGGTGAACTTCATCGCCATGCTGGAACTGTCGCGCGAGGCCCTCGTCGAGATCACGCAGGCCGAGCCGTTCGCACCAATTTATGTGCGATTGACGTACACGCCGACCTGATTCCCACGGGTCAAGCCGCCGAGGCGGCATTTCGAATGGCGCGGATGCTCTACAATCCGCCGACAACCGGCCATCCCCCGTTTCAGCGATTTCAAGAGCCGGTGCACCCCGGGCACGCACCCGGGCGCTCTCCTACCACGACAGCACACCACGTACATGAAAGTCATTTCCTCTATCCAAGAGCTGCGGGACCAGTTGCGCGGGCAGAATCGCGCGGCGTTTGTCCCCACCATGGGCAACCTGCATGAAGGCCACCTGTCGCTGATGCGCCTGGCCCGCCAGCATGGCGACCCGGTGGTGGCATCGATCTTCGTCAACCGGCTGCAGTTCGGCCCGAACGAGGACTTCGACAAGTACCCGCGCACGCTGCAGGACGACATCGAAAAGCTGCAGAGGGAAGGCGTCTACGTGCTGTTCGCGCCCACCGAGCGCGACATGTACCCGGAGCCGCAGGAATACCGCGTGGAGCCGCCGCACGACCTGGGCGACATCCTCGAAGGCGAGTTCCGCCCCGGCTTCTTCAAGGGCGTGTGCACGGTGGTGATGAAGCTGTTCTCGTGCGCCCAGCCGCGCGTGGCCGTGTTCGGCAAGAAGGATTACCAGCAGCTGATGATCGTGCGCCGCATGGTCAAGCAGTTCGCGCTGCCGATCGACATCATCCCGGCGGAAACCATCCGCGCCGAAGACGGCCTCGCGCTGTCGTCGCGCAACCGCTACCTGACCGAGACCGAGCGCGCCGAAGCACCGATGCTCTATAAGTCTCTCCATGAAGTGCGCGATACGGTACTCGCGGGCGACAAGGTCGACCTGCTCCAGGTGGAAGCCGATGCCGTCACCAAGCTGGCCGCGCGCGGCTGGAAGCCCGACTACGTGTCCATCCGCAAACGCGAAAACCTGCAAGCCCCCACCCGCGAGGAATTCGCCGCCGGCGAACCGCTGGTCGTGCTGACCGCCGCCAAACTGGGCGCGACGCGGTTGATCGATAACCTCGAGATTTGAGGTTTCAGCTTCTTGCTGCAAGAGAGCCCGCCATTGCGCGGGCTTTTTTTCGGCCCATCGGTAATGCATTTGCATTGCTCATGTAATGCAAATGCATTACCATGACGGCATTGTGTTGAGGAGTTCCACCATGCCGCTCGTGTACCACGCGCCCGAGGAGGCCGTTGTCGAGGCGGAATCGTCGCTGACCGACCGATTCCAGACCACCGTGCCCGACGTCATCCGGCGCGCGTTGAAACTTGAGCGCCGCGACAAGATCCGTTACGTGGTGCGGCCAAGTGGCGAAGTCGTCATGCAGCGAGCAACGGGCGCGACGGTATCCCATGACCCGGCACTCGCCCCCTTCCTGGACCTGCTGGAGCGCGACATCGCCCAGCATCCGGAACGCCTGCGTGCGCTGAGCGTGGATCTGCTGGCCCGGATCGACGAACTCACGCGTCAAATCGGGATCGACCTCGACGCCCCGCTGCCGGACGAAGACTGATGGCAGAGCCGCAAACCGAGACCCCGGTCGTCAACGGGTGGCGGTTGTACGCCCATCCGTTGTTCATCGATCAACTGACGTCGCTGACCATCACCGTCGAGGGGCTGGCAAGAAAAGATCCGGAAGGCTATCGGCAGAAGAACGCCGCGAAGCGGCTCAGGGCGATCTTCGAGTTGATGATGAACAGGATTCCGTCCGACCCGTCGAACGCCGAATACCGGCTCGGGGGGACGCTGGGCGACACGCACAAGCACTGGTGCCGCGCGCGGTTCTTCCAGCAGTACCGGCTGTTCTACCGCTTCAACGCGCAGCAGAAGGTCATCGTGTTTGGCTGGGTCAACGACGAGACCACCAAGCGCGCCTACGAAAGCAAGACCGATGCGTACCGCGTGTTCGCGAAGATGCTGGCGAACGGCAATCCGCCCGACGACTGGGACAGCCTGCTGGCCGCGGCGCAACTGGCCGAGCGAGAGCTTGCTGGCCTCGTCACGCCGCTGCGCAGTGTCTCGATGAACTAACCCCCCGCTCACCCCGCCCGCAGCATCCTCTCCCGTTCCCGCGCCAGATGGCGGCGGTGGCCGCTGCGGCGTTTCCACCAGATCAGCACGCCGGTGATGGCGAAGATCAGGGGGATCAGGCCGAAGGCGGTGATGAAGGCGCGGCCCGGGGTGCCGAAGGCTTCGCCGGAGTGCAGCGGGTACAGCCAGGTGATGAGGGTGTCGCCGGACGGCGTTTCCGCAGCCAGCGGGTCGCGGGCGCCGAGGCGCTGGCCCGTGTAAGCGTCCAGCCAGAGGCGCGTGGAGCCGCTGTCGTTACGGACTTCGCCGGGCTGGCGCACGCGCATCTCATAGGAATCGCCCGGCTTGCGGGGCAGGCCGATGCGCGTGACCAGCGCGTTCGGATACTCGCGCTGGGCGGCCGTCATGGCCTGGGCCGGGGTGATCGCGTGCACGCCAGCCGGCGGCGTGGCCGACTGCGGCTTGTCGTTGGGGCTCACCGTCATCACGCTACTGATGATCGGCGTGACCCACTTCGGCAAATTCAGGTACCAGCCCGAGAACGCGATGGTGGCCAGCACCGGCGCCACGAAGATGCCGCCCGCCCGGTGCAGCGTGTAGGTGAAGCGCGACCACGAGCCGCCGTGCGCAATGCGCACCGACTGCTTCAGCCCGCGCGCCGTCAGCTTCGGCAGCCACAGCACGATCCCCACCAGCACCAGGATCAGCAGCATCATGCCGCCCACGCCGGTGATGGTCTTGCCGGTCTCGCCGCTCAGCAGGTAGCGATGCAGGTGGAACAGCGTCGGCATCAGTTGCTGGCGCGACAGCCCCGGAATGCCCCAGAACCGCTCACCCTTCACGGTCAACGTGATCGGATCGATCATCACCTGCCGCGAGCGCCCCAGCCCGGCCTCGGGCCCCTTGAGCGGGTAATAGGCGGTGAACACGCCGTGCTCGTGCGTGGGCAGCATCAGCAGGTTCGGCTTGCCGTACTGCGGGTCGGCCATCAGCTTGGCGGTCACCGTCTCCACCGTGGCCGCACCCACCGGAATCCGCGCCGACGAGGACGCCACGAGCAGGTCCGGGTTGAGCCAGGTGTCCAGTTCCTCGCGCCACGCAATCATGGTGCCGGTCAGGCCCATCAGCACGAACAACAGGCCGAAAGTCAGGCCGATATAGAGATGGAGCTTGAGGAAGACGGTACGAAGACGGCCGGAGACCATGGTGTCAGGGGCGGATTGGGGATTGTAGAGTGCCGCATCAGTCACTAAATAACGTGCCGATCCACCACACCGGAGGCGACCGCTCGGCATCTGTGGGGCAGCCCGCAAATGCAAATGCGAAGAATTCGCGATTCTAACAGTGGCACGTTAAGATCGGTGGTCGTGCGGTGGCGTTGCCGTCGTGCGCCGCCCACACCTGCCCCGCCATGTCCGATATCGAACTCACCCCCGCCACGGCCGCCGACGCGGACCTGCTGGCCGCGCTCCACACCGACAGCTGGCGCCACGCCTATGCCGGCCTGATTCCCACCGAATACCTGGATATACATGCCCCGGCCGAGCGCCTCGCCACCTGGCGCGCACGCATGCTGGAGGACGCCGAGGCGCCGCTGATCGTCACCATCCTGCGCGTGGACGGCAAGCCGGCCGGCTTCAGTTGCCTGATGCCGCTGGCCGAACCGGGCTACGGCATCTACCTCGACAACCTCCATGTGATGGCCGATTACCAGGGCTTCGGCCTCGGCAAGCGGCTAATGACGCACTGCGCCGCGCGCGTGGCCTACGAATGGCCCGGCAAGCCCCTGTTTCTCTATGTGCTGGATGGCAACGCCCAGGCGCGGGCGTTCTACCAGGCGCTGGGCGGCGAGGAATCGGCGAGTTTCGACGACCCGTTCCCCGGCACCGACCTGATGGTGCCGATCCGCCGGGTGACGTGGGTCGATGTGGACGCGCTGTTGCGGCGGCTGACCGGGAGTTCAGGCGGCTGAAGGGGAAGGCGCGGCAGGCTGCATCGCCGAACCCCCATCGAGCCAGTGCAAAATCGGCTGCCACTGCTCCCAATCCCGCGCCACGCGTGACGGCGCCACGTCCCACAGCGTCAGCCCGTGCGCGGCCAGTTGCACGTAGTTCTGCGTATCGCGCAGGTAGCCGAGCACCGGCAAGCCAAGACCTTCGACAAATCGTTGCAATTGCTCGGCCGCGCGCGTGCGCATGTCCACGCGCATGCCGATCACGCCGACGGCTACCTCGCCGTGGCGCACGCGCTTTTCATCGGCCAGCTTGGTGAGGAAGTCCTGGGTGGCGAGGATGTCGAACATCGACGGCTGCAGCGGCACCACCACGCGGTGCGCCAGCTTCATGACATCGCCGAAGCGCCAGCCGTGCAGGCCGGCCGGGGTGTCCAGCACCACGTGGGTGGTGCCCTTGGGTGGCCGGGCGATGTGATCGCCATTGATTTCCCAGGTGCGGATGGGCGGCGCGGCGGCCGGACGCAGCCCCAGCCAGGCGCGCGAGGACTGCTGGCGATCCGTGTCGCCCAGCATCACGGCATGGCCGTGGCGGGCGAAATAGCCCGCCAGATTGGTGGCCAGCGTGGTCTTGCCCACGCCGCCCTTGGGATTCGCGATCACGACTACCGGCATGAAAAGCTCCAGGAACCGATGGCTGCGATAGTCTACCGGCTCGGCGCCCCGGACTGAACGGTCAGGACTGCCTGGAAAGCGGTCCGAGCAACGCAGCCAGGTCGAGATGGGCGGCCATGGTGTCCGCCAGCCGGTCGATCGATGCCTCCCGCAGCGCGTCGAGGTCCACCCCCTCCGCGTGCCGCAAACCGGCCCAGCGCAACAGCGCGCCGCACGCGGCGGGGTCGTCGAACAGGCCGTGGACGTAGGTCGCCAGCACCTGATCGTCGTCCGAACGGGCGCCATCGGGCCGCCCGGCCCCATCGCCCGAAATGTTGTCTTCCAGCCACAAAGCGGGCCGATCCAGCGCCGCCCCCTCGGTCACGCCGAGGTGGATCTCGTAGCCGCGTACCGGCGCCGCGTCATCGCCCGCCAGCCGGCCGCCGACCTGCCGCAACTGCTTTTCCGGGGCCAGCGTGGTGTCGAAGTCGAGCCAGCCGAGGCCATCGCTGCTGCCGGCCGGGCCTTCACGGCCGTCCGGGTCATGAATCCGCCGGCCCAGCATCTGCATGCCGCCGCAGATGCCGATCAGCTTGCCGCCATAGCGCAGATGCCGCGCCAGCGCGTGGTCCCAGCCGTTGGCGCGCAGGAAGGCCAGGTCCGCGCGCACACTCTTGCTGCCGGGCAGGATCACAAGGTCCGCCGGCGGCACCGGCATGCCCGGGCCGATGAAACGCAGGTCCACGCCGGGATGGGCGCGCAGGGCGTCGAAATCCGTATGGTTCGAGATACGCGGTAGCACCGGCACGATCACGCGCAGCACGTCATCGCCTTCCCGGGCGGGCTGGGCGTCGATGATCGCGTCCTCGGCATCGAGGTGCAGCCCGTGCAGGTAAGGCAGCACGCCGAACACCGGCTTGCCGGTGCGCGCGGTAAGCCAGTCAAGCCCCGGCTCCAGCAGGCGGATATCCCCCCGGAAGCGGTTGATGATGAAACCGGTCACGCGCGCGCGCTCGGTCTCGGACAGGCAATCGAGTGTACCTACCAGATGGGCAAACACGCCGCCCCGGTCGATATCGGCGACGAGCACCACCGGGCAGTCCACCCGCTCGGCAAACCCCATGTTCGCGATGTCGCGGTCGCGCAGGTTGATTTCGGCGGGGCTGCCGGCGCCCTCCACCAGCACCACTTCGTACGCCTGTTTCAGGCGGTCGTGGCTCTCCAGCACGGCGGCCATCGCCTGCGGCTTGTAGGCGTGATAGGCGCGGGCGTCCAGGTCCATGCGCGCGCGGCCGTGGATGATGACCTGCGCGCCGATGTCGCTGCTCGGCTTGAGCAGCACCGGGTTCATGTCCGTATGGGGGGCGAGCCCCGCCGCCTGCGCCTGCAACGCCTGCGCGCGGCCGATCTCGCCGCCATCGACGGTCACCGCGCTGTTCAGCGCCATGTTCTGCGGCTTGAACGGCACCACCGCCGCACCGGCGCGCGCCAGCACGCGGCACAGCCCGGCGACGATGGTGCTCTTGCCTGCATCGGAGGTGGTGCCCTGGACCATCAGGGTGCCGCGCAGGGCACGCCCGCCGGCCAGCGGCGCAGCGCTGGAAATAGTTTTCGATTGCATGGCGCGATTATCGCAGCGTCGTTGCCCGGCCGGTGCGCCACGCGCGGTGGCCCTGCAAGTTCCATGCGTGCGGGCACCGCATGCCGCCGCTACAATACGCCGGATGGAAACCAAGGCCATCGCCAAGTCACTCGGCATCACCGGACCCGCCGACCCCGCGTCGGCCGGCGCCGCCGTTGCCAGCACGCCCGAGACGGAGACCGCGCCGCAGCCGCAGGCCGGTACGGCGGTCCCGCGCATGCTCACGCTGGTGCTGGGCGGGGCGCGCTCGGGCAAGAGCCATTTCGCCGAACAGCTCGCCACGGACCACGCCACGCTGACGTGCGGCCCGGTGACCTACATCGCCACCGCGCGCCATGACGCCGAGCCGGCCGACGAGGAAATGGAGCTGCGCATCGCGCTGCACCGCGCCCGCCGCCCGGCCGACTGGGCGCTGGTGGAGGAGCCGGTACACCTAGCCGACGCCCTTTACGCGCACGCGCGCCATGACGGCTGCATCCTCGTCGATTGCGTCACGCTCTGGCTCAACAACCTGATCTTCGACGAGAACCGCGCCTACCCCGAGTACGGCGTGATTACCCCGCCGCCCGCCTTCACCGAGGAAATCGACGCGCTGCTCACCGCGCTGCCGATGCTGCCGGGCCACGTGATCCTGGTCTCCAACGAGATCGGCTTCGGCGTGGTGCCCACGGGCGCCATCACCCGTTTCTACGTGGACGAACTGGGCCGCCTGAACCAGAAGCTGGCCGCCGCCGCAGACCGCGTGCGCCTGCTCGTGGCCGGCATTCCGGTTGCGGTCAAGGGCGCCGACCCCGCGTGATCTTCCCACCATGTTGATGATGTCCTGGGCGGCCTGCGTGGCCGCCGCGCTCGCCGGCGTGCTGCTGGACCGCTGGCTGGGCGAGCCGCGCCGCTGGCATCCGCTGGTCGGCTTCGGCCGTCTGGCCGCCGCGCTGGAAGCGCGTCTTAATCGCCCCGCATGTTCCTCACTACGCCAACGCACCGCCGGACTGCTGGCCTGGGCGACGATGGTGCTCGTGCCGGCCGCACTGGCCTGGGGGCTGGTCGCGCTTGCGCAGCAGGCGCACCCGGCGCTGGCCTGGGCGCTGCACGCGGTGGCGCTCTACGCGGCGCTGGGCGCGTGCAGTCTGACGCAGCACATCGCGCCGATTGCCGCCGCGCTGGCGCGCCATGACCTGGTCGATGCCCGCCGGCTGACCGCGCGCATCGTCTCCCGCGACACCACCGATGCCGACGCCGAGGCGCTGGCCCGTGCCGCCTGCGAATCGGCGCTGGAAAACGGCAACGATGCGATCTTCGGCGCGCTGTTCTGGTTCTTTATCGGCGGCGCCCCGGCGGCGATCGTGTTCCGGCTCGCCAATACGCTCGACGCGATGTGGGGCTATCGCACGCCGCGCCTGCTGCATTTCGGCTGGGCCGCCGCGCGGATCGACGATGGCCTCAACCTGATCCCCGCCCGGCTGACCGCGCTGACCTATGCGCTGCTCGGCGCTACCGGGCAGGCGCTGCGCTGCTGGCGCACGCAGGCGCCCGCGTGGTCCAGCCCCAACGCGGGTCCGGTGATGGCGGCCGGCGCCGGCGCGGTGGGCGTGGCGCTCGGTGGCGGCGCGCGCTATCACGGCGAGTGGGAGGAGCGCCCGCCCCTCGGCGTGGGCGAGCGGCCCGGCGCGGCCCATGTCGATGCCTGCCTGCGGCTGGTGCAACGCACGCTGTGGCTCTGGCTCGGGCTGGCGATGCTGAGCGTGCCGCTGGCGATGACGATGGGGATGGCCCCATGACCGCCATCGCCCCGATCCGCCATGGCGGCAACCTGCTCGCCGCCGCGCGCCGTTATGGCCGGCCCGTGGCCGAATGGCTCGACCTGTCCACGGGCATCAATCCGGACGGCTACCCGGTGCCGCCGCTGCCCGCCGAGGTCTGGCAACGGCTGCCGCAGGATGACGACGCCCTGGCGGACATCGCCGCGCGCGCCTACGGCGGTGCGCACGCGTTGCCGGTCGCCGGCTCGCAGGCGGCCATCCGCACGCTACCGCGCCTGCTGCGGCCCGGGCGGGTGGGCATTGCCGCGCTCGGGTACAGCGAGTACGCCCCGGCGTTCGCGCTGGCCGGGCACACGGTCGTGCCGCTCGATGAAGCCGATTTCGCCCGGGTCGATCTGGCCGATGACCTCGACCATCTGGTGGTCGTGAATCCGAACAACCCCACCGCACGGCTGCTGCCGGCGCAGACGCTGCGCCACTGGCATCGGCAAGTGGCGGCCCGGCACGGCACGCTGGTCGTGGACGAAGCCTTCATGGATGCGCTGGCCGCGCCGTCGCTGGTGGCGGACGCCGCCGCGCCGGGCCTCGTCGTGCTGCGCTCGCTCGGCAAGTTCTACGGGCTGGCGGGCGTGCGCTGCGGCTTCGTGTTCGCGGCGCCGGACCTGCTCGCGGCACTTGGCGATCAGCTCGGCCACTGGACCGTCTCCGGACCGGCGCGCGCCGTCGCCCAGCATGCCCTCACCGATGCCGATTGGCAGCACGCCGCGCGCGTCAGGCTCGCCGCCGCTGGCCAGCGGCTGGCCATGCTGCTGCGCGAACACGGGCTGGCCCCGGTGTCACAGCCGCTGTTCAGCTGGATCCCCGATGCCCGCGCGCCGGCCCTGCACGCGGCGCTGGCGCAGCAAGGCGTGTGGACCCGGCTGTTCGATGCGGCCGGCGGCTGCCCCGCCAGCCTGCGCCTGGGCCTGCCACCCGATGACGAACCCTGCTGGCGCCGGCTTGACCGCGCGCTGGCCGATGCCACCTCCTCTCTCGCACCCTGACATGACGAAGTCCACCGCCGCGCTGGCCCTGCTTGCCGCGCTCCTGACCTCCACCGCCCACGCGGCCGTTTCGGTCATCGACGATGCCGGCAACACCGTGACGCTGGCCCAGCCCGCGCGCCGCATCGTCTCGCTGGCGCCGCATGTAACGGAGCTGCTCTACGCCGCTGGCGGCGGCGACCGCATCGTCGGCACGGTCTCCTACAGCGACTACCCGCCGCAGGCGCGCGACCTGCCGCGCGTGGGCGACAACAAGGCGCTGGACCTCGAACGGATTGCCGCGCTGAAGCCGGACCTGATCGTGGTCTGGCGCCACGGCAACGCGCAGAAGCAGACCGACCGCCTGCGCGCGCTCGGGCTGCCGCTGTTCTACAGCGAGCCGCGCAAGCTCGAATCGATCCCGGAAAACCTGGAGAAGCTCGGCAAGCTGATGGATACCGGCCCGGTGGCCACGCGCGCCGCCGCGGACTTCCGCCAGCAGGTGGAGACGCTGCGCAAGACCTACGCCAACCGGCCGCCGGTGACGGTCTTCTATCAGGTCTGGCAGCAGCCGCTGATGACGCTGAACGGCCAGCACATGGTCAGCGACATGCTGGCGCTGTGCGGCGGGCGCAACCTGTTCGGGAGCGAGCCGCCGCTGGTGCCGACCGTGTCCGTGGAAGCGGTGGTGGCCGGCAACCCCGAGGCGATGATGACGGCGGGCATCGGCGCCACGCGGCCGGACAAGCCACTGGCGGATTTCTCGATGTGGGAAAAATGGAAGTCGGTGACGGCGGTGGCGCGCAACAACCTGTTCATCATCGACGGTGACCTGGTCAACCGCGCCGGCCCGCGCGTGGTGCAGGGCGCGGCCGAGATCTGCAAGGATCTCGATATCGCGCGCTCGCGCCGGCCGTCCTGACTCAGATTCGTACTCGTTCGACCGAATTCGATCTAGTTCGACAGCCGGTTCCACCAGCCGAGCCGTGCGCCCATGCCATCCGCACCATCCAGATGGAAGCGGCACGTGGCCCCAAAGCCCAATTCCCACCCCAGCGTGCGCGCCAGCGGCAGGCCCAGCCAGTGCGCAGCCAGCATGCGGATGGGGCCGGCGTGGGTCACCACCCAGAGGCAGCCCCCGGCGTCGGCCGGCAGCGATCCGGCCCAGTCCACCACGCGCGCCATGACCTGCGCGGCGCTCTCGCCGCCGTGCGGACGCGCCGCCATCAGGTTGGCCGCCCAGTGATCGAGATCGGCGCGGTCGATGGTCGCCCACTCCCGCCCTTCCCACTGGCCGAAGTCCAGCTCCCGCAGGCGCGGTTCGATTTCCGGATGGATGCGGGTGTCGATGCCGTGGGACAAGGCCGACGCCGTGTCGCGCGCGCGGGCCGCCGGGCTCGTCAGGATGCGGTCCGGCCGCAGACCGTCCAGCGTGGCGACGATCCGCTCGGCGGGCGGCGAGACGGGCAGCGCCAGCGCGAGGTCCAGCGCGCCGTAGCAGATGCCCGGCGCCACTTCCGGCCGGGCGTGGCGGATCAGGACCACGTCCATGCGGCCGCCACGAGGTAGATCGACAGTTCGCCGCATTGCTGCGCCATGCCGAGGCAATCGCCGGTATAGCCGCCCAGCCGGCGCACGAAGTACGCGCCCAGCGCCGCGCGCACGACAACCAGCACGACGATGGCCACGCCCGCGAATGTCGGCCCGAGCAGCGCCAGCGGCGCCACGCCGCAGACCAGCGCGAACAGCAACCCGGCCCCGGCCAGCCGCTGCGCCACCGGCTTGGCCTTGCCCTCCGCGCGCACATAGTCGTGCGTGGCGAGGAAGGAGATGGCCATCGCCCGGCTCGCGCCATGGCCGGCCACCAGCACCGCCAGCAGCACGGCCAGCCCGCCCGCCTCGCCCGTGGCCAGCAGCAATTGCCACTTGAGCAGCAGCGCCATGACGATGGCGATGGCCCCGAAGGCGCCCACGCGCGAGTCGTGCATGATGGCCAGCACGTCCTCGCGCCGATAGCCGCCGCCGAAGGCATCCACGCAATCGGCCAGACCATCCTCATGGAACGCGCCGGTCAGCAGCAGCGTGGCGATCATGCCCAGCGCCACCGCCACGGGCGCGCTCCACAACGCCAGCGCGCCCCAGGTGACCAGCGCGCCGGCCACGCCCACCAGCAGACCCACCAGCGGAAAGTAGCGCGCCGCCGCGTTGAGGTAGTGCGGCTGGAAGCCGACCCAGCCGGCCAGCCGCTGCGGCAACGGCACGCGCGTGAAGTAGCCGAGGGCGGTCAGGAAGAAGCGCAGTTCGTCGGCCATGGTCGGGTCCTGGGACGGATCAGGCGGTGCCGGCGCTCACGCCGGCACCGCTGAACGTCGCCATTTCCTTAAGGAACGCCGCCGCCGACGCCACCAGCGGCCACGCCAGCGCCGCGCCGGTGCCTTCGCCCAGGCGCAGGTTCAGGGCCAGCAGCGGTTCGGCGCCGAACTCGGCCAGCAGGGCCTTGTGGCCGCGCTCATCGGAACAATGCGAGAACACGCAGTACTGGAGCACGGTCGGGTCGATCCGTGCCGCCACCAGCAGCGCGGCGGAGGCGATGAAGCCATCGACCAGAATCACCATGCGGCAGGCGGCGGCGGCCAGGTAGGCGCCGGTCATCGCCGCGATCTCGAAGCCGCCGAAGGCGGCCAGCACGTCCAGCGGCGCGGTGACCTCGGCGTGGCGGGCCAGCGCGCGCTCGAGGATCTCGCGCTTGCGGGCCACGCCGGCGTCGTCCAGCCCGGTGCCGCGCCCGGCGCAGTCGGCCAGCGGCAGGCCGGTCAGCCGGCTCATCAGGCAGGCGGCGGCGGAGGTGTTGGCGATACCCATCTCGCCGAAGCCGATCACATTGGTGCCCTGCTCCGCATGGCGCAGCACGCGCGCCATGCCGGCCTGGATGGCCGCGCCAGCCTGCGCCGGCGTCATCGCGGCTTCCTCGACGAAATTGCGCGTGCCGTCCGCCACGCGGCAGTTGACCAGCCCCGGCGCGGCCGGCAGCGGCGCGCGCACGCCGGCATCCACCACTTCCAGCACCATGCCGTGCTGGCGCGTGAAGACATTGATCGCCGCGCCGCCGCCGAGGAAGTTCAGCACCATCTGGGCCGTGACTTCGGGCGGGAAAGCGCTCACGCCGGCATCGGCCACGCCATGATCGCCGGCAAACACGATGATGGTCGGGCGGGTCAGCACCGGCTGGGTCTCGCCCCGGATCAGGCCGATCTGCATCGCCAGCGACTCCAGCCGGCCCAGCGAGCCGGGCGGCTTGGTCTTGTCGTCGATGGCGGCCTGGAGCGCGGCACGCAGCGAGTCATCGAGCGGGGCGATCGGGGGAAGTTGCAGGGGGGTGTCGGTGAAGGTAGACATCGTCATTTCCGCAGTGTCTTTACATTTCTACGCCGCGCTGGGCCTTGATGCCCTGCTGGAACGCGTGCTTGACCGGGGTCATCTCGGTCACGGTGTCGGCGGCCTCGACCAGCGCCGGCGGCGCGCCGCGGCCGGTAATGACCACGTGCTGCATCGGCGGACGGGCGCGCAGGTCGGCAATGACCTGCTCCACGTCGAGGTAGTGCAGCTTCAGCGCGATATTCAGTTCATCGAACAGGACCAGCCCGATGGCCGGATCCTGCAGCATGCGCCGGGCGATTTCCCAGGCGGCCTCGGCCTTGGCCACGTCGCGCGCGCGGTCCTGGGTCTCCCAGGTGTAGCCCTCGCCCATCACGTGGAACTCGCAGGCTTCCGGAAAACGCTGGAGGAACATCTCCTCGCCGCTCGGGATGGCGCCCTTGATGAACTGCACCACGCCCGTGCGCATGCCGTGGCCCATCGCGCGCACGACCATGCCGAAACCCGAGCTGGACTTGCCCTTGCCGTTGCCGGTGGTGATCACGATCACGCCGCGCTCGGTCTGCGCGGCGGAGATCTTGGCGTCCACCACTTCCTTCTTGCGCGCCATGCGGGCCTTGTGGCGGGCGTCGCGGCCGGCATCGTCTGGGGTGTCGGGCGTTTCCGGGGTGTCCGGCGGGTTGTTGTCGATATCGCTCATTTACGAATTTCCAGTCATCCCATCGGGAATCAGCGCCGTATGGAGGCCGTCGCTGACGCTGACGATGGGGGTGCGCAGCGCGCGGGAGCACTGCGCGGGGGTGAGGACATCCGGCGCGGGGCCGTGCAGCGCCTGACCGTCTTCGGACATCAGCAGCGCATGCGTGGCGTAGCGGCGCGCCAGGTTGAGATCGTGCAGGATCACGACGGCCGCGTGGCGGCCTGCCGTGGTCAGGCGGCGCAGCAGTTCCAGCACGAGGATCTGGTGGCGCAGGTCGAGGTGGGCCACCGGCTCGTCCAGCAGCAGCAGCGGCGCCTGCTGGGCCATGGCGGCGGCCAGCGACACGCGCTGGCGCTCGCCGCCGGAGAGCGTGAGGACGTCGCGCGTGGTCAGGGCGTCGAGGTCGAGTTCGGTCATGACGTCGCGCACCACGCGGTCATCGTCGCCCTGGCCCCAGCCCCAGCCGCTCATGTGCGGATGACGTCCCACGCGCACGGCGTCCTGCACGGCCATCGAGAAGGTGTCGTGCACGGCCTGCGGCAGGTAGGCGCGCTGGCGGGCGAGCGCGGCTGGCGCGGCGCGGGTGACCGGGATGTCGTCGATGCGCACCTCGCCGCCCTCGGGCGCGCGCAGGCCGGCCAGCACGCCCATCAGCGTGGACTTGCCCACGCCATTGGGGCCGACCACGCACCAGAACTCGCCCGGCGCGATGGCCATCGACAGATGCTCCACCAGCACGCGCGACCCGGTGCGCAGGGCGACATCGCGCAGGTGCAGGCTGGGACAAGGCGCGAGCGGCGTAGACCAATGGTTCATCGCGGCCTCCGCAGCAACAGATAAAGGAAGGTCGGCACGCCGAGCAGCGCGGTAATCACGCCCACCGGCAGTTGGGTCGGGGCGATCACGGTACGGGCGATCAGATCCGCCGCCATCAGCAATGTGCCGCCCAGCAGCACCGAGGCCGGCAGCAGCAGCCGCTGGTCGTTGCCCCAGGCCAGCCGCACCATATGCGGCACGACCAGGCCGACGAAGCCGATCGACCCCGCCGTGGTGATCGCCGCCGCGATGGCGAACGAGGCGATCAGGAAGGTGGCCAGCCGCACCCGGCCCACCTGCACGCCCAGCGATTGCGCCACGGTCTCGCCGAGCAGCATCACGTTGAGCGAGCGGGCCATCGGCATGGCCAGCGCCAGCGCCACGGCCAGCGTGGCCAGCGCGGCGCCGTAGCTGGCGGTGCCGCCGAGGTCGCCCGTCAGCCAGAACAGCATGCCGCGCAGCCGCGATTCCGGCGCGATGGCCAGGATCAGCGTGATCAGCGCGCCCCAGCCGGCGGCCAGGATCACGCCGGTCAGCAGCAGGCGGGCGCCCGCCTCGTGGTGGCCGCCCTGCACGCGCGGGTGCAGCAGGTCCCGGCGCGCCAGCGAAGCCACCAGCACCATCGACAGCAGCGCCCCGCCGGCGGCGCCGGCCTGCACGGTCCACAGCGGCAGCATCAGCAGCATCGCCAGTAACGCGCCGGTGGCGGCGCCGCCCGAGACGCCTAATACATAGGGCTCGGCCAGCGGGTTGCGCAGCAGCACCTGCATCAGCGCGCCAGAGAGCGCCAGCAGGCCGCCGCACGCGAACGCGGCGACGGCACGGGGGAGTCGCAATTCCCTGACAATCGCGCCGGCCATGCCGGCATCGGTGGCGGTCAGGGCCTGCCAGAGCTGCGAGGCATCGAGCGATACGCTGCCCAGCGCGAGCGACAGGCCGAACACGGCCAGCCCCGCCAGGGCGAGGACCAGCCAGACGGCCAGCGCGCGGCGCGCCTCAGCCATGGCGGACCCCGCCCGGGCGCGGCGCCTTGCCGGGCCTCATTTCTGGCGCCATCCCAGCGTGACGAACCCCGCCCGGCCCTGCGTGGCGTACGGATAGGCGAGCTGGTAGTTCTTGTCGAACAGGTTTTCCACGCGGGCGGCGACGAACCATTGCTTGTCGATGTTGTAGCGGGCGGTGAGGTTCAAGATACCGTATCCGCCCAGCCGGCGCGAGCCGTTGTCCATCCGCGACGACGACACCAGCCACTCGCCCCCGAATCGGAAATCGCCGAAATTCCGGCCCACATCGAACGACGCATGGCGGCGCGCGCGGCGCAGCAACTGGGTGCCGTTGGTCTCATCGACCGGATTCTGGAAGGTCACGCTGGCGCCGACATCGGTGCCGAGCAGGTTGGCGCGCCAGGACGCCTCCACCCCCTGCACCTTGGCCTTGTTGACGTTCTGCGCCAGGAACAGCCCGTTGGCCTGCTGCGTGGAGACGATCAGGTCGTTGTAGCGGGTCTCGAACGCGGTCACGCGCAGCAACCCGGTGGCGGCAGTCTCCACCTGCACGCCCAGCTCGGCCGACTTCGCGCGCTCCGGCTGGAGGTTCGGCTGGCCGAAGTTCGGGTAATAGAGTTCGTTGAAGGTCGGCGCGCGGAAGGCGTTGCTGACGTTGGCGATCAGCTTGACCGCCTGGGTCAGGTGAAAGCCATAGCCGGCGAAGAAGCTGCCCTGGTTGCCGAAGTCCGAATAATGGTCGTTGCGCGCGTTCAGCTGCAGCTGGTGGCGGCCGATCTTGCCTTCGTAGCCGCCGTAGACCGAGAACACATTGCGGATGGGCGCGTTGTAGGCGCTGGACGACAGTTCCTGCTGGAGGTAGTCGGTCCCGAACAGCAGCGTGTGGTCAGGCGTCAGCGCGTACTCGTTCTGCCAGTTGAACTGGCGCGAGCGCGTGCTGAACAGGCTGTCGAACAGGCCGTTCTTGGTGGTTTCGGCGCGGTCCTCGCTCTGGGCGACCTTGAAATGGGTGCGCCAGTCGGGCAGCAGCTTGCCGTTGACGAACGCGGACAGCGTGTACAGCTCGCTATCCATACGCAGGTCGTCGGTCGGCTTGCCGCTGGTGCTGTCGTACGACAACTGGCTGTTGGAGTAGTACGCGGCCACGCCGGCGTCCCAGTCCTGGCTGAACTTGTGCTTCACCTGGCCGGAGACGCTCTTGTTCTCGTACGGGTTGTCGGCCGGGTTCGGGCCGATGCCCTGCCGGGCGCGCGTGGGGTTGTCGCGATTCCATTTCGCGGCGTCGATCGACGAATAGCCGTCGGTCTTGAACATCGAGCCGGTGACGTTGAACGAGGTATCGCCCACCTGCCCGCCATAGCCGACGGTGCCCTGGCGCGTATTGTTGCTGCCGTACTCCACCGAAGCGTTAGCCGCCGGGGCCTGGCCGGCGCCGCTCTTGGTGAAGATCTGCACCACGCCGCCGATGGCGTCGGAGCCGTACAGCGCCGAGACGTTGCCGCGCACCACTTCGATATGGTCGATCTGGTCCGGCAGGATATTGGCGAGCTGCGCGGTGCCGCCGCTGGCGCCGGCAATGCGCACGCCATCCACCAGGATCAGCACCTGGTTGGAATTGGCGCCGCGCATGAACAGCGTGGTGTTGGCGCCCATGCCGCCCGTGGTGGCGAACTCCACGCCCGCCTGGCCGCGCAGCAGCGAGCGCAGGTCCGGCGCCTGGGTGTTGACGATGTCTTCCTGAGTGACCACCGTGGTGTGCGGCAGCGCCTCGGTCACGGCCTGCGCGGTGCGCGAGGCGGTGACGACCACCGGCGCGAGCGTCTGGCCGGGGGCGGCGCCGCTGGCATCCGGCGCGGCTTGCGCGTGGACCATGGCGGGGTAGAAAGCGGGTACAAGGGCGGGCACGAAGGCGGCGATGGCCGCCAGGATGGCGGGCACGCGCGGGCGGACCGGCGGCTGGGTCGCGGCGGTCTGCCTGTGGAGCGAGGAACGCATGTTGCTGGATGGATGGAAGTACGGCCGGGCCCGTCCCCGCGGGCCTTGTGGCGAAGTGGCGCGCCGCTGTGGAGCGGTGCGCCCGCGTTCAGGCCGGTATCCGGGCTGACGACATCAGGCCGGCCGCCTTCCCGATCGCTGGATCCCCGTCAAATGTCGGGGTGGATCAGTGGCATGCTGGCAGGCCCTTGCGCGGCGCATGGCGCGTGCGCGGTCGCTTACCGTTGCGGGGGCAGCACAGGTTGGCCCAGCGCGCGGCGCGCCCCGGACTCCCTGTTTCCCGTTGAACTGCGGCCCTGTGGGCAGGGTCGCGAGCACCTGGAACGTGCGCGAGTGTAGGCAGTTTCACCGGGGCCGTCAATCTGGCGGACGTGGTGCGGAACCGTCCACTCCGGGGCCGGTTACCCGCACGTTGCGTGACGATCGATGCAACTTCCTGGCGACGCTGCAGTCAGAAACGTCTCGTTGACGACGTGGCCGATCCGGCATCGGCTAGAATCCCGAAACCTGACCCACATTCCATCGGACAGACAGGCACTATGCTCAACGAACTCGAACAACTGGCCGCCAAGATCGGGCGCGTGCTGCATCACGCAGACACCCTGGCGGCGGAAAACCAGCGGCTGCGCGCGGAGATCGACCGCCTGCGGGCCGAGGCGAGCCAGTTGCGCACGGACCGCGAATCCATGGCGGCCGACCGCGAACTGCTCAATATCAAGATCGAGGAAGCCCAGCTGCGCATCCAGTCGATTCTGGACAAGCTGCCCACGGCCAGCGATGCGCGCCAGCTCGACCTGCTGGGCGAAGGCGCCCCGGCCACCGGCTCGGACCCCGATGCCAGCGGCGCGCACCCCGCCCCCGGAGAACACGCATGAGCAATAAGCAAGTCGAAGTGAACATCGCGGGGCAGCCCTACCGCTTCGCCATCGCGCCAGACAACGAAGCCGCGCTGCTGGAGGCGGTGGCGCTGGTGGACAACCAGATGAACAAGCTCAAGGGCAACGTCTCCGCCAAGGGCGTGGAGCGCGTGGCCGTGATGGCGGCCATCAGCATCGCCTCGGACCTGCTGGCCATGCGCCGCAAGCAGGAGGAGGACGGGCAGATTCCCGTGGACGCCGTGCGCGCCCGCATCCGCGAGCTGAACGAGCGCGCCGACGAGGCACTGCGGCAGTACGCGCACGTGGGCACCGACCCGCGCGCGCCGGGCTGACGTCGACATCGGACGGATCTGGCCGGACTTGAAATCACACCGCATCGGCCGCACATGACAGGCATGTGAAGCCGATGGCGCAATGTCGGATTTGGCCGATGTCCGGTGTTGAAAATGTAACGATGCAACATGCCGAACTTGGTATGCCTGACGACGCGGTGTATAGTGTAGCCAGACTGCACAAACGCCTTACCGGTGCAGCATACAGGTCAGGTTATCGCGCCCGACCGCCGTTTTCATCCCATCCTGTTTCGAAACGGCAAACGTCTGACATCACCCCAGCTGCTCGCAGCGTAAGGTGAATATAAAGTCAGACGTTTGACAGTTTCCCTGCCTGGTTCGTGAGGGTCATAACTCCTTGAACCGATATGCATTGCATGGTGCGGGATTATGTCGTGTGGGCGAGCGCGTCACCGCATTCATAGTCTTGGTTCTGCCTGGACTCCCTGAGTGGGTGATGTACCCAAAATGCGACTTCCGCAGCCACTCTGAACCTCACTTGGGTTCAGGATGCCGACCCAGCGGCCGAGGCGGGGACCCCTCAGAAGGCGGTGGTTTTCAGAACCACCGCCTTTTTTCTTTGATCGACGGATACTGGTATCGTGACGCCACCCGCCGCCAAATCGGGCCAACGCGCCCCCCAGTACTGGCTGATGAAGTCCGAGCCGGACGAAGCCAGCATCGACGATCTTGCCAGGCGCGGCACGCTGCCGTGGACGGGCGTGCGCAACTACCAGGCGCGCAACTTCATGCGCGACCAGATGCGCATCGGCGATGGTGTGCTGTTCTACCATTCCTCCTGCCCCGAGCCCGGCATCGCCGGACTGGCCGAGGTCTGCTCCCAGCCCTACCCCGATCCCACGCAGTTCGATCCCAAGAGCGATTACTACGACAAGGCCTCGAAGCCCGATGAGCCGCGCTGGTCGCTCGTGGACGTGCGTTTCGTGCGCAAGAGCGCGCTGGTCCCGCTGCCCGCGCTGCGCGAGCACGAGGCGCTGGCGGACATGGTCGTGCTCCGGCGCGGCAACCGCCTCTCCATCACGCCGGTCACGCCGGCCGAATGGCGCTATATCACCGAACGGCTGATGAAGTGACGGGGCGACCATGAGTCCTGTCCTGATTCCGGGGCTGCTGATCCTCGGCGCCTTCACCGGCTTCTGCGCCGGGCTGCTCGGCGTGGGCGGCGGCATGCTGATGGTGCCCTTCCTGACGCTGTTTTATACAGCCATGCAGGTCTCCGACAGCCACATCGTCCATATGGCCATCGCCACGTCGATGGCGACCATCCTGTTCACCTCGCTCTCCTCCGTGCGCGCCCACCACAAGCGCGGCGCGGTGCGCTGGGGCATTGTGCTGGCGCTGGCGCCGGGCATCCTGGTGGGTGGCCTGATCGGCGGCGGCAAGATCTTCAGCGTGCTCAAGACCGGCTGGCTGTCGCTGCTGTTCGCGGTCTTCGTCGGCTTCTCGGCGCTCCAGATGCTGCGCAGCCGCCGGCCACCGGCCGCGCGCCGGCTACCGGGCACACCGGGCATGGTCGGCGTGGGGTCGGTCATCGGCCTGATCTCGAGCCTGGTGGGCGCCGGCGGCGGCTTCATCTCCGTGCCGTTCATGACCTGGTGCAACGTGCCGATCCACAACGCCGTGGCCACGTCGGCAGCGCTCGGCTTCCCGATTGCGCTCGCCAGCGTGGTCGGCTACGTCTGGGGCGGCTGGGACGTGGGCGGCCTGCCGGCCGGCTCGCTCGGCTATGTGTACCTGCCCGCGCTGGGCATCATCGCCATCGCCAGCGTGCTCACCGCGCCGCTGGGCGCGCGGGCGGCGCACAACATGGACGTCAACGCGCTGCGGCGCGTGTTCGCCGTGCTGTTGGCCTGCCTCGCCTCGTACATGCTCTGGAAGGCGTGGCGGACGTTCTGAGCGCGCCGCTCCCTCCGTATTACACGGCGAAACACCCGGATACAGTCATTGCAGCCACGCACGGAACGAAGTGCGCGGAAAGGCGTCTGAAAGCCACCACTTTGATCGGGAGAACAACAATGAAACAACTGCTTGCGGCCACTTTGCTGAGTACCACCGCTGCCGTGGCATCGGCCCAGCCCCTGCCGCCGCCCGCCGGCGTACTGTCGCTGTCCGCCGAGGCGGTCACCGAAGTACCCACGGACGTGGTGCAACTGACGCTGGCCGCGGAACAGGAAGGCGCCGAGCCGTCGGCGATCTCGTCCGCGCTGTCGGCCCGCACGCAGGCCGTGCTGGCGCAGGCCAAGCGCACCTCGGGCGTGGAAGCGCAGTCGGGCGGCTTCACCATCCATCCGAGCACGGACCGCAACGGCCGCATCAGCACGTGGCGCGGGCGCTCGGAAGTGATCCTGAAGTCGAAGGATTTCGCGGCGGTGTCGAAGCTGGCCGGCGAACTGGCCAACCAGATGCAGGTGCAGAACGTCGCCTTCTCGCTCTCGCGCGAGGCACGCCAGGCCACCGAGGCGAAGCTGGCCGAGCAGGCCGTGTCGGCGTTCCGCGACAAGGCCCAGACCAGCACCAAGCTGTTCGGCTATAGCAGTTATACGATTCGTGAAGTGTCGATGAACGACAGCGGCGGCGTGGTGCCGCCGACGCCGCGCATGTATGCCGCCAAGGCGATGTCCGCAGACGCCGGCGCGCCGATCCCCATGGAAGGCGGCAAGGCCCATGTGACCGTGTCGGTCAATGGGTCGGTCCAGATGGTGAAGTAAACAGGTAGTTCGGCTTCCCCCTCCCCCAGTTCTACAGGGCGAGGGGGAAATCCATCACAGCGCGGCGAACTGCTCCCGCAGCACGTTCTTCTGCACCTTGCCCATCGTGTTACGCGGCAGCTCGTCCACCACGTGCACGCGCTTGGGCACCTTGAAGTTGGCGATACGGCCACGCAGCGTGCCGATCATCCCCGCCTCGTCGATCTCCGCCCCCGGCTTGCGCACCACCACGGCCACCACGGCCTCGCCGAAATCGGCATGCGGCACGCCGATCACGGCCGATTCCACCACGCCCGGCAGTTCGTCGATAAAGCTCTCGATTTCCTTCGGATAGACGTTGTAGCCGCCCGAGATAATCAGGTCCTTGCTGCGGCCCACGATCGTCAGGTAGTCGTCCGGCACCTTGCGCTCGCCGGCCTGGCTGACGATGGCTCCGCCGAAGCGGCCCACGTCACCGGTCTTGAACCAGCCGTCGGCGGTGAATTCCTCGGCGGTCTTCTCCGGCATGCGCCAGTAGCCCTTGAACACGTTCGGCCCCTTGACCTCCACATTGCCGATCGCGGCCGGCGCGCAGGGGTTGCCCTCGCCATCCATCACGCGCACCGACACGCCCGGCAGCGGCATGCCCACCGTGCCGCCGATGCGCTCGCCGAGCTTGGGATCGTACGGGTTCGAGACCAGCATCACGGTCTCGCTCATGCCGTAGCGCTCCAGGATGGTGTGGCCGGTGCGCTCGCGGAAACCGTCGAACGTCTCCAGCAGCAGTGGCGCCGAGCCAGACACGAACAGCCGCATGTTGTCGCACACCTCGCGGTTGAAGCGCGGCTCCTGCAGCATGCGCACGTAGTAGGTCGGCACGCCCATCATCACCGTCGCGCGCGGCAGGAAGGCAAGGATCTGCGCCATGTCGAGCTTGGGCGCCCAGATCATCTTGGCGCCGGCCAGCAGCGCGCCGTGGGAAGCTACGAACAGCCCGTGCACGTGGAAGATCGGCAGCATGTGCAGCAGCACGTCGTCGCTGCGCCAGCCCCAGTATTCGTGCAGCGTCTGGGCGTTGGAAGCCAGGTTGCGGTGCGTCAGCATCGCGCCCTTGCTGCGGCCCGTGGTGCCGGAGGTATAGAGGATGGCCGCGAGGTCATCGTCGCCCTTCGTCACGGTCTGGAAGGTGTCCGGCTGGGCGGCCGCGCGGGCCAGCAGCGAGCCGCTGCGGTCGTCGTCCAGCGTGAACACGTGCGCGGTGTTGTGGCGGAACGCCACCTTCGACACCCAACCGAAGTTCTTGCTGCCGCAGACCACCACGGCGGGCTCGGCGTTGCCCACGAAATAGTCGATTTCCGATTCCTGGTACGCGGTGTTCAGCGGCAGGTACACATAGCCCGCGCGCAGCGTGGCCAGGTACAGGAACAGCGCCTCGGGCGATTTCTCCACCTGCACCGCCACGCGCGCACCGGCCGGCAGCTTCAGCGCGGCGAGCAGGTTGGCGATCTTGGCGGTGGCACGGTCCAGGTCATCCCAGCTGTAGTACAGCCCGTCATGGGTCTCGATGCAGCACGCGCTGCGGTCGACGGGAAAGCGGGATTCGAACAGGGCGAACAGATTGGCGTTCATGGTACGGAATCGAAGGAAATAGGATGCCGGCGAATAAGACGGGATTGCGGTGGCGAAACCGGCACGCGGACGTGCCGGCCGGCCGCCATCTTACTCCCCGGTGAACTCGGGCCGCCGGTGCGCCAGGAAGGCGGCCACGCCCTCGGCGTGATCGCGGCTGCCGGCGTAGGCGAAATGCGCGTCGATCTCGGCCGCCGTGAGCGGCGCGGGATCGGGCGACAGGCGACGGATCGTCGCCTTGTTGATCCGGGCGGCCAGCGGCGCGCCGGCGCAGAGGCGCTGCACGGTGGCGGCTACCTCGTCGTGGAGCGCGGACTCGGCCACCACGCGTGTGAGCAAGCCCTTACGCTCCGCCTCGGCCGCATCGAACACACGGCCTTCCAGCAGGATTTCCAGCGTGACGGCGCGCCCGGCCAGCGCGAGGAGCCCGCCCAACTCGCCGGGCGCCATCGGGAAACCCAGCCGGTTGATTGGCACGCCGAAGCGGCTGCCCGCCGCGGCGATGCGCAGGTCGCAGTGGCAGGCAATTTCCAGCCCGCCGCCCACGCAGACACCCTCGATCATCGCCAGCGTCGGATGCGGGCACGTGGCGATGGCCGCCAGCGCCGGGGCGAGGATCTCCGTGTGGTAGCGGCGCACCGACGCCTCGTCGCGCCGCACGACCGGAAACTCGGCGATGTCGGCGCCGGCGGCAAAATTGCCTTCGGCGCCCCGCACCACCACGCAGCGCAGCGACGTATCCGCCGCCAGCTCCGCGAAGCCCGTGGTCAGCGCCTGCCACATGCTGGTCGAGATCGCGTTGAGCTTGCCCGGATGCGACAGCGTGACCGTGGCCACGGCGCCGTCCCGCGCGAACGTGACGGTGCCGCCCATCAGTCGATCTTGGCGCCGGAGCGCTGCACCACCTCGGCCCAGCGCTTGATTTCGGCATGCTGGAACGTGGCGAACTGGTCAGGCGTGAACGCCGGCGTTTCCGAGCCGTTCTGGAGCCAGATCTGCTTCATTTCCGGCGAGTTCAGTGCCTTGGTGGTCTCGGTGTAGAGCCGGTCGATCACTTCCTTCGGCGTGCCCTTCGGCGCCCAGAGCGCGTACCACGTCGACACCTCGTAGTTTGGCACGCCCGCCTCGGCCGCCGTCGGCACGTTCGGGAAGGCCGGCGAGCGCTTGTTCGCCGCCACCGCCAGCGCCTTGATACGGCCCGCGCGGATGTGTTGCGCCGACGAGCCCAGGCCGTCGAACAGCATGTCCACCTGGCCGGCGATCAAATCCGACAGCGCCGGGCCGGCGCCCTTGTAGGGGATGTGCGTGATGAAGGTCTGCGTCTGCAGCTTGAACAGCTCGCCCGCCAGATGGTGCGACGAGCCATTGCCGGCCGAACCATAGTTCAGCTTGCCCGGATTGGCCTTGGCGTAGGCAATCAGCTCCTTGAGCGTGTTGGCCTGCACCTTGGTCGGATTCACCACCACCACCTGCGGCGGCTGGGCAATCACGGTGACGGGGATGAAGTCCTTCTCGATGTCGTAATCGAGCTTCTTGTAGAACGACGGGGCGATGGCGTGGTGCGCCCCGCCGATGAAGATGGTGTAGCCGTCCGGCGCGGCCTTGGCGGCGATGCTGGCGCCCACGGTGCCGCCCGCGCCACCGCGGTTGTCGATCACGAACTGCTTGCCGAGCTGCTTGGACAACTGGGCGGTCAGCGGACGCGCGAAGGCGTCGGTGCCGCCGCCGGCGGGGAACGGCACGATCACGGTGACCGGCTTGCTCGGCCACGTATCGGCCAGCGCGGCCGGCGCATACATCGACCCTGCCGACGCGGCGGCTACACCCGCCACGACCGCGAACGCACGCGCGCACGCGGTCAGATGGAACTGACGACGTTTCATGTACTGTCTCCTCTCTCTACTTGCTGCGGAAAGTCAATCGAAGTACTACATTCACCCGACAAAAATGCCTGGCGTCATCCGTGCCCGACCCAGGGGTCACAGCAGCTTGCCCACCGCACGGCTCATGCGGGGATTGCCATCGCCAAGGCGTGCCAGATTGTCATCCAGCGCCTCCGGCACGTAAAGATAATTCACCATCATGCCGCACGACTGGGCGCGGCCTTTTCGCGACAGGTCGGCAGCCCAGTTCAGCCGCTCCACGCAGGCGCCATTGCCCAGGTGGAAGCGCGCCACGGGGTCCGCCGGCTGCCCCGGCGCGCCCTCGCGCACGAGGTAGTGGGCGGCCAGCGTCAGCGCGGTATCGCGCACCACGGGGTCCGGCGCGTCGGCGGGCAGCGCGGCCAGCCAGCCGGCGCCATCCGTGGGCGGCGTGCCCTGGCGCTCGGTCCAGCGCGCCAGGCGCTTCTCGCCCAGGATCGTCACGATGGCGTCGCCGTGCTGCTTGCGCAGCCAGTCGGCAAACCCGGGCAGCGGAGACAGCGTGGCGAACTGTTTCAGCTTGGGGAACTCGCGCTGCAATTCCTCGATGACACGCTTCAAGAGGAAATTGCCGAAGCTCACGCCGCGCAGCCCGGCCTGCGTGTTGGAGATCGAATAGAAGATAGCCCACTTGACCCGGCGCAGGTCTTCCAGCGGCGCGGCCTCGTCAAGCAGCGCCTGCACGTTGGCCGCCATCTCGGGCACGAAGGCCACCTCGACGAAGATCAGCGGCTCGCGCGGCATGCGCGGATGGAAGAACGCGTAGCAGCGGCGGTCCGAATCGAGCCGGTTGCGCAGGTCGGTCCAGGAGGCGATTTCGTGCACGGCCTCATAGCGGATCAGCTTTTCCAGCAGCGAGGCGGGCGAGTCCCAGGTGATGGGCTGCAACTCGAGCAGGCCGACATCGAACCAGTTCGAAAACAGCGCTTCCAGATCTTCGTCGAGCACGCGCAGGCCCGGCACGCGCTTGTGCCAGCGGAGCATGTCCGCGCGCAGCTGGATCAGGAAGTGCAGGCCGCACGCGCTGTTGTCGCTCTTGCCATGGTGCGCGGCCAGCCGCTTGAAGAAGCGGATGCGTGCGTTGGACAGCGCCTGCGACAGGCCGGACGCCGCGCCAGATTGGGAGGCCGATTGCGCGCTGCCCGACTTCGCGCCAGCACCATCGGCACCCGCCGCCACTTCGGCCAGCACCGTCAGCATCGCCTGGCGCACCGGCTCCGGCGCGGCCTCGTACTCGGCCTGCCACGCCTGTGCGGCGGCGTTGGCGGCGCCATCGGTCAGCCGGGCATCGAAACAGGGGCGAAGCTGCTCGCGCTGGCGCTTCATCGCGCGCGTGGAGAGCGCCGGGGCGTCAGCCTCCTCCGCCTTGGCACGCTTGGCCGGGGCGGTTTCCCCTTCGCCCTTGCGGCTCCACCAGCGGCCGAAGCGCGACAACAAGGTATCGCCGACCGGTTCCGTGGCTTCCAGCGGGGCGCTGACTTTCTGTTCGGCGGGATCGAGGGCGCTCATGAGACTCCTGCGGCGAGAACGTTGCGGAGAACGGGTGAGGCGGCGGCTGCGGACTCGGCAGGCTCCGGGGCCGGATCGGCGCGATCCAGCGCCCGCAGCGCGCCGCGCTGGCGCAGCACGTGGGTCTTCATCAGCGCCTCGGCCCCTTCCGGGTCGTGCGCCTTGAGCGCGGAAAACACCGACATGTGCTCGGCGCACGATTCGTGAATCCGGCCCGGCAGCTTCAGGCTCTTGTGGCGCGACAGGCGCAGCACCTTGCGCAGGTCGCTGACCACGCCGGACAGCCAGCGGTTGCCGGCCAGGCGCTGGAGCGCCTCGTGGATCTGATAGTTGGTTTCGTAATAGGCGTCGATGTCGCCAGCCTGGGCGTAGCGCGCGAGGTCGGCGTGCAGGCCCTCCAGCGCGTCGAGATCGGCCTGCGTGACGTTGCGCGCGGCCTCGTAGGCGCAGCGGCCTTCGAGCAGCGCCATCAGCGGGAAGATCTCATCGAGATCCTGCTCGGTCAGCGCGTTGACGAAGCAGCCGCGCCGGGGCTCCAGCCGCACCAGCCCTTCGGCCGCGAGCACCTTGAGCGCCTCACGCAACGGCGTGCGCGAGGTGCCGAGCGAGGCGGCCAGCGCCACTTCGTCGATCCATGCGCCGGGCATCAGCGTGTGATCGTCGATCATCGCCCGCAAACGGTCTGCCACTTCGAGGTACAGCGCCTGCCGGATGATTCGCACGATGCCTCCGGTCCCGGGATGCCGGGGAAGACTGCCCACGCGGCGTATGCGCCGCAATAATTCATAATTATGGGGAGCGCCGGCAGCGTGGCAAGCGGTTTCGATGCTGCAATGCGGAAAGCGACAAAAGGCGTAGCGCGCAAACCTCGCCAGCCGTTTCGGAGACATTCGGGGAGTACAAATAGGTGCAGCGGACGACTTCCCCAGGCCTCCCTGCCGGGGAAATCGTCCGCGCCTGAAAGAACCGCCGTCGGACATCTCATCGCTTGCCGGCGCTCGTTGCCGACGTGCGTGGACCAGAGTGATTACCTGGCGCTGGCCCGCGCCTGCCCCCGCTGAAGCGTCCCGTTGGGACGCGGACTTTCCCGTTGCTTTTCTGCTGCGTGGCGTCATCCCGGTCGATGTCCTCCCTCGGTCCATCGCCGCGGGCAGCTTCGCCATGCCACCCGTCTTTTTGTAACAAGTCATAAAGCGAATACCGTGCCATCCGAGTTAAGTCATTGATTTTATTGAGGTGGACGATTGACGACTTGTTACATTTCATGGAGCATGTAACAGGATGTTTCTCCGTCGTTACGACTGACCTCGACGCGCCAACACTCTCTGACACGTCTATTCCGGCGTTTTGTGATGGACAGCCGTCAGCGCAGTGCCACAATGTGTCGCCCGGCGCACGAAAGGCCCGGGCAAATCGGTTGCAAATATGAAACGAGGGCGGTTGGCGCCAGAATGCCGACCCACGACGCCCCGACGACCAGGGAGGTCAAAACATGGCATGGGATCACAAGGGCGAGCACTTCATCGGTGCGGGATCATCGGATTTTGGGCATACGCCCCCGCCGCCGGCACCGCTTCAGCTCTCGTTTACCGGATCGGGCTCGGAATACTTCCGTATCTGGATTGTCAACGCGCTGCTCACGGTGGTCACGCTCGGCATCTACTCCGCGTGGGCCAAGGTCCGCACGCTCCAGTATTTCTATCGCAACACACGGCTCGATGACGCCGCGTTCGACTATCACGGCAAACCGGGCGCCATCCTCAAGGGCCGCGCCATCGTGCTGGTGCTGGCCATGGTGGTCCAGTTCAGCGGCGTGGTGAGCCCGGTGCTGCCGCTGGTGTTCGCGGTGGTCTTTGCCGCCGTGTGGCCGTACCTGCTGGTGCGCTCGCTGCGCTTCCGCATGGCCAATTCGAGCTATCGCGGACTGCGCTTTGCCTTCACCGGCGGCGACAAGGAAGCCTACAAGGTGTTCCTGCTGTGGCCGATCCTGTCGACGCTGACGCTCGGCCTGCTGGCGCCGCTGGCGCACCAGCGCTTCAAGCAGTACCAGCACAACCACACGCGCTTTGGCACGGCACCGTTCGCGTTCGATGCCACGTCTGGTGACTTCTATGGCGTGTACCTGCGTACCGGCATGGTGACGGCGCTGTTCATGATCGTCGGCGCCGTGCTCAGCGCCATCGCCATCCCGGCCGGGGCCGATACCAAGGGCGGCGTGGCCATCGTGCTCGGTGGGACGGTCGCGTTCACCTACTTCGGCATCATGCTGACCGGCCCCTACTTCACGGCCAAGCTCCAGAACCTGGTCTGGAGCCACACCACGCTGGCCCCGCACCGCTTCGAGAGCCGCGTGGGCGCGGGCCGCATGATCTTCATCACGATTACCAACTGGATCGCCATCGCCCTCACCTGCGGCCTGTTCCTGCCGTTCGCGAAAGTCCGCTCCACCCGCTACCGCGTGGAATCGGTGACGATGTTCGCCGCCGGTCCGCTGGACGCCTTCGTGGCCGGCGAAGCCGAGCAGGTCAGCGCGCTGGGCGACGCCACCGTGGACTGGTACGACATCGACATCGCGCTCTGAGCGCGGCGCGGAGCATCGCCATGGTAGCGGCCCGGTATTTCGACACGCGCTCGTCGCGCGCCCATCCCGTCGTGCTGATCGTGCAGGGCGGGCAGGCCATCCTGCACGATGCCGAGGGCGCGGAGGTGCGCCGTGCGCCGCTGGCCTCGCTGCGGGTGTCCGAGCGCAACAAGCGGGCGCCGCGCCTGGTGACCTTCGATGACGGCGCGTACTGCGAGGTGGCTGACCACGCCACGTTCGAGGCCATGCTGGCCAGCACCGGCCACCGCGAGGGCTGGGTGTCGCGCGCGCAGAACAGCTGGCGGCTTACGGGCCTCGCCCTGCTGGGGATGCTGGCCGTCGTGCTGGGCGCCTATTTCTACCTGCTGCCGTGGAGCGCCGAGGTGCTGGCGTCGACCGTGCCGGCGTCCATCGAGGCGCAACTGGGCCAGGCCACGCTCGACAGCCTCGACCACGGCCTCGTGACGCCAAGCAAGCTGCCCGCCGCCGACCAGCAGCGGATTCGCGACAACTTTGCCGCGCTACGTCGCCCCGACGATCCCGACCACGCCTACCAACTGCTGTTCCGCCACGGCGACCGGCTCGGCGCGAACGCGCTGGCGCTGCCGGGCGGCACCATCGTGGTCACGGACGAACTGGTGGCCCTGATCGGCACCGGTGCCGGCATGATGGGCGTGCTGGCGCACGAGGCCGGCCACGTGGCGCAGCGCCACGGGCTGCAGCAGGTGATCCAGGCATCGGCCGTCGGCGCGCTGGCGGCGTACTTCTTTGGGGATTTTTCGACGGTGCTCGCCACGGTGCCGGCCGCGATGCTGACCATGCGCTATTCGCGGGACCATGAGCGCGAGGCGGACGCCTACGCGGTAGAGGTGATGCGGCGGAACCGCTTGCCGGTCTCCGCCCTTGCCGATGTGCTGGGGAAGCTGGAAGACGCCCATGGCGGCAAGTCGTCGGACAAGTCCGAGGACGATGCCAGCTTCTTCTCGACCCACCCGCTCACGCGCGAGCGGATCGAGGCCATCCGGGCCGCCGGGAACTGACGGCGATCAGCGCGCCGCGCCCGCCGCGGCGCCGTTGCCCTGGCGGCGATAGGCCCAGACCATCATCAGCACGCCGGCCAGCACCATCGGCAGGCTCAGCCACTGGCCCATCGAGAAATTCAGCGCCAGCAGGCCGAGGAAGGTGTCCGGCTCGCGCGCAAACTCGGCCAGGAAGCGGAAGCCGCCGTAGCCGATCAGGAACGCGCCGGACACCGCCCCCATCGGGCGCGGCTTGCGCGAGAACAGCCACAGGATGAGGAACAGCGCCACGCCTTCCAGCGCGAACTGGTACAGCTGCGACGGGTGGCGCGGGATGTTGTCGCCAGCCTGCGGGAAGATCATCCCCCACGGCAGGTCGGTCGGACGGCCCCACAGTTCGCCGTTGATGAAGTTGCCGATGCGGCCGGCAGCCAGCCCGCACGGGATCATCGGCGCGATGAAGTCGGTCACTTCCAGCCAGTGCCGGCGCCGCACCTTGCCGAACACCCACATCGCCACGAGCACGCCGAGGAAGCCGCCGTGGAACGCCATGCCGCCCTCCCAGACCTTGAAGATCTCGAGTGGATGCGTGAGGTAGTAGGTCGGCTTGTAGAACAGCACGTAGCCCAGCCGCCCGCCCAGGATCACGCCGAGCACGCCGTAGAACAGCATGTCGTCGAGGTCGCGCGTGGCCCAGCCGCGCGCGGCGATGTGCGGCTGGCGCACGCGCAGGCGGCCGAACCACAGGAACATGATGAAGCCGGCCAGGTACATCAGACCGTACCAGCGGATGGCCAGCGGGCCCAGGTGAAGCGCGACCGGGTCGAATTGCGGATGAACGAGCATGGCGGAGGAGAGGTATTTATATAGTGTCTGGGGTGATGCCGTCGGGGTCATGCTGCCTTGATACCATCGTCCTGCGACAGGCCGATGGCGGTGGCCAGCCCGGCCGCGATGTCGATGAACGACCGCAGCACCGGCGCCATCCCCGATTGCCCGGCCGAAGGCCCGGCGGCGCCTTCGCGCCAGACCAGGCCGGTCTCGATCAGCGGGCCGGCATCGCGCAGCGTCAGGTAGGACACGCCCGTACGCCGCAGGTTGCACAGCGATGCGGGCACCAGCGCCACGCCCATGCCAGCTGACACCAGGCTCACGATGGTCTGCATCTGGATGGCCTCCTGGGCAATCGCCGGCGTCAGGCCGTCCCGCGCATAGTAGCCCGTAATGATGTCATAAAACGCCGGCGCGCTACGACGCGGGAAGATGATCAGCGGCTCGTGCGCGGCGTCGCGCAGGGCGATTTCGGTCGGCGCAGGGGCATCGGCGGCGAGGCTGGCGGGCCGCCAGCCATCGGGCACGGCCAGCACCAGCGGCTCGCGCACCAGCGGCAGGTACGAGAGCCCGTGCGGCATCACGGCCAGTTGCGGACGGATGACAAGACCCGCGTCGATCGCGCCCTCGGCCAGCGCCTCCAGCTGGACGTCGCTGGTGGCTTCGCGCAGTTGCAGTTGCACCTCGGGGTGCCGAGCGCGGAAATGCCGCAGCAGCTCGGGCAGGATGCCGTAGTCGGCCGTGCTGACGAAGGCCAGCGCCAGCGAGCCCACCTCGCCCCGCGCCAGCCGCTGGGCCAGCCCGGGCAGCGCGGCGGCATCGGCCAGCACGCGGCGCACCTCGGGCAGCCACTGCTGGCCGGTGGGCGTCAGCATCACGGACCGGCGCGTGCGCGCGAACAGCTGCACGCCGATCTCCTCCTCCAGCGACTGGATCTGCTGCGAGAGCGGCGGCTGGGTCATGGCCAGCCGCCTTGCCGCGCGGCCGAAATGTAGCTCTTCCGCCACTGTCACGAAGTACCGCAGTTGCCGCAGGTCCACGCACGCTCCCGTTCGTCGCTGTGATAGATTTTTCGACTCAATACAGGTCAAATAATATATTTGACATGATACTACGCAGGCGGCATCCTTCAGGCCACAAACACGGCAGGCCGTGGCATCGACCACGTCCGAGCCCGCCGCAAACTCCCCGGAGAGACCCCCACCATGGCATTCAACAAACGCTCGAAGCACATCACGCAAGGCGTGGCGCGCTCCCCCAATCGTTCGATGTACTACGCGCTCGGCTACCAGAAGGAAGACTTCGACAAGCCGATGGTGGGCATCGCCAATGGCCACTCGACCATCACCCCCTGCAACGCCGGCCTGCAGCGCCTGGCCGATGCGGCCGTGGACGCCATCAAGGCGTCCGACGCCAACCCGCAGATCTTCGGCACGCCGACCATCTCGGACGGCATGTCGATGGGCACCGAGGGCATGAAGTACTCGCTGATCTCGCGCGAAGTGATCGCTGACTGCATCGAGACCGCAGCCCAGGGCCAGTGGATGGACGGCGTGGTCGTGATCGGCGGTTGCGACAAGAACATGCCGGGCGGCATGATCGCGCTGGCGCGCACCAACGTGCCGGGCATCTACGTCTACGGTGGCACCATCAAGCCGGGCAACTGGAAGGGACGCGACCTGACCATCGTGTCGTCGTTCGAAGCCGTGGGCGAGTTCACCGCCGGCCGCATGAGCCAGGAAGACTTCGAGGGCGTGGAAAAGAACGCCTGCCCGTCCACCGGCTCCTGCGGCGGCATGTACACGGCCAACACCATGAGCTCGTCGTTCGAGGCGCTGGGCATGTCCCTGCTGTACTCGTCGACGATGGCCAACCCGGACCAGGAAAAGGTCGACAGCGCCGCGGAATCGGCGCGCGTGCTGGTCGAGGCGATCAAGAAGGACATCAAGCCGCGCGACATCATCACGCGCAAGTCGATCGAGAACGCCGTGACGCTGATCATGGCCACGGGCGGCTCGACCAACGCGGTGCTGCACTACCTGGCCATCGCGCACTCGGCCGAGGTGGAGTGGACCATCGACGACTTCGAGCGCATCCGCCGCCGCGTGCCGGTGATCTGCAACCTGAAGCCGTCGGGCCAGTACGTGGCCACCGACCTGCACCGCGCGGGCGGCATTCCGCAGGTGATGAAGCTGCTGCTGAACGCCGGCCTGCTGCATGGCGACTGCCTGACCATCACCGGCCGCACGCTGGCCGAGGAACTGGAAGGCGTGCCCGACCAGCCGCGTGCGGACCAGGACGTGATCCTGCCGCTCGACAAGGCGCTGTACGCGCAGGGCCACCTGGCCATCCTGAAGGGCAACCTGGCCGAAGAAGGCGCGGTCGCCAAGATCACCGGCCTGAAGAACCCGGTCATCACCGGCCCGGCGCGCGTGTTCGAGGACGAGCAAAGCGCGATGGACGCCATCCTGGCCGACAAGATCAACGCCGGCGACATCCTCGTGCTGCGCTATCTGGGCCCGAAGGGCGGCCCGGGCATGCCGGAAATGCTGGCGCCGACCTCGGCCATCATCGGCAAGGGGCTGGGCGAATCGGTGGGCTTCATCACCGACGGCCGGTTCTCGGGCGGTACCTGGGGCATGGTGGTCGGTCACGTGGCGCCCGAGGCGTTCGTGGGCGGCACCATCGCACTGGTGAAGGAAGGCGATTCGATCACGATCGACGCGCACCAGCTGAAGCTGGAGCTGAACGTATCCGACGAGGAACTGGCCAAGCGCCGCGCCACGTGGCAGCAGCCGGCGCCGCGCTACACGCGTGGCGTGCTGGCGAAGTTCTCGAAACTGGCCTCGACGGCCAGCAAGGGCGCCGTGACGGACTGACCCTGCCTGGGTCCCCGTCTCCCCTCTTCCGCCTGCGGGAGAGGGGAAGACTCTCTGCTTTCCCTGCTTTCTCTGCTACATCCCGCCCGGATCGCGCTCGATCTCCTCGAGCGTCGCATCCAGCCATTCCACCAGCCTCGCCTCCAACGCCTGCGTCAGCTCGCTGGCCAGTTGCGCGGTCAGCGGCGCCAGCCGCGATTGCAGCGTGGCTTCGGTATGGGCTTCCACCACCTGCGGCCACTCGGTGCGGAAACGCATCATCACGCGCGTCAGCAGTTCCGAGCGCACCGCGCGCAGGTCATCCTCACCCGGCAGAAAGGGCACCGGGTCGATCATCGGCGCTTCCGGATCGTCCTCCACCCCACCCTCGGTATCGCCGACTGACGACACCAGCCCTGACTCAGGCATGTTTGCCGTGTCGATGACCGTGCTGGCGGGCGTGTTGATCGACATGGAGGCATGCCCCGGCGGCGGCGCGAAGGCGGTCTCCGGCAGGTCGGGCAGGTCCACGACCTCGGTCAGCAACGGCACGCTGTCGTTCGGGCCCAGCCGCGGAATCACCCGCGAGGTGGTACGTTCACTCATGCGGATTCTCCCTTGGCGGACTGGCCAATGTCGTGGTGCGTGAGCGGATAGCCGCGCTCACGATAGAAGCGGTAACGGTCGCGCCCGGCGGCACGTTCGGCCTCGCCGGCCCCCACGACCTCGATCAGCCGCTCGAAGCTGGCGAACTGCGCCGGCGCCTCGGGCGACAGGTTGACGAGGATCTGGTGGTGCGGCACGCCCTCGAGCGTGGCGGCCAGGATGATCGGCGTCACCGCCGCGTTGGGGCTGTCCAGCCCGCAATGCGGCAGGAAGTCGAGCGGCGAGAACGTCCACAGCCGCGCATCGAGCTGCGTCAGCTGCTGTGCCGTGCCGTATACCACCACCTTCTGGCCCGCGCCGTACGCCTTGCGAACCAGGCGGCAGACGTAGGCCAGCGTGTCCGGCACGTTGCTGTGGAAGTCGATGCGCGTCATCCCGGCTACCTTTCCGTCGATTTACGACGCGCGATCCATCAGGAACTGCGTCAGCAGCGGTACCGGACGACCGGTGGCGCCCTTGGCCGCCCCGCTCTTCCAGGCCGTGCCGGCGATGTCCAGGTGGGCCCAGTCGTACTTTTCCGTGTAGCGCGCCAGGAAGCAAGCCGCCGTGACGCTGCCCGCCGGGCGGCCGCCGATATTGGCCATGTCGGCGAAGTTCGACTTGAGCTGGTCCTGGTAGTCATCGTCCAGCGGCATGCGCCAGGCGGTGTCCATGGCCTTGCGGCCGGCGTCCAGCAGCTGGTCGGCCAGCAGGTCGTTGCGCGCGAAGAGGCCGCTGTTCACGTGGCCGAGCGCGATGATGCAGGCGCCGGTCAGCGTGGCCACGTCCACCACGGCGGCGGGCTTGAAGCGTTCCACATAGGTCAGCGCATCGCACAGGATCAGGCGGCCTTCGGCGTCCGTATTCAGGATCTCGATGGTCTGGCCGGACATGCTCGTCACCACGTCGCCCGGCTTGGTGGCGATGCCGCTGGGCATGTTCTCGCAGGTCGGGACCACGGCCACGACGTTGATTTTCAGGCCCATTTCGGCCACGGCCTGGATCGTGCCGAGCACCGAGGCGGCGCCGCACATGTCGTACTTCATCTCATCCATGCCCTCGCCCGGCTTCAGCGAGATGCCGCCGGTATCGAAGGTGATGCCCTTGCCCACCAGCACCACCGGGGCCTGCTTGGCGGCGGCGCCGTCGTAGCGCAGCACGATGAACTGCGGCGGCTCGACGCTGCCCTTGGTCACGGCCAGGAAGGCGCCCATGTTCAGGGCCTCGATCTGCTTGCGGCCCAGGATCTCGGCCTTGAGCTTGTGGCGCTTGGCCATGGCCCGGGCGGTATTGGCCAGGTAGGTCGGGGTGCAGATGTTGGACGGCAGGTTGCCGAGGTCGCGGGTCAGCTCCATGCCGTTGGCGATGGCGGTACCGCGCACCACGGCCTGGGTGGCCTGCTTGGCGTCGGCGGCATCCACGGCCAGCACGATCTTGCGCAGCGACGACTTGTCCGTGCCCACGCCCTTGGGCGGGCGCTTGAGTTCCGGATGGCGCTCCAGCAGGCGGTAGCCGGCGTCACGCACCAGGGTGATGGTGGTGATCACGGCCCAGGCCACGTCGCGCTGGGCCGGCGGCTGCTGGGCCAGGCACCAGAGGGCGGATGCGGCCCGCGTGCCGGACAGCGCACGCACGGCGGTGCGCACGGCCTCCACGAAAGCCTTGTCCGAGAACTCGGCTTCCTTGCCCAGGCCCACCAGCAGTACGCGGGCGGCGCCAATCCCGGCCACTTCGTGCAGCATCAGCTGGGTGCCGCGCTTGCCCTCGAAGTCGCCCTGCTTCACCAGACGCGCCACCAGCCCCTTGGTGGCGACATCCAGTGCCTTGGCCACACCAGCCAGGCTCTGGCCCTCGAACAGGCCAACCACCAGGCAGTCGGTCTTCGTGGCCAGGAAACCATTTTGGCCGGCTTTGCTCCAATCCAGGGCTTTTGTGCTAAATTCCATCGCGCTTCCTTCAGGGGCTCGTCGAAAAGAAAGGCCCCATTATCCGCGATTTTCATCCGCGATCTGCCGCCGCCGATCCGCCACGCTGACAGCCCGCGGTCCTGCCAGTCCCTCGGCCCCCGGTACATCGCCCGCTCCGGCCGGCAGCCGGAAGCGATTCCGCATGATCTTTCAACAAGCCCTGCGACGCGAGCTCGCCTACACCGCCGGCGCGGTGTTCCTGGTGATGCTGACTTTCATGCTCACGTCGCTCGTGATCCGCATCCTGGGGATGGCCGCCAATGGCAAGGCCAGCCCCAACGACGTGCTGATGCTGATCGGCCTGGCCACCATCGGCTATTTGTCGATCCTGCTGTCGGCCACGCTGTTCATCTCCACGCTGATCGTCCTGACCCGCTGGTACAAGGACTCCGAGATGGTGGTGTGGTTCTCGGCCGGCATCTCCCTGCGCGACCTGATCAAGCCGGTGCTCCAGTTCGCCGCGCCGTTCTTCGTCATGGCGTTGCTGCTGGGCATGTTCGCGTGGCCGTGGGCCAACCAGCAGAGCAGCCTGTTCCGCGACCGCTTCCAGCAGCGCGGCGTGCTGTCGATGATCGCCTCGGGCCGCTTCATCGAGCCGGCCAACGGCAATTACGTGCTGTTCATCGAGGGCATCGACGCGGACATGAAGTACGCGCGCAACGTCTTCGTGGCCAATGCCGAGGCGGGCAAGATCGGCGTGGCGTTGTCCCACCAGGGCCAGTTCCAGACCATGCCGAACGGCGACCGCCTGGTGGTGATGGAACACGGCCGGCGCTACGCCGGCACGCCGGGCCAGCTCGACTACCGCATCCTGGAATTCGACCGCTATGCCGTCAAGGTGGACAACAAGCCACCCGAGAGCGAGAGCGACATCCCGCCCAAGTCCCGCGACACGATCGACCTGATCCGCAATCCCACCCGTGAGAACCTGGGCGAACTGCTCTGGCGTGTCTCGCTGCCGATCCTCGCCTTCAATTTCGTGATGATCGCCATTCCGCTCGCGTACGTGAACCCGCGCCTGGGCCGCTATACGCCGCTCGTCTTCGCCGTGCTGATCTACCTGACCTACAGCAACATGATCAACCTGGCGCAGGCCTGGGTGCGCTCCGGGACGCTTTCCTTCTGGATGGCGCTCTGGCCGATCCACGTGCTGGCCTTCCTGGGCGCCGTGGGCATGTTCCGATACCGGCAGAACCGCAGCCTGGGCGGCTGGCGCGCCGTGTTCGGCATGCGCCGCAAGGCGCCCAAGGGGAGCCAGGCATGAGGATCCTCCAGGTCTACGAGCGGTATTTCGGCCGCCTGATCTATGGCGTGTTCGCGTTCATCCTGTTCGCGGTGCTGTCGCTGTTCGTCTTCTTCGACTTGCTCAATGAGCTGGAGAGCGTGCAAGGCGGCTACACCTCGCTGGTGGCGTTCTTCCACGTCATGCTGGAAGCGCCCACCCGGGTGTACGAGGTGCTGCCGATCGCGGTGCTGATCAGCGCGATCTACGTCTTCTCGCAACTGGCCAGCCAGTCGGAATACACGATCTTCCGCGTGGCCGGCCTGAACACGCGGCAGGCGTTGTTCTCGCTGTTCAAGCTGGCCGTGCCGCTGGCCGTCGTCACCTTCATCTTCGGCGAATTCATCGGCCCCGCGGCTGAGCAATACGCCCAGAAGGTGAAACTGGAGGCGATTGGCGCCACGGTGTCGGCGGGCTTCCGCTCCGGGGTCTGGGTCAAGGATCGCGACAAGGACACCACGCCCGAGGGCGCCGGCGGCGAGGTCACCCGCTTCGTCAATGTGCAGGGGCTGAAGCCGGACCAGACCATCAACGGCATCACCATCTACGAATTCGACCAGCAATACCGCCTGCGCGTGATCCGCGTGGCCAAGGAAGGCCGCTACCAGGGCGGTCAGGCGTGGCAGCTCAATGACGTCAACGAAACCCGTTTCATCGAGCTGCCCCACCCCGACGGCGCCAAGGGCGACGCCCTGGCGCCGGACTTCCGCGCCGAGCAGGCCAAGTTCCCGAACATGGTGATGCACTCGGAGCTGACGCCGCAGATCCTGTCGGTGCTGCTGGTCACCCCGGAGCGGATGTCCACGCTCGACCTGTTCCGCTACATCCGCCACCTGCGCGACAACAAGCAGGACACGCAGCGCTATGAAATCGCCTTCTGGAAGAAGGTGGTCTATCCGCTGACGCTGTTCGTGATGGTGGCGCTGGCGCTGCCGTTCGCGTACCTGCACGCGCGCGCCGGCGCGGTGGGCGTGAAGGTGTTCGGCGGCATCATGCTGGGGCTGTCGTTCCACTTGTCGAACACACTGTTCTCGCACGTCGGCCTGCTGCACACCTGGCCGCCGATCGTCTCGGCGCTCGTCCCCGGCACGCTCTACCTGGCCCTGGCGCTGAGCGCCCTGCGCTGGGTGGACCGGCATTGACGGCCGTGGCCACCACCGGCCTGGTCCTCTTCGCCCACGGCGCGCGCGACGCGCGCTGGCGCGAGCCCTTCGACCGGCTGCAGGCCAAGCTGTCTGCCCTGCTGCCGGACATCGCCGTGCGGCTGGCATTCCTCGAACTGATGGAACCGTCGCTGCCCGTGGCGCTGGCCGAACTGGCCGGCGTTGGCGTGGCGGAAGTCACTGTCGTACCGGTGTTCTTCGGCCAGGGCGGCCACATCCGCCGCGACCTGCCGGCGCTGATCGACCAATGCCGGGCGCAATTTCCGGCGATGCGGATTGGCTGCGCCACGGCGGTGGGCGAGGCCGAAAGCGTGCTGGACGCGATTGCGGCGTACTGCGTGGGGGCGGTGGCAACAACACCATCGCGGCAATCGCCGATAGGGGAATGATCTGAAGACACGTCCATCAGCCTCACCGATGGACGTGCCAATTGCCTGCAATCTATCGGCTGCTGCCAACAGGCACCGACTGCATCGGCATCATGTTCAGGTTGGCGTTGTGCATGACCCACAACGACCCCGATACGACAATGGCGATCAGGAACACGGTACACGCAAAGATGGCCGTGTTGCCCCGCTGGCCCTTGCGCGGGCCCAGGTGCAGGAAGAACACCAGCTGCACCAGCAACTGGACGATACACAGCGTCACGATCATCAGCAGCCCCGCGCGCGGCGGCAACAGCTCGCCCATCACCGCACCGAACGAGATGAACGTCAGCACCAGCGAGAGCACGTAGCCGGTCAGGTGGCTGCGCAGGCTGCCATGGTCATCCTCATGCGCATGTCGTCGGTTGGCCATCACAGGAACTCCCGCAAGTAGACGATGGTGAAAACGCCGATCCAGACCAGGTCCAGGAAGTGCCAGAACAGGCTCAGGCAGGCCAGGCGACGACGCACGATGTCATCGAGACCGAACACCTGCACCTGGTTGACCATCACGATGATCCAGAGCAGCCCGGCGCTGACGTGCAGGCCGTGCGTACCCACGAGCATGAAGAACGCCGACAGATAGGCGCTGCGGTTCGGGCCTGCGCCCTCGTGCAGCAGTTCGTGAAACTCGAAGATCTCCATGCAGACGAAGGCGGCACCGAGCGCGAACGTCAGCACCATCCAGCGGATGACTTCGTTGGGGTTGCCCTTGCCGTTCCGTACCTTCTGCATCGCCACGCCGAAGGTGAGGCTGCTGGTCAGCAGCAGCACCGTTTCGCCGAGCACGAAGCGCAGATCGAACAGTTCGCGTCCGGTCGGGCCGCCGGCCGTGCCGTTGACGAGCACGCCAAATGTCGCGAACAGCGAGGCGAAGATCAGGCAGTCGCTCATCAGGTACAGCCAGAAGCCAAGCGTTAGGCTGCCTTGCGCCTGTTCGGCGTGATGCGCGTGATCGTCATCGTGCGCATGCGCGGCGTGGGTCTCGTGGTGCGGTGCCTGCGCGGCGTCTGCGCGCAGTTTCAAGGTCGTCGTCATGATCAGTTGGCCCCCTTCAGTTGCGCAAAGCGGGCGCGCTCGATGCGCTCCACTTCGGCGGCCGGGACGTAGTAGTCCACATCGCGGTCATAGGCGCGGGCGATGAACGTGCAGATCATCGCGGCCAGGCCAAAGCCCGCCATCCACCAGATGTGCCAGACCAGGCCAAAGCAGAGCACCAGCCCGAACACCGAGACGATGAAGCCCGCTGACGTGTTGCGCGGCATGTGGATGTCTTCGTACGCGGCAGGCGCCACGTAGGCGCGGCCCGCTTCCTTGTCATCCCAATGCTGTTCCAGCGACGTGATGTGCGGGACGTGCGCGAAGTTGTAGAACGGCGCTGGCGAGGCAGTAGCCCACTCCAGGCTCCGGCCGTCCCATGGATCGCCGGACAGGTCGCGGTTCTTGTTCCGGTCGCGCACGCTGACGAACAGCTGCCACAGGATCGCCAGGATGCCGCAGCCGATGACCACCGCCCCCACCAGGGCAACGATCAGGTAGGGCTGCCAATCGGGATTCTCATAGTGGTTCATGCGGCGCGTCATGCCTTGCAGGCCCAGCGCGTACAGCGGCATGAACGCCAGGTAGAAGCCAATCAGCCAGCACCAGAACGCGACCTTGCCCCAGAACTCGTTCAGCGTGAAGCCGAACACTTTCGGGAACCAGAACGTCATGGCCGCCAGGCAGCCAAACACCACGCCGCCGATGATCACGTTGTGGAAGTGGGCAATCAGGAACAGGCTGTTGTGCAGCACGAAGTCCGCGCCCGGCACGGCCAGCAGCACGCCGGTCATGCCGCCCACGGCAAACGTCACCATGAAGCCAATCGTCCACAGCGTCGACGAATGGAAGCGGATGCGTCCGCGGTACATCGTGAACAGCCAGTTGAACAGCTTCACGCCGGTCGGAATCGAGATGATCGACGTCATGATGCCGAAGAAGGCATTGACGCTGGCGCCCGAGCCCATGGTGAAGAAGTGGTGCAGCCAGACGAAGAACGACAGGACACCGATCGACGATGTGGCGTACACCATCGACGTGTAGCCGAACAGCGGCTTGCGCGAGAACGTGGCGATGATCTCCGAGAACGCGCCAAAGCAAGGCAGGATCAGCACGTAGACCTCGGGGTGGCCCCAGATCCAGATCAGGTTCACGTACATCATCGCGTTGCCGCCAAGCTCGCTGGTAAAGAAGTGCATGTCCAGGTAGCGGTCGGCGGCCAGCAGCGCCAGCGTGGCGGTCAGCACCGGGAAGATGGCGACAATCAGGATGTTGGTGATCAGCGCGGTCCACGTGAACACCGGCATCTTCATCAGGTTCAGGCCCGGTGCGCGCATGCGCAGGATCGTGACGATGAAGTTGATGCCGGTCAGCGTGGTGCCCAGCCCCGATATCTGCAGTGACCAGATGTAGTAGTCGACGCCTACCGTGGGGCTGTAGCCGAGCCCGCTCAAGGGCGGATAAGCGACCCACCCAGTGGCCGCGAAATCGCCGACGAACATCGACATCATGACCAGCACCGCGCCCATCGCCGACATCCAGAAACTCAGCGAGTTGACGAACGGGAACGCCACGTCGCGCGCGCCGAGTTGCAGCGGCACGATCACGTTCATCAAGCCGAGGATGAACGGCGTCGCCACGAAGAAGATCATGATCACGCCATGCGCGGTAAAGATCTGGTCGTAGTGATGCGGAGGCAGGTAGCCGGTTGCCTCGCCCACGGCGATGGCCTGCTGGGTGCGCATCATGATGGCATCCGCAAAGCCGCGCAGCAGCATGACCAGCGCCAGGATGATGTACATCACGCCGATGCGCTTGTGGTCGACGGAGCAGATCCACTCTTTCCAGAGGTAGGACCATTTGTCGTAGTACGTGATGGCGCCCAACAGCGCGGCGCCGCCCAGCAGCACCATCACCAGCGTGCCCATGATGATGGGCTCGTGCAGGGGGATGGCGTCGAGAGAGAGTTTTCCAAGCATGATGATTAGCGCTCCAGGGTCTGCTGCTGCGCCGGGAGCGGCGGCATGTTGGCGCCGGCAATGGCGCTGATGGTCACCGGGCTGTCCGCGCGGCAGATGTCGCCATTGCTGGCCATGTACTGGTCCACCACGCCCTGGAACAGGCGCGGATCGACCTTGGCGTAGAGCGTGACGGGGTCCTTGCTGCTGGGTTGCTCCAGCTTGCGGTAGGTCTGTTCGTCAAGCATGTGGCCCGATGCCCGGGCGCGCTCGATCCACGCATCAAACTCGGCGCGCGACGTGGCGACGGTGCGGAAATGCATGTCCGAGAAACCGGCGCCGCTATACGCCGCGGACCGGCCATCGAACACGCCAGGCTTGTCGGCAATCAGATGCAGCTTCGTCTGCATGCCGGCCATGGCGTAGACCATGCTGCCCAGGCGCGGGATGAACAGCGCGTTCATGGTCGATTCGGCCGTGATGCGGAAGTTGATCGGCGTCCCCACTGGCACGGGTAGCTCGTTCAGCGACGCCACGCCGTATTGCGGATAGATGAACAGCCACTTCCAGTCGAGCGCCACCACGTCCACTTCCAGCGGCGCCACCTTCGATTCGATCGGGCGGAACGGGTCGAGCTTGTGCGTGGTGTCCCAGATGATGATGCCGAGCAGCGCCACGATCACGCACGGAATCCCCCACACCACCACTTCAATGCGGGTCGAATGCGACCAGCGCGGCGCGTACTCGGCCTTGGTATTGCCTTCGCGGTACCGCCACGCAAACACCAGCGTAAGGATGATCACGGGGATCACCACCATCAGCATCAACGCCGTGGCCAGCACGATCAGGTCCCGCGTTTGCACGCCGATGGACCCGCTGGGGTCAAGCAGATCCCACGAACAACCGGCCAGGCTTAGCGGTAGCGCGGCGAGGGTCAGCCAACGCCAGAGAACAGGAGAAAGGAAACGGGGAGACTTTCGCCGACGGACGCCCCGCGTATCGGCCACACGCACATGCATAACAACCACCTTCGCAAGAAAAACGGGTTATCCGGTTTTGTATGGATTTACCCGAACCGCGAGGCATGCTAATGTAAGACAACGCCCATACAAGAGATTTCGATGCCGAATCAACACTCGAACGAGGCACCCGCCCGGCCCGACTGGGCCCGGCCACTTCGAGAAGGAAGCGGATCGCGATACCTTCAGATCGCCGACCTGATCGAGACGGCGATGCAAGGCGGGAGTCTTACCCCGGGCGACCGCCTGCCCTCGCAGCGACAGCTCGCGTCCCTGTTCGGCGTCGACCTGACGACCGTGACCCGTGGCCTGAACGAGGCGGCCCGACGCGGTCTTACCGTCGCCCGTGGCTCTCAAGGGACGTTCATTGCGCTACCGGCTTACGAGTTGTCCCAGGCCGTGGATCTCAGCATGAACGTGCCACCTCCGGCGCCCGGCATCGATGTCGGCGAGATGCTGCGACGGGGAATTGGGCAACTCACCCTGCGCGCGGATCCGGCACTGTTGATGACCTACCACCTGGGTGGCGGCACGACAACCGACCGGTCTGCCGGCGCGCGTTGGCTAGCGCCGATGCTGGGCTCGGTCGCCGAGGACGACGTCGTGGCATGCCCCGGTGCGCAGACGGCGTTGGCAGCCCTGATCATGGCTGGCACGGAACAAGGCGGCGCGATTGCCGCCGAGCCCTTGATTTATCCCGGGGTCCGGGCCGCCGCATCGCAACTCGGCAGGCGCATCGTCACGATTGCGGTCGATGGCGACGGCATGCGCCCAGACAGCCTGGAAGCGGCATGTCAGACGGAAGGGGTCCGGCTGGTCTACCTCAATCCAACGCTACAGAACCCGACGACGCATACGATGCCCGAGGCACGACGCCGAGACATCGCCCGTGTCGCGGAGCGGCAGGGCATCCTGATTATCGAAGACGACCCCTACTGGCTGCTCACACCTGATGCGCCCCCACCTATCGCTACCCTGGCGCCGCAGCAGACCGCCTATGTCTCGACGCTCTCGAAGTGTCTGAGCCCGGGGCTGCGGACCGCGTATGTGGTCGTGAAGGATCCGACCGTTCAGAACGCGATGCTGACTGCGCTCCGGGCCATCACGCTGATGGCGTCGCCGCTGGCGACGGCGCTCGCCACGCAGTGGATCCTCGATGGTGCCGCGAAGACGCTCCTTGACGGCATTCGGACGGAGGCTGACGCGCGGCAGCAAATCGCCAGACAATGGCTGGCGGGCTTCGATGCCAACCCTGCCTTGGGCATTCATATCTGGCATCCACTGCCGAGCTATTGGACATCGGCAGACTTCACCCGGACCGCGCGTTCCGAAGATCTTCGCGTGACCGGCGCCGACGCTTTTGCGGACGGCACGTCCGTTGCAGGTGCCATCCGGATTTCACTCGGTGGGGTCGCCGAACGCGGGCAGTTGTCGCTTGCGCTCAAGAAGCTGTCAGGGCTTCTCGCGCGAAGGCCGGTGCGCGACACGTTTCAGGTCATTTGAGACGTCGGCTCAGTCCGCTCAAACCGTTCCAGCCTCCGAACGTGAGTCCGCCTGGCTCAGCGCCTGACGGACAAACCAGTTCGATGGCTGAGCCTACTGCAATCCATACAACTACATCGTTTGTATGCATTCAAGCCAATGATAATCCGTATCTTCTGCGTCGATGTACGGATTTGCAAACCGGATTCGTGATCGGCGATGAACCAAAAAAAGCCAGAGCATTGAACTGCACCCCAAAAGTTGGACACCAACTTTTGGGGTGTTTTCATGTATCGGTACTCGGAGCAGTTCAGGCTGACAGTTATCCAGAGCTACCTGGACGGTCAGGCAGGCTATGGTGAGATC